>Ga0209534_10000012_pt1 | contig 224719 bp, 209 predicted proteins | sample COG_07_FD_184751 | JGI IMG/M metagenome (GOLD analysis project Ga0209534, IMG submission 184751) | Pelagic Microbial community sample from North Sea - COGITO 998_met_07 (SPAdes) (version 2) | ecosystem: Environmental > Aquatic > Marine > Neritic zone/Coastal water | place: Helgoland, sampling...
AGTGGGGCAATTGTTTTAATGCCAGCACTTTCTTTAGATGTTTTAGGGTTCACTCTTCCAGGTAGCTGGGCAGATTTTGTTGATATCGGAAATCAGTCTATTTGGACAGGTGTAAACAGTGACGGCAAACCCGGAATCGGATTAGTCGAAGTCATCGGTTTTGGATGGGCAGCAAATACGATTACTCATTTTGGTTTAATTGATATGGCTTTGTTGCGTTTTGCCAAGAAAAAACACTACGGTCTTGCAACCAGTACTGGGATGCTTTTTGGGCATTATATTGCTTGGATTGCTGCCGGAATCATGGGCGCTGGTACCGCTGTGATTTTAGGAGAATCAATTGTACAACTCGATCCAGGCGATGTTGCTTACTATGCTCTTGGATGGTCTGGTTTTGTTATTGTTATTGTGGCTGGTTGGACAACCGCTATCACCAATTTATATAGAGCAGGGTTAGCTGCACAAGCAATCTATACCAATCACTCGCTGAGAAAAACAACTATGATTGTTGGATTAGCCATGATCATTATTGCTTGTTTTCCTTTTGTATTTTCACAAATATTACCGCTGTTGACTTACGCAGGCCTATTAGTTGTTCCTGTTGGAGCAATTGTATTCACTGAACACCAAATTTTCCCTAAAATTGGCTACACCCGTTATTGGTCGAAATTCCAAGAATACAAAAATAGTTCTCCAGCCGTTTTGTCTTGGATTATTGGCCTCATTTTCGGCTTTGGTCTCAATGCACTTGACGTCATGTCTTTCTATTACCTATTCATTCCAACTTGGTTTTTCACAATATTGGTTTACACCTTCTTGGCGGGTAAATATGGTGCCAATAAAAAATATCCAGAAGATGAAAAGAAGGAAGATGCATATAATAAAGCGATCGTAAAGTATCACGAAAAGTTGGAGGAAGAAGAACCAGAAACAGTGCAAGATGTCTCGATATTTACAAAAGCCTTGAAGCTTGTTTCACATGGCGTTCTCGGATTAACGCTGTTTTTAGCTATAAAAACATTGGTAGCAAGTCCAGATGAAGCAGCCTATATTTCCAATAGAGCGGTTTTTTATCAAATTGGTTTTGCCTGTACCCTAATATATTTCATTGCAGCCTATTGGGCGATGCAGAGACGCAAGTCATTAAATAACGGATAAGATACAATGAGTACAATTCAATTAAAACAGCAAAACATAAACTCCATTGCGTCCCAACTTCCTTGCCCAACCTATGAAAGGGATTTGGTCAAGTCAGGCATCGTTCATATAGGAGTTGGTGGGTTTCATCGATCACATCAGGCTTATTATATACATCAATTACTTGGAGATGCTCAAAATTCTGAATGGGGAATCTGTGGTATCGGTTTACGAGAAGGAGACAGAAATATTGCTACTGTATTAGAGCAACAAGATTGCCTCTATACTCTCATTACACAGCATCCAGAAGGATACGAAACCTGTGAAGTTATAGGATCTATAGTAGATTATATTTTCGCTTTTGAAACACCCGATTTGGCGATTGATCGCATGGCGCATGCTGACACCAAAATTGTCTCATTAACTATTACAGAAGGAGGTTATAATTTCAATCCGAATACTGGTGCATTTGATTTTGATAACCCCGATATTCAACATGATCTTCAATATCCAAATAATCCAAAAACGGTTTTTGGTTATTTGGCTGCAGCATTAGATAAACGACGAAACAACGGTTTAGTTGCATTCACTATTTTATCATGCGACAATATTCAACACAATGGAGCTGTAACGCGTTCAATGATCTTGTCTTTTGTTAAGAAAAAAAATCCATCCCTTTACAATTGGATAAAAAATGAAGTTCGTTTTCCAAACTCTATGGTAGACAGAATAACACCTGTTACTCCACAATCGTCAATTGATTTCTTAAACACTAAACATCAACTAAAAGACGCTTGGCCAATTGTTTGCGAACCCTATATTCAATGGGTAATCGAAGATAATTTTTCGAACGGGAGACCTCCTCTCGAAAAACTTGGAGTTCAATTTGTCCCAGATGTTACCCCTTACGAAAAAATGAAGATTCGTTTGTTGAATGCAGGGCATTCCGTTTTGGGAATTCCAGGAGCCATACATGGTCATGACACCATCAATGCTTGTATGGAAGACAAAATTTTCGCTACATTCATGAGACAATTTATGGACAATGAAGTTACTCCCCAATTAGGCGAAATTGAAGGAATTGACTTAACAGATTATAAAAATAGTTTAGAAAAAAGATTTGCCAATCCCAATATAAAAGATGGTGTACGAAGAATCTGTTCTGAAAGTTCTGCAAAATTATCTAAATTCTTGATTCCAACTATACTCGAAAATTTAGCTACTGAAGGGAGTATACGCTATGGGACATTTATTTTGGCAGCATGGTGTTACTATAGCGACAAACGTATGGATATAAACCATAATGAAATTGACATAATTGATGAACGAAAAGAAGAACTTCATCGTAACGCAAAACAGTCTGAACAAAATCGTCTTAGCTTTTTAAGAATACCCGATATTTTTGGCAACCTTCTCGATAACAAACGATTTATAAAAGAGTACTCCAAAATGATTGAGGCAATTTATAAAGAGCCCAACATCCATAAGCTTATGAAATTAATTAATCAAGACAATCATTTGGTGGACTAAAAAACCTCAAGAAGCTAAGCTGTTCACTTCCACCCAATCACGAATAAGATGATTCACTGGTCACAAACCTGGGAAAAAGCTCAAGATAAACACCTATAAAGAGTTGAAGCGATATAAAAAGCTAAAAGCTTCCAACCATTCATTGATTTCTAAACATGGAGAGGGGTTTTTGCATATTTTCATTGATCATCTCTCTTTTCCCAGTATGGTTCAAAATTTTGAGCTATTCTAAATTTATTTCTCCTTTGATAATATCAATTAACTCTTGATCATTTTTCATTCTCCTTTCAATACTACTAAAATAATAACTTTGAAAAAATCTCTTGTCATATAAAATTTCAATTATATTGTCAGGAATACCTTTTGTTCCCACAAATATTCTGTCAAACTGAAGACCTAAATCGTCAAGACTATCGCTTTTATATTTTAAATTATTAAATGAAAATTCATCTAGATATTTAGCTTTTTCCATGATCAAACTTTCTATTTTTTTAAAAAACTCGTGTGATACATATTTGCCTTGAATATTCGAAACAAGATTTTCGTTTTCAATCATTTCCATTAATCCAGAATTTTGAAGACCACGATACTCCTCTTGGTTATCTACAAATATGGTATTAAAATAAATAGCTCTATTAAGATGAAAACCTATTGAGTCTCTTGAATACATTTTTAATTTTCTATTTCTATCAATTATCCAATTCGTTGAATGAATTGCTCTTTTTATGGCTTCTTGATTAAATTTAAAATCCCTAGTGTCATCGGCTATATTTTCTAAAATTCTTTTAAGTGATTGATTTTTTAAGTTGTCTCTGTAAGTGTTTTCGTTTTCTTTTTCAATGTAGAATGATAAAGAGATTCCAATTACAATAACGAGGAACTCAAGTAAATATTTAGCAACTAATTTCTTCATATCCTAAAGCTATAAAAATTAATTATGCCAAGTGCCCCCAAATTTATAATGGGGGTTCTTTTTTTTGACTGATAGCAAACATTTCTTGCACACGAAAACCCAGTCAGCCCCTTCTTTATGCATTACTCGATACATTGTTTTCCAGTCTTTGCTGTTATTAATTGTATTCATTTGATTGTTTTTATAACGATTACACCAGCTCTTCCTAATGTCCCCCATCGGGTAGTTTGAGCTAAGCTTGAATACACTTTAACGTATTTAATGCGGTGTGCGAATGCTTGCACATCTCCAGGAGGTTCTCCCATAACCAATCCATCAACTACCCAAATAGGAGTAACTCTGGTATTATTTACAGAGTTAGATGATCTTAGTATCGGCAATCCATCTGGTGTTTGGCGAGCTGTAGGTATATGTTCTCTTAATGCTAATGCCCAGGTTTGAGCGTTCTCATTAATTCCATACCTGTTTAAGCCTGATTTTATCCATCTTTTTTGATCAAGTAAATCTCCAAACATCTCGTCATTCACTTCTTGCATCACGAATGTCTGGTCTCCTATGGTTATGGTCGGAATAGCATCACCTACAACTTCTACATCTTCAAGCGTCACAATGCTGTCTTTAACAACCTCCTGTGCTTTCACAGTTCCTGTCGATATGACGACGAATGTTAGTAGTAATAATAGTTTTTTCATTTCTTTTTATTTTACTCATCTTGTATTATGAGTATGTCAGTGGTCTCTGCAAACATTACAGGGTTTTTTTCATTGTATTGGTTTTGACATATTCTAAAGATAAAAAAATGTCAAGAATATGTAATACTATGTCTTCATATGTCTTACAGGCTTTAGATCTAGACCCTTAATGGGTATCTTAAACGTATATATAGTATAGAACATTAAACACCTACTATGGAATTTTTAGACGAAATAATAAACATGAGATTGAAGCCTTCAGATAAGGAAAAGCTAATTCAAAAAGCTAAAGAAAAACACCTGTCAGTTTCAACTTATTGTAGGATCAAATTACTAAACGAATTATAATTAAATAATATTAAAAAATATGCCATTTAAACCAGGACATAATTTATCCAAAGGAAGGCCAAAGGGAGCTTCTAACAAATCAACTGAGACAATAAAGCGAAGTATATCAATGCTCTTAGAAAACAACATAGACACCGTTCAAAGTGACTTAGATGAAATGCAGCCGCGCGACCGGGTGAACGCTTTACTTCAGTTTATGAAGTTTGTTATTCCAACTCAGAAAGCAATTGAACTAGATAATAGAGAAAGCGAAGAGGAGAAGAATGAAGCCTACATTCAAAAGCTCATGGAGATACCAGAAGAAAACTTTAAGAAATACCATGAAGGAGATTGAAAAGTATTTAGAAAGCCAGGGCGCTCTTAACGAAAACGGGAAACCAGACGAAAGCTTGTTTGGAGTCAAAATGTACAAGAGTTTAAAGGCTGCCAAAATCTCTGGAAAACTGTACTCAGGATTTAGCGGGTATTATCGAGCTGACGGCGGAACTAGCATTCTATTAGGCGACGCTATATTGTATTTCAAATCAACTGAAGACGAATAAAAAATAGTTGCTTTCTTTTTCTTGTTTTCATGAATGCGCCTCTAATTAACTTTAGGGGCGTTTTCTATTTAACAAATATTTGTGAAGGCATATATAAGGGTTGTACGTTTTGTAAAAGTATTATAGTTATAGTTTTAGTTTTTTTATTTTCATGAATGCGCCTCTAATTAACTTTAGGGGCGTTTTCTTATATTAGAGTTAATCTTAAAAATTAAATTTTAATTCTAACATCTTGACAAACTAATATTATATTTGCGCCAGTTTATTGAAATTCTAAAAGGTCACGTTTTGAACTAATATGCAAATTATTATGCAAATAGATGTTTTTGTCAACTATTTGTTTTAGAAAAAACCTTTATAGAGTATTGATAACATTAGGAAAGGACGCGTAGCTCAGCTGGATAGAGCATCTGCCTTCTAAGCAGACGGTCACAGGTTCGAATCCTGTCGCGTTCACATTATCGAAAACAAAAAACCTTCTAATAATTAAGAAGGTTTTTTTGTTTTCAATATTTTTTAAAAAATTTATTCTTTTCTCTGGCTTTTGAGTTCAATTAGAATGTTATTTAATAATTCTGCTTGACGTTCTAACAGATGTATCATTTCTCGATCTGTCACCTTTTGCTCGATAGTCCTTGTTTTGTTAAAATATTTCATAAGTTAAAATTTGTTCTATACAAGTTATAAATTTGAATTTACTTTTCCCTTAATTACTGACAGAATGTTCTTCAAATTTATATCTTCGATAAATTTTAATTTATAGATATATTTAACTTAAAGTTGATTTAAAATGAAAATAGGAGTTCCAACAGAAATTAAATCGCATGAATCTAGAGTAGGAGTCACTCCAGCTGGAGCACAGGCCCTAATTAGATCAGGTCATGATGTTAATATTCAACGTGGTGCTGGAGAATTAAGTGGTTTTTCAGATATTGAATTTGAAAAGGTAGGATGTTCTTTTTCTGATTCCATTGAAGGTATTTATAAGTTAGCAGATATGATAATAAAGGTAAAAGAACCTATAGCTGCAGAGTATCAATTAATTCAACCCAATCAATTATTATTCACTTATTTTCATTTTGCTTCCAGCGAGACACTTACAAAAGCAATGATTAAGTCCGGTGCAGTTTGTTTAGCTTATGAAACAGTTGAAGATAATGGAACTTTACCGCTACTAATTCCTATGTCTGAAGTTGCTGGTAGAATGGCTACTCAAGAGGGAGCTAAATACTTAGAAAAACCACAGGGAGGTCTTGGGATACTATTAGGTGGTGTTACGGGTGTAAAACCTGCAAATGTTTTAATAATTGGTGGAGGTGTTTCTGGAACAGAGGCTGCAAGAATGGCTGCAGGTTTGGGTGCTAATGTTACAATTTTAGATACTAATTTAAATCGATTGCGCACCTTAGAAAGTATTATGCCTGCCAATGTTACCCCCGTATATTCAACAGAACATACAATTGATAAAGAAGTTCGACGTTCACACTTAATAATAGGAACCGTATTAATTCCTGGATCTAAGGCTCCAAAATTAATTCGAAAAGAAATGCTTTCAACGATGCTTCCAGGAACTGTTTTAGTTGATGTGGCTATCGATCAAGGTGGATGTTTTGAAACAAGTGAACCCACTACACATGACTCACCTATTTTTATAAAAGAAGGTATTATTCATTATGCGGTAACAAACATGCCTGGAGCTGTTCCATTTACCTCAACCACAGCATTAACTAATGCAACTCTCAGATATGCCCTAGAACTAGCAAATAAGGGATGGAAACTTGCTTGTGTTGAGAATAAGGCTCTGGCTAAAGGGTTAAACGTTGTAAATGGAAGTGTAGTTTATAAAGAGGTTGCAGATGCTTTTGATTTAGACTATATTGATCCTTTAATATTTCTAGAAAATTAATGAAATTCTCTAAGTTTCAAATTAGCTTATTTACCTTACTAAAACTTCCCTCTGTATGGTTGTGCGGAATACGTGTAACATCATTAGAGCAATCTTTTTGCGAGGCCAAAGTAAAGCATCGTTGGATTAATCAAAATCCATTCAATTCAATGTTTTGGGCAGTTCAAGGAATGGCTGCTGAGTTAACTACAGGCATGTTGTTGATTCAAGAAATTCAAATCTCAAAAAGAAAAGTTTCGATGTTAGTTTTAAATAATAAAGCAAACTTTTCGAAAAAAGCACAAGGTAGAATTACCTTTTCTTGTAATTCAGCTGATCTGATAACAAATGCGATTAAAAAATTATTAGAAACGGATAAACCTCAAACATTATGGCTTACTTCTAAAGGTATGGATGAAAATAATGATTTAGTATCCACTTTTGAATTTGAATGGACCCTTTTAATTAAAAAATAAATATGAAACCTAATTTTATAAATAATCTTTCTATTCCAGCTGTAGCAGCTCCTTTATTCTTGATATCAGGCCCTAAATTAGTAATTGAATGTTGTAAAAATGGAATAGTAGGTACTTTTCCTGCCTTAAATCATAGAACAACAGAAGGTTTTGAACAATGGGTTATAGAAATAAAAGAAGCGCTTGCATCTTTTGAAAAAGAAACGGGAAAAAAAGCGGCTCCTTTTGGAGTAAACCTAATAGTTCATCCAACAAACCCTAGAGTTCAGCCAGATTTGGAAATTTGCATGAAGCATCAAGTACCTTTAATTATCACTTCATTAGGTGCAGTATCTGATTTGGTTGATGCCGTACATAGCTATGGAGGGTTAGTATACCATGATATTATAAAAAGACGTCATGCTGAAAAGGCAGCTGAGGCTGGTGTTGATGGATTAATTCTCGTAGCTGCAGGCGCTGGTGGTCATGCGGGGATTTTAAATCCAATTGCATTAGTCAATGAAATAAAACAGTTTTTTCATAAAACAATTTTACTTTCTGGATGTATAAGCAATGGAAATGACGTTGCTTCTGCACTGCAAATGGGAGCTGACTTAGCTTATATGGGTACTCGTTTTATAAATACAGCTGAAAGTTTGGCTGATGAGGCATATCAAAAAATGATTATTAACAGCAAAGCAGAAGATATTATTTATACTGCTGCAGTTTCTGGAGTGAATGCCAGTTTTTTACGGCCTAGTCTTGAAGCTATGGGTATTACTGAAGATCTTTGGAGTAAATCGAAGAAAATTGATTTTGGAAGTGAGTTAGATGCTGCCAAAGCTGAAGCAAAAGCCTGGAAAACAATCTGGTCTGCGGGCCAGGGGGTAACTTCAATTAAAGATGTGCAACCCACAAAAGATTTAATTGATCAGCTTATAAAAGAGTTTAAAGTAGCGTTAAGCCTTCAAAAGAAAAACTTTGATACTTACTGCTAATTCATGTTTATTAAACGATAAATGAATATGGCAGTACGTTGAATTAGTGCATTCATTGTTTTTAAATTGACTGTTTCTTTGGGCGTATGTGCTCCTGTTCCCATGGTTCCAAGGCCGTCCAAACCATCTACATAATCAGCTACAAAAGAAATGTCTGCAGCTCCTCTTTTTCCGGGGTCGTATGCAGTAACTCCTTCATGTCCTAAGGAAAGACTTACCTCATTTAGAATATTTAACAATAATTTATTTCCCTCACTAGGAACCATCGCTGGATAACTATCTGTAAAACTTATAGTTGCTTTTGTTTGTGGAAGATTTTGCTTTACTATTTCACGCATTTTCTTTCGTGCATTTTCTTTTTGTTCTTCAGAAATAAAACGAAGGCCTCCATTGACGATTGTTTTCTGTGCCACTACATTAGTTTTTCCAAAAACAGTTCCACTACTTTTTTTAGAGTCATAATCAACAAAAGTACCTCCAAGAAGTGTTCCTGGGTTAAAGGTTAAGTATTCTTCACCTCGAACTTCTTCATAAAAAGAATTTAAAATTCGACTCATTTCAAAAATCGATCCAGCACCTGTATTTTCACTAAAAACTCCAGAAGAATGAGCACGTTTTCCTGTGACTTCTACTTTCCATCCAGATGCTCCTCTTCTTGCTATTGTTGCATTGTCAAAACCAGTAGAAGTTTCAAATCCAAGAGCTATATCAGCTTCTTTAGCTACTTCAATTAGTTTTTTTCTAGAAATATTTAGCGGTTTTCCTGTACTTTCTTCATCTCCTGTAAATGCAACTGATATGTTAGCGTTGTCAAGTAAATTTAAATTTGCCAAAGCCTTTAAGGCATATAAAACTACTACGTCGCCACCTTTCATATCATTGGCACCAGGGCCATGAGCAATACTATCATTTAATCTATTGAATTGCTGAAATGGACTATTTTCTTCAAAAACAGTATCCAAATGACCAATGAGGAGTAATTTTTTTCCTTTGTTGCCCGTAATATTAGCAAAAAAATGACCAGCTCGATTCATCTCCTCAGGCATGTCAATCCACTCTGTTTTAAAACCAATTGATTTAAATTCTTCATTAAAAATATTACCAATTTCACGGACTCCTTTTTTATTGAGTGTACCGCTATTTATATTAACAACTTTTTCAAGAAAATTTATACTTTCAATATTTAAGAGTTCTACTTTTTTAATGATTTTTTTTTCAGTTCGATTAAGTTTTTGAGCTTGGACTGAAATAAAAAATAGTAGAAAGGGAAGAGATACAAGAAAACTATTTTTCATAAAGAGGAATTAAAAATTTTTAGTAAGAGATTTTACTATTTTATTATCAGATAAAAATTCTTGGGCAATTACCTTAAGAGTAGTATAAAAAGGGATAGCGATGATCATTCCGACAGGACCTAAAAGTGTTCCTGCGGCAAGTATAACTATAAAAATCTCTAGCGGGTGTGACTTAACGCTATTAGAAAATATAAAGGGTTGACTAAAAAAGTTATCGATTAATTGGCCAATAGTAAATCCAATCATGACATAGATGGTTTTGGGTAAAATTACATTACTAAAGTCAGCACCAATAAAGCTACTCATTGTTAGTAGTAGCATTAAAAAGCCACCTATGATTGGTCCTAAGTAAGGTATTAGATTCAAAAGTGCGCACAAAAAAGCAATAATGAATGCATTTTCGACTTTAAAAATAGCTAATACAACACTATAAATAACAAGTAAAATAGTAATTTGTAGTAATAATCCTAAAAAATAACGAGACAAAAGATTTTTGGTCTTATCAATTGATTTTTTTACTCGTTCTGATACTTTATCGTTTACTAGAGTCAGTATCATACTATCCTGTAATTTACTGTCTTTTAAAAAAAAGAAAAGAATAAATACCACTGAAAAAAGGCCAATGGTAAAACCTCCAAGGATTTCTAAAATTTGATTAAACAATTCTGGAAGTAATCCAAAATTGACATTTTTGAATAAATTATCAACTGCTAATTGCTGTTGCCAAAAACTATTATCTAACTGAAAATAAACACTAATTTCTTGAATCAGGGTCTCAGTAGTTTTTTTTAAACCCTCAACATCTAGCAGGGATAAGTTTTCTCCTTGCTGAATTAGTAGTGGCACAAACAAGGAAAAAATACTAATCAGAATACCTAATAATATCAAAAGAGTTAGGGTTGTTGAAAAGAGTGGTTTAAATCGTAAACGTTGGATTAAAAATTTACTAATAGGGCGTCCAATAAGACTTATGACTCCGGCAATTATAATATATATAATTAGTGTTTGAAGTTGTAATAACAACCAAAAAAGTATTGATAAAGCAAAAAGTTGGAGAGTTGCCCAAACGATTCCTTTTGTAATTTCTTTAGCATTCATATTTTAAAGATAAGGAAGTTAAAGTTTTGTGGTTTCATGTTGTTTAAGGAAAATAGTGTGACAAGCAAAAAGACCAGCAGTTTCAGTTCTAAACCTTTGTGATCCAATACTTACTGCTTTAATTCCTGCCATAACAGCCTCCTTTATCTCGCGATGACTAAAGTCCCCTTCAGGACCAATCATTATTGTTTGGGAAGTTCCTCTAAATGATATCGTATCTAATTTTTCTTTTGGGCTTTCTTCACAATGGGCAATATAGGTTTCTTGTTTTTTAGAAGCAAACACAAAATTTTTGAAAGACACTATTTTATTTACCTTAGGAAGATGAAATTGTTGAGATTGCTTTAATCCTGATATTATAATTTTTTCAAAACGTTCTTTTTTAATAATCTTCCGTTCTGAATGATCACAAAGTAATGGGGTGATTGTGCTAACGCCTAATTCTGATAATTTTTCAATCAACCATTCCATTCGACTATTATTTTTTGTTGGAGCTATAGCTAAATGAATCTGATATTTCTTGGGTGGATGTTGCTTGAAAGTTTTAAAACTTGCTATTGTTTTTTGAGGAGAAACAAAACTTAAAACCCCCTTCCACTCGAGTCCCTTTCCATTGGTTACAGATATGATGTCGCCAGGAACCTTTCTTATTACTTTTGCAAGGTGTTTACTTTCTTCACGACTAAAGATAAATTTTTTAGTGCTTTCTTTAATTAAAGGATCAAAAAAAAGTGTCATTAATTGAATTTTAAACGTGCGCTAGAAGAATCCTTTAAAGATCCGTATTCTTTTTTTAGAATTTTATAATAGGCTGTAATTCCTATCATTGCTGCATTGTCAGTTGTGTATTCAAGAGGAGGAAGGCTTAGCGTCCAGTCTTCTTTTATAACAATATCTTGCAATTGTTTTCTAATTTCAGTATTTGCAGCAACACCTCCACCGATAACAATTTCGGTTAAGTTTTTGTCACGAGCAACTAATTTAATTTTAGTTAAAATAATTTGAACTAGCGTATACTGTAGGCTAGCACATAAATCAACTAAATTATATTTTATGAAATCAGGATCCTTTTGTTCGTTGTTGGAAATGAAATTTATAAACGCAGTTTTTACTCCACTATAACTAACATTATAATTAGATAATTTTGAAATTGGAAAGATGAATTTATGAGGATTTCCTTTTTTTGCAATTTCATCTATTAGTGGTCCAGAAGGATAGGGTAGGCCCATTCTTTTTCCACATTTATCAAAAGCTTCTCCAATAGCATCATCTAATGTGGTGCCTAAAATATTCATATTAAAATGATCATGGACATGAACTAATTGAGTGTGTCCTCCAGAAAGTATGACTCCTAAAAATGGAAAGCTAGGGATTTGTATTCTTTCATCTTCAATGAAATGAACTAATAAATGTCCCTGTAAATGATTAATTGGAACAAGCGGAATATTGAGTGCAAGAGCAAGCGACTTGGCAAAGGCATTCCCGACAAGTAATGACCCTAAAAGTCCAGGACCTTGGGTATAGGCAATTGCTGTTAGCTCTTTTTTGTTGATATTTGCTTGTTGTAAAGCTTGCTGAACAACAGGAATTATTTTAGATTGATGTGCTCTAGAGGCTAATTCTGGAACTACTCCTCCATAAGCGATGTGAATTTTTTGGTTAGCTACACAGTTTGATAAAACTTTTCTTCCATTAATAACAGCGGCAGCTGTATCATCACAGGAGGATTCTATAGCTAATATGAGGGGTTTTTTATACAATATTCGATTTTAAAAACGTTACAAAAGTAAAAGATTACAATTAAAAATATAAGAAAAATAATCGTCATAACTTTAGTGAGTTTTCTCTCACTATTTCTAGTGGTTATAGGTTTATTTTCTTTTCCAGGGTTTCAAACCAAACTTGTCCAGTCTTTTACATATGATTTAAAGAAAAGAACAGGACAGGAAGTGGTCATAGAGAAAGTAAGCTTTAAATGGAATGGGAGGCTAAAATTTTCAAACTTTCTTATTTTGGATCATCACAATGATACTTTATTATTTGTTAAGGACTTATCAACTTCTATTGAAGATTTTAGAAAATTAAAGAATAATGATTATAATTTTGATAGGATAGAAACTTCAACTGTTATATTAAACATTAAAAAATACCCTCAGGAATTTTCTAATTCTTTAAATGTATTTTTAAATAAATTAAAGAAGCCTTCTAATGAAAAAAGAGCTACATTTTTTAAATCATCTGGGATTACTTTTTCAAAGTCACGTTTCCAGTATATTGATTTAAATAAAGCTAAAGGAAATACCGTAAAGATTAAAGATATTGAACTTTATGCTGAAAATTTTAAATACCAACTTGATAGTTTTGATGTTGATTTAAAAATGTTAAAGGGAGTTATTGAGTCCACAGAGTCAAAACCATTTGAATTTACAGGAAAGGTGAATTATTCTCCTGGAACTTTAATTTTGCCTTTTTTTGATATTGTTAATGATAAAACTCATGTTAAAGGTTCTATGTCTATAAAGGGTAAAAATAATTCTTTTAAAAACTTTAATGATAATGTGAAAATTGCACTAAGTATTGACAATAGTACTTTAGATGCCAATGCTCTTTTCCCAAATAAAATTAAAAATTTATATAAAAAACCTTATAAAATTTCATTGACTGCCTCAGGAAGTTTGAATAACTTATCATTTAAAAAGGTTTTACTGCAAAATGAAATATTGTTCTTTAATGGTGACTTGAATTTTAAACATTTTTTTGAAGAACAGGAAACCAATTGGTTCGCAATTATTGATGATTTAAGACTTTCATCAAAAGCATTTGAAGATCTAGAAACATTATCTAACTCAAAAAAACAAATATTAAAAAATCTCGGATTGCTTCAAATGAGTGGTAAATTATCTTCTCAGGGAGATTCTTTAAGCATGGTACTGTTTTCCTCAAATACTTGGGGAGATTTTTCTTTAAAGGGTTCTTTAGGAAAGGGATTGTTAAGCTCTAAAGCATTTAATCGTAAAGTAGATTTAGCCCTCAAAATTAATAAACTTTTACTAGATTCAGTGACAGGACAAAACACAAAAATCACACTGGCTTCTTCACTTCTTTTCACAGGAGACTTTCAAAAAAACGATTCTATTATAGCTTCATGGAAAGGAACTAAAACGAAATTATCATCCACAAAAGAAGTCTGGGATAATATTGAATTTGAGGGTCTGTATAGTAACAAGCAACTAAGAAATACGTTTACAATAAAATCTGAACCAGTTGTTTTAAAAAGTGACGTACGTTTTGATTATCAAAACAATATTCCTGAGTACACTATTTTGGCAAATGTTTCAAAGGTTGATCTAAATAAATTTGGAATTAGATTAGGACGAGGAAAAAGAGTTTTTAAGGGAGTTGTGTTAGCAAATCTAAAAGGAAAAAATATAGATGACTTAGAAGGAAAAATTAGAATATCATCTGCCAGTATTATCAACGAAATTCAACAAATAGATCTAAATCCTATTTCTGTTGAAAAACAATTTCAGGATAATAAAACAATCATTTCAATTTCCAATACAGACTGTATTTCTGGAAATGCAACTGGAGAATTTAATCTAAGCGAGCTTTCAAAATTATTTCAAAATGCATTGCATCAGGTGTATCCTTTTTTAGAACCTAAAGTAACATCTAAAGGACAGCACTTAACTTTTGATTTAAAAATCCATAAAAAGCTATTGGATGCTTTATACCCTGATTTTTCAATTTCGAAAAATATAATTTTAAAAGGTAAAATCGCTTCTGATAGTCTAAGATCACAGCTTATTTTAGATGCTCCTTTAATGCGATGGAAAGATATACAATTTCAAAATATTCATTTTCAGATTGACACCAACAATCCAATTTATAATACTTTTTTAAATATAGAAGAGTTTTCTCATGAATATTATACCGGTAGTGATTTTAACATGATAAGCACAAAACTAAGTGACACTTTATATTTTAGATCAGAATTTTTAAAAGATAAAAAAACAGAAATACCTTTTGAGATAAATTTTTATAATTCTCAATCAGATAACGGAATTTCAATCTTCGGATTAAAAAAGTCTGAGTTACTAATAGGAAATGATGTTTGGATAATTAATCCCTTGAATGATCCACTTCACAAACTTAGTTATTCAGCCAAAACAAAAGAAATTAAATTATCAGACTTCAATGCTGTTTCTGGTAATCAAACTATTCGTTTTTCTGGCAGACATCGTAATAAAAATGACTTTGTACTATCTTTAATAACTGAAAAAGTACTTTTGGAAAATTTACTTCCTTTTTCACCTTTCCTTAAATTAGAGGGCGCCACTTCGATAACTTCTCATATGGAACGATCACCTTTAGAAAATAAACTTTCTTTTTCAGGAGCAATTAAGGCATTGAAAATAAATAATCAATTTTTAGGTGATTTTAATTTAAACACATCCGGGAATACCCTTTTAAATGCTTACACTGTAAATTCAGAGATTATAAACAATACTGAGAAATCATTTACATTAAGTGGTGTTTGGAATGGGCTAGAGTCACCAAATTTGAATTTTAACCTAGATTTTTTTGATTTAGATCTAGCTTTTTTATCTCCTTTCGGAAGAGATGCAATAAAAAAATTCTCTGGAAAAGTAAATGGGGGAGTAAAGCTCTGGGGTGCAATTGAAAAATTAAACCACAACGGTTCATTAAACTTTAAAAAAGGAAGTTTTAATATTCCATTTTTAAATTTAGATTATGCTATTGAAGAAACTGATATATATCTTAATAATCAATTCTTCATGTTTAATAATGTTTTAATTAAGGATACTTCAGAAGAAACATCATCTATTTTGAATGGCACATTTTCGCACAATAACTTTAGAAACTGGCAAACAAATCTTAGTATTTCTTCAGAAAGAATGTTGTTGTTAAATACTACGCAAACTCCTGATGCATTGTTTTTTGGAACAGGTTTCCTTGGAGGTCAAGTTCGTCTTGATGGACCTACTAAAAACCTTAAAATAAGTATAGAAGGCAATACACAACCGGGGACCTCTATTAAAATTCCTTGGGCAGAAAACTATGGCTTATCTGACACTTCATTTATCAGTTTTATTGATAAAAGTAAGAAAAAAGTAGCCTCTGATAAATCTATAGAATTAATGATAAAGGAAATAAGAGGGGTAGAAATGAATTTTGATTTAGATATAACGAATCAGGCGGAAGTAGAAATTGTAATTGATAAAGAAACAGGAAGTTATTTGAACGGAAGAGGTGCTGGAAACTTATTTATGGAAATCAACACTAATGGAAAATTTAATATATGGGGTGATTTCATAACTTTTGATGGTATATATAACTTCAAGAATCTTGGAGTTATTGATAAAAAATTTAACCTAAAATCTGGAGGATCGATTGTATGGGATGGAAATCCATTAGAGGCACAAATGAATTTAGAGGCAATTTATGATGTTCCTGGAGGAGCAAATCCAGCTATATTATTAGATAATCCAAGTTTTAATAAGAAAATACCTACGGAAGTATTAATTCGTTTAGAAGGAAATTTATTGAAGCCTGATAACCCAGTTTTTGAGATTAATTTCCCCAATACAAGTGGTATTGTAGCTTCAGAAATTAATTATCGTTTGGCAGACCCGCAAAGGAGTCAATTACAAGCACTTTCATTATTATCTCAAGGTATTTTTATAAATGAAGTAAGTGTTTCTATGGAAGGAATTACAAATAATCTATATCAAAAAGCTTCAGATATTTTTAGTGATTTAATTGGTGAGGAAAATGATAAATTAAAAGTTGGAATTGACTATTTACAAGGAGATAAAAGTGTTTTATTAGATATTGCAACTGAAGATCGTTTGGGATTCACCCTTTCAACTAAAATAAGTGATAAAATTTTATTAAACGGTAAGATTGGTGTTCCTGTTGGAGGGTTGGAACAAACATTAGTTGTGGGAAATGTTCAAATAGATTTCATTTTAAATGATGAAGGAACGTTAAGAGCCAAAGTTTTTAATAAAGAAAATGAATTTAGATACATAGGGGATGAGTTAGGATATACCCAAGGATTAGGAATTTCTTACAATGTAGATTTTGAAACATTTAAAGAACTGATTAATAAGATATCGTCCGAAAAAAATCCTAAAAGCGATTCTATTATTTCAAAAATTAATACTAGAAAATCGAACTTAATTGAATTTGTTAAAAAAAATTAAATCTTAAATGGATAGAATAAAATAAAATCAAACCTCCTCAGTTACACTCTAAAATTATTGATTAAATTTGCAACGAAATATAAATAATGAATACAAAAATTAAACGCATTGGAGTTTTAACTTCCGGAGGAGATGCTCCTGGAATGAATGCAGCTGTTCGCGCAGTAGTTAGAGCTTCGTCCTACTTTTCCTTAGAATGTGTTGCAATATACAAGGGATATCAAGGCTTAATTGATGACGATACCAAGCTTATGAATGCCCGAAGTGTAAATAACATCATAAACAAAGGTGGTACTATTTTAAAGTCAGCAAGATGCTTAGAATTCAGAACTCCTGAGGGACGTAAAAAAGCATATGAAACCATAAAAAAACACACAATAGATGCTCTTATTGTTATTGGTGGAGATGGTTCATTTACTGGAGCAATGATTTTTCATTCAGAATTTAATTTTCCTGTCATTGGTATACCTGGTACAATTGATAACGATATTCATGGAACAACACATACTATTGGATTCGATACAGCTTTAAATACCGTAATTGATGCGATTGATAAAATTCGTGATACAGCCATCTCTCACAATCGCTTATTTTTTGTGGAGGTGATGGGGAGGGATGCTGGTCATATTGCATTAAATACAGGAATTGGAGCAGGTGCTGAAGAAATACTTGTTCCTGAAGAAGATATGGGCTTAGACCGTTTGTTAGAGTCTTTAAAGCGAAGCGAAAAAACAGGTAAATCATCCAGTATAGTCGTTATTGCAGAAGGGGATAAAACAGGAAAAAATGTTTTTGAAATTGCAGAGTATGTAGAAAAAAACTTACCCTATTATGAAGTAAGAGTTTCTGTTTTAGGACACATGCAGCGCGGAGGAAGTCCTAGTTGTTTTGATCGTGTGCTTGCTTCAAGAATGGGAGTGCATGCAGTAGAATCGCTTTTAAGAGGAGTATCTAATGTAATGGTAGGAATTGATAATTCACAGATGATTTTAACTCCCTTAGAATCATCAATAAAAGGTAAAACAAAAATCAATAAAAATTTAATCCGAGTATCAGATATACTCTCAGTATAATAACTTTTAAAACTAAATAATTTAAATATGGCAATTAAAATTGGAATTAATGGATTTGGACGAATTGGAAGACTCGTTTTTCGTTCCGCAATGAAACAAAATGATGTTACAGTAGTGGGAGTTAATGATCTATTAGATATTGATCACCTAGCTTACTTATTAAAATATGACTCTGTGCATGGCACTTATGATGGTACTATTGAGGTTAAAGGGAACAATCTTATTGTGGATGGCCATTCCGTTTGTATTAGTGCAGAACGAGACCCTTCAGCAATTGGTTGGGGAGATTTAAAAACTGATGTAGTTGCAGAATGTACTGGTATTTTCACTTCTTTAGAAAAGGCACAAGCACATCTCGATGGTGGTGCTAAAAAAGTCGTGATATCCGCTCCTTCTCCCGATGCTCCAATGTTTGTTATGGGTGTAAATCATTCTGAGGCTTCTGCTTTAGATAAAATAGTTTCTAATGCTTCATGTACTACAAATTGTTTGGCACCTATCGCTAAAGTATTAAATGATCATTTTGAAATAGAAGAGGCCTTAATGACCACAGTTCACGCTACAACAGCAACTCAATTTACCGTTGACGGCCCCTCACGTAAAGATTTTAGAGGAGGTAGAAGTTCATTACTAAACATTATGCCCGCTTCAACTGGAGCAGCAAAAGCTGTTACTAAAGTGATACCTGCCTTAGTGGGTAAACTAACTGGAATGGCATTTCGTGTTCCTACAGCCAACGTTTCTGTAGTTGATTTAACGGTCAAATTAAAGAAAGAAACTTCTTATGATGAAATTAAACAGGTAATGCGTAATGCTGCAAATAATGAAATGAAAAATATTCTAGGATATTGTGATGAACCAGTTGTTTCTCAAGATTTTATTGGAGATGTAAGAACCTCAGTTTTTGATGCAGGTGCTGGAATGGAATTGAATTCTCGTTTCTTTAAAATTATATCTTGGTATGATAACGAATGTGGTTATTCAAACAAGCTGATCGATTTGGCAAAGCATATCAATAAACTATAATAAAACTATACCATGATTTTAGTAGTTGATAGTGGTTCTACAAAAACTGATTGGATTGCTGTTAATGCATCTGGAGAAACGTTGTTTGCAACACAAACCCTTGGACTTAATCCGCAAGTTCTCTCAAGTGCTATATTAAGAGAACGAATGATTAATAATTTCGATTTATACCAAAATCGAAAAGAAGTAACACATTTATATTTTTACGGTGCAGGTTGTGGTGTTGATTCACCACAACGTCGTATAAAAAATGTATTTAATGAGATTTTTGTTAATAGTGAAATTATAATCAAAGAAGATACCTATGCAGCAGTATATGCAGTAGCTAAGCCCAATAAAAAATCTATAGTTTGCATTTTAGGAACAGGTTCAAATTGCACCTATTTTGATGGTGTTAATATAGAACAACGCGTAATTTCTTTAGGGTACATTCTGATGGATGAGGCAAGTGGTAATTTTTTTGGAAAACAATTAATTAGAAGCTATTACTTTAATTCAATGCCCAAGGGATTAGCCTTGGAATTTGAAAAAGAATACGACCTTTCTCCAGATACAATGAAGGAAAATATTTATCGGAGAGAAAATCCGAATACTTATTTAGCGACTTTTTCAAGGTTTTTAATCAAACATAAAGAGGTGCCACTTTTTCAAGACATTATTGCAAAAGGTCTTGATCGTTTTATAAAGCATCAAATACTTCAATTTGAAGACGCAAGAGAAATTCCAATTCACTTTATTGGCTCAATTTCATTTTTCTTAAAAGAAGAGATAGAACGTGCATTAAAAATACATGGTTTGTCAATGGGAATAATTGTTCAACGCCCAATTGATGAGTTGGTCAATTTCCATAAAAATTTAATTGAACTTAAATCTTAAGAATTTCTATTTCACTGCAATCATTGAAATTTCAATGCGTACATTTTTAGGTAATGTTTTTACAGCTACTGTTTCACGTACTGGGGCAGTATCATTGTCAAAATATGTTCCATACACATCATTTACTTTTCCAAAATTCTCCATATCACTTAGGAAAATAGTTGTTTTTACGACATGCTCAAAGGACATGCCTGCAGCTTCCAATACTGCATTTAAATGAAGCATAACTAATTCGGTTTCTTCTTTAATTGTACCACTAAAAAGTTCCATTGTTTTAGCAATGATTGGGATCTGACCTGAAATGTAAAGGGTGTTACCAACTTTAATTGCTTGGTTATATGGGCCTATTGGAGCTGGAGCATTTAGTGTTGTGATTATTTCTTTTTTCATATAAACGGTGTTAATTTAAAGATACTATAATTTTAAATCAATACGAGCGGTTTGGTTCACTTTGCTTTTCATACTTTATATCGCTTAATAACCCTGACTTTATACCTATAAAAAAGTTCCATGAAGCTCTATCACTAAAAGGAACCCAGCTAAAATTTAGCCGCCAACTTTTAAGATCGCGATTAAAACGTAATTGGGTGTAGGTAAATCCTTCTCCCTTAAAATCATACCCAGAAGAAAGTCCAACTTTCCACATAGGTGTTAGTTCAATATTTCCAGAAAACATTAATGAGTTGTTGCTAAATTCTCGTTGATTTCTTGAATTATTATAGGTAAGGGAATAAGCTAATTTTAAATCCCAAGGAATTTTAGCTCTATAGCTTGGGTATTTGGGTGGAGGATCTGTATTTTCTGTGTCTGTTAGTCTGCGATCAGTAAAATCTTCAGCTTTTCCAAAAAGATCATCTTCGCGGCCACCACTAGAAGCTGATTCTTCTTCTGTTCGCTTGTTTTTATCACCAGAACGTTCAAGTTGCCTACTTGAAAAAGAATAATTCATATTAACATTTGCACTAGTAAGTCTCAACAAACCGCTACCATTAGTTATGTTATATGTATTTATGCGAACATTTTTTTTATCAAGAGCATAGGGATCGAAGGTTCCCCCAGTGTTCACACTCATTTGACCTTTAAAAAGACTAAACCCAGTACTCATCCTTAAAGGACTCCATCTGAGTGAGTCTGCTGCAAAATTATGCCCAGTAGTAATATTTAAGTTATTTAACAAAACTACTTTTTTTGGTCCTGTAGCAGTCGAATCTTTATCACGAACTTTAGCTTCAAAATTATTACCTAAACTAATCCCCATATTATTTGACAGGGACCTTCCTGGCACTCCAAATAAGCTGTTCTGATAGCGTGTGTATTCAGCGGTATTTCCTTCTGCATCAACAATATAGGTGTCGTAGTATTGTTCAAAACTTGGTCGGTTTGTATAGCTAATCGAAGGGCGAAGGGTATGACGTATTGATTGAATTTTCTTATCCTCCCCAAAATTTACAGTTCCATAAATGGTAGTTCCTAAAGAAGCACTTAAACTATATTGTCTGAAAGCTCCAATATTGTTTATTGTATCTATTAAAACTTGCTGAGTTTCTTTATTAAAATCATTAAAGCGAATAGTATTTTGCGTCCAAACTTCTTCAAAATTAACAGAAGTAGAGACGCTCAGGTATTTAATTATTTTAAAATTGGTACTTAAAGGAATACTATGTTTCATTCCAGTTTTAGCATTGTCAAACATTGTAGGCGAAAACAAAGCTTCTTCGGTTGTGATAATTCTATTTTCTCCACGTCCAGAATATTGGAAATTAATATTCTGAAAAAATCCTTTTTTAGCACCAACTTTTGGTGCGAATGGATAAATACGTTCCATAGTTGCTTGAAGGGTAGGAAGAGTTAGATTAACAGATTTTGATTGTGAATTTTGAGACATAGCTGTATTAATAGAAACATTTACCCTCGGTTTTGCAGGGAATGTTTTAGAATAAGAAATAGAAGAGCTTAAGTTGTTGTTCAGAAAATTCGGTGAGTTTAACTGATTTACCGATTGTCTGTAATAATCACTACTACCAAAATTTACAGAGGCAGAAAAGGTAGAATTTGGACTTGATTTAGCATCCTTGGAGTGATTCCATTGAACATTAAAAACAGTAGATTTTGAATATTCAGGAAGTCCACGGGCTTCATTAATTAGGTTTTCATACCGAAAACTAAATTTCCCTCTATATTTATAGCGTCTGTTGTATTGAGTATCACCCCTAAACCCATAACTCCCATTGGTATAATAATCAGCAATAAGTGTAAAGTCAAAATAATCTGATAGGGCTAAATAATATCCACCATTTTGAATGTAATACCCACGTAGATTACTCTCTCCAATAGAGGGAATAATAAATCCAGACTCTTGAGTTTGGGATGACGGAAAATAAGCAAAAGGAATACCCACAGGAGTGGGTACGTCAGCAATAAACATATTAGTGAGTCCTGATATAATTTTCCCACCAGGAATTATTTTCCCTTTACGAACTTTAAAATAATAATCAATTCCGCCTTCATCATCACCACCCACGAGTTTTCCAGCAGTACTTACTCTAGCGTCTTTTATGAAATATACCGAGTCATTTTGTTTTTTTGTGAGTGCTGCAAAAATATCCATTCCATTTTGTCCGGATTTGGAGTTCCAAATTAATGCCTTTTGAGTATCAAAATTAAAACGGATAGAATCGGGATTTATCTCATTATCAGCTTGTTTAAAAAATGGATATTGAACTAAAACAGAATCTACTTCAATTCGTCCTGCATTTACTTCATTGGTCTTGTAATCTAAAATTATAATACCAGCACGGAGTTCAATGTCCTGATAGTAGAGTTCTGCTTCATTATATAAAATAAGCTTATTTTCCTTTCTATTAATCCGCACACAATCTTTTGCAGTATAACGAACTTTTGAGAGAAGTAATGGTTTTTTTTCAGGCTGACTAATACTGTCTAAAAGTATTTTATCATTAATTTTTTGAGTTGTGTCTTGTGCATGCAATTCTAACCCTCCTAAGAAAAATAGTAAACAAGCTATATGATAAAACTTTGATTGCAAAGCGATAAACCCTAAATTTGTTGTGCTTGGTTTAAACGATCAAAATTAACGATAATTATAGGATGCATCAATATTTTTTAGTTTATTCTCATAACTGTATTTATTACTTTTTTAATAGGGTTTTGAAAATCACTCTTTTATTTTGTTTTATTTTGTTGTGCATATCTGAGGTTTTTGCTCAACAAATGACTGATAAGCCTTTTATTGTAGTTCTAGATGCTGGACATGGAGGACATGATTCTGGTAATCGAGGAAATGGGTATTTTGAAAAAAAAATCGCACTTAATATAGTATTAAAAATTGGAAAACAATTAGAAAAAAAACCAGGGGTTAAGGTTATTTACACTAGAAAAACTGATGTATTTGTAGAATTAATTCAGCGCGCCAACATTGCAAATAAAGCTGATGCAGATTTATTTGTTTCGGTTCATTGCGATGCTTTTACTTCTACTAAAGCTTTTGGAGCAGGTACATTTGTACTGGGACTGCATGCAAATGAGAGAAACTTTAAGGTTGCCCAAAAAGAAAATGCGGTAATATTTTTGGAGGACGATTATGAACAGAATTATGATGGATTTAATCCAAACGATCCAGAGTCTGTGATTAGTCTAATCTTGATGCAAGAAACCTATTTAGATCAAAGTATTGAAGCTGCAGGTGCTATTCAAAAAAGTTTTGTAAGTAATTTAAAACGTAAAGACAGATCAGTTAAACAAGCGGGTTTTGTAGTTTTAAAATACACTTATATGCCAAGTGTATTAGTTGAAACTGGGTTTTTAACAAATAAATCTGAAGGGGCTTTTTTGAATTCATCAAAAGGTCAATCAAATATGTCTAATGCTATTGCAAAAGCAATTATTAATTATAAAAACATAAGAGAAGCTGGTGTTCAAGAGCTAGTTTCATATGAGGTATCTCAAGAGATTAAACCAGTAAAAAAGAATGCATTTAGCAATATTACCTTTAAAGTTCAGATAGCTGCTAGTAAAAGAAATTTAAAAATAAAACCCTATAACTTTAAAGGATTACGCCAAATTTCTAAATCAAAAAAAGCTAGTTTATACCGTTATTTTTATGAAAAAACTACTAACTATAAAGATGCTCAACGTTTTTTGAAAGAAGTAAAAAAGAAAGGGTATTCAAACGCTTTTATTGTTGCTTTTAATGGTGATAAGAAAATAACAATTAGTGAGGCACTCCGTCTCAAAAAATGAGGCGGGTCTAAAAAATATTTTTAAATTTGTAATGCACTAAAATCACTTTATATTGAAATTTTCACGGGAAATTAAAACGGCAATACTAATTATAGTTTGTTTAGGCACTTTCGTTTTTGGATTTAACTATTTGAAAGGAACTTCATTGTTTGACAATCAAATAGAGCTTCACTCTATTTACAATGATGTTGAAGGTCTTATCCCGGGGGCTAAAGTCACTATTAATGGTTATTCCATTGGAAAGGTTACAGGGATTAATTTTGATGAAACTTATGATAAAATTAAAGTTTCATTTACGGTACGAGAAGATCTTACTTTCTCATCACAAAGTATAGCTCAAATATACGAACCAGGTCTTATTGCAGGAAAAGCAATTGCTTTACTTACAAAATACGATGGTGATCCTATAAAAAAAGGAGATATTCTTCCTTCCGATGTTAAACCTGGCTTGACAGAGTTGGTGAATCAACAAATTGCTCCTCTGCAAGATAAAATAGAAGGTCTTTTAAGCTCTGCAGATTCTCTTTTTGCCGGGGTTAGCAATGTTTTGAATTACGAATCACAAAACAATTTAAAATTAGCTTTAAAAGGCATGACAGAAAGTGTTGAAAATATCAATAGTCTTTCTAGAAGTATGAGTATCCTTATAAATTCAAATGAACGTTCGCTTTCATCTACTTTTGGGAACATTGAAATAACGTCAAAAAATTTAGTGAAATTAACGGATTCTTTATCTAAGCTAGAGTTCGGAACCACATTTGAAAATATAGAGTCTGCGTCTGGTAATCTAAAAAATATTTTATCAACTCTTGAAAAAGGAGATGGTACTGCAGGGAAATTAATTAATGATGATCAATTATATACAGAATTATTAAAATCTTCTGAAGCTTTAGAAGCGCTTTTGACTGATTTAAAAGAATATCCAAAAAAGTATGTTCATTTCTCAATTTTTGGGAAAAAAGATAAAAGCACACCTAAAAAATAATTTTGATAGAATACCTTCCAAACATTTTATTTTTTATCTTACTGTTGACTTCGTCTTGCCTTTTTTTTAGAAATCTTAATCGTATACGCAGAAATATTTTTTTGGGAAAAGATTTAGACAGAAATGATCAGCGTTCTCTTCGTTGGAAAAATATGATACGGGTTGCTTTAGGTCAATCCAAAATGGTGAGCCGACCCATAGCAGGAACTTTACATGTTATAGTCTATGTTGGTTTTATTCTTATTAATATTGAACTTTTAGAAATAATTTTAGATGGATTAACTGGCAAACACCGACTTTTTGCTCCATATTTAGGAAGTATATATTCTTTCTTAATTGCTGTTTTTGAAGTGCTTGCTTTTCTAGTATTAGTTGCGGTTTTTTTCTTTTGGACACGTAGAAATGTATTGAAGATTAAACGCTTTTTGAAAGATGAAATGAAAGGATGGCCTAAGCTAGATGCCGACATTATTCTTTATTTTGAAGTTGTCTTAATGCTTCTTTTTCTATCAATGAATGCCACTGATAGTATTTTACAAGACCTTGACCCAACTAATTATATAAAGGCAGGAAGTTTTCCAATCTCTCAATTTATAGCACCTCTTTTCGAAGGAATTTCAATAGAAAATCTTCGAATTTTAGAACGCTCTTTTTGGTGGATTCACATATCAGGTATTTTTATTTTTATGAATTACCTATATTATTCAAAACATCTGCACATACTACTTGCATTTCCGAATACTTTTTATGCTAATTTAAATTCAAAGGGTAAATTTAAAGTTGATGTTAATATTAAGAACGAAGTTCAGTCTATGATGGATCCTAGTTTTTTAATTCCTGAGGGTAAAAACACAGTTCCAGATAAATTCGGAGCAAGTGATGTTTTTGACCTTAATTGGGTTCAACTTATGAATGCTTATAGTTGTACAGAATGTGGCAGATGTACCAGTGTTTGTCCAGCTAATATAACCGGTAAAAAATTATCTCCAAGAAAAATCATGATGGATACACGCGATCGTCTTGAAGAAGTAGGGGAGAATCTTAATAGTAACAAAGGTGTTTTTAAATTAGATCAAAAACAGCTATTAAACGATTATGTTAGTCCAGAAGAATTGTGGGCGTGTACCTCTTGCAATGCTTGTGTAGAGGCATGCCCTATAGAAATTGATCCTTTATCCATTATTATGGATATGCGACAGTATTTAGTTATGGAGCAATCGGCAGCACCTGCTGAGCTAAATTCAATGATGGGAAATATAGAAAATAATGGTGCTCCTTGGCCATTTAGTAATCAAGATCGTTTGCAGTGGGCAGACGAATAATTAAAACTATTTAAAATGCAACGAGAAGAAGCAGAAAATTATTTACACCAAAAAGTAGAATCAGGAGAAGTTGTAAGTCCCGTACTTCCGGACGGAATTAAAAATTATTTAATCGATATTGACGGAACTATTTGTGACGATATTCCTAATGAAGAACCTGAACGAATGGCTACTGCCAACATTTATCCGGATGCTTTAGATACTTTAAACAAGTGGTTTGATCAGGGTCATTTAATTTGTTTTTTCACCTCAAGAGTTGAATCTCACCGTGGTGTAACTGAAACATGGTTAAAAGAGAACGGTTTTAAGTACCATAGCTTATTAATGGGTAAGCCACGCGGCGGAAATTATCATTGGATTGATAACCATCTTGTAAAAGCAACTCGTTACAATGGTAAATTTACTGACTTGGTAGAAAAGGAAATGACTATTGAAGTTTTTGATGATGGTCAAACTAAAACCTAAGAAATTATGTTAAATGTACCTACACTTGCAAAGCTTCAAGCAGAAGGAAAAAAACCAAATGTTGTTTTTTGGGTAGGTTGTGCGGGAAGTTTTGACGATCGAGCCAAGAAAATCACCAAAGCTTTTGTTAAAATCCTTAATAAAACTGGTATTTCCTTTGCTGTTTTAGGTGCAGAAGAAACGTGTACAGGAGACCCTGCAAAACGAGCTGGAAATGAATTTCTATTTCAAATGCAAGCCTTGCAAAACATTACTACACTTAATTCCTACGACGTTACAAAAATAGTTACTACATGTCCTCATTGTTTTAATACCCTTAAAAATGAATATCCTGAATTGGGAGGAAATTATGACGTAATGCACCATACTCAATTTCTTAAGCAGCTTTTAAAAGAAGAAACTCTAACTATTGAAGGTGGTAAATTTAAAGGAAAAAGAATTACGTTTCATGACCCATGTTATTTAGGACGTGCTAATAATGTTTATGAGGCTCCACGTGAATTGATTCGAAAACTTGACGCAGAATTAATGGAAATGAAGTCATGTAAGTCTAAAGGACTATGTTGTGGGGCTGGAGGAGCTCAAATGTTTAAAGATGCAGAAGCTGGAGATAAAGAAGTAAATATTGAGAGAACCGAAGAGGCTATTGAGACACAACCAGACATTATTGCTGCAGCATGTCCATTTTGTAATACGATGATGACTGATGGAATTAAAAACAAGGCTCAAGAAGGAAATATTCAGATAATGGATGTTGCAGAATTAATTGCAACTGCTAACGATTTATAATAATGGTAGTTCCTTTCGCAAAGTTATCAGCAGAATCACGCTTATGGATATATCCTTCCAATAGAGCCTTTCGGGAAGACGAAATTTTTAAAGTAAAAGAAATACTCACCTCTTTTTTAAGTCAGTGGACTGCTCATAATGTAAGATTAGAAGCTTCTTTTGATCTTCCATATGACCGCTTTATTGTCCTTGGGGTTAATCAAGAATCTGTTCAGGCAAGTGGTTGTTCTATAGATAGTTCAGTTCGAATGATTCAGCAGTTAGAAACACAATTTAAAATTAGTTTACTTGACAAAATGAATGTTACTTTTAAGCAAGGTGATTATTTTGTTCATAAAGATTTGAGTGATTTCAGGAAAATGGTAAAATCAAAAGCGGTTACTAAAGAAACTATAGTGTTTAATAATTTAGTTGATACAAAAGGGGACTATGAAAAATTTTGGGAAATTCCAGCTTCAGAGAGTTGGCACAGTCGATTTATGAAATAAATTATATAAGAAACAATTAATTAAGACTTGATAATTTTAGATTAAATGAGAATTATACTAATTTTTTTTTTATGGTTTCTTATTTGCTTTCCATTATTTTCTAATGGACAACAAATAGACCCGCTATCAGTATCCAAAGCTGAACTTCAGTATCAACAAAAATGGGTTGACAGTGTATATCAAAGCCTATCACTTAATGAAAAAGTTGGACAACTATTTATGCCAATGGTTTTTTCTGAGCAAGATAGTTCTCATTATAAACTTTCATTAAATCTGGTTAAAACTCATAAAGTAGGAGGACTTATTTTTTCTCTTGGAGGACCAGTTGAGCAATCTCAATGGCTTAACAATTTTCAATCTTTAGCTAAAACACCCTTGCTTATTGCAATGGATGCTGAGTGGGGCGTTGCGATGCGATTGGATTCCATCAAAGCTTTTCCTTGGCCAATGACTTTGGGTGCAGTTAAAGACACTAGTTTACTTCGAGCCATTGGAAATCGAATGGGGGAACAAGAAAAACGATTGGGCATTCATTATAGTTTTAGTCCTGTTTTAGACATTAACACAAATGCTGCTAATCCCATCATAGGGAATCGATCTTTTGGATCTACTAAAGAGCTCGTAATTCGTCAGGCAACAGCTATTATGAAAGGACATCACCAGGCGGGTATTTTAACTTCAGGAAAACATTTTCCAGGACATGGAGATACCTCACAAGATTCACATAAAATACTACCTACGATCGGTTTTAGTGTCCAGCGAATCGATTCAATAGAGTTGGCTCCCTATAGATCACTTATCAAAGAAGGGTTGTCTTCGGTAATGGTTGCTCATTTAAATATACCCAGCATATCAAAAGAAGGATTACCTTCATCACTTTCTAAGGATATTATTCAGGGTCTTCTAAAGGATTCATTGAATTTTAAAGGTTTAATTATTACTGACGCTCTAAACATGAAGGGAGTTTCTGAATACTCTAAAGTCAAAAATATTGATTTAACAGCTTTTTTAGCAGGCCATGATTTACTACTTATTTCAAATGATATTCCAAAAGGAATAAAGGCAATTGTATCAGCATACAGAAAAGGAAAAGTAACTAAATCTCGCTTAGAATATTCAGTTAAAAAAATTTTAAGGGCTAAATATAAAGTTGGTTTAGCAGATTATAAACCCGTTAACCTTCTAAACTTATACCAGGACCTAAATACCGTTAAAGATCAAAGATTATATAGCGAGTCTATTGCGGACGCGCTAACCTTGTTAAGAAATGAAAATAATATTTTACCATTAAAAAAACAGCATCATATCGCACATATAGCTTTAGGGGATGATTCTGCTGTAGTTTTCAATCAACAACTACAAAAATATCAATCGGTTCCTTTAATTAAGGAGGTGTCAGTTCTCAATGTTCTTGAAAAAACAAAGGCGTATGACACTTTAGTTATTAGTTTTCATCGCTCTAACGCCAACCCTTGGAAGGCTTCAGATTTTAATTCTCGTCAGCTAAAGATTATTTCAAAAATTGCAAAGGAAAAAACAGTCATTCTAGATGTTTTTGTAAAGCCATATGCCTTAAAACCTATTTCTTCTTTAAAAGGAATTGATGCTATTATTATGAGTTATCAAAATAGCGAGGAAGCACAACAATTAAGTGCGGATGCTATTTTTGGTGCTCAACATCTAATAGGAAAATTACCCGTAAAGGTTTCAAATATTTTTAAAGAGGGAGATGGAATCGATCTACAAGGTGATGTTCGCCTAGGGTATGCTATTCCAGAAAGTTTAGGTTTTAATTCTACTAAGCTCAAGGAAATTGATGCCCTAGCAGAAATGGCTATAGATTCAATGATGACTCCAGGAATGCAAATAATAGCCGTTAGAAAGGGTAAAATAATCTATGAAAAAAACATAGGATACCATACATATAAAAAAGAGCAACCAGTTCTATCCACAGATATATATGATATTGCGTCCTTGACTAAAATTCTTGGAACTCTTCCTCTGGTAATGAAAGAAGTAGCTTCTGGAACTCTAACACTTTCTTCAACAATAGCAACTATGTTACCTGAGTGGAAAGAAAGTAATAAGTCGAATATCACGCTTAAACAAATGCTTTCTCATTATGCGCAGTTATGGCCATGGATTCCTTTTTATAAAGAAACTCTTAATAAAAAAGGATACCCAAAAAAGAAACAATATAAAACAACATCCTCTATTAAATATGCATCAGTAGTGGCTAAAGATTTATATTTAGAAACTGATTTTGAGAATGAACTTTACACTCAAATAAAAGAAAGTAAATTAACAGATTCACTCCAATATAAATATTCAGATTTACCTTATTATATTTTAAAGAAATACTTTGAAACTTCTAATAAGTTGCCTTATGATGTATTTCTTCATCAAGAAATTTTTGATCCTTTAGGATTGACTACAATAGGGTATAGACCATTGGAGCGTTTTGATATTTCAAAAATCGTACCCAGTGAAGTTGATGACTATTTCAGGCACAAGGAGTTAAGAGGCTATGTACATGACATGGGTGCTGCTATGCAAAATGGTGTAGGGGGACACGCTGGCTTATTTTCAAATGCACAAGATGTAGCGGCTATAATGCAAATGTATTTACAAGGAGGAAGGTATAATGGTATTCAGCTATTACAGCCAGAAACGATTAATCTTTTTAACACCTGTTATTATTGTGAAAATGGTAATAGAAGGGGAGTTGGATTTGATAAGCCAGATTTTGATCTTAAAAATTCCTCCACCTGTGGGTGTGTTTCAAAAGTAAGTTTTGGACATTCTGGATATACTGGAACCTATGCTTGGGCTGATCCTGATAAAGAAATTATAATTGTTATTTTAGCAAATAGAACCTATCCTAATGATAATTTTAGGTTTAGTAAAAGTAATATTAGAACGCGAATACAATCCTTATTATATAAGGCATTAATTAATTAATTAAAGATAAACTTTTGAAAATAGCAATTGTATGTTATCCAACATTTGGCGGTAGTGGAGTTGTAGCGACAGAATTGGGAATTGCCCTTTCTAAAATAGGTCATACTATTCATTTTATTACTTACCATCAACCGGTTCGTTTAGAAACCTTAAATACCGACAATATTCATTTTCATGAAGTTGAAATACCAGATTATCCTCTTTTTAAATACCAACCATATGAGCTAGCACTGTCAAGTAGGTTGGTAGATGTTGTAAAGGCTCATGCAATTGATGTATTACATGTGCATTATGCCATTCCTCATGCCTACGCAGGATATATGGCAAAAAAAATGCTTGCTGATGAAGGGTTTTACATTCCAATTGTTACCACTTTACACGGTACAGATATTACTTTAGTTGGGAGTCACCCTTTTTATCGCCCAGCTGTAACCTTCAGCATTAACCATTCTGATAGGGTTACAGCAGTTTCTGAAAGTTTAAAAAACGACACACTCAGGTTATTTGATATCACGACAAAGATTGATGTCATCACTAATTTTATTGATATAAAAAAAATAGAAGCAAAAGTAATGCCCTGTAAGCGAGATCTTTTAGCTCCTAAAAGCCACAGAATAATTACTCATATAAGTAATTTTAGACCCTTAAAAAGGATTCAAGATGTAATTAAAATTTTTGAAAATATTTTACCAACGGTACCTAGTAAATTACTCATGGTAGGGGAAGGGCCAGAAAAACAAAAGGCAATGGATTATGTTAAGGAAAAAGGTCTTACCGAGTCTATCTCGTTCTTAGGTAACAGTAATGAAATTGATAAAATCCTTTGTTATTCCGACTTATTTTTATTACCCTCAGAAAAAGAAAGTTTTGGTTTGTCTGCACTTGAAGCTATGGCCAATAAAGTACCAGTAATTTCTTCAAATGCTGGAGGAATCCCTGAAGTTAATAAAGACAATTTTTCAGGCTATTTATCTGATGTAGGTGACCTTGATGGGATGGCTAAAAAGGCTTTATTATTATTGCAGGATGATACTAAACTTAAGCAATTTAAAGAACAAGCAAAGGAGCAAGCAAGTTTATTCGATATTGACGCTATAATTAGTCAATATGAAGCTGTATACAGTGAAGCTATAGCTGCACATCAGTTCTAGTTTTGATTATTTGGGATGGTATATTCTCTTCGCTGAATTATAAACAGTCTCTTTATCTAAGCTCATTTTTTTAGTTTTAAAGCCTGCATATAATTCCATTTGGTCATTATAATGGGGAGAGTCCTCGTGATCAGAACTTCCATAAGAAATAACAGACTCTATTTCGGTTCCTTTATCACTAAATCGAACTAGTTCAATGTATGATTCTCCACTTACAACCTTAACCTTTCCGTCTTTGAATGGTCGAGAGGCCATTGAGGTAATTACATCAGGTAATCCAAAAATGGGAAGTTCTATTGGTCCTCTTACTAATTTTTGATAATCTCCTAAAGAAACTTCTAAACTCCCAAAGTGTTTAAATAAATATGCTTTCGTTTTATTTAATGCTTTTAAAAGAATGGAAGGAGGAAAAATTTTAGGTTCTGGTAAATCTTGATAAAAAGGACGTAACTGATCATAAAAAACAGCAAAGGTTCCTGCTCCCAGTGAAGATGCAATTGCTTTACGATCCCATTGCTGTAATCGTTCAATTAACACTTTTAAGTTGGGATAATTTTCTGAATCTAAACGTTCTAAATGATTAATATCCATCCAGCTAAAGGCATATGGCTTTGGGTATTGTGTATCGTATTTTATGGTTTTAAAGTCAGAATAATCTATTTTTTCATACTGATCTATTAATGTTTTTAAACGGGTAGAACGGTTGTTATCATATGTTTCAAATCCCATTGCTGAATCAAATTGTGTTTTGTCAGGGTTATCATCTTCAGCACTTGACTTAAATGGAGTATGATTTGCATTGTATACATAACCTGACTTTGGTTGTAATACCTGTGGAAGATCTTCAATGTCATAGGTTTCTTTCCAAAGAGTTTTTAAGGTATTTCCTGGGACAACATCAGCCCAGTTGTATCCTTTTGCTCTTTTAGGAATAAGACCATTTGAGATATAAAAAATTGTGTCATTTTTATCTGCATATCCAATATTATATCCAGGTAAAGCTTTCATTTTTAATATATTATAAAACTCGGTAAAGCTTGAAGCTTTGTTCATACGCCACCACTGCTCAAGTCCTCTTATTTCATATAGCGCTGGGGTTCTCACCGAATAATAACCAGATTTATTTTTTAAAGTCGGTCCGTAAATACTTTTATAATACTTTTTTGAAATTTTAAATGGAATACCAAGAATTCGAAACTGAAGAGTTGCTTTTTTTTGTTCAAGATTGAAGTATTTATTGTCTACTTTATATTTTAGCTTTTCTTTTGGATGCATCTCTAGAGCGAAGACATCAGTTTTATCTGGTTGATTTACGGTGTGAGCCCAAGCTAAATTTTCATTAGCACCTATAAGAATACTAGGAGTTCCAGCAAAAAGGGCACCTAAAATATTTGTACCTTCTTCACTACATAAATGTGCTTCATACCATGAAACAGGTCCGTCTAAAGGTTGGTGCGTATTAATTGCTAAATAGGTGCTTCCATCTTTTGTTTTAGTACTATTGAAGGCAAACGTATTTGATCCTTTCGGGGTTTCTTCGACTTTAAAGTTGTAATCTAATTGATTGTTAATGATTCGTTGAACCCATTGATCACCTTTAGAAGAAATAAACAATTGCAATTGCGCATAACGCATCATTTTTTTTGGTGTGATAGGAAAAAGAGCATCAATTAAAACTTCTTCAGAGTGAGAAGCTGCATAACTATTTATACCATCGGCATAGCCATTCACTACTTTTTTATATTCATCACTAATCTCATTTTCATATCGGGCGTTAAATAATGCTTCAGATCCAATAAATTGGGCAATAAAATCAGCTCCTAAACCTGCATTTCCAATATTTTTGGTGAGCATATTGCTTCCAGCAAGATATCCTTGTTGTATGGTTTTAAAGTCATCTTCTGCATGTGCCCAAGCTAGGCCATAAGAAACTTCTGCATCGGTAGCTGCAAAGATGTGAGGCACCCCATAAGCATCTCTTACAATGTCAATATGTTCGGGATCTATTTGGCCATGAATCATGGAATATATAAGACAACACATTGCTAGTGGTAGACGAAAAAGCATAATTAATTTTTGCTGAAGATATCAAAACTTTTAAAATATTATGTATAAATAATTGCATCTATTTAACTGAAATTTATATATATTCAATATTCAAAATAAAATCAAATGAACAAATTTTTTTTACTTTTTGTTATAGTTTTTTTTACTCAGAGTGTTGTTTCTCAGGAATCATTATTTAATGGTAAAAACCTTGAAGGTTGGAATATTCACGGGACAGAATTGTGGTATGTGGATCATGGGCTTTTAGTTTGTGAAAGTGGTCCAGATAAAGCTTATGGTTATTTGTCTACCACAAAATATTATGATGATTTTGAATTGACTCTTGAATTTAAACAAGAGGCAGATGGAAATAGTGGTATATTTATTCGTTCCACTGTCGAGGGAACTAAAGTAAGTGGTTGGCAGGTAGAAGTTGCTCCTCCCGGAAGCAATTCTGGTGGCGTTTACGAATCTTATGGACGTGGCTGGTTAATAAAACCTACGAAAGAAAAAGACAAAGCCCTTAAGATGGGTGATTGGAATCAGATGCGTATTCGTGTTGTTGGAAACCAAATCGACACATGGTTAAATGGTACTGAAATGATTTCTTTAAATGATGAAAAAATTGGTCAAGGAAAAGGATCCATTGCACTTCAAATTCATGACGGTGGCGGTATCAAAGTACGCTGGAAAAATCTTCAAGTAATTTCTTTATAGGCTGATTTGATCAATTAGCTTTGCTAAATCAAAATCTTTTTGAGAAAGCCCACCAACATCTTTAGTTGTTAGCTTTATAATAACTAATAAGTAATTATTGGTTATAATTGGGTGGTGATTATTTTCTTCAGAAATCGTTGCTATTTTATTTATATAACTAATAGCATTTCGAAAACTTTTAAAATGAATTTCTTTACAAAGGAGACCCAAATCAATCTGCCATGAGTCTATTAGTGAAATTTGTTCTTTAATTTCTTCAGGACTTAACAGATGCATTTAGGTATAATATAAACTAGTTACAATTCTGTATACAACATAAATTCCTGTTACTGACCATACCCACCATCTATTCTTTATATACCATTCCATACTTTTTTTTAATTAGTTTTATTACATTCACCTTCTTGATAGTTTAAGATACCATTACTATCCGCAATACAATCATTTGAATATGTATTTCCATCACAACCACAAACAGGTGCGTAAATTTCATAGCAAACAGTTAATTCATCTACAAGATTTTGATCTATACAAAGTTTTTCAGGCTCAATTACATTAATATCGTTACAATTAATAAATAATAGCATTAAAATAAAAGGAAGAAGCTTCTTTTTCATTCCGCTAAATTAATTACTATTTTCTTTTAAAGTGTTCATCAAATTTTTTTTTTAAATTTATAATATGGATAATTTGATCTAAACTCAAAAAAACATTAGTCACTACTTTGTTTTGTTACTTGAGTTTTCGCATTTCTTTATTTTATAAAATAGCTAAGAAAATTGTTTAAAAAAGTTTTTTTGTCAGTTATAATAGTTTTTATCCTTCTAAATACAATGATTTTTGGAGGGATAAGAATTTTTTTAAATTTAAATGATGTTCCTATTTATAACTATAGATTAATATATGATTTTATATTCAGTAATAATGATATTAATCAGTTTGATAATTTATCTAAATTATTAGGATACAATAAAAATGATAAGCTTTTGATAATTCATGCTGATGATTTAGGTTTATCTAATTCTGTAAATCAAGCTTCTTTTGAGGCGCTAAACAATAGTTATGTAAACTCAGCTAGTGTAATGATTCCTGCACCAAATACAGAGGAGGTGGCAGACTATTTTAAAGAAAATCCTGATATAGATTTAGGTCTTCACTTGACTTTTACATCTGAATGGAAAGATTTTAAATGGCATGGTATTAGTCATAAAGACTCTATATCAACTTTAATAAATGATAACGGTAATTTTTATGAAAATAAAAAAGAAGTTATCAAAAATTCTAATCCACAGGACATAAGGAAAGAATTACAAGCTCAGATAGATTATGCAATATCTATTGGAATAAAACCAACACATCTTGATAGTCATGAAGGAGTCTTGTTTTTTTCACCAGAATTTTTCAAAATTTATCTTGATATTTCAGAAAAAAATAGACTTCCTGTATTTGTTCCAAAACTTTTAGCACCACATTTTAATAGTGATTTTCCACAACCAAAAAATTTAGTTTTTATAAAAATGTACATGGCTGATAAAAATATATCTTTTGATAATTGGGCTGAATATTATGAATCAATACTAAATAATTTAAGTCCAGGATTAAACGAAATTATTGTTCATCTTGGTTTAGATAATAATGAAATGAAAAAAATAACTTCAAATAGAATTGATTTTGGTTCAAAGTGGAGAAATTTAGATTATGATGTAGTATCTAGTGCTCAATTTAGGGAATCACTAATTAAAAATGACATTAAATTAGTAACATGGCGAGAAATTAAAGACATATTATATCCATAGATGAATTAAAACACCAAAATTTGCCAACTTATTGATTTATATGTTTTTATTATATTTACCTTTAATCAACTAAACAATCATAATGAAAAAACTACTTTTATTTATCATGGCAGTAAGCTTATCTGCTTGTAATAATCTTGTCTCAGAAGCAACTGGAACGGATATAGAAAAAATAAATGGTGAGCCTGAAGGACCCCATACATCTTCTGAATGGAAAATATGGGCTTACAGTACAGCTGCACCTTCATATATTGCTTCAGATTGCACTGTAATAGATGTTGATGGAACTGTACTTAGAGAAGGAACAAATGGATGGACAGCTATGGCTGCTAATCCAAGAGGAATGGCTAATCCTGAAAATGGATGGGATAATCCTCATGAGGCAATGCCTATGGTAGGTGATGCCCAAGCCATGAAATGGGCTATGGCTTACATGGGAGGAAAAACACCTCAGATGGACCACGATGGATGGGCATGGATGCTTCACGGCGACATGGGAGAAGACAACACTAAGCATTTAGTTCTAAATAAAGAGGATGCTGCCGAAGGCCAGTGGATTGAATCAGGACCTCATTTAATGCTATTTCCAAAAGATCCAGCTACCCTAGAAGGGAACACTACCGACTTTATGACTGGTGCTCCTTACATCATGTTTAAAGGAACTGGTTACGATCATCTTATGATTCCCGTGGAAAACTATTTTGATTATCAACCACAACAATAAATATTGTTTAACAATATCCCCTTATTAATAGAGGAGATATTTGTTTAAATCAAAATTCATTGATACGATCCTTGTAAATAAGGTTTCAATTTTTTTTCACTTATTGTCTTAATTTTGGATATTATATATTTTTATTATTTCATTGAAAGACCAAACCAGATAACACCAAAACCACCAATCATCATCAATACTGCAATTGATTTTAAAAAAACTATTTTTTTTATAAATCAAAAATAATTTAAATAGCATTGAGACAAAAATAAATACAACTGCAATACTACTGCATTGAGTTTATAAAAAAGTATAGCCAAACTAAAGGTATTTTATCTTCAGAAATTACCAATAACTGTTTTAAGACACTTTTCTAATTAATCGTTAAAGTTGTTTATTTCCAAACTTTACTAATAATTGAGTTAAATTTAAAAATATGAAGTTATTTTATTTCATTTTATTCTTGCTTACTACTTTACTACTTTCAAATGAATGCCTAGGACAAAAGCCCGGTAGTGATTTAGAATACACCTTTAAAAGAGGAGATTTTAACGGAATAGGAAAGTGGTACATGGGGAGAGAAATTTCTTATGTAATGGGATTTGAAGGAATTAGTTGGCTAGAAAGATTCGATCGAGAAAAAGAAGAAAATGTTTCTACTTTGATTAAAAACATGAAAATTAAATTTAATGATACCATTGCAGATATTGGAGCTGGTTCTGGGTATCATGTATTTAGATTAGCTCCATTAGCCAAAAAAGGCCTCATTTACGCAGTAGATATTCAAAGTGAAATGTTAATGGCAATTGAAATGACAAAAGAGTCTAGAAAAATTAGAAATATTGAAACAATTCTTGGAAATGAAAAAAGTGTTCATTTACCGAATAATTCAGTTGATAAAATTTTAATGGTTGACGTGTATCATGAGTTTAATTTTCCAGTTGAAATGATAGCCTCCATGAAAAACGCATTGAAATCTAATGGACAATTATTCTTAATCGAGTATAGAAAAGAAGACTCAAAAGTTCCCATTAAAAAAATACACAAAATGACTGAAAAACAAGCTGTGAAAGAAATGGAAGCCGCTGGCTTTAAGCTAAAAGAAAATATCGATAATCTTCCATGGCAGCATTGCATGGTTTTTATAAAAGATGAAAATAAGTGAAAACTAAATTTTTATTTTACTCTATAATTCGCAGAAAAATCTTCTTGATAAATTACCTGTAATTACATTCAATGTTTTTTTTAGTTTTAGGGTATGGAAAAATTAACTTCTCAATTTTTAAAAGATACTGGCGCAAAAGTACCTATCGTATGTGGGCCGATGTACCCTGGTTCAAACCCAGAATTAGTTGCAGCTGTCTCAAATTCTGGGGGCTTTGGTGTTGTCCAACCACTTGCATTAACTATTCTTTATGGGCATGACTTTAGAGAAGGATTACAATTGATTAAGAAATTGACTAAAAACCCCTTTGGGGTTAATTTCACGATTTTTGGAGGGGCAAATAAAAAGTACCATAAGCAAATGGACAGGTGGATGAAAATTTCCATAGAAGAGGGGGTGAAATTTTTTTTAACTTCTTTAGGAAAACCTAATGAAATTGTAAAAGTAGCCAAACAGCATCAAATTAAGGTTTACCATGACGTACCCAATAAAAAAGTAGCTTTAGCAATGAAAGATGCTGGAGTGGATGGATTGAATTGTATTAATTGGCGAGGTGGAGGACAAACTGGTATCCAGTCTGCTGAAAATTTTATAGAGGAATTGCATGATATTGGTATTCCCCTAATTTGTGCTGGTGGTATTAGCAATAAAGAAGATTATAAAAAAGCTCTAGAGATGGGATATGCAGGTGTTCAAATGGGTACAAGATTTTTAGCATCTCATGAGTGTAAAGTAACTCAAAGTTATAAGCAAGCAATTATTGAATCTTCAGAGGAGGACATTGTTTGGACCAATAAGATAGCAGGGAATAACTCCTCTGTTATTAAAACAAAAGATATAATGCAGGGTGGCTTAAGAACAGGTCCCATTATTAATTTTATGTTGCGAAAATCTAAATTAAAAAGGTACGCTCGAATGTATTTGATGAGCCGAGGACTTAAAAATTATAACAAAACTGCCTTTGACGATTCTGTTCAATTTTGGCAAGCTGGAAAAGGGGTTGGTAATATTAAATCTGTAAAATATGTAGCTAATATTATCGAAGAATTTTCTTTGTAATGAAGAAGATAAGGATAAGCCTAAATCAGTTCTTGGATTCTAAATTTAACCGTATTTAATATCTATCATTTATTTTTCTTTAACTACAAAGGGTTTAATCTCCACCCCAACTATCTTGAAAAAAAATTCCTACTCCTAATTCTGCCCACAGATATAGAAAAAACAAAATTACTAGAATGATTAGGATGTGTTTTCGTTTCATTTAAATTATATCAAAACATACTAATTCAATCTCAAAGTTATTTTTTAAACACCTTGATTAGATAATAAACACCTAAAGACCCTAATCCTGCTATTAATAATTTATCAGCATATTGCCAAGACATTAATTTAAAGAGAATAGCAAAACAAGTAATTGAAAACCCAATATATTTTACTTTTTCCATATACGCAAAGCTACTAATTCCATCCACTAAATATATACAATCGTATTCTAAAACCCACAAATGAATAGGTCAGATAAAGAATTAAGAAAACTGTTGTTTAGAAATAATTATCCTGTATGCAATACCTTCCAGAGTATTTAATAATTATCACAAGTGTGAAAAGATGTGATAAGAGGAACAATTTAATACGCTTCTACAAGAATACCTATAATCATTACTATTATTAAACTACAAAGAGTTATTATTATTTTTTGATCTTCACACATTGCGTTTTATATATTTATAGCTTCTGTAAGATCTGATATGAACATCACTATAATTACAGCAATAAAAAAACATATTACTAGTATTAATTTTTGATCTGTACTCATTATATTTTATTAAAGCAGCGAACTTATAATAATTAATTATTAAGGACTTACAGGACGTTACTTCATTTATACTGCAGACCATTAGAAAATTAACATTTAACTTATTTTTCCATTGTAATCTAAAAAAAAAACCCTTGATTAAAAGGGGTGTTTTGTAATAGATTTTTAAGCTATATGAAACAAAAAGAAAGGTACGTTACTTTCCAATACAGAATTGACCAAAAATAGCTCCTAATACATCATGATCTGTATCAATCTTTCCGGTAATACTTCCAATATAAAAAATAGCTTCTTTCAATTCAATGCTTAACAAATCTCCTGGAAGATCATTTTCTAAACCATCCATAGTAATTTCTATGGCTTTAAAAGCGTTTATAAGCGCATAATAATGACGACTATTATTAACAACAACAGTAGCACTTTCACCCATTTCCTTGAGGGTGTTTACCAAGTGGGCCTTAAGTGGAGCAATACTTTCTGAGGTTAGGGTCGAAATTCCCATTCCAAAAGTGTGTTCCATGGAGTCAAGGGCAGAAAGTAATTCATTATTTAAATTATTATCAAATCCTTCAGAATATTTATCAATTTTACTTTCAATTAATATAAGTTTTTGATTTTTATGTTGTAAAGACTTAATCTCTGAAATTAAATCTTTAAATGCTGTAGTTCTTTCATATAAGTAAATTAAAAGTGAGGCTTGAGTTATTTTTTCTCTGGCTTTTTTAACTCCCAAAGCTTCTATTACATCATTAGTTTCTCGTAATCCAGCAGTATCAATAAAACGAAATATAATACCGTCAATAGTTAAAGTATCTTCAATAACATCTCTTGTGGTTCCTGGAATATTAGAAACAATTGCTTTTTCTTCATTGAAAAGTGTATTTAAAAGAGACGATTTTCCAGCATTTGGTTTTCCTGCAATTGCAACAGGTACACCATTTTTTATAACATTTCCATAGAAAAAAGATTCCTTCAGTATATGAATATCCTTATGTAACTTACTTAATAAGTCTTTTAATTGATCTTTATTAGCAAAGCTCACTTCCTCTTCACTGAAATCTAATTCTAGCTCTATTAAAGCCTTAAATTGGATAAGCTGTTGCCGAAGTTCTTCCATGTTTTTAGAAAAGCCTCCTCTCATTTGTTTCATTGCAATTCGATGTGCTGCTTCGCTTTCAGAAGCTATTATATCAGCTACTGCTTCGGCTTGACTTAAATCCATTTTTTTATTTAGATAGGCACGCAATGTGAATTCCCCTGGTTGGGCTGGAAGAACTTTATATTCCAGAAAGCAACTGATTATTTTTTGAAGTACATAGGAAGAACCATGGCATGAAATTTCTACAATATCTTCTCCCGTATATGAATTTGGACCTTTAAAAGAGGTGACTAATACTTCATCAATAAGCTGTTCGACATAAATAAAATCAGCTAAAAAAGCAGTATTTGGAAGGATATTTTTCCAAGATTTTTTATTTTTTGGAAAAATGAATAACGCTGCTTTTTCGATAGCTAAATCTCCTGAAAGTCTTATAACACCAATAGCTCCAGCTCCATTTGGAGTAGATATTGCTATGATGGTTCCTTCGCTTAACATGATAAAATTTATTAAATATTTTTAGTAAAAGTTGCACGTCTTTTGTGCTGGCGGTTTTCATAGTTTTTCCAAAGCTTTTGAATAGCTGTATTTTCATTTAATTCAGGATTGGTTTCAACAATGGTTATGTTGTGTTTATTAAAAGTTTTCTGTATTTCATTAAATATAATGGCCGTAATTCCTTTATTTTGATAATCAGGATGAACACCAATAAGATAAAAGGAAGCACGATTATTAAACCACATAGCTTTTAATAAATTGTAAATATTAAAGAAAGTTACTTTACCATTAATTCTTTGAAGTGCCCTAGTGAAAGAAGGCATTGTAATAGTAAATGCAATAAGACGATTGTTTTTGTCAACAACACATTTCACAAAGTCTTTATGAACATATTTAAAATAACGTTTTTTATAATGTTCGATTTGATAATCTTGAATAGGCACAAATGTTTGAAGTTTGTTGTAAGTTTCATCCAACAGATTAAACATCTGATCTATGTATGGAATAATTTCTTTCTTATTTTTAAAATCCAGTACCTTTAAATTAAAACGCTTTATTATGACACCGGAGAAGCGTTTCACCTTTTCTGGTGAATCTTCAAAGTTAGCAATTTTGATTTCATATTCAACCCATTGAGCAAGTAATGAAAACCCAAGCTCTTTAAGATGAGTTGCATAATACGGATAATTATAAATAGTAATCATTGTGCTAGGCTCTTCAAATCCTTTGATTAACAAACCTGCTTTATCAAGGTTAGAAAACCCAACGGGTCCCTCTATATGATCTAGTTTGTGTTTTTTTCCAAAGTAGATTACTTGCTCTAAAAGTAATTTTGAAACAGCTATATCATCTATAACATCAAACCATCCAAAACGCACTTTATTTTTTTTTATTTCTTTAATTTCAATCCAATTGACTATTGCGGCAATTCGTCCTACAATTACCCCTTTTTTATATGCGAGAAAAAAACGCGCTGATGAGTTTTGATATACAGGATTTATTTTGCGGTCAATAGTTTCGACTTCCTCATTTATGATTGGTGGAACCCAATAAGGATTATTATTATATAATTCAAAAGGAAACTTTACAAAAGCAACATAATCTTTATTCGTCGTAATGCGTTTTATGGTAATTTCTTGCTCCATATACTTAACTTTTAGCTTTACGATTTCTTTTTCGCTCTACTTTACTATTTTTTTTTAAAGTTTTATTAAGCTGTTTTTCTTCTTTTTTAAGTTTTTTAAATTCTAATTCTGCAGAACTTTGATAGTCTTTATGGAAATCTAAGCGATAGGATATACCCAAATTTAGAAACAGTTGATTGGGTGTGTCTTTAAGATTAGAGCCAATAGTTCCCTCAAATTGAATGTTATTTCCAAATAAATAAGCTGCTCCAAGTCTAAACAAACCATCACTATATAAATCGCTTTTTATTCCATGATGTTCAAGATAAACAGACCAGAGCTCATCTAAAGCATGGGTCAAGGTCAAGATGTAGCTTTTTTCAGGATATTTAGAAAGGTAACGGTCATAGGTGAAATTAGTCACAAAAACCCAGGTATTTAAAAAGTGAGATTGAGTCGCTAGTGTAGCTCTTAAGTGAGCAAAAGGCTCTTTATCTTGAGTCACATTTAAATTTTGGAAGAAAACAGGACGATAGATATTTCCAAATACGTTATTAAAGGGAAAGGGGTTGTTTTTTTCAAAACTAATATTACTTCCTATAATAAGAGAAGCAGCAGGAAGCAAATCTCGTAGCTTAAAACTATTATTTGACTTCCAACTATAGGGATTTACTTTCCGTTCCTTTTTAAAGGGATCATAAAGCAGGTATTTTAAACCAATAAAATTTTGAAGAAATCCTGATTTTGGAATAATAATTTGTTCTGTTGGAATTTTAGAGGTGAGGTTTCCGCTAAGGAACTGTCCCTGATAGGTCAACTCTAAAGTTTCTCTAAGGAATCCCCATCTTAAAGAAAGAAAACCAATACCCCCATTAAAAGTTGAGTTATTATATCCAGAATGAGAATAACGTTTAATTGCAAAGCCAGCTTCAGCTTGCACTACATTTTTTCCCACTGCAAAAGCACCAATTGATCGGCCAGGTCTATTAGAATTTATTTGGTCGGTATATTGTCCTTTTGCCAAAAAACAAGTAGCTAAAATAATTACAGTAAAAATGCTGCGAATCATAATGCAAATATAGGGTAAGAAAGTATTATCTTGATAAGTTTGATTCTGTTAATGCTTGATAAATTCCCTTTGGTTCAACGCGAATTAATTACTTTTGTACATTAAATACAATTCATTGGGCATACTTTTTAAATTTCTTTTATTTTTTTTAGGAGGTATCTATCTTTTAAGATTGATATTCCCCTTTCTTTTTAAACTTTTAATAAGTAATCTTATTAAAAAATCTAAAAAGAAAAATCCCTCAACTAAAGAAACTCCTAATGACCTAAAAAAAGCGAAGCCTTCTTCGAACTCCATGGGAGAATATATTGATTATGAAGATATTGAATAAAGATTTGATTCGTTACTTTTTATTACCTCATGGCCTCATTATTTTGGTTTTTGGATTTTTATCACTTGCTTTTTATTATCCCTTATTAGGGGGGAAAACACTTATTCAGTCTGATATTCGTCAGTATCAGGGAATGTCCCGCGAGCTAAACGACAATAGAACCGAAACAAGAGAAGAAACCTATTGGATAAATAATGCCTTTGGAGGAATGCCTACCTATCAATTGGGAGCTAAATATCCAGCAGATTTCTTAAGTCCTATTTATTCTTTTATTCGAATTTTACCTCGTCCAGCACACATACTTTTTTTGTATTTTATGGGTGCTTATTTATTGTTGTTAGTTGTTAGAATACCTTATCGAATTGCGTTTTTCGGTGCTTTAGCTTTTGGTTTTTCCACCTATCTTTTAATTATTCTTCAGGTTGGACATAACACAAAAGCTTTGGCAGTGAGTTTTTTTTCTTTTGTAATTGCGGGACTAATACTGTTGTTTCAAAAAAAATATTTCACTGGCTTTATTCTTACAACCCTAGCCTTAGGCATGCAGATCAGGGCCAATCATTATCAAATGACCTATTATTTGTTGTTATTGCTTGGAATCTTTACTATATCATATGGAATTAGTGCTTGGAAGGAAAAAAAAGTTTCTTCCATTATTACGGCTCTTTCATTATTAATTTTATCTGGTATTTTATCTTTAGGGTTTAATGCAACTCCACTGTTAGCTACTGCAGAATATTCCAAATTCAGTACCCGTGGCAGCAGTGAATTAAAGCTTCAGCCTAATGGAACTCCAAAAGAACAAAGTAGTGGATTGGAATACGACTACATTACTGAATATAGTTATGGGATTTTTGAAAGCTTAAATCTTTTTGTCCCTAGAATTCAGGGGGGTGGTTCTAGTGAAAATTTAGGAAAAGAGCATGGTGTTTATGATTTTTTAAAAGCAAGAGGGGTAGGGCAAGATCAAGCAATTCAATTTTCTAAAAACGTACCAACCTATTGGGGTTCTCAACCAATTTTAGAAGCACCAGCCTATGTTGGAATAACTGTTTTGTTTTTTGCCCTATTTGCCTTATTTTTTGTAAATGGACCACTCAAAAATGCTTTAGCTATTGGTGTTTTATTCTCTCTTTTGCTCTCCTGGGGTAAGAATTTTAATATACTCACACAATTATTCATCGATTACTTTCCTTTTTACAATAAATTTAGAGCGGTTTCTTCCATTCAAGTAGTTTTAGAACTTTGTATGCCCATTCTTGCATCTATGGGCTTGAATTGGATCTTTAGCAAAGCTGATTCAGTAAATGTTAAACGACTTTTAAAGGTGGGACTTCTTCCCACTGGAATTTTGACTTTACTCTTGTTTTTTAAATCGTCATTTTCTTTTCTAGGATTAAATGATGGTTATTTTGAAGAAATTTATGGGGTAGATTTAGTTAATCAAATTGTGAGTGCTAGAAAATCTATTTTCAATCAAGATTTGGTAAGAGGAATTCTCTATTGCCTCGTTCTTATGTGCCTTGTTATTGTTATAAATGCTAATAAAGTAAAAAAACCTATTGCATTTATTATTGTTTTAGGAATTTTACTTTTTGACTTATTGGGAATATCAAGTCGATATATTGACTATGATGGATTTGTTTCAAAAAGAATTGCTCAGAATTCCTTTAGGCAAACTACTGCAGATAAAGCCATTCTCCAAGACACAACCCATTATCGTGTTTACGAACCACAACTTGGATTAAACGGAGCTAGAACAGCTTATTTTCACAATACAATTGGTGGATACCATGGTGCTAAGCCTCGTCGTTTTGAAGAGTTAATTAATTATTATAATACCCATCAAATTTCTGGTATATTGGATATGTTAAATATTAAATACATTCTGTTTCCAAATCAAGAAACCGGAGCCTTAGAACCTTTGAAAAATCCTAATTTTTTCGGACCTGCATGGACCGTTCAAACATTAATTGAAATGCCTACTGCCGATGCAATGCTTAATCGATTAAAAATAACAGATCTTAAAAGAGAAGCCCTTTTTATAAAGGGGAGTTTAGGCATCGATGTTGCCAAAGAATATAAATTAGATTCTTTAGCTACTTTAGATTTAAATACGATTACATCTAATAAAATAAATTATAGGGCAACCAGTTCTGTTTCACAGTTTATTGTTTTTTCAGAAATGTATTACCCTGAAGGTTGGACAGCAAAGGTTAATGGAAAAGAAACGCCTATCTACAATTTAAATTATGTTTTACGTGGAATTTCTGTAGCTCCAGGAGTATCTGAAATAGAATTTGAATTTACTCCTCTCATTATAGCAAAAGGAACCACTATTCGATGGATAACAGTTTTTCTGTTTTTATTGAGTATTTTAACACTTGGATATTTTCAATTCCGTAAGAGAAAAATATTACAGGTATGGGGGTAATTGCTAAGCAGTCTATATACAATGTTTTAAGTATTGCACTAGCTTTTATTATTGGTGCATTCAACATGTTGTTTTTATATCCTAAGTTTCTTGGAAAAGAGTTTCAAGGACTTATTGTAGCTCTTTTAGCAAATTCAAATCTAATTCAACCTTTTGTCTCTTTTGGAGTTCAACACACTTTAATAAAATACTTTAGTGATTCTAAAACTCAAAAACAACGTGATAGATTATTATGGTTCTCTTTATTGTTACCATTAGTTATTATTTCCATAATAATTCCCTTGTATTATTATTTTAATATTCAAATTTTAGATTTTTTAACAAATAGCAATAAAACCGTACTGGGATTTCCAGTATTAATTCTTGCTATAGCAATTTCAACAGCTTATTTCGAAATCTTTTTCAGTTGGTTGAGGGTTCATCTTCAATCTATATTTGGTAATTTTTTAAAAGAAGTATATCCTCGTTTTTTAACATTCATTCTACTCATTTCTTTTGCTTTTGAGTTAATAGGTTTAGATAAATTTATTTTACTTTTAATTATAGGTTATTACCTCCGCCTTTTAATTATAGCTTTATATAGCTTTTATGTTTACACCCCAAAATTTGAATTTAAACTTCCACAGGCATGGCTTTCTATGTTGAGGTATAGCAGTTTAATTTTTCTTTCTGGGGCTGCAGCAAGTTTCATTTTAGACATTGACAAATCAATGATTTATACCCTTACTTCAAATGAAAATGTAGCTTTCTATGCAGTTGCTTTATACATTGCGGCAGTTATTGAAGCGCCAGGAAGGGCAATGTTTCAGATCACAAGTCCTCTTGTTGCTAAAGCATTAAATGAAAATGACACTAAAAGACTGGAAGTATTATTAAAAAAAAGCAGTATTAATCTTATGATTGTTAGTGGCTTTGTCTTTTTAATTATCAACTTAAATTTAAATGATTTCTATTTGATTATTAATCAAGAGGGATATTCTTCAGCAGCTAGTGTTGTTATTATTGTTTCAATGGGTAAGTTTTTTAGTATGTCTATGGGATGCTTAAACAACATAATTAGTAATTCGAAGTATTATACTTACGTATTTTGGTTTTCCATTATCTCAGCCTTTTTAGCTGTTGTTTTAAACTATACCTTTATTGAATCCTATGGAATTATTGGAGCTGCGGTTGCTACTCTTATGGTTATTCTATTTATAAATTTATGTAAAATAGTTTTGGTAGCTATTTTATTTAAAATTCATCCATATTCAAAAAAATCTTTAGGTATAATGATGAGTTTAATGTTCATTTATTTAATAATATTCAATATACCTTCGATTATTCACCCTATAATTTCAATATTCATAAGGAGCCTTTTGATTTTGGGACTTTTTATGGTTCCTTTATTCAAGTTTAAATGGTCAAGTGATATTGAAGCAATTTTTGCTAAAGTGAAATCACAATTATTTTAATTTATTGTTAAGGTAGTAACCGGTATGTGATTTTTTAATTTTTGAAATTTCCTCAGGAGTCCCTTGACCCACAAGGTATCCCCCTGCATTTCCTGCTTCAGGACCTAAATCTATTAAGTGATCTGCGCATTTAATAAGATCCAAATTATGTTCTACAACCACTATAGTATGCCCTTTGTTAATTAGAGAATTAAAAGAAATTAAAAGTTTTTGGATGTCATGAAAATGAAGTCCAGTAGTAGGTTCATCAAATATAAAAAGCACCTTTTCTTTACTTGTTCCTTGACTAATAAAAGTAGCAAGTTTAATTCGTTGTGCTTCACCACCAGATAAAGTAGCAGAAGATTGCCCAAGAGTAACATACCCTAGACCAACATCTTGAAGAGGTTGTAGTTTTTGAATTATTTTTTTGGAATCATGGTTTCTAAAGAAAGATATCGCATCATCTACTGTCATTTCAAGAAGTTGATTAATTGATACATCTTTAAACTTTACTTCTTGAATTTCATTTTTAAAACGTCTTCCATTACAGTGATCGCATTCCAATACCACATCCGCCATAAACTGCATTTCAATGGTAATAGTTCCTTCCCCTTTACAGTTGTCACATCGTCCTCCATCTACATTAAATGAAAAATGTTTAGGTTGATAATTCCTGTTTTTAGATAAACTTAATCCAGCATATAGAGATCTAATATCATCAAAGGCTTTTATGTAGGTAACAGGATTGGAGCGTGAAGATCTGCCAATAGGATTTTGATCCACAAACTCAACACCTTTAAGGGTACTTAAATCTCCCCTTAAATCAGTATAAGCACCTGGTTTTTCTGAATAGATATGAAAAAGTCGTAAGAGAGCAGGATATAGTATTTTTTTAACCAAACTTGTTTTTCCACTTCCAGAAACACCACTAATTACAGTAAGACATCCCAATGGTATTTCAATATTAATATTTTTTAAATTATTTTCTCTAGCACCAATAATTTCAATTTTTTTATTAGAGGTCCTTCTATTTAAAGGAACTTCAATTTTTCTGGTACTATTTAGATAATCAGCAGTAAGACCATTACTTTTTAGAATAGTATCAAATGAACCTTGTGCAATTATTTTTCCTCCCAGTGTTCCAGCCTCAGGACCGATATCAATTATTTGATCTGCAGAATTCATAATTTCTTCGTCATGCTCAACAACAATGACACTATTACCTAAATCTCGAAGTGTTTTCAATACTGTAATTAGCTTTTCGTTATCTCTAGAATGAAGTCCTATAGATGGTTCATCTAAAATATACATTGACCCAACAAGACTACTTCCAAGTGAAGTAGCTAATTGAATTCGCTGTGATTCCCCCCCAGAGAGCGTGTTTGATCTCCTGTTAAGCGTTAAGTAACCTAAGCCAACTTCTTTCACAAATTGAAGCCTACTATTTATTTCTTTGAGAAGACGTTTTGAAATTTCTTGATCTTGATTTTCAAGGTTTAACGAATCGAAAAATAAGGCTAATTCATCAATAGATATTTGTAACAAGTCTGGTAAGCTTTTATCACCTATTTTAACGTAGGTAGCCTCATCTTTTAAACGCGATCCTCCACACTGAAAACATTTTGTTTTTCCTCTATAGCGGGAAAGTAAAACACGGTTTTGAATTTTATAATTTTTAGCTTCAATTTTCTTAAAAAAGGGAGTTATCCCTGTGAAATATGAGTTACCCTTCCATAATACTGCTATTTGTTCTTCTGAAAGTTCAAAATAGGGTTTGTGGATAGGAAATTCAAAACGATACGCATTATTAATTAAGTTATTATGGAATTTCCGCATACCAGTTCCGCGCCAAGGAACAATTGCATCATCATAAATAGACAAAGAAGTATCTGATATTACTAATTCAGGATCAATCCCAATAATATCTCCAAATCCCTCACAAGCAGAACATGCGCCTAAGGGATTATTAAAGCTAAATAAATGAACGCTTGGTTGAGAAAATATAAGATCATCCATTTCAAACTTATTCGAAAAGTTATGCTGTTTTTTATCTGATAAATTTATAAGAGAGCAATAACCTTTACCCTCATAAAATGCTATTTCAATAGCATCTGAAACACGGTTGTAAAAATCCTCTTCATGACGAATAATTAATCGATCAATCACCAAATCAAAGCTTTTTTTGGGTAATTGTTTTAATGAATCAATAGTAAAGACTTTTTCTTTGTAATAAATACGTGCAAAACCTTGTTGAATAAATATTTTTAATTTTTCCGCTAATGTCCTGTTGTGCTCCTCTATTATTGGCGCTAAAAGCAATAACCTGTCTCCTTCATTAGTGCTTTTGAGTAAATTAATTATGTCGGTTACATTATCTTTTTTAACCTCTTTGTTTGATATGGGAGAATAAGTTTTTCCAATTCTTGCGAATAATAGCTTTAGGTAGTCATAAATCTCAGTTTTTATACCCACTGTAGATCGTGGATTTGAGGTATTTACTTTTTGCTCAACTGCAATGGCGGGTGAGAGTCCCCTAATAAAATCAACTTTAGGTTTATTGAGGCGACCCATAAATTGTCGAGCGTAAGAAGAAAGACTTTCAACATAACGTCGCTGTCCTTCTGCATAAAGAGTATCAAATGCTAAAGACGACTTACCGGATCCGGATAGGCCTGTTATTACAGTCAGTTTATTTCTAGGAATAGCAACGTCAACATTTTTTAAATTATGTAAATGTGCTCCTTTAATGATAATATGGGTTTTTGGATTATAGTCCAAAATGTTTTTCATAGTCTTTTTCAAAGGCGCATAAATTACGATTTTTAAACCGCATTTTTACTGTCAAAAACACTAAAACAAACAATTTATTGTTAATAACTTTTAAAAAATGTATATTTGTACGAAATATCCATCATATAGCACAAAATTACTTTTTAATTATCACGGATTTTTAATGGCATTATTGCCAAAGTAATTTTATTATGGATATAAATAACTCTTCTCAAGTTTTAGATGCAACTCTTGTTCAGGAATACATTTCAGGTTCTGAAAAAGCAATTGAAAAATTAATTAATAGACATCAACTCAGGATCTTTAATTACATCAAATCTAAAGTTTTAGATCGTGATACCGCGGAAGATATCTTTCAAGACACTTTTATTAAAGTAATAAGAACATTAAAAAGCGGTGTTTATAATGAGGAAGGTAAGTTTTTGCCATGGGTCATGCGTATAGCCCATAATTTAGTTATTGACTTCTTTAGGAAAAGCAATCGTATTCCAACAATTGAAAATAATGATGAGTATGATCTTTTTAAATTCATTTCCGATACTTCACCAAATATAGAAAGCATTCTCTTTCAAGATCAATTGGTGAAGGATTTGCAAAATTTAATATTAGAGCTTCCAGAAGATCAAAAGGAGGTGCTTACCATGAGGTTATACAGGGATATGAGCTTTAAAGAAATTGCTCAAAACACAAACGTAAGCATCAACACTGCACTTGGTAGAATGCGTTATGCTATCATTAATTTGAGAAAGCTTGCTAACGATCATCAAATTGTTTTAGAGTAGAATACAATTTTAGAGTAATACTAGCGTTATTTAAATATAATTATTTATATGGCAAAAAATTACTCTGTTAATATTACCAATTCTTCATTAAAACAATTACCTCGGGAAATTGTAATAAAACGTATTATTGCTTTCTCTAAATCTTACAATAAGCAGCAAAAGGAAAGTGAACTTTTAAAAATATTAAAAAATTAAGATATCACTTTTTTAAGTAATGTCTTTCTTCCAATTGTTCTAGTAATTAGATCCTTATCAATATTCCAGCCTCTTGCCGGAGAATATTCCCTACCATACCATATAATCTGTAAGTGTAAATCATTCCACTTGTTTTCGGGGAAAAGACGCTTTGCATCACGTTCTGTTTGAACCACATTCTTCCCATTTGTAAACCCCCATCGATACATAAGGCGATGTATATGGGTATCTACTGGGAATGATGGGACACCAAAAGCTTGAGCCATTACAACACTTGCTGTTTTATGTCCAACAGCAGGAAGTTCTTCTAACGATTTCAGATCTTGAGGAACTAATCCTTGATGTTTATTTAATAGTATATGAGATAATTCAAAAATTCCTTTTGATTTCATTGGCGATAAGCCAACTGAGCGAATAATCTTTTGAATTTCATCAACACTTAGGGTAATCATTTTTTGTGGAGTATCGGCTCTTTTAAAAAGTTGTGGTGTTATTTTGTTAACCCTCACGTCTGTAGTTTGTGCAGATAATAAAACAGCAATCAACAGGGTGTAAGGATCTTTGTGATTCAAGGGTATTGGAATCTCTGGATATAATTCTTCCAAGGTTTGCATTGCAAAAGCAACTTTTTCTTTTTTTGTCATCAATAATAATTATCTTCGAAAATACTAAAACACTATGATTATGAAGCCATTAAAAGTAGGAGAAATTCCATCTCCCTTTAACGTAAACGACCATTTAGGAAATCCACAAAGTTTGGAAAATTATAAAGGCTCTAAAGTTGTAATCTTTTTCTATCCTAAAGCAGATACTCCAGGTTGTACAGCAGAGGCATGCGACTTAAGGGATCATTACAAAGAATTAAAGGAAGCAGGTTATGTTTTGTTAGGGGTTAGCGCTGATACAGAAATAAAACAGAAAAAATTTTCTGATAAATTTAATTTACCCTTCCCTCTTTTAGCCGATACAGAAAAAACTATTTTAAATTCTTTTGGTGTTTGGGGCCCAAAAAAATTTATGGGTAAGGAATATGATGGAATTCATAGAATGACATTTATTATTGATGAAGAAGGAGTGATTGAACATGTAATTGATAAAGTAAAAACAAAGACCCATGCAGAACAAATCTTAGAAATAGAGGATTAAAAATTATTCTTCGAAACCTAACATTTTTCCGCTTTTTATTAATTCCGCAATACCGTTGGGTAACTCTGTTTCCCATCCGTTCTCTTTGTTTTTTATTTTTTGTAAAATATCACGAGAGAAAATAGAAAGTAATCCTTCTTCAAAGTCAAAAATATCAACAATTTTATTATTGTATTTAAAGAATTTGTAAAAGTCTTTCATTCTTGGATGAAGCTTCAAATTGTTACTTGTAATAATTTCACCCGTTTTTTCGTGGCGCATAGGGTATAGGTATACCTTTAGGTTATTGTAAAATAATTTACCAAAAGCTTCTAAAATACCTCCACTTAAATCTTTATAATATTGCTCGTCAAAAATCTCTACAAAGTTATTGACGCCCATCGAAAGTCCGACTTGCTTTTTTGTATAGTTTGAAAAGTAATCTATCAGACGGTAGTATTCTTTAAAATTAGATATCATTACCGTATGACCCAATGAACACAAAAGTTTTGCACGGTCCATAAAATCTTTCTCATCAATTTCACCTGAAGCTCTGAGATTTGATAATGTTATTTCAAAAATGACTTCTGTTTTCTCCTCATCAACATTATTTTCTTTTGAAAAAATAGAGTATGATTTTTCAAACATATCAATGTTCACTTTAGTTACAGGTCGAAAGCTTCCGCGTAGTGCCAAAATATTTTTTTTATATAATATTCTAGCAGGAAGAATATTATTCCCGTTAGGATCAAACATTACGGCATCAGTCATGCCATTTTTGATTAGTTGAAGACTCATTAGTCGATTGTCAACTTCATTGAATTTTGGTCCAGAAAAGTTAATAGTATCTATTTCTATGGCATCACTATCAATATGATCAAAAAGATATCGCAATAATTTTTTTGGAGTATGATTTTTATAAAATGCTCCATAAACTAAATTTACTCCCATAAAACCCAATGCTTCTTGTTGAAGCCTAGCTTCGGCTTGATGAAAACGAATATGTAACGAAATTTGACTGTAAGGCTCATTAGGGTTAGTTTGAAAACGAATTCCCATCCATCCGTGACCTTTAAATTTTTTAGCAAAATCAATAGTGGTAACAGTATTTGCGAGTGTGAAAAACATTTTGTTAGGATGATCTTCTTTAGGAATCCTGTTTTCTAAAAGAGTCATTTCATGCGAAAGCATTTTATCAAGTCTTGTTTCAGTTACATAGCGACCATCTTTTTCTTCACCATAAATAGTATCACTAAAGTTTTTATCGTACGCAGAAATTGTCTTAGCGATAGTCCCTGATGCACCTCCGACCCTAAAAAAATGTCGAGCAACTTCTTGTCCCGCTCCAATTTCTGCAAATGTTCCATAAACGTATTTGTTTAGATTTATTCGAAGTGCTTTTGATTCTATTGAGGGTTTATTATCAAAACCGGTGTCTCCTTGAAGATCAGGTGCCATATATGTAAATATTTAACATTCAAAAGTACAAAGTTCCACTTTATTATAAAGCAAATTTTTACCTTTGTTTTTAATATGCTTAAAATTCATTTTTTAGGAACTGGGACCTCTCAAGGAATTCCTATTATTGGGAGTAAACACCCCGTTTGTCTTAGCCGTAACCCAAAAGATAAACGATTAAGAGTGTCTATTATGATTACCTGGGAGGATGTGAATTTAGTTATCGATTGTGGTCCGGATTTTAGGCAACAAATGTTACAAGTAAATTGTGAGACATTAGCCGGAATTTTATTTACACACGAACATGCCGATCATACTGCCGGTATTGACGACATTCGACCATTTTTTTTTAAGCAAGGAGAAATCTCTGTATATGGAAGTACTCGAGTAATTAAAAATCTATCCCGAAGGTTTGATTATATATTTTCAAATGTAAATAAGTATCCAGGAGCACCCTCAGTAAATACTTTTGTGGTTAGTCATAAATCTTCATTTAAATTTAAAAATAAAACGATTCATCCAATTCAATTGATGCATAATAACCTTTCTGTTTTAGGTTATAGAATTGATGACTTTGCCTATTTGACTGATATAAAAACAATTACAAATAATGAAATAAAGAAACTATCACAAATTGATGTACTAGTTCTTAGCGCTCTTCGAATTGAGCCACATCCAAGTCATTTAAATCTTGAAGAAGCCTTGAAATTAATTCATAAAATAAATCCTAGGCGTTGTTATTTAACGCACATAAGCCATTTAATGGGATTTCACGATGAAGTAAGCAATCAGCTTCCTAAAAATGTTTTTTTAGCTTACGACACACTAACAATAACATCTGATTAACGTTTTTATGAAATTTAAAATTGTTTTTTATCTATTTATTTTTGTTTGTATTATTCTTTTCTTTCAATTGATTAATTCAAATAAGTTATTGAATTATCAAGATGATCTTATTCAATCACAAAACAGATTGAACCTTATCTTAAAAGATTCTATTAAGAATTTAAATGAATATCGTAACTCAAATATTTATTTTTCATTGAACTCAAATGGAGAGATCAATTTAACAGAAAACAAAAAAGAAGAAAGGCTAAAACAATTGCTTAGAGAATACAATACCAATGGTAACTTAATAGATTTACTTCCTAAAATACCAAAAGAGCATGTTTTTTTAATTGATCATATCAAGGTTGTTAATTCTCAATGGGTACTTTTAGGGTTTAAAAGTGACCAACAAAAAGGACAAGCTTTAGTTTCATATCAGATCAATAGCAAGAAAGTAATTGATTTTAGTGAAGTCATTTTTTATATCGAATAATTAAAGATTGGTTTTCTCAATCCATTTTAAAAGTTCTGAGAAGTTTTCTTGTGAGATAGTGTGTCCATCATTAAATTCTTTATAATGAATACCTGAATTATTATTACTTATGGGCACTATGAATTCTCTTGCCTTTTCAATTGGAATGACATTATCCTCAATGCCATGAGAAGCATATGCTAAGAAAGTTGGTTTATTTTTAGTGATAACACTCTCATGAAGTAATCCACTAATTGGCATAATTCTTCTAATTTTGTTTGGCTTATAAAATCCTAAAGCCCAACTTAAAATAGCACCTTGACTAAATCCTAATATACTCAAATCCTCTGAGTCTAATCCATAGCGTTCTGATAGTAGATCAATATTTTTAATAATCATGTCCACTGAATTCTTGGCAGCATCCAACTCAGAAGTAACTGCGCCCTTGTTATCGATTCCAATTGGATACCAAGCATAACTTCCGAACCCTAAAGATAATGGAGCTTGAAAAGAAATAATATTATGAGAGATAGGGAGGTAGGGTGCAAAAGAATATAAATCATCCATATTACTTCCATACCCGTGAAGTAAGAAAATAGTTGGTTTTTTTTTTTGGTTTCCTGATCCAGGGCGTATTTTATATTCTAGCATTAAAAAATTATAGAGTATTTAAATGAAATTCTGTTCCACGAATGCAACCGTAAACACTTCCCTTAATATCGGCACCAATAAACATGCAGTTTTTAGATGTTGAGTAAATATTTTCTTTGGTGAATATAGAAGTTCCACTAGGAGTAAAGAGGCTAAAATCTGCAATTGCACCAATTTTAAAACCTGAATTTTTAATCCCAAATCGCTTTTTTCCTCTTGTCAAAAATGAGATTACTTTTTCTAATGGAAAATGATTATGTAGCACTCCAAAAGCTGCTTCTAATCCAATACTTCCTTCATGTGCTTGAATAAATTCAAGATCCTTTAATTCTGGATTTATGGGTTGGTGCATGCTACTTACCATGTCAATAGTTCCGTCTAATAGTCCTTCTCTCAGGGACCGTTGATCTGATGCAGATCGAAGGGGTGGAAATATTTTATAATGGGAGTTAAAGTTTATTAAATTTTCATCTGTAAATAAAAGATGTGGAATTCCGACGCCACAACTAACATTTAGGCCTTTCTTTTTAGCGGCACGAACAATCTCTAAACTAGCTGAAGAAGAAATAAAAGGAATGTGTAACTTTCCTTGAGTATAGTCTAAGAGTTGAAGGTCTCTTGCTAAAGTTGTAGTTTCCGCAACTTGAGGTATTCCTTTTAGGCCAAGGTTTGTGCTTATAATCCCCTCATGCATTTGTCCGTTGTTACTCAAAGCTTTATCCATAGGATAAGCCTGGATAAGTCCTCCAAAGCTTTGTGAGTAATCCAATGCTATGCGTAATAAATTTGGATTGTTATATGAGGTTTTATAATCTCCAAAAACCACAACACCTGCTTTATGTAGATCTAAAAGTGGTGCCATTTGGTTTCCTTTTCCCTCTTCTGTTAAGACCGAACTTATATGCAATGCTGTAAGTTGATTTTTGTTACTCTGAAGTAAATGACTAACATCTGAATGTGTTTCTGTTAGAGGTTTTGTGTTAGGATTAAGTACAATATTCGTGAATCCACTTTTTGCAGCTGTTTGAAGACCATTTTTCAAAGTTTCGCGCTCTTCATAACCAGGCTCTCCAAATGAAACATTTGGATCAAACCATCCTGAAGAAATATGAAGATTTTTTAGATTTATGACTTTAGCTCCCTTATTTTCAATATGATCTTCTAGTTGAGTGACAATTCCTTTTTCAATTAAAACATCCTTTGTCTGATTGTGAAAAGGACTTTTTTCATCTAGGAGCGTTGCATTTTTAAGAAGTAACTTCATATACCGTAAATCTTTGTAAAAATAAGAAACAATTTAGAATAATTTGATCCCCCTGGTATAGACTTGTTAATCAAATGATTTTATTTTAAAGTGTAGCACATCTCTTGTTGATTTTTGAGCTAATATATTCACCGCATGATTACTTAATTGAAGTATCCTTGGGTATCCACCGGTTACTTGTGCATCTCGCATGAGCACTATTAGGGTTCCGTTTGGCGTAAGTTGAACCGTACCTGGTAAAACGGACGTAGTCCAAATCTCTGGTAGTTTATTTATTATTTTTTCTTCTAACTGATAAGCCATACGATTGTTTAGATGACTAATTGTGAAAGTCTGAGTAGCAATTTTTAGTTGAGCTACTGGTTCTAATAAATCGAATTCTGGCCCTTTGAATACCTCAATTTCTTTTATATTATATGAGGGTAAAGGACTTTTTAGCGAGACTCCTTTATTTAATTCAAATGACTCTTTTTTAATTTGTAATATTCTTTTTTTATTGATGTGTCCTGATTTTGTAATATAATTACATTGACTCCTACTACTTAGTATTCTTTCGGTTTGGAGTCCTCCCAAAACAGACATGTAAGTTCTACAACCTTCTTTGCAGGCTCCGCATTCAAGTAAGTCATTTTTTTTAATAAATATAGGACTATACAAAGAAGCTTTATTGCCATTATGCTTAATGTCCATTTGAGCTCCTGTGAATACAATAACTGTTTCAGCATGAAACTTTAGCTTTGGACCCTTAATTGTCATTTCTAGTAAAGCAGCATTCAAGGAATTATTTAAAAGTTTATTAGCCCAATTAAAGGAGTTCATATCCATGGCACCAGAATAAGGAATACCAAATTCTTGTAACCCCATTCTTCCTTGATCTTGAATAGAAGTGTGCCAACCTGGATTAAGAATCTCAATCATAGTGTTATTTCTCTAAAATTTGGAGGAATTCTATTTTTCCTAATTTTTTTGAATGTAGTTTCTGAAATTGAATAAAAGGAAAGAGTGTCTCCTGATTTAGCAAAACAAGGCTGTTTAAGATCTGGATCAAACATCGAAGTAGGTGAAGTACCAATTATATTCCATCCTCCCGGGCTTTGGTTTGGATATATGCCAGTTTGTCTACCTCCAATTCCTACAGCACCTTTACAAACTTTTAATGTAGGTGATTTTTTACGAGGATGGTACAATTTAGTATCTAATCCTACTAAATAAAGAAAGCCAGGTAAAAAGCCTATAAAATATATTTGATATATCGGTTTTGTGTGTAATTTAATTAATTGGTGTTGTGATAATTTTAAATATTTCGAAAGAACGATTAAGTCTGAAGCATATTTAGATTCATAACAAACCGGAATATTCCAATGTTTAGATTTAATTTTTGATTTTGAAGAGTCAAAACTTAAATATAATTTTAAAATCTCTTCTTTTAGATTCTGATCTTTTTTTATAGGATTACTGAATTGAAGCAGTAAAGACTTATAACTTAAAGTGATTTGTTTTATGCCACATAAGTTACTGTTTAATGTTTTTTTAAACGCTATTAATTCATTTAACGAATCAATTTTAGGTTCTTGTTTGAATTCAAGTAGAACAGAGGTTTCGCTATATTGAAATATTTTAAGAAAAGATTTTTCCTGAGACATTAGATGATTATTATTTTTTAAATTTTATAATTAGACTTTTAAGATTTCTAACTGCATTAGGATGATCCCCATGAATACACAAAGTATCTACTTTTAATGAAAGAGGATTTCCTTCTAATGTTTTTACATATTGATGGTTTATTAAAGTGTAAAATTGTTGGTTTAAATCTTCAAGCGTTGAGAGTGTAGCGAAGGGATTTGTGCGTGAAACCAACTTTCCATTATCATGATACCTTCGATCTATATAACCTTCACGCCATATGGTTAAGTTATTTTCTTTTCCTAATTTTTCTAAAATACTGTTCGGTAGTGTTACGATTATTGCATGAGGACATAATTCAAGAATTACTTTAATTAATAAGGATGCAATTTCAAGTTTATTTGCTGAATCATGATACAGGGCACCATGTGCCTTAACGTGATTTAAAGTATAAGAACTCTCATATAAAAATAAAATCAGTTGTTCCTTCAAGCTTTTATAAAGTTCATCAAGATTAATTTCCATTGAAATTCTTCCAAAATTTTTAAGATCAGGGTAAGAAGGATGTGCTCCAATTTTCACACCATTTTTTTTAGCTATTGTAATTGCTTTAGATAGCTCCTCTTTCCCCCCTGCGTGTCCTCCACAAGCAATATTACAACTATCTATTAAGGGTATTATTTCAGCTTCAATTCCAAAGCCTTCACCTACATCGGCATTAATATGAAAACTTTTATTCATCCATTATAATTTTAAATAAACAGACCATAAAGAACGTACACTCAATAAAAATGCAATAATTACAACCATAAAACCTAAAATATTTTGAAAAGTATTATTTTTATGTGCTCCAAGAACGCTGGACTTGTTCATTATCCAAAGAATTATTCCCGCAATGAGTGGTAGCAATATTCCATTTGTAATTTGAGCAAACTGAATAATTGCTATCAATTTTAAACCTGTGGCTGAAAACAATACTCCTGTAAGTAAAACAATCCCCCATACTATTTTAAAACGAGTAGATTTCATGTTGGTATCCCAGCTAAAACAACCACAAACAACATATGCTGCAGCAAGAGGAGCAGTAATTGTACTTGTTATACCAGCTGCAAATAAACCAAATGAGAGGAAGTATTTTGAAAACGAACCGAAAATAGGCTCAAGTCCTTTTGCTAAATCAACTGCATTTTCAATTTGGATTAATGAGGTTGCTGAAGCACTAATAATAACGCTCAGAGAAATTATACCCCCTAACACTAGGGCAATAACCATGTCATTCATAGCAAGCGGGAGCTGAGCAACATGGGTCCATTTTTTCCTTACCAATTCAGTGTGAAGAAATAAATTGTAAGGAACAATAGTAGTTCCTACTAATCCTATAATGCTTAGCAAACTACCCTTTGGAATTGAAAAGTTAAATAGACCTCTTATTACATCCAGAAGTGAAGGACCTGTACTAAAAGCTGTTAAAAGAAATGAAATACTCATTAAGACAACCATAATAATTAAACTACGTTCAATTAGTTTATATTTTCCTATCCATAATAATCCTCCAGCAAGGAATCCTATTAATAATGAAAACAAATTAATTGTTACCTTATTAAAGCGAATAAGTTGTTTTCCAAAAATAGTTTCTAATCCAAGAACAGCTCCACTTATGTTTCCTGCTTCATAGGCAGTATTTCCAATCATAATAGCTGTAAAAACAAGTAGCAATACTCCAATTCTAAGCCATGGTGTTTTTATTTCATCTTTAAGTATCTGAGTAATACTTTTCTTAGCTATAACGCCCAGCTTTACTGCCATACCCTGAAGGATGATTGCTGCAATAATAGACACTAGTATAGTCCAAAGTAGATTAAGCCCATATTTAGCTCCTACTATAGTGCAAAGTGTAATGGTACCAGGACCTATAAATGCAGCAGCAATAAGAGGACCTGGACCTATTTTTCCTAAAAATTTATTAACCATTTTTAAAGAATAATTCAATTAAAGATAGCTTTCTGAATTGAGTTTTCCAATTGAATAAAAAGCATCACTTAGCTACTTAAAACCTTCAAAAACACCAAGACCAAAAAGGGCAAAATCATATTTAATTGGATCTTGAGAATCAAATTTTCGAAGAGCGACATCCAACTCAAATAGTGCCTTAAAATCATTTTGTTTCCGCTTTAGTATACCAAGAGTTCTTGCTACATTCCCAGTGTGAACGTCTAAAGGACAGGAAAGTTGTGAAGTTTTTAGTTGTTTCCATATTCCAAAATCAACCCCTTTTTTAGCTGGTCGAACCATCCAACGTAAAAACATATTTAAACGTTTGGCTGCTGATCCATTCAATGGATCTGATACATGTTTTTGCGTCCGCTTTTGATGAGGTAAGGAAAAAAAAATTTTTTTAAATTCATGAATGTTTTCATACACATTATTAGCCTCAGAGTTTTTGCTAAATGCAGCCTCAAGACCACCGTGTATATTATATATAGCTTGAAGTGCTTTTATGAAGTAACATAGATCAATACTGTTAAAGGTTCTGTGCACAAATCTGTCTAACAGCTTTAAATCATTTTTTTGATGATTTAATATAAAGGAATGAGGATCATTATCCATAAGTTCTATCATTCTATTTCCACTTTTAATAATGCTAATTCGATTTCCCCAAGCTATGGTAGCAACCAAAAAAGCAGAAATTTCAATGTCTTCCTTTTTTTGAAATTGATGTGGAATTTGAATAGGGTCCTCTTGTAAGAACTTAGTATTTTCAAACTCCATTGCTTTGGCGTCTAAGAAGGCCTTTAATTCATTTTTATTCACGAGCTAATTTGACCGTCTTTTAGGTTAATGGTCCTGTCAGATCTTTTTGCAAGATCTTTGTTATGAGTTACAATAACAAAACTACAGCCTAATTCATCTCTTAACTCAAAAAATAAATCATGTAAACTATTTGCATTTTCAGAATCTAAATTTCCTGTAGGTTCATCTGCAAATATGACTTTAGGATCATTGATAAGTGCTCTAGCCACTGCAACACGTTGTTGTTCTCCACCAGAGAGGCTTGTTGGCTTATGGGATGCACGTTTTTCAAGACCCAAACGTTTTAACAAGCCTAACGCCTTTTTGGTTTTTTCTTTCGAAAAATCACCCCCTAACCAACCGGGAAGACAAATGTTTTCAAGGGCTGTGAATTCAGGAAGTAATTCATGGAATTGAAAAATGAAACCCATATGCTGATTTCTAAATTTTGCTAAGGCTTTATCAGTTAATAGGGTGGTTTCAGTATTTTCAATACTAACAATAGTATTTGTATTTTTATTTGGACGATCTAAAGTTCCAAGGATATGAAGAAGAGTTGTTTTTCCAGCTCCAGAGGGTCCCACTATAGTAACGATCTCACCGATCTCTAAGGTTATATTTACATCAGTTAGGACCTTTAAATTTCCATAATTTTTTGATACATTTTTTGCTTTGAGCAGTTGTTCCATAGTTACATCTAAAGTACTTCTTTTTTGTATTTATTACTTCACTTAGACTAATTTCTAAAATATGGTTTCATTTATTTGAATTTTATAAGAAAATAAGATGTATTATATATTTATAAAGATTGATTTTTTTATATCTATCATTATATTTGTTTAACAAATATTAAAAAAAATTGATCAAAACTATATATTTAGCAGGAGGATGTTTTTGGTGTACTGAAGCAGTTTTTCAGCGTTTAAATGGTATTAGGTCTGTAATTCCAGGTTACATAGATGGTTTCATTAAGAATCCAGCCTACAGAGAAGTTTGCTCTGAAAGAACGGGACATACAGAAGCTATTTCAGTTGATTTTGAAGTTGATGAAATTAGCTTAGTTGAATTGCTTTTAATTTTCTTCAACACACATGATCCGACAACGCTAAATAGTCAGCAAAATGACAAGGGTACTCAATATCGTTCTGGTATATATTATCTCGATCCTGAAGATAAAATTGTTATTGAGACTGTAATGAAGCAATTAGAAGAGGCTCAAGTTTATGAAGACCCAATTGTTACTGAAGTTAAAACAGCAACGCCATTTTATAAAGCTGAAGAAGAGCATTTTAATTACTACAATTTAAATAAAAACCAGCCTTACTGTACCTATATTATTGATCCTAAAATTGAAAAATTAAAAAAATACTTTAAAAATTTTATTACTATTTAAATGAACGACAACTTCGACATTGAAACCCTAAAAAAAACTGATAAAATAAAATCAAATTACGAAAATATCCTTAATTTATTAGGAGAAAATAAAGATCGAGATGGTTTATTAAAAACACCTGAGCGTGCTGCTAAGGCAATTAGTTTTTTAACAGAAGGATATGATAAAAACCCCCACAAAATTCTTCAAAGTGCAATGTTTGAGGAGAGTTATAGTGAAATGGTAATTGTTAAAGACATTGAATTATATTCTTTGTGTGAACACCACTTGTTACCATTTTTTGGGAAAGCTCACATAGCTTACATTCCAAATGGCCATATTGTAGGTTTAAGTAAATTACCTAGAGTAGTTGATGTTTTTTCACGAAGGTTACAAGTTCAAGAACGTTTAACAGAGCAGATTTTAGATTGTATAAATGAAACGCTCTCTCCAAAAGGTGTTGCGGTTGTTATTGAAGCGTCCCACATGTGCATGATGATGCGTGGAGTTCAAAAACAAAACTCCTCTACAACAACCTCTGGGTTTAGAGGAACTTTTAAGGAAACTGATACTAGGAATGAATTCCTGAAACTTATTCATTAAAAAAATTCTTAAGTTATTTTTTAAAAAAACGCTTAAAACCAATTCTACAAAGTATTTTCTTTTCAAAATTCCAAAAAAACTTAAATTGTAAAAAAAGTGTTCCAATGACCAGTAGTAATAATTGATATAAAGGAAAAACAATTACAACACGAAGTGTCCAATAGAGTATATCTCCAAGAAATAAATCCTTAAAAAAATCATTGTTAATATTTAAGAATTCAAGAACAGGTTTTGCCAATCGAACACTAAGAGAGCCTGTAATTCCAAAAACTATAAAAATTAAAATGAATTGACTATTGGATTCAACCCCCCATTTATTTTTTAATCGAGTAAAATACAAATTCAATTATTTAAGTAACGAACTAATTTGAGCAGCTAATTCTTCTCCAATACGATCTTGTGCCTCTAAAGTAGCTGCACCGATATGCGGAGTCAATGAAATTTTATCGTGCATTAAAAGTTTGATTTCAGGCTTAGGTTCATTTTCAAATGTATCTAATGCAGCAAAGGATAAATGTCCACTCTCCAGCGCTTCAATTAATGCTACTTCATCAACAACGCCTCCACGAGAGGCATTAACTATGGAAGAACCTTTCTTCATTTTAGAAAAAGCACTGGCATCAATCACGTATTCTTTTTGTGCCGGTACATGCAAACTAATAAAATCAGATTTTTCTAAAACTTTATTAAATGATTCTGTTTTAATACTTACAGAAATAGACTGTCCATTAAAAAGTGTAACTGTTACAGTAGCTTCTTCAGTGAATTTATCAGTAGCAATAACATTCATGCCAATTCCTAAGCCAATTTTAGCAACTTCTTGACCAATACGACCAAAACCAATTATGCCTAAAGTTTTGCCTCGAAGTTCAGCTCCTTTTGCATAAGCTTTTTTAAGGCCTTTAAAGTTAGTTTCACCTTCCAATGGCATACTTCTGTTGGAATCATATAAAAAACGAACCCCTCCATATAAATGTGCAAAAACTAATTCTGCAACAGAGGCTGAAGAAGCGGCTGGAGTATTTATAACATATAATCCTTTTGATTTCGCATAATCAACATCAATATTATCCATTCCAACGCCACCACGACCAATGAGTTTAAGTCCAGGACAAGCATTGATTAATTCTTTTCTTGCAGTTGTAGCACTTCGAACAAGTAGTACCGAAACTTTATTTTCATTAATGTAATCAGCCAATTGTTCTTGGGCTACATTTGTTGTAATTACGTCAAAACCGTTTTTGGTTAACGCATCAATTCCGCTTTGCGAAATACCATCATTGGCTAAAATTTTCATATTATTTATTTTTTTCAAGGCTTTGCATACATTCAACTAAAACATCTATACTTTCAATGGGAAGGGCATTGTACATTGAGGCACGGTATCCACCCACAGAACGGTGTCCTTTAAGTCCGCTTATACCAGCTGCATTGCATAAACCATCAAATGATTCGGAGTCATTTTGATCAACAAGGTTAAAGGTTGCGTTCATATCACTACGATCTTCCTTAGCGGCAAAACCTACAAATTTAGAATTTCGATCAATTTCTCCATACAATAACTTAGCTTTTTGCATGTTTTGCTCCCCTAATTTTTCAATTCCCCCTTTAGAATTCACCCATCTCATATTTAGCATGGAAGTATATACAGCAAATACAGGGGGTGTATTAAACATACTATCTTTTTCTGCCTGTATTTTATAACTTAACATTGAAGGAACAGTGTTGGATATCTTATTTAAAATTTCTTCTTTAATAATGACTAAAGTAGTTCCGGCTGGACCCATGTTTTTTTGAGCACCTGCATAAAAACAATCGAATTTAGAATAATCAAATTTTCTAGAAAATATATCAGAACTCATATCTGCGACTAATGGAACCTTTGTCTCAGGTATCTCTTTAATCTGAGTTCCAAAAATAGTATTGTTAGAAGTAAGGTGAAGGTAATCCAGGTCATTTGGAATTTCATAGTCTTTTGGAATGAAATTATAATTTGCTTCTTTTGAACTAGCTAATTCCTGAACTTCTCCAATGAGTTTCGCTTCTTTTATGGCTTTTTCAGACCATGTCCCTGTATTCACATACCCTGCTTTTTTATTTAAAAAATTGTAAGCAGTCATCAAAAATTGCAAACTAGCACCTCCTTGAACAAAAATTGATTTGTATCCTTTGTTTTCAAGTCCTGTAAGTTTGAGTGCCAATGCACAAGCTTCATCCATAATGGATATAAATGCGCTACTACGATGTGAAATTTCAATAAGGGATAATCCAGAATTGTCAAGTTCTTTCACAGCTTCAGCAGCCTGATGCATCACTTCTTTCGGAAGTATAGAAGGGCCAGCACTAAAATTATGAATTTTCATAAGCTTGAAAAGTGTTAAGTTATTTTAAAGAGATTTCCGTATTTTTTATGGATGAATAATCTTAATTTTTAATAAGTACAAATATTGTAATTCCATCATAAAACAATGGATAAAAAATTTCTTTTTTTTCTGAGTTGTTAACATAAAATAATGAAAAATAAAAGTGAAATCTGGTATATAATTTATATGTCTAATAAAAAATTAATGGTATCAACACCATCTGCATAGTTCCACAATGCTGGATTTTGAGTTTCTCCAAACGGAATACTATTTTCAATATCTAGGTGAGAAACAATACATTGAATAAAATCTTTTTGTTGACCCAATAGTGTGGATAATTTTTCAATATTTTTATAATATTCATAATGGACACAGGCGATTGGAGCACTAAAACTTTTTTCTTCTCTTAACATAAAAAAACCATTTTCTAAAAAATCAAAAGTACTCATTAGAAAAACAGCTTTATTGTAATCGTAATTATTAGCATACTTAGCATGTTTAATTACAGAAGAAAAGGGATAAACACCTTCAAATATTTTGTTTAAATCATATCCTTCTGGTAGGTATATTTTAGCAACATTTCTACATCCAAGTCCAAAGAATTGAAGCATGTCTTTGCCTAGCGCAATCATCTCATCATTAGTCTCATTACCTTCAATGACTGCAATGCCATTTCTATTTTTTCTTATGATGTGAGGATAACTTGAAAAATAATGATCAAAATAGCGAGCAGCATTATTTGAGCCAGTTGCAATAACCGCATCAAACCCGATTAATTTGCCAGTTTCATAAGTAATAAAATCTTCCCCAGTCTCTGACGTTAAAAAATCTGTCATGTAGGGTAATAAAAATAAATCTTTAGAAGCACATTTAACCAAAGCTTTATGTTCACAAACCCATACACTTATAATGTCGTGAAAACCAACCATAGGAATGTTTCCAGCAAGAATTAAAGCAATTTTTTTAGATTTTTTTTGAGTTGAAAATAAATAGGGCTTTAGCCAAGTAATTATATACTCTATCGAAAGGATAGTTCCCCAGCTTTTAAAAGTTTCCTCTATGGATCGTTTTGTAAACCATCCGTTGGATTCAGAAGCTCTTTTAACCTGTTCTTGAAGAACCGAATAGTTTTTATCATTAGGATTAAAATCTAATAAGTGACTTCCCAATTTAACTAAGGCTTCAATACGTTTTGAGTTTAAGTTCATTTGCTTGTTTAGGAACTTTTAAGGTCTTATTTTTGCACAAATGTAAGGAAAGATATTCCTATGGCTATTATCATTACTGACGAGTGTATTAATTGTGGCGCCTGTGAACCTGAATGCCCAAATACCGCAATTTATGAAGGTGCTGAGGATTGGAGGTATGAAGATGGTACTTCTTTAAAGGGTGATGTTGTTTTACTTAATGGAAGTGCAGTAAATGCTGAAAAGTTTCAAGAACCTGTTTCTGATGAATATTATTTTATAGTTCCTGATAAATGTACAGAATGTAAAGGTTTTCATGATGAGCCTCAATGTGCAGCTGTCTGTCCTGTAGATTGTTGTGTGCCTGACGACAATCATGTAGAAACCGAGAATACACTTCTAGGGAAACAGCAGTTTATGCACCCAGAATCTTAAGTACTCCAGGACTTTTAAAAGTTACTAATTGAATGTTATTTTCTGTTAATTTGTCACTACAAGCTTTGCTATTAAAATAGTGGGCATCTTCAGCACGCCATATTGCACCAAAATTAGGATGATCTACTGTTATCTGTTGCATCTCTTTACTCTCTAATGCAGGGTGAATCAAAATAATGGAAAGTCCTTCCGGCAATGAGTCTAGTATGGTTTCATAGTGAACTTTAAGTCCTTGGTTTTTAAATTCATTAAATGAGGCCATGAAAATTGATTCAAAACATTTGTTAGAATCGATATTAAATTTTGAAGGGTCCTCTCCTGTGTAGGAAATTAAGGTTTTACTAAGAATAACAGGAAGTTTATATTCATTTCCTAGATCCTGATAAAGATCAATCAGATCTTGGCGCAATCCTAAAGTATACATATGAGAATCTAAATGTGAAGGTTTCATGCCAAGAGAAAGAGCGTATTCAATTTGATTCTTTAGCTCTAATCGAACTTCGTCAACAATAGCGTGATCCCTTATGTTTTCTCTTTTTGAGTAAAAATGCCCGTTTTTATCAACTAGAGAAGGTATTTTATAATTAGGGGTTATTGGTTTAAAGGGATAAGATTTCCATTCTCCTGTAAGGGTTAGATGAATTCCATAGTCTAGTTCTGGATTTTTCAAACTGAATTGCGCCATCTCATAAAACCAAGGGCAAGGAACCATAAGACTAGTTGAACTAATGCTTCCTTTTAACATTCCGATTTGTGTAGCGTGATTTTCAGACCAAGCAAGGCCAGCATCGTCTGCATGAATAATGAGTTGTTTTTTACTCTGCATTTCTTAAAATATATAGTTTCTTACCCCATAAATAGGGAAAGCAAATGTAAAAGCCAAAAATAAGCTTATTTTTGACAAAAATATTTTACATGAAAGCAGGTATTGTAGGTCTACCTAACGTCGGGAAATCAACTCTTTTCAATTGTTTGTCGAATGCCAAAGCACAAAGTGCAAATTTTCCTTTTTGTACAATAGAACCCAATATTGGTGTGGTAAACGTCCCAGATTCTCGTTTAAAAAAACTTGAAAGCATAGTAAAACCAGAAAATGTCATTCCTGCGACAGTTGAAATTGTTGACATAGCAGGCTTAGTAAAAGGTGCTAGTAAAGGGGAAGGATTGGGCAACCAGTTTCTAGCTAATATTCGTGAAACTGATGCTATTTTACATGTGCTGCGCTGTTTTGATAATGACAACATTATTCATGTTGATGAATCTGTAGATCCAGTTCGAGATAAGGAAACCATTGATATAGAACTCCAGCTAAAAGACTTGGAGACAGTTGAAAAAAAGTTAGATAAGGTTAATAAAGCGGCAAGGACAGGAAATAAAGAGGCGATTAAAGAAAAAGAAGTATTGGATCATTTGAAAAATGAATTAGAAGCATCTAAAAATGTTCGTAGTATTGATTTTAAAGAAGAGGATAGAAATGTCATTGTAAAGCCACTACAACTTATTACCGACAAACCTGTTTTGTACGTATGTAACGTAGATGAAATTTCTGCAAAAGACGGCAATCATTATGTGGAAAAGGTTAAAATGTTGGTTAAAGACGAAAATGCAGGACTTCTTATATTAGCAGTTAGTATAGAAGCCGATATAAATGAGTTGGACTCTTTTGAAGAACGTCAGATGTTTTTGGAAGATTTAGGTCTGAAAGAAGCTGGATCAGCAAAATTAATCCGCAGCGCTTATGCGCTGCTCAATCAGCAAACTTATTTTACTGCAGGCGTTAAGGAAGTTAGAGCATGGACAATACCAATTGGTGCTTCCGCTCCTCAGGCTGCGGGTGTTATTCATACTGACTTTGAGAAAGGTTTTATTCGTTCAGAGGTAATAGGATATGATGATTATCAACACTACGGTTCTGAGACTAAAGTTAAGGAAGCAGGAAAAATGAGGGTAGAGGGTAAAGAATATATAGTAAAAGATGGCGATGTAATGCATTTCCGATTTAACGTTTAAAAAGTTGTTAAAAGTTATGCCGTTAAGAGGTTTTAAATACATTATAGCTCTTACTGCTATAACCGCTATTTACAGTAATTATTTTGGGTTAACTATTATTTATTTTATTTTAAAACTCTTAACCACATCCCTAATAATTTTGATGCCTTTACTCTATGCATCAGTCAAAAACTCATTATTTGCTAAGTCAATAATTATTGGATTAATTTTTTGCCTTATTGGTGATTTCTCATTATTATTTGAACATTACTTTACTATTGGACTGATCTCTTTTTTAGTAGGACACATATTTTTTATTAGATCATTTACAGTTGTTAATGGATGGCACTGGCCTCTAAAAATTGGAATTCCACTGACTTTTATTGCAGGAATACTACTTTGTCTTATCTATTCTAATTTAAACTCTTTTTTTACACCAATTCTTATATACATTATAGTTATCGTAATAATGAGTTGGCAAGGAATATTCTTACAGCTTAGTAGTTCGAATGAGGTATTTAAATCAGTCGGATATGCGGTTTCTTTATTTATGTTTTCTGACGGAATATTAGCTTTAAATAAATTTTATATTCATTTTTCTTCAGCAGGAATATTAATTTTATCGACTTATTGGTTGGCTATTTTTTTTCTAGGTGAAGCAGCTTCAAAATAATAATTTATAAATTCAATTGCTCTCAAAGACTCTATTGCAAAGAATAAGCTTATTTTTGCCTCTTATTTTAAAAAAAAGCATTCCTTGAAACCTTTTCAACTCATTGACCGAACCAACGGTGGTAGTATTAAAAATGACCTTTTATCGGGTATAACAGTTGCTTTAGCACTTGTGCCTGAGGCTGTAGCCTTTGCTTTTGTTGCAGGTATATCTCCTATAATAGGTTTGTATGGTGCTTTTATGATGGGATTGGTTACCTCGATTTTTGGAGGACGCCCCGGTATGATTTCAGGTGCAACAGGTGCTATGGCTGTTGTCATGGTGCATTTAGTTAAAGAAGGCAATCAATTAGGTGGAACCGATAGTTCTGGGCTACAATACCTTTTTGGCGCCTTACTTTTAGCAGGAATACTTCAGATTTTTGCTGGCCTGCTAAAATTAGGGAAATTTGTTCGAATGATTCCACATTCTGTTATGATGGGTTTTGTAAATGGATTAGCCATTGTAATATTTATATCTCAATTAGGGATGTTTAAAAGTAATGGAAACTGGCTGCAAGGCAGTGCACTATTTATTATGATAGCTTTAGCGTCAACTACTATGCTAATTATGGCATTTCTTCCTTTAATAACAAAAAAAATACCTGCAGCATTAATAGCAATTATATTGGTATCTTTAGTCGTTATTTTAGGAGATTTAGACACTGAAACTGTAAAATCATTTATAGTTAACAATGGAGGAGAGGGAATCAAAGCTGGATTACCTAACTTTCAAATTCCACTTATTTCATTCTCATTAGACACACTTTTTTTTATAGCCCCATATTCGTTTATTTTAGCTTCTATTGGTTTAATCGAATCTTTAATGACCCTAAACTTAATTGATGAATTAACAGACACCCATGGTAGTGGAAACAGAGAGTGTGTTGCTCAAGGTGCAGGTAATATTTTAAATAGTTTTTTTGGTGGTATGGGAGGATGTGCTATGATTGGACAAAGTATTATAAATATAAAATCTGGAGGGCGTGGACGTCTTTCTGGAATTACTGCAGCCTTGGCACTATTGTTTTTCATTTTATTCGGCTCAAGTTATATTGAGCAAGTTCCTATAGCAGCCCTTGTAGGGGTAATGTTTATGGTTGTTTTGGGAACTTTTGCCTGGAGTACCTTCAAAGTATGGAATAAAGTTCCAACGGCAGATGTAATTGTTATTTTATTAGTTACGATTATTACTGTATTTTTTGATTTGGCAATTGCTGTTTTGTCAGGTGTAATTGTTTCTTCTCTGGTCTTTGCATGGGAAAATGCTAAGCGCATTCGTGCAAGAAAACACATAGATGATTATGGTGTGAAACATTATGAAATTTATGGACCTCTGTTTTTTGGATGTATTGAATTATTCAACAGTAAATTTGATGTTAAAAATGATCCAAGTGAGATCGTTATCGATTTTAAAGAATCTAGAATTGTTGATCAATCAGCAATAGAGTGTATTAATAAACTAACTGAACGTTATCATAAAATTGGAAAAAACATTCATTTACGTCACTTGTCTTCCGATTGTGTTAAATTAATAAAAAGAGCTGAAAAAATTTGTGTTGTAAATGTTCTTGAAGACCCTGATTATTTTGTTTCGATTGATAATTTTCGGCAAACTCAAAATGCACTCATTACTAAATAAATATTTAAGTATTTTCTGAAATAGAATCATATACAATTACACGTTCCCATAAATGAGCAGCTTCTTTAATAAACAGCTCATGAGTAGGATCAATTTGATAAGCATTTTGTTTATCTAAATTCGAAAAAATCATCATATAAAAATAGGTAAAGGAATTATCTACAACCGCTCTTTCCTCTACTTCTGCAGCTTTTCCAAAGTGATTGAAAGTTGCTTGAGGGTTTGTCCTTATCAGCTTACGTATTGCTTTTTCAAAGGCATTAGTACTTTCATGATTATTTGGATTTTTAAGCCAAAAATAAACACTATGAACAAAAGGTCCTACAGTATTTTCTATATTTTTTTTCATAATTATTTTTGATTAAATATTTTGAGAACCCCATTTTATTTAATAAATATATAAAAGAAACTTACCTTGAAGAACAACAATCACTAAAATGTATTAAAATAACTTTTTAACAAAAAAAAGAATGGATTGTTCATTTCTTGAACGTAATACTGTTTTTAGTTTTGTTCGCAATATTTATATTGGCTCTTTATTATATGAAAGAAGAAACCGCCTATACCGAAGATAATATTCGCTCTCTAGATTGGAAAGAACATATACGTTTACGTCCTGGGATGTACATAGGTAAATTAGGAGACGGTTCTTCCCCAGATGATGGAATTTATATTCTCTTAAAAGAGGTTTTGGATAATTGTGTAGATGAGTTTGTAATGGGTGCTGGTAAAACCATTGAAATTTCCATTAAAGATAGCACGGTTACAGTTCGTGATTTTGGGCGTGGAATTCCACTTGGTAAAGTTGTTGATGTAGTTTCGAAAATGAATACTGGTGGAAAATATGATTCCAAGGCATTTAAAAAATCAGTAGGATTGAATGGTGTAGGAACTAAAGCGGTAAATGCGCTTTCCTCAAGTTTTATTGTAGAATCAAACAGAGAGAAACAATCTAAGCGTGCTGCTTTTCAATATGGTATATTAAGCGAAGATTCGCCAGTGGGGGATAGCTCTCGACGAAGAGGAACCAAGGTTGTATTTGTTCCTGATGCTACAATCTTTAAAAATTATATCTACAGAATTGAATATGTGGAGCGCATGGTTAAATATTATGTGTATTTAAATCCTGGGTTAACTATTGATTTAAATGGACAAAAGTTCTTTTCTGAAAATGGATTAAAAGATTTATTAACCGATCAAACTAATGAAAACGATTTAACATATCCAATTATTCATTTGCGCGGAGATGATATTGAAGTAGCACTTACTCATAGTAAAACTCAATACAGTGAAGAATACCATTCCTTTGTAAATGGACAGCATACTACTCAAGGTGGAACTCATCAAGCTGCCTTTCGCGAAGGACTTGTTAAGACAATTAGAGAATATTTTGGAAAAAATTATGAAGCCTCAGACATCAGGAAGTCTATTATATCTGCCGTTAGTATAAAAGTAACCGAACCAGTGTTTGAGTCTCAAACAAAAACAAAGTTGGGTTCAACGGAAATGGGAGACGGTATGCCTTCTGTTCGAAGTTATATTGTAGATTTTTTGAATACTCAATTGGATAATTTTTTACATAAAAACACAACGATTGCATTAGCTATTCAACAAAAAATTATTCAGGCAGAACGCGAACGTAAAGACTTATCAGGTATTCGAAAGTTGGCTCGAGAACGTGCTAAAAAGGCAAGTTTGCATAATAAAAAACTTAGAGATTGCAGGGTGCATTTACCAGATCTTAAAAGGGATCGTCGCCTTGATTCTACTTTATTTATTACTGAGGGAGACTCTGCTAGTGGTTCCATTACAAAGTCAAGAGACGTCAATACTCAAGCAGTTTTTAGCTTGCGTGGCAAACCTCTCAATAGCTATGGGATGTCTAAAAAAATCGTATATGAAAATGAAGAATTTAATTTGTTGCAGGCAGCACTAAATATTGAGGATGGCCTGGAAGATTTAAGGTATAATAATATTGTAATTGCAACAGATGCCGATGTTGATGGAATGCACATTCGCCTTTTACTCATCACTTTTTTTCTTCAATTTTTTCCTGAACTCATAAAAGAAGGACATTTGTACATTTTGCAAACCCCACTTTTTAGAGTTCGCGATAAAAAACAAACCTTTTATTGTTACAGCGAACAGGAGCGAAGAGATGCTATTGGTAAATTGATAGGTAAGCCAGAAATTACTCGTTTCAAAGGATTAGGTGAAATCTCTCCTGATGAATTTAAATTTTTTATTGGCGACAATATTCGACTTGATCCAGTTATGATGGACAAAAGCATTACCACAGAACAATTACTTGAATTTTATATGGGTAAAAATACCCAAGACCGTCAAAAATTCATTATAAACAATCTTAAAGTAGAACTTGATCTGGCAGAAGAAGTGAAATAATTCAAACTCTTGGTTCAATAAATAAAAACTTAGCATTTACGATACCTAATAAAAATATTCATATTTAAAAACATTATTCTTTATCAAATTTTAATCGTAATGGTGGTTAATTTTGATGATTCATCTTAAAATTAGATAAGTTTTATCTTTAGTTTAAAGATCATTTTTCTAAAAAGTCTTGAGAAGACGATTTTTTTAAAAAAATTACTTCTCAACTAAAATTTGTTAATTTCTTCAATAAATTTTCACTTAAAATATAGGTCTGATATAGTATTTTAGCAATTCTATGGATGAAATTATTGATCACATACCAACAAATGATTCTTCCAGCGATTCGCTGGTAAAAATCACAGGCATGTATAAAGATTGGTTTTTAGATTATGCTTCTTATGTCATCCTAGAGCGTGCTGTACCTGCTATTGAAGACGGATTGAAGCCAGTGCAGCGGAGAATTCTTCATTCCATGAAAGATTTAGATGATGGTCGCTATAGCAAAGTTGCTAATATTGTAGGACACACGATGCAATATCACCCTCACGGAGATGCTAGTATTGCTGACGCAATGGTTCAAGTCGGGCAGAAAGAATTGTTAATTGATATGCAAGGGAATTGGGGTAATCTTTTGACCGGTGACAGTGCAGCAGCTTCTCGTTATATTGAAGCTCGATTATCTAAATTTGCTCTAGAGGTTGTTTTTAGTCCAAAAGTAACGGAGTGGCAACTTTCATATGATGGCCGTAAAAAAGAACCCATTCATCTGCCAGTTAAATTCCCTTTATTATTGGCACAAGGTGCTGAGGGTATTGCTGTAGGTCTCTCCACAAAAATTTTACCTCACAATTTCAATGAATTATTACAAGCAAGTATTCTTCACTTAAAGGGTAAAAAATTTACTATTTTTCCCGATTTTCAAACAGGTGGAATTATCGACATTCAGGGTTATAATGATGGGTTGCGAGGAGGAAAAGTAAGAGTTCGAGCAAAAATTCATCAGCAAGATAAAAACACTTTAGTTATCAATCAAATTCCATTCAGCACGAATACTTCAAGCTTGATTGATAGTATTTTAAAAGCAAATGAAAAAGGTAAAATAAAAATTAAAAAAATTGAAGATAACACTTCTTCTGCAGTTGAAATTTTAGTGCATTTACCAAATGATATTTCACCAGATAAAACTATTGATGCATTATATGCTTTTACGGCTTGTGAAACATCTATTTCTCCTTTAGGTTGTTTAATTATTGACAACAAGCCAAACTTTATGGGCGTATCAGAGATGTTGAAGATTTCAACTGATCACACGGTTCAATTACTTAAATTAGAATTGGAAGTTCAACTTCATGAACTGGAAAATCAATGGCATTATGCTTCTTTAGAACGAATTTTTATTGAAAATAAAATATATCGTGATATTGAAGAGGCTGGTACCTGGGAAGAGGTTATTTCTTTTATTGATAAGGGACTATTACCTCATATTGCTAACCTAAAAAGACCTGTAATTGAAGAAGATATAGTTCGTCTTACCGAAATTAGAATTAAACGAATTTCTAAATTTGATTTGGATAAAGCACAACAAAAAATTGAAGCATTAGAGGCTGATATTGCTGAAGTGAAAAATAATTTAGCACACCTTATTGATTTTTCAATTCGTTATTTCACTCACCTTAAGAAAGTCTATGGTTCTGATAAAAAGCGTCAATCGGAAATCCGCATATTTGATGATGTAGATGCCAAGAAAGTGGTGGTGCGAAATCTCAAATTATATGTAAATAGGGCAGAAGGTTTTATTGGCACTTCTTTGCGTAAAGATGATTTTGTTTGTGAATGCTCTGATATTGATGATATTATTGTGTTTACTCAAGATGGTAAAATGCAAGTTGTAAAAGTAGATGGTAAAGTGTTCATAAGTAAAAATATTATTCATGTAGCTGTCTTTAAGAAAAAAGATACTCGAACGGTATATAACATGGTATACCGTGATGGTAAAGGGGGTACTTCTTTTATAAAACGTTTTGCTGTTACGGGAGTAACTCGAGATAAAGTTTATGATTTAACACAAAGCAGAGCAGGATCCGAAATCCTTTATTTTTCACCCAATTCAAACGGAGAAGCAGAAATTATTTCAATTATTTTACGAAATACAGGTAGTATTAAAAAATTAAAATGGGATTTAGATTTTGCTGATCTTCAGGTAAAAGGTAGAGCAGTTCGAGGAAATACGGTAACTAAATATACCATTAAAAAAATTGAATTAAAAGAAAAAGGAGTATCAACTCTTAAGCCCCGTAAAATATGGTTCGACGAAACAATCAGAAGATTGAATTTAGAAGAAAGAGGCCTTCTTTTAGGTGCTTTTAAAGGGGATGACAAGCTTCTTGTAGCTACTCAACACGGAACCTTAAAGGCAGTTGCTCCTGAATTAAGTCTTCATTTTGATGACTCAGTAATTCACCTTGAGAAGTGGATTCCGCAAAAACCAATTACTGCCGTATATTTTGACACAGAAAAAGAACGTTACTTCCTTAAGCGTTTTCTTTTAGAGTCAGTAGAAAAGGAAGATAATTTTATGAAAGAAGGGGGTATTTTAACTTATGTAGGTTTTGACTGGCGTCCACTATTAACTTTGCAATATGAAAAAAAGAGGGGGAAGGATCAGCCCTCGGATACTGAAATTAATGCTGAAGAATTTATTTCAGTAAAAGGTTTTAAAGCACTTGGCAATCAATTAACTGATAAAAAACTGAAAGTAGTTTCTTTAAAAGAAGCACTCCCTTTTGAAGAAATCATTGAAGATGTGATTACAGAGATTGAAGTTGAGGCGGAAGATGTTGGCCCTAAAAGTTCTACATCAAGTGATGATGAAGAAACACAGTTTACAATTGATTTTTAACTCATTTTATTTTTTTAGAGTAGCTGTTTATTAGCTCTACACCTAAGGAGAAGGCAATAGAGAAATACAAATATCCTTTTGGAATCCTAGTTATGTTAGAGCCAAAAAAAACGGTTTCAGAAATACTTGCTGCTTCAGTAATTAACATAAAACCAATCAATAGTAAAAAAGCTAGTCCCAGTATTTGGAGTGAGGGTCGATTGTTTATAAATAGACTAATTGGATTTGAAAACCATATCATTATAGAAATTGAGATAATTACAGCCGCTATCATTATTAAAAGGGCATAAGGAATTCCGCTGGTCATTCCGACGGCAGTTAGAATAGAATCAAAAGAAAAGACAATATCTATAAGTACTATTTGAAAAACAACTTTTGAAAATGCAGTAGATGATTTTAGTTCTAAGGTTTTTTTTTCATGAACTTCCTCTACTTTATTATATATTTCTTTAGTGCTTTTGTAGAGTAAAAATATACCACCAACCATTAAAATTAATGCTTGAATTGAAACATTAGAAGAAAAAAAAGATGTTTCTATTGTAAAAAGTGTGCTTTGCATTTGAATAAGCCAATTCACACCAAGAAGTAGTATAATTCTCATGATCATGGCAAGGAAAAGTCCAATTTGCATGAGTTTTTTACGAATATCTTCAGGAAATCTCCCTGCTAAAATTGAAATAAAAATAATGTTATCGATCCCTAAGACAATCTCTAAAAAGGTAAGTGTCAAAAAAGCAATAAATAAATCAGGGGTTAACATGGTCTATTTTATTTTCTTGATTGTACCGCGATGTCTGTTTTTACTATCACCAACAAGAGAATACTGAAAAGTATAAGTATTGTCTTTTGTGTTTAGTATTTTCATCTGAATAGGTCTTTTGTCTTGATTTGAGGAAGGGTTTAATTTTGTAAGAATACATTCACAGTCATTTACCCAGCGAATTTTAGCAGTGTCTATTACGCCCTTATAAACCTCTATTTCATAGATAGAATCCCTTGTAAATATTGAAGAAGTCAGTTCTCCATTGATGATTTGAGTAAACTCAAAACTTCCCGCGTGAAATCGATTGCAATCTCGCTCTGAAGAGTAGCAGGAAGTAAAAAGAAAACCAATCCCTAGGAATAAAAATTTCATAAAGTGCTAAAATACTAAGAATTGGGAATATAAATACTAAAAGTACCATTCTTATGTAATTGAATTATTTGAATAATTTCTTCGCTTATATGTCTATTAAAACTAGAATTTATTCTTTTTGCTTTTTCTTGTGATACTTCAGTATTATGATGCCCTGTTCCACTAACATTTCCAGATATTTTAAGTGATCCTTCGGTTAACAATTCAGGGGGAGAAGAAGTATTTTGTTTGGAGTTCCCCAGAATTAGCCAATCTAAATCAATCTCTCTAAAGTGTTCATGAATTTTTAACATAAAATCTAAACTTGGTTTATTTCTTCTAGATAAGATATGAGAAACGGATGAGCGCTGAACACCAATTCTTTCAGCAAATGCGGCAGCACTTAATTGATTGTTTAACATGATTTCCTCTAAACGCTTAAGAAATGATTCTGTGTTTAACATTGTAATTATATTTTATAATACTTCCAAATATACAATTGTAATTTAATATAAACAAACACTAAAATAATTAAACTAATACTTAAATAATAATATTTAAATCTTTGATAATCAATTATATATTAATATATATAAAAAATAATTTACATTTGTAAACAGGCAATCAAAAGGTTAAGGTAAAAAAATAAATTATGATATTGTTGTGAACTACATTTGTAAACAAGTAGATGTTTACATTTGTATTAACATGTAAATAATGATTAATAAAAGATATTTACCACCAGCTATTGTAGGAACCTTTATAAAGAACTTACCTAAAGGTTCTAAAGTTAAAACCATCGGTTATTCTGTTCAAAAAAGACCAATTAGTTTGGTTTCAATTGGAGTTGGAAACACTAAAATATTACTTTGGTCTCAGATGCATGGAAATGAAAGTACTACAACAAAAGCACTTTTTGATTTTATCCCCTGGTTCTTAGACTCTTCTCAACAAGCATATCAGAAAAAATTTACGTTAAACATTATATTACAATTAAATCCTGATGGTGCCTCTGCTTATACTCGATTAAATGCTAACAGTGTAGATTTAAATCGTGATGCACTTAAAGTGTCTCAACCTGAGAGCAAAGCACTTCAAAATACTTATAATAGTTTTAAGCCTGACTATTGTTTGAACCTTCACGGACAACGCACCTTATTTTCAGCAGGTGAAATGGGTCAGCCTGCTAGTATTTCTTTTTTAGCACCTTCTGCAGATATGAGTAGAACACTAACACCAGCTCGAATTATTGCAATGAAATGTATTGTAGCAATCTTTAAAGGATTAGAGAATGATCTTCCTGATCAAATTGGTCGTTATGATGACACTTTTAATCCTAATTGCGTTGGAGATCGCTTTACTTTATTAGGAACACCAACAATTCTTTTTGAAGCTGGACATTTTCCTGGAGATTATCAAAGAGAGGTGACTCGCACTTTAATTTTAAAAAGTTTTAAATTTTTTTTTAATGCATTACTTGTGGATAAAAACATTTACAATGTTAATGAGTATCTGAATATTCCTGAGAATTCTAAAGATTTTGTTGATTTACTTGTGAAAGAAGTAAATATAATTGACCAAGGGACGCTTTTTAAATCACAGCATTTAGGTGTTCGCTATGAAGAAAAGTTAGTAAATGGAGAAATATGTTTTATTCCTTTTGCAGCAGTCTATGGCGATGAAATAGAATTTAATGCCCATCGAACAATAACCCTTCCAAGTGACTTAAAGAATATTCCAGTAATATTTGAAGTAGATAAACCTATCCAAATAAAGGAATTTTCTGAATTATTTTCAATAAAATTGTAATTTTACAGATAATTCTTCAATGATTTTGCTTAAAATCATTAAATTTACCTAAAAATATATATTATGAGTAAAGTAAATTTAGATGAAATTGATCATCAAATTCTTGATATTTTGATAGATAACACGCGAATCCCTTTCACAGACATTTCAAAACGCTTGGTTATTTCCGCAGGAACAGTTCACGTTCGTGTAAAAAAAATGGAGGAATCAGGTATAATTAAAGGCTCTTCTTTAAACCTGGATTATGTTAAGTTAGGTTATTCATTTATTGCATATGTAGGGATTTTTTTAGAAAAAACAAACACAACCTCAGAAGTTCTGAAAGCTCTTAATGACATCCCTTTTATTACTGTTGCTCATATAACAACCGGAAAGTTTAATATTTTTTGTAAAGTTCGTGCTCGTGACACTCACCATGCAAAAGATATTATTTTTATGATAGATGATATTGTTGGGGTCTCTAGAACAGAAACCATGATTTCTATGGAGGAAAGTATAAATGACAAGAAGCGCTTAATGCACCATATTTTTAACGAACTTTAAAAGAAAACCTCTTAATGGCAAGAAAACCAAAAATAGAAAGATTTAACGAAAAAATACTTTCCCGCTTCCAGATATACAACAGCCTATTCTTAACCCTTCCTTTTAAAAATATAAAAAAAACATCTTTATTACTTCCATTATTTGCGGACTATTGTAGATCAAGTTATGAAAAAAAATTAAATCCAAAAAAAATCGTTAATTCTTTTTTAAAGCACTACGCGCCTGATTTAAAAGAGGAAGAACAAATAGATTTGTTGTTTAATTTTATTCAATATATTGAAAGACAGGTCGTTCTTTTTGACGCAATTGAAGACGCTGGCTTTCCATATGTTAATAATATGCATGGAAGAGGAACTTTGCGGAACATAAAAGAAGAGGCAAATAATAAGCAGCTCTCAGAAGTATTATCAGAATATATAAAGCGTGTTAAAGTGCGTATCGTTCTTACAGCACATCCAACTCAATTTTATCCTGATAACGTTTTAGTTATAATTAATGAGCTTTCGAGAGCAATTGCAAATGATGAGTTAGATAATATTAAAAAGCTTTTAGTGCAATTAGGAAAAACACCCTTTTATAAAAAAGAAAAACCAACTCCTTTAAATGAAGCTGTAAGTCTTATTTGGTTTTTAGAAAATATTTTTTATCATTCTGCAAGCATCATATATAACTATATAGCAGAGCATATTATTGATTCCAAAGAGCTTGACAATTCAATTTTTGATTTTGGCTTTTGGCCAGGAGGTGATCGTGACGGAAATCCTTTTGTAACTGCAGACATAACCTTAAAAACAGCAAAACGCTTAAAGTTTTCTATTTTAAGAAACTATTACAGAGACTTACGTAAATTAAAGCGTAAAATTACTTTTCCTGGTGTTGAGCAAAGAGTTATAAACCTTGAAGAGACAGTCTTTAATGAATTGTTTTATCCGGAAAAAAATATTTCGTTTTCATTAAATACTTTAGTAACAGAGTTAGAATTGGTCATGGAAGCAATCATGAAAGAGCATAATGGATTATATCAAGAGGATGTTAAAGACTTGATTCATAAAATAAAGTTATTTGGATTTCACTTTGCAAGTTTAGACATTCGTCAAGACTCAAGGGTACACCATAAAGTATTTACTGAAATTGTTTCACACCCCGAAATTCAAACTTATGTCAAAGGATTGCCATTGAATTACAATGAACTAACTACCGAAGAGCGTTGCAAGGTTTTGTCATTAATTACTGGCGACGTTTCCCCTAATGTTTACAGAGATGAAATTACTCAACAAACTCTTGAGAGTATCAGAGCTATGCAGCAAATACAGCAAAATAATGGTGAGCGAGGTAGTAATCGTTATATTATTAGTAACTGCCAGACATTAGAGAATATTTTAGAGTTATTTGCCATGTGCCGTATTAGTGGATGGAAAGAACCTACGTTAGATTTTATTCCGCTCTTTGAAACAATTCCAGATCTTAAAAGAGCTGGAGAAATAATGAAAGATTTATTTAATAATCCAGTATATCAAAATCATCTAAAAGGGCGTAAAAACAAACAAACTGTTATGTTAGGTTTTTCTGATGGAACTAAAGACGGAGGTTATTTTATGGCTAATTGGAGTATTTACAAAGCAAAAGAAGTATTGAGTGAACTGGCTACTGAATACGGAATTTCAATGGCTTTTTTCGACGGAAGAGGAGGCCCACCGGCCCGGGGAGGTGGAAATACACACGAATTTTATGCTTCCATGGGTGACATCATTCAAAATGATGATATCCAACTTACTATTCAAGGACAAACAATTAGTTCAAACTTTGGAACCTTAGATTCTTCTCAATTTAATTTAGAACAATTACTTAGTTCTGGAATTTCAAATAAAATTTTAAATCCAGGGAAAAATAACCTTTCTCCGGAAGATAGAGCTACTATGCAAGAAATGGCAGATTATAGTTATCAGGTATATCAAGATTTTAAGGAGCATGATATGTTTATTCCTTATCTAGAACGCATGTCAACTTTACCTTATTATGCTAAAACTAATGTTGGTAGTCGTCCATCTAAAAGGGGATCATCTTCTTCACTTCAATTTGAAGACCTTCGCGCCATTCCATTTGTAGGGAGTTGGAGTCAATTAAAACAAAATGTGCCAGGTTTTTATGGAGTTGGAACAGCTATTAATCGATTTGTTAAAGATGGTAAATTAGCAGATGTTAAACAACTATATAAAAATTCTCGCTTTTTTAGAACCTTGCTTTTTAATAGCATGATGAGTTTAACTAAATCATTTTTTCAGCTCACAGCTTACATGAAAGAAGATAAAGAATTTGGTGCTTTTTGGGAATTGATTTTTAATGAATATAATTTAACCAAAGACTTATTGCTTAGAGTCAGTGATTTTAAATCGCTTATGGAAAATGAACCGGCCGGAAAAGCTTCTATAAAGGCCCGTGAAGAGATTGTTCAGCCATTGTTGACCATCCAACAATTTGCTTTAATGGAATTGCAAGAATTGAAATCTTTTAATAATTCAGATCCTAAAAAGATTCAAATTTTAGAGGCAATGATAACCCGTTCTTTGTTTGGAAATATTAATGCTAGTAGAAATTCTGCTTAACCACTTAAGTGTTTGAATAATATTGAAAAGCTTTTGAAAAGTACTCTTGTGGTACCTCAACATCAATTTTTGGTATTCCTATAGACTTTAACAACGAAAAGTTAATACGTCCTGCTTTATTCTTTTTATCGTGACGTAATAAAGCAATTATTTCATTTTGTTCTATTGCTGATATTTTAACTATTCCATAGTGATTTGAAAAGGTAGTTTTAATGTCATTTGCTTCATCTATTTCAAGTCCGCTGCAATGGACTGACAAATATGCTTCTAAAACCATTCCAATAGCAATTGCCTCTCCGTGAAGAAGACGTTTCTTGGTGGGAGATGCCAAAAAATAAGATTCTATTGCGTGACCTAGAGTATGTCCAAAATTTAAAACCTTTCGCAATCCTTTTTCATTAGGGTCTAGAATTACTACCTCACTTTTTAATTTAATTGATGTTTTAATGTAGTCTGTAAGAATGGGCGGTGTTAATTTTTTAATTATTTTAAGTGAATTCCAATAATCAGGCGAAGCAATCAATCCATGTTTTAACATCTCAGCAAAACCACTTCGTATTTCTTTACTTGGAAGTGTACTTAACCACTCACTGTCTATAATTACTTCTTGTGGTTCTTGTATCGTTCCTATTTGATTCTTCAAAGATCCTAAATCAATTCCTGTTTTACCTCCAACAGAGGCATCAACCATCGAGAGAAGGGTAGTGGGTATATTATAAAAATCAATCCCACGTTTAAAAGTACAGGCCACAAAAGCACCTAAATCTGTAACAACACCACCTCCTAGGTTAATGAGAGCACTATCTCTATCTGCCCCAAATAATGATAGCTCATTCCACAAAGCCTCACAGGTTATAAGATTTTTATTTTCTTCTCCGGCAGCCATAGTTAAAACAGTGGCGTTTACAATTTTACTAATTCTAACGAAACGGTTTAAACATTTTTCTTTAGTGTTAGTATCAACAAGAACAAAAACAGAACTATAGTTTTTAGCACTTAAAATATTAAATAAGTTTTTAAGTCCTTTTTCTTTGTAAGAAATATTATTTAGTTCTAGCATATTTTTAAAAAATACAAAAATAAAAGTTTTATAAAGTATATTTTAATATTAATTAAATCTATTAACGTTTGAAGCTTTTTTTAATGCGATCTAAATCTCGTTTATTATCGCGATCTTTAAGTGTTTCTCTTTTGTCATAAAGTTTTTTTCCTTTAGCCAAAGCAATGTGTAATTTGGCCAATCCTTTTTCATTAATATATAAACGAATTGGGATAATAGTAAGCCCTCCATTTTTTATTTCTTTGTGTAATTTCTTAAGTTCTTTTTTGTTAAGCAATAACTTTCTTTGTGCTTTTGGACGATGATTAAACCTTGTTCCAAAAGCATATTCATCAATTTGCATATTAACAGTAAAAAGTTCACTACGATCATTAAATTCACAGAAGCTTTCAGCAATAGAGGCTTTGCTGTTCCGCAACGACTTTATTTCCGTTCCAGTCAGTACGATGCCAGCGGTATAGTTTTCGATGAGTTCATACTCAAACCGGGCACGCTTATTTTTTATGCTCACTTCTTTCTGCACCTTCCAAAGATACTACTAATCTCTTAAGTTTTGTATTGGTTTTTTCTTTGAAAAAAAACGTTTATTTGATTAAAATGTAATTAAATATTTCATTTAATAATGACTGAAGTTGAATTTTATTGATTGAACTAATTGAATATGTTAATTAGTTATGGATAACTGTCTTTTATTTTAAATAATTGAGGCTATTCTAACACTACAAATCATTAATTTTGCATTATAAAAAACTTAATTTATGCAGCGTGATACAATAATTTTTGATCTTATTAATCAAGAAAAACAACGCCAAATTAAAGGCATTGAATTGATTGCTTCTGAAAACTTTACAAGTCCAGATGTAATGGAGGCAACAGGATCTATTTTAACAAATAAATATGCAGAAGGATATCCTGGTAAAAGATATTATGGAGGATGTGAAGTTGTTGATCAAATTGAACAATTAGCTATTGATCGTGCTAAAGAATTATTTGGTGCTGCATATGCTAATGTACAACCACACTCAGGTTCTCAAGCTAATACTGCTGTTTTTCATGCATTTTTAAAGCCTGGGGACCGTATTTTAGGGTTTGATCTATCTCATGGAGGTCATTTAACGCACGGTTCTCCCGTTAACTTTTCCGGACGTTTGTATAAAGCCCATTTCTACGGAGTTGAAAAATCTACAGGACTTCTGAATTATGACGCTATTATGTCGATTGCCAAAAAAGTAAGGCCCAAAATGTTAATTGCAGGAGCTTCGGCCTATTCACGTGACATTGATTATTCTAAATTTCGTGAAATTGCAGATGAAGTTGGCGCATTCTTACTTGCAGATATTTCTCATCCTTCAGGAATGATTGCCTCAGGCTTGCTCAGTAATCCGATGCCACATTGCCATGTTGTTACAACAACAACTCACAAAACTTTGAGAGGACCAAGAGGAGGGCTAATAATGATGGGGCAAGATTTTGATAACCCCTTTGGATTGACCCTTAAAAATGGATCGCATCAAAAAATGTCACATTTATTAAATATGGCTGTTTTTCCTGGAAACCAAGGGGGTCCATTAGAGCATGTTATTGCAGCAAAAGCAATTGCTTTTCAAGAAGCACTTCATCCTTCTTTTAAATTGTATATGCAGCAAGCACAAAAAAATGCCCAAGCCATGGCTGCTGCTTTTGTTGTCAAAGGATATCATCTAATTTCTGGAGGTACAGATAACCACATGATGTTAATTGATTTACGAAACAAGGATATTAGCGGAAAAGTTGCTGAACAAGCACTAGTAAAGGCAGAAATTACTACGAATAAGAATATGGTCCCTTATGATGATAAATCTCCCTTTGTCACTTCGGGGATTCGTGTGGGAACTGCAGCTATTACAACCAGAGGTCTAAAAGAAGACGATATGAGTGGAATTGTCGATTTAATTGATGAAGTCATTCAAAATCATGAAGACAATGATGTGCTTAAGGCCGTAGGAGCTAAAGTTTTTACTTTGATGTCTGGGCGGGAATTGTTTTATTACTAATACAAACGGTTAATATCTTTAGTAGATTTATGAAAATTAGTGAAATAACTGAAAAACCTTTTCAGGAATAGTTTCAAGTTCCATGGACTCTGAATTGAGATAGCACCACTGGGTAGTACATTGAGCAACTATAGTAGTTGTATCTTTTAAATAAATCTTTACAATACGTTGTGAGAGAAAACCTTCTGTTAATGTTACATGGGTTTTGAGAGTTAGCCAATCGTAAAGTTTAGCAGGACGTTTGTAGTCAATCTTATGACTTCTAACCACCCAAATCCCAAAAGAACAGGAGTCTTTTCCGATAAGTGATTTCCAATGTGCTTCAGCAATCTCTTGAACCCAATGGAGGTATTGAACATTGTTGACATGAGCTAACTCATCGAGATGATCTTTATTTACTTGAAGATTGTACTGATAAGTTTTACTCATTTTTTAGGTTCAATGGTTACTTCAAAAAGTTTACTCCAGTTTTTACCAGTAACAAAAAAAGTTTTGCGTCTTTTATGATATGCAATTCCGTTTAATACATTTAACTGAGGATGTTGTTCTACAAGTTCTTTTAAACCAGAAAAATCAATTACTCCCTCAACAGTTCCGCTTGAGGGATCAATGATAACACTCACTTCTTTATTAAATTGATAGGTATTGGCGTATATTTTTCCATCTACCCACTCCAACTCATTTATATTATGAAGAGGTGCTTTATGAGTCATTACTTCAATACTTCTCAATTCTTTGTAAGTAATTGGATCTAGTATCCAAATACGATTACTTCCATCAGATTTATATAATACTTTTCCATCATTGCAAAGGCCCCAGCCTTCTTTACTTGATTTATAGGGGAATGATTTTTGCATATTAAGAGTTTCCTTTTCATAAACAAAGCCTTTCATAGACTTCCAGGTTAGTTGAATAACTTTGTCATTCAATATGGTTAAGCCTTCACCAAAATAACTTTCATCTAGTGGTTTGTCATTAATCACTTTCCCAGTTTTAAAATCTAGTGTTTTAAGGGTTGATTGCCCATTTAGTCCAGTACTTTCAAACAATAGATCTCCATCGAATTCTAGCCCCTGTGTATAGGATGTCGTTTTATGTGGAAAGGTATTTAAAATACTGTAAGTAAATAGTTTAGGCGGAGTTTTCGCTAATAAAGTAAGTGAAGTTTCTGTTGATCTTGTTCCATTATCGTAAGTAATAATCGCCTTTATTATTTGAACTCCTAAAGGCTCATTTGTAAAAACATGGTTTTTATTAATAGGTTTTTCATTAAGATAAAATTGAATATTTTCATTTTCAATTTGATTTTTTAATTTCAAATGAAGTGTATCCCCCCATATAACTTTATTGTTCTTTATACCGGTACTTATTTTTAATATTGGCCTTTTAGGGCTTCCACATGTTAGAAGAAGAATAAAAGATATTAGGGGAAGCATAACTTTCATTAGAGATAGAATTGATAGTTAGTTATTATATAGTTAAAAACGAAATTAAGCATTTAAAATGATTGTTGAAATCAGATGAAGATCTTATATTTGTGACGGGCAAGTCCTACACAACCAGCTCCTGTTTAATTCCCCCAGGGTGGGAACACAGCAAGGGTAGATGGTCGTAGCGGTGTGATGTGGGTCGCTTGCCCTTTTTTATTCATATGAAGTATGTCCAACTTATACATTAAAGGAATACTAAAATGGCAAAAGTAGTTTTGATAACAGGTGCCTCTTCAGGTATAGGCCTTTCTACTGCATCGCATTTACATAAAATAGGATATCAGGTTTATGGCACCAGTCGAGATCCAAAAAAAAACACAATTAACCTTCCTTTCCCATTAATTCCTTTAGAGATCACAAATAGTGTTTCTATAGATTCATGTGTTGCATTAGTTTTAAAAAAAGCTGGACGCCTAGACGTTTTAATTAATAATGCGGGTGTTGGTATTACTGGTCCTATGGAGGAAATTGATCTTAGTGTGGTTTTAGAGAATTTTGCTATAAATTGTTTTGGTCCTCTTCAAATGGCTCAAGCTGTTTTACCAAAAATGAGGGAACAAAGTTCAGGTTTGATTATAAATATCACCTCTATTGCAGGGGTTATGGGACTTCCTTTTCGTGGTGTATATTCTTCATCTAAAAGTGCTTTTTCAATTATGACAGAGAGTCTTCGAATGGAAGTCAAATCGTTTGGTATACAAGTTTGTAGTCTCGCACCTGGAGATTATGATACAGATATTGCTTCAAGGAGGTATCACGCTCCAGTAATTGAAAATTCGCCATATCAAAGAATTTATCAAGAAAATTTAGATACCATGAATAAGCATGTGTCAGATGGAAACCCTCCGCAAGAAATTGCTGTTGCAATTGCTAAAATTATTAAAAAAGGAAAACCAGCAGTTCATTACCAGGTTGGTCCTTTTATGCAAAAGCTATCTAAAATATTAAAAGGCATTCTTCCAAATCGTATATTTGAAAAATTAATAATGAATCATTTTAAACTTTAAATCATAAATATGAAATTTTTTATTGACACTGCTAACTTAGATCAGATTAGAGAAGCACAATCTCTTGGAGTTTTAGATGGAGTCACTACTAATCCATCATTGATGGCTAAAGAAGGAATTACAGGTGAAAAAAATATTATACAACATTATATTGATATTTGTGAAATTGTAGATGGTGATGTTTCTGCAGAAGTAATTTCTGTAGATTTTAAAGGTATGGTAGAAGAAGGAAAAATATTGGCAGCTTTACATCCACAAATAGTTGTTAAAATACCTATGATTGAAGATGGCGTTAAGGCATTAAAATATTTTTCTGATGAAGGGATAAAAACAAACTGTACTCTTATATTTTCTGCTGGGCAAGCATTATTAGCTGCAAAAGCTGGCGCAACTTATATGTCACCTTTTATTGGACGCTTGGATGATATTTCTACAGATGGTCTAAACCTAATTCAAGAGATTAGAGATATTTATGATAATTATGGCTTTGAAACACAAATATTAGCAGCTTCAATTCGCCATACAATGCACGTAATTGAATGTGCTAAAATTGGTGCAGATGTAATGACTGGTCCTCTTTCATCAATAAAAGGCTTGTTGAAACATCCTCTTACAGATATTGGCTTGGCTAAGTTTTTAGAGGACTATAAAAAGGGCAACTAGAGCTTTTTTAATAATTCTTCAAAGGCTAAATCTGAAAAATTACCAAAGCCTTCTAAAACATTTCCTTTTTCGTTTATGATAATAGCTTTATTAAGAAGAGTTAGCACCCATAATTCACTAGCTTTTTCAAAATCAATTAATGCAAACTGATTTTCAAGATTGATTTTCATTATTTCTTGGACTTGATCAACCATCGAATTAAAAGGCTGAATACAGATGCCTATAAAACGGATGTGTGGATTATTTGTCTCTAATTTTTTTAATCTCTTTAGGGAATTTTGATAATGATTCATTTGTGTTTGAGACCAGAAGTATAACACTGTCGTTTTATTTGAGGTTAAACTACTACTACTTATAGTATCTCGATAAATATTTTGAAGTTTAACTTTTGGTAAAACTTTATTTTTAACCATCCTGTTAATATTAGCATGAAGTGTTAGTACTTCAGTGAAATAGGAGGGTGAATTATTTACAGTAGAATAATATTGTAAAAAACGTTCATGCTGATTATGGTTTTCAAATGTTAATATTTCTTCAAAAGCAATAGCACGTGCTAAATTATTCCTTAAAACAGGCCCTGTAATTATCTGATCTAAAACTTTCAAACGGTTTATGTTAAAATCAGTTGTCTTTTTTTGCTTAAAGAAAGTATTGCTTTTGTCAATTGCTTTTTGACTTATAAAATTTAAAATATAATTTATATAGGGATCAAAGAACGCAAGATCGTTGTCTCCGAAATTTAAAAAAGTACGGTATCCAAAATATAAACTATCTTTCTTTTCATCCCACTTAGCTCCTCTCAAAAGAGCATATCGTTCTTTAATTGTTGCATAATGGTATATATAGGCTGCTTGAGTTACTTTTTGCGCTATGGGTGTTAGAGAATTAGCAATATCCATCTTAATCCATAACTCCTTTTTTTCTATAAGTAGTGAGTCTAAAATAGTTGTAAAAATTTCACTATTACTAGAGTATTTGGAAGACAAAAATTCTCCTTCTGCTTCGTGCTTTAAAAGCAGTTCCATTAAAAAGTTGTTTTTGGATGCACCAATACCAGAAAATACCACAGAAGCATTAAATGCAGCTGCATTAATCCGAACCCAAAGACTATCTTTTTCTTCAAGTAATAATGTTTGATATTCAGGAAGATGTTCCAGTTTATATATTCCACTTTCAATTGAATCAAACTTTTTTTGAAATCGAAAATTATTATCAAGATTTAGCATTTCAAGAACATTGTTTCCCTGATAAAAAGTAACGGAGCGGGATGAAGGATTTATAATTTGCCCCCCAAAAAAGATGCCACTTCTTTCATCTGGTATATTGCAACTAACAATAAGAAGAACAAGAAGAATTTTTAAAATAATTTTATGAACCACAAATCAAAAATAATATTTTAATTTATTAAATGTCATAGCCATAAGTTAAAAAAAAGTATAAACTCTGCTGAGTATTTATGTAAGTTTGCATTTCTAAATTCATAAGCTATGTTATCGGTTTCAAATCTTTCTGTTCAGTTTGGAAAACGCGTTTTATTTGATGAAGTAAATACTAGTTTTACTTCCGGCAATTGTTATGGTATAATAGGAGCCAACGGAGCAGGTAAATCAACATTTTTAAAAATTTTATCTGGAACCCAAGATGCCAATTCTGGTAATGTTTATTTAGAGCCTGGAAAACGTCTTTCTGTATTAGAACAAAACCATAATGCTTATGACGAAATTCCTGTTTTAGAAACTGTTTTAAAAGGAAATACTTCACTTTTTAAAGTCAAGTCTGAAATGGATATGCTGTATGCTAAAGAAAATTTTTCTGATTCTGATGGTGATCGTGTAGGTGAATTACAAATAATATTTGAAGAAATGAATGGGTGGAATGCAGATAGTGAAGCAGCTGCTTTGCTATCTAACTTAGAGATTCCGGAAGTTTTTCACTATTCATTTATGCGTGATTTAGATGGTAAACAAAAAGTACGTGTATTGTTAGCTCAAGCATTGTTTGGAAATCCAGATGTATTGATTATGGATGAGCCTACTAACGACCTTGACTATGACACTATTATGTGGTTAGAAGATTTCTTAGCTAATTATGATAATACAGTAATTGTAGTTTCACATGATCGCCATTTTTTAGATGCTGTTTGTACACATATTTCTGACATTGATTTCGGTAAAATTCATCACTTTTCAGGAAATTATACTTTTTGGTATGAATCCTCTCAATTGGCAGCTCGTCAACGTGCCCAGCAAAACAAAAAATCAGAAGAAAAGAAAAAAGAACTTCAAGAGTTTATTGCTCGGTTTTCAGCAAATGTTGCTAAATCAAAACAAGCAACTTCTAGAAAGAAAATGATTGATAAACTGGACATTGAAGAAATTAAACCTTCGAGCCGAAGATATCCTGCTATTATATATGACCAAGAGCGTGAAGCAGGAGATCAAATTTTAAATATTGATAACCTATCAGTTTCAAATAATGGAGTTTTTTTATTCAAAAACGTTCATCTTAATTTAGCAAAAGGAGATAAGGTAATTATTTATGCAAAAGATACACGAGCAATTTCAGCACTTTATGCAATACTTATGGGAGAACGTAAAGCAGATTCTGGTTCTTTCGATTGGGGCATTACTACTTCTCAAGCCTTCCTTCCATTAGATCATGATGATTTTTTTGAAAACCCCATGAACTTAGTAGATTGGTTACGTCAATATGCCAAAACTGAAGAAGAGCGTGAGGAAGTCTTCTTAAGGGGATTTTTGGGCAAAATGCTTTTTAGTGGAGAAGAAGCACTTAAAATGTCAAATGTACTGTCCGGTGGAGAAAAAGTACGCTGTATGCTTTCTAAAATGATGATGGAACGTGCAAACGTACTTTTATTAGAAGAGCCCACCAACCATTTAGATTTAGAGACCATTACAGCATTCAATAATTCATTGAATAATTTTAAAGGTACCCTTTTATTCAGTACTAGTGATCATGCTTTTGCACAGACTATAGGAACACGTATTATCGAATTAACACCTAAAGGAATTATTGATAGGCACGCAACATTTGATGAATACATGACTGATACTAAAATAAGGGAGCTGAGAGAAAAAATGTTAGGATAATGTTATTAAGGTTTATTATTGGTATGATTTCATCTATTTGAAAAACTTACAAGTATCTTAATTTTATACATATTATATGAAGGGAATCAGAGACTAAAATTTAAAGTATGAAAACATTAGTTTTTTTTAAATCCTGAATGATTAAAATCTGAAAAACCATATCCTTCGTTTGGGATCCCGAAAAAGTTGTAACTCATTTCACCAATTGTGTCCTAATCATCAATTATAACGATTCCATACTCACCTAATTGAAGTTTTATGGTTTCTTTAAAAACATCTTTCATGAGTTTTTCCTCAGGGACAGTCCAATTTATAAAAGATATATCATTTGTAAAATTTAATTTATTTGTAAAAAAAATGATACACAATTTAGGACTAAAAATATTATTATAACCAACTTTATTTTATGAGATACATAAGATTTGACAATAATTATTACATTCTCAAAGATTATTGAAGAAATTGATAAATCAAATTTTTATACTTATAAAATTATTTATTAGTCTTCATAAAGAATAAGTCTTACCAGAAAAAGGCGTACAATCCTGATAGGATTATTAGCAAAGCAAAAGATCCAATATTAAAGATAGGGGAGGTGACAAAAATTCCCTTTTCTAATTTAATGCTTTTGGCGTCATCTTTATCCTTATTTTCCTTTAAACTTACAATGGCAATGACTACCATCGACAATATGGCTGTTAATCCCATTTGATCTAAAAAGGGTAGTGTGGGAAATAAGAAATCTAACCCAGTTTCTGCCATCCATCCTTTTGGACCAATTTTAAAGAATAATGCAATTGGAATAGATAATAACGCACCATAAATTGCACCTTTATTTGAAGTCTTCTTCCAAAACAGCCCCAATACAAAAACTGCTAAGATTCCGGGACTCACAACACCAGTATATTCTTGAATGAATTGAAATGCTTGATCTATACCTCCTAATAAAGGAGCCATAATTGTTGCAATAATTAGAGCCACCAAAGCAGATATTCGTCCAACATTAACTGTTTTTTTATCGTTAGCATTCTTATTTATTAGTTGCCTGTAGATATCCATTGTAAAAATAGTAGCTGTAGAATTTAACATTGATGCTAAAGAAGACACAATAGCTGCAGCTAATGCAGCAATTGCAATTCCTTTAAGTCCTGTTGGTAAAAACTGCATTAACCAAGGATATGCTTTATCTGCTGATCCAGAAGATGGAATATTATTCACCCCTGCTTCACCAAGACTAGCAAGAAGCGTAGGGTCATTTACAATTACATATGCAGCAATTCCAGGAATCACAACAATAATCGGGATAATCATCTTTAATCCAGCTGCAAATAAGATTCCTTTTTGAGATTCTTCTAATGATTTTGCGGCAAGAGTTCTTTGAATGATATATTGGTTAAACCCCCAATAATATAGATTAGCAACCCACATACCTCCAATTAAAACTCCTATACCTGGAAGGTTCATGAATTCAGGATTAGAACGATCAAGAATCATGTCAAATTTCTCAGGGACAGCATGATAGATAGTAGTAAGACCCTCCATAAATCCTTGACCTCCAGAAACAGTATCTAAAGCAAGGTAGGTAGTTACTAGTCCTCCCAATATCAATACTACTACCTGAATTATATCAGTCCAGGCAACAGCAGATAGTCCTCCATATAATGAATAAGCAGCAGCAAATGCAGCTAGACCGATTACTCCAGTTAGCATATCAATTCCTAATATCGTTTGAAGCGCCAAACCTCCTAAATACATTACTGATGCAAGATTAACAAACACATAAAGACCGATCCAAAAAACAGCTAAAATTGTTTTTAGTTGGCTTGAAAAACGTTTTTCAACAAATTCAGGTATGGTATAAAGTCCTTTTTTTATAAAGATTGGAAGAAAGAATTTTCCAACAATTATTAATGTTAATGCAGCCATCCATTCATAGGTAGCAATAGCTAACCCTACAGCAAATCCAGATCCAGACATGCCTATAAATTGTTCTGCAGAAATATTAGCAGCAATAAGAGAAGCCCCAATAGCCCACCATGGTAAAGATTTACTGGCTAAGAAATAATCTTCTGCACTCTTAGTTTCTCCTTTTTTATCACGGGAAACCCATAATCCAACTCCTAGGATTACAATAGCGTATATTCCAAAAACAGCATAATCTAGGGTCTCAAAACTTGTATTCATTTTATTTTTTTAAGTGGAAAAATCTAGTGATAATAACACGAATAGTTTTCGATTATTATAATAATGCAAAATATAAAAAAAAATGGTGCACGTACTAAAAAAAGCGTCCCTATGATTTTAACAGCTTTCTTATATTCATCAGAATGCACAAATACACGTTGCAGAAGGGGTGCTGGAATACCAAAACCTGCTAGACGTGCGGATTCACCCTCATCTTTTACTACAGGATTTATGTTAATTTTTTCTAGTGTAGCAACAATAAGGATAACATCAATACTTGATCCGGTAAAAAGATGTATAAAGCTATTTGATAACATAAAAAATGTAATCAAGTTTTATTGTATTTATTGTTCCAAATGGCTGGATTAAAGTTTTTACCCATTGAAAAGCCGTAAAATAAAACAACGGAAGCGATCGCTTTAAAATTAAAAAACAAAAGCATCCAGTAGGTTGAAACACTTGGAGATTTAGTAAACATTGTCATGGGCATTATTTCAGTAGTTATAAAACTAAGTGCCAATATTAAAAGAAGCAGTGTCCATATATTTTTAAAAGGCCACATCTTCAATTTTCTTAGAGGATGCAAATCGTTTCCCCATTTATGAACTAAATAATAAAAATCATTTCCTAAGGGTGCAAATAGTAATGGGTCATCTGCTTTTTCTAAACGAAATAAAACAGAGGGTGCCATTATTTTAAAACCACTGAGTTTTGTATTATGAATTTTTTCTAGATATTTAATGTCTATATGAGCAGAATCTGGAAGATTATTTTTAAAATATTTGAGATCCAAAAAACGTAACCTATAGTCAATAGCTACTTTTTTTATTTGTTTTATATGATATATTTTTTTTGGGTCTAAAAGATCAATACTAAAGGCATTTATTAATTTAATTTCGAAAGAAGAATATAGGTTTTTTAATGCCTTTTCTTGTTCTTCAAACGATAAGTCACAGGCTTTAGTTTTGTCTAAAACCATTTTTAAGTTTGTTCTTTGGAGTATATTTAATTTCATAAATCGATTTCATCTGTAACAAAAATACTAAATAGTAGCATACAAAAGACTTATTATCAATAAGTAATTAGCGTAATTTCGAATCAAATTCTTGTTCGAAATTTTTCTGTAATTCTTTCATAACCTTATCCACCTGTTTATCTGTTAATGTCTTGTTTTTATCTTGGAAGGTAAAACTTAATCCGTATGATTTCTTACCCTTATCAAGGGTTTTACCTTCAAATACATCAAATAAGCGAACTTCTTTTAAGATTTTTTTATTAGTATTTAAAGCTACTTTTTGTAAATCTTCAAATGATATACTTTCATCAAGTAGCAATGCAAAATCTCTTTTAACAATTGGATATTTAGCAACTTCTTCATAAGTCAAAGTATTTGTATAAGCACGATCAACAATCACATCCCAATTAAGTTCTGCTAAATACACATTTTGACTAATACCAAACTTTTTATTTAATGATTTTGAAACTAGTCCATAGGTGCCTAAATTCTTTTTTTGATGGATTATGTTAAAAGCTTCCTCAAAATGAGGATGTTGGGTTACTTGCCATATAATACCTGAAAGTCCTAGGCTTTCTAACAAATCATTGAGCACTCCTTTTCCATAAAAATAATTTGAAGGTGAGCTTGAATTCTCCCAATGTGATTCTATAACAGATCCAACTGTACTAATAATTAGACGCTTAGATTCTATAAACGAATCTTTCTTTTTTCCATAGATAGTTCCAAATTCAAAAATTTTTAGATTTTTATTTTGCCTATTTAAATTAAAAGAGATCACCTCTAAAGCATTAAAAATAAGTGATTGTCTCATATTCGATAAATCATTCCCTAAAGAATTTACTAGGGTAACTGGAGAATAAAAATCAGCAGTATAACCTGGTGAGGTTAAGGAATTGTTTATGGTTTCCATGAAGCCATTACCAGTTAATTTATTTGCAACAGCAGCTTCTAATTTATGTGAATCATTCCACTTATAGGGAGGTTTCGCCTCATATTGCAGGGGTTTTTCTTTAAGATTATTATAGCCATAAACACGTAATATTTCTTCAATTACATCAGCAGGTCTAGTAACATCAACTCGATAATGAGGGATAGTAATTCCAATCCCAGAATCTGAAACATTATTTATCTTAATTTCAAGGGCATTTAAAATTATATTTAAATCTTTTTCTTTTATGGATTCTCCTATCGTACGTTTAATCGTTTCGTAGCTTAAAAATATTTGAGAATTTTCCTTAAGCTGCTTAGTAAAAGATTGCAGGTCCGAAGTTATAATACCCCCAGATAGATTTTTAATTAAATTAGCTGCTCTTTTTAATGCGACCATACACATTCCAGGATCAATACCTCTTTCAAATCTAAAAGATGCATCTGTATTTAAGCCATGACGTTTTGAGGTCTTTCGGACACTAATGGGATCAAAATAAGCACTTTCCAAGAAAATAGATGTTGTAGTATCTGTCACTCCAGAATCTAATCCACCAAAAACACCCGCTATACAAAGTGGTTTTATGGTATCACAAATCATGAGATCTTCTTTGTCTAAGATTATTTCAATACCATCTAAGGTCTTAAATAGAGTTTTGTCGGGACATGTTTTTACAACAATTTCATTAGAAATTTTAGCGGCATCAAATGCATGTAAAGGTTGCCCAAGTTCATGTAAAACATAATTTGTAGCATCTACCACATTATTTTTTGGTCCAATACCAATAGCTTTTAATCTATTTTGGAGCCAAGCAGGTGATGGCGCTACTTTTATTCCAGAAATTGTCAGGCCATAATATTGAGAACACTTTTTTGAGTCTTCAATATTAATTTTAATCAGATTGCTATTATTTTCTTCATGGAAACTTGAAGTTTCAGGGAAATTCCATTCAAACGGTATTTCTTTTAACATGCAAATTGCTTTCAGATCACGTGCTACTCCCATATGACTCATTGCGTCAGCCCGGTTAGGCGTTAATCCAATCTCAAAAACAATATCTTCCTCTACGTCAAATAAACTAGCTGCTGGAGAACCAGGATGATTACTTTCATCTAATACCATGATGCCATCATGACTTTCTCCAAGACCTAATTCATCTTCTGCACAAATCATACCCATACTTACTTCACCTCTTATTTTGCTTTTATTGATAGTCAATTCTTTATTATCTTTCATATGTAATACACTTCCTACTGTAGCCACTAAGACCTTTTGTCCCTTGGCTACGTTAGGTGCTCCACAAACAATAGGGACTATGTAATCATTTCCAAGATTAACTTTAGTAATTTTTAATCGGTCTGCATTTGGATGTTGCTCACAGGAAATCACTTCTCCTACAAGAACACCTCTTAAACCTCCTTTAATACTTTCAAAGGCATTTGTTCCTTCAACTTCAAGTCCTAAATCGGTTAATAGTTCTGAGATTTTATCGATGGAAAGGTCTGTCTTAATAAACTGTTGCAACCAATTGTATGATATTTTCAAGGAGTATTTTTTTCTAATTAGAAATACAAATATAAGAATCTCTCTGTCCTTTTTAACTTATGAAATTCCAAATATTAGAATCAATTTTTAGGGATGAAAGAGTACGTTTAATAACCTGATGTTCGAGTCCTATAAAATTAGGGTCTTTTTTTATTATTTGTTGCGCAGTGTCTCGTGCGACTTTAAGGAGAGAACTATCTTTTATTACATCTGCTATTTTAAGCTCTAAAACACCACTTTGTTGAGTACCCATTAGATTTCCAGGTCCGCGTAAGCGCAAGTCTACTTCAGCTATTTCAAAACCATCATTAGTTTTTACCATTGTTTGTAGTCTTGTTTTCCCCTCTTCTGAAAGTTTAGACCCGCTCATTAAAATACAATAACTTTGATCAGATCCTCGTCCAACTCTACCACGAAGTTGATGAAGTTGTGAAAGTCCAAATCGCTCAGCACTTTCAATAACCATAACCGAGGCATTGGAAACATTTACGCCAACCTCAATTACTGTTGTTGCAATCATTATTTGTGTTTTTCCTTTTACAAAACGCTCCATTTCATAGGCCTTGTCACTAGATTTCATTTTTCCATGAACAATACTAATTTGATACTCAGGTTTAGGAAAATCTCTACTAATACTTTGGTAACCGTCCATTAAATCTTTATAATCTAATGTTTCGGATTCCTGAATTAATGGATATACAATATAAACTTGTCTACCAAGTTTAATTTGTTCTTTAATAAAAGCAAAAATATTGAGGCGATTATTGTCAAATCGATGTAATGTTTTTATTGGCTTTCTCCCAGGCGGAAGACTTTCAATAACTGAGCTATCTAAATCTCCATAAATACTCATTGCTAATGTTCTTGGAATTGGAGTTGCTGTCATGACAAGTACATGAGGTGGGATTTTATTTTTATGCCATAGTTTTGCGCGTTGGGCTACTCCAAAACGATGTTGTTCATCTATTATGGCTAGACCTAAATTTTTAAACTGTACTTTTTCTTCAAAAATTGCATGGGTACCAATTAAAATTGCTAAACTCCCTTTTTCTAATTCTTCATGAATCACAATTCTTTCTTTTTTTGTACTACTCCCAGTAAGCAAAGCACATTGAACATTTGTTCCTTTTAAAAGTGTGCTTAGAGATTGAAAATGTTGTTGCGCTAGTATTTCAGTGGGTGCAACTAAACTAGCTTGAAAATCATTGTCTATCGCTATAAGCATTGAAAGTAAGGCCACAATTGTTTTTCCAGAGCCGACATCCCCCTGAAGTAGTCGATTCATTTGACGTCCAGATCCAAGATCAGTTCTTATTTCTTTTATGACCCTTTTTTGAGCCGCAGTAAGAGTAAAGGGTAAGTGATTTTTAAAGAAATCTTTAAACACAGGTCCTACTTCTGCAAAGGAATGACCTTTAATTTTTTGTTTTCGTTGATGGTTTTTTAAAATCAATTGTAATTGCATATAAAAAAACTCCTCGAATTTAAGGCGAGCTTGAGCTCTTGCTAATGTGTTCTGATTATCTGGATAGTGTACCTGATGTAGAGCTTCTTTTTTTGAAATTAATTTAAAATGATTGAGTAAATAGGGGGGCAGAGTTTCCGATAAATCAGGCTCCTTCTCTATTAGGTTAGCAACTAGTTTTTGGACTACTCGTTGTGAAACTCCCTTGTTGATTAATTTTTCTGTAGATCTGTAGATAGGGAAAAATACTGCTTTAAGACCTTGCTTGAAAACACTTTCAAGTTCCATTTCTGGATGAGGCATGCTCGCTTGTCCATTAAACCAGTTGATGCGTCCAAAAATTACATAAGGTTGATTGATTTTCAGTCCTTCTTTTATCCATTGATAGCCACGAAACCATACAAGTTGCATGTTGCCAGTTTCGTCTTGAAAGTTAGCAACCATTCGTTTTCCTCGTTTTTGTTTTATAAAGTCAACAGAGGTTACAATTCCTTTAATTTGAAACTCTGAACTAGTATTAGGAAGTTGATTAATGGGATAGAATTTACTTCGATCAATATATCGATTTGGAAAAAAATGAAGAAGGTCTTGATATGTTTGGATATTAAGCTCTTCTTTAAGTAAACGAGATCGTTCAGGGCCTACTCCCTTAAGGTATTCAATTGCGGTGTGCATGACATCCATAAATCGGAAAACTTGATGCTAATTTTTAAGATAGTCTAATGCTAGGTTGGAAAGTGTTTTTACTCCCAATTTCATTGATGTATCATCAATAATAAATGAAGGAGTATGGTGCGAAGGAGCATCACTTTCTTTTATATCGAGTGGCGTGCCTCCTAAAAAGAAAAAAAAACCAGGAATTTCATTTTGAAAATACGAAAAATCTTCTGCCAATGTGAGGGCATCCATAAGATTTACATTAGCTTTTCCTGCAGATCTTTCAAGAGTTGGTAGCATTTGTTCGGTAAGTGCTAAATTATTAAATGTAACATCTGCCCCGTCTTGAATATCTAATGTAGCTTCCGCTCTGAAAGCTTTTGCAATTGAGGGGATCATTTCATTCATTCGTTTACGAATTAATGCCTTCATTTTTTTATCTAACGTACGAATGGTACCTACCATTTCTGAATGTTCGGGAATAATATTAAAGCGAATTCCAGAATGAATAGAGCCTATGGTAATTACAGCCCCTTCTTTTGTTAATTCAGATTCACGACTTATTAATGTTTGTAGACCATTGATAATTTGTGCACTAACAACAATAGGATCAATACTTTTCCATGGAGTTGAGCCGTGAGCTTGTTTTCCTTTAACATTTATAACAAAACGTTGAGAGGATGCTAACATTCCCCCTGGTTTATAAGTTATTTTACCTACATGTGATCCTGATCTAATATGCAGTCCAAAAATAGCATCTACTTTGGGGTTTTCTAAAACTCCTTCTTTTACCATTAACCTAGCTCCACCCTCTTCTCCAGGAGGTGGGCCTTCTTCTGCAGGCTGAAAAATAAGTTTTATTGTTCCAGCAAAATCCTTGTTTTGAGTTAAAACTTTAGCTACACCCATTAAAATTGAAACGTGTGCATCATGACCACATGCATGCATGACGCCTGTTTTTTTTCCATTAAAAGTCGATACGACCTCTGACTTAAAAGGTAAATTATTTCTTTCTGTAACAGGGAGCGCATCCATATCTGCTCGGAGTGCTACTACTTTTCCAGGACGATTTCCTTTAATAATACCCACCACGCCAGTGTGTGCGACTCCAGTCAGAACCTCAACGCCTAGTGATTTTAGATGTGAGGTAATATATTCAGCTGTTTTAAACTCTCTGTTAGAGAGTTCTGGGTTTTGATGGAGATGATGCCTCCATTCAATTAACTTTGGTTCTAAATTATCAAAGTCAGCATCGTTTATTTGTCCATTAATGCTATTTATTGCTATTAATAATGCAATAGAGTTGAAGAGTGATGAATTTTTCAATTTTTTTTTTAAATATAGATGTTTATAATTAATTTATTGAAAGGAATAACAAAATAAGGAAATACCTACTTTTAAAGTCTCTATGAAAAATAAAAATACTAAATATATTGATGCCTTAAATGAAGCCCAACGTGGCCCTGTTTTACACAAAGAAGGACCACTAATTGTTATTGCAGGTGCAGGTTCTGGAAAAACAAGAGTTCTTATCTACCGAATTGCACATTTGATGGCTTCCGGAGTAGACTCCTTCTCTATTTTAGCTTTGACATTTACAAATAAAGCGGCCCGAGAAATGAAAGCAAGAATTGGAGACCTTGTAGGGGAAGGAGAAGCTAAAAATTTATGGATGGGTACTTTTCACTCTGTTTTTGCAAGAATATTAAGACAGGAAGCAGATAAATTAGGATTTCCTTCAAATTTCACAATTTATGACACTCAGGATTCTGACCGTTTAATTTCAGCCATTATAAAAGAATTAGGTTTAGAAAAAGACATTTACAAATACAAGCAGGTTCGAAGCCGAATATCGGCTTTTAAAAATAGTCTAATCACCGTAAAGGCATACTTTAATGACGGAGATTTACAAGAAGCAGATGCTATGTCTAGACGCCCTAAAATGGGTATGATTTACAAAGAATATGTCGAAAGATGCTTTAAAGCAGGTGCCATGGATTTTGACGATTTATTACTTCGAACAAATGAATTATTAAATCGTTATCCAGAAGTTTTAGCCAAATACCAAGATCGCTTCCGTTATATATTGGTGGATGAGTATCAAGATACTAATCATTCTCAATATTTAATAGTAAGAGCTTTATCGGACCGTTATCAAAACATATGTGTGGTTGGAGATGATGCGCAAAGTATCTATGCTTTTAGAGGTGCAAACATCAATAACATTCTTAATTTTCAGAAAGATTATGATGATGTTGCACTTTATCGTTTAGAACAAAATTATCGATCTACTAAAACAATTGTAAATGCTGCAAATTCTATTATCAGTCACAATCAAACTAAAATAGATAAAGTTGTTTGGACTTCAAACTCCCAAGGAGAGTCTATCCAGATAAATCGATTTGCAACAGATTCAGAGGAAGGAAGGCATGTCTCCGCATCTATTTTTGATTTAAAAATGCAAGAACAACGAAAAAATACAGATTTTGCTATTTTATATAGAACAAACGCCCAGTCAAGAGCTATGGAAGACGCTCTAAGAAAAAGAGATATTCCATACCGAATTTACGGTGGTCTTTCATTTTATCAACGAAAGGAAATTAAAGATGTATTAGCTTATTTAAGAATTGTAGTTAACCCTAAAGATGAAGAAAGCCTAAAGAGAGTCATTAATTACCCTTCTAGAGGAATAGGACAGACGACTATTGATAAATTAGTAGTGGCATCTAAAGAAAATGATTTAACCCTTTTTGAAACCGTATCACGTGCCAAAGAATTAAATATTTCAGTAAATGCAGGAACACTTTTAAAGTTAACGAATTTCACTACCTTAATTCAACGATTTCATATTGAAAATGAGAACTTAAATGCATTTGAGATTACCGATTTGATTACTAAGAAAATTGGATTGGTTCAAGAGCTTAAAAAAGATGCTACCCCCGAGGGTATTGCACGAATAGAAAATATTGAAGAACTATTAAATGGAATTCGAGATTTTACTGAAGGACAAGAAGAGTTAGGAGACGCAAAAGGAAGTTTAACTGAATTTTTAGAGGATGTTGCCTTGGCTACGGACTTAGACAAAGATGATGACCCTAATAGCGATAGGGTTGCTTTAATGACAATTCATCTTGCAAAGGGATTAGAGTTCCCCTATGTATTTATTGTAGGATTAGAAGAGGACTTATTTCCTTCTGCAATGAGTTTAAATACACGATCAGAATTAGAAGAAGAACGACGCTTATTTTATGTAGCCTTAACACGAGCAGAAGAACGTGTTTTTATTTCCTATTCTTTATCTAGGTATAGGTGGGGAAAATTAATAGATGCTGAGCCCAGTCGTTTCATTGAAGAAATTGAAAGTCAGTATGTAAATCATATTATTCCAAAAGACACATACAATTACAAACCACTAATTAATACATCTATTTTCGGAGAACCTACTCAATTTAATTCTACTAAGAAACAAGTTAAGACTTCAGTTAACTTAAATACAGCACCCACAATTACTCAGTTAAAAAAACTACGCAAAATTGAGCATAATTTAGCTGAAGTATCTTTGGGGAAGATTACCCTATTAGAAGGTATGGAGGTAGAGCACACAAGATTTGGTAAGGGTATAGTTCAAAACATAGAAGGCGAAGGAGCTGATAAAAAAGCTGCCATTGCCTTCAAAGGATTTGGAGTTAAAAATCTTCTTCTGCGATTTGCTAAACTTAGTGTTAAGTCGTAATCGCTTAACTGAAAATCAGATATTCTAAAATTATTTTAGATTTTTATTTACTTTAAAATAGAACATAAAAAAAGGCTATAATATAAATATAGCCTTTTAAATATGTGTCTAATATTTTTATTTTGCAGCTTCCATTCCTTGTTCTAGCATGCTATAAAACTGATCTAATTTAGGAAGTACGATAATCCTTGTGCGTCTGTTTTTAGCTCTGTTTGAAGAAGTATCATTGTCGGCAACAGGAACATAGTAACTTCTACCTGCAGCAGTCATGCGCGCAGGAGCAACACCAAAGTCTTTTTCAAGTATACGAACAACTGCAGTTGCTCTTTTAACAGAGAGATCCCAGTTATCAACAATACCGTCTGCTTTAATTGGCACGTTATCAGAATGACCTTCTACCATAAACTCAAGCTCTGGTTTATTGTTAACAACGGTTGCAACTTTTCCAAGTACTTCTTTAGCGCGTGAAGTTACAGTATAGCTTCCACTTCTGAATAAAAGTTTATCTGAAATTGAAACATAAACAACTCCTTTTTCAACATTAATTTCAATATCTTCATCGCTCATATTACCTAAAACTCCTTTAAGACTAGTAACTAATGCAAGAGTTACCGAATCTTTTTTGGTAACTGCATCTTGCATGCGCTGAATGCGAACATCTTTTTCTTTCATACTTTCAAGAGACATTTCAAGATTTTCAGCGCCTTTTTGTGAAAGGGTAGTAAGATTTCCAATGTTACTAATTAAGTCTTGGTTATTGGCGGTCAAAAATTTATTTTGTTCTTGTAAAGATTTTAATGTTACCATTGCAGCTTCTTTTTCCTCATCACAAGAGTTTAGTTTAACTGTAGCAGAATCTAGTAGATTTTTTGTGTTTTGTTGTAATTCTTCAAGTTCTGTGAATTTTTTTTGTGATACACAAGATGATAATAATATCCCTGAGATCATTAAAGCGATTGCTTTCTTCATAATATAATTAAATTTAAATTTTTATATAATACAAATTAAATGAAAATATTCTATTCTCTATTCAAATCCTTAAAAATTAATTCTTTCTCCTTAATAAATGATAATATGATATTCCTTGTGTAAAAGTAATTTTCTTTTTTTATGGATCTGTTAGATTTTGCCTTTATAAATTTAAATTTACTATAAAACTCAAAATGAGCCTTAATAATTGCTAACGAAGAATTGAACTTTAAATTAAACAAATAATAAATACCAATTATACCATCCCAACATAATCTCCTAAAAATTCGCCAAGCAAATTTTTCAGGTGGCAAATTTTTTGTTAGCATCCAGAGTGAATTTCTGTGGTTTAGAAAAACCTTACGGGGAGAGGTTCCTAGCGTTGCACCTCCCACATGGTATACTTTAGAAGCACCTAATGCCATTGTTTTGAATCCTGCATTAAAAACTCGCCAGCATAAATCTATTTCTTCTTGGTGTGCGAAAAAGGAATCATCAAATCCATTTTGACTCCAAAATAGTTTACTGCGAATAAAGAAACAGGCGCCACTTGCCCAAAAAACTTCTTTTGGTAAATCATATTGTCCAATATCTTTTTCAATATTTGAATGAATTCTTCCTCTACAAAAAGGAAATCCATTAGCATCAATATAGCCACCTGCTGCACCAGCATATTCAAAATGTGTAGGCTTGTTGTAGTCTAATATATGTGGTTGTAAAATTCCGGTATCTGAATTTGAGTTAAAATGATTAAGCAAAGGAGGAAGCCAGTTTTTAGTAACTAAAACATCTGAATTAAGTAAACAATATATTTCGGCTTTCACTTCCTTTAACCCCTTGTTATAACCACTTGCATAGCCAAAGTTTTGAGATAAAGCAATACATTGAATACTAGGATGATTCATTTTAATCCACGGCACAGATCCATCAGTCGAGGCATTATCTATGATAACTACATGCGCTTCAGGACTATAATCAACAACATTAGGTAAAAATTTTTCCAGTAATTTAATCCCATTATAATTAAGTATAACTACTGCTAATGAATTCATGAGACGGACATATGATTTGGCAAGTCTTTTAAAAAACTATATTGTTTGTTTTTATAGTCCATTTGACAAAAGTAATGATCAAAACCGTTTGTTACCATTAAAAATCTGCTCTTTAGAGAAAGGTTATATCGTGCAATTTGGTCAAATGTTTCTTGAGTAATTGAAATAGAAGGGGCTTTACATTCAACAAGAATGTGATTTTCTCCTTTTAGATTTAAGACTACTACATCAAAACGTTTTTTAGTTTCATATACCTTAATTTCCTTTTCAATTAAAATCCAAGAAGCTGGATATCCTTTGGTTTCAATAAGAAAATTTACACAATGAACACGAACCCATTCTTCTTTAGTACACATCAACCATTTTTTGCGAACACGATCAAAAATATAGGATTTATTTTCCTTATTTTTGATTATCACATTATAGTTGGGAAAATTAAGTTTTTCCATGTTGTAAAAATGCAATAAATTTTTAAGATGAAAGAGTTCTATACGCTACTTTCCAAGATTGAAAAAAACCAGTTCTCTCCATTTTATTTATTGGCAGGGACTGAAGGGTATTTTATTGACGCAATTACAGATGCACTAATTAGCAGGCTGGTTAAAGAGGACTCTAAAGATTTTGATTGTACTTATTTTTATGGAAAAGAGATAGTACCCTCTGACATTATTGAGACGGCTAAACGATATCCTATGATTGCGAAATACAATGTTGTGATAATTAAAGAAGCACAATTTATAAGGAAAGAACTCTTAGATGAATTGATTTCTTATTTGGAAAATCCAATGCCCCACAGTATTGTTATTTTAAATTACAAAAATAAAGTCTTTAATAAAACCAGGAAGTTTTATAAAGCAGCACTCAAAATAGGAGAAGTTTTATTAGTGAAACCTCTATACGATAATCAATTAGTTCCATGGGTTACGAATCAAGCTGATCAATTAAATCTTTCGATTGATCCCAAAGCTGCGGTAATGTTATCTCAATTCATTGGGGCCGATCTAAGCACCCTTAATAATGAATTGATTAAACTTAAGCTTGTTGTAAATGATGGAGAAGTCATTACTGATGAACACATAGAAGCTCACGTTGGAATTAGTAAAGAGTTTAATAATTTTGAATTTCAAAAAGCCATTGGAATAGGAAAATTCTCAAAAGCTTTTCAAATTATTCAATATTTTTATAGAAACCCAAAAAATAATCCACTTACATTAACACTTTCAACATTATATAGTTTTTTTCAGAAGCTTCTTATTATTAAAGGATTAAAAAATCAGTCTAATGTAGCATCTGTAATAGCTGTAAATCCTTATTTTGTAAGTGATTATAAAGCTGCTGCGAGTCGATTAACTATGCGACAGATAACAATGGGGTTGAAGCATATATTAGAAGCTGATTTAAAAAGTAAAGGAATTGAAGGTGTAAATAATGATTCAAAAAGCATTTTAGAAGAATTACTTATTAAGCTTTTCACGCTCTAGTTATGATGGGAATTTTGTTGGATTAGCTTCATGCATTATGGCATATACTGCTTCAAAAATATCATCTTCAGAAGGTTTTGAAAAATAATCGCCATCACCACCATAAGCTGGACGATGTGCTTTTGCTGATAAAAGTTTAGGAGCACTATCTAATAACGAGTAAACATTTTGTTTTTCGATAAGTTGCTGTAATATATATGAAGAAGCACCTCCAGGAACATCTTCGTCAACAATCAAGAGACGGTTAGTTTTTAAAATACTATCTCGTATATCTTCACTTAAATCAAAAGGGATTAAGCTTTGAAGATCAATAACTTCTATATGGATTCCAACCTGTTCTAACTGTTTTGAAGTTGCTTCCACAATTCTGAGGGTAGAACCATAAGAAATTACGGTAACATCATTTCCTTCAATTAGAACCTCAATTTTCCCTAAAGCTATTGTAAATTCACCAAGATTTGAGGGAATAGTTTCTTTAACACCATAGCCATTTAGAGATTCAACAACAATGGCGGGTTGGTCAATTTGAAGTAAAGTATTATAAAAACCTGCAGCTTGGGTCATGTTTCTAGGAACTAGAATATGTATACCACGCAGTAAATGAATCATACCTCCCATTGGTGATCCAGAATGCCAAATTCCCTCTAACCGATGTCCTCTAGTTCTAATTATTAATGGAGCAATTTGTTTTCCAATAGTGCGATAATTCATTGAAGCTAAGTCATCACTTAAAATTTGAATACAATATAAAATATAATCCAAATATTGAATTTCAGCTATAGGTCTTAGACCTCTTAATGCTAATCCAATTCCTTGACCAGCTATTGTAACTTCTCTTATACCTGTATCGAAAATTCTTAATTCTCCAAATTTTGTTTGAAGTCCTTCTAATCCATGATTTACATCTCCAATTTTCCCTACATCCTCACCAAAAATTAAAAGGTTATCATGTTTTTTGAGAAGTAATTCAAAATTATCTCTAATTATAACACGACCATCAACAAGTTGACTATTATCGTTATATATAGCTGGGACAGTTTTAAAAGCTAATAACTCTTTTTTTGAAACAGTATATAAATGTGACGAAATCCGATCGCTTACAAAGGAAGTAAGTTTTACCAACCAATTTATGAACTCATTTACTTGAGCATCGGGATATTTTACTAGAATCATTTTAATTTGTCTTCCAGCTGAGATAATATCTTTATATCCTAGGTCAATCACTTTATCTAAATTAGAGAATATAACCTGCAACTTTGTGTCATTGTGTGTTTGTGTTTTTAACACATTTAAAAAAGCAAGTAATTGTTCTTTCTCTTTTATAATCGGTGCTTTGTATGCATTCCATGCATTTTTTCGAGAGACTTTTACACTTTTCTTTGCGTCATTTTCAATTTGAACTAACTCACTTTCTTTTGCTATACCTTCTGCAATCATCCAAGCACGCATTATATCATTACAGTCGTGTTTTTTTTCCCAATTAAGACGTTCTTTCGATTTATATCGTTCATGAGAACCAGAAGAAGAATGTCCAAGGGGCTGTGTTAGTTCAGTTACATGAACCAGCACAGGTACATGATCTTGACGCGCTATTTTTGAAGCAAATTGATACGCATCTATTAATGCTAAATAATCCCATCCTTTTACAGTAATTATTTCAAATCCAGCAGCAGCATCGGTCCGCTGAAATCCTTTAAGGGCCTCTGAAATACTTTCTTTAACTGTTTGATCTTTATTTGATACGGAGATGCCATATTCATCATCCCAAACGCTTATAACCATAGGTACTTGCATCACACCTGCTGCATTAAGTGTTTCAAAAAACATACCTTCACTAGTACTTGCATTTCCAATGGTTCCCCAAGCAATTTCATTTCCGTTTTTGGAAAACAAATCATCATTGTGGGTCTTGAGATTTCGGTACACTTTTGAGGCTTGTGCTAACCCTAAAAGGCGGGGCATTTGGGATCCAGTGGGAGAGATATCACCACTATGATTTTTTTGATCGATTACCCTTAGCCAGTTCCCCTTACTATCTCTACTTGCGGTAACAAAATGTCCTCCCATTTGTCTACCACCAGACATGGGTTCACGTTCAATATCTAAATCAGCATATAGAGCTGCAAAAACATTATCAACTGTAAGAAGTCCTTGAGCAAATAAAAGTGTTTGATCTCTATAGTAACCTGACCTAAAATCTCCTTTCTTAAAGAAATGGTTCATCGCAAGTTGAGGTAATTCTTTACCATCTCCAAAAATTCCAAATTTACCTTTTCCAGAAAACACTTCTCGTCTTCCTAGATAACTACATTCTCTACTTAAAATAGCAATTTTGTAATCTTCTAACACCTGTTTTTTGAAGGCAGTAAAATTAATTTTACGATCTTCTTCTTGTTTCTGAATCCTCATATTGTAGGGCAAAATTACAAAAAATTAAGTAGTACTTAAACTCGAGAGAATGTTGGTTTTTATTTAAGATGATAAGCACTTAGTTTAAAACCATTTACGGGTAAACAAACTGGTTAGTGTACTAAAACTCGGATCTAAATTGAAACGGATTTTGGCAGCAAATTTTGGTTGTATGAATTCAAATCCATTAGACGAAAAAATGGGTAGATATATTTCTAAATAATCAGGACTAAAATTTAATTTAATTCCTGAATCGAAATATGCATTAGTATCTAAATTATAGTTTTTTAATACTCCTACATCTCCATATAATTCTATCCATTTCCAAACTCCCATAGAAATGTTTAATGAAGCCATAAAGTCATTAGCAGTTGATTGTGCAAAGATTGATTTAAACCCACCTTCTGCGGGAATAAATTGCTGACTATAAATCCCAGCAGTTTCAGAGCGTCCTAAATATCTATATTGAAAAAGATAGTCTGTAGGACGATTTAAATTAAAATCAAAGAATTGATTTTCTAATGCGTTGTGCCATAAAAATTTTCCTACAAATAATCTTGCACTTATTTGTCTTCCGCTTGGAAACAGTTTACGAACTTCTCCAGTAAATTGAATTTTACTAAAAGTATTGGATAGTTCTATGTTTGTATGTGTACTAAAATAATCAATGGTATTATTTCTAGTTAGAATATGACGTAAATTAAGAATACTATAATCAGGGTTAGAAATAACATTAGGAGATTTTTCCCTAAACACATTATACCATGCCAATAGAAGGTACTGTCTTTTATTGTCTCTAATATTTTTTGGCCTAAAAGACCAAGTTATAGAGGGGATTAATACAGAGTAACGGTAATTAGAATCGTAATGAAAACTACTGCCAGAAACCCTAAAACGAGTAAGGTAATTTTTACTTTCTGCTTTGAAGAGCTTATAATCTACTTTAAAAAAGCCAACAATATCTTTTTCAATAAAAGAGTATTGTGGATGAAAATCAAATTCAAAAGCTCTATTTTTAATACGACTATTATAAAAACGAATTCCCGAAGTGATTCCATCATAAATATTAAAGTCAAAGACGGGATGAAACAAAATCTGCTCCCTTTTTAGATTTTCAGAATCTTTAATTAAGGTGAATTTTAAAGGTTTTATACCCAATGGAGTATTGATTGGTCTCCAGTTATTTGATTTAATCCCTTCTGGGAAATTAATATTAGGATTTATTGCGACGAAATCTGCTTTTTTTTGCTCCCAAGTTATTATTGTGTCACTTTTTCCTAATGTTACCCATTGTTCCTTGATTATTTTATCATCTTTTATTAAGCCAATTAAAACAGGTATTTTTCGTTGATCTCTACTAATTACGCTAAAACGAATAGAATCATTTAATTTTTCAAGGCCACTGATTTTAATATCAAAAGATTTTCTTTTCCCTAAATAATCTTTCAAAAACCAATCGATGTTTTGATCACCACTTCTTAGTAATTCTTCAAAATCTATTGATCCACTTGAAGATAAATATGTTTTAATAATTTCTGGTAGCCAATTTGATTGTTGAGAAGTTTCAATATATCGTAATCCAACACCTACATGGTTTGGACTTCCTATTTTTTCATTAAACCTACTAAGCCTATCTTTTGATAGTTTGTCTGTTTGATGAATATTTGAATGCTCCACAAACTCATAAATAAATTCATATGCATCGTTAAACTTTATTTTGGAAGCACTATAGTTTTTAAGAAGTTTAAAATTTAATATTTTGAAATCAGCAAGACTTCCTAACATTTTTTCATCTGGATAAAATTCTTCAATATATTTTATCATGGCATAGGTTTGAATTCCACCAATTATCCAGTGATATTTTCGTTTGTCAATAAGTAAATTTCGATTTAGATACCTTCCGAAATATGCTTTTAAAAATTTAATCTCATAAAAAAAAGTGTCTGAAAAAAACTTAATATCAATGTTATTGTTCTTAGATATTTTAACTGTTGTTTGTAATTGATTTAAACCATAAAAAGGGTTTTTATCATAACTTGATTTTAAAATCATCACCTTTTTGTTTGGAAATGGAGTAAATATGGTATCAGCATATTGAATAATTCGTTCTAAGGTGTTTTTTAAATTAATTGCATTTTTATCTGGAGGCAGTAAATCGGTAATAACTTCTTTACCGTTTTCTAGTTTAATCGTTGTGAAATAATTGGTAGTGTCAAAAACAAAATCGGCTTGTATTCTTCTGTTATCAACGAAAATACTGTGTTTATTAACACCATCAACTGTAGTTTCTGTTTCCAATAAGTTGCTATTTAAAAAATAGTTTTTGGGGTAGTGCCAGGTAATTACATAGTTTGCTGGGTTTCCACTGAAATCATTCAAATCTAAATTACTAGTTAATAACCAAGAACCTTTTATAAACGGTGCAACTGAAATGTTCCAATGGTTTAAATACACTCGTCCATTATCATTAATACCCATACCTGTGAACTTACTGTCTGGAATTTTTATTACATATGAAAGTAAGAGGGTAGTGGTTTCGCCTGGTTCTAGAAATTTAGGTAAAACAACTTTAATGATATCAGGTTGTTTTTCAATTAGATTCCATTCTAATGAATAATCAATTCCTTTAATAGTGTCAATCTGGGTGAATCCTAATTTACTTTTAGATGATAAATAAAATTTTCTATTAAAATCTTCCGAAAATCTTTTGGCTAGTGGTGTTTTAGTATCTCTATAGGCATTAATCCAATTCTGTAAATAAAGAATGTTAGTTCTTTCTTTACCTGGATTTGTAAAATTTATTTGTTGACTTATTTCAATACTTTTCTGTTCAATATTTAAAGTTGCATCAATTGAATAGCCTATTTCTTGAGCCCCTATGTTTGTTGCCAAAAATCCTAGTACAAATAGCCAACTAAAAATATTATTAGAAACAAGTAATTTTATCATTAAAAATTAGGTTTAAAATTATTGTTACTATAAAAACGATCTAAACAAGCCATAACTTCTTCAGCACTATCGACTATCTCAAGTAGCTCAATATCTTTTGGGCTAATATTTTTTTCATTCAATAAAGTGTTTTTTAACCAATAAACTAAACCTCTCCAATACATTGTCCCAACAAGTATAATTGGAAATTTAGCCACTTTAGAAGTCTGAATTAGTGTAAAAGCTTCAAATAATTCATCTAAAGTACCAACTCCTCCTGGCATGACAACAAAACCCTGAGCGTATTTCACAAACATAACTTTACGAACAAAAAAGTAATGGAAATCAATTAATTTATCTTGATCAATATAAGGGTTACTATATTGTTCAAATGGAAGATTAATGTTTAGTCCAACGGAAGCACCCCCACCTTTCTGAGCACCTCTATTCGCTGCTTCCATGATTCCAGGACCGCCACCACTAATTATACCATAGCCAGATTTACTTATTGCTTCAGCTATGTCTACTGTTAATTTATATGTAGGATGATCTTCTGGGGTACGAGCAGATCCAAATATCGAAATACAAGGTCCTATAGCACTTAATTTCTCATAACCTTCAACGAACTCACTCATTATTTTGAATAGTGCCCAGGAATCATTTGTTTTTATTTTATTCCAGTTTTTATTTTGATTTGTTTTCATAATAAAGAAGGTTTTAGGTGTTGTTGAAATTCTTTCTCAAGGAACATTGCGGTATGGCTTTTTGAGTTTTCGATTATTTCTTCGGGAGTTCCACAACAAATTAATTCTCCACCATAACGCCCCCCCTCAGGTCCAATGTCAATTATATGATCCACATGCTTGATAACATCTAAATTATGTTCTATAATAAGTACAGTATTTCCTTTTTCTACTAGAACATCTAGTACGTCTAGTAAAACTCTAATATCTTCAAAATGAAGACCAGTAGTAGGTTCATCTAATATATACAAGGTATTTCCCGTATCTTTTTTAGACAATTCACTAGCTAATTTTATACGTTGGGCTTCACCACCAGATAGGGTAGTGGATGATTGCCCTAAGGTAACATATCCTAAACCTACATCTTGAATCATTTTTACTTTTCGATATATTTTAGGAATAGGTTTAAAAAAAGAACAGGCTTCATTTATTGACATGTTTAGAGCATCAGAAATTGATTTTCCTTTGTAACGTATTTCAAGTGTTTCTCTATTAAATCTTTTCCCTTGACAACTTTCACATTCTACATAAACATCAGGTAAAAAGTTCATTTCAATAACTTTCATCCCTCCGCCTCGACATGTTTCACAACGTCCTCCTACTACATTAAAACTAAATCTCCCAGGCTTATATCCTCTAATTTGTGCTTCAGGCGTAAGTGTAAATAAACTTCTAATTTCGCTAAAAACACCACAATATGTAGCTGGATTACTTCTGGGTGTCCTTCCAATGGGACTTTGATTAATATCTACAACTTTATCAATGTACTCTAGGCCTGAAATTTTTTTATATGGAAGTGGAACTTTAACGCCATTGAAAATATGAGCATTTAGAATTGGATATAGGGTCCCGTTGACTAAAGTTGATTTACCACTGCCGGAAACACCAGTAATTCCGATCATTAAACCCAAAGGGAAATCAACAGTTATATTTTTAAGATTATTGCCAGTGCAACCTGATAGAGTTAATTTAGTTCCTTTGCCTGTTCTTCTGTTAACTGGAATTTTTATTTGTAGGGTATTATTGAGATATTTTGAGGTTAAGGTATCTTCTTTTAATATACTATTTGGAGTCCCTTGCGAAATGATTTCACCACCATTTCTTCCGGCAAAAGGACCAATATCAATAAGATGGTCCGCACGAAGCATTATCTCTTTATCGTGTTCTACAACCAGTACAGAATTCCCTAAGTATTTTAAGGCAATTAGGGAATTAATTAATCTATCATTATCTCTTTGATGAAGTCCTATGCTGGGTTCGTCAAGTATATATAATACCCCTACCAATTGTGAGCCGATTTGTGTAGCTAATCTAATACGCTGTGCCTCTCCACCTGAAAGAGACTTTGATGAGCGATTAAGTTGTAAATATTGTAGACCTACATCTAATAAAAATTGTAATCTAACAAGAATTTCCTTTATAATTTCTGATCCAATTTTCTTTTCGTTTGCACTTAAATTATTAGAAAGATCAGCAATCCATTCATGTAAATCTTTTAGGTCCATTGATACCAAATTGGAAATTGTTTTATTATTTAATTTAAAATGAAGAGCTTCTTTTTTCAAACGTGAACCATTACATGCTACACAATTATAACTATCCATATAGGATGCTGCCCATCTTTTAATACTCGCACTAGCAGCTTCTTTATAAGAAGATTCTAAATAATTTTCCAACCCTTCAAAATCAATTTTATAAGTTCTTGTCAATCCAAGTGAAGTCGAGGGAATTTCAAATTTCTCCTGACTTCCTTTTAAAATGATTTGCATCGCTTTTGGTGGAATCGTTTTAATAGTGTCTGTTAAAGAAAAATCATAACATTTTGCAATTGTTTCTATTTGCCGATAAGTCCAACTATTTTTTTTAGTCCCCAGTGGTGTTAAGCCACCTTGTGCTATGGATAAGTTTTCGTCTGGAATAATTTTTTTAAGATTAACTTTATGCTGAACCCCTAAACCTTTACAATCGGGACACATTCCTTTTGGAGAATTAAAAGAAAATGAATTGGGTTCTGGTTTGGGATAAGAAATTCCTGATGTAGAACACATTAAATTACGACTAAAATAGCGTGTTTTATCAGTATTAATGTCCATGATCATTAAAACATCTTTACCATAATGCATTGCAGTAACTAAAGATTCATTTAATCGTTTTAAAAAATTTTCATCTTTTTTGATTTTAAAACGATCAACAACGAGTTCAATATCGTGGGTTTTATACCGATCAACTTTAAGTCCTTGCTTTAAGTCCGTAACGACACCATCAATACGAACTTTTGAAAAACCTTGACGTGACAAAGAATCGAATAACTCTCTATAGTGTCCTTTTCTAGATTTTACGATGGGTGCTAGAAACATAATTTTGCAGTCCATGTAATCTTCAAAAATTAATTTTTGAATTTGTTGATCGGTATAACTAACCATTTTCTTGTTAGAAATATAGCTATATGCTGTTCCTACTCTGGCATAGAGTAGTCGAATATAATCATATAGTTCAGTAATGGTGCCAACTGTTGATCGTGGACTTTTTGAAGTTGTTTTTTGTTCAATAGCAATAACTGGAGAAAGACCATCTATTTTATCCACATCTGGTCGTTCCATAGAACCCAGAAATTGACGTACGTATGCAGAGAAGGTTTCCATATAACGACGTTGTCCCTCTGCATAAATGGTGTCAAAAGCTAAGGAAGACTTACCGCTTCCGGAAAGTCCAGTAATAACGACTAGTTTATCACGTGGAATTGTAACATTTAAGTTCTTTAAATTATGAACTCTAGCTCCTTCAATATTAATGTTATTTTCAGTTTTTTTCATAAGTATAGTTCGCAAAAATAGAACTAATAAAGCTTTTAAACGTTAGTTGAATATAAATTAATATAGATGAACAGCGGTATCATCTCCTCTAGGATCTGCACCTGTAGAAATTTGATTTGATTCTGATATTAAAATAGCATCGACTCTTCCAATAATTCGCGAATACTCTTGAGTAATTTTATAATCTTTTGCTTGAAGGTTTTCAATTAATGAAGTATTAAAGCTATTGGGCTCAAAAACTATTACATCTGGAAGCCATTGATGATGAAATCGAGGAGCTGTAACTGCTTTTTGGATATCCATTTTAAATTCATAAACATTTAAAAGGGTTTGCAAAACTGAGGTAATAATGGTAGAGCCTCCTGGCGTTCCCAGGATCATGGCTAATTTCCCATTTCGTTCTACTATTGTAGGGGTCATGGCACTCAACATTCGTTTTTGTGGTTCAATTGCGTTTGCTTTTCCGCCTAAAAGTCCAAACATATTTGGAACTCCCGGCTTACTGCTAAAATCATCCATTTCATTATTAAGAAAATAACCACCTTCTTCAACAAATACTTTCGATCCATAACTTCCATTAAGGGTAGTAGTTACTGCTACTGCATTTCCCATTTGATCAACAATAGAGTAGTGGGTAGTTTCTTCACTTTCATCCCAAACTATACTTCCTGGTAAAATATCAGATGACTTAGATGCCTTTTTAAATGAAAAGGAATTCATTCTATTCATTAAGTATTTTTTGGATAAAAGACTATCTGTGGGAATATTAACAAAGTCAGGATCTCCTAAATATAGACTTCTATCTGCATAAGAACGACGTTCTGCCTCAACAATTATCTGAACTGCTTTTTGAGAATTATGAGAATATTGTCCAACATCAAAGGGTTCAATCATTTTCATTATCTGTCCTAAACAAATTCCTCCACTCGAAGGGGGTGCCATAGTATGAATATTTAAATTTTTGTATTTAAAACTTATGGGCTCCCTCCACACTGGCTTATAGGCTTGCATATCTTCATGTGAAATAATACCTCCTGTTTCTTGGACTCTATTAACTAAAGCTTCAGCTACTGGTCCTTTATAAAATCCTTCTTTTCCGTTTTTTGCTATATATTCAAGTGTTTTTGCTAAGGCTTCATTTTTTACAACCGATCCTTCAGTAAATTCTTGAGCATAAAAAGTATTTTCACCATTCATAGCTATAAAATCCTCTTTTTTAGATTTGAAGCTAGAGGCTTGTTTTAGGGTTACTTTATAACCATTTCTGGCTAAATCAATAGATGGCTGAACTAACTCATCCCAAGGTAAGCTGCCAAACTTTTGGTGTACAGCAAACATTCCCGCAACTGTTCCTGGAACTCCAACAGCAAGCCCACCAAGAGTACTTTTATTTGGTATAACGTCACCTTTTTGATTTAGATACATATTGTCAAATGCTAGTAACGGAGCTTTTTCCCGATAATCTAAGCTTCCTACCTCTCCCGAGGCAGTTCTAAACACTAGAAATCCTCCACCGGCAATATTTCCTGCATTAGGATAACAAACAGCTAGAGCTAAATCTGTTGCTATCATAGCATCAAAAGCAGATCCCCCTTTTTTCATAATTGACACACCTATTTCTGAGGCTTCAGCCCTTGCACTTACTACCGCTGCTTTGGTGATCTTTTCCTGTGCACAAGAATATAATAAAGCTAAAAAAAATAGATAACTTCCTGTTTTAAGAATGTTTTTAAATGGCGTCATAAGTTCTTTATTTCGTTTTTAGTAAAATCAATAACTTCTTCCATAAACGAAGAAAAACGATTATGAAAATAGGTATAATTTTCTTTTAATTGTTTTGTGGACGCACTCAGTTTTGATGGAAATCTGGTGCGTTGTTCCATTTGAGTTAATATAAGTTCTAAACCAGTAATTGTCTTATAACTATCAAACCAGTTATAAAAAATTAATGTTTTTGAAAAGTTTTTGATGTTTTCAGGAAAATTTTCTGATTCTATTTTTAATGCATCATAAAATTCATATGAAAAGACTTTTAGATTTTTTGAATGATATTTATCCCAATTTGATGCTAAAAAATGATCGAAATACATATCAATGATTACTCTACTGTAATGTCTGTAAATAGGAAATAATAATGAAACACATTCTTTAAATAATGGATGATAATCAGTAAAAACATCGATTTTTCTATGTAAAAGAATTCCTTTTTGAATCATTGGGGAAAAATCTGTTAAATCCTTTCCCTTCACTCTATCTGCGATTAAGTTTCCTACTGCTAGAGAAAAATTGTCATTAGATAGATAAACATGAGCCAAAAAATTCATTTTTAAAATTACTTTATTAATACCAAATAATTTAAAAGTTACAGTAATTTTTAAATAGTTTACTTTTAATAAATTATTTAAATTTAATTTACATTAAAATATCTTTTGAGCTCAAATACTTTTTTATTTTTATTTTTTTTGTGCTTATTATCTGGTTCTTTAGTTTCTGCGCAATCTTCGAACAAGGAAACGGTTTTTGAAGGAGTTTACACCTTAGATTTAGCTTCAAATTTAAAGGGAGGTCTTGATCAAGGCTCTGCCTATTTGGGGAATATTGATTTGATGTTTACATTTGATACGGAAAAATTTGGTTTTTGGAAAAACGGACGTTTTTTTGTTTATCTATTAAATAATCATGGAAACTCACTATCTGATTTAATAGGAGATTTTCAAGTAGTTAATAATATAGAGGCAAATCCTAATTCTCGTTTATATGAATTCTGGTATGAACATCACCTTGAAAACATAAAAATTACGATTGGACAGCATAATTTGAATTCTATTTTTGCAATCTCCAAGTCTGGACTGTTTTTTATTAATAGTTCTTTTGGTATTCAACCTGATATCTCCGCAAATGTTTCAACATCTATATTTCCTCTTGCTGCTCTAGGAGCTATTATTTCTTTAAAAATAAACTCCAATCTTCAATTTAATAATGGTGTTTATGATGGAGATCCAGGTTCTGAGACGAGCAATCCTAATTCTCTTAAATGGTCATTAAATAAAACTGATGGTGCCTTTTTTATTCATGAACTCGTTTATGAAAAGAAAAAAGATAGTAGTGTGAATTCTATATTTAAACTAGGTCTTTGGAATCATATTCAAAAACAAATATTTGATGGATTTGAACAATATAATTCTCAAGGAATCTATTTTATAGGAGAAAAAAAAATATTCCAATTAGAAGATGATGTCAAAAGAGTAAATTTTTTCACACAAGTTGGCTTTTCACTTAATCAATATAATCCTGTGAAATCATATTGGGGTGGTGGTTTTGTTTATCATGGTATTTTTTCAAATCGTGAAAATGATGCAGGTGGAATTGCGATTGCACATTCTCGATTTTCTGATTATTATCAATCTCAATTCAGTATGGATAAACTTCAAAGTGAGACTGCACTTGAAATTTCATATGAGTTTGTGTTTTCAAATCCGCTTGTTTTAAAGCCCAATGTTCAGTGCATTATAAATCCGGGAACTAATACATCGATTCCTAATGCTTTAATGGCTCTTGTAAGAATGAGTTATAGTTGGTAGTTTTAATAATCAAAAATGATATTATAGAACTTAATTTAAAATATAATAATGACATTAATAAAATCTATTTCTGGAATTCGAGGCACCATAGGAGGTAAGCCTTCAATAAATTTAACACCACTTGACATTGTACGTTTTACAACTGCTTATGGACAATGGCTTTCTTCAAATTCTGAGGATACTTTAACAGTGGTCACAGGCAGGGATGCACGTATCTCAGGAGCAATGGTTCACTCCTTAGTAAACCAAACGCTTATTGGAATGGGAATAAATGTAATTGATTTAGGACTTTCAACTACACCTACTGTTGCTGTTGCAGTTCCCTGGGAAAAAGCAAATGGAGGGATTGTATTAACTGCAAGTCACAATCCTAAGGAATGGAATGCTTTAAAACTTTTAAATCGTAATGGAGAATTTATTGATGCAGAATCAGGTGAGATAATATTAGCATTTGCGGAAAAACAAACTTTTAATTATGCAGATGTTGACCATTTAGGAGTATTAAAAACTAATGATACTTATTTTAAAAAACATATTGATGCTACGATTGCAATGGATACGGTTAATGTTTCTGGAATAAAAAAGGGGTTGTTTAAAGTTGTTGTTGATGGAGTTAATTCATCAGGAGGGGTAATCATACCTCAGCTTTTAGAAGCTTTAGGGGTTGAAGTTGTGAAAATTCACTGTGTTCCCAACGGAGATTTTCCTCATAATCCAGAACCATTAAAAGAACATTTAGGAGATCTTTGCGAGGCTGTTGTTTCACAAAATGCCCATTTTGGTATTGCTGTTGACCCCGATGTAGATCGTTTAGTTTTTGTAGATGAAAAAGGTCATTTTTTTGGAGAAGAATACACCTTGGTAGCATGTGCCGATTATATTTTAAGTAAAACATCTGGAGCTACTGTTTCTAATATGTCATCTACTCGAGCATTATTAGATGTTACTCTTATCCATGCAGGTCATTATTCTGCAAGTGCTGTTGGAGAGGTTAATGTTGTGAAAGAAATGAAAGCTGTTAATGCCGTTATAGGTGGCGAAGGAAATGGTGGAGTTATTTATCCTCCCTTGCATTATGGAAGAGACGCATTAGTGGGTGTAGTTATTTTCTTATCCTTACTTGTGGAAAGAAAAGTTTCTGTTTCCAAACTTCGCGCTAGTTATCCAAATTATTTTATGAGTAAAAATAAAATTATTTTAAATGAAGGAATAGATGTCGATGGTGTTTTGAATACCATGGCTAAACGTTATGTTTCTGAAAAAATATCAATCATTGATGGTGTTAAAATTGATTTTAAAAAAGAATGGGTACATCTCAGAAAATCAAATACTGAGCCTATAATAAGGGTATATACTGAAGCTATGTCAAAAGAAAAAGCTGCTGCATTAGCGCAACGTTTTGTTTCGGAAATAAATTCATTGCTTTAAACTTTTTTCGCATGTTTAAATCGTTTGTGAGTCCAAAAATATTGAGAGGGGTCATCTTTAATTTGTACCTCAAGCCATTCTGTAAATAAATCTGTGATACCGTAATCAGAAATTTTATGAGGTGTTTCCGAAAGCACTCTGAATTCTACTTCATAATAACCTCGTTTGACTCTATTTATTTTAGCAAAAACAATTGGTATGTTGAGTTCTTTAGCTAAGCGTTCAGCACCAGTAAAAACTGGAACTTTAGTTCCAAGAAAAGAACGCCAGTATGTTAGACGCTTTAGACGAGGAGATTGATCGCTAGCAAACCCAAAAACACCACGTTCATTATTTGCCTCCATTCTTTTAATTTCTCGTGCTGCTGTTCTTTGTGAGATCATGAAAGCATTATGTCGACTTCGAATTTTCTTGATCAGATTGTCAAAGTAGTGATTTCGAATAGGTTTGTATATTCCGTATCCTTTATGCTTCATATGGTATCCCAGTGACATCATCCACTCCCAGCTAGCATAATGACCACACATTAAAAAAACAGATGTGTTTTTTTTTTCAAATTGGGTGAGTACTTCAATGTTTTTAACCTTAAAACGTTTAATCATTTGCTCCTTAGTCATGCCCATTGACTTTATGATTTCTAAAAATAAATCGCAAAGATGACGATAGAATTTATTTTCAATATTCATAAATTTTTTATGATCATATTCTGGGAATGCACGTTTTAAATTTTCTCTCACTACATTTTTACGATATTTAAAAACATGTTGAACAAAAAAACAAACAATATTAGAAAATTTATAAAAAACACTGAATGGTAATCTGGAAATCAAAAATAATAATGGATATGTAAGATAATAAACGAGTGCTTTCACATAAAATATTTAATGCTTTGTGAAATTACTTATTTAATCTACATCTTCATACCTGTTGAAAACTTTACTCTAAGATCTTAATATTTTAGTTATATATATAACGATATATAATACTTTTGTTATGTATGTAACAAATTAACTTTAAGTTTGAAAAAATGAAAAAAATATTAGTTCTAGGAATGGGAAAGGTAGGGAGCCTAGTTGGTGTTCTGTTAAATGATAATTTTGAAGTAACGGCTTTAGATCAAAAGACACCACATTATTCATATGAATTACCTTTTAAATGTTTATTAGGTGATGTGACAGATAAAGATTTTATTTCGGAATTATTAAAAAAACATGATGCTGTAGTGTCGTGTTTACCTTTTTTTTTAAATAAAGATATTGCACTTCTTGCCCATGCATTAGAAGTACATTATTTTGATTTAACAGAAGATGTTCCTACAACACAGTTTATTCAGGAGCTAAGTAAGACAGGGAATTCAGTTATGGCTCCTCAGTGTGGATTAGCTCCAGGCATAATTGGAATTATAGGGAAAGACCTTACACTTTCATTTGATACTTTAAGGGATATTGAATTGAGAGTAGGCGCGCTACCTAGATATCCTAATGGTCAATTAGCATATTCTTTTACATGGTCTCCTCATGGTGTGATTAATGAATACATCAATGATGCTGAAGCTATTCATAATGGTCAAAAGAAAAATGTACCTTCTTTAGAGGGTTTTGAATATATAAATATTGAAGGACAAGAGTTTGAGGCTTTCACGACATCGGGAGGCTTAGGGACATTATGTGATACCTTTGAAGGAAAAGTAGACACTCTTAATTATAAAACCATTCGTTACCCTGGACATGGAAAATTGATGCGTTTTTTAATGTATGAACTTATATTAAAGAATGATAAAGATCAGTTGGAGAAAATTTTAAGTAATGCAAAACCTCCTGTTGAGGAAGATGTTGTTTATATATATGCAGTAGTAGAAGGGTGGAATAATAAAGTTTTATCTCGTAAAGAATATTATAAAGCCTTTTACCCTATAGAAATTTCAGGTAAAAAATGGCGCGCTATTTCATGGACCACTGCTGCATCATTAGTCGCTGTCATTGAAATGGTTTCTGCGGGAGCACTTCCACTGAAAGGATTTTTAAAACAAGAAGAAATTCCTTTTGATAAATTCTTAAAAACTCCCACAGGAGCTTTATTTTTATAAACTTAATAATAAACTTTATTCATTATCTATGAAATTTAAGAGTAATACAATTATGACTCAGATTTTAGACGCCCTGTTTTCGGTTTATGCAAAGCGGGTACCTGATGTTAAAAAAATAACAAAAGCAATGATTGATAAGGGCATGGTAGCAAGTCAAAGTGACATTGTTAATGATCACGTTGCCTTCAGAACACTGGGAGTTCCTTTTCTAGGAATTTCTTCTTTTGAAAAAATATTTTTAACACATGACTATCAGAAGAAAGATTTTTACCATTTTAAGGCTAAAAAATTAAATGCCTTTTGGTATGAACCCCCAACAGATGATTTGCCACGAATATTTATCAGTGAATTAAATGTGCTAGAACTGTCAGCTCCTACACAAAAAATTATTAATAAATACACTGATTCAGTAACCTCTGATCCTTTAGATACTATAGATCTGAATGATCCGAATGCTGTCGCTACTTATCTTCAAACTCCATTGTGGAGACTTCCTTCACTTAAAGATTATGAAGCACTTTTGACTGAAAGCGAGTATGCAGCTTGGGTGATTTATAATCGTTATTACCTTAATCATTATACTATTAGTGTCCATGATTTAATAGATAATTTTAACACTTTAGAGCCTTTTAATATGTTTTTAAAATCAATAGGTATTCATCTTAACTCCTCTGGAGGTGAAATAAAGACAAGTCAAGATAAGCTGTTACGACAAACAAGTTCTGTTGCCAATAAAGTTTCAGCTACTTTTTCAGATAATAATACAAAAGAAATTGCTGGAAGTTATGTTGAGTTTGCTGAACGAAGTCCTCTTCCTGAATTCTCAAAACTTCCAAAAAATCAGCTAAAAAGAAGACATAGAAGAGAAGGTTTTGAAACGGGAAATGCAGACCGTATCTTTGAGAGCACTTTTACTTCACAATTAAAATAAAAATTCTTATGGAACATGAAAAGTTATTGCAGGCACTTCAAATAGACATCAATCAGAAGGGATGTCACTCAGGAGGAGAATGGCACGGTGAAGGAAAAAAAATTGTCTCATATAGTCCTGTTGATGGTTCTTTACTAGGAACTGTTCAAGGTGCAACTATTGAGGATTATGAACGTCTCCTGGATAAAGCAGAAGATGCTTTTGAAAGTTTCAGAATTATCCCTGCACCCAAACGAGGAGAATTAGTCCGACAATTAGGAAATAAACTTCGTGAAAAGAAATTTCAACTTGGACAATTGGTTTCTTTGGAAATGGGAAAATCGATACAAGAAGGTCTAGGTGAAGTTCAGGAAATGATTGATATCTGTGATTTTGCAGTTGGTCTTTCAAGACAATTATATGGAGTGACAATGACTTCAGAACGACCTTCACATCGTTTATATGAGCAGTACCATCCACTTGGAGTTGTAGGTGTTATTTCTGCCTTTAATTTTCCTGTAGCCGTTTGGAGTTGGAATGTTGCTTTAGCTTGGATCTGTGGTAATGTATGTATTTGGAAGCCCAGTGAGAAAACACCTTTGTGTGGTATTGCTTGTCAGCAAATTATTAGTGAGGTTTTAAAAGAAAATAAAATATCTGAAGGCGTTTCTTGTCTACTTAATGGTGACTCTGAGGTAGGGAAGTGGCTAGCAGATGACCAACGAATAGCTTTAGTTTCAGCCACAGGATCTACCCGAATGGGTAAAGATGTCGCAAAAAGAGTAGGAGCTCGTTTAGGAAAATCCTTATTGGAATTGGGTGGAAATAATGCAATTATCATTACACCTAATGCTGATCTTGATACTGCCTTAATGGCTGCTGTTTTTGGAGCTATTGGTACTTGTGGACAAAGGTGTACTTCTACAAGAAGGCTAATAGTTCATAAAGATATATTTGAAACCTTTAAAGATGTTTTGAAAAAAGCATATGCTCAACTTCGTATTGGAAATCCTTTGGATGAAAAAAATCACATGGGACCCTTAATTGACGAAGATGCAGTTACTATGTATAATGAAGCTCGTAAACAAGTTGATTCGCAAGGTGGTTCTTGGTTGGTTCCAGGAGGTTTACTTGATAAAGGTTCATACGGAAGCAATTGTTATGTCAAACCTGCTATAGCTATTATTGACCATGATGCACCAATAGTTCACCAAGAAACATTTGCCCCAATTCTATATTTAATTCAATATGAAGGGTCTGTAGAAGAAGCTATTGCCATTCAGAATGAAGTGAAACAAGGATTGTCTTCTTCAATCATGTCATTAAACATGCGTGAAACAGAAACTTTTTTATCACATTGGGGAAGTGATTGTGGCATTGCAAACGTTAATATTGGTACATCAGGCGCTGAAATTGGTGGTGCCTTCGGAGGAGAAAAAGAAACAGGTGGTGGACGTGAAAGTGGTTCCGATGCATGGAAAGCTTATATGCGAAGACAGACTAACACCTTAAACTATTCTAAAGAATTACCTTTGGCGCAAGGAATTGTTTTTGACTTATAAGTTTTTTGTTAATTAGATAGCTTTATACATTATGATCCAAAACTTATCATTACTGGCATATACAATTATTGGCGCTAATATTTTAGCCACTGTTACAGGTTTTAAAAAAGAATCATTTTTCCTCAAATATCATTTTCAAATTTCTAAAATTAGAGATGGAGAATATATTAGATTAATCACAGCTGGTTTTTTACATGTATCAACCTCACATATTTTGTTTAATATGTTTACGTTTTATTTTTTCGTAAATTTTGTTTTAGGCGCTCTCGGAAATTCACCATTTATTTTCCTGTACTTTGGGAGTTTATTAAGCGGAAATATTTTTGCATATTTTTTCCATTATAACGAACCTAATTATTCTGCAGTAGGAGCAAGTGGTGCTGTAACAGGTGTTTTGTTTAGTGCCTTATTATTATATCCAAGTATTGAATTGATGTTGTTTTTTATTCCAATTCCAATTCCTGGTTATCTTTTTGGAATAGGTTATTTGATCTATACTGTATATGGAATGAAAACACAAAATGATCAAATTGGTCATACAGCTCATTTTGGTGGTGCATTAGGAGGAATAATTATTACTATTATTTTTATGCCTGAAGTAATTTACACCTCGCAATTAATGCTCGGAATATTATCTCTTACTACCCTTGCAGCAGGTGGAATACTATATAAAAAACAACGTTACTAAGACTATAAAGAGCCTAAAAGCTCTTCTACTTTTCGTTCTAATTGAATACCTCTTAAATTTTGAGCAATAATAATACCATTTTCATCCAAAATAAAGGTAGCAGGAATAGCACTTACCTGATAGAGTTTAGCAATTGGATCGTTCCAGAATTTTAAATTTGAAACATGATCCCAAATCAAACCATCATCTGCTATGGCCTGTAACCATTGAGACTTTCCTTTGTCTAGAGAAACACCCACTATTGACAAACCACTATATTGATATTTTTGATACAACTTAACTAAACTTGGATTTTCTACACGACACGGTCGACACCAGCTTGCCCAAAAATCTATAATTGTAATTTTTCCTAAACGGTCTTCAAGCGAAATTAGAACTCCTTCTGGATTTGGTCCTTCAAACATGGGAGCAGTTAAACCCACTTCTGGTTTTGACGAAGGAACTAATAATTTAGAAACTTTTTTTCCAGAAATACTATTTTTAATAACATCATTAAAATCATCAAAGATTTCAGTTGCTTCAGGAATAGTAATTCCTTTATTAGCAACAAATCGTTCTAAAATTAAAACCGAAATAAAAGAATTGTTAGATGTTCTAATAAAATCAAGTTCATAACTTTTGATCTGATCACTAACTTCTTGGTATTGATCTTTTAAGTCTTGAATTAAGAGCGAATCTTTTAAAATCATCGCCTGTTGCAAGTCATTTCCAATAGCATTTAAAGAAGTAATATAAACCTGTGTTTCAGATTTATACCGCATAAAATCATCATTAGAAATGGTGCCAATAGCTTTAGAAAGTCCTATGCTATCCTTATGTAAATCAATTATAATAGTTCCATTCTCAGCTATAAAAGGAAAACTTTCTTTCTGGCCATTTATTTGAAGGAAATGAATGTCTGGAGATTCAATCTCAAGATTTAATGAAAAACTATTTTCTTTCACTAATATAGTGTCTAAAATTTTGGGTTGATTATTAAAATCCGCAACTACATGAAGTATTTTATTTCCGTCACCAAGATCAGTAGTTCCTCTTAAGCGAACAGTATTTGAAGTGTTTTGACAGGATAATGTTAAAAGTATTAAACTAAGTGCACTTGTGATTTTCTTAATCATGGTTTCTAAATAATGGCTAAATTACACAATTGGTTGGAATTGAAAAACAAATCATTATTTTCGCTTAAAACGATCTACCTGCATGCAATCAGAACTAGAGGAGTTAAAACAAAAAATAGAAGGTACTCTGAAGTGGGACTCAGTCCACAAAGCCTTATTTGCAACAGATGCTTCCGTATACAAAATAGACCCTTTAGCTGTTGCTTTTCCAAAAAATAAAGCAGATCTAAAAGAATTAATTGTTTTTGCAGATACCCATAAAATAAGTTTAATACCGCGTACTGCTGGAACTTCACTCGCAGGACAATGTGTTGGGCCTGGAATTGTCGTTGATGTTTCTAAACATTTTACAGAAATCATAGCTTTAGACGTCGAGTCTAGAACAGTTAAGGTTCAGCCTGGAGTTAACAGAGATGCTCTTAATGAGTTTTTAGCAACGAAAGGTTTGTTTTTTGGCCCAAACACCTCAACTTCTCAATATTGTCTTTTAGGTGGTATGGTAGGTAATAATTCTTCCGGAACAACTTCTATTAGGTATGGTGTAACCCGAGATGTTGTTGTGAGTTTAGAAACTCTTTTAAGTGATGGTTCAGAAGTTGAATTTGGAAATTGTTCAGCAGCTGACTTGAGTATAAAAACATTAAAGAAAAATATGGAAGGTGAAATATATAAATCACTTTTTCAAGAACTTAATAATGAGAAAGTACGACATCATATAAAATCAGATTTTCCAGAAGTAAGTGTTCATAGGCGTAATACAGGATATGCAGTTGATGTTTTATTAAATCAACAGCCATTTACTCAATCTGGCCCCCCATTTAATGTTGCTAAATTACTAGTTGGAAGTGAAGGGACCTTAGCATTTACAACTTCTATTACCTTAGCTTTAAGTCCACTACCACCAAAAAACGCAGTAATGCTGGCCGTTCATTTTAATAGTATTCAACAAGCTATGGAGGCTGTAGTACCTGTAATGACTCACCATCTCTATACCTGTGAGTTGATGGATAAAATAATTTTAGACTGTACTAAAGATCATCCAGGATATAAAAAAAATCGTTTTTTTCTAGAAGGTGATCCTAAAGCAATTCTTCTTTTAGAGCTTCGTGAAGATACTTTAGAAGTGCTTAAAAATAAATTAAGAGCTCTTCAAGAAACTATAATTAATTCAAGATTAAGCTATGCTGCAATTCCTTTATGGGGTGAAGAGATAGTTTTGGCAAATGTATTGCGTAATGCTGGCCTTGGACTATTAGGGAATATTGTTGGAGATTCAAAAGCTGTTGCTTGTATTGAAGATACTGCAGTCCCGCTGAAGCAGCTTGCTTTATATATAAAAGACTTTCAAGCACTGATGAAGGAATTTAATCAAGAAGTTGTTTATTACGCTCATGCTGGAGCAGGAGAGTTACACTTAAGGCCTATTTTGAATTTAAAAACTAAAAAAGGAGTTAAAGATTTTAAAACTATTACTCTAGCAGTGGCTCATTTAGTAAAGAAATACAAAGGGTCTTTAAGTGGAGAACATGGCGATGGAATTGTTCGATCTGAATTTATACCAATTGTTGTAGGGAAGGAAAACTATCAGCTATTTAAAAGAATTAAAAAGATATTTGATCCCAACTCAATTTTTAATCCAGGAAAAATTGTTGATTCTTTCCCGATGGACAAAAACCTTAGAACTTTACAAAAAGAGACGCCAATTCACAAAACACTTTTTGATTTTTCATCTGACCAAGGATTACTTAGAGCTTCAGAAAAGTGTAATGGTGCAGGGAAATGTCTTTCAGTTTCTGCTTCAGGAACAATGTGTCCAAGTTATCGTGCCACTAGAGACGAAAAACACAATACCAGAGGAAGAGCAAACGTTCTTCGTGAGGTGTTAACACAAAACATACAACCTAATGCATTTGACAGCGAAGCATTAAAAGAGGTCTTTGATCTTTGTTTGAGTTGTAAGGCCTGTGCTACAGAATGTCCAAGTAGTGTAGATATTGCCACATATAAAGCAGAATTCTTATACCAATATCAAAAAACTCATGGAAGCTCACTACGCGACAAGCTATTTGCAAACGTGGGTCTGTTAAATCATTTAGCTCAGCCGATACGATTAGTTCAAAACTGGTTATTTCGCGCTCCTTTCGTTAGTGTATTTTTGAAAAAAACATTAAGAATTGCCTTAAAAAGAACTATTCCTAAACTTGAGAAATCATTATATAAAAAGCTATATAACAGATATTTAACAAATAATAGTAAAAGTGTTTATTTATATTTAGATGAATTCACTAATTATAATGAAACTTCCATTGGAAAAGATGCTGTAGATCTTTTAGAGGGCTTAGGTTATTCGGTAAAAGTTTTGAGACCATCAGAAAGTGGACGTTCTTATATCTCAAAAGGTTTTTTAAAACAAGCAAAAAAATGTGCTAATAAAAACGTCTTATTATATCATCCCCTTATTTCCGAAAAAACACCTCTTTTAGGTATAGAACCCTCTGCTATTTATACCTTTTTAGATGAATATCCGAAACTTAGTTCTTTTCCAAAAGAATCAAAAGAGCTTGCTTCTAATTGTCATTTAATAGATTCCTTTCTAGCAAAGGAACTTCAAAATAATAACATTCAAGAAACACAATTTCATACGGATGCGAAAGAGATTAAGGTTCACGCCCATTGTTATCAAAAAGCTTTGGGTAATCCCTCAGATACTTTTAAAATTCTTAATCTTCCTAAAAACTACAACGTTCGGATGTTAAACACTGGCTGCTGTGGAATGGCTGGTTCATTTGGTTATGAAGAAGAACATTATGACACAAGTATGAAAGTGGCGGAGGAACGTCTTTTTCCATCTGTTAGAAATATAGGATATGATGTTGTCATTGCTGCAAATGGCACTAGTTGCAGGCATCAAATTAAAGACGGTACTCAACGTGAAAGCCTTCATCCTGTTAGTATCTTAAATGCTGCGCTTATTAAAAAACGTTTGGTAAAAGGTAATCTGAAACTTTAACTTTATCTTTGGGATTATAAAAATTAGTTATGTCAGGTAATATTTACGGTACTCTTTTCAGACTTGCTACTTATGGAGAATCTCATGGACCTGCGATTGGTGGTGTAATTGACGGATGTCCTGCAGGCATTAAATTAGATTTAGATGCGATTCAAAATGACTTAAATCGACGTAAACCAGGGCAATCCTCAATTGTAACTCAGAGAAAAGAACCAGATGAAGTGAGTTTTTATTCAGGTATTTTTGAAGGTAAGACAACTGGGACTCCTATTGGATTTGCTATTCACAATACAAATCAAAAATCTAATGACTATTCTCATATAAAAGATAGCTACCGTCCTTCACATGCCGATTATGTTTATGATGAAAAATACAGTATTCGCGATTATAGAGGAGGTGGACGAAGTTCTGCTCGCGAAACAGCTAGTAGAGTAGTTGCAGGAGCAATTGCAAAACAATTTTTATCTCCTATGAATATTCAAGCCTATGTTTCTGGTGTTGGAACACTTAGTTTAGATAGCCATCCCTCTGAAATTGATTTTAGTTCAGTTGAGCAAAATCCTGTTCGATGTCCAGATCCAAAAATGGCAAATGAGATGGAGCGTTATATTAAACAAATACGAAAAGAAGGTGACACCGTTGGTGGTGTTATTACTTGTATCATTAAAAATGTTCCTGTAGGACTTGGTGAACCTGTTTTTGATAAGCTTCATGCTGAATTATCTAAAGCTATGCTTTCTATTAATGCTGTGAAAGGATTTGAATACGGTAGTGGTTTTAAAGGCACCCAAATGAAGGGTAGTGAGCACAATGATTTATTTAATTCAGATGGGACTACCCAAACAAATAGATCTGGAGGAATTCAAGGTGGAATTTCTAATGGTATGGATATTTATTTTAATGTCGCCTTCAAGCCTGTAGCTACCATTATGCAAAATCAACAAACAATTAATTCACAAGGGGTAAAGGTGGAGATGCAAGGCAAAGGAAGACATGATCCGTGTGTAGTTCCAAGAGCAGTTCCTATTGTTGAAGCAATGTCTGCATTAGTTTTAGCTGATTTTATGTTATTGAAAAGAACAAATAAACGTTAACATTTATTACCCCATGAAAAAACTTGCCTTACACTGGAAGATATTAATTGGAATGGCCCTTGGTGTTGTCTCTGGAATCATTTTTTCTCTTATTGAAGGAGGTGATACTTTCATTGGGAATTATATCAAACCTTTTGGAACTATTTTTATTAATCTCTTAAAATTAATTGCAGTTCCCTTAATTTTAGCCTCCCTAATTAAAGGTATTTCAGACCTGAAAGATATCTCCAAGTTATCACAGATGGGAGGAAGAACAATTGTTACTTACCTTATAACAACTTTGACAGCAGTTACTATTGGACTTATCTTAGTAAATGTTATACAACCCGGAAAATCTATTAGTACTGATACAAGATTAGAACTTGTAGAGGCTTATTCATCAGACACCAAAGAGAAACAAGTTGCTGCTGCAAAAAAACAAGAGTCTGGACCACTTCAAGCCCTAGTAGATGTGGTCCCTTCAAATATTTTTTTAGCTGCATCTAATAATCAAAACATGCTTCAGGTTATCTTTTTTGCATTGTTTTTTGGTATTGGAATGATATTATTACCAGAAAAAAAAGTAAAACCAGTAAAATTTTTTTTTGACTCTTTTAATGATATTATCTTGAAATTAATTGATCTAATAATGTTAGCAGCCCCATACGGAGTATTTGCTTTATTAGCAGCATTAGTTGTAGAGGCACCGAGTCTAGAATTGTTTCAAGCACTAGCTTTATATGCAATTACGTTACTACTAGGATTGGCCCTTATGATTGTAGTTTATATAATTATTGTTCGTGTTTTTACAAATAAAAAAGCTTCTTTTTTCATGAAAGGAATTGCACCGGCACAACTTTTAGCTTTTTCAACTAGCTCAAGTGCTGCTACGCTTCCCGTGACCATGGAATGCGTTGAAAAAAATTTAGGAGTAGATAAAGAAGTTGCTAGTTTTGTATTACCAATTGGCGCAACTATCAATATGGATGGTACTTCTGTTTACCAAGGAGTTGCTGCTGTTTTTATAGCACAAGCATTTGGATTAGATTTAAGCTTGAGTGCTCAATTAGGTATTGTATTAACTGCAACATTAGCCTCTATAGGAACCGCAGCAGTTCCAAGTGCAGGAATTGTAATGTTAGTTATCGTACTTGCTCAAGCGGGGATACCTGAAGCTGGTTTGGCTTTAATTTTTGCTATAGACAGACCACTGGATATGTGTAGAACAATTGTTAATGTAACTGGAGATGCAGCTGTATCAATGATTGTAGGTAAATCTATAGGAAAATTGAAAGACTAAACAAACGTAATATGGTCCTATTTTTATTTAAATAACATTAAGAATTTTACTATTTACCTACTTCTACTAGCTCTAATAAATCAAGACTTACTTGTGTAGTGAAAATACCATAATTAACAATTGCTTTTTGTTTTTCAATAGAGTCAATAGTCCCTACGGATCGGCCATCAAACATTCGAACACTATCACCTACTTTTAGTTTTATTTTTGGTGGAGTAGGAGCAGCTTTTTTCTTTTTTTCTTTTTTCTTCTCCTTCCTAACAACTTCTAACTCTTTTTTGACAGATTCATCAAGTTGTTTCTTCAGTTCACGTTCTTTTTTAAAAATTGTACTAGATTTTCGTTTTCTTTTGGAATTTTCAGACTCAATTGTCCTAAGTAATTCCGAAATAAGTGGTCGTTTTTTATTGTTTTCAAAAAACCGTTCAGCAATATCATTAACTTTATTTCCTAATAAAATCATTCTTTGATTATGATCAAACAACTCTTGGTAGCTAACTAATTTTGTTTTTAACTTAGCATTAATTTCTTCCATTTTATCTCCCTCTGCTGCAGCTTTTGTTTCTTTGACTTTAAGAGATTCTCCTGTTTTTATCATCTGAGAGCGCTCTTTTTGGAGTTTAGCTATGGTTGCATCAAAACGCACTTTACTTCGCTCTATCTTCTTCTTAGCTCGATTAATTAAGCTAAATGGAAGTCCGTTTTTCTGGGCTACCTCAAAAGTAAAGGAACTACCAGCTTCTCCCATCATTAATTTAAAGATAGGTTCTAAGGTTTTATTGTCAAATTGCATATTGGCATTAACCATTGCGGGTAATTCATTAGCTAAAACTTTTAAGTTTGAATAATGAGTTGTAATGATACCGAAAGCTTCTCGTGAATAGAAATCTTCTAAAATAACTTCGGCAAGAGCACCACCTAATTCCGGATCTGAGCCAGTCCCAAATTCATCAATAAGAAAAAGTGTATCTGTATTGCATTTTCGCAAAAAATATTTCATATTCTTTAAACGATATGAATATGTGCTCAAATGATTTTCAATAGACTGATTATCTCCAATATCTGTTAAGATTTGATTAAATAAAGTGGCTTTACTGTTTTCGTGAACAGGTACTAGCAAGCCACTTTGCAACATTAGCTGAAGTAATCCAACTGTTTTTAATGTAATACTTTTTCCACCAGCATTAGGGCCTGAGATTACAACTATTCTTTTTTCAGGATGTAAAAGTATATCTTGTGGATAGGTAGTTTTATCTTCTAATCGATTTGACTGAAGAAGTAATGGGTGGAATGCAGCTTTATATTCAATTCTTCGATCTGTTAGATCAATTAAAGGGAGCACACCTCGAATTTCTTGAGCATAGCGAGCTTTTGCAAAAACCATATCTATACTTAGTAAAAATTCATGCTGTAGCTTAAAATATGAAAGGTGGGGCCTAAAATAATCCGTTAAAACACTTAAAATTTTTTTAATTTCTTCTCCCTCTTCAAAAAGTAAATTTTGTAATTCGCGGTTCTGAGCATGAGTTGCTTCTGGTTCCATAAAAACGATACTACCTGTTTTTGAGCTTCCCATTATAGCACCTTTAACCTTCCTTCTATGCATTGCTTTTACCGCCAGTACTCGTCTATTTTCAACAACAGACTCCCTAATATCATCTAGATATTCTGCACTTTGATACTGACTCAAGGCTTTGTTGAAACTACTGCTAATTTTAGATCGAAGTTGTTGTATTTGCTTACGAATTTGATAGAGTGATTCAGATGCATTATCACGAACTTCTCCAAAACGGTCTATTACAGCATCAATTGTCTTTTTTATCTCCTTGTCAACATATAAGTTGTCCGTATAGCTATATAGAGTAGGGTAATAGGTCTTAAATTTGACAAGAAAAATCAATAAAGTATTTGTGATTTCAGTATTAGCTGCAATAATTCTAAATACTGAAATATCCAATACACTATTTTCAACACTCAAAAGAGAAAAAATACTGATAAGTGGTTCAAATCCATGATTTGGAATTCGATTTTCATTATCAAAAGAAGCATGGTATTCTGAAACAGCCTTAAGATCTTCTAAAAGTTCTTTAATAGCTGTTTTAGGCTGTAATGATAAACAAGCCTGTTTTCCAAGAGGAGTAATAGCAAAATCTGCACATTGCCGGAGAACTTCATAATATTCAAGATCTTCTAAAGTTTTTTTCGGAATTTTTCCCATTCAATTTTATTAACTTTACAAGGCAAAAGTAATGAATTCATGACGTTAGAAATACATCCCAGCTGGGAAAAACCTTTACAAACTGAATTTGATTCTACTTATTTTAAGCAATTAATTAATTTTATCGCTTCTGAGTATAAATTTAAAAATTGTTTTCCTCCAAAAACTGATATTTTCAATGCTTTTTCTAAGTGTTCTTATGATAATGTGAATGTTGTTATATTAGGTCAAGACCCATATCATAGAAAAGGTCAAGCCCATGGCTTATCTTTTTCTGTTCCTAAGGGAATAAAGCATCCCCCTTCATTAATCAACATTTTCAAAGAACTTCAGGAAGATGTTAAAATATCCTATCCAGCTAGTGGAAATTTAAGTCATTGGACACAACAAGGGGTATTACTCCTTAATGCTACATTAACGGTTCGCGAAAATGAGCCAGGGAGTCATCAAAAAAAAGGATGGGAAAGATTTACTGATGCTATTTTAAAAAAACTTTCAGATGAAAAAGAAGGACTAGTGTTTATTTTATGGGGAGGCTTTGCCAAAAAAAAAGAAAAATATATTGATAGCGAAAGACATCTGGTATTGACTAGTGGACATCCTTCTCCATTAAGTGCAAATAGGGGGTATTGGTTTGGTAATATGCACTTTAGTTCTTGTAATTCTTATTTAAAAAATCAAGGAAAACGGAGTATAGAATGGTGATTATCCTCCAACTCTTTTAATTAAATGACCCATTTTTTTTAAAAGAACTATTAGTGAATCTCTATAATTTCCTTGAATTATAATTTCTCCATTTTTCACTGTTCCACCAACTCCAATTGAATTTTTAAGAGTTTTAGCAAGATTTTTTAATGCTACAGCCTCACCATTAAATCCTTTAATAATGGTAACCGTTTTTCCAGCTCTTCCTTTATTGCTAAAGTGTGCTTCAAGATTTTGTTTTATGAATGTGGTTCCTTTTATATCGATTGGTTCAGGATCTGGTTCAAGACTTTCAAATTGAATACGGGCTAAATCCTCTAAACTATTAAACTTCTTTTCCATTAAAAAAGATTTTTGATTGACTAAAATAGTACATTAGATTTTTTAAACTAGTATGTCTTATGCGAATCTTTTTAGTATTTTTCCTTATTTCAACCTCACTTATGTCACAAGATAAACTACCCTTTAAAACTATTCCTGGAGCTCCAGACAATATTACTACAGGCACTTCACTTGCCAGAATGACACAGGGAATAGGGTTCAGGTATTATTGGGCTACTGAAGGTTTATCGGCCGAAGATTTAAAATATCGCCCTTCAGAAGAGGCTCAATCTATGTTAGAAACTATTAAACACGTCTATGGATTATCGAATATGATCTTTAATGCAGCAAGTGGTAAAGAAAATATTAGACCTTTAACTGATATTCCCCAGAATTACGCAAACCTTAGGAAGGCTACTTTATCTTTTCTGGAAGATGCTAGTTTACTTTTCTTAAATGCTTCAAAAGAAGAACTTACTTTGATGAAAGTTAAATTCAATAGGGATGGTAACCGTAGTTCTTATCCAATATGGAATTTAATTAATGGCCCCTTGTCAGACGTACTTTACCACACTGGGCAGATCGTGAGTTTTAGAAGAACTTCTGGAAATCCAATTGCCAAGGGAGTAAACGTTTTTATGGGTGCTAAAAATTAATTATTACGATCTTCAAAGTTTTCTTTTTTTTTATCTCCCTGTCTTTTGACTAAGAAATAAACAAGAAGTATGGTAATTAAAATAGGAATGATAAAATCCATTTATTTAATAGTTACTGCTGTGCCGTAAGCTAATATTTCTGAACAGCCCTGCATTACCATTGAGGTAGTTAAACGAACATTCACAACTGCATTAGCGCCCATCTTTTCAGCATCTACAATCAATCGTTGTAAGGCTTGTTCTCTTGAATCTGCTTGTAGTTTTGTGTATTCAGATATTTCTCCACCAATTAAGTTTTTTAATCCAGCAAAAATGTCTTGTCCTACATTTCTAGCACGAACAGTGCTACCGCGCGCAATTCCAAAAGTTTCAGTTATAACTTTTCCTTCAATTGTGGGAGTATTTACTAGTATCATAATTTAATTTTTAAATAAGTTTGAATCAATTTTCGGAAAAAGTTTAAGAGCGTTTTTATAATATAGTTTTTTAAGAACAGAATCGGGTAGAGCTAAGCCATACATTCTCCAGTGCGCATGTCGTTTTCTATAATATTCAAAATATTCATCATTTGTTTCCAGTACCCTAAAATAAGTATAATACTCACTAACATTATAACTATCCTTTCCAAATAAAATTCGGTCTTGATAGGTTGTAAAAAACTGTTTAGCTCTTATGGGCTGGCGACCTATCTCTGCCAACACTGCGCCAATTTCCGTTAATACATTAGGATAGAGGTCCAAATGCTCTCCTAGGCGATCCAAATCATTACCCATCCATCCTAAATGTGCGTTTATAAAAGTCGTATTAGGGTGTTTTCTAAAAACATCATGTTGTTCGGCAATAACTTCTTCAAAAGAAGGATTAATTTCAGGATCACGATAACGATTAGGTTTTTGACGCAGCTCTAACCAGCGTTCATTAAACTTATCTTTAGGGTTCCAAAAGGAAGCAGGTTCGCCACTATGAATTAGAACAGGAATATTATTATCACCACAAGCTTTCCAGATAGGGTCAAGGCGTATATCATTTATTGCAATTCGAGCTTCCTTATTGTCTTTACTGGTAAGCCCTAAAGATTTATATACTTTTAATCCCATAACTCCTGCTTTAACTGCAGAATCTATTAATGCTACTTGTGTTTCTGAAAAAAATTTATCATCAATATCTTCAAAATCAATATTAAGAAAAAGCCCAAATCGAGTTGGTGCATTCTTCTTAATATTCTCAAGTGATTTCCGAAGGTATAGTCCTCTAAAGCCACTAAGATTTATCATAAAGGCCATATTTAAACTGTCCATTTCTGATACAAGCTTAGGAAGGTTTTTTATGGGCATATCAAATTGATGATTATGCACATCAATAAAAGGATATTTTGATCGCTTAACAGTATGCTCTGGTACAATTAAAGTGGATTTAGGAGAGTATTCCTCAATATCCATTAAATTATTTTTCTCTTGAATCTTATCGATACAGTAGTATGAAATCCCACCCAGGAATAGGATAACTAAAATTGACTTTAAAAGCCATAGAATATTTCTGAAAAATAGTGTCATTAATTAATTGGTATCGAAACTTGGGTAGTATCCCAACGCATTCTGAGATAATTATCAACGAAATCAATGGTGAATTTTTCTATCGATTCATCTAATGATTGACTCGCAGTATTGATTTTCATAATAACCCCGCTTTCATCCGGTTCAGCAGAACTAAACCCGCCTGTTTTTTCATGTACTACAATAACCCAGTTTTCTTTATTAGGATAGGCGTAAAGTCCGTAAGCACCTGATGGAAGCTCTCTACCCGCAAATGAGATAGTTGTTTTAGTTTCAATTTTAGTGGTTAAATTTGCCCCTAAACGCCAGTAAGATCCATAAGGAACTAACGCACCTTCATTTTCATTACCAAATATAATACGTTCTTTTTTTAGGGGTCTGTAATAACGAATTGAAATATCATCCTTACCATTATTATAATATGCATTATCAAGAGGACTTTTTGGATTTATGTATAATCCATATATAAGATAACTAGCTGCTAAGGCAATTAGTATTATTATGCCAATAATTATTTTATTAATTAATTTCATTGAGAGTAGTGCGATTTGAGATTAAATTACTATTTATGATTTTTCACTTTAAAAATATTCTATTTTACATAATATAAATTATAGAACATATGTAGTTGATTTAATTCTTCATGGTTTAGTTCTTAAGCCAAGCTTTTCTTAATTTTTTGGAAGCTTCACTAGCCTCAGTATTATTTATGACTCCACTTACTTTTACAGATGGAGTTCCGGTAATACCTTTAAGAGTAATTATATCATTATTGCGCTGAACAGTAATACTAAATTCAGTTTTGTCATCCCACATAAAACTTGAAGTAAGTAATGCATTTATTTCTTTAGTATTTTCTTGGTTGATTTCAGGAAATAATTTATCATTTAATCCTAAAAAAACATCTCCTACATTAACACCCATGGATTCAATAGTCGTATTTAGACCATTCACAATAAACTGGTTAACACCTTCATCATTTAGTTTTGCTTCAAAAAAAAGATTTTGATTTTCCTTAAAAATTATACTTGAAAGTGGTACTTCAGTATCTCCAATAGTTAAACCAACTTTATTAAAATAATTCATGTAATTTATAGGTTGAGTACCTTCTACATGAGTTCTAAAAAAAGTTTCTACTTCGGGATATGTCATGGTAACGATCTCATCGATAAGTTCTTCATCTTTAAAGGGTTTCTCGGTTCCGTAGCGTTTAGCTAAGTTTTGCATGACCCAAAGTATTCCATGTTCTCCTCCACTCTGCTCTCGGATAATAATGTCCAAACACATATTAATTAACGCACCTTTTTGATAAACATTTCCATAATTGTCTTGAAAAGGTTCATCAACAATACTCGCACTCATTTTTGTGAAGGACATCGTGTCGTCATAACGCTTAGAATAATTTAATTTTTCAAGGATACGGTTGTAAAAATTTTGCTCATCAATCAAGCCCTGGTTAATTTGAAATAAATTTGCAAAATATTCTGTTGTACCTTCATACATCCACAAATGCTTTGACATTAAGGGAGTGTTATATTCAAAGTTATGTATTTCCTCTGAATGAATATTTAATGGAGTAAGCGTATGGAAAAATTCGTGCGAAACCACATCAACTAAGTTTTGTGTTAATTCTTGAGGCTTCATTTGATCTACAAACACTACAGTTGTAGATGTGTGGTGCTCTAACGCTCCCATCATACCACCAAAGTATTGTAATTCGTCCATATCCATCAGATGAAGTAAAATATCATATGATGTAGTATTGTTAGCTTCCCCTAAAAAGTTCTTTTGCGCTATCATCATCTCTTCAATTGCAGACTGATATCCTTCCGCTTTATGGATTCCTGTTGGAGAATAAACAGCGAGCCCTACCTTGATTTTTTCTAAGTCAAAAGTAACAGCGTTAGGTTCACTATATAAGATTGGGTTATCAATAATATGAAAATATCTTTTGGCTAAAAACACATCAAGACTATCACTTTCCGAAATACTTGGTAGTGAAGTAAAAGCTTTTAAGTTTTTTGGTGAATTCACACTAAGGTGATAGGGAACTTCTTTCATTCCCTCGAAATAACCTATCATACTATGAAGATTAAGTAAAAATGTTTCACCCACTTTAAAGTTAGTCCCTCCCATGGGATAAACATCACTTCCACCAGGCCCATCAAAAGTGTCGTTTACTAAATAACTTACTTTTACGAGCTTCTTGGCGTTGGAAATCTTCCAACTATTTTTGTCTAGGGATTCCACTGGAAGTAGATTTCCTTTTTTATCAAAAGCTTTTAAGGTTTCTACGAAGCGTCCAAAATTAGAATATTCATAGGTCCCAGGCACAATTTGAGGCATATAAAATATTATTTCATCTTGAATAACTACTAAAGGAGAAACAGTTATCTCTACTTTATCATCGTTCACATCAACCAAGTTAATGGTGGCTTTAATGTTTATAGGTTCATTAACACTATTATTTTTTAGTGTGGCACACCCTAAAAATAAAATATAAGCACTAAGGATTAATAAATACTTTGCTTTTTTCATAAGTAAAAATTTAGATTTCACAAAAGTGAAACCCCATTTAAATCTGTAGTTAATACGTTGGTCATGAGATCAAAAAAAGGTCTTATTGCGGAAAAGCTCTTAATCACTTCTTCTTGAAATTCAGACGAAAGTACACTTTTATCATCAAATCTCTTAATAAAGAGAAACTGTTTGTGACGAATTAAGTCAATGTTCGGATGGTCTATATTAAAACCTTTAGGAGACGTTTTAACTACATCTCCTTGAAGTTCCCCCCAAGCTTTTTTAAATGTGAAATCAGTAATAATATCTCTCAATTCTTGAGCATCCATTTCTAAATCCTTTCGAATTCGTAATAGATCGATTGGGTTGGGATTCCAAAAACCAGAAGCAATAAAACTATTTTGTGGAGCAAGGTGCATGTAATAACTCCCTCTAAGGTTGGGTTTTTTCCTAAGAAAGCTAACCCCAAAATGGGTTTTATAAGGTGTTTTATTTTTAGAAAAACGCACATCACGATAGATACGGAACATTTTTACTTTTTCAATATCATCTGTTTCTTCAAGTCCAAATTTTACAATTTCGTTAAAGTCTTTAACTTCTGATTCTAGTGATTTGAATCTAGGTTTATGTGACTCAAACCATTCACGATTATTGTTCTTATCTAGATCTTTATAAAAAGTAAATATATCGGGATTAATGTTTTTCATATTTTTTTTTAGACTATAATTCTTGATCTTTACTTTACTTTACTTAAAATATACTGCTTGGCTAAATTGAGTAAGTTTTTCTTCTGTTCTAAAGTTCGTTCCATAGGTAATTGTGCTAAACCAATTAAGCGCCTTATGATTTCAATTCCACAATAAGTTTGAACTTGCTCAACGTTTACCTTATTTCGATAAGCCTCACAAACTTGATCAAAAACTGAATTCTGCCCTGATGCTAAAATAAGGTGCGCTGCCATAATACCCAAATCAAATTCTTTGGGACCTGCAAAACTAAACTCAGGATCAATTATATATAAACGCTCCCCAACTCGCATCCAACTTCCTGGATAATAATCTCCGTGTAAAAGGGTGTCTCCATTTTGCATGTAAGATTTACCAGCACGATATATTTTATTTTTTAAGACTTTGTCATTTTTAAATGGTTTTGCCAACACCTCTAATCCCTCTTGAATATTGTCTAAAGAAAAACCGTTATTTTTGAAAGGAAAAATAAATATATGTTGATGATTGAGTTTGCGTAAGATCCTATTTTTAGGATACTCCTTAGGAATTAATTGTTGATGGATATGTAGAAGGCCATTAGTTAATTGTTGAATAAAATCTTGCGAAACCTCTCCACTTTTATAAATGGAAGTCAAGTCTTCACAATCTCCTAAATCTTCAATAATCAAAAGGTGATTTGTTGGAACATATTTTAAAATTTTTGGAAAAAAGGAATGTGACCCTATTTGTCTATAAAAATTATATTCTACATCTATTCGATTTAAAGGAGCTATTATGTCAGGGTATTTCCTAACAAAAGTTCGAGATTGTTTAAGGATAAATGAACGTTGATTTGTTTTTAAGCGCATTACCACATTCATATTGCCTTCTCCAGCAATTTCTGTTCGAATCAAAGCTTCACTTTTATTCAGAAAATTCAATTTATTTTTTAAATAATTATTTAAATCATCAACAGTTGTGTTTTGATCAAAAAGGATCATAAATAATTAATTTATTAAGGTTTTGTAATGATTCCAAAAGTTATCTTGAATTTTCAGAGTATCAATGTCAGTGTAGATTTGAATTTCACGTGGACGATTTTCTAAAGGGGTTTTAAATGATTTAATTTTGGTCCATTCAGGATGAACTAAAGCTTGAATAATCGCAAGGTCCCACATAATCCAACGTTTTTTTTCCAAATCATTTTTTGTCCACCAACGCTCATAACTTTCCCAGCGCTCTTTGATATATTTTCCAAGGATATTGTTTCCTAATTTCTCAAAAGTAATCGCTTTGTCAAAAACTAGGTGTTGGCATGTCGTTGCTGACATCACCTGAAAATTTAATCCTTCATAGTCTAAGAGAAAATTAGTAGCGATTGTATCGTTATTTGTATTGAATTCATTTTTATTATAAGTGTTTTTGACAGGATCGTGCCAAAAGCCAATATAGTAAATCATGAGTTTGGATTTAATTTCTGGAGCCTCTAATAAAGCTGAAGCTACATTGGTACAGGAGCCCAATATTACTAGATGAAGTTTTTTTCCTTTTGGAAGAATTTTGGCTTGATTAATAATGAACTGACTAGCTTCTGAAGTTTGTGGAGTTTTATTATTTTCAAGCGGAAACGGACTACCAATAATTATTGGAACCTGGTATTTTGGAATTAAATTTATTAGTGCTTCATTCATTTCCTGGCTTTCTAGGGCTGTATTTGTAGTTGCATATGGTGATGTGTGAAATTGTGCAGAAGTTATTCCTAATAGCTCGAAACGTGGCTCTCCTAGTGCTCGCATAATAGCAAATAAATCATCAATCTCATTTGCCGTGTCTGCATCGATAATAATCTGAAGCTTCACCTCTTGTTTTTGAAAAGAAATCAAAAAAGAAAAAAGAAAAAAGAAAATAAGATTTTTCAATACCATATATTTTTTACAAATTACTAAAATCAAGAGAAATCAATTAAATGTAAACGACTATTAATTTATTGGCTCAATTGTTAATGAAATCTAAGTAAATCTAAGTAACTAAATTATTTTTTTAAGCTTAAAAAAATTAATTTTAGAAATTAAATATAACTATGAACGATAGACCTAATGACTTGCTAAATATTCGTCCGGAAATTAAGAAAACTATTGCTTTTGATAGCATGACTAGTGATGAACGTTTTCAGAACGAAACTTTACGTCCCATATTAAAGCTACAAAACCCTTTATTTCTCTCTGTGTTTACTAATTATATTGAAAAACGAAAAGGGGTATTTTACGATCTAAGTTTGGAGAAAAAAATAACCTATATCGAAAATAGCTTGATTAAGGACCAAAAATTCAGAAGCTCTTTAAAAGGATTAATTATTGGACATTTTACAGTGGCGGAGTACCAAAAGTATAGCTTAAATTCTTCTTCCTTGAATAAACGAATTATAAATATGTTAATCCAGCGTCTTCAAGATCAGGTTAAAGTTTTTGATTTACCGCTTTCTGTGTCGTAAAAGAGCTTCAACATCAGTGAGGCTAAAGCCTTTAGCTTTTAGTAAAATCAAATAATGAAACAGCAAATCTGCACTTTCATTTAAAAAGAGTTCCCTATTATCATCTTTAGCCTCAATAACAGTTTCAATGGCTTCTTCCCCTACTTTTTGAGCAATTTTATTAATGCCTTTTCGAAATAAAGAAGCTACATAGCTTTCATCATTATCATCTTCCTTTCGCTTAGCAATAGTTTTTTCCAGTTCTGAAAAGAAACCAAAATTACTTTTATTTTTTTCTCCCCAACAAGTATCATTCCCCTTATGGCAAGTTGGACCCCTTGGATTGGCTTGAATCAAAAGTGCATCTTGATCGCAATCTTCCTTAAAACTCATAAACTCAAGAAAGTTGCCACTCTCTTCCCCTTTAGTCCATAGGCGCTTTTTACTTCTGCTGTAAAATGTGACTTTTCCACTTTCCTGGGTTTGAGTCAAAGCTTCCTCATTCATATATCCCAACATTAAAACGTTTTTAGTTCTGGCATCCTGAATAATTGCTGGGATTAAGCCTTGGGTTAATTTCGAAAAATTAAGTGTTTTCATATTAAATTCGTATTGCTAAATGTTGTTGTTTAAGTTGTTGTTTTAGTTCGAGAATTGAGATTTCTCCAAAATGAAAAATACTTGCTGCCAGAGCAGCGTCAGATTTTCCGTGGGTAAAAGTATCTACAAAATGACTAATCTCTCCAGCACCGCCTGAGGCAATAATAGGTATATTAACTTCTTCTGATAATCGAGCTAATGCTTTGTTGGCAAACCCTTCTTTAGTACCGTCATGATCCATTGAGGTAAATAAAATTTCACCCGCTCCCCTTTCTGCTACTTCTTTTGCCCAGTCAAATAAATCAACTTCAGTTGGAATCTTACCTCCAACTAAATGAACTTTCCATTGGCCTTTAATCACTTTTGCATCAATTGCGATTACTATACATTGACTTCCAAACTGCTGTGAACATTCATTAATTAATTCTGGATTTTTAAAAGCAGCTGAATTAATTGAAACCTTGTCAGCACCATTTTTTAAGAGTATTGCCACATCTGTCATAGAACTAATTCCTCCCCCTACTGTAAAAGGGATATCAATGGCAGCAGCAACCTTTAAAACTAAATCGGCTAAAGTTTTTCGTTTTTGTTCGGTTGCCGAAATATCTAAAAATACCAATTCATCTGCATTTTGATCTGCGTATTGACGAGCCATCTCTACTGGATCTCCTGCATCCCGAAGATTAATAAAATTAATACCCTTTACGGTTCTACCGTCTTTAATATCCAGACAAGGAATGATGCGTTTAGTTAACATATTATTTTAATTAAGTATAAAACGTTCTAATTCCTTCAAGCTAATTCTGTTTTCATAAATTGCTTTTCCGATAATCGTTCCATGACATCCCATAGAAGCTAACTTAGGGAGTTCTTCAAAAGCAGAAATCCCACCCGAAGCGATGAGCTTGATTTCAGGCTGTTCTTTTAATAAATTCTTATAAACATCAAATGAAGGTCCTTGAAGCATTCCATCTTTACTAATGTCTGTGCATATAACATATTCTATCCCTTTATTTTGATAGCTTCCTACAAAATCTACCAAGCGATAACTAGAGGTTTTAAGCCAACCGTCAGTTGCAATATAATCTCCATGAAAATCCGCACCCAAAATGATCTTTTCGTTTCCATGTGAACGAATCCATTCTTCAAAGATTTTAGGTTCATTAACTGCTATACTACCACCCGTAATTTGATTAGCCCCACATTCAAAAGCAATTTCGAGATCTTTATTAGACTTTAGCCCCCCTCCAAAATCGATTTTAAGGGATGTTTTAGTTGCTATAGCTTCTAATATCTTATAATTCACTATATGTTTAGATTTAGCGCCGTCCAAGTCTACTAAATGCAAAAAATTAATTCCATGTGCTTCAAAAGCCATTGCAACTTCCAAAGGGCTTTCGTTATAAATTTTTTGAGTATTATAATCTCCTTTAGAAAGACGCACGCACTTGCCGTCAATAAGATCAATGGCGGGTATTATTTTCATTTACTTATATTTAAAAAATTTTGAAGTAATTGTTGCCCCGCTTTACTACTCTTTTCGGGATGAAATTGAACCCCATAAAAATTATCTTTGTTTAAACCTACGCTGTAGGGCCGATGATAAGTGCTTACAGCGATTGTTTCGGGAAGAATAGGAACAAAATAAGAGTGAACTAAATACATGAACTCATTAGGCTTAATGTCATGAAAAATAGCAGTTTGTGTTTTTGAAATTGTATTCCATCCCATTTGAGGAACTTTCACTTGATTTGGAAACCTAAGTACCTTTCCCGGAATAATTCCTAAAGCTTTCACATCTCCTTCCTCTGTATAATCACATAACAATTGCATGCCCAAACAAATTCCTAAAACGGGTTGTTGCAACTGAGGAATTAAAAGATCTAATCCTTTTTCTTTTAACTTAGCCATAGCGCTTTTCGCAGCCCCTTGCCCTGGAAAAATAACTTTATCAGCATTGCTTATCTGTTCAGGGTCTGAGGAAAGGTATCCAGTAACTCCTAAACGCTCAAGAGCAAACTGTAAACTTTTTATGTTCCCTGCCCCATAATCAATAATGGCTACTTTCATATCACAGACTTCCTTTAGTTGAGGGGAGAATCATTTTATCTAAATCACGTTTTACTGCTGCTTTTATTGCTTTGGCAAAAGCTTTAAAAATAGCTTCTATTTTATGATGTTCATTAGTTCCTTCTGCTTTGATGTTTAAATTGGCTTTGGCTCCGTCGGAAAAAGATTTAAAAAAGTGCATGAACATTTCTGTAGGCATCTGTCCAATCATTTCACGAGTAAACTCTGCTTCCCAAACCAACCAGTTTCGCCCACCAAAATCTATAGTAACCTGTGCCAAACAATCATCCATAGGCAAACAAAAACCATAACGCTCTATTCCAAGCTTATTTCCTAAAGCAGCAGCAAAGGCTTCACCCATTACAATGGCAGTATCTTCAATGGTATGATGCTCGTCTACCCCCAAATCTCCTTTCACTTGAAGTGAAATGTCCATTTCCCCATGACGCGCCAACTGATCTAGCATATGATCAAAAAATACGATCCCGGTCGAAATATTACTTTTACCAGAACCATCAAGATTTAAACTCAAGTTAATATCCGTTTCATGGGTGGTTCTTTTTTGTACCGTGATGCGCTGTTCTAATTTTAAAAAATCATAAATCGCTTTCCAAGATTTTGTTTTTAAGGCAATCGTTTCGTTTAAGCTACCCGAGGCATCATTAGCACCCAATGTTTCATTTTTTGTGATAAAAATACCCTTAGCGTTAAGGTTTTTAGCCAATTCAATATCTGTTAAACGATCTCCAATCACATAAGAATTAGCTAAATCATAATGACTGTCATCAAAATATTGTGTTAACATACCTGTTTTTGGCTTTCTCGTTGGAGTACTATCTTTAGGTAAACTTCTATCGATAAGTACCTCTTCGAAAAAAATCCCTTCTTGTTCAAGACTTTTTAAAAGTAGATTGTGCACAGGCCAAAAGGTATTCTCAGGAAAACTTTCTGTTCCCAAGCCGTCTTGATTCGTAACCATTACCAAAGTGTAATCCAACTCTCTAGCAATTTTCCCTAAATAAGTAAATACCTGAGGGTAAAATATTAATTTATTAAAAGCATCTAATTGATAATCCTCTGGCTCTAATACCAAAGTTCCGTCTCGATCAATAAATAAAACTTTCTTCATAATTAGTTGTCTAATGATTGTAAAACTTTGATTAATATATTATTTTCTTTGGGAGTTCCCACAGAAATCCGCAATGTGTTTTCACATCCCAAGCTCTTAGAAGAATTTCGAACTACAATTCCTGCGAATATAAGCTGTTTGTATCTATAAATACTGTTATCTACACGGATCAGTAAAAAATTAGCATCAGAAGGAAAACATTTTTCAACCCATTTTACCTTTTTAAGTACAGCTTCCAAGAGGGCTCTCTCTTTTAATAAATTAGCGACCTGTTCTTTGACCTGGTCTTGTTCTTTTAGCTTTCGTAAAACAGCATTAAGTGTTAATGAATTGATGTTGTAAGGTGCCTTGATTCGGTTTAAAAAAGAAATCAACTCTTTATGAGCAAAAGCCATTCCTAAACGAGCTCCAGCCATTCCTTGAGCCTTTGAAAAGGTTTGACAAACTATCAGATTAGGGTAATTATTTAACAAAGGGAGAATTGAAGGAGTTTTTGCAAATTCGACATAGGCCTCATCTATAACCACTAAACCTTTAAAATTTTCAATAAGCGTTTTAATATCGTTGGAATTAAAACTATTCCCTGTTGGATTATTAGGGTTTGGAATAAAAAGAAGCTTTGATCCTTCATTTACAGCTGCTAAAATACTGGGCACGTCCAATTGAAATTCAGAAGTGAGCGGTATTTCTTTAACACCTGCTCCAAATGTGGCTGCCGCTACTCTATACATCCCAAAGGTAGGAGGCACTATAACAATATGATCCATGCCAGGTTCACAACTTCCCATGACAATTTGAGAAATGAATTCATCACTCCCATTACTCAAATAAATTTGCTCTAAATCTACCTTTCTCCATCTCGAAATTTCGGTTTTTAGCTCCATTTGCATCGGATCTGGATAGCGATTGACTGAAGTTGTAAAAGGGTTTTCATTAGCATCAAGCAAAATCATTTTACGCTCAACATTTACAAATTCCTCACGCGCAGATTGATAAGGTTTTAATTTTAGTAAAGATTTCCGAAAGTATTGATTAAAATCAGTTTCCATTAGCTAATTTATTTAAACGAATTCGTACAGCATTTTTATGAGCTTCCAAACCTTCTGCAGCAGCCATTAATTCAATTGTATTTCCCAAAGACTGAATTCCTTCCTTGGTGATTCTCTGAAATGTAATGGCTTTTAAAAAACTATCTAGATTCACACCACTATATTGTTTTGAATATCCATTGGTTGGAAGAGTGTGATTGGTTCCTGAAGCGTAATCTCCCGCGCTCTCAGGAGTATAATTTCCAATAAATACTGACCCTGCATTTCGAATACCTGAAACATAAATATCCTCGTTTTTCACACAAATAATATAGTGTTCTGGTCCGTAATCATTTATAAAACGAATTGCATTATTATCATTTGAAAAACAAATCATTTTAGAATTTGTTAATGCTATTTCTGCAATGGCCTTCCTGGGTATGCGCTCTAATTGATTTTTCACTGCAATAGTAACTTTGTTTAAAATTTCAGCATCGGTAGTGACTAGTATAACTTGACTATCGGGACCGTGTTCTGCTTGAGAAAGTAAATCTGCAGCTATAAAATCAGGATCTGCAGAATCATCAGCGACAACTAATAATTCACTTGGTCCTGCCGGCATGTCGATACTAACATTAAATCGTGTTGCCCATTGTTTAGCGGCAGTAACATATTGATTTCCTGGGCCAAATATTTTATAAACACTTGGTATTGATTCAGTCCCAAATGTCATTCCAGCAATGGCCTGTATTCCACCAACTCTAAAGATTGAAGTAATTCCACAAAGATTAGCGGTATATAACACCACAGCAGGAATATTTCCTGAATTATCCGGTGGTGTACATAAGATAATTTCATTGCATCCTGCAATTTTAGCAGGAATAGCTAACATTAAAATCGTTGAAAATAATGGAGCTGAACCTCCTGGGATATATAAACCTACTTTTTCAATAGCTTTTTTTTCTTGCCAACAATTTACTCCTGGCTCGGTTTCAATTCTAATCTCCGGTGTTTTTTGTGCAGAGTGAAATACCTCAATGTTTTGTTTCGCACGTTGTATAGCTTCTTTTAATTTATCTTCTACATTATTCTCTGCTAATTGAATTTCAATTTTGGTAACAGAAAGATGCTTAATAGAAACCTTATCAAATTTTTGAGTGTACTCTTTTATAGCTTTATCACCTTTTACTTTCACTTGCTCAAAGACTTCTGCTATAAGTACTTCCAAGTCCGAGGAGGAAGCATTAGGACGCTCTAAAAGATGTGTCCATTCTTTAGATGATGGATTAATGTATTGTTTCATTACAATACCATTTTTTCAATTGGACATACAAGAATATCTTCAGCGCCTTCTGCCTTCAGAGAGTCAATAACTTCCCAAAAATCGCATGCATTTATTACAGAATGTAATGAACTCCATCCTTCTTCTGCAAGTGGTAAAATTGTTGGACTTTTTAAAACAGGTAAAATAGCACTGATAGATGCAATTTTATCATTTGGCACGTTCATTAAAATATATTTAGATTTTTTTGCGCGTAAAACCGATTTTATTCTAAAGCAAAGTTTCTCAATTAACTCTGTTTTAACTTCATTTAAATTAGGTGCTTGAACTAAAACCGCTTCTGAAGTGGCAATCTGAATAACCTCTTTTAAGTTGTTTTTAAATAGTGTACTTCCACTAGAAACAATATCACAAATGGCATCTGCTAAGCCAATATTAGGAGCTATTTCAACAGATCCATTAATAATATGTAATCCTGCATTAATCTTATTCTTAGATAAAAATGACTTTACTGTATTTGGATAAGATGTAGCAATTTGCTTACCCTCTAAATCTTCTAGACCAGAAAATGATATTCTCTTTGGCACTGCAATACAAACACGACATTTTGAAAACCCTAATTTTTCAATAATAGATAAGTCTCCACCTTTTTCAACTACTAAATTTTCGCCTAAAATAGCCAAATCGACAACACCATCGCGCATATACTGAGGAATGTCTCCATTTCTTAGAAAAAACACTTCCATAGGAAAATTTCTAACTGTTGTTTTTAACTGATCTTTTCCATTATCGATAGAAATACCACAGTCTTTGAGTAACCTAAGAGAATCCTGGTTTAATCTTCCTGATTTTTGAATCGCTATTCTTATCATTTTTTCATTTTATTGCTTAAACTCTGCGAATTTTAAAATAAAAAAACCCGCTTGAAATTCAAACGGGTTTCTATTACTCTATATACATAGCATCATTAGGACTCGTTTGAGACTTCTAAATAATGATGATGTTTGTTCATTAAATTCATGGATACAAATGTATTGAAAATTATTTTAATTTTCTAACCTATTGATTTCCTAAAATAATTGGAAGACCTCCCTTACCACTTCCAATCACGATTACTTTAGAATTTGGAGATTCTGAAAGCTTGATAGTCGCTTCAATTCCTTTTTCTCTTAGAATTTTATCTGTTAATGAAGCACTCAAAATACGGTTAGCAGTTGCCTTACCTTCTGCATCAATTCTTTGACGCTCTGCTTCTTGTGTTGCTTTTTCAATACGGAATTCATATTCCAAAGCCTCTTGTTCTTGGTTTAACTTACGTTCAATCGCTTCACGAATAGCTATTGGTAAAGTCACATCACGAACTAAAACTGCATTTAATTGTACATATTGACCTTCAACTACTTTTTTAGTTTCTTCAAAAATTTCATTTTGAATAGCATCACGTTTTGTAGAATATAATTGTTCTGGTGTATATCGTCCAACAACACTTCTCGCTACAGCTCTAATTTGAGGAATAATAATGATATTTAGGTAATTGACTCCTTTTGTTTGGTGTAGTTTCCCTAATTCCGCAATAGTAGGCTGGTATAATACAGATATATCTAGACTAATTTCCAAGCCATTTGAAGAAAGTACTTGCATTTTACTTTCAAATACTTCTTGTTGCTTTACATTGTATATGTAAACTTTATTCCATGGCGCTATAATATGGAATCCTTCTCCTAATGGTGGCTCATCAGTAACAACTCCTCCACTAAAGGTTTTAAATAAAACACCAGCTTCTCCATAACCAATGTTTATAGAAGATTTGGAAATAAAAATAAGTAGGACAACGACTAATAATATAATCGGTAATCCAATTTTAGGTAATTTTTGCATAATTTAAAATTTAATTAAGTTAACATTCCTCCATCTACATGGAGCACTTGCCCAGTTATATAACTGGATAAATCAGAAGCCAAAAACACACAGGCATTGGCAACATCTTCAGGCCGTCCTCCTCTTTTAAGAGGAATTCCATCGCGCCATCCTTGGACTATGTCCTCAGATAGCTTGTCTGTCATTTCAGTCTCAATAAAACCAGGGGCAATAACATTAGATCTAATGTTTCGTGATCCTAATTCTAAGGCAACTGATTTAGAAAAGCCTATCATTCCCGCTTTTGAAGCGGCATAATTTGATTGACCAGCATTTCCTTTTACTCCAACCACAGAACTCATATGAATAAGTGATCCATGACGTTGTTTTAAAAAAGTGCGTTGAATAGCTTTTGTCATATTAAAAATAGATTTAAGATTAATTTCAATTACTTGATCAAAATCTTCTTCACTCATACGCATCAATAAATTATCTTTTGTAATACCAGCATTATTCACCAGAATATCTAAGCTTCCAAAGTCAACTAAAACTTCTTCTACTAACTTTTGTGCATCGTTATAATTTGCAGCATTGCTTTTATATCCTTTTACTTTTACTTCTTCACTACTTAATTCAGCCACAAGATCATCTGCAGCCTCTTTGTTACTATTAAAAGTAAAGGCAACAGCACAACCGTTTTCGACAAATATTTTAGCAATTCCACGACCAATACCACGACTTGCTCCTGTAATAATTGCAGTTTTACCAATTAATAATTTCATTTTTAACTTTTTTATTGATTTAGCTTTAAAAACTAGGCTAATACTTCAGCAACTTTTGCTCCAATTTGAGCAGGAGAATCTACCACATAAATCCCACATTCACGCATAATCTCTTTTTTAGCTTCAGCAGTATCTTCACTTCCTCCAACAATGGCACCAGCATGCCCCATTGTTCTACCTTTTGGTGCGGTTTCTCCTGCTATAAATCCAATAACAGGTTTCTTGTTTCCGGTTGATTTGATCCATTTGGCTGCATCTGCTTCTAATTGACCTCCTATTTCACCAATCATAACTATACAATCAGTTTCTGGATCGTTCATAAACAACTCAACAGCATCTTTAGTGGTTGTCCCTATAATTGGATCTCCACCTATACCAATGGCAGTAGAGATTCCTAATCCCTGTGCAACTACCTGATCCGAAGCTTCATATGTTAATGTTCCAGATTTTGAAACAATGCCTACATTTCCTTTTTTAAATACAAATCCAGGCATAATTCCCACTTTTGCTTCTCCAGGAGTAATGACACCTGGACAGTTAGGTCCTATTAATATAGCTCCTTGGTTTTTAACATAAGCATAGGCTTTTGTCATGTCATTTATAGGAATTCCTTCTGTAATAGCAATGATTACTTTAATTCCTGCTTCAGTAGCCTCCATAATTGCATCTGCAGCAAATGCTGGAGGAACAAATATGATCGATGTGTCAGCTTGAGCAACCGTTACAGCTTCTGCTACACTATTAAAAACAGGCTTATCTAAATGTATTTGTCCTCCTTTTCCTGGGGTTACTCCTCCCACAATATTAGTTCCATATTCAATCATCTGGGTAGCGTGAAAAGTACCTTCACTGCCCGTAAATCCTTGTACGATTATTTTTGAATTTTTATTTACAAGTACACTCATTTTATTTCTGGTTGTTACAATTAATTTATAATAATATTATTCTTTTACTCGCTCTATATAGCTACTCTTTTCGGTATCAACCTTGATTTTATCACCTTCGTTAATGAATAACGGAACGTTTATTGACGCTCCCGTCTCAACAGTTGCTGGTTTTGTAGCATTTGTAGCTGTATTTCCTTTAACTCCTGGTTCAGTATGAGTAATTTCCAAAACAACACTAGAAGGCATGTCAGCTGATAATGGCATTCCATCTTCAGAGTTTATTGAAATAGAAACCATCTCACCTTCTTTTAATAATTGTGGAGAATCTAAAATAGATTTCTCAATACTTATCTGGTTATAGTCATCTGTATTCATGAAATGATACTGAGTATCTTCATTATATAAAAATTGATATTTTTGTGTTTCGACGCGAATATCTTCAATTTTATTACCTGCAGAAAAAGTGTTGTCTAGAACTTTTCCAGAGGTAACACTTCTTAGCTTTGTTCTAACAAATGCTGGTCCCTTACCAGGTTTTACATGTAAAAACTCAATAATTTTATAAATATCATTGTTGTACTTAATACATAACCCTTTTCTAATATCTGATGTAGATGCCATAGTTATAAATTATATTTTTAATTGTATCCTTTCATTAATCCCCGTTTAGAATTCAATACAAATTGTAATATATCATCACGCTCTTTGGTGGCTTTGATTTCTGCTTCAATGATTGGTATTGCTTGAGAAATATTATTATTTTGTTGAAAGAGGATTCTATATATATTCTGGATTTCTTGCACTTTTTCACTGCTAAATCCATTTCTATTTAAGCCAATAGAATTTACACCAATAAATGATAATGGTTCTTTTGCAGCTTTCACAAAAGGGGGTACATCCTTTCGAACTTTTGAGCCACCAGAAATAAATGCATAATCTCCAATTGAGCAAAATTGATGAATTGCTGTCAAACCTGATAAAACAACATAATTTCCAATTTTTATATGTCCTGCTAGAGTGCTATTATTTGAAAGAATGCAGTAATCACCTATAATACAATCATGTGCAATATGAGAATAAGCCATTATAAGACAATTGTTTCCGATTTTTGTTTCTCCATTACTAGACGTACCTCGATTAATAGTAACACACTCACGAATGGTAGTCTTGTCTCCTATTATTGCTAATGAATCTTCACCATCAAATTTCAAATCCTGTGGAACTGCACTAATGACAGCTCCTGGAAAAATTTTACATTGTTTCCCTATGCGCGCTCCCTCCATAATTGTTACATTAGGACCAATCCAAGTTCCCTCTCCTATAACGACATTTTTATCAATGGTGCTAAAAGGATCTACAATTACATTTTTTGCTACTTGAGCCTCGGGGTGAATAAAAGATAGGGGTTGAATCATGAATTATTCTTTTGTTGTATCTCGTTTTGAAATTTGCGCCATTAGATCACCTTCGCTAACAAGTTGATTATTAACAAAGGCTTGGCCTCTCATATTACAAATTCCACGTCTAATCGGAATAATCAATTCTAATTTAAATATCAAAGTGTCTCCAGGGTAAACAGGTCGTTTAAATTTAACATTATCTATTTTCATAAAAAATGTTAAATAATTTTCTGGATCTGGAACGGTGTTTAAAACTAAAACACCACCGGCCTGAGCCATTGCTTCAATTTGAAGAACTCCTGGCATTACAGGAGCTCCAGGGAAATGTCCTTGAAAAAAAGGCTCATTCATTGTCACGTTTTTCATTCCAACGACATGGCTTTCTGATAATTCTAATATTTTATCAACCAATAAAAATGGAGGTCGATGCGGTAACATATCCATGATTTGAACCACATTCATTAGAGGAGGTTGATTTAAATCTACAAGAGGTGCATTTGATTTACGATTAATTTTAATTAAACCAGAAATGTGTTTGGCAAAATCAGTATTTATTTTGTGGCCTGGTTTAGTAGCTATAATCTGTCCTTTAAAAGGGATACCAATTAAGGCCAAATCTCCAACAACATCTAATAACTTATGTCTTGCTGCTTCATTAAGATGATGAAGGGTTAAGTTATCTAAAATACCATTAGACTTTACAGTTATTTTTTCTTTTTGAAATGCTTTTTTCAATCGATCCATATTACTTTCAGCAATTGGCTTATCAACATAGATAATAGCATTATTTAGATCACCGCCCTTTATAAGTCCATGTTCTAACAACATTTCTAATTCATGTAAAAAACTAAAAGTTCTAGAAGAAGCTATTTCATCAGAAAAATTTTCAATTTTATCTAAAGTAGCATTTTGTGACCCTAAAACTTTGGTGTTGAAATCAATCATAACTGTGTAAGAAGTTTCTTCTGAGGGTAATAACATGATTTCACTTCCTGTTTCTTCATCTGAAATTTTAATGATTTCTTCAACAACAAAAATTTCTTGTTTTTCATTTTGCTCTTCGAGACCTGCCGAATCTAATGCTTCAATGAAGTGTTTTGAAGAACCGTCCATAATAGGAATCTCAGTTCTATTAATTTCAATGAGGCAATTATTAACAGACATGCCTACTAAGGCTGCAAGTAAATGTTCACAGGTTTGGATTTCTACTCCATCTTTTTCTAAAGTAGTGCCTCTATCTGTTTTTGAAACGAAATTTGAAGTTGCCGGTATCTCAACTGGAGGATCTAAATCTGTTCTAAGGAAAACAAAACCTGAATTGGGGGGTGCTGGCTTTAAATTTAATTCAACTTTTTGACCTGAATGAAGGCCAATTCCATCTAACCTTACTGATTTTGCTAATGTTTTTTGTTGTGTTGAATGTTTTATCATGGTCTTATTTTTCTTCTAATTTTCGAAGACGTGCTTCTATACTAGGAAATTGTTTAAACAAAGAATATGATTTATAATAAGATTTAAAATTCATAGTAGGGTTTCCTTGAACTACTTTTCCATTTGAAATGTTTTTCGTAACTCCAGATTTTCCTTGAATTTGAAGATCATTCCCTAGGGTTAGATGGCCAGCAATTCCTACTTGACCTCCAATAATACAACGAGCACCGATTTTAGTTGAGCCTGCCACTCCAGATTGAGCAGCAATAACAGTATGTTCTCCAATTTCAACATTGTGGGCGATTTGAACCATATTATCTAATTTTACTCCCTCATGTAGAATAGTTTCTCCTAAGGTAGCGCGATCAATAGTAGAGTTAGCTCCAATTTCAATATTATTTTTTAGCACTACTTTTCCTAATTGTGGAATTTTTAAATATGCCCCTGAAGATTGAGGTGCAAATCCAAATCCCTCAGAACCAATTACAACCCCACTGTGAATAATACAGGATGAACCAACTTCTGATTCATCTAGAATACTTACACATGGATATACTTTTGTATTTTTCGCAATATAAACTTGATCACCAATTACACAATTGGAACCAATTTGAACTCCTGACTCAATGGTGCTTTCGCCAATTACGGTATTTGCTCCAACAAAAATACCCTCACCTAATTTAGCCAAAGGACTAATTACAGCAGAAGTATGGATTCCCGTTTTGATATTCTCTGTATTTTTTTCTTCATCTAAAAGAAGGTTTGTGAAAACAGCATATGGATCCTCAACTCTAATTAAAGTGCACTCAATTGGAGTTTCGGGTATAAATTCTTTCCGAACGATAACAGCAGAAGCCTTTGTGGTGTATATAAACTTAGTATATTTTTCGTTACCTAAAAAAGTAATAGATCCTGATTTAGCAGTCTCAATTTTACTAAGTTGATTGATTGTAACTTCAGCATTACCCTCAATAGAACCTTTGAATTTTGTAGCTATCTCTTTCAGAGTTAAATTCATTCGGCAAAAATAAGAATTTATAAGGAACTAATCCTCTTAGGGTAGCATAAATAATATTTGTGAAACGGTGTCGAAAACTGTTTAAAATCAAGATAATTAATAAGTGATTCAAGAGGAACTATTTCACCTGATTTTTTTTTTAATAAAATTTTGGTGTGGTCAGCATTATACATTTGGTTAGATATATCCCCGGTAAAGACAAAATAATTGAGATCATTCGAAGACGTTGATGAAATCAATTTTTTCTTCAATTTTTTTATTTCAGAAACATTAAAAGGATTTTCCTGAATTTCAATTTTAGGCAATTCTCTCTGAATTATTTGGGTTGATAATTTTCTTAACACAATGTCTTCATGAGTCATCCAAGATTTAAGCAAGAATAAAATATCAGTATTATCAAGTTTTAAATAATGATCTAAAATATCGTTTTTTAATTTTGTTAATTTTGAAAAATTGAAAAAAGGAAATAAAATATGAGAAGGATCTATTATATAATTACCAGATTCAATTAATGTTCTAAAACGAATTAATACTTTTACAAGAACTAATTCTGCCACTAAGCTTGTTTTATGAAGATATACTTGCCAGTACATCAATCGTCTTGCTAAGAGAAACTTTTCTAAAGAATGAATCCCTTTACTTTCAAAAACTAATTGATCATTCTCTACATTCATTACTGATAAAATTCTATCTGTGTTTATATTTCCTTCAGTCACTCCAGTATAAAAACTATCTCTTTTCAAATAATCTAAACGATCAACATCTACTTGGCCTGAGACTAATTGGTGCATAAACCCTCTAGAGTATTTATTTGTGAATATCCTCAAGGCTAAATTCAATGCTCCTTTAAATTCTTCATTTAAAAGCTTAATAATACGAATTGACAATTCTTCATGATTAACGCCAGAAAGAAGTATTTTTTCAGTAGCATGAGAAAAAGGACCATGTCCGATATCATGCAATAAAATAGCAATTTGCATGGCCTCTTGTTCTTCTTTAGAAATTGAGATTCCTTTTTTAAGTAATACATTAATTGCTTTTTGCATGACATGCATTGCACCAATTGCATGTTCAAAACGAGTGTGGTGCGCTCCTGGGTAAACTAAACTAGAGAGTCCCATTTGGGATATGTGTCTTAGCCTTTGAAAATAAGGATGGTTAATTAGTTCTAAAATCAAATCTGATTCTATGGCAATAAATCCATAAATTGGATCGTTAAATAAAGGGTGGTTGATTTGCAAGCGGCTATTAATTTTTTAAACAAATATAACAAATGGATCGGATCAAAGTTTTATGGGTAGATGATGAGGTTGAAATGCTCAAGCCACATTTTTTGTTTTTAGAAGAGCGAGGCTATGATCTTACACCTTGTACAAATGGCCAAGATGCATTAGATTTAATTATAGAAAAACTTTTTGATATTATATTATTGGATGAAAATATGCCTGGTTTAAATGGTCTAGAAACTTTAAATGAAATTAAAAATATTCAACCAAGACTTCCTGTCATAATGATTACAAAAAATGAGGAAGAACATATAATGGAAGAAGCTATTGGCTCTAAAATATCTGACTATCTAATCAAGCCTGTTAATCCTCATCAGATTCTATTGTCATTAAAAAAAACATTAAATGTTAAGAATTTAGTTGCAGAAAAAACAACTCAAAACTATCAGCAAGAATTTATAAAAATATCAAATTCATTACTTGATTTAGAAACTCATGAGGATTGGATAGATTATTTTAAAAAATTGATGTTTTGGGAACTTGAGTTAGAATCATTAGAAGACAATAGTATGTTTGAGATTTTTGAAACTCAAATGAAAGAAGCTAACATACAATTTGCTAAATTCATCAGCTCAAATTATATAAAATGGATGGAGGAATCAGAAGGACCTCCCCTATCTCATACAGTTTTTAAAAAATATGTTCTTCCAGAATTAAGACAGCATCAACCTACGCTTCTTATAATGATTGACAATCTTCGTTATGATCAATGGAAAACAATACTACCAGAGTTGAATACTGATTTTAGTGTCGATAAAGAATATACCTATTTTAGTATTTTACCAACAACTACTCAATATGCTCGAAATTCATTTTTCTCTGGTCTAACTCCTTTAGATATTGAAAAGAAGTATCCTCAGTGGTGGAAAAATGATTCAGATGAAGGCGGTAAAAATTTATTTGAAAAAGAACTTTTAAAGGAGCAATGCGATAAATTAGGTTTGAATCGTCCTATTAGTTATCATAAAATAACTAAACTAGAACAAAGTAATCAGCTGGTTAAAAACTTACAAAATCATTTTCATGAAGGGTTAACCGCAGTTGTATATAATTTTGTAGATATGATTTCACATGCAAAAACTGAAATGGAAGTCATTAAAGAACTGGCTCCTGACAATAAAGCATATAGATCTCTCACATTAAGTTGGTTTAAAAATAGTTCTTTAAAAAAATTACTTAAAAAAGCATCAAAATTAGGTTTTAAAGTAATAATAACTACTGATCATGGAACTATAAATGTTGGTCACCCAAGTGTTGTAATAGGCAATAAAGAAACTAGTGTAAACCTAAGGTATAAAACAGGAAAAAGCATAACCTATGAAACCAAAGATGTAATAGAATGTATTGACCCAAAGTCCTTTCGACTTCCATCTACATCAATTAATAATCGTTATATTTTTGCAAAAGAGGATCATTATTTTGTGTTCAAAAACAACTACAATAAATATGCGAATTATTTTAAAAACACCTTTCAGCATGGAGGAGTTTCATTGGAGGAAATGATCATTCCGTTTATTGTTTTAAATCCACGTTAATACTATCTTTGGGAGATGGATCTAATCTTTAAAAAAGACGAGCTTAACCTAGCAGTTAAATTAATTCTTAAAAAACGTTCTTGTGAAGTAATTCGAATTGATGGCCCTATGGGAGCTGGAAAAACAACCTTAATTTCAGCACTCTGCAAACATTTAGGTATTGAAGGAAACATAAGTAGCCCTAGCTTTTCTTTAGTTAATAATTACAAAGGGGAAAATGGCCCTGTTTATCATTTTGATTTTTATCGCCTAGAAAATTCAACTGAAGCATTGGATTTTGGTGTAGAAGAATATTTTGAATCTGGTGCTATATGCTTTTTAGAATGGGCAGAAAAAATCGAACAACATCTTCCATTAAAATATGACCATTTTAAATTGAAAGTTGTTGATTTTGAAACAAGAAAACTTACATTATTAAATATATGAAACTATTATACCGTATTGGATTTTACTTAATTGGATTTTCTGTTGGATTGATGTTCTTGACTTTTATTTTAGATAAAAAGAAAACCGAGTTTAATTACAGTCCTTCTGCACGTGTAAAGAGTAACTTACTTAAGAAAAAAGTTCGAATTTCGTCAAAATTATTAATTGAAAATCAAATACTTACCGACAGTCTGATTTATTTTTACATTAAAAACGGGAATATTAACTTTTCAAAAAGTGAAACTAAAAAAGATTCTTGTAATATCTATTATATTGAAATCATGTCTGATAATAATGGATTTTTAACTTTAGCTAATTGCGAAAAAACACTTAATATTCTTTCATTTAAAACACTCTAGCTCTAACTCTTCTTCTTTTCAATTCTTTTTTAATCAAACTTAATTCTCTAGGGGTTTGACCTGTAATTGATGTGTTTTCTTCAGCACGTCTAACTAAATAAGGAATAACCTCATTCACAGGACCATATGGAACATATTTAACTACCTGATATCCACTAGAAGCTAGATTAAAGGAAATATGATCTGCCATTCCATAAAGTTGTGAAAACCAAATATGAGGATGATTTTTTGAAATTTTATTTTGTGACATCCATTCGGTAACTCTTAATATACTTTGTTCATTATGCGAGCCCAAGAATAGGCTTCCATTATTAAGTTTAGAAAGCATATAATCAAGACCATTGTTAAAATTTTGATCGGTTAATTCCTTTGATCCAAAAATTGGGGAGGGTTTTCCAAGTTTATATGCTTTTAAATTTTCCTTCTCTATGTAGGCACCTCTGACTAATTTTATACCAACCTTAAAATTTCGTTTAGATGCTCTGCAATACAAATTCTTCATGTAAATCATTCGATCTTTTCGATACATCTGAAGAGTTGTATAAATTACAGGAGTCTTTTTATTATATTTTTCCATTAATGATTCGGCAATTTCATCAATAGCTGGCTGAATCCAAGATTCTTCAGCATCGATGAGCATTTTTACTCCTATTTTTTTTGCTGCAGCACAACAAGTTTCAATTCTAAGTTCTATTCGCTTCCATTCATTTTTTTCTGAATCAGTCAACGCAATTCCTGAACTCTTTTTTTCAAATAAAATAATAGTACCTAAACTAGTTGCCTTAAAAACACTAAAGGGAAGCGCTTTATTTTCTTTTGAAAATGAAAGTGTTTCTAGAGTATTATTTTTACTAATCTCCATACCCTTTTCTGTTTTTACTGCCTCTACTGCATAATGAAGATATGATAGAATCTTGAAGGACTTTAATGATTCTACGACTTTTAGTGATTCCTTTTTGTTCAAGCCTGCACAAAATTGAGAAAAAAAAGTAATTTTAAAAATATAAGAAACGGGAAGTTTCATTCTTAAAATAAGCCTAGTAATAGAACTACCTATAGAAACTAATTTTTCATTTGAAAACAATAGAAACAAATAGTATGCTTTTCGTAGATCTCTATCTGTTTTTAATTGATATGCTTTTTGAGTATTATCAAACTTCATTAAAAATAAATTAAATTTTATTCTCTAGTAAGGGTACAAATTTAAATTGACCAAACTCTTCCTTATCAAAAACAAGAGTAGAAGTACGAGTAAAACGAGTCATTATTTGCTTATTAGCTCCCAAAGGAATAATTAATTTACCACCTATGGTAAGTTGATTCATAAGAGATTTTGGCACTTCAGGAGCTCCTGCCGTAACAATAATTCTATCAAACGGTGCAACTTTAGGAAGTCCTTTATATCCATCTCCAAATATTTGCTTTTTAGGGCGTAATCCTAATAGTAAAAACAAACGTTGTGTTTGTTTAAATAAAGATTGTTGTCTTTCAATAGTATATACATTAGGGGAAAGACCAAGCAAAACAGCAGTTTGATATCCTGAACCTGTGCCTATTTCAAGTATTTTATGAAAAGCTGAAACTTCTAAAAGTTCAGTTTGAAAAGCTACAGTATAGGGTTGAGATATTGTTTGATTTGCCAAAATAGGATAGGCTTTATCTTCATAGGCAAAATTGACAAGGCTAGGATCCATAAAAAAGTGCCTTGGGATTTTTGTCATAACGTCTAAAACAGTTTCATTCAAAATACCCTTAGCTTTAAGTGAACTTATTAATTGACGTCTCAAGCCTTTTTGTTTTAAAGTATCCTGCATTAATTACAAAAATAGCTTTGTTTTCTTAAAGTATAATAATTTAGATTGTATTTTTGATGCTAATTAAATCAAATAAATGCTTAAAATAGGTGTTCTTGGTGCTGGTCACTTAGGAAAAATTCATTTGAAAGTATTAGCTGCTTCCTCAGTCTATTCACTTATTGGCTTTTATGATCCTAATCCCGAAGTCAAAGCTGTACTTTTTAAAAGTCACGGATATAAAGCTTTTGAAAGTCCAGAAAAACTAATAGCAGCGTGTGATGTTATAGATATAGTAACTCCAACTTTGTTTCACTATGATATGGCAATGTTAGCATTAAATGCAAAAAAACATGTGTTTATTGAAAAACCAATTGCCACATCCGATAATGAAGCTAAGACTATTGTTGCTGTTGCAAACAAAAATGGAATTATAGGAATGGTAGGACATGTAGAACGATTTAATCCTGCCTTTAAAGCTGTTTCTAAATCAATTACAGAACCAAAGTTTATTGAAACACATAGACTCGCTGAATTTAATCCAAGAGGAACTGATGTTTCTGTAGTATTAGATTTAATGATTCACGATATAGATATTATATTAAGTGTTGTTAAGTCACCAATAAAAAATATTGAAGCTTCAGGTGTGGCTGTAATAAGTGAAACGCCTGACATTAGTAATGCTAGAATAGAATTTGAAAATGGATGTGTTGCTAATTTGACAGCCAGTAGAATTTCATTAAAGAAAATGAGAAAATCACGTTTTTTTCAAAAAAACGCTTACATATCTGTAGATTTTTTAGATAAAAAAGTTGAAGTAGTGAAAATTAAGAATGCTCCAAAAGAATCCAATGATTTTTCACTACTACTTTCAAATGCAGAGGGAAAAAAGAAACAAATATATTTTGAAAATCCCGAAATAATTGAAAGGAATGCAATACAAGATGAATTAGAGCATTTTGCAGAGGCAATTAAAATGAAAAAAAATCCAAATATCTCTTTAAAGGATGGAGCAAAAGCTCTTGAGGTAGCCCACAAAATAATTTCATGTATTGGCTAATCGATAGTATGCCTTACCAAAATATTCCTTTCTGCAAAACCAACTTACTTTTCACCTAAAACGCAAATGGGATTGGTAATCTCTTCTTATGTCAATATTTAATAAAGAGTCTTTTGAGATGGATTTTGAAAACGTATATTTACACCCAATGAATATCATTAAAAACATTACATCTATAAAAAAATCTCTTCCATCTAAAGTAGAACTTGTTGCAGTTTCAAAAACAAAACCTATAGAAGATCTAGAGACTGCATACATTGCTGGTCAACGTATATTCGGAGAAAATAAAATTCAAGAAATGGTTAGCAAGTGGGAACAGCTCCCAAAAGATATCCATTGGCATATGATTGGTCATGTCCAAACGAACAAGGTTAAGTACATGGCTCCATTTGTAGATTTGATTCATGCTGTTGATAGTTTGAAATTACTTAAGGAAATTCAAAAACAAGCTTTAAAAAATAATCGTATCATTAGATGTTTACTCCAAATTAGAATTGCAAAAGAAGAAACTAAGTTTGGATTTCCTGCTGAAGAAATAGACTCATTGCTTGAAACTTCAAAGTCCCTTCCAAATATTGCTATTAATGGATTAATGGGAATGGCAAGTTTTACAGGAGACAAGCAGCAGGTTCGTTCAGAATTTATGTCGCTAGCGAAACTATTTAATAAAGTCACTGATTTACATAAAGGTTGTGAAATTCTTTCAATGGGAATGAGCGGTGACTATCAAATTGCAATTGAAGAAGGTTCTAACATGATTCGTGTAGGTAGTAAAATTTTTGGAGAACGAACTTATTAATTATGTATGCCATACTTGATATTGAAACTACTGGGGGTAAATTCAATGAAGAAGGAATTACCGAAATTGCAATTTATAAATATGACGGACAAGAAATAAAAGATCAGTTTAGTAGTCTTATTAATCCTGAAAAAGAGATTCAGCCTTTTGTTCAAAAACTAACAGGCATTAATGCTAAAATGCTGCGTAATGCTCCTAAGTTTTATAAAGTTGCCAAGCGAATTGTAGAAATAACTGAGAATTGTATTTTAGTAGCTCATAATGCCTCTTTTGATTACCGTATTCTTCAGACAGAATTTAGAAGACTAGGATTTTCTTTTGAAAGAAAGTCAATATGTACAGTTGAACTAGCGCAAAAACTTATGCCTGAACAACCCGCTTTCAGCTTAGGCAAATTAGTTAGAAATCTAGGGATTCCTTTTTCAGATCAACATAGAGCTCATGGAGATGCAAAAGTAACCTTGAAATTATTTGAACTTCTTTTAGAGAAGGATGTTAATAAAAAAATTTTAATGGAACACATTAAAATAATCAATCCAAATAAGACACCCTCTAAATACATATCAATTATTGAAAAACTACCGTCTGAAATGGGTGTTTATTACCTTCATAATTCAAATAATGATATTATATATATTGGCAAGAGTAATAATATTAAAAAACGTGTTTTAAGTCATTTGACAGGTGATCACCCTAAAGCAATTTCAATCCAAAAAGAAATAGCTCAAATTACTTATTCGCTTACAGGAGGCGAATTAGTTACTCTACTAAAAGAACAAAATGAGATTAAAAATATTAGTCCGAAATTAAATTATGCTATGAAATATCGACTTTTTCCCGTGGGAATAGTCCTAGATAATTCCCATGACTATCCTATTTTTGTAATAGAACAAATTAAAAGTGACACAGCATATCTAAATGTTTTTAAAAATAAAAAAGCAGCCAAAATAGCCCTTCATAAATGGGCAGATGACTTCAGAATTTGCCTTCAAAAAACAAGCTTATCCTCGAACAAAACATCCTGTTTTAATTATGAAATTAAAAAATGTGATGGAGCCTGTATTGGTAAGGAATCGATTGATAATTATAATTTTAAAATAGAATCAATAGTTGAATTACATAAATACCCTCACAAAAGTTTCCTTCTTATTGAAAAAGGAAAAAAAGAGGCTGAACACTCTTTTGTTTATATCGAAAATTCTGTTTTCAAAGGTTATGGATATTATGAACTAAATCATCAAATTAAAAGTAGGGATCAAATTCTATCAAGATTAATACCCATGGACAATAATCCTGATACTAAAAAATTAATTCATAGCTTTTTAAGACGTAAAAAATTTAAGAAGTTAATACCTTTATCTACATAAATATTTATTTAAATATTATATATCTAGAAGAATGAAGAAATGGCAACATAAACTTCACGAAATTATTTACGAAGCTGATACCTTTGCAGGTAAACTATTTGATATATTATTATTAGCCTTAATTCTTTTAAGTGTAGTTTTAGTTTCCTTAGAAAGCATTCAATCTATAGATGAAATTTACCATAATTATATAAATATTGCAGAATGGGTAATTACTATTTTATTTACACTTGAGTACATTGCTCGTTTATCATGTGTTACAAATTCTAGTAAATATATTTTCAGTTTTTTTGGATTAATTGATTTGTTTTCAACTCTCCCAAAATATTTATCAATATTATTTTTAGGAACACATAGTATGGTAGCTTTAAAATCACTTCGATTACTTAGAGTATTTAGAATTTTGAAACTTACCCATTTTGTAGGTGAATCCAATACTCTTATTAAAGCACTTAAGGCTAGTAAAACAAAAATTTTGGTTTTTGTTTACGGTGTACTAATATTATGTGTTATTTTTGGGACTATCATGTACTTAGTTGAAAGTCCTGATAGTGGATTTACAAGCATTCCTAAAAGTGTTTATTGGTGTATTGTAACTCTTACTACTGTTGGCTATGGTGATATTGCCCCCATAACACCATTAGGACAATTTATAGCCTCATTTATTATGATTATGGGATATGGAATCATTGCTGTGCCCACAGGTATAGTAACTGCTGAAATGACTAAAAAAATCAATGTAGACATTAATACTCAAGCATGTCCTCATTGCCTTATAAGCGAACACAAAGAAGATGCTATATACTGCCATCAATGTGGAAAAAAATTAAACAATGTCAACTAAAACTCTTATTTATATTGCAGGACCTACTGGCGTTGGAAAGACTAAATTAAGTCTTGAAATAGCAAAATTATTTGATACCGATATAATCTCATGCGATTCTAGACAGTTTTACAAAGAAATGAATATAGGTACAGCAGTTCCAACTAGCGAAGAACTCAATGAAGTTCAACACCATTTAATACAGCACAAATCCATTCACGACAAATATACCGTTGGAGACTTTGAAAAAGAAGCTATTCAAACATTAGACTTTCTTTTTAAAAAAAAAGATTTTGTGATTATGGTTGGAGGTTCTGGAATGTATGCGGATTCTTTAATGTTTGGATTGGATTCTTTCCCTAAAATATCCCCTGAGATTAGAAATCAAATCGAATTATTTTATAAATCTCATGGTCTAAAAGGACTTCAGGAGCTCTTATTAAAGAAAGATCCTAAATATTATACCCGTGTTGATATTAAAAATCCCACAAGACTCATTAGAGCCATAGAAGTCTGCATTGCCTCAGAAAAACCATATTCATCTTTCCTTGGAAAAGAAAAAAAACCAAGAAACTTTGTCTCAAAAATGGTTATTTTACATCGCCCAAGAAAGGATTTATATGAAAGAATTAACCACCGCGTTGATCAAATGATAGAAGTAGGACTAATAAAAGAAGCGCAAAAATTACTTCCAAACAAAAATCTTTCACCTTTAAAAACAGTTGGTTATAAAGAACTCTTTCCTTGTTTTGAAGGAAAAGAAGCTATTCAAGATGGTACTTCAAAAATAAAGAAAAACACTAGACGTTATGCAAAACGTCAAATAACTTGGTTTAAAAAATATAATAATGCTTTGTCTTTTCCTGCAGATACAGAAGCTAAAGTAATTTATGAATTACTAACCACTTAGTTGACTAAAGTTATTTGTTGATATTTAAAAAAAAATCTGTATTGACAAGTTTTTTATAACGCCTTTTTATGATTTTATTAAAGTTTTGAGCAAGAAAAAAGGAATATGAAATTTTAACCTTCTGTCTAATTCAATATTTAATATGAATTATTATAGCAGGCACATAAAGCGAAAAATTATTTTAAATATTCAGATACATTCTTTTGTATTCGTTGTTGGATATTGTCTATTGATGCTTTTTTAAAAGAAAATCCTGTGATTTTTTCATATAACTCAATGTAACGTTCTGAAATAGAATTAATTAATGTATCATCCATTTCTGGAACTTTCTGTCCTTCAAGTCCCTTAAACCCATTACTTATAAGCCATTGCCTAACAAATTCTTTAGATAATTGTTTTTGTGGTAGACCTTCTTTTTGCCTTATTTCATAACCTTCTTCATAAAAGTAACGTGAGGAATCTGGAGTATGAATTTCATCTATTAAAAGAATTTGTCCAGTGCTACTTTTACCAAATTCATATTTTGTATCTACTAAAATGAGACCTTGTTTTTTAGCAATTTTGCTGCCTCTTTCAAAAAGCTGTTTAGTGTATTTTTCTAAAAGATTATAATCTGTTTCATTTACAATACCTTCAGAAATTATTTCTTCCCTAGAAATGTCTTCATCATGACCTTCTTCTGCTTTTGTTGAAGGTGTAATTATTGGAATCTCAAAACGATCATTTTCAATCATTCCTTCTTGCATTCTAACACCACACAAAACTCTACCTCCTCTTTTATATGTTCGTGCAGCATGTCCTGATAAATAACCTCTAATAACCATTTCAATTCTAAATGGTTTACAAGAAATTCCAATAGAAACGTTTGGATCAGGAGTTGCTTCTAACCAGTTTGGAACAATGTCTGAAGTTGCTTTTAACATTTGAGTAGCAATCTGATTCAAAATTTGACCTTTATATGGAATTCCCTTTGGCATTACAACATCAAAGGCAGAAATTCTATCAGTAGCTACCATTAATAATAAATTATTTTGCATGTGATACACCTCTCGTACTTTTCCAGTATATTTTGAATTTAATCCTTCTATTTGAAGATTAATATCCATTAGTGTTTTTGAAATCATCAATTTTCGTGTTCAATACTTTTATAAGCTTCAATTACTTTTTTAACTAATAGATGACGAATAACATCTTTGTCATCTAGGTGAATAATTTTGATTCCTTTAGTATCTTTTAAAATTAAAAGAACTTCTTTAAGTCCAGAAATTATACGTCTTGGCAAATCTATTTGACCTGGGTCACCTGTTATCATAAATTTAGCATTCTTACCCATTCGTGTTAAAAACATTTTCATTTGAGCATGAGTAGTATTTTGAGCCTCATCAAGAATTACAAATGCATTATCTAAAGTCCTTCCCCTCATAAAAGCCAAAGGCGCTATTTGAATAATTCCCTTTTCTAAATAACTTTTTAATTTTTCATTAGGAATCATATCCCTCAAAGCATCATATAGTGGTTGCATATATGGATCGAGCTTTTCATTTAGGTCTCCAGGAAGAAAACCTAAATTCTCTCCAGCCTCAACAGCTGGACGGGTTAATATTATACGTTTGACTTTTTTTTCTTTTAAAGCACTAACTGCAAGAGCAACGCCAGTATATGTTTTTCCAGTACCAGCTGGTCCAATGGCAAAAACCATATCGTTCCCAAGCATTGAATCCACAAGTTTTTTTTGATTAAAGGTTTTGGCCTTAATAATCTTTCCCCCCAAACCATGAAGAATAACAGATTCTGTTCCATTATTTAATTCATTTTTTTGATCATTGTTAGCCATAACGATACGCTCTATAATTTCGTCGTTTAGTTTATTAAACTTTATGAAATGTTGAATTAGCATTGATATTCGCATTTCAAATTCTTTTAGAATAATGGGCTCCCCATAAACTTTTAATGAATCCCCTCTTGCAACAATTTTAATTTTTGGGAAATACGTTCGAAGTTTAGCAATATTAGAATTTTGATCCCCAAAAAAATCTCTCGTATTTAGCTCAGTTAAATCAATTTTTATTTCATTCAAAGGCTACTAGTTTAAAATGAATTATTTTTGTTTATCAGGTTTTAGCCTGCGCATAAAAATAGAATAATTTTAATTAATTAAATATTTAATTTTCACTTTATGACCTTCGTAACTTTAACGACAGATTTTGGACATAAAGATTATTCTATTGCTGTAATAAAAGCTGCACTTTTAAGTCAAATCCCTGAGGTAAATATTATCGATATATCTCATCAAATTAGTCCATACAATCATTCTGAAACTGCTTATATTTTAAAGAATTCATATGCAGCATTCCCAAAGGGAAGTATCCATATTATTGGGGTTGAATCAGAATTTACACCAGAAAACATTCACTTAGCAATGGAATTTGATGGACATTTTTTTATTGGTGCAGATAATGGAATTTTTTCGTTGATTAAAGAAGAATTAAAATCGACAAAAATTGTAGCTATCAACATTCATAAATCAGTAATTACATCTTTTCCTGTTCTAGATGTATTCATTAATGTAGCAGCTCACATATCTAGAGATGGAGAACTCGAAGTAATAGGATCTCCTATCAATGAAATATGTGAATTAACGAACATTAAACCTGTGATCAATCCTGAGGAAAATAAAATATTAGGAAGTGTCATTTATATCGATAATTATGGAAATGTGGTTACAAATATTACTGAAAAACTTTTTAAAAAAATTGGAAAAACTAGAAATTTTATGATTTCAGCACGTACACTTAAATTTCGTGAAATACATAATAGCTACGGAGGCTCAATTGATTTTAGTTTACCCAAAGAAAAAAGAGAGGAAGATGGAAAAAAAGTAGCCTTGTTTAATTCTGCAGGACATTTAGAGCTAGCGGTATATAAGAGTAACCCATCTACTGTTGGGAGTGCTAGCTCTCTTTTTGGTCTGAACTACCGAGATCCCATAACTATAGAATTTGATTAATATGTTAAATATCGCTCGAAGAGAATTGCATTTTTTTTTCAGTAATCCAATAGGTTATTTAGCAATAGGGGTTTATTTATTAATAAGCACTTTATTGCTTTGGTTTTTTGATACTCCTTATAATATACTCAATATTGGCTTTGGGAGTTTATCAACCTTTTTTGAGCTTTCGCCTTGGCTTTTTTTATTACTTATTCCAGCTCTTAGTATGCGTAGTTTTTCTGAAGAGCGTACTACTGGAACTTTTGAGTTATTAATGACAAAGCCATTAAATGCCATTGATATTTATTGTGGAAAACTTCTTGGAATTACAGCTGTATTTTCCATTGCATTACTTCCTACTATTTCAAATATTTTTGCAATTTACAATCTATTAACTCCAGATTCATACATAGACTGGGGAAGTATAGTTGGTTCTTACATCGGTTTAATTGGAGTAGGCTTTCTTTTTTTAGCATTAAGCTTATGCAGTTCTCTTTTAATTAAAAATCAAATTGCATCCTTTCTTGTATCAGTTTTAGCCTGTTTCACACAATTTTATTTATGGTCATTTCTAGCTGATTTAAGTGAGTATAATTGGGTTTATAAAGTCCTATCAAACATTGGAATCCAATCCCATTATTTAAGTATAAGTAGAGGCGTATTAACACTTAAAGCTATTGTTTATTTTATAGGTCTTTTTGTAAGTATTTCTTGTCTTAGTATTTTATTAATTAAAAATAATGAAACTCCTAAAAGAGCTTTCAAGACCCCATTACTCATGATTTTTTTCACAATATTATTAACCAATTTAAGTAGTGTATCTAATATACAAATTGACCTTACACAAGATCAGCGTTATAGCCTAGCGGAGTCGACAATCAATAAACTTAACAACCTTGAACAACCATTGCGAATAGACGTTTTTTTAGAGGGTGAATTACCCGGACCCTATGTTAGTTTCAGAAATGAAGTAGATGCTGTTATGGCTCAATTTAAAAATCAGTCTAATCAAATTATTGTTAATTATAACAACCCTTTTGACTTTGGGACTACGGAGCAAATAATTCAGGAAATGCATGAATATGGCATGAGCCCTGAAACTGTTATTGAAAATAAAGATGGAAAACGAAATGAGAGTATTGTTTTTCCTTGGATTATTGTTAATAGTGGTGAACGATCAGAACGAATTTCACTAATTCAGAATCAATTGGGTGATAAACAAAAAATTAAATTAACACGTTCATTACAACAATTAGAATATCAAATAATGGATGGTATTCATAAAATAACGCTGAAAAGTAAACCAACTATTGCTGTTCTTACCTCACATCAAACATCAGAAAATATAAAAATAGCTGATCTTTTAAAAAGTCTTCGTCCTTATTATAATTTAGCTTCGTTTAATCTTAAAGAAGAAGGTTTAACCGATCAAAAAAGTTTAGAAAACTTAAATCAATTTGATCTTTTATTGGTATCAAATCCTAAAGAAGAATTTACGAGAAATGAAAAATACATTTTAGACCAATTTAGTCTAAACGGAGGGAGTCAATTTTGGATGATAGAAGGCTTAAATATTGATATTGAAAGTCTTTTCAATTCAAAAGGAAAAACCCAAGGTTTTCCTAGAAATTTAAATTTAGATGATTACTTCTTTAACTATGGGATTAAGATTCAAAAAAAAATCCTTCAAGATCTTTATAATGCGCCTATAGTTTTGGCAAGTGGTTCAAACGAAAATACTCAATATATACCATACCCCTGGCCATACTATCCTGTTTCTAAACCAGAAAACAGTTCTCAAATTGGAAAAGATATTGGACCCATAATTACAAAATTTGTAAGTCCAATTGACACCCTCAGTAATAATTTATTAAAAAAACCAATTTTAAAATCATCAAAATTCACTAAATCAACAAGTGCATCTAAATTAATTTCATTGGAACTTGCGGGTCAGAAAAATGACCCTTCTAGTTTTGATGAGTCTGATAAAATTCTTGGTTTAACTGTAGAGGGGAAAACCACATCATTATTTAAAAATAGAATTAAACCAATAAACCTTAAAAATTCAAAAGAGAATGGCCCTGTGAAAATGATAATTTTTGGTGATGGAAATCTTGCAGAAAACCAGACTGACAAGGGAGTTCCTCTAAGCTTAGGTTATGATAAATGGACTAATAATTTTTATTCTAATAAAAGTTTAATTATGAATTCAATTCATTATTTAACTGATAACAATGTCAGATTATCTTTACGTAAAAAAATATGGCAAGTTGCCTTTTTAGACGAACAAAAAATAATTCGAAATATAGCCATTTGGAAAATAAGCTTATTATTATTTCCGCTTTTATTGGGTATAGGAATTGGGTGGATTAACCTAAGAATTAGAAGTAAATATTTATTGGTATAACTGTTAATAAGTTTCTTTTAGGATTCAGACCAATTCAAATATCTTTGTTGTAAATATTTAATATGAAATTTATTGTTTCTAGTGCTTCCCTTCTTAAAGAACTTCAAATGTTAGGAGGAGTAATTAATAGTACCAATACCCTTCCTATTTTGGATAATTTTCTATTTAAAATTAATGGAAATAAATTGACTTTAACTGCATCTGATCTTGAAACTACTTTTTCAACCTCTATTACAGTAGAGTCTGAAAGTAATAGTTTAATAGCTCTTCCTGCAAGATTATTACTAGATATATTAAAAACTTTTCCAGAACAACCTTTAACGTTTGTTAAGACCGAAAAAAGCACAGTTGAAATAAGTGCAAATAATGGTAAATATGCTTTAGCTTTTGTTGAGGGAGAGGAATTCCCTAAATCATCTGAGGTAAGTGATGCAAAAACAACCGTATTGAATAGTAAAATTCTTCATACTGCAATAAATAATACCTTGTTTGCAAGTGGAAATGATGATTTACGTCCTGTTATGAGTGGAGTCTTTTTTCAGTTCTCCACTGAATCCTTAACCTTTGTAGCTACTGATGCTCATAAACTCGTTAAATACACACGTACTGATGTTACATCTAATGATACTTCAGAGTTTATAATGCCTAAAAAACCTTTACAGTTATTAAAAGGAATTTTACTGGGCTCTGAAGATGAAATAGTTATTGAATACAATGAAACCAACGCACAATTCAGTTTTGGAGAATCAACGCTTACTTGTCGATTAATTGATGGTAAATATCCTAATTATGAAGCTGTAATTCCAAAAGAAAATCCCAATCAAATGCAGCTTGGTCGTATTGATTTTTTAAATTCGGTTAGAAGGGTAAGTATTTTTTCTAACAAAACAACTCATCAAATTCGTTTAAAAATTGCAGGAGCTGCATTACAAATTTCCGCTGAAGATTTTGATTATAGTAATAGTGCTGAAGAACGTCTAGATTGTGATTATCAAGGTGAAGATATTCAAATTGGATTTAATTCTCGTTTCCTTATTGAAATGCTCAATAATATGGAATCTGATAATATTAAACTTTCCATGTCACTTCCAAATAGGGCAGGCATTATATCTCCATTGGATCATACAGAAGAAGGAGAGAATATTACCATGCTTGTAATGCCAGTTATGCTTAATGATTAATTATTATATAAACACTTTGCTATTTTACTAAACCCCTCATTATTACTTCAGATAATCGCTTATAGGTTCCGTTTTCTAGTTTTTCTCTAATTCCAGAAAACGCTTTTAATGTAATCTTGATGTCTTCCAATGTGTGTGTTGCCGTTGGAATAAGTCGTAATAAAATTAACCCCTTAGGGATTACTGGATAAACAACAATAGAACAAAATATTCCAAAATTTTCACGAAGATCTTTTACTAATGCCATAGCTTCAGGGATACTTCCCTTTAGATAAACTGGTGTAACGCAACTTTGAGTAGTACCAATATCAAAACCACTTTCTTTTAACCCATTTTGTAAAGCGTCGACATTCTCCCATAACTTAATTTTAAATTCAGGACGAGTTCGCAACATATCTAGTCGCTTTAATGCTCCTTTTACTAATTGCATTTGCAGAGATTTAGCAAACATTTGAGAGCGCATATTATATTTTAAATAATCAACAATTTCTTTCTCAGCAGCAACAAATGCACCAGTTGAAGCCATTGATTTAGCAAACGTAGCAAAATAAACATCAATTTGATCCTGAACACCTTGCTCATTTCCAGCACCTTTTCCACTTTCACCAAGGGTACCGAAACCATGTGCATCATCTACTAAGAAACGAAAGTTATATTTCTTTTTTAAGGCAACAATTTCCTTTAATCGGCCTTGCTCCCCTCGCATTCCAAAAACACCTTCAGAAATAACTAAGATACCTCCTCCAGTTTGATCTGCTAACTTCGTAGCACGTTGTAAATTTTTTTCAAGACTAATAACATCATTATGTTTATAGGTAAATCGTTTCCCAATATGAAGACGAACACCATCAACAATACATGCATGAGCATCTACATCATAAACAATCACATCATCTTTTCCGACTAAAGTATCTATAGTAGACAAGATTCCTTGGTATCCAAAATTTAATAAATAAGCAGCTTCTTTATCTACAAATTTAGCTAACTCATTTTCTAATTGCTCATGTAAATCAGTATGACCTGACATCATTCGGGCACCCATTGGATAAGCTGATCCATATTCTGCAGCTGCTTCTGCATCTACCTTCCTAACTTCAGGCTGATTTGCTAATCCTAAATAATCATTAACACTCCAGGTAATTACCTCTTTCCCTTTAAATTTCATTCTATTGGAAATAGGTCCTTCTAACTTTGGGAACACAAAATAACCTTCTGCTTGAGAAGCCCATTTTCCAAGTGGTCCCTTGTTTTCGTATATTCTATTGAATAAATCTCTCATTTTATAGTTGTAAGATCGTTTATATATTGAATGTTATTTTGTGATTCATTAACGGAATCAAAAAATCCTTGTGCTGCCATCCATTCTTCATTATATATTTTGCTCATATAACGTGAACCATGATCCGGAAAAATGACTACAACTTTACTATCCTCATCAAAATATTTTTCTTCTACTAATTGGTGAATCGCCTGCATCGCAGCACCGGATGTATAGCCAACAAACATCCCCTCAGAACGGGTAATGTTTCTAGCTGCATGAGCACTTGATTCATCTGTAACTTTTACAAACAAATCAATTACATCAAAATGAGTGGAAGAAGGAATTAAACTTTTTCCCAATCCCTCTATCCGATATGGATATATTTCATTTGGGTCTAATTCTTGTGTTTCATGATACTTTTTTAAAACAGAACCATAGGCATCGACTCCAATAACTTTAATATTCGGATTTTTTTCTTTTAAAAACTTAGCACAACCTGAAATAGTTCCTCCCGTTCCACTACTTGCGACAAGGTGAGTTATTTTTCCATTTGTTTGCTCCCAAATTTCTGGACCCGTAAAACGATAATGTGCCTCAACATTAAGTTCATTAAAATATTGATTGATATAAACTGAATTTTTGATTTCACTATGTAATTTTTTAGCTACTTCATAATAAGATCTTGGATCATCAACTGGAACATTAGCAGGGCAAACATGAACTTTAGCTCCCATTGAGCTTAACATGTTAATCTTATCTTTTGAAGATTTTGAACTAACTGCTAGAACGCAATTATATCCTTTAATCATAGATACCATCGCTAAGCTAAAGCCTGTATTTCCTGAAGTAGTTTCAATAATAGTAGCTCCTGGCTTTAAAATACCTTTGCGTTCTGCTTCTTCAATAATATATTTAGCTATTCTGTCTTTATTTGAATGACCCGGATTAAAAGCCTCAAACTTTGCATAAAAAGATCCTTTATAATCTTTTACAGCTTTATTTAATCGAATCAAAGGTGTGTTTCCAATCAACTCTAATATGTTTTGATAAGTATTCACATGTCCATTCATACTTTGTGTTTTAAAACAAAATTTTTGCAAATTTAATCAAAAATTATTAGTTAACTTTCCCTTCTAACTGTAACATGAAAGTGTATTCTTTTGCTACATCTTTTAAGACATCAAATCTACCTGAAGCACCACTGTGTCCAGCCTCCATGTTAGTGTCTAAGAATAAAACAGTATTATCGGTTTTAAATGTTCTTAATTTGGCTACCCATTTTGCTGGCTCCCAATATTGCACTTGAGAATCATGAAATCCTGCAGTGACTAATAGATTTGGGTAGGCTTGTGCTTTAATATTGTCGTAAGGTGAATAAGACTTCATGTAATCGTAATATTCTTTGTTATTAGGATTTCCCCATTCATCATATTCTCCTGTAGTCAATGGTATGCTATCATCCAACATAGTAGTTAATACATCTACAAAAGGAACTGCTGCTATTACACTTTTATATAATTCTGGAGCTTCATTTACAATGACTCCCATTAAGAGTCCCCCTGCTGAACCTCCAACTGCATGAAGATGAGAAGCGCTAGTATAGTTTTCTCTAATTAAATATTTTGAGCAGTCTATAAAATCATTAAAAGTATTTTTCTTTTTAAATAATTTTCCATCCTCATACCATTGACGACCTAAATACTCACCGCCTCTAACATGTGCAATTCCGAAAATAAAGCCTCTGTTTAATAAGCTTAAGCGACTACTTGAAAAACTAGGGTCAACAGTTGAACCATAGGAACCATAGGAATATAAGATAAATGGTGTTTGAGAACTGGGTTCAGTATCTTTATGATGAACTATAGAAATTGGAACTTCTAAACCATCTCGTGATGTTGACCATATGCGTTTTTCCAAATAATTATTTGGATCAAAATTTTGATCCATAATTTTACTTTGCTTAAGTAATGTTGAAGTTTTTTTAACCATATCATACTCAAAGAGACTACTTGGTGTAGTCAGTGATGTATAGCCATATCGTAATTTTATTGAATCAAAATTTGGATTATATCCACTATATAAATTATATGTTTCTCCTTTTATTGGTAAATAATAATCTTCTGTTCCATCCCATCGCATAATTCGTATTTGCGTTAAACCTCTGGTTCGTTCAGTTACAACCCAATATTCTTTAAAAATCTCAATGTCTTCTAGCAATACATCGTCACGATGTGCTAAAATTGTTTCCCATTGATCTATAGTAGTTTTTGAAGTAAGTGTTTTAGATAACTCAAAATTTAAAGCCTTGTTTTTATTGCTTAAAATGTAAAAGTGATCTTTAAAATGATCAATGCTATATTCAAGTCCACGTATTCTTGTCTGAATAACTTGGAATGGACTAAGTGGCAAATCTGACTTTATAAATTGGATTTCAGTTGTAAGTGTGCTATATGACGAAATATATATGTATTCGGTTGATTTAGATTCGCTTACATACACTGAAAAAGTTTCATCTTTTTCATTAAAAACTAATACATTATCATTTTCAGGTTGCTTAATGTTATGTCTTAAAATACTTTCAGAACGAAGTGTTTCTGGATTTTTATAAACATAAAAAAAATGTTCATTATCCGATGACCAAGCTGATCCACCTGTAGTGTTTTCTATTTTAGTTGGAAGAATTTGGCCACTATTTAAGTCCTTAACATAAATTGTGTATTTTCTTCGTGACTCTAAATCAACTCCATATACTACTTTTGAATTGTCAGGACTTACATTTAATCCTACTAAACGAAAATAATCATATTCTTTTGCCATTTTATTACAGTCAAAAATAATTTCTTCTTTAGCATCTAAAGACTTTTTTTTACGCGTATAGATGGGATATTGTTGTCCCTTTATAAAACGTATGATGTACCAGTAATCATTATAAAAATAAGGTACAGATTCGTCATCTTCTTTCATGCGAGACTTTAACTCTTCAAATAAATTTTTTTCAAATGACTGTGAACTAGTTGTCATTTTTTTTAAATAATTATTTTCACGCTCAAGATAATCAACTACTTCAGGGTTATCACGTTCTTTAAACCAGAAATAATCATCAATTCTCAAATCATTATGTTCTTTTAATTGAAAAGGGATTTTATCTGCAACAGGAGGTAATATATTTTTTTCAAAATTCATAGATGATTTTTTTTTACATGCCGTAAATGTGGTTACAAAAATCAAACTTGTAATTAATATATAGCTACGCATATCCATTCATTTTTATTAAAGTTGTTAACACATAATCATGATGATTTTGTGTATAATCTCTATGAGTAACCATTCTTAATTTTCCTTTTCCCAAAGAAATTATATCAATTCCATTTTTATTTAAATCTTTTATAAATTCAGACTCTGAAATACCTTCAATTAGAGAGAATATTAAAATATTAGTTGTAATTGGTTCTACATTTTGAACATAGTTTCTCATTTGTAAAACATCACCTAACTCTTTGGCTTTTCTGTGGTCTTCTTTAAGATCATTTAGTTGATGATTAATGGCATAGATTCCTGCTGCTGCCAAATATCCAACTTGACGCATACCACCTCCAAATATTTTTCTGTAACGAATTGCTTCTTTAATATGTCGCTTTGATCCCAATAACAATGATCCAACTGGACACCCTAAGCCTTTGCTCAAACAAACTGAAATCGTATCAAAAACTCTCCCAAAGTCAATTGGTGTTTCCTTTGTAACTTCTAAAGCATTCCAAAGTCTAGCTCCGTCTAAATGAAATGCTAAATTATGTAGGTCACATAACTCTTTAATAGCAATAATTTCATCAAAATCATATACAGCTCCTCCCCCTTTATTAGTAGTGTTTTCAAGACATACCAAGGTGGTTTTTGGGCTGTGATAAAAGTCTGGAGGATTTATTACTTCTTTAATTTGAGCAGCAGTAATACGACCCCGATTTCCAGGAATTAATCGACATGAAACTCCCGAATTAAAGCTTACCCCGCCTCCTTCATAGTTATAAACATGAGCATAATGATCACATATTAATTGATCCCCAGGTTGTGTATGAATTTTTATTGCTGTTTGATTGGTCATAGTCCCGGAAGGAAAAAACAAAGCATCCTCCATCCCAAAAAGAGTAGCTACTTTGTTTTCTAATTTGTTTACAGAAGGGTCTTCCTTAAAAACATCATCACCAACTTCTGCTGCAATCATAGCTTCAAGCATTTCCTTAGAAGGTTTTGTAACAGTATCACTTATTAAGTTGACTTTCATTAGTTAAGATTAAATTTAAAAGATATTCAGTATTAATAATCACATGAAAAAGAACCAATAGGTGAACCATCAGGAAGTCTTTTCGATGAAATTAGATTAAAACTAGAGGGATTATCAAAGTAATTTTGAATTTCCATTCGATAAAAATTTGAAAAATTTGCTTCTGACTGTCCGGCTAACCATCGATCCAATGCTTCCAATTGCTCATATACAGTTGCTTTTGTAATACTACTTGCCAAAGAGTTTTGCCCCAAGTGCATTAAATGTTTTAAAATAGAGCCCTTAACGATCTCATTAAGTTGGTTTTCATGAGTATTACGGAATGTCTTTTTGAAATGATTTTTAATCAATATATTCAATGTTTCTTTTAAGGATAGTTGATTCTTGTCAAAACCAAATTGCATTACCAATCTATTTGCACGTTCTGGATGTAATAACATTCCAATAAGAGCATCACCCAAACTTGATGCAATTCCTAAATAGTCAAAAGTTACACCCGTTTGTGATAAAAAGTTTTCACGAGTTCGAGGATTTGAAAAAGATCTTGGATGAAGTAATTTATTCAGATGTGATGGGATTTTTAATGCTTTAGGATTTAAGGTATTTAAATACTCTAACAATGCATTACGTTGTTGTGTTGGACTAACAACTTTAACAGAGAAAGGAATTGGTCCCTTTATAGCATAATTATAATCAACACCACCAATCATTTTCACAACAGCTTCAACTTGATAACGATGTAAAAGATACATTGGTACAAATAGATCTTCAAGATCACTATAAGGAGCACCATCTTTAATGTGATTTAAAGATAATTGATTTAATGCTTTGGATCTAATTTGCATTAAAGCATTTAATTCATCTGTTGCGGAAGACCCATTATCCCACAAATGTGCTTTTGGATGTGCTCCACCTATTGGTCGTGCATCACTATCACTTATGAAAAGATGACCTTCTTTAAGAGAGTTTTCTAGCAGTAAATTTAATTCTTTTGATTCATCTATATCATCAGGAAAATCACTGTAAGCATATCCCACACTTACTTTATCCCAACTTCCTATTCCTGTTTCATATGCTTTTGAATAATTTATTTTATCATTTTCTAAGGTTAAATATGGATGTGGGTAATCCATTACAGAAGTACGTGATTTTGCACTTGCTGCAAAATTATGAGCAAAACCTAACGTATGTCCTATTTCGTGTGCAGATAATTGTCGAATTCTATCCAATGCTAATTCGAGAGCTGCATTTTCTTTATTATTAGTTGGATCAAATGGTGCCTCCGTGAGACCTAAGGCAATCATAAAATCTTGTCTTATCCTTAAACTTCCTAAACTTACATGGCCTTTTATTATTTCTCCAGTCCTAGGATCTGAAACGCTAGATCCATAACTCCAGCCTCTAGTTGAACGATGCACCCATTGAATCACATTGTAACGAACATCCAATGGATCTGCATCATCTGGTAATATTTTTACCTGAAAAGCATCTTTATATCCTATGCTTTCAAAGGCCTGATTCCACCATCCTCCACCTTCTATAAGAGCAGAACGAACTGGTTCTGGTGTTCCATTATCTAAATAGTAAATAATTGGCTCAATGGCTTCACTAATTTCTGCAGAAGGATCTTTCTTTTCCAAACGATGACGATAGATGTATTGCTTTTCGGTAGATTCATTTACAGGTGAAGAATAGTCGTAAAAAGAAAAAGCATTAACACCTGATCGTGGATCGAATTTCCGTGTTTCATAATCAGAATCTGGTAACGCGACAAATGAGTGATGCTGATTCACAGTAATTGCATTTGGAGTAGGTGTAACAGAACGTAACGAATTTCCAGGATCACTCCCAGTAAAGGTTAATAACATATCAAATTCAATGTTTAAAGGGAATGCTTTAGTTCTATCTAAATATACTGCAGATCTATCTTTATCAATCTTAAAAGTTCCTTGCCTACGTAGCTTTAGTCTCTTACTAACACCATGAGCATCTTCTAATAAGAAAGGTGTTAAATTAATTATGTAGGATCCATTAATTCTTTCTTCAATTGGAAAACTATAAAGAACAGACTTTGCAAATGCCTCCTTAATAGACCGTTTTTCTTGAGGATTATCTGAGGTAGATCGATATTTTAAATTAGGTTGAACCAGAAATAATTTATTCCCAGTTTTTGTAAAATAAACAATACGCTTATTTCCCAATTGGCCACGATCCAATCCAATATCATTACTTCCAATTCCTTGACTTAAACTATTTACGTAAAGAAACTCTTGATCTAATTTATCTACTGATAAAAATAGTTGATCTTTTTGAGAATGATAATTAAAATTAAAAAAACCATTATACAGCTCTGTATTATCAAGTAGAGATGTATTAGTAAAATCTTTATTTTTATTTACTTTTTTTTGAGCATTGAGTCCAAAAGAAAATATAAATAATACCACCATTGCAAGCTTAACTCTTGTCATATAAATATATTTAATGAATTTAAAACTACTAAAAACAAATTAAAGAGAAGGATATCCCGTTTTTTTTATCAACCAAAAAACATAATTAGAAATAATTACTTAGCCTTCCATTTTTATAGAATAATCTAACCATTGATTAGTTTTTTCCTCTAAAGTATTTTCCAACTCTTTTAATGCAATAGAAAGCTCTTTTATTTCTTCAGCACTGATTTTTTCATTTGCAAAACGATTTTGAAGAGACAACTTTTTAAGTTCTATTTTTTTTATATTATTTTCTAATTTTTTGAAAGATTGCTGGTCTTCATATGAAAATAAATTCTTAGTTGATTCTTTTAATTTCCAATCTTTTTTTGTTTTTTTTTCTTCAATTAATTGGGTTGAATGAGCTTCTCCTTCATAGGCGCGATAATCAGAATAATTTCCTGGAAAATCTTCAATTATACCTTGTCCTTTTAGAATAAAAAGATGATCAACAATTTTATCCATAAAATAACGGTCATGGGATACTACCAATAAACAACCTGGAAAATCTAAAAGAAAATTCTCCAAAACATTGAGTGTAACAATATCTAAATCATTTGTAGGTTCATCAAGAATTAAAAAATTAGGATTCTGAATAAGAATAGTACATAAATATAAGCGCTTACGTTCACCTCCACTGAGTTTTTCAACAAAGTCATACTGTTTTTTACGATCAAATAAAAAACGTTCTAATAGTTGCTGAGCAGATATTTTCTTGCCTTTTTTTAATGGAATAAACTCTCCGAATTCTTGAATAACTTCAATGACCTTTTGTCTTTCTTTAACTTTTATACCACTTTGAGTATAATAACCAAATTTCAATGTTTCACCACGAATGATTTTCCCTGAATCAGGTATAATCGCATCGGTAAGTAAATTTAAAAAAGTAGATTTACCAGTTCCGTTTTTACCTATAATACCAATACGATCATTTCTTTGAAAATTATAATTAAATTGATCTAAAATAACATTGTCTTTGAAGGCTTTCGAAACTTTATGCATTTCAATCATTTTAGAACCTAGACGTTCCATATTGATTTCTAATTGAACTTCATGATCATTTCTCCGTTGTTTAGTTTTTTCTTTTATAACTTTAAAATCATCAATTCTAGATTTTGATTTGGTAGTTCGTGCTTTTGGTTGTCTTCGCATCCATTCCAATTCATTTGCAAAATGACGTTTAGTTTTATGAGCTGTAGTTTCCTCTTGAGAAATTCTTACGGCTCGTTTTTCTAGATAATAAGAATAACTTCCTTTATAAGTATATAATTCTCCTTCGTCCAATTCAATGATTTCATTACACACTCGTTCCAAAAAATAACGGTCATGGGTAACCATAAGTAGGGTCGTTTTTTCTTTTATAAAGTAAGCTTCTAGCCACTCAATCATTTCCATATCCAAATGATTAGTGGGTTCATCTAAAATTAAAAGGTCAGGCTTTTCAAGAAGAGATGTGCAAAGAGCAAGACGTTTTTTTTGCCCCCCTGAAAGAGTAGAAACTTTCATTTTTAAATCTCCTAATTTAAGTTTACTAAGCATCTGCTTATATTGAGTTTCAAAATCCCAAGCTACATGTTGGTCCATTGCCTCAAAAGCAATTTGATATCCTTCAGAATCTTCTGGATTTAACAGCGCTTTTTCATACACAGCTATCACTTGAAGAATTTTGTTGTCTGAACCCAATATAGTCTCCTCAACTGTTAAATTAGGATTTAATTTTGGGTCTTGAGCTAGGTATGAAATATGAGTTCCTTTCCTAAAATTAACCTCTCCCGTATCTGAGGTATCTTGTTGAGCAATGATTTTTAATAAAGTCGTTTTACCGCTTCCATTTTTAGCTATGAAGGCGATTTTTTGTCCTTTACTAATTCCAAAGGAAATAGGTTCAAAAATAATACGTTCTCCATATGATTTTGAAACGCCTTCTACTGAAAGTAGATTCATATATAATTTACTTTAATTTTTCATAAAAGTACGGATTAAGATTTGGGGAATTGAAAATGTATATTAGATTTGATTTATTAAATAAAGAGTTAATTTAAACTAGTAAATAACAGATTTACTTATTTTTATAATTTAAATTAAACATATGATTTCAAACGAGCAATACAAACATATAATGGAACGCCTGATTGCCTTAAGGCAATATCTTTGACATTGATGCCAAAGATATTGAAATTAAAAACCAAGAAGAAAAAACTTTAGCTCCAGATTTTTGGAGTAATGCCTTAAAAGCGGAACTTCATATGAAAGGTTTAAGGAATCTCAAAAAATGGGTGACAGATTACAATAAAATTATTCAAGAATCTGAAGACCTTGAAGTACTCATGGAATTTGTTAAATCAGGAGAAGTTACTGGTAAGGAAGTTGAAGCTCAATATTATCATATCGAACAACTTTTAGAAGCAATTGAATTCAGAAACATGCTTTCCGATGAAGGAGATGATTTAAGTGCAGTACTTCAAATTACTGCTGGTGCAGGTGGGACTGAAAGTTGTGACTGGGCCGCCATGCTTATGCGTATGTATTTAATGTGGTCTGAAAAACAAGGATATAAAGTTAAAGAACTTAATCACCAAGCTGGTGAAGTTACTGGAATAAAAACTGTGACTATAGAAATAGAAGGATCCTACGCTTTTGGATGGCTTAAAGGAGAAAACGGAGTGCACCGATTAGTTCGTATATCACCTTTTGATACAAATTCTAAACGCCACACATCATTTGCGTCCGTTTATGTTTATCCGCTTGTAGATGATAGTATTGAAATTATGATTAACCCTTCAGAGTATAGTTGGGAAACAATGCGTTCTAGTGGTGCAGGAGGACAAAATGTTAATAAAGTAGAAACAGCCGTTCGTTTAAGACATCAACCAACAGGAATTGTTATTGAGAATTCTGAAACTCGTTCTCAATTAGAAAATAAAAATAAAGCAATGCAATTATTGCGCTCACAATTATATGAATTAGAGCTTCAGAAAAAATTAGCCGCAAGAGATGAAATTGAAGCCTCTAAGAAAAAAATTGAATGGGGATCTCAAATTAGAAATTATGTAATGCACCCCTATAAATTAGTAAAAGATGTTAGAACACAACATGAAGTTACCGATGTTGATGCAATAATGAACGGGCAGATAGATCCGTTTTTAAAAGCTTATTTAATGAGTATGGGACAAAAAGATTTAGCCAAATAATAGAGATAAAATGAATATTAAAACTATAATATTTGATTTAGGAGGTGTTCTAATCGATTGGAATCCAGAATATTTATACCTAGATATTTTTGAAGGAGATCGCGTTAAAATGAATGCCTTTTTTGAACAAGTTTGCACTATGGATTGGAACGAAAACCAAGACGCAGGTTACCCGTTATCTAAAGCTACAGAGGACAGAATCGCATTATTTCCTGAATATGAAACATTAATAAAAATATATTATGGGCGATGGGAAGAAATGTTAGGAGAAGCTATTACAGGCTCTGTTCAAATTTTAAAAAAATTAATTAATGATCCTAAGTTTAGAGTAGTCGCATTAACTAATTGGAGCGCTGAAACCTTTCCAGTTGCGCTTAAACGTTTTGATTTTTTACATTGGTTTGAAGGAATTGTAGTTTCTGGAACTGAAAAAACTAGAAAACCTTATCCAGAAATATATCAAATCACTTTAGATAGATTTAATATAGCTCCGTCTGAAACATTATTCATTGATGATAATTTAAGAAACATTAAGGGTGCAGAAGCAATTGGTATAAATGGAATTCATTTTTCAACACCTGAAAAGCTTATAATAGATCTTAATAATTTTAAAATTAAATTATAAGAAAAATAATGTCTGTGACTTTAGATTTTATTAGTATTGAATCACTATCTAAATTAGTGAAGTTATCTGTTCAAACTTTTGAAGAAACTTTTGGCCATAAAAACACTAAAGAAAATATGGCTTGGTATTTTAAAACAAAAATGAATTCTAAACAGCTAAAAAAAGAGTTGCTGCATCCAAATTCTGATTTTTATTGGATTCTTTTTCGAAAAAAAATAATTGGGTATTTAAAATTAAATTTTAATGACGCACAAACTGAGGTTGTTAATCTCGGAGAATCTTTTGAAATTGAGCGTATTTATATTTTAAGCAACTTTCAACAAAAAGGGTTCGGAAAAGATGTACTTTCAAAAGTAATATCATTAGGCAAAAACAAGGGATACTCTTATTTATGGCTTGGGGTATGGGAACAAAACGAAAATGCAATCGCATTTTATACCAAAAAAGGATTTGAGATTTTTAATAGGCATGTTTTTCAGTTGGGAAATGACCCACAAACTGATTTATTAATGGGACTTAAAATCTAAAATGGAGAATCATCTTTTAAATCATCAAATACATCATCTGGATTGGGAAGACTTGAAGTTGATATAGCATTTGGATTCATTTTTGATTGAAATTCAAAAGGAGAATCAAAACTGTCTAAATCTTCAAATTTACCTAAATGACCAATAAATTTTAATCGAATATTATCAAGACCTCCATTACGGTGTTTAGCAACAATAAGTTCAGCTTGACCTTCAGAAGGTGATCGTTCATCATCATCCCATTCATCAATATTATAGTATTCAGGACGGTAAATAAAGGAAACAATATCAGCATCTTGTTCAATAGCTCCAGATTCTCTTAAATCAGAAAGCATAGGGCGTTTAGTCCCTCCTCTTGTTTCTACTGCACGTGATAGCTGTGAAAGTGCAATCACAGGGATATTTAATTCTTTTGCTAATGCTTTTAAATTTCTTGAAATAGTTGAAATTTCTTGTTCTCTATTACCTGATTTAGTACTTGTTCCAGCGGTCATTAGCTGAAGATAATCGACTACAATTAATTTAATTCCATGTTGTGAAGATAATCTCCTTGCCTTTGCCCGTAAATCAAAAATAGAAAGTGAAGGGGTATCATCAATAAAAAGTGGAGCCTTTTCAAGATCGGTTACTTTAACGTTAAGTTGTTGCCATTCATGATCAGCTAATTTTCCAGTTCTTAATTTTTCAGAGGATAAGCCTGTTTCTGCTGAAATTAAACGAGTAATTAGCTGTACAGATGACATTTCAAGAGAAAAGAAAGCAACGGGTATTTGTTTAGTTACGGCTATGTTTCGAGCCATTGATAGTGTCAAAGCTGTTTTACCCATACCTGGTCGTGATGCAATAATAATTAAATCACTGGGCTGCCATCCAGAAGTAAGCTTATCTAACTTTTCAAAACCAGTACTCACACCACTTAATCCATCACGCTTAGAAATTTCCTCAATGCGCTTTTTAGCCTCTATTACAAGGCTTTGAGCTGATTCTGATGACTTTTTAATGTTCCCTTGTGTAATGTCATATAATTTAGATTCTGCTTCATCTAAGAGGTCAAAAACATCAGTCGATTCTTTGTAAGAGCTTTCAATAATTTCATTTGAAATTTTTATCAAACTTCTTTGAATAAATTTCTGAAGAATAATTCTAGCGTGAAATTCAATGTGTGCTGAAGAAGCAACTCGCTGCGAAAGTTGCACTAAATAAAATTCACCTCCAACAGTCTCTAATTTACCTTTTTTACGAAGTTCTGAAGAAACTGTAAGTAAGTCTACTGGCTGTGAATCTTGAAAAAGTTGAAAAATCGCTTCAAAAATTTTTTGATGAGCTGTCTTATAAAAAGCATCAGGTTGAAGAATATCAATTACTTCATCTACTCCTTTTTTGTCAATTAACATAGCACCCAAGACAGCCTCTTCCAATTCTAAAGCTTGTGGAGGAATTCTACCCTGTTGAAGATTTATTACAGCTGGATTTGGTGTTTTATTATATTCAAGAGCCTGCTTTTTTTCCATGACACTAAACTACATCCTTTTCTAATTTCATGATAAAACAAACTATAAAGAATTTAATGTTTATAAGTTTAAAAAAATGTTAATAAGCTGATGGAATTAATCTAAAAATTTCCCATTTCAAGAAACTTATTCCTTCTTTTATTAATTCTTTCTTTTGAAGAATCTTTCTCTATTTTTTTAAATGCTGTCAATAACTCCTTACGGACCGTTTTGAACGTCATTTCACGGTCAAAATGTGCACCACCTAAGGGCTCTTTTATTATTTTATCAATTAATTTATTTTTAAGCATATCTTTAGAAGTAAGTTTTAAGGCTTCCGCAGCTTGTTCTTTATGTTCCCAACTTCGCCATAAAATAGAGGAACAAGACTCAGGAGAAATAACAGAATACCAAGTGTTTTCAAGCATAAATACTTTGTCACCTACACCAATACCTAAAGCACCTCCAGAGGCTCCTTCACCAATAATAACAACAATTATAGGAACATTAAGCGACATCATTTCAAAAATATTACGAGCAATAGCTTCCCCTTGGCCTCGTTCTTCTGCTTCTAAACCCGGAAAAGCTCCAGGTGTATCAATAAAAGTGATAATTGGAATACCAAATTTATCTGCAGACTTCATCAAACGTAATGCCTTACGATAGCCTTCAGGATTTGCCATTCCAAAGTTTCTATACTGTCGTGTTTTAGTATTGTATCCCTTTTGAGTTCCTATAAACATAAAAGATTGATCATCAATCTTCCCTAAACCTCCAACCATTGCCTTGTCATCTAAAACATTTCTATCTCCATGAAGCTCTAAAAATGAATCTCCACAAAGTGCTCTTATATAATCTAAAGTAAAAGGTCTTGAAGGATGACGTGAAAGTTGAACCCTTTGCCATGCTGAAAGATTAGTGTAAATTTCTTCTTTAGTATTTTTTAATTTCTTTTCAATCTGATTACACGTTTCAGCAACATCAATATTACTCTCTTTTCCAATTAATTTACATTTATTAAGTTGATCATGTAACTCTTTAATTGGTAATTCAAAATCTAAATATTCCATAAAAAATTGTCTTTGACAAATGTAAAAATTCTTTATAATTCAGGTTTGTTTTTTAAGATTCTTTCTTGTGTTTATATAAACCGTTCATCAAAATTGATCCTAAAACTATAAAAAAACCAAGGTAAAACATAGGACTCATGTATTCTTCCTCATTCCATATAGTAAGAGATAATAATATCCCATAAATAGGCTCTAAATTAATAATCATCATAATGGTAAAAGAAGACAAATGTTTCATGACTTTGATTGAAATATTGAACGCATAAGAAGTACAGATAAAAGCTAAAATAAAAATCCATGCAAAATCCCAATCTTCTAATTTAAAATCATTTAGACTATAATTACCAAAAAAAAGTACATAGAATATTCCTACTAATGCACCTATCAGTAATTCGTAAAACGAAAGTGTTATTGGATGAGCTTTTTTTACCATTTGATTATTTAAAATTGTAAAAAGGGCTGAAAGAAATGCAGAGAATAAAGCAATTAAGATACCTTGAATTTCTTCAAATTCAGCATTAAATATTAGCCCTACTCCAAGGGCTGTAAATCCACCAAAAAAAATCTCATAAATTAAAACTTTTCTTTTAACTAAAAGCGGTTCCAACATTGCTGTTATGAATGCTCCCGTGGCCATCATACTTAACGTTAAAGAAACCCCTGCAATTTTAATTGCATAAAAAAAAGTAGCCCAATGAATTGCAATAATGACACCACCAATAAATACAGAGCTCCACATAGAAGTTTCAAGGATAAAGTATTTAGGGTTATATAAAATAAAAAAAATGGCTAAACCTAAAGCAGCTAAACCCATACGATAGATTACTAAGGGAATTGCATCAAGAGAAATCAAAGCTCCTAACACAGAGGAAAATCCAAAAATAACTACCACAAAGTGATAAAGCAGAAGGCTTTTTGATCTATCGTTTTGCATGTCGTAAAAGAAAGAATGCTAATAAGCCAAATAAAAATAAAGGCAACCAAGCAGCAATAAATGGCGGAAAAGTAGATTTACTTACTAAAACACCGAAAATTTTATCAAAGAAAATAAATAGGAAACCTAAACTAATCCCAAAAGCTAAGTTTACGCCCATTCCTCCTCTTCTTTTAAATGAAGAAACAGCAACAGCTATAATCGTTAATATAAAAGCTGAAATAGGAATGCTCCATCGCTTATGGCGAACTAATAAATGACTGTTTATTAGTTTAGAACCCCGTTCTCGTTCCTCATCAATAAATTGATTTAGTTCAGAAAAATTAAGCGTTTCAGCCATATAATTTACAGGAGCTAAATCATCAATTTCAAAGTCAAATACAGTGTCTTTTCTTGCATTAGCCTCATAGCGTTCACTATCACCAAAAAAAAATCGTTTGTTGTAATTCGATAAACGGAAAATACTGTCTTTTTCAATCCAGCGAATTCTATTTGCTTTAATTTTAAATTCTAGTTTATTCCCTTCAAAGTGTTCCAATGTAAAATTTGTTGCCCTCTTTCTTATTGGATCATAACTGCTGATATAAATAAACTCATTTTCATTAATTTGTTGAAAAACCTTTGATGTATTCCTCGCTTTTTTAGTCATAAGGTATTTATATCTAAAATCATTAAATCCAAGATTTGATTTTGGAACAATAAACATACCTGCAAAAAAAGCAAATACTGCAATAAACGTTGCAGCTAGTAAAAATGGTTTTAAAAATCTGAAAAATGAAATTCCTGAACTTAAAATTGCAATTACCTCAGTATTATTTGCCAGTTTTGAAGTAAACCAGATTACGGATAGAAAAAGAAAAATTGGAAATAAAAGATTCGCAAAATACCATGTGAAATCAACATAGTATTCTAATATGATCATAAATGGAATTTCTTTCTCTTTGAATTTATCAATCTTTTCAGCAACATCTACCATTATTCCTATAGGAATAAAAAGTAATATCATCACTGAAAAAGTGCCTATATAGCGCTTAATAATGTATAAATCAATAAGTTTCATTCTACAACCGTGGTTCCATTTGTCGTACCATTTTACTTTTCCAGGTACTAAAAGTTCCTGCTAAGATATGTTTTCTGGCCTCACGAACCAACCAGAGATAAAAGCTCAAATTATGAAGGGTTGCAATTTGCTTCCCAAGCATTTCATTGACAGTAAACAAATGACGTAAATAAGCTTTACTATAGTCTAAGTCAGCAAAACAATAACTTGAAGTATCAATAGGTGAAAAATCATTTTCCCATTTTTTATTTTTAATATTAATTGTCCCTTCAGCTGTGAAAAGCATACCATTTCTGGCATTTCTTGATGGTAAAACACAATCAAACATGTCAATACCCAATGCAATATTCTCAAGTAAATTAATTGGAGTTCCTACGCCCATTAAATATCGTGGTTTATCTTTAGGAAGTACTTGACATACGATATCGGTCATGGCATACATTTCCTCTGCTGGTTCACCAACGGAAAGACCACCAATTGCATTAGCAGGTAAATCTTGTTCAGCAATAAATTCAGCTGATATTTTGCGTAAATCCTTATACGTACTTCCCTGAATAATTGGAAGCAAAGTTTGCTCATAATTATATGTCATGGGCAATTTTTTATTAGTTTCTATACAACGAATTAACCATCGATGGGTTCGTTCCATAGAGTTTTTCGCATAATTATAATCACATGGGTATGGTGTGCATTCATCAAAAGCCATTATAATATCTGCACCAATAGAACGCTGAATTTCTATGGCTCGTTCTGGAGTAAAAAAATGATATGAACCATCTATATGTGACTTAAATTTTACGCCTTCTTCTTTTATTTTTCTATTGGCTGATAATGAGTATACTTGGTATCCACCAGAATCAGTTAAAATGGGTTTTTCCCATCCCATAAATTTATGAAGACCACCTGCTTGCTCTAAAATTCCTGTTCCAGGACGTAAAAATAAATGATAGGTGTTTCCTAAAATTATGTCTGGTTTAATATCGTTTTTTAATTCTCTTTGGTGAACTCCTTTTACGGTTGCTGATGTACCAACCGGCATAAAAATTGGTGTTTCAATTGTACCGTGGTCAGTATTGAGAGATCCTGCACGTGCTTGTGAGTTAGGATCGTTTGCGAAAAGTGTAAAATCCATTGATTACAAAGATAGTATTCTATAAGACAATTAATGAATCTTAAACATTGTTAATTACTTTGAAAAAACTTTCCGAAAATATCTGTTATGCTTTTTTTATAGTGTTGTTAAAGGATTACTTTTACATTAAATAAAATTTTATGTCAGATATTAAAATACTTCACAACATAAGTACTCAAGTTCGACGTGACATTCTTCGAATGGTTCATAAAGTCAACTCGGGTCATCCGGGAGGTTCTTTAGGATGCGTAGAATTTTTTGTTTCGCTCTATTTCAGTGTAATGAAAACAAAAATTCCATTTTCTATGAATGGAAAGAATGAGGATGTTTTTTTTCTTTCAAATGGTCATATTTCTCCAGTATTTTATAGTGTTTTAGCACGTAAAGGGTATTTTCCTTTAGAAGAACTAAATACCTTCAGGTTAATAAATTCTCGATTACAAGGACATCCAACTACTCATGAGGGCCTTCCTGGAATAAGAGTTGCTTCTGGATCACTTGGTCAGGGACTTTCTGTTGCGATTGGTTCAGCTTTGACAAAAAAATTAAATAATGATCCTAAAACTGTCTTTGTACTCTTAGGAGATGGAGAACTTCAAGAAGGTCAAAATTGGGAAGCCTTAATGTATGCAGCAGGTAAAGGAGTTGATAATATTATTGCAACAATAGATTTAAATGGAAAACAAATTGATGGAAGCACGAATGAAGTGTTACCAATGGGTGATATTGATCAAAAACTCAAAGCCTTTGGATGGGAAGTTTTAGCTGTAAAAGAAGGAAATAATATTGAAAAAATAATTGAAGCATTAAAATTAGCCAAAGATAAATTAGGACAAAAAAAGCCTATCGCTATACTTTTACATACAGAAATGGGTAATGGTGTTGATTTTATGATGCATACCCACGCTTGGCATGGTAAAGCACCTAATGATGAACAATTAAAAGATGCATTAGCACAAAACAAAGAAACTTTAGGGGATTACTAACACATACGAATACTATGAAACAATATACCAATCAAGGAAGTAATGATACCCGTTCAGGCTTTGGAGACGGATTAACTGAATTAGGAAGAACTAACCCAAATGTTGTAGCCCTATGTGCTGACTTAATTGGCTCTTTAAAAATGCAAAATTTTATAGACGAAAATCCAGAACGCTTTTTTCAAATTGGAATAGCAGAAGCTAATATGATAGGAATTGCGGCAGGGCTAACCATCGGTGGGAAAATACCGTTTACTGGTACTTTTGCTAATTTTTCTACTGGACGTGTGTATGATCAAATTCGACAATCTATAGCGTATTCAGGGAAAAATGTCAAAATATGTGCTTCACATGCGGGAGTAACCCTTGGAGAGGACGGCGCAACCCACCAAATACTAGAGGACATCGGAATGATGAAAATGCTGCCTGGTATGACTGTTATAAATCCTTGTGATTATAACCAAACAAAAGCAGCTACTTTAGCTATTGCTGATTTTAATGGTCCTGTTTATTTACGTTTTGGTCGTCCAAAAGTTCCTAATTTCACAACACCTGAAATTGGATTCGAAGTTGGAAAAGGAATTTTATTAAATCCAGGCACTGATGTTACTATTATTGCTACTGGACATTTAGTTTGGGAAGCTTTAAAAGCTAGTGAAGAATTAGAAAGAGAAGCTATATACGCTGAGGTAATAAACATTCATACCATAAAACCATTGGACGAGGATATTATTCTTAAATCTGTTCAAAAAACAGGGTGTTTAGTATGTGCAGAAGAACATAACTACCTTGGTGGTATGGGTGAAAGTATCGCAGGTCTTTTATCTTTAAAAAGCCCTTGCCCAATCGAGTTTGTAGCTACTCAAGACACTTTTGGTGAATCTGGAACCCCAGCACAACTAATGAGCAAGTACGGTTTAGATAAAAAAGCAATTATGGCTAAGGTTGCTAGTGTACTAAAACGAAAATAATTCCAGAATAAAGAATGTGAGATTTTATGTGTTTTGATTAAATATTAAAACTAAAGAATAATAAGAATCTTATCTGTTAGTCTGTATCCAAATAATCGTTTAATCCGTCCCCATCGGTGTCATCAGCTATACCATCTCCGTCAACATCAAACTCTTGGAAAGTTGGGATTCCATCGCCATCATGGTCAGATTCATTAAAAGTATAGAGCTTAATTTTGAAGATTAATGGAGAATAGGCAGGAATTGAACCTGCTGGACTACTAAAATATCCAAGTCCTGAAGGAATAAACATGGCTCCTTGTCCAAATGATTCGAAATCTACAGTATTATCGTTATTAACTTGATAAGTACCACTTTTAAAAGCAGGCATGGCTTCTCTAAAACCACGAACAACTTGGGTTAAGTCAAACCAAACTGGGTTTGTAGACTGATCAAAAACATTCCCATTTAATAACGATCCTTCATATGATAAATAGGTGGAATCAACTGAGGAAGGACTTTGGCCTATCCCCTCTCTAGCTACTAGGTAATATAAATCATGGATTACAAAAGAACCATTTGATATTTTCACGCGAATACTATTTTTCTTAACCTGACCAATTAAGGGGATTTTAGAACTATTTTCTCCTGCAATGGTATCAATTTTGAGAAAATTATAACCCCCAGTGATGGATTCATTAAAAGATAAATCCTCAAAATCTTCATAATTATAAAAATGAGTAGACAAATAATCTTCTAAGATTTGATCATCTGTAGCAGCCTGTTCCGCAATATTACGTGGTAATTCAACCTGATCTTCTTTTTTACAAGAAATAATTACAATTGAAAATAGTAAAATAAATGTTATTTTTTTTATCAAGATTAGTTTATTTTAGGGATTGCAAGATACAATTTTACTTTATTTTTGTTTAAATCTCTTAACGAAGTTTTAAGTATGAGAATTGATCAGTATTTATGGTGTGTTCGCTTATATAAATCTAGAAATATATCTAATTCGGTATGCAAAAAAGGGATGATCAAATTAAATGGACAAAAAGTAAAGCCTTCGAGAGAGATATTACCTTTAGATTACATTGAAATTAGAAAAGAACAAATATGGCGGAAATTCAAAATTTTAGATATTCCGAAAACTAGAATCGGAGCAAAATTAGTGCCCCTTTATATTTTTGAAAAAACAGATCCATCTGTTTTTGAGATTAAAGAATTACAACAATTATCTGGTATTAAACCCAGAGATGAAGGAACTGGAAGACCAACTAAAAAAGACAGGAGAGAGATTGATGATTTATTTATAGAGCAATCAGAAAAATAAGATTTATAAGTAACAAAATATAATATGGCTTTAAAAAAAAATAAAATAAAATCAGCAACAGATATTCATTCTAGTATTATTCGTATTGCTTACCAAATATATGAAACTAACATTAATGAAACTACATTAGTGCTTGTTGGTATTGAAAAAAAAGGAGCCTATTTATCAAAACTAATTGGATTAGAACTCTGTAAAATAAGCACTATAAAATTAATTTATGTAAGTTTAGAATTAAACAAAAAAAAACCACTAAACACTATCGAAAGTTCATTGCCAATATCTCAAATGGAAAATCATTCCATTGTAGTTGTTGATGATGTCCTAAACACTGGGAGTACATTAATTTATGCGGTAAATTATTTTTTACAAATTTCTGTAAAACAAATTAAAACCGTGGTATTGGTAAATAGAAACCATAAAAAATATCCTATTAAAGCTGATTTTAAAGGTCTTTCCTTGTCCACTTCATTAAACGATCATGTTACAGTTGTTTTTGAGGGCGATGAAAGCGGAATATACTTAAGCTAATTCTGCTTTAATTAATGCGGACACTTCACTAATTGTTCTTTGATCAGTTTTAATTGAAACATTTGCCTGATTATAAAAATAACTTCGTTCAAACATATGCTTTCCTACAAAGTCTTGAAAATTTTTTAAAGATTTAAGATGTTTTAATAATGGGCGGCTGGATTGTGCCTCAAATAATCTTTTACTAAGTTCTAAAATAGATGTGTTTAAATAAATAGTTTTAGCATTTTGTACAGCATTAAGATATCGCATGGTGTCATAATAACATGGTGTCCCCCCTCCTATGGAAAGAATTAGAGATGAATTAGTATTCAGAACTTCTTCTAAATAATGACGTTCCATTTTTCTAAAATAAATCTCACCTTTAGTTTTAAAGATTGAATTAACTGATTTTTGTAATTGTTTTTCAATGTAATGATCTAAGTCACAATGCTTAACATTAATTTCTTTATTTAGTTGAGAAGCCACAGCACTCTTACCACTTCCCATGTACCCCAATAATATGATTTTTTTTATTTTCATGATTTACAATACTCATGCAAATTTATATGAAATCAAGGGGATAAATTCATATTTGATATTATATTTGCAGCCTCAAAAGATTCGGTAGCTCAGTTGGTAGAGCATCTCCCTTTTAAGGAGAGGGTCCTGGGTTCGAGCCCCAGCCGAATCACTAACTGACTTGGTAGCTCAGCTGGTAGAGCATCTCCCTTTTAAGGAGAGGGTCCTGGGTTCGAACCCCAGCCAAGTCACTTAATCTAGCGCACGTGGCGGAATTGGTAGACGTGCCAGCTTGAGGGGCTGGTGGGAGCAATCCCGTGGAAGTTCGAGTCTTCTCGTGCGCACTTTTTTCCCTACATTTGTTTAAGCTTTTAAATGAATTTATAGACAATGAACAGCATAAAAAGCAGTTTTAGCATAAAAAATCTTGAAAATTTCTCAGGTATTAAAGCACACACTTTAAGAATATGGGAAAAAAGATATAATTTACTTGAGCCTGAAAGAACAGAGACTAACATAAGACGCTACAGTCTTGATAATCTCAAAAAACTTTTAAATGTTACCTTACTTTATAACCACGGTTTTAAAATTTCAAAAATTTCTAGCTTAAGTAACGAAGAAATATCCGATTCAGTTAGTAGCATTGCTTTAAAATCAAATTCAGAACAAATAGCTATTAACACTTTTAAATTAGCTATGATTAATTTTGATTGTGAATTGTTTAATAAAAATTATGATGAAATTCTTTCACATCAAAACTTTGAATATATCTTCATGGATGTATTTATGCCGCTAATGAAAGAGCTTGGTATTTTGTGGCAAACTGGAGCTATTTCTCCTACCCATGAGCATTTTATCACTAATTTAATTAAACAAAAAATTCATATTCAAACGGAAAGAGTTCAACGAAATATTAGTAAAAATACAGAATATCCTATTTTTGTTTTATTTCTTCCTGAAAATGAAATTCATGAACTTGGAATTCTTTATTTAAATTATTTAACATTATCGAAAGGATTCAGAACAATTTTATTAGGTCAATCGATACAAATCTCAAGTTTAGAAAACCTATATACTTATGGAAATTCTTTTAATTTTATGACATACTTAACGGTAGAGCCAAATAAAAAAGAAATTATGCCTTATTTAAAAAGTTTTAATGAAAAATTACTTTTAAATACCAACTCAAAATTAATTGTTTTTGGACCACAACAAATAGAAATAGATTTAAATAACTTACCCAATAAAATTGAATTATACCGATCTGTTGAAACGTTTATAAATAATTATTTTGAAGAAAAAATGTATGCTTAAACTTCAAGTAATTTAAATTGTCAGAGATTATTTAAATCAATTATGTGAATTTTATGAAAAAATTATTTGATACTGTAAGTCAAGATTGTAGCCGATTAGTCACCAATGCATATAGCACATCTTTTTCATTAGCTACGAAAATGCTTGATGCGTCAATTAGAAATCACATTTATAATATCTATGGATTTGTTCGATTTGCAGATGAAATTGTTGACAGTTTTCATAATCATAATAAAAAATATTTATTAGACAATTTTGAAGCCGATCTATTCACTAGCATTAAAGATAAAATAAGTCTGAATCCAATATTAAACTCTTTTCAACTTACAGTAAACACATTTAAAATCGATCATGATCTCATAAAGGCATTTATGAAAAGTATGAGGTTGGACCTAGAGAAGAGCACTTATAAAACACAAGCTGAATATGAAGAATATATCTATGGTTCTGCTGATGTTGTTGGACTTATGTGTTTAAAGGTTTTTGTTAAAGGAGATGAAAAAAAATTTAATAACCTTAAAAAACCGGCTATGGCACTGGGTTCAGCTTTTCAAAAAGTTAACTTTTTACGTGACTTAAAAGATGATTTTCAGGAATTAGAACGAAATTATTTCCCTAATGTAGATTTTAATAATTTCAATGAAAGTTCGAAACTGTTAATCATTAATGAAATTGAAACTGACTTTGAAACATCCCTTACTGGAATTTTAAAACTACCCAAAGAAGCTCGTTTTGGAGTTTATACAGCCTATAAATATTATTATAAATTGTTAGATATATTGAAAAAAACACCATCAATAAATATTCAAAACACAAGAATTCGAGTTGCTAATTATCAAAAAATGATCGTTTTTGTTCGTTGTTATTTAAGATATAAATTAAACTTAACTTAATCTATTGCTCATGATATTACTTTGGATAGTCGTTCTTTTTACTACTTTTTGTTTTATGGAATTTATGGCTTGGTTTTCTCATAAATACATCATGCATGGCTTTCTGTGGTCACTTCATAAAGATCACCATATTAAGAATCACAAGTCATGGTTTGAACGAAATGATTTATTTTTTATTTTTTATGCACTTGTTAGCTCTGGTTTTGTTGTGCTTTGGGGAGAAGCCGGGTTTTGGCCTGGATTACCGATAGCTATTGGGATTTTTCTCTATGGTCTTTCTTATTTTGTAGTACATGATATTTTTATTCATCAACGTTTTAAGCTTTTTAGAAATATTGAAAATAAATATGCAAAAGGAATTAGAAGAGCACACAAAATTCACCATAAAAACATCAATAAAGGTGAAGGCGAATGCTTTGGAATGCTTTGGGTACCAATTAAGTATTTTAAATAATTAATTTTTTATCCACTTATTTTTAAATTCACAAAGTTTGCTCTCTCTATTAACATTAACATAAGTACTTTCAATTTTGTCAATCATCCAATCCTGAATTATATTTAATTGTTTTTGTTTTAGAGCTAATGATTTAATTCGAGAATAATCTTTAGAATAGTCGGCTATATGTTCATCAAATCGATTGCTTACTTTTAATATTTTATACTTTTTCAATCCAGAACGGTCTTCCTCCATAATAGGAGAGGAAATTGATTGGTCTTTTAAATTTCTGATTTGACTATATAAGGTGGGATCAAGATTAGTTAATTCAAAACGTGTATCCCCTGTTTGAGGATTAATCAAAACACCTCCATTATATTTTGTTTCCTTTTCACCGGAAAATTGAAGGGCAGCATCTTTAAAGGTTAATTCATCTTCTATAATGCGCTTTTTAATTAAATCTAATTTATTTTTAGCTTCAAGTAATTGTAAGGGCTCAATTTTTGGTGTTAAAAGAATATGACGGACATCTACCTCTTGACCACGTATTTTGTCAACTTTCAATATATGCCAACCGAAATCAGATTTGAAAGGCTCTGAAATTTCACCTTCTTCTAAACTAAATGCTTCATCTCGAAATTCTTTTACCATTTGAGGGCGTTTACGATGAAGCGTGTACTTACCACCTGTTGAACGTGAACCTGGATCTTGAGAATATAAAATAGCTTTGGAAGCAAAACTAGAACCACGTTCTAAAATATCCTCTCTAAAAGTCTCAAGTTGATTAATAATACGTTTTTTTTCATTTTCACTTACTTCTGGTTCAATAACAATTTGGGAGATTTCAAGTTCCGTTCCAAAGGTAGGCAACTCATTAGGGGGAATAGACTCAAAAAAAAATCTTACTTCTTCAGGAGTAACTTCTACATCTTCAATGATTTGACTTTGCATTATAGACGATAGTTTTTGAGTTTTATTTATTTCAAAAATTTCTTGTCTAAAAATAGCCTCGTCTTCCTTATTGTAAAATTCTAATACCTTTTCTATAGATCCTAATTGACGTGTAAAATTGTCAATAATTTGATCTACAGTACTATAAATTTCTTCTACACTGACTTCTAAACTATCTTGAATTGCATGGTGCGCATATAATTTATCTTCCATCAATTTACCTAATAATTGACACCTAGAAATACCCTTAGTATTGACACCCTGTGACTCCATTTCCACTAAAGTTTTATCAATGTCAGAATCTAAAATAACATAATCACCTATTACTGCTGAAACACCATCAATTTTAATTCGGCTAGATTTATCTAAATCTTGAGCAGAGAGAATGGTAATAAAACACCCAAATAGATATAAAAAACTAATAAACTTCATAGAACTTTGACTTAATTGCATCTTGTAAAATATCTTTTTCAAATTTATTGTTAAATTTTAATTTACGCTTGTTTAATATTATATTTTTGATGGTAGGATAAATAAAATCTCGAGGTGGAATATCTCCCTTTATAAGATAATTATTTATATAAAACAAATATACCCCCATTGTATCTTGAATTTCAAAGAATTGTGATTTTTTTATATATCGTTCTAAATTAGTTGCATTTAAAAATTTAATTTTAGAAAGTAGATCGATTTTATTAAGCCAAACACTATCCGAAAAAATATGATCTCTGAATTGAAATGAAAGAGAATCAAGAAAGTGCTTATCCTCATTATTGAAACGTTGAAAACTTCTTCGAATTTTATTTTCATCAACATTGTCATGCGGAAACTCAATATAACGAACTTGGTAAAGTGGAGCATTAAGTTTAAAAATACTTTTATTTAAAAACATAAAAGAATCTATTTCCTTAATAGAAATAAGAGTGTCTAAAGATTCATTTACAATTGATTGTTTATAGGTTATAGAAAATAATTCTGCTTCATATTGTTTAACAAGTTTCTGTAACATTTTGATTTTATCATTATCTAAATTAAGAGCAGCTTGTTGCAAAATAATTTGTTTACTTGCCCAATCATCAATAAAATTTCTGACTTTTAAAATACTATCTTCCTTGTTTTTAAAATTCAAAATATTTTTCTCTATATCTTCACGATAGAGATAGATTGATCCTACACGTGCAAATGCTTTTTCATTATTAAGCGAAATAGTTTCACATGAAACAAAAAACAAAGGTGTTAAAAGGTATATGAGTCTTCGGATCAGTCTAGATTTAACGTATAAAAAAAATATTATTGCTTTGTTATTAACAATTAGAGATTTAATTCTTAATAAAGTTTGTAAAATATTGATTTTGAGCATATTAAAATGTTAAAAAAATTTTAATTTTACGTATAATAATTGTAAATTGGTATAAATTTAAAAACATTGATTAAAAAACTACTTGTTTTTTTTATTTTACTTTATTCAGATGCATTATTTTCTATTCCGTCTATAGAATCTGATTATCATAGAATTGAAATGTCTCAAGAGAAAGCCGTTGTTGTTTTTCGTGATGGCAACTTATACTTCAGAGGCTTCACTGGACAAGGTAGCTTTCAGATTTATTCAATCATAGGAAATAAGATTTCAGAAATGAATGTGCAAAATTTCTCGCAATTCCAATTTAATACTTCCTTTGAAACGGGCAATATGTATATTATTCGTGTTATCATTAAAGGAAAGGCAAGAACATTTAAAATAATAGCTTCATAAATTTAAGGGCTATAATTTGGAGACTCTTTAGTTACACTTATATTATGCGGATGGCTTTCACGCATTCCTGCGGAAGTAATAGTCACGAATTGACCAGTTTCTTTTAGTGTTTTAATATCCCTTGAACCACAATAACCCATTCCTGCTCTTAAACCTCCGATAAACTGGTGAATGCTTTCTTCTATATCACCCTTATAAGGCACTCTACCTACAATACCCTCAGGAACTAGTTTTTTTAAGTCATCTTCAACATCTTGAAAATAACGATCCTTACTTCCCATTTTCATCGCTTCAACAGAGCCCATCCCTCTATAAATTTTGTATTTTCTACCTTCAAATATAACGGTTTCTCCCGGTGATTCTTTCGTTCCAGCTAGTAGTGACCCTAACATAACTGAATCAGCTCCAGCAGCGATAGCTTTGGGAATATCACCTGTATATCTAATTCCACCATCTGCAATTATTGGAATCCCTGTTCCCTTAAGTGCTTTCCGCACCTCAATGATAGCAGATAGTTGAGGATACCCAACTCCCGCAATAACACGAGTTGTGCAAATTGATCCTGGACCAATACCTACCTTAACAGCATCTGCACCAATGTCTGCTAAATATTTAGCTGCTTTACCTGTAGCTATATTACCAACTACAACATCAAGTAAATTAAATTTTTCTTTTACTTTTTTAACAACATCCGCAACTCCTCTTGTGTGTCCGTGAGCTGTGTCAATTACAATGGCGTCTACTCCAGCTTCATTTAGTGCTTCAACACGATCTAAGACATCAGGGGTAACACCCACTGCAGCAGCAACCCTTAGTCGACCAAATTTATCTTTATTAGAATTAGGTTTTGTAGTGTGTTTTGTGATATCACGAAATGTAATTAAACCAACCAGTATATTGTCACTAGATACTACAGGAAGTTTTTCGATTTTATGTTCTTGCAATATTAATTCTGCATCTTTTAAAGAAGTTCCTTCTTTTGCGGTTATTAAATTTTGTGATGTCATCACTTCTTTAATAGGTCGCATACTGTTTTTTTCAAAGCGTAAGTCACGATTTGTAACAATTCCTAACAATTTATTATCATCATCAACAACAGGAATACCTCCAATTTTGTAACGTTGCATATTAATATTAGCATCCGATACAATTGCAGTAATAGGAAGTGTTACAGGATCTATAATCATTCCAGATTCTGATCGCTTTACAGCTCTAACTTTAGCTGCCTGCTCTTGTATTGTCATGTTTTTATGCAAGACTCCAATACCCCCCTCACTAGCCATAGCTATTGCCATTCTACTCTCAGTAACAGTATCCATAGCGGCAGATATAATAGGGATATTCAAAGGAATATTTCTGCTGAATTTTGATTTGATAGATACTTCACGAGGTAATGTGTCTGAATAGCTAGGAACTAATAAAACATCATCATAGGTGAGGCCTTGTCCGATAAATTTAATGAAAGTCATAAGCAACTAATCTTAAATTAATTGCAAACAAATATAGGGATTAAATATCCTTTGTCATTAATCTATCTGAATTTAATTAAAAAAAGAGAGGATATATTATTGGGTTAAAATTTTCTGAGAAAAATTATAAGAACTCTCAAACGAAAATAAATCTAAATTTTTTGGGAGTAATTTACGTGAAGTAAAAAAAGAAATTAATTTCTCTGAAGGCATATTCCCCACCAATTTATCTTGTGCCATGGGACATCCTCCCATTCCTTTTATAGTTCCATCAAAGCGTAAACATCCTGCAGAAAATGCTGCATTTACTTTTTCATACCAAAAATCAGGATGGGTATGAAAATGTGCTCCAAATGTAATGGCTGGATAACAAGGTATAATGGTTGAATATAATTTAATTATATCAGAGGGAATAGCCGTTCCTATAGTATCTGATATGGAAATTATTGAAATTCCCATTACTACCATTTTAGAAACCCATTCTGCAATAATATCAGCGTTCCAAGGATCTCCATATGGATTTCCAAAACCCATAGATAAATAAACAACCATTTCCTTATTATGATTTGAAGCAATATCAGATATTCTTTTCAAGATTATGAGAGACTCTGAAATCGTTTTTCCTGTGTTACGAACTTGAAAATTCTCAGAAATGGAAAAGGGATAGCCTAAATATGATATTTCCTCATGCTTTATTGCCTCTAACGCTCCTCGCTCATTAGCAACAATTGTCAATAATTTTGTAGGAGTATTTGAAATATCTAAGCTTTTAATGACTTTAGCAGTGTCTGACATTTGGGGTATTGCCTTTGGAGAAACAAAGCTGCCGCAATCTAACGTGTGAAATCCAACCTTAAGTAGGCTTTGATAATATGCGATTTTGTCAGATGTGTTAACCCATCTTGAAAACCCTTGTAGAGCATCTCTAGGACATTCAACTAATGTAATGGATTGATGAGCAGTCATATTGAAGTTCTAGGGATAGAGTAAGATTAACGCAATGATAAATAAAATAAGTGATTGAATTTTGTCCCATTTTAAAAAACGATTGCTTAATTTAAATTTCTCACCTAATTGGGCAGCTAAAATAGAACAGCTTATAAAAACAAATAATGCTTGAACAAAAAATATACTTCCTAATATCAAAAACTGAAATGTATAAGTCAATTCATGATGGAATAAAAATCCTGGAAAAAAACTTAAAAAAAACAAACTCACTTTTGGATTACTTAAATTCATAATAAATCCTGTTAAGAATAAATTTTTATCCTTAGAAGGTTTAAGTGAATTATTTTGGTTTTTGATAGAATTTATCCAAATTTGAACTGCTAAATAAATCAAATAGGTAGCTCCTGAAATTTCAATAACTCGAATAGCATTAGGCTGATGTTTCAATATAGCACCAAGACCCAATACGACTGCCAGGGTATGGATGATAATTCCTGAGGTTAATCCTAAACTTAATTCCACTCCCTTTTTCCATCCCTTTTGTAAACTAATGCTAATTACAAAAAGTATATCAGGTCCAGGAAATAATGTTAACGAAATAGACACAAAAAAAAACAGTAAAAGGGTATTTAACTCCAATAGAAAAAACTTATAAATTAATATATTTGTCCCCGAATATAATATTTTTGAAAAAGATGATAGTTGATATTGAGCGCAAACTAATTCCTTTGAGAAAAAAACTACAGGAACACAAGATATATAAATCAATAAAAAGCATTGAAGATATTCGCCTCTTTATGGAGCAACATGTTTTTGCGGTTTGGGATTTTATGTCACTCTTAAAGCAATTGCAAAACCAATTAAGCTGTACCCAAGTTCCATGGCGTCCTTCAGGAAATCCAGAAGCCGCACGTCTAATAAATGAAATTGTTTGGGGAGAAGAATCTGATCTCAACCGCAAGGGAATTGCTATGAGTCATTTTGAAATGTATTTAGAGTCAATGAAGTCATTAGGTGCAAATACAAAAGCCATTAAAGAGCTTCAACATCGATTAAAAAAAGGACAAACTATAGATCAAGCTCTAGAAGAGACTAATTTACCCCAACATATTTTATCATTTTTAAGGTTTACTTTTGAAGTTGTAAACACTAGAAAAAATCATATTATAGCAGCTGTTTTTACCTTTGGAAGGGAAGATTTAATTCCAGATATGTTTATTGAAATAATTAAAAATCTGACGGTTCCTAAAGGAGAAGATTTAAGTGATTTAATATATTATTTCGAAAGACATATTGAGGTAGATGCAGATGAACACGGCCCCATGGCCCTAAAGATGGTAACAAACCTTTGTGAAGGTAATATAGATAAAATCACTGAAGCACTTGCCTACTCTAAAAGAGCACTTGAATTAAGAATTGGTTTATGGGACGGAATTTTAAAAGAAATAGAAAAGCCATTACTTGCTAAACCCTAGAAACATTTGATATATTTACAATATTAAATAATATCCCATGAAATACCAGTTATTCCTTCTGTTTTTTATAACTCAATCTGGCTTTTGTCAATTAGAAAAAAATGTTTCAGAATATGCTAAATCCATATCTTCAAAAGAGCTTAAAGAACTTTTATATGTTTATGCTTCTGATTATTTTGAAGGACGTGAAACTGGTAAACGAGGGCAACATAAAGCAGTAGATTTTATTCGTCAATTTTATATTAAGCATAACGTTACTCCCGCGAAAGGAACTGAATATTACTTCCAATCCATGACACTAAATATCAAAGGAGAGGATGTGAAAACTGAAAATGTTGTAGCTATTATTGAAGGAAGTAAATATCCAGATGAATATATTATACTTTCTTCACATCTAGATCACATTGGTATAGAAAATGGAATCATTAATAACGGTGCAGATGATGACGGTTCTGGAACTGTGGCCATGCTTGAAATAGCAGAAGCATTTCAAAAAGCCGTAAAAGAAGGTTTAGGTCCTAAGAGGTCTATTATCTTTTTACATGTCACAGGTGAAGAAAAAGGATTATTAGGCTCAGAATACTATTCAAAGAATCCTTTATATCCATTAGCGAAAACAATGACCGATTTAAATATCGACATGATTGGGCGATTAGATCCAAAAAGAATAGATAAAGACCCTAATTATATTTATTTGATTGGCTCAGACAGAATTAGCCAAGAACTTCATGAAATATCTGAAGCAATTAATGAAAAATACACACAAATTAAATTAGATTACACTTTTAATGATGAAAATGATCCCAATCGTTTTTATGAAAGAAGTGATCATTATAACTTTGCTAAAAAAAATATTCCAGTTATTTTTTATTTTAATGGTACCCACGAAGATTATCATCAGCCAACTGACACACCCGACAAAATCAATTATGAAATGCTTGAAAAAAGGACTCGTCTTATTTTTTATACTGCTTGGGAATTAGCCAATAGAGAAGAACGAATTAAACTGAAATTAAACTGAAAACAAATTTTATTAATACAATAATCTCAGGATATATAACCTTATTTTTTTTATTATTTTTTTCGATATCATTAAGTGCACAATCTGATATAGAAGAAGAAAGTTTTAATGATTCGGATTCATTAAAAATTAAAAGAATTTCAATTGGTATTAAATTAGGAATTCCTAATATCGCTGGGATGTCTTCGGAAATTGTTCTACCAATATTAAACAATCATTTTACACCCTATATAGATTACTCTAGTTCTAATTTACCTTCTGGAGATACAAAAACTAGCTTTTCGTTTATTGAGTATGGTATAAAATATTATTTTGGTGAAAAAGGACATGGTCTTTTTGCTAGTTTAGGACAAAGTAAATTAGATGCTAATTTTACATTTAAGGAACTCTTTTTTAGTGATAACACTATGTCTACTTTCGGGTCAGCTAAAGTCCCTCTTGGATTAAACACTACCAATCTAAAATTAGGTATAAAAACAGGAGATGCTTTTTTCTTCCGCTTTGAGATAGGATATGGAATTGGAGATATTCCAAGTGAATTGAAATTCAATGTAAATACTAATGGAATAAATAAATCCTTTACAGAAGAAAGACCTGCAATCCCTGGTCTAAGTTCTGGAGGAATACTTTTAGCAAATTTTGGTTTTGGTTTTGCTTTTTAAATTTAATTAGAAAATTAAATTAATGTTAAATCAATTACGGAAATCATTCAACTAATTTTTAAAACTATATTTGCCCGAAATATTTTTTATGCAAACCATTAAATTGAATTATTATATCAAACTGCATATTTTTTTTGTTTTTATTTTTTTATTATTTGGTTCTTTTTTAATAGGTCAAGAAAGAGTAACATTAAGCGGCTATATTACTGACAGCGAAAGTAATGAAACTCTTTTTGGAGTTAATGTTATCTTTCCAAAACTACAATTTGGTACTACAACTAATGAATATGGTTTTTATTCCATTTCAGTACCCAAAGGTATTCATGAAATTAGAATATCCTATTTAGGTTTTAATGGAATTCAACAAGAAATAAATATTGAACAACAACTTACCCAAAACTTCAAGTTAGCGCCTGCATTCGAATTACTTGATGAAGTAATTGTTGAGGTTGATATTGAAAAACTAAACATTAGAAGTCCTCAAATGAGCGTAAATAAGCTTGCAATAAATACTATACAAAGTATTCCTGCCGCATTAGGAGAGGTTGACATCATCAAATCTATCACCCTACTCCCTGGAGTAACTAGTGGTGGTGAAGGGGCTTCTGGTTTTAATGTTAGAGGAGGAGCAGCTGATCAAAATTTGATTTTATTAGATGAAGCCATAATCTTTAATTCATCTCACCTTTTTGGTTTTTTCTCTGTCTTTAATCCAGATGCAATCAAAGACATTAGACTTTACAAAGGAGGAATTCCTGCCAACTATGGTGGCCGTGTAGCTTCTGTACTTAATATTTATCAAAAAGATGGGAACAGTAATAAGGTTAAGGCTCAAGGTGGTCTTGGGTTAATATCAAGTAGGTTGTTAGTCGAAGGTCCTCTAAAAAAAGAAAAAGGCTCCTTTTTAATCGCAGGGAGAAGCAGCTATGCACACCTCTTTTTACCCCTAATTGATAGTATCGATAATAGTATTGCCTATTTCTATGACTTAAACACCAAATTGAGTTACAAGATTAATGAAAACAACAATATATATCTCTCTGGTTATTTTGGGAGAGATGTCTTTGATATTTCAAATCTTTTTGATGTTCGCTTTGGTAATTCAGTTGCTAATTTTAGATGGAACCATCTATTTACTAAAAGGTTATTTTCAAACCTTTCGTTAATTTATTCTAATTATGATTATACCTTAGACTTTGGACTTGCCAATTTTGATTGGAATTTGGGTATCAATAATTTTAACTTAAAATATGACTTTAAATATTATCTAAGTGATAAATTAACTTTGGAATATGGTCTAAATAGTATTTATTACAAATTTGATCCAGGCTTAATTAGTCCTACCAGTGAGACTAGTGGCATAACAAAAAATAAATTAACGAATAAATTTGCTTTTGAAAATGCTCTATATGGAAGTGTTAAATTTGAATTAAATCCAAAAATAAATGTTCAAGTAGGAACGCGCTTTAGTAGTTTTTTAAGGTTGGGGCAAGAACTTAATTTATATCAAAACGATACGCCTTTACTTTATAATAGTTATTTAAAAATTTATGAAACTGCAAATCCAATCGGAATTACTAACTATGACAAAAGAGAAGTCATTAAGCCATTTTATAATCTTGAACCAAGAGTGGCCGTTTCCTTTCAGCTGAGTCAAGACCAATCTATTAAAACGAGTTATAATCGGATGGCACAATACCTGCATTTGATTTCAAACACTAACTCCCCTACTCCAATTGATGTATGGGCTCCTAGTGGAACTTTTATTAAACCACAGCTTTTAAATCAAATCGCTTTAGGATATTTTAAAACCTTTAAAAACAACCGCTATAATTTGGAAATCGAAGGTTTTTACAAAGACATTCAAAACCGTTTAGATTATATTGATGGAGCTGGATTAATTGCCAACAACGCAATTGAACAAGTGCTTTTAAATGGAGAAGCTAGAGCAAAAGGGATAGAGGTCTTGTTCAAAAAAAATGAAGGAAAATTAACGGGATGGATTGCTTATACTCTTTCAAAATCTGAACAAAGAACTCCAGGAAGAACATCTATAGAGACTGGAATTAATAATGGTAATTGGTATTATACACCCTATGATAAAACGCATGATTTGTCAATAACTACAAATTATCAAATTAATAAAAAATGGGATATAAACGTCAATTTCATTTACCAAACTGGTCAGCCTGTTACCTACCCAAATGCTCAGTATCAATTTTTAGATTTTTCAATTGCGAATTATGCCCCAAGAAACAGTAGTAGATTAGATGATTACCATCGTTTTGATCTTTCAGCAGTATATTCTCCACAAAAAGAAAATAGAGCTTACAATGGGCAATGGGTTTTTGGAATATACAATCTGTATAACCGACAAAATGCTGCATCCGTAAGTTTTCAAAAAAATAATGAAACAGGGCTTAATGAAGCTATAAGGTTATCCATTTTCGGAATTATACCTTCTATAACCTATAACTTCAAATTTTAATTTATGAGAAATAGCTCTTATTTAATAATTTGTATTTTTCTGTTTTCAAAATGTGAAGATCCCATTGAAGTAAATGTATTTGACTCAGAGCCCCTCCTAGTTGTTGAGGCTCAAATAAACTGGATTAAAGAAACTCAAAAAACAGAACAAGAAGTTATTTTATCTCTTAGCTCTTCTTATTTTTCAAATACTTACGAACCTGCTTTAGGTGCTGAAGTTAATATATTAGATTCAAACGAAAATACTTATATTTTTTCTGAGGATTTAGAAGCCCCAGGTCATTATTTTCCATTAGACACTATTCCTTATCTTCTTAACCAAGAGCTTAAGCTAAACATTACCTATAAAGGCCAAGAATTTATTGGTACTGAATCACTAATTTCTGTTTCAACTATTGATAGTATCTCTCAAAAACCAATATTCTTTTTTGGGGAAGAAAGAATACAGCTCGATGCTTTTTGTATTGATCCAAAAAATGAAAAAAATTATACATTCTTTGAATTTTCAGGAGAATCAATAGAAGTTACTGAATTCAATGTTTATAGAGATGATTTTAATGACGGTTTTATTTATAATGGTTTCTTATTCGGGAGCGATTTTGAAATAAGTGATGAAATACGTTTTCGCCAGTATGGATTATCAAAAAGAGGTTATAATTACTGGAACTTATTAATTAATCAAAACACTCAAGGGAGTCCTTTTGCCACAGTGCCTGTTAACCTAAGTGGAAATATAATAAACCTTACAAATCCAAACGCGAATCCTTTAGGATATTTTAGAGCTTCTGAAGTTTCTGAAGTAATATATTTAGTTAAATAATTGAACTATAAATCAGCTGTGTTTTTAATGTTTATTGTAAAGAAAAATAGTCTGATTTACCAGTTAATTATAAAAATTAGTTTTTTTAAAAATCTATTTTTTAGATATCTTTCAATGCTGTTTTTTTGAAAATCTCATAAGTTTTTATATCATCTACAAAAGTTTGACTAGGAGATTTATCAAAATTTTCCTTAAACCAATCAAGAGCTATATTATTATATTCTATATCAAGGTGTTTTTTAGACCAAATAGACAAATCATAAATAAGTGGATATAAATCAATTCCTGCTGATGTTAAAAAATACTTTTTAACTTTTTTGTCTTCAGGAACTCTATAAAACTCAATTAAATTAAAACTTAATAATTTTTTTAGACGGTTAGTTAGAATATTTGATGAGATTTTTTCGGGAGAAATCATAAACTCAGAAAATGTTGTGCGTTGAAGAAACAAATCTCGAATTATCAAAAGAGACCATGTATCTCCAATAATGTCAAGTGAAGAACTTATGGGGCATCCTGATCTGTTATGTATATTTTTAATCATATTAATAATTTAATTTTAATTATATTTAAATTACGTTATAAAAAACCATAATCATTAAAATGATTTCTAGTATTTATTTTTTAAAGTCGCCATGCACTCAATCTCAATCTTTGCATTCAAGGCTAATCCACTCCCTGCAAAAGCACTTCTAGAGGGCAATTTTTCTTCTTTAAAGAAAGTTTTATACGCTTTAGACATTTCCGGCCAATCTTTAATTTCGGATAACATACAGGTACATTTAAAAACATTATCAATAGAGCTACCCATGCGTTCAAGTTTATTTTTAATATTAGATAATGCTTGAATTGTTTCAGGAATAATTCCACCATCTACAACTTTATCATTCGGTAATGTTCCTATTTCACCTGATAAATAAATTATTCCATTTACAATAGTGGCTTCAGAAAAAGGAGCATTATTTTCTAGATGCAATTCACTATTTACAAAAGTTATATCCTGAGAAAAAATTGAAGAAATTGAGAATAGTATTAAAGAAAAAAAAATATTTTTCATTTTAAATGAATTTATAATTAATATACAACGTCTGATAACCTTAAAAAAATATTTTAAATTAATCAATAACTTCATAATCAATGTTTAATTTTCTTAAAGTTCTTAAAGCGGAACCAGAACTTTTGTTTTCAATTTCGATTTCAATTGAATCTCCTTCTAAAAGAATCAAGGTAAGTTCATTTGATAAAGATTCATTTAAATTACAAGAAATTTCAGAAATACATTTACTTATAACCTTCCTGTCAGGACGTTGAGCTCCACAAGACAATAAGTTTAATTTCATAATAACATTAATTTTATACCAATGTATGAAAAACCTTTAGCTTTTTTAGGTTAAATGCTTTCAAAAGACATTTAGTGGTATGTTGTAATTAATGAAAATATTTATTAATAAATTTATACTTAATATGAGATTTGTATTCTAAAAATTAGACTCCTATTTAATTTTAATGGCATTTTCTTTTAAGCCACAATAACATCATCTTCGTTAAATTTAGCAATTTGTGGTTAATTAGAAATAGTTTTATGTTTGAGTATTATTAATCAAAAATCAATTAAAATAAAAAAAAGTTGGATTATATTTGTCATAATCTTTATAATTATTTTAGCAATATATTTAGTAAATACGAACATTAAACAGGGGAAATCTGAAACTAAAACAGACATTTATATGGACGAACAATATGACCAAGATAATGACTAATACAATAATCTAAATATAAATAAATTTATGTTTGTTTTTTTAGATACGATCGTCACTGACTAGTTTCAGTGACGTTATCTTTTAAACCACAGGCATATCATCTTGTGTATAGGTTCTCCGAATCAATTATAAAATTAGGGTATAAGAGAATAAACCAAAAATAGTATTCCGTAAATAATTAAATAAATTCTATAATTATTTCTGGTTTTTATATAATCTTTATTTTTTGAAGAAATTTTAGAGAATAAGCCTTTTAATTCTTTCCTAAATAATGGTTAAATGTTTATTTTCCAATCATTAGTTTCATAGATGATTTTTCGAAATTTGCTTCTAAAATATGTGCTAGGTATACCCCAAAGTATTAAAATAAATAGTAATAAATTCTTCACTTAAATAAAAGTCGGGGTGTTTTTTCAATGTATTCTTTATAACTTTTGAGGTGACCCCATTTTTCATTTCCACTTGCCTCCAAAAGTCTTACTCCACTTACATATACTAAAAGAACATAAGTAAAAATAGGAGAAATTAATGTGACAAATTGCAAATTAGAAAGTGAAGAGAAAGAAATCACTGAAATGCCGGTCCATATAAAAATTTCTCCTAAATAATTGGGATGCCTAGAATAAGCCCAGAGCCCTGAATTGATAAAGGTATTTTTATTTTTAGGGTTTTTTCTAAATTTTGTTTTTTGACTGTCAGCAACAACCTCTATAACGAAACCTAGCACAAAAAATATTACCCCAATAAAAAATAAATTATTTATAATGATCCCACTATCGCTTGAAATCCCTGTTAATGCACAAAGTGAACAAATTGATACCCAAGTTGCCTGGAGAGTCCAGGTCATGAAAAATTTAGACGGGGATGGTTTAATGCTTCTAAACCTCTTATCCTCTCCATCATTTTGGATCCTTAAAAATAAAAAAATACCTAATCTTATTGCCCATATAAAAATCAAGGATGATAATATAAGATTTCCTAAATTAAAACCATGGGTTATGTAATTGTGATAATATATATATATGACTATTGATATGTAATTAATGCTTCCAGTAATATCATAAAATTTCTCAGTTTGAAAAATATAAGCAGGAATAAACAAAGTCCATTGTAATATGAAAGAAATTATAACAGCATAAGTGATTAGTTCAATTTGAGTCAACAAGGATAAAGAATAGGTGATTGAAAAAACTATGATTGAAATAATTATGTAGCGTAGAGATTCTTTCATTTTTAAAAGTAATAAATAAACATAATATTAATCTATAATTTCAATAAAACTAAAATGTATAATACAAATTAACCTTAATGAATTCTCGAACTAACAAAAGATGATGTGCCTTTGGTTATGTGATGATTTGAGTTATAAGATTTTAACTATTTTTTACAAATATGAAAATTATTACAAAAGAATATTTATGTTACTCTCTTTAGTTTGCTTCGGAATTTCCTATGCTTACGATTACAATTTAAAAAGAAAGAAAAATATAAATTAAAGATATATCATCTTCAGTAAGTTCATAAATTTGTATATTAAGATATATTTCAAATAAATGATGAAACTTATTTTACTATTTCTAATTCAAGATGGTTTTAAAAAGTTGTCAGAAGAGTTAAATGATGCTGATTGGAATGCTTTTCCTATTGGCGAAAAGTATGGAATATGGATTCCAATTGCCCTAGTGATTGTTGTTTTTTTTGGCTTTAGTTATTTGACTAAAATAATTGAGAATGAGCAAAAATGAAAAATCAAAATCCTCACAGTTAAAGAAGATTATACCTCAGGCATATCATATTAAATAAGTTCTGGGATTTGTTATATTCGTAGCTTATTAATAATCAATCATTTTTAATTGAAAAACACAACCCTTGATTTTGAAAAATATTTAAATTTTCACAAAGAATATGGAGGAACTGGAAAAATTTTTAAATTTAAATTTATTGAATATAAAAAAGGAATTCTGAAATTGGAGGGTGAATTTACTTCAATGGCTCTAAATCCAAATCAAAGTGTACAAGGTGGTCAAATGAATTCAATGTTAGATGATGTAACCAGCTTACTTGTAATTTACGAATCTAAAGGAGACTATTACCCAAGCTCTACAAATCTCCACAGCATTCACCATAGACCTTTATTAGCTGGGAAAGTTATTGCTTCAGCTGAAATAATTAAAAAAGGTAAAAAAATAGTATCTCTTAAAGGCGAATTGCATAGTAAAGAAGGAAAATTAGCAACTACCTTGATTCATACTGCCGTTCTTGTTAAAGCTATACCTAATAAGTAATTACTTTTACTAATTAACCATAAATTAATACCATCAAAAAATAATTCTTTTTTTTTAGTACTTGTCCCTCTTTTCTCATTTTTTCAAGAATGGAAGGATAATGCTAATACTCCAGGGGGAATTCAACAATATAATCCTCTGGGCTATGCTCTTTTTAATAATTGTATCGCTCCAGTATTATCTAAAACTAATATTATAACACTTCGATCAATTTTTCGGGATAATAATCAAGGAGAATCTTGATATCAATCTGATTAAATATTAAAACACTCCAAATTGATGTTATAGATAAAATTTTTGGTTTTAACATCAATTAAATAAAAATATAAATCCGACACTAACTAACTCTAGCGGCATTTTTCTTTAAACAATAGCGTTATTATTTTAAAAAGTATAATTTATTAAAACTATAAAGTTTATTGTAGCATAAAAAACTGCAGGAAGCATCATTAAGGGCTGATCTTTAATTTTTATACGAACACCAATTGCAGAAAGCATAAATAACAATAAAGAAGCTGAACATAAAGGTATAAGTGGCTTAAAATATAAGCCAACGAGTAGACCTAAACCACCAAGAAACTGAAGTCCTCCAATCAAAATACGCTGTTTAGGATAACCCCATCGCTCATACTCCACAATCATTTTTTCTGAAAAAAAAGAGGATATTCCATAAATAATAAATGAAACCCCAGAAATGAGGATAAGAATTAGGATGAAATTCATATTTTAGAGCAAACCGAAGTCGACCGCAGCTACGAATAGCGACAATATTAAAAGCAGAAAAGATGGGATATATTTTGATAAAGGGTTCTTTACTTTAATATGCGCAATTTGAGCACAGACCATCAAAAACGCCATTAGTAAAGCTGAAATAAAAACCACCTCTTCATAAAAAATTCCAACAACTAATAATGTTGCTAAAGCTATTTTTGAGGCACCTACCATACTTCTAATTAGATCAGATAAATCATATTGTTTGAATTCGATAACGATATTATCAAAGCGAAATACCCAAACAACTATAATTGAAATTGCAATGATGAGCTGAGCTAGAATAGCAATATTTTCCATAATCATGAATATAAGAATTTTGTATTTGATTTCGTTAATAATAACTGATTTAATTACAATTCCAGATCATCTTTAGTAAGTTCTGGTTCTTATGTTTATATTTAAACATACTAAATATAAACATGAGAAAACTAATTTTTATTTATTTGATAATTGCAATTCCAGTGAATGCTCAAGAAAAAATACTCCTAGACCATCAAAAATGGGAATTAAAATCTTATAAAGAAAATAGGGTTCTTATTTCAGAGCAAGAAGGCGTATGGCTAGATAATATATCCGAACCTGAAATGGACTTATATAAAGCTCATGGAAATTCTGTAACAGATAAAACTATGATAATTTGTCCTGGAGGAGCGCTTCTTTTTAGTGCCTATGAAAAAGAAGGAGTTAAACTAGCTAAAAAACTAGCTTTAAATGGAATTACTGCAATTGTCTTGAAGTATAGAACATATCCAAGAAAAGGTTCTGTAATAGACTGGGCTGGAACATTATGGGATAACCCTCAAGTGGCAATAGATAGTGCCAAAATTATACTCCCATATTCTACAAAAGATGCTTTAAAGGCAATAGAGGTAATGAGAGAAAAAGCAGCGAAATACAATATCAATCCTAATAAAATTGGATTGATGGGATTCTCTGCAGGGGGAGCAGTAACTATGGAAGCTGCATATACTTCAATCTCAAAAAATCAACCAAATTTCATTGCACCGATTTATCCTTGGATGGATATTGTTAAAGGACAAAAGGTTCCTAGTAATAAACCTCCTGCATTTATTACCTGTGCAAATAATGACGAATATAGAGAAATTCCTACTTCAAGTGTTCAAATCTACCAAGACTGGATTCAAGCGGAAGCAAAAGTAGAGCTTCATATGTTTAGTGAGGGGGGTCACGGATTTGGGATGAATAAAATAAATTCTCCTGTTGATAGATGGTCTCAATTATTAATTGATTGGATATTAGCTCTTTGACTTGATGCTTTAGAAAGGTTATCATACAGAAATACCTTTAAACGCTTTTTTTGTAGTAGTTCGGAGGGTCCATTCTTGAGAAAATGAAAAGAAAGAACAAAAAGTAGTAGAATTAAAAACGTATTCCTCAAAAGGTAATATCTATGGTTTTATAATACTCAAAGATAACAAATCCCAGAACTTACAGAAGAGGATATACCAGTGGTTTAAAAGAAAAACGTCACTAAAGTTAATTAGTGACGTTATAGGTTAAAATAGATAGTAATTGTTAATCCTGTACAGTAAATTATTCTTCTGAGGCCATCGCTGCATTCATTGCACCACTAGCATCAAAATAGTCTCTTAATTCGTGAATTTGCCCTACATCATTAAATTCAAAAGAATGATATGCTCTATTTTGTATTAAATTTCCTGTATTTGAGTTTTTAGCACTCCAAGAGCCATACGTTCTTACACTTCCATCAAAAACGCCTAATGAATCGGTCCCTGGCAACCAAACTTCTGCATTGTATGTTATTTCATCAAAATTATCCATCCATCCTTTTCCTGCTGCTATAAAAGCATCATAATTTCCAGGCTCAGAACCATAAAATGGAGGATAATGTGTTACTCCAGGACATATTAAAGGTATTTGAGCATCTAGGTCTTCTGTTAAAAAAAATTCAAAAAACTTTTTTGCCGTTGATAAATTATTTTGATATTTAAGATTAGGTTTTGGGTTATTATCTGTGCCTTGACAAGAAAACAGAAAAACTGTTAAAAATGAAAGACATAATAAAAGTATTTTTTTCATAGTGTTTATTTTTAGATAGTCCAATATAAGAATAATATATAACTCAAATAGTAGTTGGTGAAGGTGCAAAAGGAAACCAAACGATAAGACTAAAACAAACCCATTTAATTAATGGTCTGCTATCATTTGAAATTCCTGAAATGAAACAAATTATTGACAAAGAGAACTACACTATAATAACAAAGCATTCTTTTATTGATTTAGCACTTAACTCTTTTACATTCGGCATTTACACTCCTACAACAATAATCATAAAGCACTAAAGATAATAGCCATTAATAAACCACAGACATATCATCTTCAGTAAGTTCTACAATACACCTTACCAAGAATGAAACAAGCTACTAATGAAGTAAGTGAAGACTTGTCTTTGTTTGTGTGATATGGACTTATAATTTTAACGAATTATTATTATTTACAGATGTTACTTTTTAATGGAATAGCTGTCTTAACTATTATAAACGTTTTATTAGTTTTTGTTTATGGTTAATAAATAGAGAACCCTTTTGTTAATTCAGAAGGGTTTCATTTTTTTAATTATATTGAAAATAATTATTGAAATTAATCATCACTGTTAAAAAAATGCATCAAATAAAATTATATTTAGATAAAATTGCTTCCATATCTAGCTTAGATTGGAATTTTTTTATTTCAAAACTTCATCGAAGAATAATCACAAAGAAATCAGTTTTTATAAAAGTGAATCAAATAGAAAACCATATATCATTTATAGAATCTGGTATTGTTCGCTTATTTATTCCTAGAGATAATCCAGAAAAAGAAATAACTTTTGGCTTTAGTTTTAAAAATCAGTTTGTTAGTGCTTATGATTCTTTTTTAACACAATCACCTTCAAATTATCAATTACAAACACTAACAGAGACCGCTATGTTAAGTATTTCTTATGAAGACTTGCAATCAGTTTATAAATCAACTCAAATAGGAAATCTTATTGGAAGATTAACAGCAGAAGATCTTTTTTTAATTAAATCTAAACGAGAACAAGACTTATTAAATCTAAACGCAGAACAGCGTTACTTAAAATTATTTAAAGAAAGACCAGAATTATTAAAATCTGTTCCTTTAAAGTATATAAGTTCTTATATTGGTGTAACCGCACAAGCTTTAAGTAGAATAAGAAAACGTTTGGTACATAAAATTTATTGATCTAAGTTCATTGCCTGACTTGATTTTAGAAACTATATTTAAATAAAAAAAATATGGAAATTATTATTTTTATTTTAATTCTTTGGTATGGTGGTTTATTCTTTCAATCTTTCTTTCTTCATCGCTATTCAGCTCATCAAGTTTTTACAATGTCTAAAACGATGGAGCGAATCACATTTTTTTTGACTTGGATTTTTCAAGGTCCTAGCTATTTAAGCGCTTATGGTTATGGAATTTTGCACCGAATGCATCATGCTTTCACAGATACCGAAAAAGATCCTCATTCTCCATCTTATGATGCTAGCTTATTTGCAATGATGTGGAAAACCAAAACAATTTATCACGATATTAATGAACAACGTATTAAAGTTGATCAGCGTTTCATTAAAAATGTTCCACAGTGGAAAAGTTTTGACCTATTTGCAAGTTCTAATTTATCTCGCATATTTTGGATTTTATCTTACTTATTATACTTTTCATTTTTTGTAACATCATGGTGGCAATGGTTATTGTTTCCTGTAACTTTTTTAATGGCTCCAATTCACGGTGCGATTATCAACTGGTTTGGCCATATTTATGGTTATGAAAACTATAAAATGAAAAACACAAGTAAAAACCTCTTTCCTTTTGATTTTTTAATGATGGGTGAAGGATATCATAATAATCATCACAAGCATGCAAGTAATCCTAATTTCGGAGTAAAGTGGCATGAAATTGATATTACATTTTTGATTATTAAAATATTGGATGCTTTAGGATTTATAAAGCTAAAAGAAATTAGACTTAATAGTTAACGGAGTAAAATTATTACTGCTTAACAATCAGTTAGAGTTCATTATATTATTATTATTACTATTTCTTTTAGTTTGTAACTAAACCACAGACAGAACTTACTGAAGATGATATCCCTCTGGTTTAAAAGAAAACACCCCTGACTAGGAGAGTTTGGATTACATCTCTCTATACCAGTTAAGCCCTAAGGAAACCCCCCACTTAATAAATCTATAATACTCTTTTTGTTAACACGTTAGATAGAATATTTGGTGTTCAATGTATTTAGTGTCTTATTATGCTGAGGTTTGGGGTTACATTAGATACAAGAACTAGTATCTAAATAAAAAACGATTCTAAAAAACCCTCCACCATGTTTAGAAATTAAAGAATGCATGGAAACGTTTAGCTTTTAAATACTATGTTATAGTCCACATCTTTACCTATATGCTTCGAGATATATTTGCAAACCATTTCATTATCATAGACTGGTTGATAGTCTCCTTCAGAAACATTCCTAAGTCCATACTTGACTTCTTTATAAGTCACGTCTGTATTAGTGTCAATAAGCATATGAACGTGAAGGCTATTATAATCTGCTTTATCGCTTTCTGATACACAGAATGCATGTTCGAATGCAATAATTAGAGCTGTTTTAAAGAAATAGATGAGGATATTTTTTTTGACGGTGTTGAAAATCTAAAATTTCATCTTTCAACACAACTCCATTGGAAACGTTAATTGCATTTTTAATAGTAATATTTTTTTGCCATTCTATGGGGCCCTGCATAACAGCTTTTAAATGAACAATTAATGCTGCAGAAATTGATCGAGAAGCACTTTCCCAAAAATAACTTGGGGTATGATCTACCGCATAATAATCAATTTGCTCAATTTTAAGAAGTGGTTCTTTAAAAGTAGTGGGAGTAGCAAAATAAAAACCCATTCCTTGGTCACAACTTACATCAATTATTAAGGCGCCAGGTTTCATCATATCTTTTTCATCCTCAATAACAAAATCTATCGGGTCGTCAGTATCTTGATAAGTTCCATTGATGATAATATCAGACTCTCCAATCAAATCTATAAGTGGTCGTTCTTTCCCGTCGTGCTCCACTACCTTTAACCTAGATTCGTTTAGGCCTCCTTTTTCAATTCGAGTATAATTTACATCCAATACCTCTTCTCTTACTTCATGATCAGGTCTTTGAATACAAATTGTAATATCTCTAAAACCATGAGCTTTTAAAGCGTATATAGCACCCCTACTAACGGCACCAAAACTAAAGATGATTACTTTTCTTTGATTGCCATAGTGTCCGTCTATACCCTTAAGTTGAAGGGCATGAATAACAGCACTGTAACCTGCCATTTCATTATTTTTATAAAAGGTATGGCGACCCATAGTTCCATCAGGTTTCCAAACAAACATATCTTCAAATGCTATTAACGTAAGTTTACGTTCAATGGCTATTTGCGTAATTTCTAATTGTTGTATGCAATGAGGATAGCCCCAAACTACTCCTCCTGATTTAACAGCTCTTAAATCTGATGCTAATGGTTTTGCAATAATAACATTACCAATATCTGATAATAGAGATTCTCTTGGAGCCATACCGCCAGTCTGTCCAATAATTTCTTCATCAGAAACATTAAAAGGAAGACCGTAGCCCTCCTCGAATATAAGATGTTTTCGAATGTCAACTGGAAGTCTTTTTAAATGTTCTGGATGAATAGGAACACGACGTTCATCTTCTTTTCTGGAAGTGCCTATAACACCCATTTTTGATATTAACATAATTTATAATTTAAGTAATACTTTGATATAAAAAATAGCCGAAGGCATTGTAAAAAAAAACACTTATAGAACGTAAAATATAGTTCAAAACAAAAGGGATAATGTTTTTAACAGCCAAAAAATATTCTTTCAAGATATTTTTGTGTTATATGAAATTGAAAGAAGTGACTAAGGGTTTTTTCCAATCCCTAATTATATTTTATAAGGTAGACTATTTAAACCTGGTCATAAAAATTAATCAAAAAAAAGGAGAAAAAATATATACTGAAGATGATATGCCTGTTATTTAAAAAACGCCACTAAACAGAAAATGCTTACCTTATAAATAATTCAAAATCAATAAGATATATGTAATTGTAATTTTTAAATCTTCTCAAGATGCTAATTGTTAAATTTTTATTTGTAATCCTTGTCCTTCTTCTGGTTGTGTTTGCTTTTAAAGCAAAACTATAAAAGGGTGTCAGGTAGGAAGAAATAGAAAACGTCCCTAAAATTAATTAGAAGTAGTGATTATAAAAACAATGGTAAGTCTTCACTTACTTCATTAGTAGCCTGTTTCTCTAGGTAAAGTTTATTGTAAGCCAGAACTTACTGAAGATGATATACCTGTGGTTTAGGTTAGGGTTTTAATTTATTTTAGATTAGTCACTTCAGTGATTAACCAATTGTCTTTTATATTTTTGGTATATGAAGAGATTTTTCAAAAAAAACGAAGCTGAAGTTTATACATCAATTGGGTTACTTCTCATATTGTACCATTTTTTAAGTAATGGCTTCAAGTTTAATGGCTATCCTTCAGGTGCTTTTATTTTTGGTCTTGGTGCTTATATGCTTATTCGTAAATACTACTTTAAGAAAAGCGACTAAATAAAACGCCGTTAAACCTAATTAGTGAAGTTCTTTATTAAAGATTATGTTTTTTAATTTATAAGGATAACTTTCCTGTAAATTTCAGATTCTATCAGCTCACTATATTCTTTCTTAAAGTAATCCATAAATTTATTACAGTCATCACTTATGATGTGCTTATTATTATAGTCTTCAATACTTTTATAAGTACTCACTAAAAAATATTTATACTTCAATGTAATTTCAGTGTCTTCAACTTTATATAAAGAATAGTTTTTTCCAAAACCTGCTTCAACAAAAAATGAATTATAAAAAAATTCTTGACATTATAGACATGACTAAAGTTGAAGTTTTAAGCCATGTAATGTAGTTAGGTAAGAATAATATAATTCACTTACTCTTATAGAGACTAACGTCACTAATTAACTTTAGTGGCGTTTTCTTTTAAACCCCAGGCACATCATCTTCAGTAAGTTCTGGAATTAATTCTCGTAAGCTAATCAGAACTAACTAAAAGTTACTGTTAGAATAATGTCGTTCTCTAAAAAATAAAGTAAGTATTTTTATTCTCTGTCTACATACTTGTTTAACGTGCCTTCAACAAGTAGTTCTTGTTTTGAGAGTTCGTTTTTTTTTAAACTGTCAAGGGAAGAAG
>Ga0209534_10000018_pt1 | contig 188966 bp, 171 predicted proteins | sample COG_07_FD_184751 | JGI IMG/M metagenome (GOLD analysis project Ga0209534, IMG submission 184751) | Pelagic Microbial community sample from North Sea - COGITO 998_met_07 (SPAdes) (version 2) | ecosystem: Environmental > Aquatic > Marine > Neritic zone/Coastal water | place: Helgoland, sampling...
CTGAAATGTCCGCAATATCCGCTGTAGTAGATTCCTTTGAAGAGGCTAGAAACCAAATTGTGCATTATTCTGAAGACGATATTGAATCTGAAAATAACCAAGGCAATAGCGCAGAAAATAGCGCAGACAATAACGCGGATGCTGATAGTAATGTTTGCGCCAGCGAGTCCGCTAATTACGAAGGCACGAACCCTGCTGCCGAGTAACTTTTATTCGATGTATCTAAACTCGTAGCATTAAGCGGTATTGGTTATTCAGCAAACTAGGTCTTTACAGACCGCAGTCAAGAAGCCTGAAAATTTCTCAGTGTTCTTTTCCCCGCCATTCTTACCATAGCCGCACTTTTCTTCCTGTCTTTCACCGCTCATTGAGGGTGCCCCAACCCGCTTAACAACTCTCTTGAACTCAGTCGGCTAAGACGTTCGCGTTTGGGTGTTTGAAAAATAATTCTAATTACGCCATGGTGTTTTATAAAAGTGATTTTCATAAGGGGATAAAACATGCCAATCAATATTTTGGGCATGATTGGTGTGACACCGCCAGCATCAGCGTCTACGGTTCACATAGTTGGTGGCGGGGTAGATCCCAACTACATTACTAAATTTACCCAGATACACGAGGCATCTGATTTTGACGCGGTACTTATCGGTCATTCTTCTAGTTCAGCTGATGGTTTTGCTATCGCCCAACATGCCGCTTATCACACCGAAAAAGTTAAAATTTTGCTGGCCCATCGTCCTGGTTTTGCCTCTCCTACCCAAGCTGCAAGGCGCGTGGCAACGTTAGATAACTTGATCGGCGGCCGGTTGTTATTGCACATAATCACCGGCGGCGTTGATGCAGATCAACGCAGGGACGGGGACTATCTTCCGCATGATGAGCGATATCAACGTACTGATGAATATTTGCAGGTTATGCGTAAGGTCTGGACAAGCGATCAACCATTCGACTTTGAGGGTAAATACTACCAAGTCAGTAGAGCGAGTTCTGACGTTGTAGCTGCCCAATCTCCTCATGTGCCATTGTGGTTTGGTGGAATCTCAGATGCTGCAATTCCCGTTGGCGCGCGTCACTGTGATACTTATGCACTATTTGGTGAACCGCGTAAGCAAGTCTCCGAGCTCATGACGCAATTGGATAGTGCAGCCGATGTTTATGGTCGAAAACTCAAGTACAACCTATCTTTTAGACCGATTATTGGCGACACGGAGGAGGCGGCTTGGCGTAAGGCCAGAGAGATTCTGGCTGGCGTAGAAGCGGCCTCAGGCGGCAAGAAGTCAACGAAGACACCAGAAGCGGAAACTGCACGGCGGCTGAGTAGTTTAATCGAAGGTGGGGAAGTACAGGATGAGCGGCTATGGGTGCCGATTGCTGCAGCAGCGCAGGGGAGTGGTAACTCAACGGCGCTAGTGGGTACGCCTGAACAGGTCGCAGAGGCTATAGCCAAATACTACGACATGGGTGTAAGCGGGGTGCTTATTCGAGGCTTTGATCCATTTGAAGATGCGAAAACCTATGGCGAAGAACTAATACCTTGGATTAGGGACAAGGTTCGCCAGCGGGATGCCGCTAGGTCGTAAGTTCTGCCTGTTGCTTTGCAACACCGGGTTAGGAATTTGAGTTTTAAAGCACTCGCCCCTCTAACGGACCAATGACTGCCCAATCGACGATAAAGGATGCTATAGCGAGCACCACGCAGACTAGACCGATTACTCCAAGGAGGCGCCAGACATGGAAGGTTTCCTCACCTTCCGGTGCTTGATCTTTTTCTTCAGGTAACATTTGTTGCTCCATTCCAGTTCCCAGCGGACTTGCGTTGATCTAGAGCTTAACCTAGGTCATTCAAGTGGCGCATAGTTGATCATGTCTTGTTGATGCAGTGTGAATTTGTCTACTTGCTTGACGGTGTCTAAGTCTTTGCCAGGTTGCCGAGCTAACCGTGCATAGCATTCATGGCATTAACTGTTAGTCCTGCAGCCTCACCCGAGCGAATCACATCGTTCCAACTGTTGTCATCGATGTCTATGCCACGAGACTCTCTAGCGGCCTTAGTAATTTGCTCAGGGTCGCCTGGGATCAGAACTTTTTCGGTACCGTCTGCGGGTGTGCTGGCATAGATATAGTCGATCATGGCCGTGACTTCATCGTCGAATGCTTGCAGGTCACCTACTGCAGCAGGGTCAATAATAATAGACAGCATGTTATTAAGTGTGGCGCCTTGGCGAAGGTTATTTGGCTGCATCGTAAAGTTGCCTCCTAACCCACCGCCTAATAGCTCGCACATCACCATAAGTCCGTAGCCCTTATGTTGTCCAAATGGTTGCATCGCGCCTTTTGCATTTGGCCCAAAAATAACGCCAGGGTCATTGGTGTCTAAGCCATTTTCATCGACGAGTGAGTTAGGCGGTACCGCTTCACCCTTCATATGAGCTACGCGGACTTTTCCAGCTGCTACCGTGGTTGTCGCCATATCTAAGATTACATGCTTGCCGTCTGCGCGAGGCACCGTGCAACAAAAGGGGTTAGTGATGAAGCGTCGATCTCTACCGCCGTATGCAACCACCATTGGGTCGTGGCCTACTACGTTGACGTAGTGTGTAGAGACTAAACCCGCGTCTGCACAGGCCTCCCCAAAAGCGCCAATACGGCCAAGGTGGGCAGCGTTGCCTAAGGCCACACAGCAAATTCCCAGTTGTTTTGCGCGCTCTATGCCCAATTCCATGGCCTGCATGCCGACAACGCGCCCTAGTCCTAGTTCAGCGTCAAAAGAAACTACCGCGCCATTGTCTTTGATCAACTTCGCGTTATTAGCTGGGTTGATATGGCCGGCTAGCATTGATCTCACGTAGCTTGGAATCATGCCGACACCATGAGAGTCGTGCCCTTTAAGGTTAGCCTCCACTAAGTGGGCGGCCACGGCTTGTGCATTTTCCTTTGGTGCTCCCGCGGCTGCTAAAATTGCGCTTGCTAGGTTAGTTAAGTTTTGATGTTGAATGATCATTATGTCTCGTTCCAGTCTCAGGCGGTGCTGCCGGATGTTAAATTGCTAGCCTCAAATAATGTCTTGATCTAGCGGCAAGCGCCATAGGTAAATTTGTTTCCCAAGCGCATGCTGCTGATGCCTTGCATAAGGCATGTAATTGTCAGCCGTTTTCGAGCTACTTGAACAATAGAGCATTTGGGAAGTAAGTCATTGATAGGTAATGACTTTAAGGAAGATAGAACTCGAACGAGTTCTACAAAAATACCAAGTAAATGGTGCACCCGACTGGATTCGAACCAGTAATCGCCGGTTTCGTAGACCGGTGCCTTATCCAGTTGGGCCACGGGTGCTCAACGAGGGCAGCATTATCTTGAAGAATGCTCTGGATCTCAACTTATTTAGTAAGATTGCGCAATCTAATTGCTTATTTGGACACCTTGCTGGGCATTTTGTTGGCAAATGGCAGGTATTTGTTGATGTTAGAATTTTGATTAGCTTAATTCGTTGGGTTGGAGATAAACTCAATTGGAGAAAATATCTAGGCATCTCTATGGAGGTGTGTTGCCAAAGGAGACATATGTGAGCGGGCTTTTAGAATCTGGTATCGAATTGATGATGATTGGCATGGGTACAGTGTTCTCTTTTCTTACCCTATTAGTATTTACGACCCGCGCAATGTCTTGGGCGGTGCTAAAACTTGGCTTCGCTACAACGCCGTCGCAAACAAATATTGGGCACGGTCAGGCCGCTGGAGCAGGTGGTCAGGGCGTTAACACGCAACAGCACGTTGCTGCTATTGCCGTGGCCCTAGACACGCACTTAAGCACAAAAAACAAATAGGTCACCTTCTTAGAGTGGTAGACATTTGCGCCCCGTAGGGCTTCGAGGAGTATTCAATGAGTAACAGTCAAAAACTAGGCATCACTGACGTAATTTTACGCGATGCCCATCAAAGTATTTTGGCCACGCGCATGCGCGTGGAAGATATGCTGCCTATTGCAGGCAAACTCGATCAGGTGGGTTTTTGGTCTCTAGAATCTTGGGGTGGTGCAACTTTTGATGCATGTATTCGCTACTTAGGGGAAGACCCTTGGGAACGTATTCGATTGCTCAAGGCAGCTATGCCCAATACGCCGCAACAAATGTTGCTGCGTGGTCAGAATATTTTGGGCTATCGCCATTATGCTGACGATGTGGTGGAAAAATTCGTAGAACGCGCGGCTGTTAACGGCGTTGATGTTTTCCGCATTTTTGATGCCATGAACGATATGCGCAATTTGACCACGGCGATCAAAGCAACTTTGGCCGTTGATAAACATGCTCAAGGCACTATTTCGTATACGGTAAGCCCCGTACATACGATGGATATGTGGGTAGATTTAGCCAAAGAGATTGAGGATCTGGGTGCGCATAGTATCTGTATAAAGGATATGGCTGGGTTGCTTAAGCCTTACGTGGCATTTGACCTCGTTAGCCGTCTTAAGGCCTCCTTAGATATTCCAGTGCACATGCAATGTCACGCCACTACCGGAATGTCTACTGCTACCTATTTGAAGGCGATTGAAGCGGGCATTGATAATGTCGACACCGCTATCTCCTCAATGAGTATGACTTATGGTCACTCCGCTACCGAGTCGTTGGTCGCCATACTTCAAGATGAAGAGCGCAGTACTGGTTTGGACCTTGAGTTGTTGGAGGAGATTGCCGGCTACTTCCGCGAGGTGCGCAAGAAATATGCACAGTTTGAAGGCGCCATGCGTGGGGTAGATTCTCGTATTTTGGTAGCCCAGGTGCCCGGTGGCATGTTGACCAACTTGGAAAGTCAGTTACGTGAACAAAACGCCAGTGAACGCTTAGATGAGGTGTTGGAAGAAATACCTAAGGTAAGAGAAGATCTCGGTTTTATTCCCCTAGTTACCCCCACTTCGCAAATTGTTGGCACTCAGGCAGTGATCAACGTGTTGTCTGGCGAGCGTTATAAAAACGTAACCAAAGAAACTACTGGTGTTTTGGCAGGCGAGTACGGTGTTACCCCAGCTCCGCTCAATAGTGAATTGCAGAAGTCTGTCTTAGGCGATGTAACACCAATTACCTGCCGCCCAGCGGATTTGCTTGCCCCGGAATTGGCGGAGCTTACCCAAGCTTTCGATGAGCTGGCAAAAAGCGAAAACATTTCGTTGGCACAAGCAAAGATAGATGACGTTTTAACCTATGCTCTTTTCCCTCAAGTGGCGACAAAGTTTTTGCTCAACCGCAATGACCCAACAGCTTTTGAACCAGCGCCGTCCAAACAGTCTTCTGTTGCTGCGCCAGCAAATTCTGCTGCATCGGGTAGTGGTACTGGCTCTTATACCGTTACGGTGGATGGCACCCAATACTCCGTACAGATTGAAGAAGGTAGTGGCAGCGTTGCCGAGCGCGTGCAAGTTAGCGCGCCGTCTAAAGAGGTAGCGACGGGTGAATGGATGAATGCTGGGTTAGCTGGCACAGTCCATCAGGTACTGGTCAAACCAGGTGATGTGGTAACCGTAGGCCAAAAGATATTAGTCCTTGAGGCAATGAAGATGGAAACCGATGTTAGCGCCGCGGTAGCGGGCGAAGTGTCAGCGATCAACGTGGGTGCCGGTGATCAAGTGGCGGTTGGCCACCCCTTAGTTCTTATCAACCCTAGCTGATAAATATTTTCTTTCGTTTGTTCATGATTACTAAATTTCGAGGCTTTTAAATGGATCTACTAGATCAACTTTGGAACGGGTCTGGCTTGGCGCAAATGACTTTGGGTCAATTTGCAATGATTCTTATTAGCCTGTTGCTGCTCTATCTTGCTATTGCGAAGAAATTTGAACCGTTATTGTTGGTCACAATTGGCTTCGGCGGCCTATTGAGCAATATTCCCGGTGCAGAGATAGCTACAGGGAATGGGCTACTGCATCTGATCTACGAGGTGGGTATCGAAACAGGTGCGTTCCCCTTAATTATATTTATGGGGGTTGGCGCGCTGACGGACTTTGGCCCACTGCTGGCTAATCCAAAAACCTTGTTGTTAGGCGCGGCAGCCCAGTTTGGCATCTTTGCTACCTTGCTAGGTGCTCTAGGTCTGAGTGCGCTTGGCATTATGGACTTTGATTTAAAGCAGGCCGCAGCCATTGGGATTATTGGCGGTGCTGATGGGCCCACGGCAATCTTTGTTGCGGGCAAGCTGGCGCCAGAATTGCTGGGCGCTATTGCTATTGCTGCATATTCGTACATGGCCCTAGTACCTATTATTCAGCCACCAATAATGAAGCTGCTGACTACAGAGAAAGAGCGCAGTATTGTTATGGTGCAATTGCGCGAAGTGTCCACTTTAGAAAAAATTGTTTTCCCTTTGCTGCTACTTCTCCTAGTTGCGTTTCTGTTGCCGTCGGCTGCGCCGCTACTGGGTATGTTCTGCTTTGGTAACTTAATGCGTGAGTGCGGTGTGGTAGAGCGGTTGGCAGAAACGACACGAAATGCGTTGATCAATATAGTGACGATATTTTTGGGACTGGGGGTAGGCTCTAAGTTGGGTGCAGATAGTTTTTTAACTGTGGAGACTCTGGGTATTTTGGCCCTAGGCATGGTTGCGTTTTCTATTGGTACAGCAAGCGGTGTGCTTATGGCCAAATTGATGAACGTTTTTTCCGCCCAGCCAATTAACCCGCTCATTGGTGCGGCTGGTGTTTCCGCCGTACCTATGGCTGCACGCGTGGTGAATAAAGTTGGTTTAGAAGCCAACCCGCAAAACTTCCTACTCATGCATGCTATGGGCCCGAATGTGGCTGGTGTTATTGGCTCGGCGGTAGCCGCTGGGTTAATGATATTGATCACCAGTTGATCTTTTATTTGCGTGGTTTTGTTTGGTTCACAGTAGCAGGAGATTTCCCGCGTGGCGCGTTTTGCAGGTGGCTGCTAGACTGCAGTTCGATTTTGGGTAGATATATATGAAAGTTTCAACATTAATTACATTATTGGCCGCTCTCGTTGCTCCAACTGTTCACGCGGACTATTGGGTCTCTGTGGGGAGCTTCCAAAATCGTGATAACGCTGAGTCAGGTTTGCGAGAAGCGCAATCGCGAAGTAACGAGGCGTTTGTGGTTATTGCCAGTGAAACGGCTAACGGTTTCTTTTATCGAATTGCTGCTGGTCCCTATGCTTCGATGGCCCAAGCGAAGGGTCCATTGCAGGGTTTGCGCGACAGTGGCTATGGTTCTGCCTGGATTTGGCAGGGTCAGTCGACGCAAAACGTTAGCCCGTTTAAATCGCCTAGCCGATTACAGAATACAACTGGTGCGCTGATTACCGATGTGACAACTCAAGATGATGACTTGTTTGCAGACGACGATTTTTTAGACGAAGACTTAGATTACTTATTCTCTGACACCGAACGTACGCGTCCAGACGAGGTGATATCTGACTTGCCTGAAAAGTTAGCTCCTGCGCCTGCCAATTATCAATTGAATAAGCTACGCAGAGATTAGTTTTTGGCTTGGATCCCGCTCAGCGATTGACCTTTTTTTGTCGCTGTATTGGAGCCGCCTAGCTAGTGTACTGCTGCTTGTTTTAGCTTTTTCTTCATTGGCATTTTTACCGAATTTCCCTAGTCTAATTACTTACTTATCATCAAGTGGTCGATATGCGCTATCGCAATGCAACTCAATGGGGTGTTTACGACGTCGAGGTAGAAGACGGCCGTATTGTTGATGTATTCCCCATTGATGAGGATCCAGAGCCCGCAGAAATTCTGCATACCTTGCGTGATGGCGTGCAACACCCTTCGCGAATCCGTACACCCGCTATTCGCCGTGGTTGGCTTGAGGGTACAGATCCAGAGAATAAGCTCCGAGGAGCGGATGAGTTTGTAGATGTGTCATGGGATGAGGCTTTAGACTTTGCTGCCAAAGCGTTGCAAAAAGTTAGGCAAAAGCACGGTAATAAAGCCATTTTCGCAGGCTCCTACGGTTGGGCCAGTGCAGGGCGCTTTCATCATGCCCAATCGCAGTTGCATCGATTTATCAATTTTATAGGTGGCTGTACGCGGGCTATGAATAGCTACAGTACCGCTGCAGCGCAGGTGATTCTGCCCCACGTGATTGCACCGTGGCCCCAAATGGAACTTGAGCAAACCAGTTTAGAAGACGTGGTTGCACGAACAGAGCTTTTTATCGCTTTTGGTGGTCTTCCCTCGCGCAATGCTCAGGTAGCCTACGGCGGTATCACCGAGCACAGAACGGGTATCGATCTGCAGCGGGCTCATGAATCCGGTACTCAATTCGTAAACATTTCGCCGGTTAAGCATGATGTGGCCGATACATTAACGCCACGATGGATTGCGCCTAGGCCTGGTACAGATGTGGCAATCATGTTGGCTATGGCATATGTACTTGAGACGCAAAATTTAGCGGACCAAAATTTCTTAGCGAGTCATTGCGAAGGCTATGATCGATTCAAGGCGTATTTGCTTGGTGCTACAGATGGGCAAGCAAAAACTCCCCAGTGGGCGAGTGAGATCTCCAGTGTAGAGGCGGGCGCCATCGAGTCATTGAGTAAGGAAATGGCGGGTAAAAAGACATTTCTCACTGCCGCTTGGGCCCTGCAACGTGCGGATCATGGTGAACAACCTTATTGGATGTTAGTGACATTGGCTGCAATGCTAGGGCAGATTGGTTTGAATGGCTGTGGGGTTGGGTTCGGTTATAGTGCGGAAGGGTTTGTTGGCAGCAATTGGCGGCGGTTCAATTGGGCAACTGTGAGTAAAGGCAAAAATCCTGCCGACTTTGCTATTCCGGTGGCGCGGATTGCCGACATGTTGCTTAACCCAGGGCAGACTATTAGCTATGACGGGCAAGAAATTACCTTTCCAGATACGCGATTGATCTATTGGGCTGGCGGCAATCCGTTTCATCATCACCAAGATTTAAACCGGCTGACGCAAGCGTGGCGGCGCCCTGAAACTGTAATAGTCAACGAACCCTGGTGGACGCCTACAGCGCAATGGGCAGACATAGTGTTTCCAGCGACTACGTCTTTTGAGCGCACAGATATTTGTGCTTCAAGTCACGATCCTTATGCGCACTTGATGCAACAAGCCTTGCCCCCTCAGTTTGAAGCTCGGTCTGACTATGAAATTTTTGCCGGTCTTGCTGACAAGCTGGGCTTTGTTGCCGAATTCACCCAAGGCAAAGATGAGATGGCATGGCTGCAAGATATGTGGGAGCGTTCCAATGAGAGGGCCAAGGCACAAGGGTTTGAGTTGCCAAACTTTGATGAGTTTTTGGCTAAAGGCAGCTTCCAAATTCCTGCTAAGACCGATTCTGCTGATTGGTTAGCGGGGTTTCGCGCTGACGCTGACAAACATCCATTGTCTACTCCCTCAGGCAAGATAGAAATTTTCTCTGCCGTTATAGATGGCTTCGGGTACGCGGATTGTCCCGGCCACGCAGTATGGCTAGAACCGTTTGAGCGGCTGGGTGGTGCGGGTAGTGATCAGTTTCCACTGCACCTTATTTCTCCGCAACCCAAGCGCAAATTGCATAGCCAATATGATCAGAGTGCTTACAGTCAAGCCGGCAAGATACGTGGTAGAGAACCGCTGACATTACATCCGATTGCTGCTGCGCAGAGAGGTATTAAGGCTGGAGATTTGCTACGTGTATTTAATGATCGCGGTGCGTGTGTTGTTGGTGCGCAGATCAGCGAGGGTGTTAAGGAGGACGTGGTTATTTTGCCCACAGGTGCTTGGTTTGCGCCTAGTCATGACGAGGCAGGCCTAGAACTGAATGGCAATCCTAATGTGCTGACGCGCGACAAGGGTACGTCGAGTTTAGCCCAAGGACCTAGTGCCCATACCTGTTTGGTAGATGTAGTTAAGTTATCCGAGGAAGAGCTGCAAGCATTGGTCATCTGATCATTGAGGGCCTTGCTTGCTCAATCTCCTATGGTTTGAGGTGATGTGTTAAGGGCGTTTAAAGCAAAGCCAGCTGCTTTTTTGTAGGCATACATAAACTCGCTGACTTCCTCTGTACTTATAACCTCGTCTATCTTATTGAAGGGTGCTCTGTCTTCAATGACCCCTAATATACCAATTGGTCCCGCCCCTCTATTGCGCAAAATTAGTTCGTTTACGGGCGCTAGTACTTCTGTTTCGTAGGCCTTTAACGCTTCCAGGGTTAAGCCATGGGATTTTAATTTTGCGCCGAGAATCCGCGCGTCAACAATACCTTGGCTAGCCCCATTGGAGCCAACTGGGTACATGGCGTGGGCAGCGTCACCGATAAGTACGACCCTTTGGTCCACCCAAAAATCCACTGGGTCACGATCTACCATTGGGTATTCGTAGACTGCATCCGAGGCATTGATCAATGCGGGAACGTCTAGCCAAGTAAACTGCCAGTGGGTAAATGCATCAATGAAATCTTCAATATTCGCGGAACTATTCCAATCGCTTTGTGTCGCTGACGCGTGGGCTTCTAAAGTAAGTTCTGCAATCCAGTTAATTAGACTTAAACCGGTCTCTGGATCTGGTTTTGAGATTGGATAACAGACAAACCGCTGTTCCATAGAGCCCATGAGCACAAACGAATTCCGCGTGCGGGTCGGTTTACCTAGTGACACTCCTCGCCACATTACCGCGCCACCCCAGTTTGGTGGCCCTTGGTTAGGGTGCATTTGCTGTCTAACTTGAGAGTGAATGCCGTCAGCGCCTATAAGCAAATTGCCGGTGACTGAGTTCGTGGTGCCGTCAGCACTTACAAATTCGGCGACCACGCCGGTGTCAGTCAACTCATAACCAGTTAAGCGGGCATCCGTGACCACTGAATCTTTACCCAGGCGCTCTTTCACGGCGGCTAAAAGCCCCATTAGCAGTTTGCCACGGTGTACAGAGTATTGTGGCCACTTGTAGCCCGCCGCTAAACCGCGCGGCTCCGCCCACACTAGTTCTCCGCTTTGGGTAAATAGTGCCCATTCTTCGGCCTGAATGCCGATGTCAGCCAATAGGTCATTCAAACCAAGATCGAATAATTCTCGAACGGCATTAGGCTGTAGGTTTATTCCTACACCCAAGGCTTTGAGGTGAGCTACCGATTCAAAAATCTGGGCTTTTAGACCCAGTTGGTGGCAGGTTAAAGCCATAGCCATACCTGCAATGCCGCCTCCGGCTATTATGATGCTTATTTGAAATATCCTTGTGTTTGCTCGCCAACCACACTAACGATTTCTTCAAAGGGTAGTTTTTCGATTGCGGGCACTTGGCAATTTTCTTCTGGGTAACCTACAACTAAGAGAAGGTAAGGGCGCTCGGTTTTGGGTCTTTCGAAAGCTTGGTTAAGAAATGCCATAGGGCTAGGTGTGTGGGTCAAGGTTGCTAGGCCAGCTAGGTGCAATGCTGAGATCAGCATCCCACAGGCGATGCCAACCGATTCGTATGGGTAATAGTTTTTAAGGCGTTTACCATCTTCGGTAAACGAGAATTTTTTCAAAAAAACGCCAATCAGCACCGGTGCTGTATTGATAAAGGGTTTGTATTCGTCGGTGCCCAGCGGTGCAAGAGCCTTTAACCACTCATCAGATGCGCGCTTGGTGTAAAAGGTTTTTTCCTCAGTTTCTGCGGCGATTTTGATTTGAGTTTTGGTCGCAGGGTCGGTAGTTATTGCGAAATGCCATGGCTGCATATTCGCGCCGCTTGGGGCAGTACCTGCGCAAAGTAGGGCATCACGGATGACTTGAGCTGGTACTGGCTCTGAAGTGAATTCTCGGACAGTTCTGCGAGTTTTCATACTCGCATAAAAGTCCTTCGCGGCTTTTAGCATGGCCGCTTCTTCGAGTCTTTGGAATTCTAATTTTTCGTTCATAACCAGCTCTAGTCGCTCAAAATTATTCAACAGGTAAGCGTGATCGCCTAAATCATACTGATTTGAGTGCGGGAGTTCTAACTAAAAGGCACGCCCTAATTTGCTCTCTTCTTGCTATGACGTTTTACTTAGGCATTATGTTTGACGGTTCGCGCTAATCAACTCATTGAGGTTGCTCACATTCATATGTTGTTATGGGCGCCAGCGGAGAAAAATCATGTATGTTAACGGATACATTATTGCGGTACCCCAGGCCAAGAAAAGTGTTTTCATTGCAGCGATAAAAGTGTTCGCTGAGGTGGCTATAGATTTTGGTGCAATTGAGATTTTTGAGAATTGGGAGTTGGAGGTGCCTGATGGTGAATTTACCGACTACCGTAAGGCGGTGCAGGCGCTGCCCGGTGAGAAAATAGTTTTTGCGTGGGTGGTATGGCCTGATAGACAGACTGGCGCTGTGGCTCATGAGGGTATGTGGGTCGACCCTCGAATGCTCGCAATAGAAGAAATGCCCATAGACAGCAAACGGATGATTTTGGGCGGGTTTGAACCCATATTTTCGTACCGCAAAGATATTGAAAATGCGGATTAGTGAAAGCATCTTTGCTTCGACGCTAAGTCATTCCGCTTAACAGTGCGCGTTCTTGTAGTTGCAGGCATCTCATGGAACAAATTTATAACGAGTAAATTTCACGCACATTGCCGTTGGTAACGCCACATTTTGCCTGTTCTGGAAAGCCTTCGATCATCTCGCTGAGCACGTCGTTTGAACATAGCCCCCTGGAGCGTCATCGGCGAAACGCCTTGCAGGGCCTGTGGCCTCTCTACTGCATGAGAATCTGCTGATATCGGGTTCCTTTAAAGCGCTGTATTAACCATTAAAATGAACGCGCTCAACATATTTTCCGAGTTTAATTGGTCAGTTAATTCTCTGCAGCTAACATGATGGGTGGATTGGTACTGGACTGTCTTTCGGTGACATGAAAATATGTTTATAAACTTGTAACCGTTTTGGCACATGGCTCGACCCGCACTAACAGAAGCTCAGCGCAGCGAAACTAAGCAAAAAATTCGCGCCGCCGCTGCAATAATTTATAGAGAGCATGGCATTAGTAATATATCTGTCCGAGGTATTGCGGAAAAAGCAGGTGTATCTGTAGGCACACTGTATGCTCATTTCGGCGGCCTAGGCGAATTACTGCGTTCTCTATGGGGTAAGCCATTAAAACGTTTGGTCAGGGAGCTAGAGCTCGTAACGGAGCAAAATGGTGATGCCGAAAACAGGCTGCAGCGATTGCTTGAAACCTATGTAGATTTTTCCAATCGTGAGCAGGCGGTTTTCAAAAATGCCTTTATGTACGTTCGTCCTGACTCTATTGCCGCACCGGAAAGACTAGGCCTTGATCGAGATAAGTTCTTTTCTGTTTTTCGACTGTCTGTTGAGGAGGGGCAAAAGACTGGCATTTTTCGTGCCGGCGATAGCTATAGGTTAACGCAGATTGTGCTAAGCGCGGTTCATGGATCAATTACGATGCCCGTGAATATGCACCGTTTGGCGTTGGACAATACTCCCGAATTTTCAGGTTATATGATTGAAAGCATGCTGGAGTGGCTACAAAACTAGAAGTTTCACAGCTTGTAGGTGGTAGCCCCGACAGGAGTCGAACCTGTATCTATCGCTTCATACCACTACTACTTTCGTAGCCACTTGTTGTGTTTGTGGTCTGGACTTTCTCTTAACCCTAACCAGCAATGTAAGTGAGAAGCTGGTTTTAGGTTGCATCCGTCAAGTCTCTACACCTTCCGAATTCATCGGCTTGGCTCGGGATTGCCATTACTAACGTAAGAAGGTTTCCCCGAATTTGAACGCATCTCATATGTAGTTTCCAAACATATGACCCAATTTAACTTAGGAGGCGACTATTCTATCCATTGAACTACAAGGCCATGGCGCGATGGTAATCAAACTCAGGCGGAAAGACAAAGTATGCTTTTGGTTAGTGCACGCACGCGTTTTTTAACGCCTAATTATCCGCCAAAGTCGAGTTGCACTTAACCTTGGCGGAGCGTCCTAAATTTAGTTTGACCAGCGGTCGAAGCGTAAAATTTCTTCCATTGGTTTTCTGGTTACAGGACCGAACTTGCCCATGGGATAACCTACAGGGATGAGGCAATAGGCGTGCATTGAACTGGGTAGGTTCAGAACCTTGGCTACCGCTTTTGGATTGGTTAAGGCTAAGGTTGTAGGTGCTGCCCCCAGCCCTATGGCTCGAGCGGCTAGGAGTAAGTTTTGAATGCCTGGCCAGATAGAGCCGTTGCCGCCAGCAATCATTGCTGGTGTTGGCGTGTCGCCGAAATCCATACAGGCGATGATCAGTGCCGGTATTTCGTGCATGTGATCTTTTTGCCAAACGACCGCATTGACCATGCGTTGGCGTTTGTCTGCTGGTTGGTGAGAGAGGCTGCCCGGATTGTCGACTAAAGGCGCTAGATAACTTTCAACACCAGTTTTGTTTAGCGCAGCCAGTTGCGCCTTTGTTTCTGGGTCTCTTACCACAATCCAGCGAGCGCCCTGAGTATTTGATCCTGATGGTGCCTGATTTGCAGCACTCACAAGTTTGACCAAATGCTCTTCGGGCACCTCGGTGGTATCTAGCTTACGCATTGCTCGGCAGTTGTAGATGGTCTCAAATAGACCCATTTCTGTAGTTTCTTCGCTCATACTCTTTCCCCTTGGTGTTTGTATTGACTGAGCTGCACAGGATAGTGGTGCAAGCTAAAGGTTCAATTTAGCAGAGCTTGGCGTAGTTGGCTGCCAAATTGAGAGAGGGTATAGAAATACCTTACAAGGTCTTTTAGATAAGAGTTTTGCTGATGAGTTCTAACTATTGAAATTTTCGCCTTCATAATCGGCGAATAGTTTTTTACTTATTTCGTCTGGTACTCGGCTCCAATTGCCTAATAATCGTCCGAGTCGTGTGATGCCCACGGGTACGGTGGGGCTGTCGTGGATAATGCTGGAATACATAGTTTTCCGCATTGATTCAAAGCGCCCGTTGATTATAGCGGCTGAAGCCGTGAGGATTTTGATCGCAATGGAAGGAAATTTTTCACTAATTTGGTCAAAGGAATCTTTCGATAAGTACAAGTAATCACAGGCTTCTCTAGCGACTACAGTAGCGGTTCTTGTGTTATCCAATACAAGGTTAACTTCCCCTAAGAGGCTGGGTCCTGGCCAGTTGCCTACATTGGTGGCGACAGCCGTTAAGTTCACGCGGATCTTATAAAAAGCCGAATACGAGCCATTTAAAAGCAAATATAGATCTCGATCGGTATCGCCTTGAGAGACCAAAATAGTGCCGCCTGCAGCTTGGCGCTCCTCAAGGAGCGGCAGAAAGTTATCTATATCTTCGGCATTAAGGGAGGGCAAAATCTTAGCGATTATGGCTTTCTTATCAGCATCTTCCATAAGATAGTTGGTCTCAGTATTTGGTTACGTTCTGCGGCCCTAACTAAGCAAAGTTGGGTCTCGTTGCTAGCGTTGCTCACCTTTACAGTGCCAGCGAGTCGCCCTCTTTGGCTACAATTGTGTCGCCAGGCATGTCTTTGGTAACGAGTGCTATTTTGTCCAAGCTTGCGTCAGTAAGGTCTGGGTTGAAGCCAGACAGTACGAGTGTTTTTACATTCAGCTGGCGTGCGGTTTTATAGCCCACCTGCCAAGTAGAGTGGCCCCAGCCCTTAAATTTTGGGTAGTCCTCATCCGAGTAGGCGGCATCGAATATCATTACATCGGCGTTTTCTGCAAGCTTATTTAAACCCGGGTGAATATGGCCGTTCTCTTCATGTTCGTGATCTAAGCAATAAGCCAAACTTTTACCATTATGTTCAATACGAAATCCAATGCTGCCGTCAGGGTGGTTTAGTTCAGCGGTAGCAACTGTTACGTCCCCTAGCTCGATGGTGTCGCCTGGCTCTATTTCAATAACGTCGCTGATACCTGCAAGCACATCAAAAGTAATTGGAAAGTTTGGCGGCTTCATTGCAGCCTCTAAGCAACTTTTGAGGGTGAATCCAGGTCTTCTAGGGCCATAGATTTTAATGTTGTTGGCTGGATTAAATGCAAGCTTGAAGAAGGGCAATCCTTGAATATGGTCCCAATGGGTGTGACTTAGGAATACTGTAATATTTAGGTTTTCATTTTGGAGCTGGGCAAGGCGTTCTGCGAAGCGGCAAATGCCCGTTCCTGCGTCAATCAAAAGTAGATTATCGCCTGCTCTAATCTCTAAACACGGCGTATTTCCACCGTATTTCACTGTGTGCTCGGCAGGCGTGGGTACCGAACCTCTCACTCCCCAGAAGGTGATCTCAAATTTTGTGTGAGAACTCATCGAGCTAATAATACCTTTATAATAAGTTGTGCGTAATGGCCGATTCTATCACGGCCTTTTACGGAAAACTGCGTCAATTAGGCATTTGCCTACTGCACCCCAAAAGCCGAAAAGGATGGGCGCCGAAACCAAAAACGGTAGGATTTAAAAAGCAAATAATTCTTTACGTCTGGGGTGATAATTTGAGCGTTGTAACCCGCATATTGTCTCTTGTACACTAATGGCGTCTGGGCGGAAGGTCGCTTCTGCTCGACGGTCACTCTCTAACTCTCTTTTTGCGGTCGTCAAGAGTGGTGGCTTTAACCGTTATCAAAAAAATGTCGAACTGAAGAGGTGTTACGAATGGGTAAGAGATTGTCACTGCTAAAAGGACTTGGATTGGCTTTTGCCTCAATGATCTTATGTACACCCTCAGTATTTGCTGAAACATACGCTGGCAGAGTGGATGGTGTAGGCAATGTCGAGGTAGAGCTCGTCTCTAAGGGGACACCCTCCTTTCCCCGCCGCGCAAAGTCATACGGTGTAAGCGGTCAGGTAACCGTAAGATTTAATGTAGATGTCGAAGGTAGTGCAGTTGGCGCGGTAATTGTTGAGTCCAAGCCACGCAGAATGTTCGATCGCTCAGCTATGCGATATATGGAGACATTGAAATTTGTACCCTACGAAGTAAATGGCAGTACCGTAACCGTGACTGATGTTGTTATGAATGTGGCCTATAAGCTTGGTGATTGATCAAAGGCGAACTCGAGCTTCTTTTTTCATGCCACTTAGAGATCACCTTAAAGGTAGTACCAAATGTCGATACGCAATAAGCTAGTAACACTATTGATAGCCGGTTTCACGGTTATCTTTAGCATTTTCTTTTACTCTACACAAACCTTAAAGGCGGCCTCTGACGCATTCACATCAGAGTCTCTTGCCCAGACCTACAGCGCAGCTTGGTTGTCTGCCTCTGATGCCCAGTTTGAGCGCTCTGTAGAGAAGTTTGATCCGGAGTTAGGGTCACCAGATATAATTATGTTTTGGGATCCGTTGGAAAATACCTTTTCTACTCAGGACGACGTTGCAGGCGGCGAAAATCCTCTAACTAGCGCACTAGTGGATGGGCGGACAGACTTGGCTCAAGGGCTTTTTGACCAGGTATTTGAAGAGGCAATTGAGTTAGAAGAAATCAGCTTTGTCATGGCTTATACCATTACCGGCCGACAAGTTTATTGTTTGTCTGGTCTATTTTTACAAGGAGCAGATCCTTGTGGCAAAGAAGCGCGACCAGACTTTTTCCTAAATTTTGACAGTTTTCTTCGCAGCGCGATCGACCAACCTACGCGGAATATTGTTCGAATAACTGACTTAACCGGCGAAAAAGCGCTTTCAGTGAATGACTCGCTTAGTTTTGGTTTGCGCGACGCAAACGATGAGGCGGTAGCCTTGATCGTGGTCGGTAAAAACCTAGTGGATAATTTAGAATTATTCAGTGAGGACTTTGAGGTCCGTCTTGCGGTTCGTTCAGGTGGCAAGTCAATAAGCTTAGATGAGTACTATGGCGAAGATGAGATAGTCGACGAAGAGTACGGGGTAGCGAATCTCCCTTTACTTATTTCAGAAGCAGAAGACCGTGCGCAATTATCTTCAGATGCTACGTTCAGCGACGTTGTGCCAGTGCTTGGGGTGTCGATGACTTCTATTCCTTTGAGTTATCAAGCATCTGCAGAAGAGATCAGTTTGATGGTCTTCAAGGACCAAAGCGAGAACATAGCTTTACAAGTAACTACTACGAACAACACCTATTATACTATCGCCGCCGTGGCGCTTTTTGTTGTAGTGGTTATTCTTTCCTTAACCATCGGTGCCTTTGGTCAGATTACTGCAGCGATTGGTATTTTACGTGGCATGTCTGAGGGCAATTTGTCACTAGAAATGCCCCCACGAAATAAGCTGTTGTCTTCTACAGGCGACGAAGTGGGGCGTCTGTCGCAAACTATTGATCAATATCGTGAGCACTTAGTGCAGTCTGAGGAACAGCGCGTAGACCGTGGCAGGCGCCGTCAAGAACGTGACAACTTGATGTTTTCTAAGATGGAGATCTTGGCTACCGAACTAGACGGCGGGCCAAAGGAAATGATGATCAATGATATTGATCATATGCGCAGTGAATTAGCCTCCGGTGACGATGAAAGCAAAGAGCGCGCTTCGATTGAATTGATGGGGGTTGCGTTTTCTCGTATGTCCGACGAGGTCGCTTCGCTGATCAATGCCCGGACTGAAGAGTTGGTGCGTACACGGGATGAAATTGACAGTTCCATACGTTATGCCGCACGACTGCAAAATGCCTTATTGCCGAAAGAATATCCTGGTGACATTTCTTTCAAGGTCCATTGGCGTCCTCGAGATTTAGTGGGCGGCGATATTTACTTTGTTCGCAGCTTACCTGATCGTGTTTACATTGCGGTTGTGGATTGCACAGGCCATGGCGTTCCCGGAGCGTTTTTATCAATTATTGCACGCTCGGTATTGGACAAAGCCGTAGACGAGACCTACGCACAAAATGCTGGAGATTATCTCTCTAAGGCCAACCAACTGGTTATGGAAACGTTAAGACAACAAGACGCTTCAAACCAAAAAATTGATGAAGGCTTCGACGGCGGTGTGTGTATCTACCATCGTAAAGAGCGTCGCCTAGAGTATGCGGGGGCTAAGTCGTCACTGTTTTTGGTAGGGGAAAGCGGTGCATCCGAAGTGAAGGGGGATAGACGCTCGGTGGGCTCTTCGAAGACTGCTGGCGAATTCCAGTTTACGACTCACGTTATTGAAAATCTCGGCGGCGCTTTTGTGATGCTAACAGACGGTATTACAGATGTGATGAGTGCTGAAGACAGACCTATCGCTTTTGGCCGCCGCAGAGTAATGCGGTCGCTGCAAAATACCAAGCAAGCAACACCAGACGCTTTGGTGACTAATATTATGACCAGCGTTGATCTTTATCGTGGTGGCGCGCCATATCGCGATGATCTTACATTGTTGGCATTCTCATTGAATGATGATGAATCCAGTTCGCAAGTTTCGGAAGTAGAGGAGGTATAAAAAATGCAATTAGCAGCTACACAAAGAACCCCCCTGATAGAAATTTCAGCAACCAATTGCCGCATTGTCGGTGAGTGCTACCCTGAAAATATTCAGGAATTTTCAAGTCCGGTTATGACAGAACTGAAAGGCGCCGTGCCGGATAGTGGTGAGTACAAGGTCGAGTTGGAGCTTTTTTACTTCAACAGTTCTTCGGCAAAGTTCTTCTTTGATTTCTTTGAGTTCTTTGAGGAAAAAGCAGAAGCAGGCGTTTCTGTTAGCGTTAACTGGAATTACCGCGCAGACGACGACACCATGTTGGAAGCTGGCGAGGACTTCGCTGAGGATATGATCCAATGTAAGTTCGAACTTGTGGAAATGCCAAGTGAAGCCGGCGCAGACGCTGAAGGCGAGTAGTCGTTAGGTACGATAAAAATAAGGATATTTTCAGATGGTAAGTGATGCAACTTTAGAACTACATAAGTTCATGCAAGCGCGAAAGACTCTTTTTTGTTACTCAGGCCCTCTCTCTGAAGATTTGCTGACGTCGATATCCAACCCTGTGAGACACCAGCTTTCAGAAACGGATTCTACCGACGGTGTGGCCAAAAAGGTCTTCGGTGTGTTCATTGAACAAGCGCAGAATATCATTCGCTATGCGGATACTAGATCTACGGCTACCGGCGACGGTGTAGGCACTATTGCAATTAGCCTTACAGATGAAGGCTTCTTGATTGAAGCGGTGAATACCATAGATTCAGAAAAGAGCAATGCTTTGGAAAAGAGTTTGGTTGATCTGAGCATGAAGGACGCAACCGAACTTCGTAAGATGTATAAAGAGCGATTGCGTAGTGGTCCGCCTGAGGGTTCAAAAGGGGCCGGCTTAGGCTTTATCGAAATGGCTAGGCGCGTGCAGCGTTTTGAGTTCGAGATCGCTGAAACAGAGAAGGGTCCGGTCTTCGTTTATCGCGGATACGTAGCTTAACCCCGCCTCCGCAGACAGCGCGTTGAAAAGCGCGCGCGCACTCCTAGAGTGCTTAGCGCTTGCCCTTGTGTTAGCTGCCTATAATAGAGATTCTTGCTGACTCATATTTTCTTTAGTGCCTTTAACCTTTTCGATAGCGCGCAGTAACGATGCCTCAAATTCGTCAAGATCTTCTACCGAGAGGGCTGAAAGGTTGGCGTTTAGTGACGAGCTACCCACCTCTAATGATATAGAGGACTGAATATCTTCAATATTTTGCAATGGTTGAAAGGTTCTTACCGGGCCGATGCCCTTGAGGTGTACGGTTGCTAATTCTTGGCAGGGGATCTGGTCGCTGACTAGCGAGTAGGTGTCGAAAGACATCAAGATTTCACCATTTTCAGCTGCAGCTTCTAATCTAGATGCTGTGTTAACTCCTGAACCGATGGCTGTATATTCCAAGCGAGTTTCGCTGCCAAAGTTACCGACCGTACAAAAGCCCGTAGCAATGCCAATGCGCATTTGCAGTGGGCTTTGCAGTCCGTACTGGTGCCAGTTGTCCTGCAGCCCATGCAGCGTTTCTTGCATCTCTTGAGCCATTTTCACGCAGTTTACAGCGTCTTCCTTTATGCCAGCGGACTCTGGGTCACCAAAGAAGAGCATGATGCCGTCGCCAATATACTTGTCGATGGTTGCACCATAGTTGAGGGCAATTTGGGTCATTGTCTCAAGGTACAAGTTCAACATGTCTGTTACATCTTCAGACTCTAGATTTTCAGCAATGTTGGTGAATCCACATAAGTCAGAGAAGAAGACTGTGAGCTTTTTGCGCGAACTAGTTCGTGCTACCGCTTTATTGCCGGTAAAAATAGATTGGTATAACTGCGGTGATAGGTATTTTGACAGCTGATTGGACAAGCCTTCGAGTTGCTTGTTGGTGTCCTGTGCTTCTTTTGAGAGTGCGGTTAGCCGCTGTTCGCTTTTATCACTCAGCTTAATAATGCGCTTTGTAGTGCGCAGTAATTTTTTGTATTCAGCACCGAGTTTTTTGTGATCTTCTGGTGTTGCGCTGCCTTGGCTGATGAGTTCTTCAGCAGTCTCCAGTACTTTCGATTCGTGATCAAAGATATCTCCTGAAGCCATAATTTCCCCACTTCTTTTCTGTCAAACCATAACAGAGTGTGGTCTGAAGCCAAAGCAGAACTCGATTAAACCCAGTAAAAACCCAGTAAAATCATTGCGCGCATACTGGACTGCTAAGTTTTACATCTATAGGTTTTTACATCTGCCAGCGGCTAAACTACTTACTAGTGCGAAGTTTGTCGTAGTCTAACCAATAGTGAGGGTAGGTTTTGTTGACCACCGTTTTGTCATCAACGGAGAGTTTTTCGCTACGGCTACCAAGCAGTGAGAAGGCCATTGCCATTCTGTGATCGTGATATGTAGTTAGCGTATGTGATTGCAATTGAGTAGGTAGGGTTTCCTCGACACTAATTGTGTCGGTTGTGGTGGATACTTTAACGCCCATGGCCCGTAACTCCGTAGCGGGGCATTCTAGTCGATCACATTCTTTATGATGTAGAGACTGCAAGCCGGTAATTTTAGTTGTGCCGGGAAGTAGGGGTGCCATTGCGATAAGGGTTAATGCAGCGTCAGGCATAGTCACCATATCAATGTTCGTTATACCTAAAGGCTTGGGCGGGCCAATAATACGCGTAGACCCTTGCCGTTCAACTTTTGCGCCAAGAGCCTCCACTACTTCACAAAACTGGTAGTCACCTTGGTGGGTAGTGGCATCGATATTAGTTAAAGTTACCGCGCCGCCGTGCAGTGTAGCCAGCGCGCTAAAGTAAGTGGCTGCTGTGGCGTCGCCTTCAATCGTACGTGGGCCATTTTGGTAGCTGTTCTTTGCCACAAAAATTGTTCTATCGTCCTGCCAATGGGCGGTTACACCGCACTTGCTCATTTCATTCAAAGTAATATCAAGATAGGGCTTTGAAACAAGGTCACCTGAAATTTTCACTAGTTGCCCAGAATCAGGGCAGGTTAGCGGCGCAATTAGTAAGAGTGCGGTGATGTATTGGCTGGACAGGGAGCCATCAATAGTTAACGCTGAATTTATCGCAATAGGGCCGGTGATTTTTGCTGGTAGCCCGCCGCTGGCGGATTCAACTGTACAACCATGGTTCTGTAAAACATCAAATAGCGGTTGATTAGATCTTGCTTGCAGGGAACTGTGGCCGTCGATATGCGTTGCACCTTTGCGCAGCGCAGCTATGCCAATAAGCAATCTGGTAGAGGCGCCACTCATTCTTGCATTGAGATGAACGGTGGCTTCACCAAAATCCATTGGGCCCTGCACAGTGGTGGTAGCGCCATCAGTTTGTATATCAACGCCGAGTTTGATTAGGCAGTCAATCATGGCTTGGGCGTCATCACATTCGGGAATGCCTGTGAGGTGTGTTTTACCCTGAGCCAGTGCTGCCATTGCCAGTTGTCTCAACGCAATGGACTTGCTGCCGGGAAGGGTGATTTCGGCGTCGAATGATCTTGTTATGGCGGGGATCAAAAACGGATTGAGAGAAGACAACACTTCACCTTTTGGCTAAAAGACAGAGTTTACGAGTTAAATTGACATAGGGACAGTAGTTGCGACTTGAAGAGTGTTGTTAAAACGGGGTTGCGTGGCTGGAGAGTAAGAAGAGCCGCCCCTGGGGGCGGCTAAGTATTCCCGCTACTTTTTATTTTTTTGGGAATGCAGATGATGCTCTCACTTCACCTGTTTGGAACGCGTATCGACCAGTAAGTCGAACGCTGCTAGGAGTTACCGCTGAATGACAGCACAGTAATCCATCTCTCCCCCTACTTAACTTCTATCAAAGACCTGGCAGGGCTTTATGCATGCTAAGCAAAGTATGCATACCAAAAGTTAACAGACGTAATGATGTGTTGCAACAAGCGGTGAAATCTCAGCTTTAGGGATTTTTTTGTCTACAGGCGACGCGCGTGGTCATGGCGCAGAATAACCGGTCACGTGCTGTAGATTTTGGTTAATATTAGAACCTTCTCCCGGGAGTATTTGATGTCAAATTTTTACCAAACCCTTGAAAGTAGCTTTACAGACAACCTCGTGGGCGATGCGCTGCGTTTGGCAGACGGGCTTGTATGGAGTTATCAAGATCTATATCTGCGAGTTGAGCAATATGCCCAAGTATTGGTGACCCACGGCCTACAACCCGGTAATCGATTAGTTGTACAAGTTGAAAAGTCTGCGGAAAACTTGGCCCTGTACCTCGCTTGCTTGAAAGTCGGTGGTGTCTATGTGCCTTTGAATACTGCGTATACCCAAAGCGAGGTGGACTACTTTATTAATGATGCTCGACCATCGATCTTTGTAGGTCAAAGCGAACGCTCAGACGTAGCAACGTTCACTATGGATGAATTTGGGCATGGCACTTTATTCGACAAGATTGCCGAGTGTGTTGCCGGTGAGGCCTGTGTAACGGTGAGTCGCCAGCCTGATGATATGGCAGCGATACTGTATACCTCTGGTACAACGGGCAGATCTAAAGGTGCGATGCTAAGCCATGCCAATCTTGCTTCAAATGCCAATAGCCTGAGTGACTGTTGGGGCTGGCAAAAAGACGATGTATTACTCCATGCGCTGCCCATATTTCATGTGCACGGTCTCTTTATTGCTAGCCATTGTGCGTTGTTGAATGCCACTCCAATGATTTTTTTACCCAAGTTTGATGCGGCCCAAGTAATGGGGTTCCTACCTAAGGCTACCGTGCTGATGGGTGTGCCGACCTTTTATACCCGACTCCTTCAGCAGCCTGAATTGACACCAGAGAACGTAGCTAATATTCGAGTATTTATCTGTGGCTCTGCACCGTTAACGGAGCAAACGTTTACGGCTTGGGCGGATGCAACGGGCCATTGGATTCTGGAACGCTACGGTATGAGCGAGACTATTATCAATACCAGCAATCCATTAGTTGGTGAACGGGTTGCAGGGACCGTTGGGTTTGCACTTCCCGGTCAGGAATATCGTGTCGCTGACGTAGACGGTGTGCCAGTCTCAACTGGCGATATCGGCACTATAGAAGTTAGGGGGCCGAATGTATTTCAGGGTTATTGGCAAATGCCCGAAAAAACTGCCGAGGAAATTCGTGATGATGGCTTCTTCATTACAGGTGATCTGGGTACGCAAGACGCGAAGGGTAGGTTATCTATTGTTGGGCGCGCCAAGGACCTAGTTATATCAGGTGGCTATAATGTTTACCCTAAAGAAATAGAGGGCTTTATTGATAAAATCCCAGGTGTTAGTGAGTCTGCTGTAATCGGTGTGCCTCATGCTGACTTTGGTGAGGCGGTAGTTGCCGTTATTGTCCCCACGGGCGATGAGGTTGATGTTGAAACTATTCAAAGCCACTTAGCTGACACGCTTGCTCGGTTCAAGCAGCCCAAAATAGCCGTAAATGTTGACGCGTTGCCGCGCAATACCATGGGGAAAGTGCAGAAAAACGTTTTGCGGGAGTTGTATGAGGGGCTGTTCTCTAGAAACTGATGGGATTGTGAGCCTTGTTTCTCTGTGGTTAAGGCATGCGATTTTCATAGTACTAGCTTGAAAGCTGAAACCTGACAAAGCTTAGCAAAAAGCTAAAGTGACTCTTGTTACCGCCTGATCTTCTGGGCGGCTAGCAAATGCCCCTGTACAAAAATAATATGCATGCTTAACCGCCTAAGCTAGTATGTGCGCCGCGCACAGGAGCAAGTAATGGTGTTGAGTGTTTATAAATCTGCGGTTTTACTAATATTTGGGCTGATTTTTACCGGGTCGCTACATGCAGAACCTGTGCTGGTATTGGGCAGCTTTAGTGACCAAAAGAATGCTGCGAGTCATATCCAGCGAGTGGAAAATAGGCTGGGTAAGCCAGCGTATGTTGCTCAGACACTTGTCAATACCAAGCCTTACTATCGTGTGGTTATATCGACCCAAGGTGCCTCAATTGAAAGTCTGAAAAGGCAAGCCGCAGATGCTGGCTTTTCCGGAGCGTGGTCTTGGAACGCACCCCTTGGCATAGATCAATCGCTTACAACTCAAGCCATGGCTGCGGCGCCACAACGTCTAGTTAATCCTTTGGCCAAAGATCAGTTTGCTGATCGAGTTAAGGTGATTACTAACACAGATGCTAAAACTGACTCTAAGGTGGTAACGGAAGTTATCGCTCTGGATTCTGATGGCACGAATGTAGATATCCTGATTCCCCAAATTGATAACCTAGCCGAACCTATGGTCATGGACGGACGTCTCGATGAGGCCATTTGGTCTAAGATTCCCGGTTATGACAATATGTTAGTTATTGATCCAGATACGCTTGCCGACACTCGCTATAAAACTGATGTGCGCATGTTTTATACGGATAAAGGGCTACATTTTGCAGCGTTCATGGAACAACCGCATGAGACTCATGTGGCGCGTTTATCTAGTCGTGACGAATTTATCAACCGTGACGCTATTGGCATAACCCTAGATACCTCCGGTGAAGGGCTTTACGGTTATTGGTTCTCCGTCAATCTCGGTGGTTCCGTTATGGACGGTAAAGTTGCCGCAGAGCGTCAGTTTTCCCGCGAGTGGGATGGGCCGTGGACTAGTGCTACCGCCGTGGTAGAAAATGGCTGGAGTGCAGAGATGTTTTTGCCGTGGTCAATGATGACCATGGCTGCGTCGAAATCTGGCGAGCGTAAGTTAGGTTTTTGGATCAATCGTAAAGTTGCTTATATTGACGAGCGTTGGAGCTGGCCTGCGCTTCCTTTTGCTTCTAAGCGATTCATGTCTGCGTTGGCAACTATGCGTACGCCGAATGTCGAACCGAAGCAGCAGATCGCAGCTTTTCCGTATGCCTCACACACAATTGATGACGCCTCTGGTGAGGATGAAAGCCGTGTGGGTGTAGATTTGTCTTGGCGTCCATCCTCAGATGTGCAGATTACTGCTGCGCTAAACCCTGACTTTGGCGCGGTTGAATCTGACGATGTTGTAGTCAATCTGACAGCATTTGAGACCTTCTTTCCAGAAAAGCGCCTGTTCTTTTTGGAAGGCCAGGAAGTTTTTGCCACTACACCGCGCAGTCAGAATAGAGGTTCGGGCCCTACTGGGCGTGGCTCTAGAGGCACCGCGTCGACTTTTAGTTCTGAGCCCACAACACTGCTAAACACTCGTAGAATTGGTGGTGCTGCTCGGATAGATGTGCCAGCCAACATCGATGTTGCGGGTGTAGAATTGGGTAGCCCAACGAACTTGTTGGGCGCTGCAAAAGTTACAGGGCAATCAGGTGGCTGGCGCTATGGGGTGCTTGGAGCCAGCGAAGATGAAGTGTCTTTACGCGGCACAATCAACACGGGTGTAAATCAAGGTCAGGAAATCAATGTCACAGCAGATGGTCGTGATTTTGGGGTGGTACGTCTGTTGTATGAAGACGTCGGCGAAGGCCGTCGATCTATAGGTTACTTGGGTACAGTGGTAAGTTATCCAGACACTGAGGCGGTAGTACATGGCGTTGACTCACACTGGCTGTCTAAAAATGGCGCTTGGCAGGTTGATGGGCAGCTTATTACCAGCGATGTAGCTGATGAAGTTGGTTACGGCGGGTTGGTAGATATTGCTTATAAACCCAAGCAAGGTACCGAGCATAAGCTGTCGTTGGATTACTTTGATGACTCGTTAGATGTCAGTGATCTTGGTTTTATCCGGCGTAACGATGTTACGTCTGCTGTCTATTCCTATTCTTGGTCCACCGGGCGTGGCTTGAAGTATCTACGCAATAAACGCCGTTCAATATTGATAAATAGTGCATGGAACACGGATGGGTTTCTTGTGCGTACCGGCATTTTCTTTCGCAACGCTTGGACTTTCAAAAACCTCAGCGAAATTCGCACGGAGGTTGATTACTTCCCCGCGCGTTGGCACGACCGTAATAGCTTTGGCAATGGTCGCTATAAGGTAGATGACCGCATTGTTGCCGAGGTCGGCTTTGGCACTAATACTTCGAAAAAACTGTCATTCAGCGCGTTGCTGGGTGTGCGTCAGGAAGAGTTGAGTAGTTGGACCAGAAGGGCGTCTGTGGGTTTGACGTACCAGCCTTCTGATCGCTTTTCCGTAGACTTTGACCTTAATTATTTGCTGCGCAAAGATTGGTTGCTGCACGATCGTGACCGTTTGTTTACAACCTATGATGCCGGCGACTTTCAACCACGAGTAGGCATGGACTTGTTTTTAACCTCCAAGCAGCAAATTCGCTTTACTATGCAGTGGGCGGGAATCAGGGCTAAGGAGCGAGATTTTTATCAGGTGCCTTTGAGTGAAGGTAATCTGGTGGCGATTGATGATCCCATTCAGTCTGGTCTAGTGACCGCTACGAATGGTGATTTTGCAATCTCACGCTTGACTACTCAGCTTCGTTACCGGTGGGAGATTGGGCCGTTGTCAGATCTGTTTGTTGTCTACACCAGAGGGAGTAATTTGCCGAATCGTGTAGACGACGTCTTTGCAGATCTGTTTGATGATGCGCTTAGTACCCCCATTGTCGACGTCTACGTTGTGAAACTACGCTACAGGTTTGGTAACTAAGATTTGCTCCAGAGCAAAGCTCTAGACGTCTTAGGTTTATAGATGTCGGGAAAACCGCAAGGGATTGTCTAATTTACTGAGCAACCGCATGGCGTATGCCATGCGTTGGTCCAGGTTTGCTTAATGCAAATTTAGAAGCTGTCTGCTACATCTAGTGAGTCTCTGAGTTCCCTTTTGAGGAATTTACCGGAGGCGTTGCGTGGCAATGCTTCCTTCATGAACCAGAAGTAGCGAGGTATCTTGAATTTAGCCAGCTTGCCTGCGCAGTGACCGCGGAGCTCATCAGCGGTGATTGTCGCGCCAGGCTTCAGTAATAGGGCTACGCCCACTTCCTCGCCTAAACGGTCATCTTCAACGCCAAACACAGTGCATTCTGCGACATCTTCGTGATCAAATATTGCGCTCTCAACTTCTGCGCAGTAGATGTTTTCACCGCCGCGCAAAACCATGTCCTTAATGCGGTCAACTATGAAAATGAAGTCGTCCTCATCTTTCTTAGCCATGTCACCTGTGCGCAACCAGCCGTCGACGATTGATTCAGCAGTCGCCTCTTCGCGGTTTAGGTAGCCGCGGATTACGTGGCCGCCGCGCACCCATAACTCACCTGCTTCACCTAACGGCATTTCTACACCGCTATCGGGATTTACCACCTTACTCTCGAAGGCTGGCATTGCTGGTCCGCAGCTTGCTGGCTTATCAACAAAGTGATCTGCACTGATAGAGGTGATAATGCCGCAGGTTTCGGTCATACCGTAGCCTGTATTTGGTCGTGCTGTGGCAACTTCGGCTTCAATTTTGCCAACCAAATCTGGTTGAAGCTGCGCGCCCCCGCCACCAAGTGTCAACAGGGTAGAGGTGTCGGTTGTAGCAAAGTTCGGGTGTGAGATGATTTCACGAGCCATAACTGGGACACCACTCACCGCTGTAATTTTCTCTTTCTCGATAAGCTCTAAGGCAACGCCCGCATCCCACTTATACATGTGAGTCAATTTTCCGCCGGCTAATGTAGTGCCGTGGGCAACACAGTTGTTTGCCGTAACGTGAAATAGGGGAGTGGTCACTAGTGCTGATGGTACGGCTGGTTCAGCATCGGCCTCTAACAAGCCATTTTTAACCGCTAGGGTGCGCTGTAGTGCACCTGCGAACATCATGCTCCAAACATTGCTCACGCAACCTCTATGTGTGAGCTGAGCGCCCTTAGGCTTACCTGTTGTGCCGGAGGTATAAAAGATACATGCGTCTTCGTCGGTATCAATATCGAGCATTGGCAGTGCTGCTGGATTAGCAATAGCATCGGCCCAAGGAGTAACACCTGCTTCTGCGGCTGGAAAACGGACACCTAAGAGTGCTATGTCGCTGACTTCTTTGCGCAGGTCACCAAGTTGTTTGAGGCGTTCAGAGTCCAAAATCATGACTTTAGGTGTTGAATCTTCCAGTGCATAAAGCATTTCGCTGCCGATCCACCAAGCATTCATGCCTACTACCGCCGCACCTACCGAAAGGGTAGCCCAATAGCAGAGCATCCATTCTGGGTAGTTGCGCATTGCAATTGCTACCCTGTCACCGGGTTTAACACCCTGTGCAATCAGCCAATTGGCCAGCGAAGCTACTTGTTCATGTGCTTGCGCATAGGTAATGCGTTCGTCTTCATAGACTAAGTAGTCACGATCAGCAAAAGCTTGTGTGGATAGCCATAAATCGCGAAGGTTTTGCGCGGCATTGGCGTAAGTTCTTATCGGTACGCCACGTACTTCTTTGACTGCAATTTCGAAATCTGCGCCTGGTGCGATAAGCTCATTCCAGGTCTCTTTATACTCTTGATACATCTTTGTCTCCCCCTTCAAAAGTGCACAGAACTGTACAGGTAAAATTGAAGTTTGCGAAGGTGCTATGTGAGTAAAACGTGAAAGTTTAGAGTTTCCACCTAGTTGCTTGCACCGGTGCGGTTTTGAAGCTTGAATAGCTGCGGGACCGGTTTGCTTAAAATGACTAGACGAGGTTCGATGCCATGAGCAATGATTGAGGTTTTGGGGTGCGGATAAGTTAATGAGTGGGCGAATGGATCTTTCTATAGTCATTCCAGTGCACAGAGATTTTGCGTCTTTGCTGGCATTACTCGATGACCTTGCCAGTATGGATGCAGAGGTTGTGGTGGTGGAAGCTGTAAGCAGTGCACAGAGCACTTTAGAGGCACCCGGTCACCTGAATTTACGCGATCAGTGCCGTCAGCTAGTTTTGCAGCAAGGTGGTCAGTGGCTGTCTAGCCAAGCATCGCGTGGTGCTCAAATTGCTCTAGGTTGCCATAAAGCTAATCACTCATGGCTTTGGGTACTGCACGCAGATACACGTTTGATTGTATCTGTAACCGCTTATTTCCAAGCGCTTTGCTCCGGTGGGCAAACTGGCTGGGGAAGATTTGATATCTGTTTTCGTGAGGTCCACCAGCGTTTAGAGCTGTTAGCACTCTTTATGAATTGGCGTTCTCGATGGACGCAAATTTGCACAGGTGATCAGGGCATGTTTTTTCATCGCCATTGTTTACAGCAGATTGGCGGATTCCCTAGTCAACCATTAATGGAAGATATTGAAGTCAGCAAGTTACTTAAGGAGAAGGGCGGATTTGTCTTTCATGGTGCATCGATCCGACTACAAACCAGTGGCCGACGTTGGTTGAAAAACGGCTGGCTGAAAACTATTTTGCAGATGTGGCAATTTCGTCTTCAGTATTATTTTGGTAAGCCGGCACAAGCTCTCTATGACCAGTATTACAAAAGATAAACTTCTCTATGACCATTAGCCGTGATTAAACATCAAGCATTAGGCATTTTTGCCAAAGCCCCTGTTTTAGGCCAATGCAAAACTCGACTTATGCCCGCTCTTAGCGCCGAAGAAGCTATGGCCGCGCACTGTGAACTTGTTGCACGCGCCCTAGAACAGGTAACTGGCGTTGCCAATACACAGGCGAGTCTTTGGGTGACAGACATTTCAGCAACGACAGAGCAGTGGGCACAAACATGGCAGTTGCCTGCACAGCTACAAGTAGGTGCTGATTTGGGTGCGCGTATGTTCAATTGTTTAGACAAGTTGTGTGCATCTACCCACGAAGGTGCAATGTTGATGGGCACCGATTGCCCGGAAATTGATGCCAGCTATATACGAACTGCAGGGCATCATCTGCGTCACTATGACCTAGTGCTGGGTCCAGCGGAAGATGGTGGCTATGGTTTGATAGGTCTGCGCAAAGCCCATTCTGAAATTTTTGCTGGTATAGATTGGGGTACAAGTTGCGTAGCACAGCAGACGTTGAGTGCGGCGGAAAAGTTAGGACTCAGGGTTTTTCTCATGCCACTGATTTGGGATGTAGACAGACCGGAAGATTGGCAGCGTTATCAGTTATTAAAGGAACAGATTGTCGCTAAGACAAATTGACCGGTGGAATGCGGTTGCCTGCACAGGGCCAAGGGCGGCAACAAACCTGTCGGAAGCGGCGAAGTTAAAGCAGGCAGGTACTTAATTTCTTACACGCTGTTAGCGGCAATCTGCTTAATCCTCTCAATCATAGAGCGCAGCCCATTACCCCGAGTTACAGATAGATGGGCAAGTAGATCTAACTCGTCAAATAATCCATCTAAATCTAGCGCGGTGATCTCCGCGGCAGTTTGATCGTTTGCCGCAATGAGTACTACTGCGCTGAGGCCTCTAACGATGTGGGCATCGCTGTCGAGTTGAAAGTGTACCTTGCCATCTACTAATGCATGGGTCAGCCACACTTGGCTTTGGCAGCCTCGAATAAGGTTTGCTTCAGTTTTATCAGCTTCCTCTAAGGGCGTTAGATCTTTGCCAAGGTCTATTATAAACCTGTACTTGTCTTCCCAATCATCAAAGAAGCCAAAGGTCTCTTTGAGTTCTTCTAGGTCCATGCTGACTGCCATTAGATTAAAAAACTCCTAATTCTAGCTGGGCTTCTTCGCTCATCATTTCTCTGGACCAAGGGGGGTCTAAGACTAGGTCTACATTTACCTCGGTGACCACCGGAGCCTGCATTACGCGATCTTTTACTTCTTCAACAAGTACTGGACCCATACCGCAGCCTGGCGCGGTTAACGTCATTTCTATATTCACAAGGCCCTGATCCACCTTTACCGAGTAAATTAGTCCTAGGTCGGCAATGTTAACCGGTATTTCTGGGTCGAATACTGACCTTAGTGCATGCCACACATGTTCTTCATCAACCTCGTCGGAGCTGGTTTTGGCGGCTGGAAATACGAGCGGTTCAATGTTTAGGCCAATGGCATCTGCATCCATGCCAGCAATACGCGCCATATTGCCATTTAGAATTACAGTGAACGTGCCACCTAATGATTGGGTGAGGGTAATAAAAGCGCCTGAAGGAATAGTTACAGGGTCGCCCGTGGGTACTAAGCGGGCGGCGCACTCTCTAGTAGTGGTAACAATACGTCTTTCCATGAATGCTATGTCTGCGCAGTAGCGTCAGTGGCTAGGTCTGTTGTTCGCGCTGCACTTGCCTCGCTCTCGCCGTCTTTGCTAAGGGCAAAACTCTCACCGCAGCCGCAGTAGCTTTGGGCATTTGAGTTTTTGAACACTAACGCTGAGTTTAATCCCTGAGTCACCATGTCTATTTCAGTTCCGCTAACTAGCTCGAGATCATCTTGATGTATGCAGATATTTACGCCATCTGCTACTTCAACCTGAACATCGTCAATCAGAGTTTCTTCGAGAAAATCTAGCGTGTACATGTAGCCGTTGCACCCGCTCTCTTTTACACCGAGGCGTAAAAAGTGCGAGCGAGTCAGTTCTACTTGCTTGCGAATATGCTCGCAAGCTGTGGGTGAAACGGTAATTTGTGTATTCATAAAATGTATTTCAGTTATCTGCCAACTAACACTGTTTATTCTCTATTTGTGGACAAAATGCAAGTCAGGCTGCTATTGGAAAAAGTCGTTGTGTGATCGCTAAAGAAAAGTGCTCGCCTTTTGCACGCCCGCAATCAATCTATCTACGTCTGCTTCACTGTTATACAAGCTAAACGATGCCCTTACAGTGCCGGGCACACCAAGCCTTGTCATTAAAGGCATATTGCAGTGATGGCCAGAGCGTACAGCAATACCCTGTTGGTCTAGTAGTGTGCCGACATCATTTGGATGACTGCCATCGAGCAAAAAGGAGATCACCGCTGAACGTTTGTTGGGCTTGCCAACGAGTTGAAAGCCCGGGATTTGCTGCAAGCCAGACAGGGCCTCCTTGATAAGAGCATCTTCTGCAGCAACAAGGTCTGCTATAGGCTGTTGCTTGAGGTAAGTTATAGCTGCACCAAGACCCACTGCACCGGCAACATTCGGTGTGCCTGCTTCAAATTTGTAGGGCGCTGATTGGTAGGTGCTAGAGGTCAGTGTGACCTGTTCAATCATCTCGCCGCCACCTTGCCAAGGCGGCAGGGCTTCAAGTAACTCCTCGCGACCGTATAGTACGCCTATACCTGTGGGCGCATAGAGCTTGTGGCCAGAGAATACGTAGAAGTCGCAATCCAGATCTTGCACGTCTACGGGCAGATGCAGTATTGCTTGGGCGCCGTCGACTAATGTTAACGCTCCCACATCTTTCGCCATTTTAATTAAGGTTTTGGCTGGGTTGATGGTGCCCAGTCCATTGGAAACATGGGTGAATGCGAACAGGGCTGTATTTTTGCAGAGCTTTGCAGCGGCATCTTCTAGGTCGAGTTCGCCGTCATCGGTAATAGCCACTGCCTTTATATTTGCGCCAGTGCGCTCGGCCAACATTTGCCAGGGCACAATATTGGAATGATGTTCTAGCTCGGTAAGCAAAATATCTTGGCCCGGCTGTATACGCTGGGTCAGAACATTTGCGACCAAATTAATGGCCTCGGTGGTGCCTCGAGTAAAGATAATTTCCTTGCGATCCTTAGCGTTGATGAATTCTTGGCAAAGTGTTCTGCCAGATTCCATCATCTGCGTGGCCTCTTCTGCCAACTCATGGGCTGCGCGGTGCACATTGGAGTTGTGCATGCGGTAGTAGGTATCAATGGCGTCAATGACTGCTTGAGGCTTTTGCGTAGTAGCGCCATTGTCCAAGTAAACCAAAGATTTTCCTCGGCTTTGCCTCGCTAATATTGGAAAGTCCTGACGAATACTCATGGGTTTTGCTCTTGCTTGATGGCATCTATTAATACTGGTAAAGCTGCTTCTGCCAAGGGGCCTTGTGTGCATTGGCGTAGAAACCCTTCGCTTAGTAGGGATTGGGCTGACTGTGGGCTGATGCCTCGACTAGTGAGGTAGAAGAGTTCCTGGTCACTGAGCTGGCCAATAGTTGCACCGTGTGCGCAGGATACATCGTCGGTATAAATTTCTAGTTCAGGCTTGGTATTGATTGTGGCATTTTTGCCTAAGCCCAAGTTCTTGTTCGCAAGGGTCGCGTCTGTGCCATTAGCTCCTTCGTGAATATGAATGCGACCGTTAAAAGTACACTTGCCTCCGTCAGCCACAATATTGTGTACGACTTGCTTGCTTTTACCGTTAGCCACCAAATGCTCTAAAGTCACTTGCTGATCTAATGCCATTTTTGCGCCAACCATTGCAGCGCTAACTAATTCTGCGTTACCACCTTGGCCCGACACTTTAATTTGAATGTCCTGCCGACGAAGCCTTGCACCGGTTGCATGGTTGTTTAGTAAGTAGTTGGCATTTTTACCGATATTTACTGCAAGGTACTGCCAGTGGAGTGGTGCTTCTTCTAAGCTGTTGCGGGAATGCATGAGATGGCTACCTTCAGCAAGGTTAATCCACAACGTATTCTGCGCGACCTCTACGTCTGTAAAGTGCTCGAGTACTGTAGCCTGCACATTCTCACCAAGGCTCAATAGCACGGGTAGGGTGCTGCCTGAGTGTTTAATCTCTAGTGGTGCGGCTGGAGTTTCTTCTATGTGAATAAAAATAGCTTCCTCGGCATAACATAAGCGTGCAAACGCTTCCGGTGCCTGAGACAAATCGAAGTCGAAGGTGTCTTTATGGTGTGGTTTTCTACTGACCTGAACGCCAGCTTGGTCTGCGCCCACTAAAGTCGGTTGAACCATTGCGTTGACCAAACCTTCAAGAACAGGGGCCGCTTTAGAGTACTTCCAACGCTCTTTATGTAAGGTGCTGTTAAGTGCCTTAGATAATAAGTCAGGAACTTTGTTGTCGTCGCTAGCTCCTGTGGGAAGAGCCAGCTGACCCAACGTGAAGTAGTCGGGCAGGGTGACCGCTTGGGGGAGACTTAGGTCAGCCATGCGTAACCTTTGTCTTCTAGTTCTAATGCCAGAGACTTGTCGCCAGATTGGATGATTTTGCCGTCCGCTAGGACATGAACAAAGTCAGGTACGATATAGTCGAGTAGCCGCTGGTAGTGAGTGATCAGTACAACGCCGTTGTTCTCACTCTTATACCGGTTTACACCTTCAGCCACTACTTGCAGTGCGTCGATGTCCAATCCGGAGTCGGTTTCGTCAAGGATCGCTAATTTTGGTTCAAGCAGCAGTAGCTGCATTATTTCATTACGCTTTTTCTCACCGCCACTGAAGCCTTCATTAACACCGCGCTTGAGAAACTGCGGATCTAAATCTACAGAAGTAGCCAGTTGTCTAATGTGCTTTATGAAAGTGGCTGTATTGGTTTGGTCCTCGCCTCTGGCACGGGCCAACGAATCAACACTGGCTTTGAGGAATTCCATATTTGAAACGCCTGGAATTTCTACCGGATACTGAAAGGCAAGGAATAAGCCTATTTGTGCTCGCTCATGGGGTTCTAGTTCAGCCAGATCTGCGTCTGCTAAGTGCATAGAACCTTCAGTGACGGTGTAACCCGGACGTCCAGACAGAACATTGGCTAGCGTTGATTTGCCGGAACCGTTTGGCCCCATAATGGCGTGTACTTCACCAGGGTTAACAGTGAGATTAAGTCCCTTCAGGATTGCCTTTTGCTCATCTTGAGCGCCAACAGTGGCGTGGAGGTTTGTTACTTGCAATAAACTCATCCGACGGCTCCTTCCAAACTGACTTCTAACAATTTTCCTGCTTCTACTGCAAATTCCATGGGTAATTCTCGGAATACTTCTTTACAAAATCCGTTGACGATCATGCCTACGGCTTTCTCGCTGTCGATACCACGCTGTTGGCAAGCAAATAATTGATCATCGCTGACTTTAGAGGTGCTCGCTTCGTGCTCGATGATGGCAGAGTTATTTTTGTTTTCGATATAGGGGAAGGTATGGGCGCCACACTCTCCGCCTATGAGCAAGGAATCACACTGAGTGAAGTTGCGTGCATTTTCCGCCGTAGGCGATATGCGTACCAAGCCTCTGTAGCAGTTCTCGCTGCGTCCGGCACTGATGCCTTTAGAGACAATTGTGCTTTTCGTGTTCTTGCCCATATGAATCATCTTGGTGCCGGTATCTGCTTGTTGGCGATTGTTTGTTAGCGCTACTGAGTAGAATTCGCCAACGGAATCGTCACCGCGCAAGACAACGCTAGGGTATTTCCAAGTAATAGCTGAACCGGTCTCTACCTGAGTCCAAGAGATTTTCGAGCGAGCGCCACCGCATAAGCCACGCTTAGTAACAAAGTTATAAATGCCACCTTTGCCGTTCTCATCGCCCGGATACCAGTTTTGTACGGTTGAGTATTTAATCTCAGCATCTTCCAGTGCTACTAGTTCCACCACAGCGGCATGCAGCTGGTTTTCGTCGCGCATTGGGGCAGTGCAGCCCTCTAAGTAGCTCACATGGGAGCCAGCGTCGGCGATGATAAGTGTGCGTTCAAATTGACCGGTATTGCGCTCGTTAATGCGGAAGTATGTGGATAACTCCATTGGGCAACGTACGCCTTTGGGAATGTAGACAAAGGAGCCATCACTGAATACGGCTGAGTTTAGTGCTGCATAGAAGTTATCTTTTTGTGGAATAACGCTGCCGAGGTATTTTTGGATGAGTTCGGGATGGCTGTGTACTGCTTCAGAAATAGGGCAAAAGATAACCCCAGCCTCTGCCAATTTCTCTTTAAAGGTGGTGGCAATAGACACGCTGTCGAAGACAACGTCAACGGCGACATTAGAGCCCATGCTGGGTGCAGGGGGCATATTGGCATTCACTACACCGGCTAATACTGCTTGTTCATGTAGCGGAATGCCGAGTTTTTCGTAAGTGCGTAATAGCTCAGGATCTACTTCGTCTAAAGACTGCGGACCATCTGCCTGGCTCTTAGGCGCTGAGTAATAGGAAATTTCCTGAAAATCTATAGGCGGATAGTGCACGTGGGCCCATGTTGGCTCCGGCATAGTTTTCCAGTGAGCAAATGCTTTTAACCGCCAATCTGTAAGCCACTGGGGTTCGCCTTTGCGTGCAGAAATAAAGCGCACAGTATGCTCGTCCAGCCCCGGAGGTAGGGTATCGGACTCTATGTCGGTGACGAATCCGGCACTATATTCGCTGCGGGCTTCGACTAGATCATCAACAGATGTCTGACTCACTGTGTCTCCTGATATGAAAGAAATCTTTGGGTGGCCCCCCGCCTCTAATCACGGCGTATTTGGCAGGCTCTAGAAGGGGCGTATGGTACATCCCGAGTAATGTCTAAGTAAAACAATCTACCTACTAAGGATTGTGGGGCCAACTGTCCAATCTGCAACCGAGTATAGGTTGTACATTTCTTGATTTATTTTTGATCGGTTCTTTTTCTATGCTTGTTTCAGATCGTCATACGTCGACTGACGAAAATTAAGGTTACGCCCTAAAGGATGAATTGTCCGTGAAACTCGCGAGAAAACGCCACATGATGAGGAGAATCCACTATATTTTGGGCAAATTTCGCCCTTTGACGCTATTGTTGGTAAAAAGCCTTGCGGCCACTACCGGTCATAGAGATTGAAAGTTAGACTATGCCTATCCGTCCTGCTTTTTGCATGCAAACTAAAATTAAGATCCCACTATATGCCTAGGCTCCAGCGGCTACCAGAATCCAATGTTGAATACGTATACGGCATATTCCTGCTGACTGAAAAGCATAAACTGATTCGCGCCCTGAAAAAGGTCCATCAACCGTCTGTGCATGGTACTCGAACCTGGGGCTCGGCTTTCCTGACCATGGACTATTTGACGCATAACCCCATAGTTAAGGGCTGCAGTGTGCTCGACCTTGGGTGTGGTTGGGGCGCCGCATCGGTTTTCTGTGCGCACAAATTCAAAGCCAAGGTCACCGCTGTAGACTTAGATTCAGCAGTATTTCCATTTCTCAACGTATTCGCAGAGATCAACTCCGTAGAGGTCAAAACTCGAAAAGCAGATTTTGCCAAACTTAAAGGGCCGGATTTGGGCAAACACCAAGTGATTTTGGGTAGCGATATCTGTTTCTGGGATTCGCTGGTGGACCCCTTGGTCAATATGGTTAATCGAGCCATTAAAAACGGGGTAGAGCGGATCATAATTGCGGATCCTGGTAGGCCAACTTTTTATGAGTTCTGCGATAAGGTTTCTGCAAAACATAAAGTAAGCTTGCAAGAGTGGTATAGCGTTGAGCCAGATAGAGCTATAGGGGAAATTGTTGAGATACGACCCTTAAAGAAAGTTCAGAAGAGTAAGTGACTGACGTAGCACATATTTTTCTCGCTAAGCCTGCAATTTGACAGCCGTCCCGAAAACCATTATTTCACAGGAGCCGTCCATAATTGCACTGGTGGTGAAACGAATACCAACCACCGCGTCTGCACCTTTATTGGAGGCATCGGCGACTAAGCGTTGCATGGCAATGTCTCTGGCCTCGGTAAGCATTTCTGTATACCCACGTATCTCGCCTCCAACAATAGTTTTCAGTCCAGCCATGATGTCGCGACCGATATGTTTTGCTTGAACTACATTGCCGGTAACAATGCCTACTATTTCCTCGATTTCTTTACCTGGGATTGTTTCGGTAGTGGAATAAATCATTCAAGCTCCTTGGAACATTAGTTGTTAGTTACGGGCTGTTTAGATTCGATATTTCTGCCCGTATATTCGATTCTGCTGGTTTTATTAGTGTCTCTTAGTATGGGTAAATTTCATCCGCATTTTTAGCTCTGTTCTTTTTCCATGCTATCCCCCCCAATGTCGTTAAGGCTAGCCACGCCAAAGCGTTTATGAGCGGTATTCCATTAACCTTTGTGCCAACTTCATAGAAAATTTTGTCCCATACTTTCCTTCCCGCGCATTTGTGTAACTTTATAAAACCTGTTTTTGAGTTTGCATCGACACACCATATGTAGTCGTAACGATAGCCGAAATCATGTATCAGTCCTGGGATTAGGAGAAGTCCTGTAGGGGATAATACTCCCCATAAAACGCGTGGGATTGATGCGCCATCGAATATGAAGCCTTTTGGTATGACTAAGGTTTTATCGCCTTTTTTGTATGCCCAATTTTCTGCGACCTGCCATTGTCTAATTTCAGTTACGTAGGCTACTAGTTTATGGATAGGTGTTGGTTGTTTTGTTGTCAATATTGGGACAGGTATTAACACAGGCATGGCAACAGCCCCATTGGATTTTTCCAGGGTTAGAAAACGTGCCAACGCCTGCATCAAAGCAAAAAATAGTAATGCTAATAAACTAAGGTATCCGAGTACGGTAATGATCGTTTCCATTTCCAGCTCCTGTGCGTAATCACCAGCGGTATTTGGCCTCTTAACTTGATAGCGTTTTATGAAAGAAAGTGGACGAATTCGGTATCTGTTCTAGATAGAAGGTATTGGGTAGGCGGTAGACGCTAATACGGCGCTAGGTTTTTATACGCCGTTATTCACTAAAAACTCTTCTAACTGTTTTGCCATGCTAGCGCAGGCGTTATTCTGCACTCTTGCGATGATAGGAATTGGCAACACAATAGCCGGCATATAACTTGTGCCGTCTGCGTCAGACGATATCCGGCCTACGGTTTTGCCATCGTCGGTATCCCATATTGTTGCTTCGTAAGATGCGTCGTTTTCCCAAGTTAAGAAACCGAAGCAGCCGCCGCCAGCTGGTGAAACAGAGCAGGCCAAAGATCCCGCAGACGAGGTTCGCTGGGTTTTTCCGTCTAGCCAGATCAAGTATTTAATGCCTAATTCGTTGAGGCGATCTGCTAGTAGTCTTTGTTCTAATAGTTTGGGTAATTCTTTGATGTTTACAGGAGCGGTGCGCGGTTCAAACCACGGAAAGGTCTGATCTTTGAAGTCCTGTTCGCTAACCACTGCCAACGCGTTACCGCCGCTGGCTAAATCTTTGGCAACGCAGTCGACAAAGTCGATCTCCGTTTCTTCGTGACTGGGTCTGTTGTTTCTCCCGATTACCACTACTGAGTCACCGGCTTGTATGCCTGTTTCACGTTCTCGTACTTCTTGTACTGTCGTGTTTACACAGGCACACAAAAAGCAGGTTATGCATAGAGTTAGAATAAACTTCATCGTATGGCCCTCATAGGTATGTCTGTTGGTTGGCATCGTAGTGAAATGCTTAACTGGACTGTTGCGTTGAAGATGAGGCGGCGGAGTCTATCTCTTCTGCCGCGTTTTCTTCTGCGTTTGTAGTTTCTGATTCGTTCGTTGAGCCATCTTCTTGGATGGGTGCCAGCTCTGGCTCGGTTGCAGCGGGAGTACCTTTTTCCCCAGCAGCCCAGCGTTGGGCTACGCTATTGCTTTGAAAGTTTAGACTGAAAAAAGCCATGGCATCTCTGCACGCTGAGAGTGCCGCAGCTTTCAGTGCTGGGCCATTGCCGCGGTAGTCGTTCTGGTTGGCTTTACCATAAGCGGGTAAAACCCAAGAACCGATTAGATTCGCTTCATTGTCGTAAAAGTGAAATTCATAGCGCATCCATACTTCAAAGTACTCTGAGCGAGTTTGGCTAGGAAGGGAAATCTGCATTTTGGTGATTTCTGGTAACAGGGTGGCATCGACATTTTCGTTATAGGTTAATTGCTCTGAAAGGGTGTATTGGCTGAATAACCCCTCACCCAAACGGCTAAATATGTTGCGCTGGGCTACGCCAATATTGATATCGAAGTTGCCGGAGCCTTTGATCTCTTCGTTGTGGTTATAGGCCAGCAGATCCTTTGTGAGCACTATGCCTGCGTGTACAGGCAGTGGTTCTAAGAGCGGTGTCGGAAACTGACTGTCTAGGCTGACTTGTGCGCCACTGCAACCCACGGCGAACACTGTCCAAGCTAGGGTCGCGTATGACTTTAGTTTTGCTCCTGCGCTACGAAAAGTGACCTTTTTGTTTTTGGGGGCTTGCGTCCACATAGCTGTTTTCAACATCTTGTTTCTCATTGGTATTGGGTTAGCCCCACAAATGTGCCGTCGTTACGATACGCCAATTCTCGCATAAGTGCCGCGTAGCGAAAGGTTCGGGCATTGGGTCGGTCTAGGAAGACGGGAAATCCTACAGCATGTATACGCACACGGCGGCGCCCTGACTCATCTGCCAGGTTAATGCGGTCAACTGCTTCAACCACTTCCTCTATAGAGTTGCCGGTATAATCGTCGCCAAACACATAAACGCTGATTCGCTTTTCGGGATCATAAAAAGTTGCCACGGCTTCTTCTATGCCTTCAACTGGGCTTGAGTTGCTAAACGGTGCCCAAGCGCGCAGCGTAGTTACAATACTACTGCGACGGCTGGGGCTGTCCTCTAACCACCGGCGGGAGTAAGAGGGAAACATATAGTCGCCCATATCGTTCATTACCTGAATGCCTTTCACATTAGGGTATATGGCAAGCGTTTCACTGACCTTTTGTACCGCTTGGCCCCAGGCGGCACTTTGCATACTGCCAGAGGTGTCTATGACAAATATTATATATTCTGAGTCCACTGAGATGCCGCCGACTAGCCCAGAGTCGCGACGAAAATCTAGTCCCAGCAAGCGTTCCATCTCGTCAGTTAAACTTTGTCTAGCTGAAGCGAGCTGTTGATTTTCTAGTGAAATTTCTTGCTCCGCTTCAGCCAAATTTTCAAAGCGGCCGAGTACGTTGGTCAACTGTGTTTGTAGTTGCGCCAGTTCTTCAAGCTTGCTTTGTAAGTCTTTATTTTCTAGTTGGATCTGGCGGCGTAATTCGCTGATCTTGCCTCGAACTTCAAATAGAGCGGCTTCTCGCTGCTGTACCTGTTCCGTTAAATCTACACTACTGACTTCCAGTACTTCGGGTTGGAATGTTTTTGTCAGCATAAGGAGCAATATGATTGCACCAAAGCCACAGCAGATGACATCGAGGAAAGATACGCTGAACTCTTCTACACCTCGTCTTTCACGCATTTTTCGCCAACCTTGTTAGTGGGTCCTGAACTGCTATTGGCCTACGTCTTAAAGTCAGACGTGCAATCGCTCGTAACTCAAGATAAAGCTGTCCAGCGGTCGGATTCTTCTCCCGTGCTGTGGTTTTTATGATTCTTATATCCATTATGGCCAATCCCATGATGGTGATATGAAGGCGCCACCAGACACTCTGGCCAGCTGCCACCACGCTGCGGCGGCTGATGGGTCGCCCTCCATAGGAAATAGAATGACATTGACCGGAATTTGCCTCGGTAGTCGTTCGGCAGCGTCTCTGAACAGGTCTAGTCTTCTCCTGCCATCAACAGTTGCGCTTCTTGGTTCAGATTCGCCTCGTGTGGGTAATCCATCGGTAATAAAGTAAACGTTGTCTGGAATGGGTGAGAGCGACCTGAGTGCAAGCATGACCCCTTCTAAGTTTGTACCACCTTTGGGTACTTGCTCTTTAAGCTTGGTGATTGCTGCATTGATTTGCGTTCCATCTGCCATGGGCTGCCAATCGTTGGATCCGCCCGGAACTAAGGTTTGGTTACTTTCATTGAAAGACATTAGTTGAAATTCAGCATCCAACGGCAGTTGCGCCGCCAACCACTCGACTGTGCGTATGGCGCGTTGCCATTTCGGTGCCTGACGCTGCTTTTCGATGGGCATATTGCGCCGACGTAGTACGTTCACGATAGTGTCGTCTAGCATGCTGGCTGAGCTATCAACGACAATAACTACATTGCGGCCGCCCACGCGCATACCAGTCAAGTACTGACGGTCTCCTTCGCCTTTGACATTTCTAATCTGGTTGCCATCGTTAGCAGCTTTTTGTGCTTCTAATTTTTTCACCTCTAGCTGACGACTTTCTATGTCGGATTGCAGTTCTTTGGTGTCCGCCTGAGTTGCAATTGAATTGGCCTCTAGTTCAAGCAGTTTGTCTAATTGAGCCTTAAGGCTTTTTTCTATTACTGCAGCCTTTTCATTGGCATTGCTCAGTCGTGCTTGGCTGTCGTCTTTGGCCTCAATTAGATCAAACAGATCCTTTTCGCCTTGTAGCACTTGATAGTCAAGTAGTCGAATTTCTGCCAATAGGTCTTTATTTACCACGGCTTGATTTTGTTGGGCATCATGATTGACGATAAGAAAAATCAAAATGACCGCGCCAAAGCCGCAAGACATAACGTCTAGAAAGGCTAAAGAAAATATATTGAGCGGGCGCTTTTTTGCCATATTTATTCGACGTGAATAGCCGACCACTGTTGGTCGGCAAAGGACACTTGATCTCCGTGTTTCAGCGTGGCCCGGCTAGCAGGTTCGCCGTTTATTTTTACTTTGGCATTTGGACGGAGTAGCCCGTCCTGATCTAAAAATTCGCTAAAGAGTGGCGCGGTAATAGGCGTTGCAGCGCTGTGCCCTAGTAGGTGTGTTGCCGGTTTCTGTAACGTTTGAGGGGCGCCAGTTTGTGGGTCCGCTTGAGTCGTCTTAGCGTTGTTTGCGGCGGCGACAGGGTATGCATTGAGTCGCTCAACTTGCCCAGGGGTAAATGTTTGGGTCAGTTCCATTGCTCGTTGCATATAAGTTTCGCTGTCGCTCACACGTACGCTGGCTACCCGTTTCTCTAGTAGACCTAACAGCATGGGTACTTTGGCTGCGCGAGTTGTCAGTACTAAGTGTGTAGTGTCAGCTAAACCTAACTGATCTAGCTGTTGTTCAAGCTGCTGGCTCAGTTGGTTTGAATTGATTTCTGCACTTCGACTGTAGCCATCAATGTCGACACTGATTCTTGTATCAACCGGTAACTCCCCGTGGTTTATCCAAGTTAGTATCTGGTCAAAGGCCTGTTGCTCCGTTGTGGCACTGTGCAGCGGGTCAAAGCGAATGCTGTCGAGGAATACGTTGGCTATCTCCTGCAACCAAGCATCTACAATGCTGAATAAGCCTAGGCTGTCAAAGTTAGCGGTGGCTTGGTTTGCGAGCATTTGCTCATTGCGACGAACACTACTGAGTTGTCCTTGGCGTAGTCCAATATCTAATACGCTAAAGTTTTGATCTGCATTGTCGGCGCCAGTTTGTGCCAGGCCGCTGTTGATAAAGCCCAGTGGGTTTAGATCAGCAGCGCCGGCGATACCCAACAATAATTGTAATTGCTCATCAGAAAAATAGGCAGGTATAACAAATACACAATCGTTGATATTCGTACCAGCGGCCATTGTCCTGAGGTGATAAAAAATTAGGTCAGCGTGATTGAGAGCGTCACCCATTGGCGAGGGTAGCGTCTCGTCGCTTAAGCGCCCCATATACTGACTGGCGCAGGCTTGCGGCTGACTCTTCACCTTTGCCATCGCCCTGGTGCCAAAGGTCAGTTGTTCGCCGTCAAAATAGGCAAGGCTAGGTTGGTCATAAACGACTTCGCCCTGGGCATTTACACAGAGCAAACCGCCATCATTGATATCTATTAGGTGCATTTTACTTGTCAGTTGTTCTTAGGTGGCTGAGTAATCGCTTATCGCAATAGTTGTGCGTATCCAATACTAATCGCTCTTGGATCAGCTGCAGCTGGTGCATAAAAAAGACCAATACAATGCTGATGAGTAGGGCGATGAAAGTGGAGTTGAAGGCCACGCCTAAGCTCGCTGTGACCCCAGCTATGTCTCCTTCTACGGCTTTATAGGCTTGGCCCAACGCGTCACTAATACCTCGCACCGTGCCGATGAAGCCTATTGAAGGAATAGCCCAAGCAATATATCGGATCATTGATAGTTCGCTGTCTAGACGGTCAGATTCGCCCTCGCAGACAGATTTGACGGCTTCAGAAACATCTTGGACATTTTCTGTAGATGCGAAACGGTTGAGGGCGGCGCTAAGTGCCCTAGGTAATAACCCCATTTGTTCTTTTTCAGACAGTGCCTGTAAGGGTCGGATATAGGTCCGTGTGTCTTGGGGCAAGATATTCATTCCGCCATGAACGTTGATGAAGTCTTTTTCAAGCAAGCTTTGCTCGTGCAGGGCGCTACGAGTTTTCAAGCCCATAATGGCTAAGGCCCAAAACAATAAGATGAAACACGACTCTTGCTCATAGTCTTTTACGACAACGTAAAGTGATCGCTCTTGTACGTAATCCTTATTTAATTCTGCTTGGGCGGCGTTGCTCTGCATTACCGCTTCTGCATTTGGTCGAATGACGGTTTGATAGACAAGGTGGACCAAAACCACGGAAATGATTAGGGCGCTTATTTGAAAGATCATTTCGGTTGGTATTTGTTTTTTCATGTTTTGCGTTCCATCTGTCCGTGTGTCAAATATCGGTGGGAAAGGGTACTGCGAAGTCTTCGGATATCTCTTCGCTGGGTCTAAATACATCTTCTGTATTTCTAGTGGTTGTTTTGGGTGCGGCGAGCACGGGAGTTTTTTTAGTATCAGTCTTTTTGTTCGTCTCGGCGTCAATCTGCGTTTTATTACTGGCAGCTTGGTCGCTAGAAGTCTCTGCAGTTTGCGTACTTGGCGCTACTTGAGCCTCGGCTAGGGATACTGGGCTGAATATCAGTGAGGTCATAAAAATCATGGACTGGGAAACCATCGTGGCGATGGTAAACAATTTTGTTGTATTCATTTTATTCAGTATTTTCATTCTATTTTTCATTCTATTTTTCAATCTGTTTTGCATTCTGACTCTTATTCTGCATAGCGGGCGATTCTAAAGCCCACATCTTGCCGACCCTCTATGCCATAGTCTCTAAAAGACAAGCGTAGTTCGGTAATAGTGCCTTGCATCCAGCTTGCGCCCTTAATGACATGGTATTCACCTTTTTCTGGTCCTAGGTAGTCTTCTACATCATCTTGTTTAGGGATTTCGTAAAAGTCATGTGTCCATTCGGCAACATTGCCGCCCATATCAAATAGTTGATTGTGATTTGCCTTGTAAGAGCCAACGGGGGCTGCTCCGCTATAGTTATCGTTGTATGCAAATATAGTTCTACCGACGAGGTTTGCAGCCGAGCGGTCGGCATAATTTTCAAATCTGTCGGGGGGCGGTAGGGCATTGCCCCATGCAAAAGTTAGCTGGCTACCATCAGCCCTTTGTTCTGGGCGTAACTTTCTGGCGCTCCAAGCCCACTCTGCCTCGGCAGGCAGGCGATAGCCCGTGGCGTTTGGATTTTGTCCTACAACTTTACTAAATTCCATTTGATAAAACGGTTTCAGGCCGTCTTCTTTAGATAGCCAATTACAATAGGCTGCTGCATCGTGCCAGCTAACCATGGAAACAGGTTGGTCGCTGTCGTTAAGGTTGGTTTCTTGGTAACTACCTGAGTCGTGACCGCTGGCAAAGGCGCGAAATTGTTTATTGGTGACTTCGTTTTCGCTGATGTAGAACAATCGTTTGAAAGTGGCTGTACGCATAGTTTCGTTAGCGCGTCTGCCCGGTTGCCGTCGCGACGCGCCAAGGTTTACAGAATCTGCTTTAAACAGTCGCAAACGATGACCTTGAGTGCTGACTCGTATCGGTTTTAACGCAGCTAGTCGCGCTTCTTCTAGTGTTAATAACTTTACTTTCAGCGATTGTGTAATACCTGCTTTAGGATTTATAACACTTTCAAAACCTGCATATCCTGCTAGTGCTAAGGTAATGGTCTGGGCTTCAAGAGATAATTCAATGCTTTGGTCACCTTGACCGATAAGGCGGCCATTGACGCTTACGTTAGTGGTCTTAGGTTGTGTTTGGATAGTTACAGTGCCCTTCAGGCGTTTTAACTCCATGTGTAGGTTTCTGATCTCTCCTTTTGCCATGCGTAGAGTTTTGTTGGCGCGAGCGTGGCCTGCGCGGACTAGTCCAATTCTCTGTTGCGTATTGGACTTTAAATCGATTTGAATTGGCGTCTGGCCGAGAAAATCTCCGTTGACGATTGCGGCAGCGCCTGTTGGCGTAGAGGTGAGGATAACCTGCGCATCAGCTTGTATGAGCTGAAATGGTTCCAAGGACTGAGGCTGACCAGCTTGCGCGAAAACGCGCTGGCTTTGACTCTTGTAGCCTGGTTTTTGCAACCTAATGCCCCGTTCGCCAGCTAAAGCCTCAACCTTGGCGGGGGTAGTTTTCCTGGTGTTTTGGTCGTCGACGAAAATCTGCGCACCTGCAGGATTACTACTTACGCTGATATCAGCCCATCCAGGTTGCAGGCTTATACTGAGGTTTTGTGTTTGCTTTTTGCCGGTGATGTTAATGGACTGAACATGCTTGAGGTATCTTGCGTCTGTTACTTCGATAGTGTGTTCGCCAGCACTTAATTCTATAGGTTGTTCAGGGTTTACAATGTCCACGCCATCGATTTTTACTGCGGCATAGGAGGGTTCTAGGTTTAACTGAAGGAATCCGGGTAATGGTGAGAACGTGAAGTTCAGGCGCTGATTTTTTTCGCTGCCTACATTAAATGTCGTATTCAAATCCTGATGTAAGGGGGCTTGGGCTAACAGACCATATTCACCTTCGCGAAGTAAATACACTTCGCCGAGATTCAGGGCAATGCCGCCAGTTATAGACAGGGACGAAGGGGTGGGGTTTAAGGATAATTGGACGCTTTTAGATGTGAATAAATATCCAAGGGTGAGGGTAGCGAAAAGCCCTGCGATGATGACCGCGCTTTGCCAAGGCCCAATTGTTTTAGCGGATTTTGACGCTGAACTTGGCGTAAATTCGGTTGCCTGAATAGGCGTGCGCTTGGGGTTTACGGAATTCATATCAGCGGATTGCCTCCATGCACTTGACCTCAATAGGGTCTATGCCGGGGAATACGCTCACGGTGAGAAATATATCTCTGCAACCGCTTGCGCTGCCTCTAATGGTGTATTCGCCAGGTCGAAGGGAAAGTACTTTGCTTTGGAAAACGCCGAGCTTGCCGGTGTTGGATAAGATTATCTCAGTGGCGTTGTCTGACAGGAACGTGACTGAAACTGGGTCCCGATAAGCAGCTAAGGTGGTGCTTACCGAGTTGATTAGCTTGCTTAAGCGTGGCCCCTTGTAGATAAGTTTGCGGGCATCATTGAGTAATTTTTGTGCCTGGGAAAAAAGGCTGGCGCTAGAAAGCTTACTGGGCTGCTGGCTGATCCGTGTCAGTACCTTCTCAGCTTGGGCGTGAGATAGCGCAATAGATTTACCATTTTTCGCTAATTGGATGGTGTCATCTAGGGCCAAGATGGTTTCGTAAGCGGATAGGGCCTGCGACCATTGTTCGGCCTTGAGGTGAGCTTTGGCGGTACTCTCGTTACTTAAAATTATGGCGATATCATGACTTTGGCTAACTTGCTCAAGTCCGGCTAAGGCGATTTCGTTTGCGGATTCAATTGTTAAAGTTCTATTGAATGCTGCGCGGGCTGCTTCAAACTTGCCCAGCTCCAAATTCTTAAATCCTTGACCTAACAAAAATTTTACGGTCTGATTCTGTTCGGCTATTTTGGCCTTGGCAATCCTTGCGTCCAAGCCAAGTGTTGCCGAGTCTAGTTGCTCGATTTTCTTATAGATTGTTAATGCTTGGGCGTAGTTCTCTTTTAACTCCAGATTACGCGCCCGCAAAAGTAGAGCTTTGATTTTGGGTAGCTGAGCTGCTCTTTTAAGTAAAGTGGTTAGCCAAGGATCTTGCGGTTTGATGATCCTCGCGCGGGCTAATTCTTTTTCTGCCTCTTGTGCTTTGAGAGCTAAGATGAGTTCGACACTGGCTTTTATGTGTTGTGCGAATTTTTCTTCAGCGTTTTTTAGCAACTCTGCTAATTGGTTGGCCGCTTTAGCATAAACGCCGATGGCTTGTTCAAATTCATCTTGAATAAAGTAGTTGTCGCCGGTCAGTGCTTGATCTTTGGCAGCTTGAAGGTCTTGTTGCCCCCATGCTTGCACATTGAATTCGTCCTCTAATTTGATCTGGAGCTCTACAAACCGACCTAGCTCAGCCTGTGCAGCTTCCTTTGCTTGCTCTAATGACAATGTTGTAAAAGGTGCGTTAACAGTCCGATCTGTTTGATCACTAATGGCCTCAACGGTGGCAAGTGTCGAGTTTGGGGCATCCTCAAGTTGGGGTTCAAACAAAGTGCTCAGCCACAGAATAAAAATTATTAGTGTGATTAACACCGCAAGGCTGACCCCAATAATTTTTATAGCGGGGGTACTAAAGGTGACTTTGAGGCCTTTGTTGCCCGCCTGTTTATTCCTAGACAGTGGCGGGGCAATGGGCGTAATCGGAGATCTTGGGGTAATACTCAACGCGATCTCACTTAGGCATTCCGGTGTTGCTCGAGTTGCTGCCTAACTTTCCTGCTGAGTTAGAGGCAGTATTTTTTTCAAGGTTGAGGTCTTCTAGATATAGACGCTTCAGAATGCCCCTCAACTGATTATACTGCTCATCGACGTTGCCGCTTAGCCGCACAGTTCGGTTTTCCAAATCAAGAGTCGTAGGGACTAATTCGGCTTCAGCAGCGCTGCCTACTTCTCTCAGCCTATCAGCAAATTGTTCAGCTTCTTGGCGCTTTCTAATACCGCTAATGATGAGGCCGGCACCAGCGCCGACGCTGGCTACGCCACTTGCATCAATATATGGATTGTCGCTGCTATAGATACCACCTACACCTGCCAGAATCGCGGCAGTGCCGCCAATGATGCGCTGCTTCGATTTTTTTCGCAGATCTTTATATTCAATGGCTTCGTTGTACGTGGCTTTCCGCCAGTTGTGATACACCGGATAAACTTGCCGGTGAAAATTTGCGTAGTACTCATCCAGCGTGTCGATGAATAAATACTCGCGCTCTCTTACTTGCCGCACTCTAGCTAACTGCGGATCGTTTTCTGCAGGTAGGCGATTAATTATGTATTGGCCGCTTTCGTTAAAGTCTATGTGTTGGCTAAAGGCGCCGGGGGAAAAGGCGCGAGCAAATTTGAGTTCTGCGGTTGCGCGAATATTTTGAATTTCTTTGTCAGTTAAGCCTTGCCGATAATATAAAAGATCATTGGCAAAGTCCTTATATATCCCTTGGAACGGGTCAAGGCCCTTATTATTGCTAGCCTCATAACCATATTTGCTGGCTAGAGTTTGGTATTCTCTGGTGAACCAGTGCTTACCTGTAGCATCGACTACAGACATAGATAAGATGAGCTCCTCACCCGTTGACGCTAGAATTTTGCCGGAAACAGTTACATCTACGGCGTCGCTAGGGCGGGGGACAACTCTGACCGCGCCCCAATTGCCCGTTGATTGCAAAAGGTTCTTGGTCACATAGGGAATGTACTGGGACTCAGCTTGTCTAACGTCAGGTGAAATGATTTGTGCTATGCGTTCGTCGTAGTCATCTGGTACGTTTGGGTCAAATATCGCAATGCCAATGTCTAATAATTGGCTTTCATCTTGTGCAATGGCAATTTGGTCTGGCGGTGTGGTGTCGATTTTACGCACCACTTGAGTGGTGCAGGCACTCAGCAATGTGCTGATGAATACGACCACTGTCAATTTGCCCATAAACAGGTAAATGTCAGCTTTGTATTGGTTGCACCTGGGGATATTCATCGTAGATTAGTTATTACTAGCCCTGTTTGTATCGCTGATATTCTGCCCAGAGCTTTTCTTTGAGTTCAGGGTCACTCTCTTGAAGCGCAGCTTCTCTTAATTGGCGTGCAATAATGTCGTCGTCCTTAGCGTCTGGTATGTCATCGGGTAATGTTTCATTGCTTCTTCTGGGCGGTGGTGGATTGTTAGGGATTTGTGTGCTTGCCGGTTGTTTGGCTGCGTCGGCATTTGGGCCACCTTGTTCGCTACCTTGAGGTAGACTGGTGCTAACGGGTGTAGGGTATTTGTCTGCAGCCTTTTTCAGTGCGCCACGCTCGGCGAGAATTTCGCCGTCGAAATCTTCTAATGCTCCCTCAAGTTCATTTTCTGCAGCAGATTTTCCATTTTTCGGCCGGTCGCTGGCTGTATCACCGGCACTTGACGCCTGGTCGCTGCTTGTACCTTCATCGCCTTTTTCATTGCTGGTTTGCCAGTCCTCGCCGGCATTGTCACCAATATCCTCCAACCAACCGGGGTCTTCTCCAGTGCTGGTGGATTCTTCTGACCCTGATGATGGATCGCCCGGTGTTCCAGGAGGCGCAGGTAATTCAGACTGCTGACTAGGAGGTGATGGTTGGCCCGGTGCTCCAGCCGGCGAGGGTATTCCTGGCGGTTGACCAGGCGGGGAGGGTTGACCCGGTATAGATGGCGCGCCAGTGCTAGGCGGTGAAGGCAAGCCAGAAGACGGTGATGGCGGCGTTGGTAACCCAGAAGATGGTGGGGGGCTGGATGAACTTGGCTTTGATGATGAACTGGGTGGTGGTGAGTTCTGGGGGAACTGACTAATGGGTGCGCAAGCTTGCAGTAGCGTTGCAACGGCTATGATTTTGGCAACACTACCCAAACTATTCAGCCTGAGTTGGAATGTGTTGATGAGGACGTTAGGTTGTGGGTACATCTATGAATTACCTGTATCGGTAGTTTGTTCTTCTTTGCTTAACTCGGGCTGCTTTTCTGACTGCCTTAGCGCTTTGTTGATGCGCTCACGTTCGTGTGTTTGTTTTTGTTCTCTTGCCCGGCGGCTTGGAAAGTATTGAAAGCTGTGCACATATCTGTGCTCTGGAGTAATAATCGCTTCACTTTCAACATATGCTGGTCGGTAAACTGCTCTGCGCATGCTTCTACGTGCTGGAAACTCAATGGCCTTATCCGGATCAAAAGCAATGGTTTTGAGACCACGTATCCTGCCGTTTGGATAAACAGAAAACTCTAATGTAATGCTGCCAGTTTCCGCAGGTAACCGGTCTTCGGCCGGTGGAGGTCTTAGGCTGGTGGGTTTAGGTATGTACAACAACGTGGGGCTAGTGAAGTCTATTTTTAGCTCTGCCGGATATTCTAGCTGCTGACGATGCACTTCTTTATATAGCGTGTTGGCCTTTTTTTGGCTGCCGAATAAAAGGTGCCAATCGCCCAGCTCTAGTAATGCTGCGTTTACCAGAGCTTGATCTTGCTGCAAAACTTCAGGGTCCGGGTTTTCATCACTAAAACTTGGCGCGCTTTGTCGAATCTTGATGACTTTTTGTAGAGCTCGCTCGCCCTCTGGGAAGTTATTTAGGGTGATGTATTCTGTGCCATCATTTAGCGTTCGAGTATTGTCGGGTTTTTGTAAAAACGCTCGGCTGCGATCATCTTGCGAGTAGTAAGGCGGGAAACGCTCCATTCGGTAGGATTTAGCGGTACCTTCTAGAAAGGGGATGGCCTTGGTAGATGTGCCTAAGGCATTCTCTTGTAATAATTCATACCCTTGTCTGTAACGAGTGCGCGCAGGGAGAAAGTTGTAGGACTCTAGGTAAAAGTCGCCGAGGCGCAATAGGCCTGCGAGAATATCCGTTCGAGTAGATTCATTGGCCAGAATTTGAAATGCATATTCTTCGCGTTGTTGAGCGTTGCGATAGTCGTTCATTGCGGCATATGCGTTGGCCTGTTGATATACCAAAGCAACTTGATTGGCGTCAAATAGTCCGTAATTGATCCGAGTGAGGTGAATTGCGCGATCAAAGGTTTCAATTGCTTGCATATAATCTTCTATAGCTAACTGCGCCTTGCCCAGAATTCGTAGGGGTTCTATTAACTCAGTGGCATAGCGACCTTTGTTGGCCTCAATGTCTAAGATGATCTGTTCCACGGCGGCGGCGGCTTCTCGAGCTTCAGATTGTGTGATTTGGCTGTTTAGAAATTGATAGGTAGTTGCTGCTTCGACCTGGGGTGAGCTCTCCGCAGCTTTTGCCATGTAGGGCGTTAGTAATAAAGCCGAAATTATGCTCACTGCAAAGAGTTTGGGCGTTGTTAGATTTTTTCTTCTGGTTTTTCCGCAGTTTAGGGATAAAGGTTTAGTCATTGAGGGGTTTTTGCTCGCGCGAGTAATAAGTTGGCCTGTCGTAACATGCCTATTAGACGGATAAATTTTGTGTTTTTTGGCTTTCCCAAAATTCGACATCATTGTTCTCAATTTTTACTAGCAGTCATTTATTTAGTTTGCTGTGTTATACAGCTGGGTCCCTCTACTTATTTTCTTTATGGCTCTTTGATCTGTTGTTGATTTCTTTTTTTACTTTGTTTTTTCTTTCTTTCTTTCCTGTCTTTTCTGTCTTTCCTTCTTTCCTTTATCTCCTTCTCCTTTGCCTTTTCTGCTTTTGCCTTTTTCAGTTTCCGGCTATTGAAGGTTATCGTACTTCGCGTAGATCGCTGTCTACTCAAAATGTTCACTTGAGTGTGTGATGGCCCATGAGGCCTGTCAAGGGCCTTCAGGATGGGTGGTGCAAACTATACAATTATTGACCTTACTGTGATTTCGGCGCTATCTCGCATACCATAGATTTTCTTAGTTTGTTTGCTCTCTACACTATTTGGCTTGTCCTTTTGGAGGGGTTTTGGATTTCGATGAAGTGTTAGATACGTCTGGCCTAGTATGCCCTGAACCACTGATGCTGGTGCGCAATGCTGTGCGTAAATTGGCTGCAAATGCGGTTTTACGTATTACCGCAACTGATCCAACCACTGAGCGCGATTTCCAACATTTTTGCCAGTTTATGGGGCATACCTTGGAGAACAGTGAGAGCGACATAGGTGATAATGGGCAGGTGGTGTTTTCTTATTGGATTAGGAAAAAGGCCGCTTAAGATGGTGTGTGACTTTGTGGCCCGGGAATGTTTATAAACAAAATGCATGGTGCAAATTTCGCTTTATCAAAGGAGCCGAGTGCCGACGCTATTGTTGGGATTTTCAATCAGTGTTTTGGTCAAACCTATAACGTAGAGATTAGTGGCGGCGCAGATGAGCCGTTGTATACGCCGGCAACGCCCACGAAGGCCGCCCAGCTTATTTTTCGTGAAAACTTTCCTGCCTCTGCACTGCACGAAGCTGCGCATTGGTGTATTGCAGGGGAGCTGCGCCGTAATAGCACTGACTTTGCTCTAACTTATATAGCCGCTCCACGCTCTGAAACAGAGCAGGAGCAATTTTTAGCCGCCGAGGTGCGCACGCAATCGTTGGAGTCGATTTTTGCAGCAGCGGCCAACGTAACCTTTAACCCCAGCGCAGATAATTTGGATTGTGACGTTAGCGACTTTGTCGAAGCGATTGCCGAATATAATGCGAAAACCTTAATCTGGTTGAATTCTAAAGCAGGGAGTCGGGCAATGCAGTTTCGTGAGGCTTTGATCACTCTTACAGAATATGGACGGGTGGATGGATAGCGTAGATTGTATTGTCATCGGTGCCGGGGCAGTGGGCTTGGCAGTTGCTGCTCGTTTAGCTCAAGCGGGTCGAGAGGTGATTGTACTCGAGCAGCACGACGTGATCGGCAGCGAGACTAGTTCGCGGAACTCTGAGGTCATTCATGCTGGAATTTACTACCCGGAAAATAGTCTCAAAGCAGCACTTTGCGTGCGCGGCAAAGAAATGCTTTACGAGCACTGTCAGCAGTATGCGGTGCCGCATAAACAATGCGGAAAGGTTATTGTGGCCGCCCATGAATCACAGCGCGACATAGTTTCGGGATATCAAAGCCAAGCTCAGCGTAACGGAGTTCACGATCTCTATTGGATTAGCCAGGCAGAACTCAAAGAGTTAGAGCCTGAGGTTGTTGGGGTAGGTGGTGTAGTTTCTCCTTCAACTGGGATTATTGATTCGCACGCTTACATGGTTAGCTTGCAGGGTGTTTTAGAAAAGTACGGTGGCATGGTGGCCTTAAATACTAAAGTGCTCAGTATCGAGGCGGGACTCAAAAGTTCCGGTCAGAGGAGTATTGTACGTACTGTAGATTTAGATTTATCAGCGCAGTGGGTGATTAACTGTGCAGGACTATCGGCACCAGTGCTCTCGATAGATACTCCGGGCGGACCCACAGCTTACTATGCTAAAGGACACTACTACTCCTATTCCGGCGCCCAACCATTCTCGCGGCTTGTTTATCCTACGGCGGAAGCTGGCGGATTGGGTGTGCATGTGACGTTGGACTTGGCCGGGCAAGTAAAGTTTGGTCCAGATGTGCGCTGGATAGATAATGCAGACTATAGTTTTGATGAATCTCATAAGCAGGATTTTGTTGCCGCCATTAAAGCCTATTTTCCAAACCTCGACTCTGAACGTTTGCACCCTAGCTATACTGGGATTCGACCCAAAATATCTGGCCCTGGCGAACCAGCGGCTGATTTTGTATTGCATAGCCCTGACCAGCATGGTGTTGTCGGGCGAATTAACTTACTCGGTATAGAGTCTCCGGGCTTGACGGCATCATTGGCAATTGCTGAGCAAGTTGAATTGCTGGTGGGTGGCTAAGCAGATGAGGCAAACTTCATTACGACTGGGGCTGCTGTTAAATCCTATGGCTGGGATAGGTGGCGCTGTCGGTCTCAAGGGTAGTGATGGGCCTGAGATTCAGGCCTTAGCAAAGCAGCGTTTAGGTCAGCCTCAAGCGGCGCAGCGCACGCAGATTTTTCTTCAGCAGATGAAAGCCTTGTTAGGGTCCCAGATTGAAAATATTCAATGGCTCACTTGGGCTGACGATATGGGCGCAGATGTCCTAATGAACGAGGGGCTTGCTGCGCTAGTACTTGGGCACGGTACCGTTCCTAGTTGCGGTGAAGACAGTCAAGTTGCGGCGAAGACGATATCTGCGGAAGGCGTTGATTTGCTGATATTTGCCGGTGGCGACGGTACTGCTCGTGATGTGCTGCTTGGCGTCGATGAACAGACCACTGTTCTAGGTTTGCCAGCTGGTGTGAAAATGCACAGCGGGGTGTTTGCCATAAGTCCTGCCGCTGGCGCAGAGGTGGTTGCGTCGCTTGTGGTCGGCGGTTTGGTCGGGCGTATGGCGCGAGAAGTGAGAGACTATATTCCCATCGAACAAGCCAGCGAGGAAGACTCTGGTCGTGTTAAGCGCGCTGTAGGTACCCAACACTTTGGTGACTTATGGGTTCCCGAGTCGTCTGGCTTTCTGCAGCAAACTAAAGTTGGGGGCATGGAAGACGAAGCGTTGGCGGTGGCTGAAATCACCAATTACATACTCGACGAGTTTGCCGCTAGCAGTGATCGCGCCTATATATTTGGCCCCGGCAGCACTTGTTTATCTATTAAGCAGGCTTATGGCATTGATGGCACATTGTTGGGCTGTGATGCTTTGCTCCCAGACGGCAGCATTTTGCAGGATCTTACTGCTACACAGTTACTCGCCTTGGGCAAAGAACAGAATTTGCATTTGGTGATGAGTTTTACGCGCAATCAAGGTTTTTTGTTTGGGCGAGGCAATCAGCAGATAGCGGCAGAACTAATATGTCAGTTGCGCCTGCCTGAAGACCTTACGATTGTCGGGTCACGGACAAAGCTGGCCAGTTTGGATGGTCGCCCGCTTTTAGTCGATACCGGGGATATGGATGTAGATCAACAGCTCTCCCGAGTATATCCGATACTCACTGGCTACGATGAATTCCTTCTCTACCGGTTAGCGCGAAACTTTATCCACGTCGACTAAGTGGTTGATTCTTCGCCGACAAAGCCGAGAAATCGGCATAAATAGTAATTCTTATAGTGACGATTCTCTATGCAGTAGTTGCAGCTATATCGAGTGCTTGTAAGTTAGTCCCTCTAGCAAATTTGAAAATAAATATTCTCGTGAGATTATTGCTTTTAGTAATTAGCTTGACGACTGTTTTTAGCGCACAAGGCAGGTTTAGGTACATATATGAGAACTATATGTTAATTTGATGTTTATAGGCCTGAGTACACTATGTACACCTTGTATCATTTAGGTGTTTACAAGTTGCCAGTAGAAAATTTACTTTGTTAAGTAAGAAAAATTGTTTGGGGTTAAAGGTTTTGAGAGAAACTTTTTAGGTCCAAATATATAAACAGAACAGTAATAAAAAAATTCGAACAGGATTAAACAATGAAGTCAATCAACAAAAAAGCTGAGTTAGAAGCCAAGTTAAAAAAATTACAAAGCGACTTAGTGAATTTGGAAAAAAGCGCGTCCTTTAAAAAAGAACAAGCACTTGTTAGGGGCGTAGAAAAGTTACTTGCTCAGCATGGAAAAACCAAAGCTGAACTTATTAGCTTTTTAAGTGATGGTGCCGCACCAAGCAAAAAGAAATCCGTCGTTAAGAAAAATGGTCAACGTAAACAACGCAAACTGAAAGTTTACAAAAACCCTAAAACCGGTGAGGTTGTTGAGACAAGGGGCGGTAACCACAGAATTCTTAAAGCATGGAAAGCGAAATATAAGATGCAAAGTGTAGAAGGTTGGATTATTGAAGAAAAGTAAGGTGTGAGGTTGTTGTTGCTGCACTTATTAGCGGTGCGGTTACTTATCGTTTTATTTCACCGACTCTGCATGGTTTTGACGCGTCAGGTTTAGTGCCTTTCGCGTAGATTCGATTCCCCATTCTCTAATAACGTTACAGATGTTAGGAGCGATTGGGGAGTCTAATGGCAGTCAAATATCTATAATAGAGCAGGTTGCACGAAACAAAAATTATCCAGATTCGCCATGTCATTTTTTTTGTGTTGTGCGAGGCTAATTTTAGTCAAGCTATTGGGGTTAGCCAATTTTCCTCAACATTGCTAATACTTCTTCGGCGTTGGAATTTTATTGCCGATAGCTATCCAAAAAATCTTCTAGACGATTCATCGCTTCATGTAGATGGTCGACATGGGGCAAAAATACAACCCTGAAATGATCTGGCTTTTTCCAGTTGAATCCAGTGCCTTGAACCAACAGCACTTTCTTAGCCAACAAAAAGTCTAAAACGAATTGTTCGTCATCGACTATATTGAATTTTGCCGTATCGATTTTGGGGAACAAATACAGTGCACCCTTGGGTTTGACGCAGGTAATACCGTCGATCTCATTGAGTCTTTGCCATGCGACATTTCTTTGTTCATACAGACGCCCGCCAACTTGGGTGAGCTCGTTAATGCTCTGGTAGCCGCCTAGCGCGGTTTGTATTGCATGTTGCGTTGGTACGTTAGAGCAAAGGCGCATTGAGGCTAAAATATCTAATCCATCAATATAGTCTTTGGCTCGTCCCTTATCTCCACTGACTACCATCCAACCAGTTCTAAAACCCGCAACTCGGTAAGACTTGGATAGGCCGCTGAAGGTCAGAAACAGTAAATCGTCTGCGAGTGAGGCCAGCGGAATGTACTCTTCCTGATCAAATAGTATTTTGTCGTAGATCTCATCGGCAAATACCACTAAATCATTCGCTCGTGCTATTTCAACAAGACTAAGAAGCATCTCACGTTGGTAAACAGCGCCTGTAGGATTGTTTGGGTTGATGATCACAATGCCGCGAGTATTCGGTGTTATTTTGCTAAGAATATCTTCAAGGTCAGGTTGCCATTGATCTTCTTCATCGCATAGGTAGTGGACTGGAGTGCCACCGCAAAGATTTACTGCCGCGCTCCATAAGGGGAAATCTGGGCTGGGTACCAATATTTCATCACCATCATTGACCATGGCTTGCATGGACATAACAACCAACTCGGAAACGCCGTTACCAATGTAGATGTCTTCAACATCAACATCATCAATTTGAACTTGTTGGCAATACTGCATCACGGCTTTGCGTGCTGAGAATAGTCCTTTGGATTCGCAATAGCCCTGCGAATTTGGAATGTTGCGCACGACATCACGAAGAATTTCTTCAGGCGCATTAAAGCCCCAAGGTGCTGGGTTGCCGATATTAAGCTTAAGTACGTTATTGCCCTCGGCTTCAAGCTTATCTGCGGCCTTTAAAATTGGCCCACGAATGTCATAGCAAACATCTTCAAGTTTGGTTGACTTGACGATAGGGCGCTTGCTCGATGTTGCGCTTTCAGTTTGTTCGGTAATCTCGGGGCTCATGTGCTTTTCCTATTAAGCTCAGTCAGTCAAAATGTCTTAAGAGGGCTAGTCTAAGGCGACTGCTATAGCTTAGCATCAACAAAGTCGAATATTTTGGAGAATCCGGTGACTGATAGTGAAAATATACATAAAGTGACTAAGACCGATGAGGAATGGCGCCAGATGCTGTCCGCTGAGGAATATCAGGTCACAAGACACGCCGGTACCGAAAGGCCGTTTACTGGCGTTTATTGGAACGAAGAGCGCGCTGGTAAGTATTTGTGTAAATGCTGTGACAGCGAATTATTTGATTCCGACACCAAATTTGATGCAGGCTGCGGGTGGCCAAGTTTTTACGCGCCATTGGAAAGTGATGCTGTAGTTAATATTGAGGATAATAGTTTAGGTATGCGGCGCATTGAGGTTTTGTGCGCTAAATGCGATGCGCACTTAGGCCATGTATTTCCTGACGGACCACAACCAACCGGCTTACGTTATTGTATGAATTCGGCTTCTCTGAACCTTCAGTTGAGTGAAAGCTGATTGATGCGCACTGCAGCGACTGGCGCAGGCTCAATACGAGGGGGTACATCGCCTTAGCTGCTGATTGAAGAAGTATCGAATGAAAAGTTGTGGGTAATAATTGCCGTGCAATATTATTGATTAGCGCTTATTAGTTGGCGCAAAAGCAAGGGAGAGGGAAAGTATGAGTCCAGCAGAGATTGCCGCGGAAACTCCGCAAAAAATTGCCTACATTATGGCTGAGACGGGTGAGGCCGTTACTTATGCAGAGCTTGAAAGCGCCGCTAATCAAGGCGCTCAGTTGTTACGCTCGCTCGGTTTGCAGCGCGGCGACCACATAGCCATTTTACTAGAAAATCACCCACGTTTTTTCCAAATTTGCTGGGCCGCGCAACGTGCTGGTATTTACTACACGGCTATCAGCTGGCGCCTGCAGCAGCAAGAAGTCGAGTACATTGTGAATAACTGCGAGGCTAGAGTTTTCATTACTTCTATAGAGCGCAAAGAAGTAGTGCAGCCGCTGTTGGATAAAATGGTCTGCGTAGAAAAAAATTACATGTTGGATGGTGTGGTTGAAGGCTTTGAGTCTTGGGAAGAGGCCCTGGCGGGGATGCCGAGTAATGAGATTGCAGATCAGAGCGAAGGTGCACCCATGCTCTACTCGTCCGGTACCACGGGATACCCCAAGGGTGTTAAACGACCGCTGCCTGAGCAAGATTATGGTGTTGAGGTTGAGCCTAATCTATTGCGCGTACTTTATGGTGCAACGGATGACTCTATCTATTTGTCTCCCGCGCCGCTGTATCACGCTGCGCCACTGGCTTTCACTATGGGTTGTTTGCGCTCGGGTACAACGGTGGTTGTGATGGCACATTTTGAAGCTGAGTTCGCCCTTGAGTGCATTGAAAAATATCGTATTACCCACAGCCAGTGGGTGCCAACCATGTTTGTGCGCATGCTCAAACTGCCGGAAGAAGTGCGCCTGAAATATGATGTAAGCAGCGTACGCTGTGCTATTCACGCTGCGGCACCTTGCCCGATTCCGATCAAAGAAAAGATGATTGATTGGTGGGGTGAGGTTATTTACGAATACTACGCCGGTACGGAAGGTAATGGTTTTGTGCAGCTTAATTCTCAGGAGTGGTTGGCGCATAAGGGGTCAGTAGGCAAGCCATTAACCTGCGAAATTCATATTTGTGATGAGCACGGGGTAGAAGTGCCAGTTGGGGAATCTGGTACCATTTATATGAGTGGCGGCGGTACCTTTGAGTATTACAAAGATGATAATAAAACTGCTGACTCGCGGCATGCTCAAGGTTGGTCGACGTTGGGCGATGTAGGTTACGTTGACGAAGACGGGTATCTATATTTAACCGATCGCAAGCATTTCATGATCATTTCTGGTGGCGTGAATATCTATCCTCAAGAAGCGGAAAATGTGCTGATTAACCACGACAAAGTGATGGATGTTGCCGTATTCGGCATTCCAAACCCTGACTTTGGTGAAGAAGTGAAAGGTGTTGTGCAGTTGGCTGATCCTAGTTTGGCCAGTCCAATGCTAGAAGTTGAGCTGATGGACTATTGTCGTGAACACCTTTCGAGCATCAAGTGCCCAAGGTCTATCGATTTTAGAGATGAGTTGCCACGTCACCCTACGGGTAAGCTATATAAGCGTTTGCTTAAAGATGAGTATTGGGAGAAGGCAGGGTCTTAGCGCACTGTTAAACAGGCGTTTGCAGCTCTTAGTTGCCGCCCAGTGCCTAACACTGGGCAGGTGCAGTTACTGGTTTCTCAGCAGGTTCGCTGGTGAGTACTGGTCAGTAAGCGAGCGTTTGTTCTCGTCCCAGTCCGCGGGCGCACCGATGCGTTTGTAAATGTCTCTAGCCAGCCGTTTGATGGGCACGGAATAGGGCTCAAGTACGGGGGCTAATTTTTTAGCCTGAGCGTTGATAGCTTGCTTGGATATCGAATTGCGTTGCTCCGAACTGATTGCACCCTCGGGAACAATAATAATTCGGTTGCCTGTATCACGGCCCTTGAGGTTAATGAATTTGCCGAATACGTCAGCATATGTGTTGGATTCGTGGTCATAGAGTACGCTTGATGCAAACGTATTTGCGATAACAACGCCCTGAGCGGTGAGTAAACTTTGTACCTCGGTCAAAAACTCACGGGTCATCAGGTGCTCGGGAATATAGTCACCGTTAAACGCATCCAAAATGATGAAGTCGAATTTTTCTTTTTTTAGGTTTGCGCGCTTGGCAAATACTCGCGCATCTTGCTGCACAATCTTGTTGTTGGCACTTTCTTGAAAGTTGAAAAAACGTTTCGCCACATCGACTACAGCGCCATCTATTTCAACTGTCTGAATTTTCGCTTGAGGGAAAAGTTCGTTTAAAGCCATTGGGAGGGTGCCACCACCAAGGCCAACGATCATAATATTCTTAGGGTTCGGGTTGAACAAAAGCCCAGCCATGACCATGCGCGTATAAGAAAACACCATACGCTTGGGATTCTTGACGTCCATGCAGCTCTGGCTGCTGTCTGCTCTTTTGAGGGTGAAGTTTAAGCACAACAGACCTCGACTTTGTTGGACCAAAATACTTGTGTAGAGCGAACGCTCTTCGTGGATTATGGTTTTTCCTACTGCGGTAGCAGGTACTACTAGGGCGCTAAAAGATATCAACACCCAAATAGGTTTCAGCAGCTTGCCAACAAGGGTAATCACTTTTTGCAGCTTTGTTGTGGTGTTTAAGCTATGCATGAGACTTCTCTTAGTAGAACGTTTGAAGGGGGATATGTTGATCACTCTGCGGTCGATGTGTTTGCGCTCTGCGCTTGTTGACCTGGCGCCAAGAACCAAGCCAGAAGAGCAATGCCAAGCAGGATCAGCGTCAGAATCGTAATGATGCTGTCCACCTCGAACCACAAGACTAGATAGAAAGAAGTCATCAACGTGCCTATGGCGCTGCCTAGGGTTGAGGTGAAGTAAAGGGCGCCCGCTACTTTGCCACTTTCCTCAACATTGTCGACTAAGAGCCTGACCGAATAGGGAGAAATCATGCCCAAGATAATGGTGGGAATCATAAAGAGAAATGCCGCGGTGGTCAGGGAGCCGTAGCGAGGATCTTCAATATGTAAAAAGATAAATTCCATGACAGGCTGTGCGTATAAAATCATCGGATAAAGAAAGATTGCGCTTGCAGCGAAGATACCAGCGAACTTTCTAGGCGTTGGGTTTTTCACCGACAAACGCCCACCCAGTAGGTAGCCTATGGCTAAGGACAGCATGAAAATGGAGATAATGCTGCCCCAGACATAAACGCCGCTGCCGAAATAAGGCGCGAGGATACGTCCACCAAGCAACTCAAAAGACATGATGATAAAGCCGCCGCAAAAGGCCAGCAAATGGATGATTAGAATCATTTTTTAATTATGCCTCTGCATAGAGAAATGGGGCGAGATTACTAGCAAGCGGTAGCAGTTTAGCGACGCTCTACATCTTCAGTGGCTGCGCCGCTGTCTTTCCAGCCTCTATAGCCATCGCCAATATGACATACACGCTCCAGCCCCATGTCTTGTACAGCCTTAGTAGCAAGCGCTGAACGCCAACCGCTTTGACAATAAAAAATAATCCGCTTGCCTGAAGCAAAAGCTTCTTTGTGATAGGGCGAAGTTGGGTCTACCCAAAATTCCAGCATGCCCCTTGGTGCGTGCAAAGCGTTGGGTATTTTACCTTCGCGTTCCAACTCGCGGGGGTCTCGAAGATCGACAAACATGGCGTCGTCGTCTTCAAGAAAATTTTCTGCTTCCTCTATCTCGAGTGTCTCGACTTCTGCTAAGGCGTTATCTATTAACTGTCTGTGAGAAACTTTAAGCATGCTTTTACCTTCATAATTGTTTGGCTGAATCCACTTTAAGAGTGGGCTGCGGTGTTAACAGAGTGTGAGGGGATTCTAAGGCAACGGCTAAGAATATGCCCACAACTGTGACTAGTTAAATTTGCGCATGAGGCTGGCGAAGTCTCGCTCAGCCTGCACTTAATAAGACTTTTTTGGTGTTGGTTATTTCAACTACTTACCTTGCCAATTAGGTGCGCGCTTCTCAGAGAACGCTTTAGGACCCTCGATGAAATCTTGGCTGCCAACCATCTTTTTAACTGACTCGTACTTTCCTTCCATGGCATCTTGTAGTGAGGCACTGTCTAGGCTCTTGTAAACGACGTCCTTGCTAGCGCGAATAGACAATGGGGCGCATTCACAAATCAGCTTAGCCCAGCGCATGGCTGCATCCATTAGTTCGTCGTGGGGCACCACTTCATTAACAAAGCCCAATTGCTGTCCTTCTTCAGGGCTAACATGGCGGCCAGTCAAAATCATGCCTAGCGCTCGCTTAGGACCAATTTGACGGGGTAGGCGGTTGAGGCCACCGGCCAATGCTGCAAGGCCTACTTTGGGTTCTGGTAAGGCGAACTTAGCATTTTCGGAAGCAATAATTAGATCGCAGGCTAGGGCAATTTCAAAGCCGCCACCCATTGCCACACCGTTGACGGCCGCAATAACTGGCTTGGTCATATTGAAGCGCGAGGTTAGCCCGCCGAACCCATGAGGTACGGGTACACGTTCGCCACCTTCAGCTTGGTGACGTAGGTCGTTACCAGCACTGAAGCCGCGACCTTCGCCAGTGATAATGGCAACCCAAAGGTCGTCATCTGCGGCAAAGTCGTCAAATACCTGACCTAGTTCCGCGTTTGCTAGGGTGTGTAGGGCATTCAGTCTATCTGGACGGTTAATCCGGACTGTCATTATGTGATCGGCTTTTTCTACGATTGAATATTCGCCCATGTTGCTCTCCTAATTTTTTCGGTATTTGAATCTGCTGTCAGGGACTTTAACCGAACAGCGACTGGTGTGAACAGTTGTTAAATTGTTCCAAGCTTGGATTGTCGCCCAAGCGAATCTCGGTGATGCTGCAATTGTCGAATCGATATTGCATCCAAGCCCGTGGGTCTTGGTGCAGAAGCTGGCCTAATGCTACAGCCATTGCGGCGCCGTGGCTGACTACCAATACTGTCTCATGCGCACTGTGGTTATCGGCGATTTCCAGTAAGCTTGTTTCCATGCGCTTGGCTACAGTGCCCAGACTTTCGCCTTGGGGTGGTGCCCAGTCTAAGTCTTCATTAAATCGCTCAATCAAGCGGTGCTCTGCATTGAGCTTGGTGAATTCCATGTCTTCCCATTCACCAACGGACATTTCCGCTAAACCGTCAATGATCTTAGTGGTGCCTGCATAGTCTTTGGAGGCTAATCTTGCGGTGTGCTGACAGCGCTGTAATGGACTGGTGTATACAGCGTCCAAAGACACTGTCTTTGCCAGGAAACGGCCGGTTAGAAACGCTTGCCAGCGTCCTTTGATAGTCAGCGGTGTGTCGGTAGATCCGTGCCATCGCCCTTGCTTATTCGCAAGAATTTGGCCATGTCGTACCAGCAATATTCTTGGGCTCATACTATTATCCTTGGGTAAGGCGCTTGGCGACTAAACAGCCGACTAGATCACCTTCAACATTCACCGCTGTTCTAAAAGTATCTAGCGGGCGTTCAATTAGCAGCAGCAAGCCGATGGCCTCTAATGGGATGCCAACGGCTAGCATCACCATTTGCATGCCAGCCATAGAGCCGGATGGAATGCCCGGCGCGCCGACGGAAGAGAGCATGGCCACCAAAAATACTGCGATAATCGCAGTCGCTGTAAGATCAATACCGAACATGTAAGCGAGAAATACTGCGGCAATACCCTCAAACAGGGCTGTGCCATCCATGTTCGCGGTTGCGCCAAGGGGTAGAACGAATGCGCATTTTGCTCTCTCCACTCCAAGCTTTGATTCTGCAGTGGTCATGGACAGTGGCAGTGTTGCAGCACTGGAAGAAGTAGATAGGGCGGTTATAAGTGGTTGTGCGACTGCGGCAAAAAATTTCCATGGTGAGAGGCCTGCCGCCCACCAAGCAATAGCAGGTAGTACTATCAAGCCATGGAATAGCGTTGCTCCAAATACCACTCCTGCGAGTTGAGCCAGCGCAGTAACAGTAGAGAAATCAATTTGTCCTGCCAATTGGTACGAGATAGCGAATAACCCCAGTGGAAGCATGGTCAGTACCCAACCGGCGAGACGATAAGTGGCTTGAGCCAAGTCTGAGAATATTTGGCTGATGGGTGAATCTTCTTTAATGGTTAGGGCCAACGCTAAACCAAATAGGATCGCGCCCACCAGAATGCCGAGTACGTTCATTTCCGCCATGGCTTTGAAAGGGTTCACCAACATGGCTTTGAGTAAGTTGTTCAATAGAGCCGTAATAGAACCATCGCCCGGATTGATGAGCCTCGCAGATTCAGGCGTCACACCGGCAAAGGCCATTGGGTCGTCGACCAATGGAGGGAATTGGGTCCATGGGTGAAAGAAAAACACCACGACCAAGCCTATGCAAATAGCGATGCAAGTGGTGGTGAAGTAATAACCCAGTGTAACTGCGCCCAGCCGGCCCATATTGCTGGTATTGCGCAGTTCTAAAACACCTGCCACCAAGGAAAAGAAAATCAGCGGGGCGATGATCATTTTCAATGCGGCGAAGAACGCAGTGCGCACCAGTTCAGTTCCTGTATCTAACCAAATAAGTTCTGGCAGGAGCGTGGCGCAAAGCCAGCCAAGGAGTGCAGAAGCAATAATGATTGGGGCAAACCAACGTGAATTCATGACCGGTACATCCTTAATCTGTGCTACTTAATCTATGCCGGTGGCTGTGAAGCTTTTGAGCCTAGGTATTAGTAGCCAGCGAACTTGTCTTTGCGTAGATAATCAGCAGATAGAATCTGCTATCCTTATTTCTTCATTCTCGCCTAGTTGGCGGTAAAATTTTCAACCCCTATTGTGCTTAGACTAGTGGTTATGTGCCAGCCCATTTGCGCGCAGATTTGTTTGGTTGTCTAAAATGGCATTGGCCCAAGGATATGAGTTTGTATTACCCCGAAAAAAAATCTTCAGGTGTGATCGTTCTTCTAATTGCTGCAGTGAGCATGCTTGCGTGCAGTCCTGACCCTGGTTATCAGTCGATTCAGGGCTCCACTATGGGCACGTATTATCGCGTGCAATACAAAAGCACGCCGCAATGTCAGGTCAGCCAAGCAAGCATTGACAAACTTCTTGTGGACTTCAATCTAAGCTTGTCGACCTACTTGCCAAATTCAGAAATCAGCCTATTTAACAATAAGTTGGATGAAAAATTTTATCCAGTCAGTGCTAGGTTCAGTAATGTTTTGATGGCTGCAAATATGGTCTGGGAGCAATCTGGCGGTGCCTTTGATGTAACTGTAGGGCCACTTGTGAATTTGTGGGGTTTTGGTCCCCAGGAGTCCGCTGCATTTCCTTCAGTGGAGTCCCAGGTTAAGGCCTTTGAGGCAGTTGGTATGCAGTACCTTGAACTTCGGCGCGCGCGCGCGGGAGGGCAAACGCGAGGGCTAGATAGTGTGAGTGGGGAAAATTTTGGAGCTTATAGTGTCAGCAAAAAAGTGCCGAACCTCTATCTCGATTTTTCTGCATTGGCCAAGGGTTTAGGGGTAGATGAGATAGCGCACTCAGTAAAGCAAACGGGCTGCGCAGATTTTATGGTTGATATAGGTGGCGAGGTCCGAACGTTAGGGTTCAGCCCAAAGGCAAGACCTTGGCGTATTGGTATTGAAGCACCTGACGCGACGCGACGAGGGATGATTCAAAGGGTGTTGGAGTTATCTGGGCATAGTGTTGCGACTTCCGGTGATTATAGGAATTTTCGTGAGGTGGATGGTGTGCGGGTTGACCATGTCATTGATCCGCGTACGGGTAAACCCGCAGATAACACAGTTGTTTCTGTGAGTGTCGTTCATGAAGATGCTATGTGGGCTGATGCTTATGCCACTACGTTTATGGTTTTAGGTGCCGAAGAGGGAATACGTGCCGCAGAAAATTTAAATTTAGCGGTCTTGGTGATAACAAAAACATCTGATGATCGCTTTGTAGAACGTTATACTCCTGCCATGACGTCATTTTTTGTCGATTTTCCGGAGTAATATATGACCACATTGATATTCGCATTTGCAGCGATGTTGACCCTTACGGCCGCAATGGCTGTGGGTGTAATTTTTGGGCGTAAGCCTATTGCCGGTACTTGCGGTGGTATGAAGGCATTGGGCATGGAAATGGATTGTGAAATCTGCGGCGGCGACCAAGAAGTTTGTGACAGCGTGGAAGGTATTGGGCAGGTTGAAGTATCTGCAGATGCTGAGTCACTAACTCAGCGCATTGGTAAGTGATCGCCAGCTGCTAGCTAAATGACAAATCACACAAATAGCCAAATGAAGGCGAACTCGCTTCGCTGCAGTTCTGTTTAGACTCGCGAGGCAGATTTGATGTCTCACCAATTTTCCAATTTGACGGTTTTTATAGCCATGCGTTATGCCTGGGGTAGTGGTGTTATGTCCTACGTTAGCAAGCTGGCTTTGGCCGGGCTTGTCTTAAGTATCACCGTTTTGGTTTTGGTAATTTCTATAGTGAATGGTTTTGACCGAGAATTGCGTGAGAGAGTCTTGGCACTTATTCCACACATAAGTGTTAGTACTGCCCAAGGTATTCCTGCTGATCATTCTCTGTCACTTTCTGATCTGGCGCCTGAAAGTGGTTTGGAAAGCCTTGCACCATATATTCAAAGTACCGGGTTAGTTGCCGCGAACGGCAATATCCAGGGCATTGAAATGACCGGTATTGAGGCAGCAAGTTATGCTCGTATTAGTCGGGTTGGTGACTACTTGCGGGCGGGAACTCTCGCCAGGCTAGAAGAGCAGAATTTCACTATGATTATTGGCGCTAAGCTGGCGCGACAACTTGACGTTGGCATTGGTGATGACCTTATTCTTATGTTGCCAAATACCCAGATTTCAGTTGCTGGCGCGGTCCCAAGGCAGCGCCGCTTCGAGGTGATCGACATATTTACCAGCCAGTCGCAGTTAGATGGCACTGGTGTTTTTGTTAGTATGCACAGTGCTCAGTTGTTGCTGCGTATGCGCGGCAAAATACATGGTTTTCAGGGGCGCTTAACAGATCTGTTTGCAGCTTACGGTGCGCGGCAGTTCCTTTTGCGGGCTATGGCAACCGAGCGGGTTGCCGTGCGTTCTTGGATCTCAACTCACGGCAACTTATATCAAGCCGTGGCCGTACAGAAAGTTACCATGTTTATTTTATTTTCGTTTTTGGTTGCTGTAGCTGCCTTCAATTTGATCTCTGGACTGATGATGATGGTGGAACAGCGCAAATCCGATATTGCAGTGCTGAAAAGTATGGGCGCGGACAACACCAGTTTGCTCAAAGTATTTTGCTGTCTTGGTCTACTCCTAGGTGGTGGTGGAACTCTTTTGGGTTTAGGGCTTGGCGTTTCCTTAGCGTTATTTTTGCCATGGCTCTACGCCCAGCTAGCTGGTGGTTTTGGTCTAGATCTCATGAGCCAGTATTTTATTTCCTATTTGCCGGTGGATGTCCAAATTGGTGACCTCCTTACTGTGGGCGGGATATCTATGGTATTAACTCTCCTTGCGAGCATTTACCCCGCTTTGCAAGCTACTCGTCTCTTACCCAGTAGAATTTTAGCTAATGAATGACTTGTCTCAACAATCTCCTGTCCTGCAGGCAACTGATGTGCATAAGTATTTTTATCAGGGCGCAACGCAGGTACCAGTATTGAACGGTGTCGACTTAGAGCTGTCGCCGGGGGAGCGCGTAGCGATTATTGGCCGCTCGGGTTCTGGTAAAAGTAGTTTGCTACATATATTGGCAGGGTTGGATACGGCTGATAAAGGTCGGGTAAGCGTTGTGGGCGAGGATATGGGCGAGGCGAATGGCGAACAACGTGCTGCGCTGCGCTGTGCATACATGGGCTTTGTGTACCAACAACATCACCTTCTGCCTGAGTTTTCTGCGCTGGAAAATGTTGCGTTGCCGCAACGCCTGAATCGTGTGTTTAAGGTTGATGCGGATGTGGCGAGCAGAGAAATACTCGAAGCGGTTGGTCTGGGTCATCGGCTACAACATTTACCCTCTGCTTTATCTGGGGGTGAGCGTCAGCGCGTGGCTGTAGCTAGAGCATTGGCCCACCAGCCGCGTATAGTGTTAGCCGACGAGCCTACTGGTAATTTAGATCAAGCAAGCGCCGTGCAATTGATGGACTTGATGGTCGCTTTAAGCGAAGTCAATGGCACGGCTTTTTTAGTGGTCACACACGATGTGTCCATGTTGCACAGATTCCACCGTGTACTGACTTTGAGTGAAGGCCGCATAGAACCTTATGCTGCAGATGCCTAGAGATGAGTAAATCTCTTTCGACAGGTTCGTTGAGTTTGCTGTTGAGCATGTCCATGCGGCTAATATCCCACGCGCCGAATAAATTCGCGCGATTTGTAACCTGGGTTTCATTGGTCGGTCTTACCTTGGGGGTTACGGTTTTAACGCTCGTAGTAACTGTGATGAATGGTTTTGACTACGAACTTCGTGACCGACTGCTGGGTTCTATTCCGCATATAACTCTTGGCGGTAATGATTACTCCGCGCAGGTTTTGCAAGATATTGGGCAAGACGAGCGAGTAGTTTATGTAAGCCGTTTTTATCGCGGCATTGGTGCAATTGCGCAGCAGGGTCGAGTGCGTCCTATAAGTTTAATTGGCGTGGACCCAACGGATGCAAGTGCTCTAGGTTCATTAGAACGCGCGATGGTGCTGGGCAGTATTGCAGATTTGTCAGCAGTTGATTCTGGTGTGGTTATGGGTCAACCATTAGCCGGCTACTTTGGCTTGGATGTTGGTGATAGTTTATTAGTTGCTGTGACTAAGCCTCAGGGTGATAGTGCGGTGCTAGTGACAATGCGCCTGAATTTAGTAGGCACGTTTGAATTGGGCGCTGACCCCGATTATTCCATGTTGTTGGTTAATCTGGCTGAAAAAAATGCGCAAGAGTGGCGTAGCCTAGGGAAGTTGGGCGTGCGGATCCAACTCACTGATCCTATGCTTGCTACAGATGTTGCGGCCGAGTTAATAGCGCAAAACTCGGAGTTACAGTTGGTGACTTGGACGGAAGATTTTGGTGAGCTCTTTCAAGCGGTGCAGCTTGAAAAAACTATGATGTTTGTATTACTGCTACTGGTTGTAGCTATTGCTGGATTCAATATCGTTGCCGGGCAATTTATGATGGTAAGTGATAAGCGTTCAGATATTGCGATATTGCGAACTATAGGAGCAACTCAACGATTCATTCTCAGTCTGTTTTTGTTGCAGGGATCCGTCATTAGCTTTTTTGGCACATTAGCTGGGCTCGGCTTAGGGTTGCTGTTGGCCGCCAATATAGACCTTGTTGTTGATGCTTTAGCCTTCTTCAGCGGCAAACATTTATTGGATGGCTCTTATTTTGTTACGGTACCCACACGGATACTTTATAGGGACTTGGTCCTTATTGCTGTAATCAGCGGTGCGTTAGCCCTTTGGTCTGCGTGGCTGCCTGCACGAAGTGCTAGTCAATTGGATCCGGCGCAAAACCTTCATTGAGAAAATTCTGTTTGTGTGCCTGAGTTCAGCTGGTTAGGGTTTTCTAGCTTTGTCTTTCTGCGCAGCACGAGCTTTGCGTCGTCGCCGCCATTTTTCCATAACTTTGCTGCGCCATATCAAGCGGGCAGTTATATAGCCGACAGTCCCCAACATCCAACCGCATAAAACGGAACCCAAGAGTAGTGGTCCGCTAATAGCCCCAAGATTTTCGAATAGCCAAATGAAGGTGAAATCCCCTTCAAGAGATGTGGCTTCAGTGCCGAGTAACCAAGCACCGAGTTGATACGAAAAATAGAACATTGGCGCCATAGTGACAGGGTTTGTGATCCACACTAGCGCGACAGATATAGGTAAGTTTGACCTCACAAAGATGGAAATCACTGCTGCTAATAACATTTGCGAGGGTACGGGAATAAAGGCAGAAAATAGACCGACAAAAACAGCACTCGCCACGGAGCGGCGATTAATCTGCCACAGTTCTTTGCGCTGCAGCATATGAGCTACAGGTTTCAGCGCGCGGTTCTCACGTAGAGTTTCCGGTTTTGGAAGAAGTTTTAGTAGCCGATCTTTTAGCATAGAGAACCTATTGGCGACTTAGAGTCTGGTTCTGTTGTTGAACGTAAAGTTTCTTTTGTGACATCTATTCACTCTCGTCTCGGAGCTGGCGCACCGGTTTTGCTGCTTGCTTTGCTATTTGGATTACTGGCCTGTTATGTCGACTATCATTGGTCAAAGGCTCAAGGGTCTATATTAACTAAATGCGCCATAGGTGTGGATATTAGTTTTCGGGCTAAGGTGCTTTCAGCTAATGAAGTTGCCTCGGAACATTGGCGGTTGGCCGTTCAAGTGATCTCCTTAGGCACAGATACCTGTGTGGACTCAATAGATGGAATGAAACTAAGGGCCACTTGGAAGACTAGTTTGTTACTGTCGCCTGGCGAGTTCATTGATATCACTGGACGCTTCAAACGCCCTTGGGGAACTGCAAACTCTGGATCATTTGACTACCAACGCTGGTTGTTAGCAAACGGTTACTCGGGCACAGGGTACGTGCGTAGTGGCAAGTTACTATTGTCTGAATGGCGGCCTGTCAATAACAGTGCAGCTGCGCTCCAAGATTTAGATGCTAGCGCTGCCAAGTTGCGCGGCAGAGTAGCGGCGACTTTGGATCAATCAGGACTAGTCTATGCACCTATTTTGTCTGCCCTGGCTATAGGTGCGACGAGCGGGTTGCAGCCCAAAGATTGGTCTATTTTTCGTGCTACAGGGACCATTCACCTTATGGTCATTTCGGGCCTGCATATTGCTGTTATTGCGTTCCTAGCGTTTTGGATTTGTAAAATACCACTTGGGCTTCTCTTATCTTTTGTTGGTACTCGGATTGACCATCAGATAGCTCTGCTGTGCGCGCTACTTATAACCTTTGCTTTTGCTGTGATAACTGGGCTGGGCGCGCCAGCTCTGCGTGTTTGTCTGATGTTGATGTTTGGCCTGTTGGCAAACTACTTAGGTCGTAAGCCGCCGTTTTGGTATTTGTTGGGGTTGGCGTTTTGTCTATCTTTAATTATCCAGCCACTGTCTTTTTTTAGCCAAGGTTTTTGGCTTTCTTATTTCGCTGTGGCTGGTTTAATTTGGGCTTTCAGTCCACGCTCTAAAAGTGTTGGGCCAGTCTTTGGTTTTTTACTTGCTCAGGTTGCTATTTTTCTCTGGCTCACGCCTTTATTGGGGATATTGGTTGGTGAGGTGTCGCTATTATCCATTCCTGCTAACTTATTGGCACTGCCGATTATAACTGTAGTCACTTTGCCTGCGCTTATTCTGGGTTTGTCGTTGTATTTTGTGGCGCCAGATTTAGCTATCTGGTTGCTCTATTTAGCGGATTTCAGTATAGCGCTGATATATGCGTGGCTGGCCGGGTTGCAAAGCGTTGTGCCAGAGTACAGTCGCACGTTCGGCTATTTTTCTCTGTTTGTCGCTTTGGTTGGGTTCATTGCCTGTTTATTTATGTTTGTACCGATTCTATTGGTTAAGAGGTTAGCGATATTTTTGCCATTCTTGCTGCTGTTTTTGGCGCGGGAGAACTCTCCATACTACGGTGAATATTGTTTGCGCATAGTAGATGTAGGGCAGGGGAGCGCAGTGGTTGTAGATACCTCTGCACATAGGCTTGTTTTAGACGCTGGGCCGCTTTTTGCTTCTGGCTTTGATGCGGCTGTGGCTTCAGTTATTCCAACAATTCGTAGCACTGGGATAGATCGTTTGGACAAAATTTTGGTGAGTCATACTGATCTTGATCATGCAGGTGGCGTAGCATCGCTCAGGAAAAGGTATCAAAGCGGTGCAATCATTGGCTTGGATAAGCAATGTATAAAAGGCGAGAGCTGGACGTGGGATGGAGTTAAGTTTCTGCTGGTAGTAGACCATAGCCAGCCCAGTAGAAATGATAGGTCATGTACTTTGTTGATTCGTAATGATCGGACTAAGGCTTATCTGAGCGGTGACATCGGTGCAAAGGCAGAAGCTTCACTACTCTTACAGTTACCAAGAGATATTGATTTTCTCTTGGCCCCACATCATGGCAGCGGTAATTCTTCTTCGTATCGATTTGCCAGATATCTGTCGCCACGATGGGTAGCGTACAGCGCGGGCTACATGAGTCAGTATGGGCACCCGCATAAGCGTACTAAGGCGCGCTATCGGCTTGAGGATTCAGGCCAGATTGGAACTGCTCAACATGGCGCATTGCGGTGGTGCTCTAGTCTTTCTGACCAGGTGCTAAGTCAGCGTTATGGGACTTTGGTTCTGGGAAGCTTAGCTGGGCTAGATCTGCTCGGCGCACCAGATGATTAAGCGTCTTAATCAGTTTCTCTTGTTCTTCTTGGGTCAGAAAATTGCCTATTTCTCGGCTCTCTCCTCTATGTACCAGTGATACTTTTTTTCGATACCAGGGGTGGATTGCCCGCTCCACATGTATTTTGGTGAAATAGCGCTGCCAGGTGACTATCTCGGTGGGTGTTTTAACACCCGCTTCCAAGCGAATCTCCTCGCCACTGAATGAAATCACCTCTTGCATACTAGTGCGTCTTAAACAGAGCCAAAGACAGTAACTTAGGACACTCATCTCCAACGCTGTGAAAGGCAGAATGACCCAATAGCCCATCACGCTAAAGGCTGTAGCGATGCCAAATGACAATAACATCATAAACACTATGAAGTATTTGAAAGCGCGCCAACTAAGCGATTGATTGGGTTGTAGAGTGATATTGCCAACGACTCCGCCTGCACTCTGCTCGAACTCGAATTCCTCAGTTTTGATCATATTTTGCGTGAACGTTGTTTCTGGTTGTCTTTCTTTGCAGCATTTTATAAAGCGATTTTGCTTCCCAGTAAAAGTGGTAAGCGATGGATCGTTACCGATTTGCTTGAAATAGCAAGTTCTGACCGCATTGTAGCAGTCGAGTGTGAAGTGCATGTGCAGGTCTGATGAAATTTTGCTCCTGGGTCTGCACATTGGGTTATAGGAGAAGGACATGGCGGAGAAAAAATTTACTCAGCGGGTAGAGACTTTATTGGGAGAGGCGCATGGGATCGCTTTGTCGAATAATCATTCGAGTATCGAGCCGATACATATTCTGCAGGCGATGCTGGACCATCAACAATCTTTGTTGGTCAAACTGTTAGCGAGTAAAGCAGATCAGCAGAAAGGTGTGGTTGAAGCAGTAACTACAACTATTCATGGGCTAATTGATGTGCTGCCAAAATTAACCAGTCCGCCTGATGTGGTCGGCTTAGGGCGTGGCGCATCTAAGGCGCTAAACAAGGCCAGCCAGCTTGCCGGCGAATACAAAGATAGCTATATCCCAGAAGACTGGTTACTGCTTGCGCTACTTGATGACTCGGCTATTGCAAAGCTATTTGTACCGCTAGGAGTTACCGAAAATGTTTTGCGCGACTACATTATTGAACAACGAGACGGTGAGCCTGTGACTGAAAAAAATCAAGAAGAGCAGCGTGGCGCTCTAGAAAAATTTACTCTAGATCTGACCGAGCGCGCTGCAGCGGGGAAGTTAGATCCTGTCATTGGTCGAGATGAAGAGATCCGACGGACGGTACAAGTGTTACAGCGCAGGACTAAAAATAACCCAGTACTGATTGGCGCCCCTGGTGTGGGCAAGACCGCAATCGCTGAAGGTTTAGCGCAGCGAATCGTTAATGGCGAGGTGGCAGATAGTTTAAAAAACAAAAAGGTTCTTTCGCTAGATTTGGGTGCGCTAGTTGCCGGGGCTAAATTTCGTGGTGAATTTGAGGAGCGATTGAAAGCTGTACTTAGTGAGCTTGCCAAGCAAGAAGGCAATATCATTCTGTTTATTGATGAACTGCACACGATGGTTGGTGCCGGTAACGCCGAGGGCGCGATGGACGCTGGAAATATGCTCAAGCCGGCGTTGGCACGTGGTGAATTGCACTGCGTAGGTGCAACAACACTAGATGAGTACCGTACTCATATTGAGAAAGATGCTGCATTGGAGCGGAGATTCCAAAAGGTGCTGGTAGATGAGCCTGACCTTGAAGACACTATTGCGATATTGCGCGGCTTGAAGGAACGCTATGAAGTACACCATGGCGTGGACATTACCGATCCAGCCATTGTCGCTGCGGCGACATTGTCGCATCGCTATATCCCAGATCGCCAACTGCCAGACAAAGCCATAGATTTGGTTGACGAAGCTGCTAGTCGCATACGCATGGAGATGGATTCGAAGCCAGAGGTCATGGACAACTTAGATCGGCGCTTGATTCAGCTGAAAATGGAAGTCGAAGCGTTGAAAAAGGAAAGTGATAGCGCCAGCGTAAAGCGCCGGGAAGAATTGGCGGCAGTAATTGTTCAATTAGGTGATGAGTACGCGGAGCTTGAGACTGTGTGGTTGCAAGAAAAGTCGCTGCTCAAAGGTGCTCAAGATGTAAAGGAGGAGCTAGAAGCTGCGCGGCTAAGTTTTGAGGCAGCTCGTCGAGTAGGTGATCTGGCGCGCATGTCGGAGTTGCAATATGGGGTTATTCCCGACCTCGAACGACAGATTGAACAACCTGCGGAGCTAGGTGAGCCACAGTTGTTACGTAATAAGGTCACTGCTGAAGAGGTGGCAGAAATTGTCGCCAAATGGACAGGTATTCCGGTTGCGAAATTGGTTTCTGGTGAAAAAGAAAAACTCCTTCAGTTAGAAACACTTTTGGGAGAGCGTGTGGTTGGTCAAAGCGCGGGAATTAAGGCCGTGAGTCAGGCAGTAAGACGTTCTCGGGCTGGGTTGTCTGACCCTAGTCGGCCGAATGGCTCGTTTATGTTTCTAGGACCTACTGGAGTGGGTAAAACCGAATTATGTAAGGCTATGGCTCAAGTGTTGTTCGACAGTGAAGAAGCACTTGTGCGAGTTGATATGTCGGAATTTATGGAAAAGCACTCCGTGGCGCGATTGATTGGTGCACCTCCAGGCTATGTTGGCTATGAACAGGGTGGCTATTTGACCGAGGCTGTCCGGCGCAGACCCTATTCTCTGATTTTGTTGGATGAAATTGAAAAAGCTCACGGCGATGTCTTTAACATTTTGTTGCAACTACTTGATGATGGGCGCTTAACTGATGGACATGGCCGAACTGTAGATTTCAGTAATTGCGTGTTGGTTATGACTTCCAACTTGGGCTCTGAAGCCATTCAAGCATTGTCTGAGAGTGGTGACCAAGAGCGCATTGAACCAACAGTTATGGGAATTGTAGCTCAGCATTTTCGACCAGAATTTGTGAACCGTATTGATGACATTGTCGTTTTTCAACCCTTAACAGAGGTCGAGATTGGACGCATAGCAGATTTGCAGCTGACGTCTTTAAACGGGCGATTAGCTGAACAAGGTTTGAGCATTGTATTAGATGAAGGTGCGACGGAGGCTATAGTTACTGCAGGTTATGACCCTGTTTATGGCGCTAGACCACTCAAGCGAGCCATACAAAAGATGGTGGAAAACCCTTTAGCTGACGCGCTCCTGAGCATGGATTTGTCCGATGTAACTCAGTTAGAAGGATCTTGGGAAGAAGGCCGCTTAAAAATTCGCCCGATATAGACTATTGTTTATTTATACAGTACTTGTTATATATACAGTATGAAAGGCGAAAATACAGAAATATTTAGTAGTGGCGAGACACTGCCGTTGTTTACAGCACGCGAATTAGTGGCAGGCTGCCCTCGTCTCTCTTTAACTAAGAAGCTGGGTAAGAGCCAAAGCGAGAACTTTAAAACCAGCTTCCCGGAAGACCTCAAGGAAGACCTCAAGCAAGACCCAAGAGAAAAGATAAGAGAAAAGGTAATAGAAAAGGTAAGTGAAAAGGTAAAAGAAAAGGTAAAAGAGCACTCAAACTCCGCAGTAGTGCTAGCTGGTGAGTTGAGTAGTAGTGATCATCAAGCAGAGCTGCCATTGCACGAGGCCGGGCTCGACGAAAAGCTCGACGAAAAGCTCGACGAAAAGACTGGTACTTTACAAATTGAAATACCAATGGCTGGGCTTACTATTTTCGGCGCTCCGAATGAGGCCAAATGCCCACAGCATAAGCCCCAAACCACAGCGCGAATGCAGCTTGAAGGTACCGAAAGCGCTCAAGCAGTCTGCGCCGAAAATACAGAAGCGATATTTAATGATGACCAATCCACGCTCTTTCAACCAAGAGAGCCCGCAAAAACCAAACAAAGAATAAATAGAGCGAAACCTAGTCCTACTCCAGACATCGAATATTCGACAAAGCACCTTGAGGCCGCTATGAGTTTAGCGCAGCAAATGCGTGGCAAGGCGAAACGGTCACCTGTGTCTGCAAAGAAGATCAAGGCCTTGAAAGGTTTGGGTCCGGATGTGCCAATGACGGATTTGGGTTTGCGCTGTTTGCAGGAGTTAAGAGAGACGAGGAAGTTTGTTAAGCACTCTTTGGATTCTTTGTCTGGTGCAGGTTCAAGTTGCCGAGGGTACAAGCCTTATCAACAAAAATCTGATCACGGCATGCAGATGGGTTACCAACAATCTTTGATTGGATACACGGCCTCCACAGCAGAAATGGAGTGGTCTAAAGCGACTATTACTCGATCGCAAGTAGAGAGAAAAATACGTACTAATAAGAAGAAGCAGGAGCGAGAAAGTCGTAAGCAAGCCGGTATATTGATATGCAGACACTTAGTTGCTGCGCTGAAAATTCAAGCAGCCCACGATGGCGGCGCTATTTCTTAGGTAGCGACTACGGGTCTAGGTTTCTCTGCAGGTCGTACGGAATTTGCCCGCTTTTTTCCGTCTTCTTTTTCTTTCTTTTTTCTTTTTCTGTCGCTTTTTCTGCGTCTGTCTCTTTCAGTTTTTGTCTCTCGCTTCTATCTCCCCTTTTGCGCCTCTTTTTTCCGCTGTCTCTGGGTTTAATCGAGGTGTTTTATGGTCAAGTTGTAGCGAAATTTTTCCACGAGGCCTATTCCCATAAAGTAGTGTTCGATTAAGCTGCTCGCGAAAGGCTATTTTTCTATTAACTGTGCATCCACTTTTGATGTTGCGGTCTATCTTCTGGTAGGCGGTGGTGGGGTTGGGCATCGCTAACGTAATTAGCGCTTTCTGCTTTGCCAAATAACGATGGATCGTCCATCGAACCTACTTTTATGATCACACCTTGCTTAAATCTAGGTGCGCGTGTAAATAAATGTGTACCGCAATTTTCGCAAAACTCTCGAGTGACTGGGTGTTCAATATCTTGGCGGGTAAAACCTTTTACCGAGCCTTTTACCATGGAAAAACCCTCAATTGGCATGGCCATTACCAAAACGTTAGCGCCGCCGGTGATATATTGGCATTCGCGGCAGTAGCATTCTGCCTTTAGCATTGGATCGCCTTCGGCCTGATAACGTGCGGCCCCGCAGTAACATCCTCCTTCAACTTTTATACTCACAGTTGCTCTCCGCAATTTGTAACTTTAGAAAAATCATCATTTCGTTAATTGACGATCCTTGCAAGGGCGTGGGCGTATATGAAGCATTAACGAAACCATCTCCTGTGACGTTATAAGTGTCGATCGCCTTGATGGATTAGACGGGCTATTTATGTCGATATATGTAGCTGTGTAGTCTTTTAGACAAGCTGACAAAGATGTACTAGAGCCGCAATGGTGTGGTTTTTTTCCTTTCATACCAGCTATCATTGGCGCTGAATTTTGCGAGTAGCGTGGAGGGTGCAAGGGCATTAGGTAGCCAGTAGATAACTTCGCTGCAAACTGCGCCTCGGAGCAATCTTTCATAGCTGAGTTTGTTAGCTAAATTTAATGGGTACATCGAAAGCGTGCGAGCACGCATAGGTCTTTGTTTTAGCAAGGGAGAATCTAGTGTCATCAGAATTAGCATTGGCAAATATACGTGCCAAACAGGTGGAAGCGACTATGTTGCCGCGAGCCTTCGAGCTAGACGAGCTGCCGACACCAGCCTTAGTTGTGAATAAGCCTGCATTAGAGGCCAATATTGCAAAAATGGCCGCACACCTTCACGGTCACGGTAAGGGTTTTAGGCCGCATGCAAAAACGCATAAGTGCCCGCTTATATCGCGCATGCAGATTGAAGCGGGTGCGGTGGGCGTTTGCGCGGCCAAGGTCAGCGAAGCTGCAGCACTGTTACATGGCGGCGTATCGCAAATCCTTATTACGTCACCCATATCTACTTTAACGAAAGCGCGGATTTTGGATACACTTTTAGTTGGCCAAAAAGACATTCGTATTGTTGTCGATTCACTCCATGGCTTTGAACTGCTCTCTAAGGCGATTTCTAAAGAGTCGAGGCTTGGGATATTAGTGGACCTTGACGTATCAATGGGGCGGACCGGTACCAGAGACAACGATTTACTTTTGACCTTAGTTGAGCGCATTCAACAAGATGAAAGGTTCTATTTTTCTGGAGTCCAACATTACGCAGGACATCTGATGCATTTGGCAGACTTCGGTAAACGCCGAGAGAAATCCTTGAGTTCGTGGCAACGCTTAGAGGATAAGTTTCTGTTACTTGAACGACATGGGATTGCTGTTGATGTGGTAACAGGTGGAGGTACCGGAACCTACGACATAGATGTTGCGGTTGAGCGAATGACGGATCTACAAGTGGGTAGCTATATATTTATGGATGAAGAGTACCGGGCAATTGGTAGTGCTGAAGGGGAGCGCTTCAATGCATTTGAACTCTCTCTCAGCGTAGCCTGTACAACCATAAGTCAGCCACAAGGGACTACGATTACCGTCGATGGCGGTTATAAAGCCTTTGCTTCTGATAGCGTTAATCCTGTCTGTGACGATATTCCTGATGTTGAGTTTCGCTTTGCTGGAGACGAGCACGGTGTACTGATACTTGCTGAGGGGCAACAAGAAATCCAGTTAGGGCAGGTTATTCAATTTGCTACCCCTCACTGTGATCCAACAGTAAATCTGCATGAGTATTATTGGATACAGGAAGCTGATGGATTGATACACAGCTGTTGGCCGATAACTGGTCGCGGATGTTCTTGGTAGTTCATGCAGCAAATAGCTAAAAGAGGTTGGTCGAGGCCATGCTAGATATAGTCATAACAGGTGGGTGGTTGATGCTACCTATTCTCCTTTGTAGTGTCGTAGTTGGAGCTATTTGTTTGGAGCGGTGGTGGACGTTGCGGCGCGAGGAGGTCATTCCTCCAGTATTGCTTAGCCAATTACAGAGTACAAAAGAATGGTCCAGTGACAATAAGGCGCTTGCTGAGCTGGCTGTTGCCTCTCCCTTAGGCTATGTCATAGCCGCGGGGCTAAAAGGCATTGATTTGCACGCAGAAGCTTTTCAGCGCGTCATGCAATCCACCATTGATAACGTTGCGCATGAGTTGGAGCGGTACTTAACTTTGGTGGGTATTATTGCTTCTATAACTCCGTTGATGGGCATCCTAGGTACTGTTTTTGGCATGATTGATGTTTTTAGCACACTAGTCTCTGCGGGTCAGGGCGACGCAAAAGTGTTGGCTGGAGGCATTTCAACTGCTTTGGTGACCAGTGCCGCGGGTTTGTCAGTAGCGATCCCTGCTTTGATCGCCCACCGCTTTTATTTGCGTAAAGTAGATGAGCTGATCTTGGAGATTGATAGTATTAGTCAGCGCTTTTTTGACCGTCTGCGGGTCGGGATGAATGATCATAATGTTTGATAGGAAACCCCCTGAAAGCGGAGTTTGGAATATCGCCGTTGAGTTTGGATTGGAATCGATAGAACTTTTTGCGCGACCTACAACGTGAGGAATCACCGCGCTAGTCGTCGCGAGGCGTCCGTAGAGTTAACGCCCCTGATAGACGTGGTTTTTTTGCTCCTGATATTTTTTATGGTTTCTACTAGTTTTGTGCAAGATCAAGCTTTAAATGTTGCGCTTCCTCAAGCGAATGGAGATGCTCGACCCGCCCAAGAGGTCTATATAAACATTGTTGTTGGTCGCGATGGCACTTATGTCATTGATGGCAACTCTGCCGTAGACGGCTCGCTAAGCGGGTTGTCCACGCAGCTGCGAAAGGTTGTTAGGGCGAAGTCTCAGCAAAGCGAAAATCTGCCCGTGGTGATTAGTGCCGATGCTAATACGACTCATCAAGCTGTAGTGCGCGTTATGGATGCCTGTGCGCAGGTAGGATTATCAGAAATTAGTCTGGCTACCCAGCCAATATCAAAACCTTCTAAGGAATAGGCTGCTTTATATGGATCAAGGATCTAGTGTGAATCCGTCGGATTGGCAAACTTATCGCAGGTTATTACGCTACGTGGGCCGTTATTGGTTTGTTATGACGCTGTCCATTATAGCTTTCTTGTTTGCAGCTGGTGCAGAGGCTTATTTTGTAAAGCTGTTTGGTGAGCTGATTGATCAATGGGATGACCTTAAGGTTAGAGCTGCGGCGTCCATACCGGCAATGATGGTGGCTGTGACCTTGATTCGCGCTGCGGGCACAATTGTTGGGGAAAGCGCCATGGCCAGAATATCTTTCGGTGTAGTTTATAACTTGCGCGAAGAGTTGTTTGCCCAAGTGTTGAAGTTGCCTAGCAGTTACTTTGATAACGAATCACAAGGTCATATAGTTTCAAGAATTACTTTTACGGTAACCCAATTGCGCGACACAGGTACGGATGCATTGCGCTCGCTTATCCAGGACGGTGTTAAGGTCCTAGCCTACTTAGGTCTAATGCTGTTTCAAAGCTGGCAACTCACTCTGTTATTTATTGGCACCGCTCCGGTACTGGCGTTGGTTGTGGTATTCGCTAGTAGTCGTTTTCGAAAAATTAGTCGACGTATTCAACATTCTATGGGTGATGTAACCCACGTGGCTTCAGAAGCTGTAAACGGTTATCGCGTGGTTAAAGTATTTGGCGGCGAAGCTCACGAAGAGCAACGCTTTTTAGGTGCGAATAAAGTTAATCGTCAGCAAAACCTAAAGATGGCGGTGACCAGGGTTCTTAGCTCGCAGATAAATGAGACCATCATTGCTACAGCGTTGTGTGGGTTGATTATTATGCTTTATCGGCCGGAGGTTGGTGGTGGACTGACGAGTGGCGAGGCAGTAACGTTTTTGGTGCTTGCAGGCATGTTGGGTAAACCTATTCGGAAACTGTCGGAAGTTAACGCCAAGTTACAACGTGGTTTTGCGGCGGCGGAAGACATTTTTGCGCAGCTAGATTCTCCTATTGAAGTCGATAGCGGCGGGCGCGCTGTAGACAAAGCTGCAGGCGCTTTGAAGTTTGACGCTGTTGACTTTGCCTATAGCGAACAAGGCCCCAAGGTTTTGGACAACATTTCCCTAGACATTCACCCAGGCCAAAGTATTGCGCTAGTTGGGCGGTCGGGTAGTGGTAAGTCAACATTGGCGAGCCTGTTGCCGCGTTTTTACGAAATTGGCGGCGGAAAAATTACGTTAGACGGAATTGATCTGAGAGACTATGAGATGAGTAGCCTTAGGAGACAGATCTCTGTGGTGAATCAGCAGGTCACTTTGTTCAACGACACTTTGCGCAACAATATTGCCTATGGTGATGCAAAAGAGGCGACTGATGAGGAAATCAATGTAGCGTTGGAGCGCTCCTACGCCAGTGAATTTGTGAATAAACTGCCGGATGGCATGGACACCATTGTGGGTGACGATGGTGTGCTGCTGTCGGGTGGTCAAAGACAGCGTATCGCAATCGCAAGGGCGTTACTGAAAGATTCACCTATCCTAATTATGGATGAAGCAACTTCAGCCCTTGATAACGAGTCGGAAAAATATATTCAAGCCGCCTTAGAAGAAGTGATGAGTGGTCGTACGACTTTGGTTATTGCGCACCGTTTGTCTACTGTTGAATCCGCTGATGTCATAGTGGTCTTAGAGCAAGGCAAAGTGGTTGAGCAGGGTAGCCACAAAGCACTATTGGCTCGGGGCGGCTATTATGCAGAGCTTTATGCGGCTCAGTTTCAAGACGAGCCTGAGGTTGAAGAAGATGGTTTGGTAGCAGGTGCTTCCGCATCCTTAGAGGTGGTCAACGCTAAGAGTATGGCGAAGGTCAATTCGTTTATGGATCGCTCGGCTAACATTTTGAGTCAGGCATGGTATAGCAATGCTCGCTGGCCGTATCTGTTGGCTCCGTTGTCATGGCTCTATGGCTGGGTCAGTCAGCGCAGGGCGGGTGCCTATCGATCTGGCACTAAGGTGGCAGGTCGCACGTCACTGCCAGTTATCGTAGTTGGAAACATTACTGCTGGTGGGACAGGTAAAACACCGTTGGTTATCTGGTTGGTTGAGGAGCTGCGTCGGCGCGGATTTACTCCAGGTATAGTTTCTAGAGGTTATAAAGGCAGGCTCAGTCGGAAGGGCGCACTTATACCGCCTAATGCTGATCCGTTGCACTATGGCGATGAAGGCGTGTTGTTACGCAATAGGCTTCATTGCCCGGTAGCAATTGCTGCTGATCGTATGAAGGCGCTAAAATTATTGCAAAACGAATCTTGCGATATTGTGATTTCGGATGATGGACTGCAGCATCACGCAATGGGCCGAGACTTAGAGATTATAGTGATTGACGGTGCTCGCGGTGTTGGTAACGGTCAATTACTGCCTGTAGGTCCCTTGCGCGAACCCGCAGGGCGGTTGAAGGAAGTGGACTTGGTTATTTCTAATGGTCGGCCCTCGGGGTTGGTTAAGGGTGAAGTCGTAATGCACTCTAAGGCTAGATATTTCCGAAGCCTCGCAGATGGTAGGCAAATGATGGCTGCTGACTTCTTAGGGCAAAATAGTGCGGTGCGTGCGGTTTGTGGCATTGGTAATCCAGCGCGCTTTTTCGCTACTTTGTCTGATTTAGGTTTTCTGATTGAGCCTGAGGCATATAGTGACCATCATTTATATACTGGCGAAGAGATTCAGTTCAATGATGTGATGAGTGTGGTTTGTACGGAAAAGGATGCAACCAAATTAGTTCAGTTGGATGTGGATCTGACTAATGTTTGGTCGCTGGATATCGATGTCACATTTGATGAGGACGTTGCAAGTACTCTAATGAGTAAATTGGTAGAGCGGGGTATCGCTCCGACAATTTCTGTCACCTCCAGAGCAGCTGTGGGTGACTCTCATTCTAAGCCTTCAGAAGGTGGCTTCTAGTATGTCTACTCATGTAGTTATTCCGGCGCGTTATGCGTCATCTCGTTTGCCTGGAAAGCCTTTAGCTCTGATAAATGGATTGCCTATGATTGTGCATGTGGCAGAGCTTGCGAGTAAAACAAGCGCAGATAGCGTTGTGGTCGCCGTAGATGATCAGCGCGTTTTAAATGCTGTGATCGCGGCGGGTCATAAGGCTTTGATGACTCGCATAGATCACCCGTCTGGATCAGACAGAGTGATGCAGGTAGCTGAAGAAATGGGTTGGGACGACGGGGATATAGTGATCAATATTCAAGGTGATGAACCGCTTTTGCCGCCTGCAATTGTAGATAATTTATTTACTGCGATGATTGCACGAAAAGACATTGAGATGGCTACATTGGCAGAAGCGATTTTTAATAGTCCAGACTTTTTAGACCCCAATGTCGTGAAAGTAGTAGTGGGTGATAACTCGCGCGCGATCAACTTCACCCGTTCGCCTACTCCCTATCCTCGGGAGTCTATGCAAGATGAGGAAATGTTAAACGCGTTTATTCAAAGCGGTATAGCCCGACGGCATATTGGTATTTATGGATTTAGGGTTTCAGGACTGCGATCGTTTGTGAGCTTGGGCGAATCGCGCTTAGAGCGCATTGAAAAGTTAGAACAGCTTCGATGGATTGAAGCCGGAAAAGACTTGCTAGTACTTGATGTTGATGTAGCGGTGCCAGGTGGTGTCGATACGCCAGAGGATTTACAGCGTGTACAACAGGAATTTGCGAGCAGGTAAACCTGCTCACAAGCTCCAGCTTTTTAGGTGCTAAGTGTCTTTACGGTTACTTAGGCGCCATACGGATGCCGCCGTCTAGGCGTATTGTTTCACCATTCAAATAAGAGTTCTCTACAATCTGCTTAGTCAGTGAAGCATATTCCGGGGGTAGGCCCAAACGCTTAGGGTACTGCACCATGTCGATTAGAGGGTCTCGCACTGCATCCGGTGCACCCGCCATCATTGGTGTGTTGAAAATGCCCGGTGCGATTGTGCAAATGCGCACACCTTGACGTGACAGATCGCGCGCGATCGGTAGTGTCATGCCCGCTACCCCAGCTTTACTAGCTGAGTATGCTGCTTGACCAATTTGACCGTCATAAGCTGCGACAGACGCAGTATTGATGACAACGCCACGTTCCAGAGCTTCACCTTCTGGTTCGTTCAACTGCATAATCGCCGCACATTTACTCAATACTGAGAATGTGCCGATTAGGTTCACTTGTACGATGAAGTTGAACTTTGCGATATCTAAAGCACCTTCACGACCTACGGTTCGTGATGCTGCGCCAATACCCGCACAATTCACATTGATATGAATAGCACCAAAGTCTTCATGGATTTGATTAATAGCTGCGGTTACGGATGCGTCATCGGTAACGTTAACCTGATAAGCTTTTGCATCACCAAGTTCTGCAGCGGTAGCATTTGCTAAATCTTCGTTCAAATCTAGAATTGCTACCTTGCCGCCATTGGCGATGATCATTTCTGCGCTGGCTCTTCCGAGACCGGATGCGCCGCCAGTAATGACAGCGACTTTTCCTTGGATATTCACATGAATTCCTTTAGTTAGTTTCAAACAGTCCGCTAGTATACCCTAAGCTTTTACGGAATCAGCCATAGCCAGTGAATCTCATACCGAATTTTATAGCCGAATCTGACGCGCAAGTTCTTGAAAATTGGCTGCTGAACTCTTCTAAGGTCGAATGGCAGCAAGAGCATTTTAAGATTTACGGGCGCGAGGTGCTTGCGCCGCGTGAGATAGCTTGGTTTGGTGACGCAGGGCTCAACTACAGATATACACAATTGGACCATCCTACCCATGGATGGCCAGAGCCATTGGCGCAGCTCAGAGATCGTCTTCAAATGGAGATAGGCCAGCCGTTTAACTTCTTGTTGCTGAATAAGTATGCCGACGGTAGTCAGTATATGGGTTGGCATAGGGACGATGAAGCAGGGTGTTTGGGTGATATTGCCTCGCTCAGCCTTGGCGCGGTCAGACGTTTTGCTATTGACCTATCTGCTGATTACGCTGAGCAAGTGCTTAGAGAGAGCGTAGACTTGGCTAATGGTTCTTTATTGGTCTTTGATGGAAGACAGAGGCATTGCCTGCGGGCGACCAAACGCCCGGTAGGTATGCGGATTAATCTAACTTTTCGGAATTTGGCGCTTTGAATATTCAACCGCAATATGCATTAGAAAATACCTTTGGCCTGCCTTCAAAAGCCCAATGGGGTGGCGCTATTGAGCAAATTTCTGATGTCCATGAGGCGTTAGATTTTGTTCAGACAAATAACCTAAAATTGACTTGTTTGGGAGCGGGTTCTAATGTGATTTTGCAACCCCAGCTTGCAGGTCTTGTTTGTTCCATACGTATTACGGGCGTGGTCGTTCTTGAAGAGACAGACGAGTTTGTACTGGTAGAGGTTGGCGCTGGAGCTTCATGGCATGAATTTGTGCTGGAGAGTTTGAGTCGTAGCTGGTTTGGGCTTGAAAACTTAGCTCTTATCCCGGGATTAGTTGGCGCAGGCCCCGTGCAGAATATTGGCGCTTATGGCGTAGAACTTTCGCAATTCGTTGTTGCAGTGAATGTCGTCGATGGGGAGGGCGCTGAGAGACAGGTCGCGCACAAGGATTGTCAATTTGCCTATCGTTCCAGCGTGTTTAAGGCACAGCCCGATTGGATAATTGTGTCAGTAGTTCTGCGCTTATCGAAACTGCCGCTTATTGAAATATCCTATCCCGACCTGGAAAACGCATTGAAAGATCTTGCAGCACCTAGTCCAGAGGATGTGGCTCAGGGTGTTATCGGATTGCGCAGTGGCAAACTTCCAAACCCTGCGGAATTTGCTAACGCCGGTAGTTTCTTTAAAAACCCTATTGTTAATGGTGAGCAGAGTATTGAAATGCAAGCTCAAGGGTTTAAGGCCTTTGCTCACGGCGAGGTATTTAAGCTATCTGCTGCCCAGTTGATTGACAGGGCTGGTTGGAAAGGCATTCGGCGCGGTGACGTAGGCTGCTGGCCCCAGCAACCTTTAGTTATTGTCAATTACGGTGGAGCTAGTTGCTCAGACATCCTCAGCTTTGCTGAGGATGTGGCTCACGGTGTTAAAGAGCAGTATCAGATTCAGCTAGAGCTGGAACCATCTGTATTGTCCTGAGATCCACCGGTTTGAGGTTGGATTAAAACACCTTGCTTGCGCAGGGCATCTTCTCTTTCTCTGCGCTTAACCTCTCGAGGGTCGTTGGACGCTCTGCCAGCGGGTCTAGTTGCAGCTGGGGTGTCTTCTGCTTCAACTTCAGGTTCATCAGCTGGTGCTAGGTGACTGTCATGCCGAGCTGTATCTGCTGCAGAGGCATCCGTGTCTACTAACGTATCAGATTGCGTTTCGACTTCCGCAACTTGCTCAGTAACTTCGTCGGCTTGAGGAGAATCTTCCACTACTTGATCTGGCTCTACTGCTTCATGAGCTTCATGGGCTTCAGATTCTGATGCTTCTGCGTCTTTTGCTAGTGTATCTGTCGCCTCAGATGTTTGTGTATCCTCTACTTCAGCTACTTCAGCTACTTCAGCTACTTCAGCTACTTCAGCTACTTCAGCTACTTCAAGATTAACCTCTGCTGTCTGACCCTGTGAGTCGGTTGTTTCGACCGGCTCAGGCGTCACAACTGTAGCTTCAGCCACAGGCGCGGACTCTTCCTCAATGGTGCTAGATTCTTCACGAGATTGGTTGTTGTTTTTACCTCTATTGCGAGGGTCGTTACTGGCTCTGCCACGCGGCTTCGCATTAACGGTTTCCGCTGTGGTGGAAGTTTGCTCTTCTTTCTCTGCTGCGCTGGCCTCTGTCGCGATATTGGCTTGTTCAACTATTTGTTCATCAGTAACTTTGCTGCGAACAGGTTTGCTCTCACTCTTACGAGGTGGCGCTGAACGGTCCCTTTGGGGCTGTCTTTTGCTTTCAGCCAGCGTCTCTTGCGAAGGTTGGCGCTCTTCCTTAGGTACGGCGACGAAAGGCTTGGACTGTTTTTTTGGCGTCGGTTTTTTATGCTGCTCTGAAGCATCATCGCTGCGGTTGTCCCCGCGACGCTTATCTTCGCGGCGAGGGCTGCGGCGCTCTTCTTTGTTCGAGGTATCTCGATTATTTGAGTTGCCAGGTTTTTGCTCGCCTTTACGGCCATCTTCGCGCTTAGCTTCGTCATTGTTTGACTGACCGCGTTTGTTGCGGGTGTCTTGACCGTTATTATCTTTTCTTTGGCGACCCTCTGACTTGCGCTCATCGTCGTTACGCCGACGGTTGCGGCCATTGTTATCTTTACTATTATCTCGGTCAGCTGCGGGTTTGCGTCTTGGCCTATCATCAACGGCCGCTTCATCGGAGAACAAGCTGCCTATTATTCGCTTAAATAGGCTTGGCTTAGATGATTTAGCTTCCGCCTTAGCTGCTGGTTCTACTACAGAAGGAGCGGGTGGGGCTGTTTGAATTTGCGTTTTTACCGCTGCCTGAGGTTTCGCAGGCATTGCTGCATCAGATGGGATCTCTGGTTGTTGAGACTGATTTGCAAGATCAGACAATACGTTACTAGGAATTTCACCTTCGCCTTCGACATGATCGTCTCGAAGACGCTCAACGAGGTAGTGGGGTGTTTCCAAATTGGTATTTGGAATAATTACAATGTGCGTGCCAGTGTGCTGTTCAATGGTCGCTAAATCACTGCGCTTTTCATTGAGCAAAAATGCGCCAATGGCTAGTGGCACTTGAACACGAATTACTGCGCTGCGGTCTTTTAAAGATTCTTCTTCTAACACGCGCAAAATAGCCAATGCCAATGACTTGGTATCTCTTATACGGCCCTGACCATTGCACCGTGGGCATAGGCCCGTGCTGATTTCTTCTAGCGAAGGACGTAAACGCTGACGGCTCATTTCCATTAGGCCGAAACGCGATATACGTCCGGTTTGAATGCGCGCTCTATCTGTTTCCAGGGCATTACGCATACGGTTTTCAACTGCGCGTTGATTTTTTGGATTCATCATGTCGATGAAGTCAATTACTACTAGACCACCAATGTCTCTAATACGGAGCTGTCGAGCGATCTCGTCTGCAGCTTCAAGGTTAGTATTGAGTGCAGTCTCTTCGATATCGTGACCTTTGGTGGCGCGGGCTGAGTTGATATCAATAGATACAAGAGCTTCTGTTGGATCAATTACAATACTGCCGCCAGCAGGTAACTTTACCGTGTGCTCATAAGCAGTCTCAATTTGGCTTTCTATTTGATATCGGCTAAATAGAGGAATTGAATCATCGTATGTTTTAACTTTGTCAGCGTAGTGGGGCATTACCTGAGCGATAAATGCGGAAGCCTCTTCAAAGGCTGCTTCACCTTCAATTAGTACTTCGCCGATATCCGCGCGCAGGTTATCTCTGATGGCTCTGATTACCGCACTGTTTTCTTGATACAAAAGTGCTGGCGTTGGTTCAGACTCTTCTGCATTTTGTATTGCCTGCCATAGTTGCAGCAGATAGTTGAGGTCCCAATTTAATTCTTCCGAACTGCGACCTACACCTGCTGTGCGAACAATTACACCCATACCCTCTGGTATGTTGATTTGCGCTAGAGCATCGCGCAGTTGGTCTCTTTCTTCGCCTTCAATACGACGTGAAATGCCGCCCGCTCTGGGGTTGTTGGGCATGAGCACCATGTAGCGACCAGCAAGGCTTAGGAAGGTAGTCAGCGCCGCACCTTTGTTGCCACGCTCTTCCTTTTCAACCTGAACCAAAATCTCTTGGCCTTCACCGACCAGTTCTTGAATGGGTGAACGACTACCGCCTTTCTTTTTGAAGTACTCTCGAGAAATCTCTTTTAGCGGTAGGAATCCATGTCGCTCTGAACCGAAGTCGACAAAGGCTGCCTCTAAGCTTGGTTCAACGCGGGTGATTTTTGCTTTGTAGATGCTGGATTTTTTCTGTTCTCGAGCGACGTTGTCGACATCAAGATCATAGAGTTTTTGTCCATCAACAAGTGCAATACGAACCTCTTCAGGTTGTCTTGCATTGATTAGCATTCTTTTCATTTGTCATAAGTCCTATAAGGGCTGATGCTCAACTGCCATGTTATGAGCTCGGCACATTTTTTGGACGTTATAGTGACGTAAGAGGTGGGATTGCAGTGATATGACCTGCCTAGACCAGCGCAGGTGAGACGTGCAGATTGACTAGGTCGCCTGCTCATAGCACACCTATCTAAAACTAGGTGTTTCTTATGCGCTAAGTCACCAGGTGCTTATGCCTCCGGTCATGCGAGGCGCATCTGATGACGCGGGCAATCTTATATCTATCTCATTACACAGTAGTTCATTCTGGGCTCAAACTACGATGTCGTACGTTTTAATTCTCTGGGTTCGGCAGACTGTCTGCTCGGACCGCTAATATCATTTTTCTGTCATCTCTGCGGTTTTTACTTATACCGCTCTCTTTTACGACTGGCGGATCATCGATATGAACTCTCTAAGTGTTCGCATTTAAAGCGAACGATAGAGCGTAGCTCTTAAGTCGTTGTCATCATCAGGCTATGGCATATTTGCCTTGATGCGATCACTATTTCGTCGAATACATAGATGCTTTACGCACCTCGTTATTTAGAACGCTATTTAAACTGCGTTCTAAAGGTGGTCTAAGAGAGTTCTCTCAAAGGCCGAATTTAAAGTTTTTCATGGAATAAAAGGTCTCACTTTTATTCTTATGTTTACTGCCTTAGCCCTTTGGTATTGCTGAGCTAGCGTTCAACAGTTGTTGCTTGAGTTGCCGTATACTCGGCTACTTACGCTCACAAACATCAAACGTATACTTGTGTGCAAAATCGGGTGCATGTGATGTTTAACCGTTCACTTCATTGGATGCATAACGCAACTCAGTCTGTAAACTAGTAATCCACCTGAAATCTCGGAAGGATGGTAACAGTGTTTGCTAAACCCTTCAAACGATTAGTTTTTTTCTCTTTAAGGCGCTCTCAATGGAAGTGACATATGTAGATATTGTTAATGCTGATGATGTCGGTCAACGCATTGACAATTTTTTGTTACGCCACTTAAAAGGGGTGCCGCGCACAAAAATCTATCGGATTTTACGTAAAGGCGAAGTCCGAGTGAACGGTGGACGGATTAAACCAACCTACCGTTTGGCACTAAATGATCGGGTTCGCGTCCCCCCCGTGCGCAGTCGTGAACAAGCCCCAGTGCAGATGACCCAAGATACGGCTGGTATTTTAGAGCAAAGCATTTTGTTCGAAGATGACGATATGATAGTGATCAATAAACCTTCAGGGTTCGCCGTGCACGGGGGTAGCTCTATTACTTCTGGGGTTATTGAGATGTTTCGTGTCATGCGCAACCTGCCAAGACTGGAACTTGCGCACCGCATTGATAGAGACACATCTGGGTGTTTGTTGATGTGTAAAAAACGTAGTGTACTTAAAGTGGCGCAAGAGGCGTTTCGCGAGCGACAAGTAAAGAAGAAGTATCACTTAATCACCGATGGTGTATGGCCTCGTGATATCCGCAGCATACATTTACGGCTGAAAAGATTTGAAACTGCTTCAGGTGAGCGCAGGGTTAGGGTCGACGGTACTGGACAGGTTGCGAGAACTGATTTTGAGATAGTTGGCAGAGGTCCTAAGGCGACTTTGCTAGCGGCCAGTTTACACACTGGAAGGACCCATCAAATTCGCGTGCATGCCCAATCTCAACGTCACGCTATTCTTGGCGACTCTAAGTATGGTGGCGATAATGCAGTGGAGGCATCGCGACTATGCTTGCATTCGTCTAGGTTAGTGGTGCCTTTTGGTAGTGACCGGCTCGATATTTCTGCGCCAATTGAAGAGGAAATGGCTGCAATCTGGCAAGCATTAGAAGTAAAAACCTAGCCAGCGAGGTGTTGCTGGTCCCGCTGTTTAGGGGCGCTTATCCAGTACATCCACAGCGAATTCTTTGAGTCTTGATACTAAGCGAATCAGGGGAAGGCCAATTAGCGCACTTGGGTCATCTGCGTGGATGGACTCGAATAATGCGATTCCCAAGCTTTCTGCTTTGAACGACCCAGCGCAATCCAATGGCATATCAGCGCGCACGTAGGCACCGATTTCTGCATCCGATAAGTCGCGAAACTGCAGCTGAGTTATTTCTACGTCCAAAGTGTATTTGTCGCCATCGTCGGCGTTGTGTTGATAAAGGGCTAAGCCGGTATAGAAGGTTGCCAGTTTGCCGCTGCAATGACGTAATGACTCAATTGCTGCCTCGATGCTTCCTGGTTTTTCTAATATTCGATTATCACAGGCTCCAGTTTGGTCTGAACCTAGAACGATTTTGCCAGGGTTTCTTTGCGCAATTACTTTTGCTTTTGCAAGCGCTAGCCTGCACGCGAGGGCATCGGGTAGCTCTTCTGGTTGGGCCGTCTCGTCAATGTCGGGAGACTGTTGGCTGAACGTTAAACCTAATGTTGTGAGGGCTTGGGCCCGATATTTGGAAGATGATCCGAGTATTATTTCTGTGGTCATGATGCTCTGGTCGAGTCTGCGTAGTTGATGACGTCAGAATGCCGGTAATTGCGCTGATTATCACCTGTTACCGTAACCCTCATATATAAGACTGTAAATTTCCTTAACTTTGCGCAAATCCCTATCTATAAAGGCAAATACCTTTATTTTGGCAATAACTTGGCTTTACAGAGCAACAACAGATACCTATGATTGCGCCCGCTATGAACTCGCGTACCGATGGAGCATTAACTTACCAGTCTCTGGGCCAACGCAAGGCCTCAGTAGAGCGCAGTATACCTGCAGAAAAGATGACCCGCCTGCGGCAAGAATGTCGTGAATTAGGCGATTTGCAAGTTAAGTTAAGTTTTGATCGAGACGCTCGATATAGAGTTGTTGTTGAAGGCGTTATTGAGGCCACTGCAAAATTGCCGTGTCACTTGTGCGAAGAAGCGGTACCCCATAGCTTACGCACCACATTTAGTGCAACGATTGCGACGACTGAAGAGCAAGCTGACTATTGGAGTTCAGGTGAGGAAAATTCTGATCTGAATATTGTGGTGATAGAAGCTCCGCGATTAGACATAGTCGAGCTGGTGGAAGACGAGATTTTGTTAGATCTGCCGAGCCAAGTCTGCATTGACCTGAACTGTGGTAACAGGCCAACAATGGTTTACGACCAAAGTGCAGGTGCAGATGGTGGTGCACAAAGGCAAGGTGATACTGGTTTTGGTGGTGGGGTCGAAACCCTAGTCCAAGAGGATGAGTTGTCGAAAGTAGAGGACTCAGTGGAACGTCAGATGCCCTTTGTGGGACTGAAAGCAGCAATGCAAGAATTAGATGCGTTGCAGGGCTCCGATGACGAAGAAGTATAGAATTTGGTTGGTAGAGGCTGCAACGAGCGTTAAAGGCAAATAGCTGAAGTAATTCGTGGTAGCATAAGGTTTAACATTAGAATCTGCTTTGTAGATTCTTGATTAGAGAAAAGGAACAGTAAAATGGCAGTTCAAAAAAGCAAAGTGACCCGTTCACGCCGCGGTCAACGTCGCTCTCACGACGCTTTGTCAGGACCAACATTGTCCGTAGAGTCTACCTCAGGTGAAACCCATCGTCGTCACCATGTAAGCGCAGATGGATATTACCGTGGCCGTCAAGTGATGCCAGACAAGGGCTAGTTGAATGTTTGGGGTAGTGCAGTACTGTATGCCCCTCGATTGGCTTATGGATTCATCCTCTCGCCCCATGGTTCTTTAGCACCAATGCTTCAGCGTAGCACTCTGCGGGCGGACGAAAAACACATCGTGTATGCAGGTAATAACATGCTCGCGTGTGCTGGTCTTTTCCCCCTCCGAATGACCTTTCTCCCGTTAATAACACTTTCGATATCTATCCCCTCGGCGTCCAAGCCCGTGCCTAGTGTCGCTGAGCAGCCCGCGGTGGTGATGCTATGGGGCTAATCGCTGTTGATTTAATGGGCGGCAGCTCAGGTGTTGAGAATAATCTTGCCGCTTGCGCTGAATATGATCGCCTTAATGACCTGCTGTTGGTAGGTATGCAGCAGGCTGTGCAAAGTACTGCTATTGCAAGAGAGCTAGAATCCAAAGGCGTAAAATTTCTCTATACCGATGATTTTCTTGATGGTTCAGAGTCATTAAGCGAGGTACTACGCCATCGACCGAATTCATCTATGGCAGTTTGCGCAAAATTACTCGCCGCTAATGAAGTCAGCGCGGTAGTCAGCTCAGGTGATACTAAAGCGTTGCTGGGGCTGGCGCGTTCCCATGTCGGCACCTTGCCAAACTTACAGCGTCCAGCTATCACTAAGTCTTTTCAAGGTAATACCGGGCGCTTTTGCATGTTGGACTTGGGTGCCAATGTTAATTGTAGTGAAACCATGTTGTGCGAATTTGCAAAACTTGGAGCAGCTTTAATGTATTCGGATGGTGATTTTCCAAGCATGCAAGCGGTGCGCGTTGGGCTATTGAATATTGGCACGGAGAGCGGCAAAGGTACGGGGCAATTAAACAATGTGGCGGAAACACTAAATGCAGACAATAGTCTCGACTTTGTCGGTTTCCTAGAGCCAACAGAATTGTTCTCCAATTCTGCGGATGTCATTGTTTGTGATGGCTTTAGCGGAAATATTATGCTCAAAACTTTAGAGGGCGTTGCCTCGCATATAAGACAGCGAATTAAAGGTTTGGTGGAAGGCAACCAAGCATTGTCCGAGTTCGGCCATGAATTGGACCCTGAGCGATATAATGGTGCGCTGATGGCGGGACTTAATGGCGTTGTTGTTAAAAGCCATGGTAGTACTGGCGCGGTTGGTTTTTTAAGTGCTCTGAATCAAGCCAACGCTTATATGGAGTCAGATCTTACGAAGGTCCTGGCGGATAATGTTTAAAGTAATCTGAATTTTTCGGCCAATTTGGAAAAGTGGTCGAGTTAAATTTTTACGGCTTATGGGCAGTGCTGTCTATGTAGCCGCATACCAATAAGGAGTTAGATGATGAAGTTGGCAGCTATTTTCCCGGGCCAAGGTGCTCAGAGTGTCGGTATGCTTGCAGAGATTGCGCAGGCCAATGTGTCAGTAAAAGCGAAATTTGATATTGCATCTCAAGTATTGGATTTTGACCTGTGGTCTATGGTGCAAGACGGTCCAAATGAAGTTTTGGGGTCTACCGAAAATACCCAACCAGCCTTGCTCGTAGCAAGCGTCGCGCTTTGGGAGCTTTGGGAGTCAGGGGCAGAGAAAGTTGATGTCATGGCAGGCCACAGCCTTGGTGAGTACTCGGCTTTAGTCTGTGCTGGCGCTATGAGTTTTACCGATGGTGTTAAATTGGTGCGTACCCGTGGTGAATTGATGCAGCGAGCTGTACCGAATGGGCAGGGTGGTATGGCCGCGATCTTAGGCTTAGACGATGATGCTATTGAAGCGTGTTGTGTATCTGTAGCTGGTGAAGTTAGTGCTGCCAACTTTAATGCGCCGGGCCAAGTAGTTATTGCTGGCGAGATGAGTGCAGTAGATGCTGCTATCGAGGCTTGTAAAGCCGCAGGAGCAAAACGCGCAGTTAAGCTAGATGTCAGCGGCCCTTTCCACTCCAAATTGATGGCTTCGGCTGCAGACGATTTCTCCCAAGCTCTTGATGGGGTAGAGATGGTTATGCCGCGCACGCCGGTGCTACAAAATGTTCGCGCTAGCGTTGCAAGTGATGTAGGTGAACTAAAGCGGAATTTGGTTGAGCAGCTTTATTCGCCAGTGCAATGGACCGCAACTGTGCAAGCTATGCTCGCACAAGGTTTAGAGCAATGTGTTGAGTGTGGTCCAGGTAATGTACTTGCAGGGTTAGTTAAACGTATTTCTCGACCGACGCCGACCATTGGACTATCTAAGCTTTCAGGTTTGGAAGAGGTGGGCGAACTTTAGTCGCCTCGCAATATTATTTTTGGAGATGAGTATGTCGGATAAAGTCACTGCCCTTGTTACTGGGGCTAGTCGTGGCATAGGTGCGAGTGTTGCAAACGCATTGGTGGCCGATGGTTTTTATGTTGTAGGCAGCGCGACTAGCGCAAAAGGTGCAGAGCAGATATCGCAGGCTTTGGGCGCCAATGGAATGGGCATTGAACTTAAGTTACAGGATAGTGAGAGCATTGCTCAGGCTTTTGCGCAGATTAAAGAGCAAGTTGCCATGCCCCTAGTACTCGTCAATAACGCGGGTATTACAAAGGATAATCTACTTTTGCGTATGTCTGACGCGGAGTGGGACGATGTCATTGATACCAACCTCAACGGTGCTTTCAGAGTTACTAAACCTATTTTGCGCGGCATGCTAAAGGCCAGATGGGGCAGGGTCATCAATATGGGTTCTGTGGTGGGTCGTATGGGTAACCCGGGCCAGGGTAATTATGTGGCAAGTAAGGCCGGGCTAGAAGGCTTTACGCGCTCGCTTGCCCTTGAAGTTGCATCTCGTGGTGTCACTGTGAACGCGGTTGCACCAGGTTTTATTGCTACAGATATGACCGAGTCCTTAACGGCGGAGCAATCCTCCACGATGATGGAGCGTATTCCACTTGGACGTATGGGTAATGTAGAAGAAATTGCCGCTACAGTATCGTTTTTGGCTAGCGAGAATGCCGGTTACATTACCGGTCAAACACTGCAAGTTAATGGTGGTCTATACTTTACCTGATGGAATAGTCAGGTATCGGTGGAGGTGGTGTGCAAATTTATACTGTTTGCAAGCTGTTTCTTCATGGGAAATTGCGTAAAAGTTATAAATAGATAGCTTGAATTGAATTATACGGCTCTATAGAATGCCGTTCGCTTCGCGCCTAGGAACAATTGAGGGATGACATTCGCATGAGCAGTGTTGAAGAACGAGTTAAAAAATTGATTTGTGAACAGCTTGGGGTTAAGGAAGACGAGGTCGGTACAGACGCGTCTTTCGTAGAAGACCTCGGTGCAGATTCTTTAGATACCGTCGAGTTAGTGATGGCTTTGGAAGAGGAATTCGAAACTGAAATTCCTGACGAAGAAGCTGAGAAGATTACGACGGTTAAAGAAGCTGTCGACTACATATTGGCCCACCAATAGGCCGATTTATCGGTTGGGCGTCTAACGCCCACTGATTACATCTACATGGGAAGCTCTTCGGAGTTTCCTTTGTGGGTGACACTTCTGTAAGCACAGCATTTCCCGATTGCGGAATATGTGTGGCTTGTATAGCCCGCACTGGTCTAAGCTGTTGCAAACTTATTGTCTGCATATCGAAAAAATTCTGACTGTAATGAAACAACATCTTAATAGATGCGCTCGATAAGAGTTTAGTCTAGTAAGGGGTAGATCAATCTAGTAAGAGTTCGCGATTGCAGCAAGTAACGGCAAATACAGTGATATTGTCGAAATTGGTTGGAGAAAATGATGAGTAAGAGAAGAGTAGTCGTTACGGGTATGGGCATGGTTAGTCCAATTGGACATACCGTTGATGAGTCTTGGCAGGCTGCCATCGCAGGCCAAAGTGGTGTTGGCCTAAACCAATCTTTCGATGCAACTGATTTCGGCGTAAAAATTTGCGCTAGCGTCAAAGACTTCGATATTTCCCAATATATAAATCCTAAAGAAGCCCGTCGTATGGACAGCTTTATTCAACTAGGTATTGCCGCAGCAGCCCAAGCTATTGAAGATGCTGGCATTGAATCTCATCCTGCAGATGCTGATCGAATCGGTGTTGCCATCGGTTCGGGCATCGGTGGCATCAATACTATTGAAGAAACACACGCGACGTTAGTTAAGAGCGGCCCAAGACGTGTTTCACCTTTTTTTGTTCCCGGCGTTGTGATCAATATGATTTCGGGCAACGTGTCTATTCAGCACGGCTTCAAAGGCCCTAATGTTGCAGTGGTTACAGCCTGTACTACCGGAACCCATAACATTGGCTTTGGTGCTCGGATGATTCAGTACGGTGATGCTGACGTTATGGTCGTTGGTGGTGCAGAAGCTGCTACTTCACCCATTACCGTCGCGGGTTTTAATTCTATGCGTGCACTATCGACACGAAATGATGACCCTGCTGCTGCCAGTCGCCCCTGGGACCAAGACCGTGATGGTTTTGTCTTGGGTGAAGGTGCGGGCGTTTTAGTTATTGAAGAGTACGAACGCGCGAAAGCACGCGGTGCCAAAATTTATGCTGAGGTTCTAGGTTTCGGCATGAGCGCAGATGCGTTCCATATCACTGGCCCTTCTGAGGCTGGCGAAGGTGGTGCTGCGGCTATGCAAAATGCATTAAATGATGCCAAATTGAACCCAGCGGACCTAGGTTATTTGAACGCACATGGAACCTCTACACCGCTCGGCGATGTTGCTGAGACTAAGGGCGTTAAGTCGATCTTTGGAGACGATACCAAGCTGTATATCAGCTCAACCAAATCTATGATTGGTCACTTGCTTGGCGCAGCAGGTTCTGTGGAAGCAATTTTTGCAATTAAAACGCTCACTGACCAGGTCATTGCGCCCACCATCAATCTGGATAACCCAGGGGAAGGGTGTGATCTTGATTACGTGCCAAATACCGCTCGGGATGTGAAGATCACTAGCGCAGCTAGTAACTCATTTGGCTTCGGTGGCACTAACGGCACACTCATATTTGGTGTGGTTTAGGCTGATTGCTAGGCGTTAATTAGTAGATTCCGGAAAATGCACTTCCCCATGAGGCAGGTCGCAGTTTGGATGGGTCTTGTTCTCGTCGCTTTTGGGGCAATAGGTTACCTCTCTTTCCAAGCGTGGGCCGACCGGGAGGTGGGGCACTCAGCGCAGATCATTGAAATTGAGCCTGGGGCCTCTCTCAGCTCTATCACTAGTACATTGGTTACACGTGGCGTTGTCCGCGACCCCCGATTGTTCAAGCTCTTAGCAAGTTGGGAGTCAGTAGATACTCGGCTGAAGGCTGGCGAGTACGAGTTGAGTAACCCCACATCGCCCCGTCAGGTCTTAACCAAGTTAAGTTCTGGCCAGGTCATGCTGCATCCTGTGCGGTTGCGTGAGGGTATTACTGTGTTAATGATGCTCCAAGAACTAAAAGAGGTGCCGCACATTCAGCATACTTTGAGTGACTTTACCTCCTATGCACAAGTCCACGCTGAACTAGCCGGTAAATTGGCTCTGCCTATAAAGAGTGCTGAGGGCTACTTTTTTCCTGATACTTACTTTGTTCGCCGTGGTCTTACAGATGTCGAGTTGCTGCGGCGCGCCCATCAAGTTATGCAAGATAAATTAGCCCAAGTGTGGGCTATGCGACCCGCCGCAAACTCATCGGCAGCATCGAGTTTAGGCATTAACTCAATAGAGGAGTTATTGGTGCTGGCGTCGATTATAGAAAAGGAGACTGGAGTAGACGAGGATAGAGGCCAGATCAGCCAGGTATTCCACAAGCGGCTTAGGCGCAATATGCGCTTACAAACTGATCCAACCGTCATTTATGCCATAGGCGAAACTTTTGACGGCGACATCCGGCGTAAAGATTTACGTATAGATTCCCCTTACAATACTTATCGCTACGTAGGTTTGCCGCCAACGCCAATTGCTTTACCTTCATATCAATCTTTAGTGGCTGCAGTTCAACCTGCCCCAGGAGAGTTTCTGTATTTTGTAGCAAGGGGCGACGGCAGCAGTCAGTTTTCCGAGACTCTTGCGCAACATAATGCGGCGGTACGCCGTTACCAATTAGGTCAGTGAGCATAATGGATTTTAAGTTAGGCAAATTTATCACGTTGGAAGGCTCCGAAGGGGTAGGGAAAACTACCAATGTGGATTCTGTATGCCAGACGTTAGATGATCTATCCATACCTTATATTCGTACAAGAGAGCCTGGGGGCACACCTATGGCTGAGGCACTACGGACTAATTTGTTGGCCCAATGGGACGAAACTGTAGATGGGTTAACAGAGTTGTTTATTGTTTTTGCGGCGCGATTACAGCATGTCCAAGGAGTTATACGCCCAGCATTGGCCTCGGGAAAGTGGGTGGTGTGTGATCGTTTTACCGATGCCTCCTATGCTTACCAAGGTTACGGTAGAGGCTTGGACCTAAAAAAAATGGCGGTTTTGGAAGAATGGGTGCACGGAGACTTGCAGCCGGATCTCACCCTCTATCTTGACCTGGACCCTGAAGTTGCAGCGAATCGCATTGCCGATAGAGAGCAAGACCGTATGGAACAAGAGCAGTTGTCTTTCTTTCATAGAGTGCGACAGGGTTATTTGGCTAGAGCAGCTGCTGATTCGCGGTTTCAAACCGTCGATGCCAGCTTACCCTTAGTGGAGGTTCAAGCTTTGGTTTGTGAGCAAGTCAAAGCTTTTGTTAGCACTCATAGCGAAGGTTCAAACTAGTCATGTCTGGCGAAATACTGCCTTGGCACCAGCCGATATTAGAAAAGTTACAAAATCGTGCCAAGGCAAATACTCTGCCAGGTGCCATTGCGTTAATTTGCGGCGAAGGTTGGGGTGGTCACGAGTTAATCGAAACGGCAGCATTTGCCTTGCTCGGGCTAACATCACAGCAACCTCCTCACGAAATAGCGCATCCAGATTTTTGCTGGGTGGTACCTGATGGCGCAGTGATTAAAATTGATCAGGTACGTAAGCTAAATGCTTTTGCGGTGCAGACACCGCAAATATCCAAATGTAAGGTTGCAGTGATAGTAGATGCCCATCTGCTCAATACTAACGCCGCAAATACTCTGCTCAAGACGCTAGAAGAGCCGCCGCAGAATACGCACATTTTGCTCTCGACACCCCATTGGGGGCGTTTACTACCTACCATTCGAAGCAGGTGTCAGCGTTTTCAGGTTGCACAAAGTGCTGAAGACGGAACAAAGTGGTTGGCGGCTAAAGGGGTGCAAGTTAGCGCCCAAACCTTCGCTCAGTCAGGTTACGCGCCGTTGCGAGTGCTGGAAGAAGAGCGTTTTGACCTAGCGGGATGGTTGTCTGACTTAGAGAGTGGCCGTGACCCTAGCACCAGTATTGCTGATATTTTAGAAGCGGACTTAGTAGACACTTTATCCTGCTGGTATCGAGACATCATTTGGCAACAGCACGAAAATGCTAACAGAACGCTGTTAGCATTTGCCGACGAAATCAATCAAACGCGCTTGCAACTTGAAACTTCAAATGCGGCGAATGCAAGACTATTGATGGAACGTTTGGTTTACCAATGGATGCAGGTAGTGCGGCTGCAGCGCCAACGCAGCGGCTGATATATTGGCTTTGCGTCATTAGGCAAAGATTTTTTGTACGGATTCTTCACACATTAGGGTAAACCTATTGCCCCGTTAAGGAGTATTGGATTGTTCATTGATTCCCATTGCCACCTAAATTATTTGCAAGGGCCAGATGAAGTATTGGAGCGCGCGCGCAGTGCAGGAGTTTCCACATGCCTTTGTATCAGCGTTGAACAAAAACGCATTGGCGAGGTTTTAGCTCTAGCCGAGCGGCACAATGACGTATGGGCTAGTGTTGGTGTGCACCCTGACGCAGCAGCTGAATCTGTAGATTGGATAGAAGCGCATTTGTCCCACGAACGAGTTTTGGCGGTGGGTGAGACGGGGCTAGATTATCTACATGACATAACTGAGGTTGCAAAGTTACGGCAACAAGAGTCCTTTGATTTTCAGCTGCAGCTGGCGGAAAAACATAACCTTCCCATTATCGTACATACTCGAAATGCACAGACAGACACTCTGGCGCTGATGCAAAAGTACCCAGAGGTCGAAGGCGTATTGCACTGTTTTACGGAATCTTGGGACATGGCAGAGCAGGCATTAAAAATGGGTTATTACATTTCCATATCCGGGATTGTTACCTTTAAGAATGCTGAAAACGTGCGCGAAGTGGCGCGCCGAGTGCCTATTGAACGGTTGTTGATTGAGACAGATGCGCCATGGTTAGCGCCAGTACCCAACCGTGGTAAGGACAATGAACCAGCTTTTGTTGCTGATACAGCAAAATACTTAGCAGAACTGCGCGGAATCAGTTTGGAAGAGTTAGCGGCTAGAACCAGTGCTAATTTCAACAGCCTGTTTAAGCCCCGGTAAATCTCAGGGGCCTTTAGCAACCATTATAGGTTTCTGTTAAAGAAGTCTAAAATTAGGTTGAAGCGATGTACTGAGACATGGGTTTCCTGCATTGAGTGTTTTGCACCAGGGTAGGTCATTAACTCGAATGGCTTGTTTCGCTTTTGCAGCTCTGACATTAGCATTGTGCTGTGGGTAAAGAGCACGTTGTCATCTGCCATGCCGTGAATCAGTAATAGTGGCCCAGTTAGCTTGTCTAAATGGGTTAGTACGTTTCCGTCTCTATAGCCGTCGGCATTGTCTTCGGGTAACCCCATATACCTTTCTGTGTAGTGCGTATCGTATATGGCCCAGTCGCTCACTGGCGCTACTGCCACGCCTGCTTTGAAGTGATCTGCCGCCGTACACATACTCATCAGCGTCATAAAGCCACCGTAGCTGTGGCCAAATATACCTACTCTTGATAAATCTGCCCAGGCGGTATTTGCGAGCACACTTAAGCCTAAAACTTGATCTTCAACTTCTGGATTGCCCATGTTTCGATACAATGGTGCCTCGAAGAACCGCCCTCTGTTAGCGGAGCCTCTATTGTCTAATTCCAATACCCCGTAACCTTGTTGGGCGAACATCTGTACGAGCAGAGACCCCCATTCCTTTTTTACCTTTTGCGCACCGGGACCACCATAAACATAAACGATGGTGGGGTGTGTGCCAGAAATATCCGTTGGTGGCGTAAGGCGGTAGAACATCGATTGATCATCACTAGCTTTAATTTCACCAAAGCTGGCTACTACATGACGTTCGTGGAACGGTTTGTAGGGGTGGTCGTTAGCAATTTTTTCTGCAAACAAATTTATCGGCGTTTTTGTTTGAGTCATACTCACCAAGTCAATATTTAGCGGCTGATATTCGTCACTGAATCTGTCCAGAAATAAATTCTGCTCTATATTGAGAGCAATCTCGTGCCAGCCCGCTTGCAGCGTAATCTGTTGATACTCGCCGCCGGTCAAGGAGACCGTGAACAGGTGATTTTCTATGGGAGATTGGTCCCAACCGCAAACGAAGGCATGGGTTTTGTTTACTCCTATGACTTGGTTGATATGCTGTGGTCCGGTTAGGTCAGTGTTATTCCCGTTGTCATCGGTGCAAAAAATTTTTCTACAGCCATCGGCTTCGGTGGAAAATAGAACCCTGCCGTCTTCTAGTTGGCGTAAATCCTCAGTTAGATTTATCCACGTAGATGATTCGTCCGTATAGATTGTGCTCCATTCTTGTTTATGGGTCTCATAACTTGTTTTTTTCAGCCAGAGCGTCTGTTGCAGGCGGTCTTGGACCTGAATGAATAAGCCTGTTTTTAAGGGATTTATCCTCGCAAGATAAACTTCGCTGGCCGAGGGTTCCCAGAGTAATTGAGTGACTTGAGTGCTTAAATCATAGCTATACAAGCTGACATGCGGATTATCTTTGCCGGCGTAGGGATAGCGCTGTTCTACTGTTTTACTGCCGGCGGCATCAATCTCTAAGCGATATGACACCTCCACTGGAGATTCATCGACCTTGCAATAGAACAGGAATTGTTCGCAGGGTGACCACCAATGACCGTCAAATCTATGCATTTCCTCAGCTGCTAAAAAATCAGCTAATCCATTGCTTAGAGTTGGTCTTGCGTCATGGGTAATTCGAAGTTCGTTTTGTTTATCGCCATGACTTATCACTGTTTCCTGCACATACAAATCGCCATTGCGAACAAAACTAATCTTGCTGCCGCTCGGGCTTGCTTTGTAGGCACTTTGCCTGTGCGCGGCATTTGACAGCAATACGGGTGCTTTGGTTGGCGTTGCATCAACTAGATAGGCTTGTCCATCTAAGCTAACCAAGGCGTGGTCATTTTGGCCGAGCCAAGAATACGTAGTGATGCCAAAGGTAAACTGTCTTTTGCGCTCGCGTTCTGCGCGTTCAACATCCGTTAGTGCAGTTACATCGGAGCTGTCATTATTTTCAAAGGTCGCCGCGCTTACCCACAAGCTGTGGGTTTTTTCATCAATATCGTAGCGCCAGAGATCCATTTGTAGTGCATTTTCAGGGCTACTCTTTAAGTAGGCGACAAACAGACCGCTGGGTGAAATACGCATTTGCGTTGGCGGTTGAGTTCTTAAGCCTGACGCGACAAATAGTTTAGCTGGCGTGAGGAGGTCTGGGGTAACTTCAGTCATATTGATATTTAGCTTTCACAGATTGTAATCGGTAGGGCGTTTGCTCGCCTTGTTGCTATTAGAACGTGCCACTGGGTTCAGCCAACTATTATCCGTTGTCTGCTCGGGCAAAAGCTTCTCTAGTTAGGTTGCGAGGCTCGGCATCCGTTACGCAGACATTATCTTCTATGCGAATGCCTCCAAAGGGAATTAGGGCTTCAATTTTTGACCAGTTTAATGGTGCCTTGTCCTGTCTTAGCGGTTTCAAGAGGGAGGGGATGAAATATAGTCCAGGCTCAATGGTGATGACCATATTGGTTTCCAAGGGTCTTGTTAGTCTAAGTGTGGAATAAGACTCTGGTGGAGGCGCTTGCTCACCCTTGAGGCTAATTTGATGGCCTCCCACATCATGTACCTGAATGCCTAGTAGGTGGCCTAATCCATGGGGACAAAACGGCACTGTTAGGTCTTGCTCGAAAGCTTCCTCTGCACTGCAGGACACCAAGTCATGGGCAACTAAAACTTCGGCAAGCTGCTTGTGCATTTGTCTGTGCAAGTCTAAATAGTGGCAATCCTTGCGCACTGCCTGAGTCAGCTGGATCTGATGCGCGTCCATGGAAGTGATTAAAGCCTCAAATTCGTTGCCGGCTTCGGCGGAATAGCATTGGTCGCCAACATGTGTCCGAGTAATGTCGCTAGCATAGCCGTTGAATGTTCCACCGGCGTCGATGAGTAAGCTATTCAAATTTTCTGCTCTGGCACGCTCTTGGTGTTGATAATGCAATAAGCTGGCGTGTTCATTTTGCGCAATGATATTGGAATAGGGGAGCGATACTTCATTGTGGCCTGTGGCTTTTAAGTAGCTCAGGTGTATTTCGAACTCAGTAGCGCCTGCATGAAAGGCTTTGGCTGCTGCTAGGTGGCCGTTGACGCCAATGCTACTTGCGCATGCCATAGTCGCTAGTTCATAGGGCGTTTTACTACCGCGTTGAAAATACAGGTGATGAATAAGGTCGGTGGGGTTCTCAGTGCATCCCTGCAATTTTGCCAGTAAGGGGGTATGCGATTCTCCGATGTATGCAGTCTTGCTGCCTTTTTCAAGGAGTGCCTTGCATCGAGAAAAGAGGTCGTTGGAATCTTCAAATAATTCCACATTGAAGTGCTCACCGTGGTTTTGCGGTATTTGGGAAGGGGCATGCCAGAAGTCTATTGGGCGAAAAAATAACAGTGCTGGTTTTTCACCTGGACGTACCACCAGGCAAGAGTGCTCTGGAATGGAGTCTTGTGGCAACCACTGAACTAAATTTGGATTTGTCTTAAACGGTGCGCCGTGATCATCGTGGAAATAGAGACTCTGTTCGCCGGCATAGATTACTCCATTGTCAAAGCCGCATTGATTCAATGCCATGCCCCAGCGTTGGTATATTGTCTCGAAGTGATCGGCAAATAGTTGCAGCGGGGTCTCTATATTCATACGAGTAAACCTAATCAGAGCTTTTGGTTGGCGCTAGTGTAATGGCGCTAGCTCTCGTACACCATCTAAACAATTGGCCATGGTTTGTGCACGCACTCTGCTGAGGAATTCCTCTGCTGGGCAAACTCTTGGTCAAAGATTCCTCCTCAGACAATCTCGTGATAGATTGGCTATCAGAGTTTTTTCAAAAGGGGATGAAATGGAGAGTTACGGGTATGTAGCGCCGACTTCAATTGCTGAAGTGCTTGATGTGCTGAACGCGAACACCAATGCTGGTCAGATGACTCAGTTCTTGGCCGGTGGTTCGGACGTCCTGGTGCAAATGCGTATGCCAAATCATCAGCCGCGAACCATTGTTGATATTAAAAAGCTAGCAGAGACCAACCGTTTAGAAGTGGGTCCTGAAGAGATCTATATTGGCGCGGCTGTGTCTAGCGCAATAATGAACGAACATGAAGGCTTACAAAAAGCCATGCCGGGTTTGTTGGAAGCAGGTGATTTGATTGGCTCAACCCAGGTACAAGGGCGCGCGACTATTTGTGGCAACCTGTGCAACGCCTCTCCGGCTGGAGATAGTATTCCCGCGCTGATCGCCGCTGGTGGCATCTGTGACATCGCCACTGCTTCTGGTCGCCGAGAACTTCCAGTGGAAGATTTTGTTATAGGCGTGGGCAAAAACGCGCTACAAGCAGGAGAATTTTTGCTTGGCGTTAAATTTGCCCCACCGCAAGCGACAACTAAAGACGCCTATTTGCGTTTTACCCCGCGCACAGAAATGGATATTGCGGTCGCTGGTGTTGGCGTTAGGGTCAGCGTGGAAAATGGTGTTTGTACCGATGCTCGGGTAGCTATCGGTGCAGTTGCGCCTACTGCGCTTTTGGTTACGAAAGCTGCTGATGCTTTGATTGGGAGCGCACTCGATGAGGCCGCTTTGACCGCTGCCGGGCAGGCCTGCAAGGACAGTGCTTCGCCAATCAGTGATAAGCGGGGTACTGCCGAATATCGCCAAAAGGTCGTAGCTGTTTTATGTAAACGTGCAATCGCAATTGCGCATCAGCGAGCATTGGAGAATTAGAATGGCTAGATTACACGTTGAATCGAAAATTAACGGCGAAACACAGGAGTTTCTCTGTGATGCTAGCCAATCTTTATTAGACGTTCTGCGCGATGAGTTAGGTCTTACCGGCACTAAGGAGGGCTGCGGAACCGGTGACTGCGGCGCATGTTCAGTGTTGGTAGACGGTCGTTTGGTTTGTTCCTGTTTAATGCTTGGTGTCGAGGCCTCAGGAAAAAACGTTGAGACCATTGAAGGTATTGCGGGTGATGAAGGTCTGCACCCACTACAAAACGCCTTCTTGGAAAATGCAGCGTTGCAGTGTGGTATTTGTACTCCCGGATTTATTGTTGCATCTAAGGCGTTGCTGGAAAAAAATCCTAACCCTGATGAAAGTACTATACGTTACTGGTTAGCGGGTAATCTCTGTCGTTGTACCGGGTACGATAAGATCATTCGCGCGGTCCAAGATGCCGCCGAAAAAATGTCTCATCCTGCATAGCTGCTAATCCCATTGCCGGATGGGGTTCTTCTTGAATCCCATCTGCTATGCAGTATTCCCGTACCCTGCCACCCAGTTAATCATTCAATAACCACCTCCAGCACAGGAGACACCCCTAAGTGGCCCGACTCATAAATATAGGCTCTTTATGTATAGATTATGTTTATACCGTTAGCCATATAGCCAGTGTTGGAGAAACAGTAGCGAGCGAACAGGTTGCGGTTTTTCCGGGTGGTAAAGGTCTAAATCAGTCTATTGCCGCTGCTAAAGCAGGCGCTGAGGTAGATCACTTTGGTGCTATTGGTGCTGACGGTGCAGAGCTTGTTGAGTTTATGGCAGCTGCTGGTGTAGGGGTCGATGGTATCGTCAATCTGCCAGGGCGCACGGGTCATGCGGTTATCCAAATTGATCACGAAGGGCAAAATTCCATAGTTATTGCAGGTGGTACAAATCGTGAAATCCCTCAAAAGATAATTCACGGCGCAATTACCGGTGCAAAAAAGGGCGATTGGGTACTGTTGCAGAATGAGACTAATGACGTAGGCAATATAATTGAACTAGGAAGTAGGGCGGGCTGCAAAGTAGCGGTAAATTTGGCGCCGGCGGATCACAACGCGCAAAGTTATAACTATGCACATGTCCACTTGCTCATAGTGAATGAGCTTGAGGCCAAAGCTGTGAGTGGTTGCTCGTCAGTGAGCGCAGCTTTCGATAACTTAGTCGCCACCTACCCTGAGATGAATTTAGTCCTGACCATGGGCGGTGATGGCCTGCGTTACTATCAAGTGGAAGGCCCTCTGCAAGGGGCTTTGGGCGCTTATGCTGTTAGTGTCGTGGATGAAACCGCAGCAGGAGATACTTTCGTCGGTTATTTGATGGCTGGGTTAGTTCAAGGCGCTAGCATGGCAGATGTGTTAATTGAAGCCAGCGCGGCAGGTGCCTTGGCGACGACTCGCCCAGGGGCAGCGCCAGCAATTCCAGAATCCGATGAAGTACACGCGTTGATGGCGGAGCAGAACCTGCCCCGTTAACACCTTGGTCCATGGGTTGGCCAGAAAGCTGTGCCTAGGTCAGTGGTCAAAAGTAGGTTGTGAGACATGCCATGGCTGACCTAGACAGCGAATGTCAGGCCTGTGACTTTAGCTAATTCCTCTATGGCTTGATCTTCTCCTAATACCTTTATGGTTTGCATTCCCAATGCCTTAGCAGGCTTTAAGTTAATACCTAGGTCATCCAAAAATACGCACTTAGTTGGCGATACAGCCAATTTTTCGCAGGTGCGCTTGTAGATTTCAGGATTAGGCTTTCGAATACCTTCTTTACTTGATTCAACCACTAGGCTGAAAATTTCCATTACCCCAGCCACTGAGTTGGCCTTCGCTTGATCTGTATCCATACCAGGACCATGGCCCGCTTTGACATTGTTAGTTATACAAGCCACTTGAAAATGTTGCTTACAAATTTTCAGCACTTCTACCATTCTTGGTCGCAGTGTTCCACTAAGTCGAGCGATGACCGCTTTGCCTGGAATGCGGTGACCTTGTGCCGCACTTTCTGCTGCAAACAATTCATCAAAGTCGTCCATGCTAACACTGTTAGATTCAAACTGTGCCCAAGCGTTGGTTTCAGGATTTATTGCGTTGATACCTCTTATAAAATCCTTTGGAGCACCCATTTCAGTTTCTAGTAAGTTGAATGCTTCGAAAGGGCTGCTGGTAAACACGCCTCCGAAGTCCCAAATTATGGCTTCGATGTTTGGGTTTGCAGATTGTGTTGGATCGCTCATGGGTATTCCTAATGATGTTTAGCGTAAGCGCTAAGCATAATGCTTCCTAGAGTCACTGACGATGGAGTTAGGCAAATTAGATTCACCCAAGTGACTGTCCGCTTAGACCAGCTTAGAATGAGCTAGTGATTCGGATTAAAAGTAGAGGGAATATTATGGGACAAGACATAACGGTAACTACACAAGATGGCAGCACTATTGGTGCTTACATGGCGGAACCAGCCTCTGGAACCACTCAGCGAGGTTGTGTAGTGGTGATTCAGGAAATTTTTGGGGTCAATTCGCATATACGTGAAGTTACAGACGGCTATGCCGCTGAAGGGTATGTGGCCATAGCGCCAAAAATCTTTGACCGAATTGAGAGCAATATTGAACTGGGCTATACGCAAGCGGATATGGCTCAAGGTATAGATCTAGCATTTCAAAAATTGGATCTTCAACAAACATTGTCTGATATTCAAGCAACAATAGACCTAGCGGGTAATCATGGAAGCGTGGGTGTGGTTGGGTATTGCTTTGGCGGTTTATTGACCTGGCTCAGCGCCTGTAATTTGACCGGCGTGGGTGCTGCATCAAGTTACTATGGCGGTGGTATTGTCGGGAACATCGACCGTCAGCCAAGCTGTCCGACAATTATGCATTTTGGTGAGTTAGATGCACATATTCCGTTGTCTGATGTAGAGAAGATAAAAGCGGCTCAGAGTTCAGTGCCAATCTATGTTTATGCCGCCGATCATGGTTTTAACTGTAATCATCGTGGCAGCTTCGACGCGGCAGCCTCTGAGTTAGCTTATTCGCGGACGTTGGCGCATTTTGCAGAAAATTTGGCTTAATAGGCAGTGGTAGAGCGGCATAGGTAAACCCCCCTTAGTTTGGCTGCCAAGACTGCGTTGTTGGTCTTTTTGGCCCCAAAGTTGGCGGGTGGCCACGGCCATAATGTATGGCTATCGTGCATTAGCATTGGGTTAATTTTGCATTGACATTTTGCCAAAATGGAAGCCCATGCTTACTAGCGATGGGAACATTGCGAAAAAGTGTCGGTTATTGCTAATAACGGATATGCAAGTGTTGACTTTATTCGGGCGTTTGTTGATCCTTCGTCCGCGGGTTGTGCCGGGGAGGCCAACACACGATTTATGACCCCAATTAGCTCAAGATAAACGGGTTCGTGGAATACGAACCTGTTTTTTGTAGGTTGTTAGGGTTCACTCAGAGCAGATAGAAATAATGTCTGCGAAGCTCATGCCTAGTTTATTGGTTGCGGGGGTTCTACCGCACCAATAATTATGCGAGGTTCAACGAAACAATGGATTTTCCAGCAGGAAGTTGTAATGAAAAAATATACACATAGGCTGACGCTAGCATTGCTGTCTTCAGCTCTCATGTTCTCAGTGAGTCAAGCGCAAGCAACAACGCTTAACGATGTCTTTCAAGTAGCGGCGCAGATGAATACATCCGCAAAACGCTCACAAGCAAAGATTGATGGTTTGACCGAAGAAACCCGGCAGTTGTTGAGTGAGTACAAGACTGTACTTAAAGAAGTGGAAGGCCTAAGAGTTTATAACCGTCAACTTGAGAAGCAGATAGGCAATCAAGAACAGGAAATGGCTCAGCTTACAGTATCCATCGATGAAGTAACCGTTATTGAGCGCCAAATTACTCCGCTCATGTTACGAATGATTGATGGCCTTGAGCAATTTGTAGAGCTTGACGCACCGTTCCTAATTGACGAGCGCAGAGAGCGTATCGAAGTTCTTAGGGAAACAATGGATCGCGCAGATGTTTTAGTTTCCGAGAAATTCTCTCAGGTGTTTAGAGCGTTCCAAATTGAAAACGATTATGGCCGCACAATGGAAACTTATTCTTCTTCCATCGAGCTAGGTGGCGTTGAACGTAACGTAGACATTTTGAAAGTAGGTCGCATTGCATTGGTTTATCAAACACCCGATGGCGAAGAGACTGGCGTTTATAATGTTCAGAGCCGCGCATTTGAACCTGTAGATGCATCATTCAATAGTTCTGTTCGTCAGGGTATTAGAATGGCGCGTCAGCAAGCTTCTATTGAGATGCTGAGCTTGCCGATAGCAGGTGCAGGAGCAGTGCAATGAAAATGATTAAGAAAAGCGTAATGAATTTATCAAAAGGTTTAATAGCAGCCGCATTGTTAGCTGCATCTTTTGCTCAAGCAGAAGAAACTGCTCCAGGGGCAGAAGAACTGGTAGTTAATCAAGCCAGTTCACTTGACGAGTTGCTGGATAATGTCGAGCAACGTCGTGTTGTTGAATCGCGTGAAAACACTGCAAGAGAGCAGCAGTTTGCGAGAGAGAAGGCAAGCCAAGCCAGACTGCTAAAGAATGCTGAAGAAGAACGCCGTCGCGAACAGCGTCGCTCTGATCGCCTAGAAACTCAATTCGAAGAGAATGAGATTCGCATCGGTGATTTGTCAGAGCAGTTAGACAAGCGCTTAGGCAGCTTGCGCGAACTGTTTGGCGTGTTGCAGCAAGTTGCTGGTGATACCCGTGGAGGTTTCGAGGGTTCAATTATTTCTAGCCAGTACGCCAATCGTGGCGAATGGTTGGGTCAGCTTGCTAAGAAGATGGGTACATCTAGCCAGCTAGCGACCATCGATGAGATGGAAACTCTTTGGTTTGAACTTCAAAGAGAGATGACCGAATCTGGCAAGATCTCCTCTTACCCAGGTACTGTCACCAAGATTTCAGGTGAGAAGGTGCCTACAGACATCACTCGCGTAGGCTCATTCGCACTGTTAGGTGACGGTGAATACTTGCAGTGGAATGCCGATAGCCAATCTATTACTGAGCTACCTCGCCAGCCTACAGGTCGACACACAGATACGGTTGAGGCTCTCGAAGCAGCGGCACCAGGAGAGATTGTTGAGCTATCAGTTGACCCAACTCGTGGCTCTTTGCTGGCACTATTGATTCAAGCTGCAACATTGGGTGAGAGAATTGGTTCTCCATCATCATTGTTTGTAGACGGTCAAGGTGGTGAGGTTGGTTCTGTCATTATTCTTGGTGGTATCGTTGGTGTCTTCTTGGCACTTGAACGTTTAATCACTCTCTTCTTGGTTGGTTCAAAGGTGGCTGCACAGCGCAAAAACCCAGTGGCTTCAATGGATAATCCTCTTGGACGTGTTCTTAACGTTTATGAAGAGAACAAGAATGTTGACGTTGAAACACTTGAGCTGAAACTGGGCGAGGCGATTCTGGGAGAAACCCCGAATTTGACGAAACGGATAACCTTGATACAAGTGATCTCCGTTGTTGCGCCTCTTACCGGTCTACTTGGAACAGTAATCGGTATGATCGAGACGTTCCAAGCAATCACATTGTTTGGTACTGGTGATCCTAAGACTATGGCCAGCGGTATTTCTAAAGCGTTGATGACCACTGTATTAGGCTTATGTGTCGCGATTCCTACTACGCTCTTACACGCTATTGTGAACAGCCGCTCACGTGAGCTAGTACACATAATCGAAGAGCAGAGTGCTGGAATTATTGCTGATCACGCTGAAAAAGCTGGCAAGTCACTAGGCTAGTCAGCAGGAGGCTGTCGAAACATGTTTAACGACGCATATCTAGCAATTATCACGTTCATGGAAATGGGTGGCGATGTACTTTGGTACATTGCTGCTATCACTTTCCTTATGTGGACACTGATATTTGAGCGTATTTGGTTCTTTAGAACTGAGCACAAAGACCTAGTTTTGGAAGGGACTACCATTTGGGAAACCCGTTCCGAGCGTAACTCTTGGAGTGCTCATCAGGTTCGCGAAGGAATCGTTTCTAATGCTGCTAGCCGAATTATGGGAAGCCTTCCGGTCATTGAGACCTGTGTTGCACTTTGCCCACTATTCGGTCTGCTTGGTACCGTAACCGGTATGATTGCAGTATTTGACGCTATGGCTACCCAAGGTGGTAATGCTCGGTCTATGGCCGCAGGCGTTTCCATGGCTACCATCCCAACAATGTCCGGGATGATTGCCTCTTTATCTGGCCTAATTGGTACGACGTATTTGAAGCGCAAAGTAGAATACGAAACGCAAATGTTCGAAGACACGCTTACTCTAGATCACTAGAAGTAAGGTAAGTCTAGAATTTTCATCACCGCTATTAAGGTGATACGAGGAAAGAATTATGCGTAAACAAATGAGACGCATCTCTAGAGGTGACGAAGAAGCAGATATCAACCTTACGCCCATGTTGGACGTGGTCTTTATCATGCTTATTTTCTTCATTGTAACTGCGACATTTATTAAGCAGGCAGGCATAGATGTAACTAGGCCTGACGCGATGACTTCTGAACAAAAACCTACGGTTGCTGTTCTGGTAGCGATTGGACCTACTGGCGATATATGGATTGATAAGAAGCGGGTAGATCCTTCTTCTGTGCGCTCACATATTGAAAAACTGCACTCAGAAAACCCTAAGGGTGGATTGGTAGTGCAAGCCGATAGAAGTTCAACAAACGAAAAGTTGATGGCCGTATTGAACGCTGCAAGGGCTGCGGGAATGCGTCAAGTCGCTATTTCAACTGAAAATAATTAGGTAGGAATGACTATGGTTGTTCGTTATGCAATAGGCGTTGCACTGGGTGCAGTTGTAACCTTTGTATTGTTCTTCTTGATGCAGGCTATCATTGCGAGCAATGAAGCTAATCTGGAAGAGGGTGCTAAGGGTAAGCTGCTGGACTTTGTGCGACTTCAGGATGATCAAGAAGTTGAAACTAAGCAACGTAAGCCAAAGCCACCACCGCCACCAGATGAGCCCCCACCGGACCTTCCAAAGCCGGACTTTGAAGCTTCGGATTTATCACAGGGCGTGGACGTAGGCGCAGTAGACGTTGATGTAAATCTATCTATTCAGGGCGGCGGTTTTAGCTCTGATGGTGAATACTTACCAATCGTTAAGGTAAACCCACAATACCCACGTCGTGCTCAAACACGCGGCATTGAAGGGTATGTATTGCTTGAATACATCGTTACAAAGACTGGTGCAGTTAGAGATCCAGTTGTGATTGAGGCGAAGCCTCCCGGAATCTTTAATCGGGCTGCAATCAACGCCGCATTGAAATATAAATATAAGCCGAAGGTTGTTAATGGCGATGCTATTGACGTAGCTGGTGTAAAAACTCGCATAACCTTTGAAATGGCTGACGGATAGGAGACTGCACGTGAATATTAGGATTAAACCTAGTCTGGCAGCTTTGGCTGTGGCGGTACTGCTGTTAACTGGTACTCCGTTTATGGCTGAACTTGGTTATCAAGGCGCGAGTCTGCAAGCTGAAGATGCTCCAGCGAAGAAGAAGCAAAAGACGCGCCGTGTGCCGTCTATGAGCGAGACGGTGTATAAAAAGCTAGGTGCCGGTCAGGAAGCCATTGATCTGAAAGATTATGTAACTGCTCTTGAAGTGATCAATGATGCATTAGCGCGCCAGAAGCGTTACAACCAAAATGAAGTAGCTAACCTGCACAATATGCGTGGTTATATTTACTATCTACAGGATAACTATGCGGGCGCTATCAACGAGTATAAGCGGGTTGTTGCTGCCGGAGATAAGATTCCCGAAGGCTTAGAAACTACCACCTTATACACCATTGCTCAGCTTAGTTATGTTCAAGAGAACTACGACGATGCGCTGAAGTACATGGAAATTTGGATATCTAAAGCACTTAATCCATCTTCCGCTCCACGGATCTTTTTGGCAACGGTTTACTACCAGAAGAAAGACTACGACCGTGCTGTTGAACAAATGGAACTGGGTATTCAGATTGCTCAAGAGCGTGGCACCAAAATTACTGAACAAAACTGGAGTCTGCTGACGTTTCTCTACTTTGAGAAAGAAGCGTGGACGAAGGTTATAGCTACTCTAGAAATCCTCGTTGAGTTGTTCCCTAAGCGTGAGCATTGGGTAAGATTGGCTGGTGTTTATGGTCAAGAGGGATTCGAGAAAAAGCAAATGTACGCGCTAGAAGCGGCCTACACCGCAGGGTTTCTTGAAAAATCTTCTGACTTTACCAACCTAGCTGGTCTTTTGATGCAAGACGAAGTGCCTTTTAGAGCGTCTAAAGTTTTAGTCGCTGGTATGAAGGCAGAAGCGGTTGAAAGAAATGCTAAAAACCTTAGATCGTTAGGTCAGGCGTATCAACTTTCGCAAGAAGTCGACGATGCAATTGATGTTTTTGAAGAAGCTGCGAAGCTTTCTGACGATGGCAAAATATATGAGCGTCTTTCTTATCTATATTTGGAAGATGATCAGTTTGATCGCTGTGTAGAAGCTGCCTCAGGTGCCTTGGATAAGGGTGGTCTGAGAAAGGTACAATCAGTACATATTGTTAAAGGTATGTGTTTGTTTAATCAGAATAAGCTGAAGACTGCGCGAACTGCATTTTCTAGCTGTCGGCGTGTCGCACGGGCTGATGATGATAAAGCGAACCAGCGAATTTGTGGCCAATGGATTACCTTCATTGACCGTGAGTCCAAGCGCCAAGCCCAATTGGCCGCTGCATCGGGCTGATATTCTTCGGTTGATTGGTTACATTAAAAGCCGGTTCAACACCGGCTTTTTTATGCCCGACTCGAAGGTCTAAACTTTAGAGGAGAGATTGAGTGTTTACAGGCATTGTTCAAGATTTAGTTACTGTCACCAGCGTGCGAAATGAATCCAATCTAATCCGCATAGCGGTAGATTTAGGTGAGTTAACGCAAAATTTAGAGCTAGGTGCATCGGTTGCAGTGAATGGCACCTGCCTCACGGTGACGAGTGTAGATCAGGGCGCAGCATATTTTGACGTCATTAAGGAAACTGCGGTAACGACTAATCTCGCAGATCTAGAAGAAGGTCATAGAGTCAATGTAGAACGTTCATTTAAGGTCGGCGATGAAGTTGGTGGACACATTATTTCCGGCCACGTTACAGCAACTGCTGCGTTGGCGGATCTGAAAATTGATGACCATGATCGAGTTTTGACTTTTAAAATAGCCCCGCGCTGGATGAATTACATTCTTCACAAAGGCTATGTTGGTCTAGACGGTGCCAGTCTAACTGTATCGTCGGTAGATAGGTCGAAAGGCGAATTTAGCGTTAGCCTTATTCCCGAGACAATTGAACGTACCACTTTAGGAGGTTTGGAACTGGGCGACAAAATCAATGTTGAGGTAGATAGCCAGACCCTAGCTATCGTAGAGACGGTGGAGCGAGTTTTGGCAGACCCTGCAATGCGCGAACAGTTTTTGGCTTCACAGGAGCTATCTTGAGCCGCTCGGAATTCCAGACTCGCCTTGCGGCACGGTGGCGTAGTGCTGAATCTATGTTGTGCGTGGGTATCGATCCTGAGTTAGGTAGGATTCCCGAGCATTTAAGAGAAATGGAAGCCCCGTTCTTTCAGTTTGGCAAAGAAATTGTAGATGCAACCGCTGAGCATGTTTGCGCATTTAAGCCCCAGGCAGCGCATTTCGCGGCGGAAGGGTTTGAGGATCAGCTTGGGCACCTTATAGATTACATACGCACTACTTATCCTGAGATTGTGATTATTTTGGATGCCAAGCGAGGCGACGTGGGTAGTACTGCTAAGCTCTATGCTCGTGAAGCCTTTGAGCGTTATCAGGCAGATGCGGTAACAGTAAATCCATATCTTGGCTATGACAGTTTGGCGCCTTATTTCGACTACTCGGATAAAGGTATTGTAGTACTTTGCCGTACTAGCAATCCCGGGAGTGACTGGTTACAGAAATCTCAACTAGCAAATTCACCCCTGTACCTGCAGGTAGCAGAACAAGTTTCTAAGTGGGACCAAGGTGGGCAGTGCATGCTGGTAACCGGCGCGACCTATCCAGAGGAACTTGCTCAGGTGCGTTCCGCAGTAGGAGATATGCCGCTTCTAGTGCCAGGCGTGGGCGCTCAGGGTGGTAGCGTAAAGGATGTCTTAGCAGCGGGTACAGACAGTCAGGGTTATGGTTTAGTCATTTCTAGCTCTCGAGGCATTATTTACGCTGGAGATGGCGAAGATTTCGCCGCACAAGCAGGCATCCAAGCCGCCTTAGTTAAGAAGCAGATCAATCAAGCAAAAAGCTAGTGGCAGAATGCGGCAACTAGTTTATTACCATTGCTACAGTGCTAGTCCCGCGCCAATTGTTCGATCAAAAAACTCTGTCGCTATCGTTGCAATACCCATACGTACTTCTCTTCTATCTGCAGCGAATTGTGTGCCGCAATGGGTCAGATCAGTATTGAACCAATCAACAATTTTTATAATTGCATTGCACTGAAGAAAAATAAGATGCCCGCCACTGGGCAGTAAATTCAGTTCAGAATCAGGGATGTTCTTAGCTAAGCTATCTCGGGTTATGGCGGATCCCACAGCCGGTGCCATAGCGAAAATCGAATTTATGCCCTCGTCACTATATGAATTGGATGAACCCGCATAATTGACGTTGCTAAAATCAGCGGCGAGCTCACAATCTTTACCGCTTGCTTTGCTCCCACAATAAAGCCGCTGTCGACAAAAGCGTCTATCAACCGGGAATGGTTGGAGTAGTCTCCGCCGCTACCATGTCTTATTAATACTAGAGGAAATTTCTTGTCTTTTCGGCCAGGCGTAGAGTTCTCCTTCAAATTTTTTGTTGGTAAGCAGATTTTGTAAGGAGTATTTCGACCTCTATCGGAGTCTGCTACTAGGTCCTTATTGTCAGTATTTTCTGAACATGCGGTAACGAGCACAAGTGTTAGCAGGTCTCGTGTACCGTGTATGGCCACCAGCCAACGTATACGCAAAGTGGCCTCGTCAAAAGTTGTCCTTTACTGATTCAGCGGCGTATTACCATCACGGTTTTCCATTGCCTTTATTAGCTGTTGCACAATGAATCCAATACCCAAGATGGTGATTACAAAGCTGACTATTCCACCGATAGCGGGTATGTTCACAACAACTAATACTGCTGCTATGCCGACCAATAGAATAGCGAAATCGCTGTTTGCGTAACGCGTGTTGGCAAGAAGTGTTTTACCGACAAATAAGCCCACCACAATCTTTGCGAGGTAGATGAACACTAACCAAGACATTATGGACAAAATGGTAAAGGGAAGGCCGATAAGGGTGAATGCTAAAACTAAGGCGATGATAGGCAGACCCACTATTGCAAGTAACCCCAAACCGGCAGTTTTCAAACCTTCTATGCCGCCGTCAATACGAGTAGAGCGAAATGCTGGCATGAACCACAGCAATGCCAAGCCAACAAGAACAGCGCTAGCTAGTCGGGCTAACTGCCACAGGTAGAATTTGAAGCCAGCGTAAGGGCTGGCATCTTCGAATTCCTCTGGTAGGTTTAAAAATTCAACTCCTCCGTCCACGATAGCGCCATCGGCGCGGTGGAAGTGTTCTTCGTCCTTAATTCGTAAGCGTGCGCTGCCAGCAATATGAGCGTTATCAAGTAAACGCACGCGTTTACCAAAGGCCTCCATGTCTTGACCCACTGAACTGTTGAGTTCACTGGTCTCAGTAAAAGTAAATAGATCTAGGCCAATTGGCCCTTCGATAGTGGCATTATTACCGGCCATTACTGCATTGCCGTTAACAGCGGAGTCGTTATCGATGGAGAGCTTTTCGCCAGCTATCGCCAAATTGCCACCAACGGCTGAATTTTCCAGTTCTACTGAAGAGCCTGCACTGAGCAGCAAGCCTCCTATGTCACCTCTTATCCTGATGGACTCTGCGAATGCAAATACGTTGCCTGATACAGAGCCTTCGATATCAATTCTTTGTCCAGTGGCAACGAGGTCGCCGTTGATCGTGCCTTTGATGATGATGATCTCCGAGGCGACGAGTAGGGTGTCACTAATGACTTCTGCCTCATCGACGGTCACGACATTTTTATCACGGCGCACTTCAAGAGCGTTGGCTGGGTTCGGCGTTACTGCCGAGAAGCCAATCATCAGGGTTAGTCCAATAGTTAATGCAAACTGACTTCTGCGGTAAACAATGGCTAGCCAAATGACGGTTAGCCCCAAAATACAACTCACGATGAGGTTAAGGTAAGTATCGAACATAGCGGTTCCTTCTTCTAAGTAAACTAGGGTTGTGGCACTTACCACGTTGTATAAGTCTGGGGTGTAAATTGAGGTGAGCCAACTTGCACCGTTTATAACGAATTCACCAAAAATCGTTTTCCACAAAAATTGCCCTAACCAAATCACTAAACCAGTGGCTATATTCACCATGGCAAACTTCGATAGGCTGGTTGGATAGATAAATGCTGGAATAGTTGTTGAGGCAGTTTCGGTTACATTCATCTCTAGTGCAGCTTGAAAAACGGTAGCTTCATTGGAGGCCTTGAGTACGTTGTTCTGACAAGTGGTGCAGGTCGCTAGATGATTTTTCACGAAAGATTGGTCTGCGTCTGTTAGGCCGCCATCTGCAAATTGGCTAATTTGAAGTTCGGATAAATGGATCATGAACTATGCTCCATATCAGCGCTCTCTAGCGTTGCGCGCACCTGTTTTTTTGCTCTGAGCAGCAATACACCAATATGACTTACACTTATGCCTAATTGTTTAGCAACTTCTTGGCAACTTAATTGATTGTAATAAACCAATACCAAAGGCACCCGATATTTGTCCGAGAGCTTAGCGATCGCGGTGTTTAATGCGGTTATGTCCTCGGTGGCAATTAGGCGGTGAACTTGGGAACTGTCTGTAGAGGTTAGCTTTTCTAGCTCTTCTGATTCATCGCCAAATAACTGTTCAGTTCTATGCCGTGTACGTAATTTATCGATGCAATGATTATTAGCGATGGTTGCTATCCATTGCCAAAAGGGTTGTTCAGCGTCGAATTTTTCAAAGTTCTTGTATGCGCGCATGAAGGTTTCCTGTGCTGCATCCTCTGCAAGTTCTGGTGAATTCAATAGGCGGCGACAGAGTCCAAAAACTCGGGCATAAAATTCGCGGTAGAGAACTTCAAAAGCTCTATTTCTTGCCATACCAAATCCTGATGATTCTTACTGTTATACGAGCACGAAAGGAATTTATTACACGACAGCGAAAAATTACTGCGATACGACCGTTGGGGCCTACTTGTTAAAACAGATGGCACTCTTTGATGCTGATATTTTTTGCACAAATTTTTCAAGAGGGCCGTGGTGCGGACATTTGTATTTCTTTGCTAGCGGCTATTTTTTTCCAATTGTGTCTCAGTGTATTGAGTGCTGGCGAAATTTGAAGCGCCAAAGTTCTGTGCACGGATACCACCTTGCGCACCGAGTTAGCGTTAAAACCTATTTGCGGGAGAAAGTTTTGCGGGAACCTACAGGCTGTGGAAAAGTCCAGATCAAAGGTAGGTGAGTCATGAATTGGATATAAAGTGCGATTTAGAGTCGGCTTACATCAAGCAAGCTGCAGGCTCCAAGGTGAGAACCTGCTGTGGAGTATTCTGCAAGGCTGCAGTTGCCCTTAGGGTCCAGTTGAATCCTAAGGGTGCGTTGAGCCTAATTAAATTCTTTGAGTAGATTCTTCGCAATAATGGTTTGCTGAATTTGACTTGTACCCTCATAAATTCGAAAAAGCCTGACGTCTTTGTAAAAGCGCGCCACAGCGTATTCTTCCATGTAGCCTGCGCCACCATGAAATTGCACAGCTCTGTCAGCCACTCTGCCTACCATTTCAGTAGCAAAAAGCTTACAGCAAGATGCCAAGGTATTTACCGCCTCACCGTTGTCTCTGCGCTTAGCCGCATCTAAAACCATACATTGAGCAGCATAGCTTTCTGCCTTGCTGTCGGCGATCATTGCTTGAAGCAATTGGAAGTCTGCGATTCGTTGACCGAATTGCTTTCTTTCACTGCCATATTCCAAACATAGGTCTATGAGTCGATCTGCACAGCCAACCGATAAAGCGCTGATGTGTATACGTCCTCTGTCTAAAGTCTTCATGGCTGTCTGAAAGCCCTTGTTCAACTTATCGCTACCGCCAAGTAAGCAGCTCGCTGGTATTCGACAATCATCAAACATTACATCACAAACGTGCGCGCCTTTTTGTCCCATCTTTTTGTTTGGTGCGCCAAGGGTAATTCCCGGTGTGCTAGCGTCGACCAAAAACGCGCTTACACCCTTTGCGCCGGCTTGATCAGGGTCGGTTCTGGCAAAGACCGTGAATAACTGGGCGCTTGGGGCATTAGTAATGTAACGCTTGGTGCCATTTAAAATGTAATCATCGCCCTCGCGAATTGCCTTAGTCTGCAGGGAGCCTGCATCAGAACCCGCATCTGGCTCTGTCAGTGCAAAAGAGCCGATGATTTCGCCGCTGGCGAACTTTGGTAAGTAGTAGGTCTTTTGCTCTTCAGTACCGTCCATGACAATACCTTGGGAGCCGATACCATTGTTGGTACCAATGATTGATCGAAATGCCGGAGAGGTTCGCCCAAGTTCCATGACAACTCTGCACTCTTCATAGGTGTTTAGTCCAATCCCACCATATTCTTGTGGAATAGTAAGACCAAATAAGCCCAGTTCACGCATTTCTTGAACCACGTCTGCGGGAATCTTATCTTCCTCGGCTACTTGGGCTTCTAGCGGAATAAGGCGTTCGTTTACAAATCGTCTTACTACATCAATCAGTTGCTCTAGTGTTTCTTCATCCATTGCTGGGGGCAATAAGGCTTGTACCGCGCTCATAGGAGATCTCGTCATAAAATAAGGTTCCAAGTATACATCTCAGCGAATGAAAATTGCGGTGAAACAGATTAAGTCTAAAAACCAATTGCTTAAAATATTGCAGTTGGGCGGAGGCTGCATTAGCCTTTGCGACCTTGATAATAAGGAAGATTTTATGAGTAGTGATAAAGCGCCATTTTCTTGGGAAGACCCCTTTCAGACGCATTCCCAGTTTTCGGAAGAGGAGCGCATGATACAAGAAAGTGCTCGTGACTATGCTCAAGACAAACTGCTCAGTCGTGTACGCGATGCCTTTAGGCATGAGACCTTTGATCGTGAAATAATGAACGAATTTGGTGCGATGGGCATGTTAGGCGCAACTCTTCCAGAGAAGTATGGTTGCGCAAATGTAAACTACGTCTCCTACGGCATTATGGCTCGAGAAGTGGAGATGGTGGACTCTGGTTACAGATCTGCTATGAGCGTGCAATCCTCGCTGGTAATGCACCCAATCTATGCTTACGGCACAGAAGCCCAGAGAGAAAAATACCTGCCGAAACTAGCCACAGGCGAGTGGGTAGGGTGCTTTGGTTTGACTGAACCCGATCATGGCTCAGATCCTAGCAGCATGGTGACTAATGCTAAGCGCGTAGATGGTGGGTTCATCATGAACGGCGCCAAAATGTGGATTACCAACTCTCCTATCGCCGATTTGGCGGTTGTGTGGGCAAAACTTGATGGTGAGATTCGCGGGTTCGTAGTTGAACGCGCCTTTAAGGGGTTTAGCACGCCAAAGATCGAAGGCAAGATGAGTCTCCGAGCCTCAGTTACAGGCCAAATCGTGTTAGAGGACGTTTTCGTTCCAGAAGAAAATTTGTTGCCTAACGTGAAAGGGCTTGCTGGTCCATTCGGTTGTTTAAACCGCGCCCGCTATGGCATCGCTTGGGGTGCAATGGGCGCCGCAGAGAGCTGCTGGCATGCTGCGCGTAAATATACGTTGGAGCGCACTCAGTTTGGGCGCCCTTTGGCAGCAACCCAGCTTGTACAAAAGAAGTTAGCCGATATGCAAACCGAAATAGCCCTAGGTTTACAGGGGTGTTTGCGCATGGGGCGAATGTTCGATGACGGCACTTTGCCGATTGAAAACATTTCTATGATGAAGAGAAACAATTGCGGTAAGGCTTTAGATATTGCGCGTGTAGCAAGAGACATGCATGGCGGCAACGGTATTTCAGATGAATATCCCGTGATTCGACACATGATGAATCTTGAAACAGTGAATACTTACGAAGGCACCCACGATGTGCATGCTTTGATCTTAGGGCGTGCGCAAACTGGAATCCAAGCGTTTAGTTGATAACCAGTCGTCAAAACAAAATATAACAATAAATTTTAGTGGTAATTCTCTCGAAACTATGTAAGAAATAACCCCAACCGATTGTTTTAGAGGGCATGAAATTCTATTTTATGTCCTCTGGATTACAAAAAGGAGCGGGATATGAGAGTTGCATTAGCAGATCACCATTGTTTGGTTCGTGAAGCGATTAAGAAAGTGCTTGAGGCCTTCGCTGGAGTGAAGGTCGTTGGAGAGTGTGCCAGCGGCGAAGAAGCCATCGAGTTGGTGCGCGAGATCACCCCAGACATTCTCTTAACCGAAATTATTATGCCGGGTATCGGTGGCCTAGAAGCCTTGCATAGAATAAAAATGATGCAGGCAGGTACTCGTGTCGTGGTACTCACCGGACATAGTCACGCACCCTTCCCAACCCAAGTGTTACGCGCTGGCGCTAGCGGGTTTTTGACTAAGAAAATTACCGTTGAAGAACTAGATGCATGTTTGCGCCGAGTATATTTTGGGCGCCGCTATATTTGTGAGGAAGTCGCCCAAGAATTGGCTCGTTACTCATTTGGAGCGGCGAAAGAAAGCCCATTTGAATCTCTGTCGCAAAGAGAAATGCAAATAATGCTCATGGTAGTGAACTGCGCTAGTGCTGTAGAGATTGCTAAATCTCTAAGCTTGTCGGCTAAAACAGTAAACAGTTATAGATACCGAATCTTTGACAAATTAGACGTGAATGGTGATGTCGCATTGACGCATATGGCTATTGATCACGGGATTCTCCCGCGACAAAACTCTGGAAATTTACCTCCTTTACCCAGCCGACGACGCGGAGAGCCCGCCAATGTCCGGAAAGCCATGGGTCCCGAAGCTAGTTGAATAGTTGCTATTTTATGTAAATAGGGCCGACCTGCTGGCCTCGCGAGTTGCGGGTGGAATAAGAGATAAAGGGTAGGAAGGTAAAAAAGAGAGCAAAAGAAAGTAATAGAAAGCAAAAGAAAAGAAAAGAAAACAAAAAATCAAAAACCAAAACAATAAAAGTACATAGAAGCGGGTAAGCGTAGAACGTAGAGGGTGCTAGAGAGTGCTACAGGGTGCTAAAAGCTAAACGGATAGTGGCTAAGTCGTTATCCTTGTATCCTGCGAGCAGATTTGCTGGCATAGGGCAGGGGTCTGGCGATATAGTTCCTCCCCATGGCGCATACACCCTTCGACTCTGAATCATTCCTAAAAGACCTCACCAAGAAACCGGGTGTTTATCAAATGCTCGACTCTGCAGGCAAGTTTCTCTATGTCGGTAAGGCAAGAAATCTAAAGAATCGTGTTACTAGCTATTTTCGTGCTTCAGGTCTGGCGACTAAAACGATGGCTATGGTGGCAAAGATTGATCGAATTGAGATCACTGTCACTCAAAGTGAGACGGAAGCACTGTTGCTGGAACAGAGCCTGATTAAGACGCAGAAGCCGCCGTACAACATCTTGCTGCGCGACGACAAGTCTTATCCGTTTATCCATATTTCCTCCCATGCTGAATTCCCTAGATTAGCATTTCATCGCGGTACAAAGAAAAAGGACGGCCGCTATTTTGGGCCTTTTCCCTCGGCATCAGCGGTGCGCGAAAGCCTGAGTATTTTGCAAAAGCTATTTCTCCTGCGTCAGTGTGACGATACTTTTTTTAAGAACCGCTCTCGGCCCTGCCTGCAACACCAAATAAAACGTTGCAGCGCACCCTGCGTGGATAAGGTAGAAGTCGCCGATTATCAAGAAGACGTTGAGTTAGCTACACTTTTTCTAGGTGGCAAAAGCGATTTGGTGTTGCAGCAGTTCAAGCAAAAAATGAACGATGCGGCTGAAAATATGGAATACGAACGCGCAGCTGGCTTTCGTGATCAGATTCTTCAATTGAGAAAAATTACCGAGCGTCAATACGTGCATGGCTCAGTAGGCGATGTAGACGTGTTCGGTTTTGCAGAAGAAGCCGGACAGTGCTGTATCCAAGGCCTATTTGTTCGGGGCGGCCAGGTACTAGGCCAGCGGGCTTACTACAGCAAGAATGGGCTGGCTCTGAGTTCTGCAGAATTTCTTGAAGCATTTCTGTCCCAGTATTATTTTGCTTCTGATCAACGCGAGGTGCCAAAGGCAATTGTAGTCTGCGGCCTTACTGCTGACGTGGATGTGTTTGAAGCCGCGCTGGCTGAAAAGGCCGGAAGAAAAGTAAGCGTAAGCTCAGACGTTAGGGGTCAGCGCGCCCGTTGGCTAACCCTTGCTACAGATAATGCAGTATTGAATCTGAAGAGCCATTTGGCGGATAAGAGCCACGTGCTGGCGCGTTTTATCGACCTGCAAGACGCTTTGAGAATGGATTCAATGCCTGAGCGGTTGGAGTGTTTTGACATAAGCCACACTTCTGGAGAAGCAACCGTAGCGTCATGTGTCGTATTTGACAGTAATGGTCCTCTTAAATCTGATTATCGAAAATTTAATATCGAAGGCATAACCGGTGGCGATGATTATGCTGCCATGGATCAAGCTCTGCGTCGTCGTTACACGCGGCTAAAGAAGGGCGAAGGCCAGTTGCCAGATGTGCTGGTGATTGATGGCGGTTTGGGCCAGGTAAGAATCGCTGTGGAGGTTTTAAATGAACTGCAAATCGACGACGTACAAATCTTGGGCATAGCTAAAGGCCCGGACAGGAAATCTGGGTTGGAACGTTTTTTTCTGGGTGAAAAAGAGATACCGATAGATGGGCGTTCCGAAGCAGGGCACCTGCTACAACATATCCGTGATGAAGCTCACCGCTTTGCTATCACCGGGCATAGAGAGCGGCGTGGAAAAGCCAGAAAGCAGTCGGAGCTTGAACATATCCCTGGTGTTGGTCCGAAAAGACGTAGGCAGTTATTAATTCACTTTGGTAGTCCTGCGGGTATCCGAGGGGCTAGTTCTGAAGAGTTGGCAAAGGTACCTACCATTAGTCCGAAAATGGCCAGGCAAATCTATGATGCGTTACACTAGCTTTAGTCATTACTAAATTTTGAAAACCATTACTTAAAACTCGGAACTACCCTTTGAATTTACCGAACATCATTACCATTGCTCGAATCCTGCTGATTCCAGTTTTCGTCATCATTTTTCTTATGGCTAATAGTTGGAGTTATTGGCTGGCGGCGTCTATGTTCGCTCTTGCGGCCGCGACAGATTGGTTAGACGGTTACCTTGCGCGCAAGCTCAATCAGACCACGCCTTTCGGTGCGTTTATTGACCCGGTTGCAGACAAACTCATTGTTGTGTCTGCCTTGGTGATACTGATAGCTCACCACAATTCTATTTGGCTGACATTGCCTAGTTTGGTCATTATTGGCCGTGAGATTGTCATCAGCGCATTACGCGAGTGGATGGCTGAAATGAATGACTCTGTGACTATTGCAGTAAGCCATTTAGGTAAGATCAAGACGACCCTGCAAATGGTCGCCATTACCATGTTGCTGTCCTACCCCCCTGTGTTTAGCTCCTTATGGGTTCAGGGTGGGTATTTGATGCTATACCTGGCCGCTGTGATGACTTTGTGGTCAATGACCCAGTACCTCAGAGCAGCATGGCCGTCATTAAGCCGAGGGTTACATAGCAAAGATTGAACCTAATTTGGCCTTTGCAGCCTGTTGGCAAGACAGCACAAGACTCCTCGTGGCGAGCTTTGTATTTACATGACCTTCAATCAATCTTGGAGAAATGCAGGCAAGCTGTTGCTGGGTAAGCGCAATTGACGACATTGAATCCGTAGGAAATGGAGGCTGGGGTCGGAATCGAACCGGCGTTAACGGAGTTGCAGTCCGCTGCATGACCACTCTGCCACCCAGCCCTCGAAGGGGAGAGCATTCTAGCCATCTATGCCAATGATTGCCACTAACCTTGGGCTTTCTTTTGCTTTCGTTACATTCTTGCTTCCCTGATGCTGGCTGGAAGAAGAAAAAGGCGCGTACGCCTATTTATTGGGTTGTCTGAAAAAATATAATTCACAAAAGTTGATAAAGAAAAAGGAGCGAGTTTTGGCTGCGGATGAACAAAATCCAAAGGGGCATGAGGGTTTTTTACAACGTTTTGACGACATACCGTTACATCAATATTTAGGGTTAACCTTAGCTGAGGTAAAGTCTGATTATGGACGGTTGCGTCTTTTAAAAACACCAACTACACCAACCGGTATCGGTGGGAGTGTAAACGGTGGGGTGCTAGCCACTATGGTAGATATGGCCGCGATAGTGGCGATATTTAGCAGAGCTTTGCCAGGCACGGAACCTGCCGGTACAGCGGATCTTTCTATTACCTATTTGCGTCAAGCTCAAGGTGAGTGGGTAGATGCCATAGCAACGATAGTTAAGCGTGGGCGCCAGCTGAGCACCGTGGACGTTAGCATCGTGAACGATCAGGGTGTTTTGTGCTGTCGCGGCAGGGTTTTGTACGCCATGCATAGCTCCAAGTAGTTGGGTTGTTTACGGTCAGTTGAGATTGCTATCTGGCGGCTTTGGCGAGAAATTTATCTAAAGTGTTGGCAAAGGCTTGTATGTCTTTTTTGTCTAACGCCGATGGGCCGCCACTGATAAGGCCATTGTCTCGCAACTCTTCTGCCCGATTGCGCCGGGCCAAAAAGTCTTTCACGTTTTCTTTGGTATATAGAGTGCCTCGAGGATTTAAGGCTGTGCCGCCTTTTTCTACTACCTCTGCGGCTAATGGAATATCTGCTGTGATCACTAAATCACCTGCGGACATTTTTTGCACAATTGCATCATCTGCCACATCGAAGCCTTGGGGTACTTGGATTGCCGAGATGACCTCTGACGGCGGCGTTGCAATGTATTGATTGGCGACCAAAATAGTCTGGATAGAAAGCCTTGTTGCAGCTTTAAATAGTACTTGTTTAACCACGTTGGGGCAGGCGTCTGCATCGACCCAGATCATCATATTATTTTGCTCTCGCCCGAGCCAAAGCAGCAAATCTGCATAAAGGCAGTCCTATTAGCGTTGTATTTTGCGGTAATTATTGTCGTCAATATTAAGGTCAATGAATTCAGTATTTGTTGTGTCTATTGGTCACAAGCATTAAACATCAGCTGGCTAATAACGCCAAGGGTTAGCTTTGCACACACTTTAAGCCACCCAGAGCAGTTACAATTGCTTCATCGTTTTTAAGGGTTAACTACGCCATGAGCGAACCTACATTCACAGGATTAGCTAAAGATCTGCTGATCTTTTTTGGCACCGTTTCAGCATTTGTCCTGGGGTTTTTGGCTGTCAGCTATTTTCTGCCACCGGTGAGGAACGCAGGTTTGTTTACCGTAGGGCTGTTAGCCTACATGTATGCTTTTTCGAGGTTTGTAAGGTGGCTTTTGAATAAGCAACGTGATGCCTAATGCTGGGCACTAGCGCATACTAGTACCCGTGTTGTGGTGCCATTTTAGCTGGCATCTACTGGCTTGGGTTTACGCTTAGATGGTTTTCTCTTCGCGCCATCGTCGGGTCTAGATCCTGCTGAATTAGCTTTGTTCTTAGCTTTCGGCGCCCGCTTTTTCTCAGATTTGAAATCGTCCCCTTGCGGCCCTTTCCTTCTGGGTTTGGATTCTGAGCGAGGTTGCCGCCCATCTTTTGCAGGGCCTCGTGGCGCTTCACCGTCTCGACTAATTCTCAGTTGCTGGCCACATACCCATACTTTACGCAGATCGGTAAAAACGTCTTTAGGCATGCCTAAGGGGAGTTCCACCATGCTGAAGTTATCGTTAATAGATATTTGTCCAATATTTCTGGCGTCTAGGCCTGCTTCATTAGCAATAGCTCCGACTATATTACTTGGTTCTACACCGTGCTCGCGTCCAACTTCAATGCGAAACAATTCAAGATCCATGTTTCTGCTACCGCCAGAGTTTCGCTCTGGCCGATTACCTCTTTCGCCTCGCTCTGCACGAGGGGGGCGTTCACGCTGCCGTCCGCGGCTGTTTCGTGGCTCAAGTGAGTCTCTTTTGTCATGTCGAGGTTTGTTCGGCTGCTTCTTTTCCGGCGCCATCAGCAGCGATTGTCCGCCTTGGGCGATATTCGCCATAGCAGCTGCGATATCCATAGCCGAGGCTTCGGTTTCGCCTTGGTATTCTTCGATGATGCCGCGCATGAATGCAAGGTGGCCACTAGCGATAGTTTCAGTGATTTTTTGTTTGAAATCTGCGATACGCTTCTTGTTCACAATTTCTGTGCTGGGTAATTCCAGTTCAGTTATTTTTTTGCGTGTTGCTCGCTCGATAGCACCCAGCATCCTTCGCTCACGAGGCGCTACAAACAAAATTGCATCACCGCTTCTTCCGGCGCGACCGGTACGCCCAATTCGGTGAATATATGCTTCGGTATCGTAAGGGATATCGTAGTTGATAACGTGGCTTATGCGTTCAACGTCAAGGCCTCGCGCAGCTACATCGGTGGCTACTAAGATATCTAGCCCGCCAGATTTAAGGCGGGCAACCATTTGCTCACGTGATTTTTGCGCCATGTCGCCGTTCATAGCCGCGGCAGCGTGGCCTCGAGCTTCCAATTGCTCTGCAAGCTCTGTAGTGGCCATCTTGGTGCGCACGAAAATCAAAACGCCATCAAAGTCTTCTACCTCTAAAATACGGGTCAGCGCATCTAGCTTGCGTAAACCGCTTACCAACCAATAACGCTGGCGTATAGTTTCAGCGGTAGCTGTTTTGGCTTTGATGGAAACTTCTTGAGGGTCATTTAAATGACGTCGGGCAATACGCTGAATTTCCTTAGGCATTGTCGCCGAGAACAAGGCCATTTGACGTTCGGGTGGCGTTTGCTCGAGGATCCACTCCACTTCGTCGACGAATCCCATGCGCAACATTTCGTCGGCTTCGTCTAAGACTAAGGCTTGTAGCCCGTTCAATTTCAACGTTCCCTTACGCATGTGATCCATAACCCGTCCAGGAGTACCCACTACAACCTGTACGCCACGCTTGAGTTGACGAATTTGGCCTGAGTAATCTTGGCCACCATAAATAGCCAATACGTTGAATCCTGGGATGTGTTTAGCGTAGCGTTTGAAAGCTTCAGCGACCTGTACAGCAAGCTCTCTGGTCGGCGCCAGTGCCATTACCTGTACGCTTCGATCGTTCATGTCCAAGCGAGACAGTAGGGGCAGGGCGAAGGCAGCGGTTTTACCGGTGCCGGTGGGCGCATGGCCCAAAATATCGAGCCCCTGCAGCAAATGGGGAATCGCCTCTGCTTGAATTGGTGAGGGTGTTTGGTAACCCACTTCATCCAGCCCCTGCAGTAATTCATTACTAAGGTTTAGGTCTCGAAACGTTACCGAGGGAGCATTAGAATCCGACATGAAGTGTCCTGAAAGGGAGTAAGAGGGGCTGGCCCGAGCCCGAAGAGCGCGCATCATACATGAACTAACGCTGTGATAGGCTTTTTTTCGCTATTAAGCGAGAGTAATCTTCGCCAAATTGGTGAGAAAGTGCCGAGAAAAGCCGGTGTCCGGAGGTTCCCCAATGCAAAGTGCGGATTTGCAGGTAAAATCCCTGCAAAGTGCCGCTCGGAAAGGCTTGCGCGAGTGGTTCGCGCAGTATGTTAGTGCAGTGCTGGCCTGAGAAGCCTAAACCTCGATTTTTGGATCAAAAGTACGAGCGACAGGAGGGCCTGCTAAAAATCCGCCAATTGCGTCCATCAATCCAGTTTCCATCCTCCAGCCCATATATGCGCCTTGGTGCTCGGCTGTTTCCCACTGCTCAACAAGAAAAACGCTTCCGCTGCCTTGTTCCACATAGGTTTCTACTTTTTCGCAACCTGCATAAGCTCTCGTGTCCACTAATGCTTCTTTCATGACCGCTAAAAACTCATCCAATGTTTCGGTTTTTGCCGGTAGTTCAAGGGTGACTAATACGCTCATAAGGCTCTCTTCTAGTTGTAATAATTAGCAGATCATATCTGACCTATGCGAGGAAAAACAAATACAAGGAGGCTGATTCAATTTGTGGGTTTGTGAATGCGGGCGGCTAGCTACCTTTTACAAACGAGGTTTGAGATAGGCTATCTCATGGTTGCCGAGGCTGCTTGCTATAGGGCAAGGCGGTTCGTGAGGGCATTTTTTTTAGTTGTCTCAAAGGCGTTATACACTTGTCGAAATGAATGTTCCACGAAATATAAATTATTAAAAACAATAACTTAAAGGGTCAATATAAATTTACCTGAAACATCATTCGACTCCATCTTACGGTGGGCTTCCGCGCCATCTTTTAATTCATAGACGCTATCTATCGACGGATCAAAGTCGCCATTGCAGTATTTTTCCCACACCAGAGCGAATTCTTCATAACGGTAGGGGTCGGAGCCTAAAACTTGGATGCCCATGTGAAACAAATGACCAAGCGAAGGTATTACTGCTTCATCGCCTGAGGTGTTGCCGCAGTTTACGAGCCGCCCTCGGGGTCCTAAAGCAAATAGTGATTGTGCCCATAGTGCGGCACCGACATGGTCAAAAACCATATTCACACCGCGGCCGTTCGTTTGCTCTCTGCTCCATTGAGCAACGTCGGTTGTCCGGTTGATGATTGCGGCTTGAGCGCCCGCTAGCACCGCACGTTGACACTTCTCCGTGCTGCTTGCCGTTGCGTAAACTGTTGCGCCAGCCGCTCGCGCTAGTTGAATGGCAGCTAAAGAAACACCGCTGGCGCCAGCGTGTACCAGTAGAGTTTCTCCCGCTTGCAGATGGCCTACGTCAAATAGTGCATGGTGGGCGGTCATCCAAGCCGTAGGGAACGCCGCTGCGTGGGTGTACGGCATATCTGTTGGTATGAGGTGGATGTGGCTTGCTGGGGCAACGCACAATTCTGCATAACCGCCATCGCGAGTAGCCCCAATAACGTCGAGGTCACCGTATAAATCTCCATTGCCGTGGAGGTTGGAAGAGGTCGGTACCTCTGACATGGATGGGTCAACTACGACCCGAGAGCCGAGTTGAATATCTAACCCTCTTGCTTGGGCTATATTTTTTGCTGCGTCACCAAATGCCACAATTTCGCCTGCTATATCCATACCCGGGATGTTGGGCAAAGAGAAGTTGGGGAGGGTAAACCAGCCGTTACGTTGCGCTACATCGACTCGATTTACACCGGTTGCGTGGGTCCGGATGAGGACATCGCTCGTACCGAATATTGGGTCCGCTACCTCATTGAGAGTTAGCACGCTGGGGTCGCCATGCTTGGAGTAGGATAGGGCTTGCATATGGATCTCTTGTATATGGGTTTTGTTGTTATGCGTGAATATTTGTACCAATAATTCAATTAAAACAAAAGGTTATAACTTATATGTGAAGTGCAATATTCAATATGTTTATCAGCGTTTCATGGCAATCTTGGTTGCATATGATACCTGTCGACACCGTACGGTGCCTGTATAACTCGACTAAATAGTTCGATAAAACATCGCTGGAATACCAAGTGTCATCGAAATTTGTCCGGACAAAGTGTTCGCAGGATCTGGTAGTTGTCGCAAGATGCTATGAGCTGTTGGCCAACTCGATGTTGAGATCTATGGGCTCTAAGTTGTCCGTTTGGCGAATCTTTTGCGGAGTGCTTCTAAGCAATGCTGTTGGTAAGGTATATCCTGAAATCCTCCAGCAAAGACTATTGCAGCAAAATCTGCATAGTTTTTCCAAAGTATCGTGTACTTCGATACTTCAAAATGGCATTGTGCTCGTGGAATTTCGTCTCATTGCTTATGCTTCGATTTTGCCCGTTTGTTTGGGTTTTAGTCGACTTTGAGTCGCCACGCGGGTGCTCGTCATTTTACGGCAGTGGCATTTTAGGTTTTGGGTTAACTTGTGATTTTGAGGATTAGATGGCAGATCAAATTGAATTTATAGATGGCTTTTTTGCCAAGGCACCCCGCGCTAATGCACCGGATTTTGTTAAGGCGAATATCAGTATTAAGCGTGAAGAAATGATCCGTTGGTTATCCGCGAAAGAGGACGAATGGGTCAATATTGATGTGAAAGAAGCGCGGTCAGGTAAGTGGTATGCCTCGGTAGATAATTGGAAGCCGAATTCAGCTGCAGGAGGCAATCCTCAAAATGCCGGTCCTAGCCCTGCAGGTGACAGCTCTTTCAGCGATGGCTCACCGATGCCAGCGCCGCCTCCGCCAATTACCAACTTTGATGACATGGATGACGACATTCCGTTCTAGAGCCTTGGGTACTCACTGTCAGGTGAGTTCAATTGCTGTTGGAATATAAACGCCACCTGCGCTGAACAGCACAAAGTTCTACCTTGAAGCGGGCAAGATCTCTTCGGCAGCCCTAAAAACGGCCCAAAGAATGTACTAAGACCGCGCGCGTTATAACCCTAGTACCAATTTTGCCATGATATTTCGCTGCACTTCATTGCTGCCGCCTGCAATTGAGGATGCGCGTAAATTGAAGTATTGAGAAAATGTAGCTAGTCCGGCCTCAGGCCCTATAGCTAAATCATTATTCCCAACGGTACGCGCCTCGGGTTGGTGGACTGCTGCGTGGTAGCCCATTACCTGGGTGGCTAACTCGGTAATGTATTGGCCTAGATCCGCGCCCAAGGTTTTCATGATGGAAGATTCCGGTCCCGGGTTTTGCCCCTTGGACAGCGCTGCCATTATGCGAAACTCTGTAAACTGAATGGCTTCAAGCTTCACCTCTACCTCGTCTAATATGCGCGCAAACTCAGGATCTGCGGCAAGGTTTGATCCGTCCACAGGTGTTTGTTCGGCTAAATTGCGCAGCCTCTTTAAGGCAATTTTGCGGCTCGCCGTACCGCCACCACCGCGCTCAAACTCCAAAAGATACTTGGCGACAGACCAGCCTTTATGCTCCTCACCGACAATATTCGATTTAGCAACACGGACATTTTCAAAAAACACCTGGTTCACCTCATGGGTCCCCGAGGCAAATAGAATGGGCTCAACTTTTATGCCTGGGCTGTCCATATCTAATAACAAGAAAGTGATGCCATCTTGTGGTTTGCCGCTGTCATTAGTTCTTACGAGCAGAAACATGCGATTGGCGTAGTGGGCGTGTGAGGTCCATATCTTGCTGCCATTAAGAATTAAATCGTCTCCGTCACTAGTGGCTTTGAGCTTTAGGCTGGCGAGGTCTGACCCAGACCCTGGTTCTGAATAACCTTGGCAATAATAGTCTTCACCGGAGAGAATTCTTGGCAATAGCTCCTGCTTTTGAGCGTCGCTACCACAGCCTATAAGCATTGGTCCGCACATGCCCACACTCATGGGTGCTAAGTTAGGGGCATCGGCCTTAGCGGTTTCAATTGACCAAATGTAGCGTTGCATTAAATCCCAGCCTGTACCGCCATACTCTTTAGGCCACGCTGGAGCTACCCAGCCTTTTTTGTGCAAAATTCTATGCCAGGCGATATTGTGTTCGTAGTCGAGAAAAATACCCGGGCACAAACGTTGGGCCGCGCGTAAATCTTCGGTTAACGACTCGTCCAAGAATGTGCGTACTTCTTCGCGAAATCTCTCGTGTTCAGGGCTGAAGCTAATGTTCATTATTATTCTTCCTACAATATTGTCTTTGCGTGCCCCGGCCTGCTATTGACCTAGCTCCGCCTTTACTCGTGGCACAACTTGTGTGAATAGGCGCTCTAAGCTAGCCGACATATCATCTGCTCGCATACCTGGTGGCACTGCCATGGAGACAATGTCGGTTATGCCAAAGTCAGTGATGAATTTTTTCAGTTCTGCAACGCAATGGTCTACGTCTCCTACTATCCAAGTTTGTGGCACTTGTTCGCCTTTCTCGCCAAACCCTTCGCCGCTCTCCTTAAAGAATTGACGGTAGAGTTCCATGCGGTAGCGTTCTGATTGACGCACGGGTAGCCAATCTTTGCCTTGGTCGTCGGTGACTAAGATACTGCGAATAATGCCAACCCTATAATCGCTTGGATCACGTTGGTCGCTTTTTAAAGCATCTACCCAAGGGTCAAATGAGCGTTTTTTCAACCCTTGAGGTAAGAAGTTGGTGTTGTAATGTGCGGCGCGCGCTGCGCCAGCTTCTGACATAGCTGCAAGCCACAAGGGTGGACCGCCATCTTGGACGTAGCCCGGTGCTATCTTTACATCTTCAAATTGATAACGCTTACCGCGGTAGCTGAAACGTTCACCGCTGAAACAGTGTTGCAAGACTTCTATACCCTCGTTCATTAGCGACAACCTGCGCGATACCGGAAAGCCAAAGCCTCTGAATTCATGTGGTGCGTAGCCCATGCCTAGGCCAATTTCCACGCGGCCACCGGACAAGTTATCCAGTACCGCTAGATCTTCGGCAAGGCGAATAGGGTGATTGAATGGCATCAGGCAAATATTGGTGCCGAAGCAGACGTTCTTGGTCACTGCCGACATTGCTCCAGCCACTGGAATCCAACTGGGCAAGTAGCCGTCTTCAACAAAATGGTGCTCGGTGAACCAAACCAGATCCGCGCCGATTTTGTCCAGCCATTGCACTTGGCTCATGATCTCGTGATAAAGATACTGGTGGCTGACACCGGAATCTGGGGGGTTACGAAAGTCATAGCAAACCCCAATCCTTAGATTTTTCTTTTGGCCTGTATTTGTACCAACATTTGACATGAGTTCTCCCTTAAACCTCTCTAAGACCTCTCTAAGCAAAAGGGTCCGCTTGGCTCAAGACTATAAGACTTGCTACTGTTCGTGAAGTACTCCAAACGTCATACTTAGGAGCGTTGCAGTAATGTTTGCAGTGGGCCATTGATAACGTCATTTATGGCTGCTTGTTGATGCGGATAAAGGTTTTGATTGGCAACAAACTCAGTGCCGGCATAGGGGTCTTTAACACCGCTACTGATACCGGCAAGCGTATCTATGACCGCGATACCACATAGCGGCACGTAGAAGTCTGAATAGCCGCCTTCATGATTGGCGACCACTCTGCCATTACATAGCTCATCCGCCGCCTGCATAATTTTCTGTGTCATCGTCCGAAAATGGTTTGCGACTAACAGCATGTGACTTAACGGGTCGAAATAGCAGGCATCGTATCCGCAGGCGATAACAATTAGGTCGGGTTTAAACGCATGTAAGGCAGGTAGTACAACGTTATCTAATGCAGCTAGGTAGGCGCCGCCGCCAGAACCTGCAGGCAGTGGAATATTGATGTTATGTCCGTGCCCGCCATCTTCACCTTGCTCCGTAACCTTGCCCAAATTTACTGGGTAGAGCATTTCTTGGTGGATAGACAGCGTCAGTACCTCAGCAGAATTATAAAAGGCTTGCTGGGTGCCGTTGCCGTGGTGCACGTCCCAATCCACGACTGCCACACGCTCAACTAACTTATCCGCTTGGGCCTGCATAACGGCCAGTCCAATATTATTAAAGATGCAAAACCCTCGACCTTTGTCACGTTCTGCATGATGGCCGGGTGGGCGGGTTAGAGCGTAAGCGTTTTCGATCTCGCCTTTGCAAACAGCAGCCACTGCTGCACAGGTGCCGCCCACGGCTAACTTTGCTATCTCGGCGGATCCTGAGCCAATCAACGCAGATTCACCTGCATCGCCGCCGCTGCCGTCGCTAAGTTGCTGGACCAAGTTTATGTATTGGGGCGTGTGAAAGCGTAACAGGGTGTCATCCCCAGCTATTTCATGATTCAGTGATTTTAACTGTGGGGTGACACCATAGGCGTCTAGTAAGTTTTTTAGCTTTCTTTTGGTTTCGGCGTTTTCTAGGTGGAGGCCGGGCTGGAAATTGCCTTTAGACGGTTGAACACCAATAGCTGAGCCATTGTCGTGCCACATGTAGCGTTCGTTCCAAATAAATCCCGTTGTCATAATTTGCTGTCCTTATGTAACGCAGTTGCGCTGCACTATCCGCGTTCGCCGCTAAAGTGAGCTGTAGTTTTTGCTAGGAAGGCTTTCGCCCCGTCTTGCATATTTTTTGGAATGAGCACCGCTTGGTGTTGCATTTCTAAATCTAGTTGATCGCTGAAAGTATTATGGATAGCGGCATCAACTGTTTGTCTTGTGCGAGTGACAGCGCTTGGAGATGAGCGTTTTAGCACATTGGCGATTTCGTTTACGCGTGGGTCTAGTCTGGATTCGTCAACGGCATCCCAAATCATACCCCACTGCAATGCTTGTTCTGCAGTGATTCTATCCCCTAGTAGGGTAATGCCAAGTGCTCTGGCGCGACCAACACGTTGGGGAATACTCCAGGTCGCCCCCATGTCTGGGACAATGCCTAGGTTAGGGCCAAAGGTCGCCACAAAAAATGCTGAATGGGCGGCTACGGTGATATCACAAGCTAAGGCTAGGCCAAATCCACCGCCTGCCGCTGGACCGTTAATGCGCGCAATGGTTGGCACTGGGCAATCTATAAGCGCACGCATGGCGGCGTTAAAGTCATCGCCTTGTTTGCTACTGTCTGAGTTTTCTGGCGCTGGGTCTTTTTCTTTAATTGGCTCTGCCACCTGCACTAAATCGGCGCCAGCACAAAACCCTCTGCCAGCGCCGGTTAAGATAACTACACGTATATCGGTATTAGATTCCACAACCGCTAAAGCCTCTGAGATACCCCGCATCAACTCATTAGTCATGGCGTTCATGGCTTCTGGTCGATTTAATGTAATGGTTGCTATGTCAGCGTTTAGGGTTAACTTTACGGTATCTGTCTTTAGCATGGTCTCTCTCCCTCTACGTTAGTATCTCTAGGTACGCACTTCTTATGTGGCGCCTTGCCCGCTCTGTTTTGTTCTCAGATTAAATGCGTGAGCCGCTCGGGTCATTAGAAATTCGTATTCCTACCAGAGTATTTCATTGTAATTTTGTAAGGTCCATGGGGCCGTGTTAACGCTACACAGTAAAATATGCAGATTTGGGTTCTGCAATGCCATGCGGGAAGCCTTCACGGAGCAAGGTTTGTAGTGGGGTGGTTTGGATGTTGGTAGGGAGGTTTGGTTAGACGCTAATTAGAAACTTGCGGCTAATCCAGTGAATAGGCTAAGGAGTAAGCCCGCAGCGATAGATACCAGCACGCTACCCCACAAAATTTCCAACTGCCAGTCAAACTGGTTGAAGGCCTTACTCACTCGAGGTACGGAAACCAAAATTGCCATCGACGAATACCACAGCGCATCCAATACACCGGCAAGAGAAGCCATCGACCATTGCAGCATTAGGCTTTGCTCAGGGTTAAGGAATTGACTGAATACTGCAAAAAAGAACAAGGCAACCTTTGGGTTGAAAAACACTATGAGAAAACCTTTAGATGCGTGAGACAAGAGACTAGGTTTTGCTGTAGCTGTAGTGTTGTCTAACGGTATATCCATGGTCTGCTTGTGCCGGCTTCGCCAGCCGCCGACGAACATTTTCCCACCGAGGTAAAGTAGCAACATGCAGCCGGTGAACTGCAATACTTGAAATGCGTAGGTGGATGCGAAGAGTAACGAGCTGATGCCAGTACTCACTAGCAAGGCGTAAAAGCCGATACCGATGCCATGGGTTAGACTCTGAACCAGTCCGGGCAAGCGCCCATATTTGGTCGCGGTACTGATAACCAATGCAAGGCTGGCACCTGGCGTGGCAGCGCCGGCAAGCAGGGTGATTGAAAGTAATGCCCACTGAGTTGCGGTCATGAAGCAAAGGATCCTTTGTGAGAAGGTTTTTAGTGATGCCAGGTTTTATCTAGTCAAGAAAAGGTTTCTGCGAGAGCACGCATAGCCGTCCTAATGATACATTTTAAGCGGCGCTCGATCAAAGCGCCCTGTTAAAGTTGTTAGAAAGGGTGGGGCGAGCTCAAATGGTCAGCGACTGTGCTGTACTATTATTCGTCCCACCCAACCATTTTTCTCTGATTTACATTAAGTACCGGTATCGGTGGAAGCTTGAATGCGTTTTTGCCAGCCGCAGCTATATCTGGGAATTCGTCGGCGTTGATAAATCGGTCACTCCAATTGGTGGTAGAAGTGAGGTTTTGTACTGCTTCTTTGCGCATGGCAATTACGTCAGCATTAGACTTAGATTTTGGCATCATACAAATAAGGCTTGCTGCACGAAACAACTGTTGGTCACCAGTAGGGGTTTCTAGTCCTGGGCTGCTGCAATGAATAGTTCTTGAGTCCCATAGCATAAGGTCGCCAGCTTGCATGTGACAAATAATCGGCTGCGAATCTGCTAGTAACGGATCATCGTTGGGGAATCTGAAGTGATCTATTTTGGGGTGGATGCGACTAAGTCGTTCAGCATAGCGTTCTGGGATTTGCGCAAAACGCTTGTGGCTGCCGGGAACCATTACATTACCCCCTGTTGCGGGCGAAGATGGCAGAAGATTAACCAAGCCTTGTACACAGTGTTTACCCGGCCGCCCAATAGGGTGTTGGTCAATATGCATCCAACTGGGGCCGTTATTGGTCCTCCAATTTTCGTTGTAGGTCCATGGTCGCCACAGTGCCACGCCGTCAAAACTGACCAGTAGATCCTCATCGTCCCAAACCGCTGCAAAAGCCTCTTTGACCGCAGGGATGTCACGGATATACCACTGTGCTGCACTGTGGCCAATGCCGTGGCCCGGCAAAATGCCGCCATGTACCGCAGTAGGCCAACGATCGTTGTCCCAAGTGTCGCGGTCATTTCTATCAATACCAGTGTCTAAACCTTCTAAGTAATCCCATATCAGGTTCAAGGCTTTTGTACTTTCTTGATCACTTAACGCATTAGCGATCACCACGTAGCCGTGCTCCTCCAAATAACTAACACTCTCTGGATCGCCTGCCTTAAAGCGTGGTACGTACTCGTATTTGATATTGATATTGTCTGACATTATTCCTCCAATACTGAAACAAAATGCGTTCGCGAATCAAAACTACATTATTGGGGCGAGTGGTTAAAGTTGATTTTTCCGCATATCGCGCGAGACTCTTTTCCAAGAGGTATTTGAGCCTGCCTATACTCAGTCATGGATAGGAGGCCAGCATGTTTGGAGGTGTTTACCTAGTGCTCAAGGCTGCTAAAGGTCTTTAATTGCCTTTTTGTTGCGCAAAAAGAATAACGGTAGCATAAAGATCGGCCAAAGCTTTTCATAGTGATTAGGCATCAGGCGTTGAGACAGGTCGATCAGTTTGGCATCTAAGCCGACAAAGATACGCGCTTTCTTCTTCTTTACTCCTTTTAGAATAATCTCAGCTGCACGACTGGGGTGCATGCCATGTGTCTTAAACATGTCACCCATTTCCTCCCTTGTCTTATCACCTAGGCCCAAGGAAGATCCGGGTCCAGTTGTATCGTCTTCGTTGAACTTAGCGGTCGACAAAATGTTGGTGCCAATGTGTCCAGGGTGCACACAATGCACTTGAACAGACGTACCTTTCTGCTCTTTTACAAGGCTCTCAGTGAAACCCCTGACCGCATATTTTGTTGCGTGGTAAACACTTTGTTTTGCCACCGCGACCATTCCGAAAATAGACGAAGTATTAACAATGGCCGCTTCTGGACGGTCTTTTAGATATGGCATAAACGCGCGGGTCATATTCACTACGCCATGAAGGTTAATGTCCATTACCGAATCCCATTGCTCTTCAGCGAGGTTTTCAAAGGTTGAGTCAAAGGTGACGCCAGCATTGTTAAAGACAAGGTCGACTTTGCCGTGTTGAGCGATCACTTTTTCAGGCAACGCTTTGATCGCATCTTTATCAGCCACATCAAGGATATGGCTAGAGACAGCGACATTATATTTGTGGAGCAGTGTCTTAGTTTCTGCAAGAGACTCATCATTCACATCGCAAATCACGACATCGCCTCCGGCTTTAGCAATGAGTATAGCTAAGTAGCGCCCCATGCCTGACCCTGCGCCAGTAATAACTGCTACTTTTTGTGCAAAACTTTGCATATGAAATTCTCCTAAATTTGCATGGGTGGTGCTGACCTAAAATGCGTGCCGAAGTGTGCGGCCGATAGTGCTAGGGATTAGCACCCACAGTCAGAGCGCGGTTTTCTGAAAGGACCCATTCGGACATCGATCCATCGTATACGCTAACGCTTTCTTGACCAAGTAATTTGCAGGCGAAGGCGTTTAAGGTCGCTGCAATGCCGCCACCGCAATAGACGATAACGTCATCTGCGCTGAGCATGCCTTGGCTTTCTAGCACGGTCTTAAGCGCCTCTGGTGCAAGGAAGAATTCGTTGTCCAGCACTTCGGTGAAGGGGAGTGAAAGGCTGCCCGGAATATGTCCGCGCCTTTTGTAGAAGAAATCTCCAGTGCCTTCATAGAGCGGCGTGGTGAGTGCGTTAATGGTACAAGTGTTTTGGGTCAGGCCGTCTTCAACGCCTTGGGTATTAGTAAATATTTGCGTTTTAGGCCTCCCAGCGAACTCAGTTTTAGCGAATTCATGATGCCCTGATTCGCAGGGTAAACCGGCATTTTTCCATGCGCGAATATTGCCGTTCAAGATCTTGACGCTAGTATGCCCAGCATAGTGTAGGCACCACCAAGCACGAGTTGCCCACATCATGTGACCGGACGAATACAAAATGACTTGATCTTCTGGGCCAATGCCACTCGCTCCAATGGCTTGGCTGAGCGTGGCAACGGACGGCAGTGTGTGATTTAGGTCTGAATCTGTATCAGACCAATCGTTGAGGAGGTCTATAAATCCTGCACCTTGGATATGCTCTTCTAAGTAGGCGTTAATGCCGGATTCGGCTTTATGTGCGCCGTCTACTTGATGCAAGAGAACACTTGTGTCAAATACCTTTACGTTGTCATTGACAAGGATCTTGTCGAGTTCTTCAGCGTCTATTAGGTATTCTGGGTGCGCATAGTTCATGTCTGGTACCTTTTCGGGATTTGCAAAACTTTTGCCCAATTACGAGGTCTTTGCAAGGGCCGATTTCTAGACTGGATTAAGGCTGGTAAATTTGCTCTAGTTGTATTTTGCTCCCGCGACTTTCACGTGGGTTAGATTTAAAGAGCACAATTGGGAGAAGGAACTTGATTAAGCCAGTTTGTTTAGTAATAGGTGCCGGTGCAGGAATTGGTGGCAACGTGGCAAAACGATTCGCGCAAGAGGGCTATCACACTGTGTTGTGTCGGCGCAGTGATGAAGGTGGTCTGAAGAAAATGGTGGCTGAGATTGAGGCTGGCGGTGGTTCTGCATCTGGCTATTTGCTCAATGCTGTAGAGCCTGATGCGCTTGAGGAAAGAATTGCTGACGTTGAAGCGAATATCGGTCCTATTGATGCAGTGGTATTTAACCTGGGTGCACAAATTGGTGACCGGTCATTGGCTAACACAAGTTATAAGGCTTTTGAGATTGGTTGGCGGATGGCAACGTTTGCGTTGTTCAGGATGGCCTCAGTGGTTACACCATTTATGCAAGAAAGAGGGCGCGGCACCATTCTAGTGACATCAGCTACATCTGCCGTACGCGGTAATGCAGGCCAGCATTCCCATGCAGCGGCTATGGGTGGGCGGCGGATGCTGTGCCAGTCGCTAAATGCTGAATTTGCGCCCAAAGGGATTCACGTGGCGCATATCGTTATTGACGGCGCCGTGGATGCGCCCGACACCTTGGGTAAAATGTTGGGTGAGGAAAAATTTCAGGCCCTTCGTGAAGCAAAGGGCATGGAGCATGATGGCTTAATGTTGCCTGAGCGTATTGCTGACACTTATTACCATATTCATCAACAACATAGATCAGTGTGGACCCATGAGATGGATTTACGCTCCTTCTCTGACCGCGCTTGGTGGAATCACTAGGCTCGGTGCTACGGGTTTATCTCGAATGCCGAGGGAGTACTAGGTTTGTAAGGGCAGTTCACTGCCCTTAAGCTTAGAAAGGAAAGTTTCCTTATTGGAGTGCTAACTAATTGATGTGAATCGATAGCCTATGCCGCGTACGGTTTGTAATGTTGTATCAACGCCGTGTGGCTTTAGTATTTTTCTGAGTCGGAGCATATGAACGTCGACCGTGCGTTCTTCGACATAGATTTGGCGACCCCAAACTCGATCCAATAGCTGGCTGCGCTCAAATGCTCGGTCAGGGTTGCGCATTAGCACTTCTAGTAATTTATATTCTGTTGGGCTGATTTGAATTTCTTTGCCGTGCACTGTCATTCTATAGCTGTTCAGGTCCAAGCAGATGCCGCTGGCTTCAACAAGATTATTTTGCGGTCTGCCGCTTCTTCTTAAAAGCGCCTTAACTCGCGCTAAAAGCTCTCGTGGGGAAAATGGTTTAGTGATGTAGTCGTCAATTCCACCAGCGAAACTTTTTAGCTTATCGGTTTCTTCGCCTCGAGCGGTGAGCATTACCAAAGGTGTTTGAGTGGTAAGTTCTTCACGGCGCAGTCGTTTGGCTAGTTCAACGCCATCCATGCCGGGTAACATCCAATCCACTAAGATCAAATCAGGCACTCGACTGTCTAATTTTTGTAATGCAACTTCAGCCGTGTCGGCTTCAATGACATTGTAGCCTTCGCGAGTGAGAGTAAATACAAGGAGCTCTCTGATTTCCGGATCATCTTCGACTACTAATATTGAAGTTGCCATTGTCTGTCTCTTCTTATTGGTTTTGCGAGCTGTGAAGATTAAATACCCTGTTTATGACAAAACGGTGAAAATAATGACGTTTAGCGCTTGCTGTTAGAATGTTCTAAGCAAAAGCCTTCATGCTTAGAACAGACTTACTATGCGATTGTGCTTCGGCGTTGTCCAATACTTACCGCTGGCCTCCTCAGCACAGGGGCAGGGTTTGTAATCTGGGTAAGCTAGCATCGATTGCAACCTATCCTGCCGCACTGGGCTCTTCTTATTTGCAAGAGCTATCAGAGTTGTTAAACAAACGGTGAAAGCGCATGCGCAAAGTGGATCAGTAGATATATAAAAAGCCGGCTAGTGCGCCGGCTTTTGGAGTTTCTTAGCCAAGCTCTTATCTTGGATTACAGCCCTAAAACACCTTTGGCAATAACATTGCGCTGAATCTCGTTAGAGCCGCCATAGATTGAGGCAGCCCGTCCGAAATTCATATCGGATACCGCACTCTCAGCATATTTTGGTCCAATTGGTGGTTCGTTGATTTCGCCCCTGATTAGGGCAACATCAAAGGGTAGGGCGTAATAAGCCACAGCTTCCACCGTTAGCTCCTGCAATGCTTGTTGAATTTCAGTGCCGATGATTTTTAGCATTGATGCGGAGTCGCCTGGCGCGCCGGTCGCTTCCATATGCGCTATCACTCTCGCCTCTACTGCTTCTAATGAGTTCAGTCTTACATCGATTTCATTCAATGTGTTCATGAATTCTTGAGAGTCGGCCAACTTGCGACCGTCATTGTCATGTTCAACTGCGGCCATTTCCTTTAGTGCTGCGATCTTGCGCTTAGAACCAGCGACTCCTGCAATGCCTGTTCGTTCGTGCCCAAGCAAAAACTTTGCGTAGGTCCATCCAGAATTTTCCTCGCCCACTCGATTGCTCACTGGCACCCTGACATCAGTGAAATAGACTTCATTGAGGTGATGCATGCCGTCTATGGAGACAATGGGTTTGACCTCTAATCCCGGGGTACTCATGTCAATAAGAAGAAAACTAATACCTTGCTGAGCTTTGCCTTTGGTTTCTGTGCGCACCAAGGCGAAGATCCAATCAGCCTTGTGAGCATTGGTTGTCCAGATCTTTTGCCCGTTTACAACGTACTCGTCGCCATCCCGGACTGCAGAAGTCTTTAATGATGCAAGGTCTGAACCGCTGCCGGGTTCAGAATAACCTTGGCACCACCAAGTGCTGCCATCCAATATGCTTGGCAGGTGCTGGTCTTTCTGTGCCTGAGTGCCGTAGGTGTAGATGACAGGTCCAACCATGCCAATACCAAACGGCATAACCATGGGCGCGCCAGCGAATGCTGTAGCTTGGGAAAATATATGTTTTTGTCGCGTTGACCAGTCGCAGCCACCGTATTCACTAGGCCAGTCTGGAGCGATCCAGCCTTTATCAAAAAGTGCCTTGTGCCAACGTGTGCCTTCCTCGCGGCTGATGCCAAAGCCTAGTGATGCAGAATTAACGAGATCTGGTGTTAGATTTGCAGCTAAGAACTCATTCACTTCTTGTTCAAAAGCTGCGGTGTTGGTGGCTGTAGACACAGGAGTCTCCTATAGAGTTGGGGTAAGTGCTTTGTAGTTCATGAATTTAGGAAATTTGTAGGTAAATTGCCAGTGTGGAATGCCCTTCAAGGGTCAAATATTACGTTGGTTAAGCGATTTACTAGAAGTATCTGGGAACAGGCCTCTGCGTTGGGCACCTGTTCCCTTTTTTTATTGCAGCTTAGAGTAGTTCGCCGCCGCAGGCAGAAGCAGTGGTGCCATGTTCTTCAAATGCTTTTATGACATTTGCTCCAGTGCGCCAGCGATGTACTTCATCCGGACCATCGACCAATCTTTGACTGCGAATACCCGTATACCAGCGCGCTAGGGGGGTGTCATGGCTGTATCCGAGTGCGCCGTGAAGTTGCAGAGCAGTATCTACTACCTGATGCACCATGTGTGCGAGGAATACTTTGGCGATACCATTTTCCTGACGCAAATCCTCGCCGCGCTCTGCTTTGTAGGCGATGTGCAGTAGCATGAGTCGCGCCTTGTAAATCTCAGCCGCACAGTCAGCCAGCATCCAACGCACGCCCTGACGATCAGCTAAGCGCTTACCGAAGGTGTTTCGGCCCACTACATGTCCTGCGGCTAAATCCAATGCACGCTGGGCAATGGCGACGTTGTGCATACCATGACGCAGACGCCCATAAGCAAGTCGATGCTGACCCATAGAAAAACCTTTGCCGCGACCGCCTAAAATATTCTCACGCGGTACAACAAGGTTTTCGATTTTGATCTCTGAGTGGGACCCACCCAGTTTAAGCCCTAGATCACTATGCGGTTGCATGGTTTCGATATTGCGCAGAATCTCATAACCTGGGTTAGGTAATTCCACAATGAAAGTACTGTATTGCTCATGGCGAGGTGCGTCGGGGTCAGTCTTTGCCATGACAACGGCTATATCAGCAACTGAGGCTGATGAACTGAACCACTTCTCGCCGTTGAGTACCCAATTGTCGCCTTCTAATACTGCGCTGGTTTGCATGCCGGTTGCATCCGCGCCGGCGGCTTTCTCGGTCATGGAATAGCAAATACGCTTTTCGCCGTTGAGTAGCGGTTTAAGGAATTTTTCCTTTTGGAAATCTGTACCGTGCTCCAACAGAGTGAGCATGGTGGCGTCATCCGGTCCTTGGGTATTCATTGATAAAGCGCCAAGGTGACTTTCACCCAGTTCCATTTGCACCAAGGCGTTAGCCAGGGGTTTAAGTCCCATGCCGCCATGTTCCGTGGGTATGAATGGGCACCAGAGACCTTCCGCTCTGGCTTTTTGTCGCAGTTCAGCGAGTATCTCGTCAAAGTTCTCTGCGGTGCAGATTTCCTCGGCGGGTAAACAGACATTCTGCACAAAGGTCCGTACCTTTGCCCTTATTGCTTTGGTTTCTTCTGGTATTTCAAAATCGATCATAGTCCCACTCCTACAAATTGAACCTCTATTTATTAGTGATTATTGAGCGCGAGTCAATGGGATGTGTTTTCTGAGTGTCAGGTCAGGGGCGCGGTAGAACTCATAACTAGTGCAGTTGTACCCGGGTGGATACGCAAAAGGTGCCCGACTAAATGTCAGTAAATTTTTTGCGTAAATGTAATTCTGCAATAGGCCATTAGTGGGTTTTCCGTTAGGGTGCTGATTTTCTATCGGAACAAATCAATGGGTAACTCTATAGACAAAGAGTTTCTAAGTATTTTGGGAGATACCTCTGCGGCAGAATTTCTTCAGCATTACTGGCAAAAACAGCCACTGCTTATTCGAGATGCCTTACCTGACTATGAGTCGCCTGTAAGCGCTGATGAATTGGCTGGGTTGTCTTTAGAGCCAGAGGTTGAATCGCGGATTGTGGAGGAAAATGGTCGTGATGGGCCATGGTCAGTGAGACATGGTCCGTTTGAAGAGGACGATTATCAAACTATGCCCGAGCAGGATTGGACCTTGTTAGTCCAGGGTGCAGATTTGTGGGTGCCTGAGGTCAAAGAGCTGTTACAGCGTTTCGACTTTTTACCTGCTTGGCGATTAGACGACATAATGATCAGTTATGCCTGTGATGGTGGCAGTGTTGGGCCGCACTTTGATCAGTATGATGTTTTTCTTCTTCAGGTAGAGGGCCAGCGGTGCTGGCAGATAGGCGAGGAGTGCGGGACAAGTACACCGCTACGCGAAGGTACGGAATTACGAATTATTGAGGGCTTCAAACCCGTCCAGGAATGGGTACTCAACCCCGGGGACATGCTCTACCTGCCGCCCGGAGTAGGGCATTGGGGTGTTGCGGAAGGCGAGTGCTTAACCTTTTCGATAGGTTTTAGATCGCCAACGTTGGCGGATATGTTGGGTGATTTAGCCGTTGAAATGATTACCCAAGGTAATACTCAACACTATCGTGACCCAGAGCTTACCGTTGATATGGCATCTAGAGAAATCCATCCCGCTTTTATCGACCAGGCGAAAAAACAATTGTTCGATCTACTCAATGATGATGAGCTGATCGAAGATTGGTTCGCCCGGTTTATGACAGCGCCTAAATATCCAGAACTAGAAGAACAAACCGAAGAGCAACGTCACGCCAGCGTTCGTGGACGCAGATATTTCAATGGTGATGCGGTCGACTAAAATTTAGTCCAGCCCTTTAACTGGTGCTCCGTGAGATATGTTTCCAACACGCTCTACCGTTGAAGAAAAATTCAGGCCGTTGGTAGTTTAACGCTTAGACTATTGTGCCCCTACACTATATTTTATTTTGTCCTTGGGTGATTCCACATCTAACCAAATGTGGGTCAGAGTTAGTCCTGATCGCCTGAAATATCCAGACTATATGTAGCCAGACATTAAGTAGCCAGATTATAAGTCGCCGTATTATAAATAGTCATACTATAGGTGGCGCGGAGGAGCGTTAAGTGGATCAATTTGTCGCCGAGCGGTTTGCATCCTACCCATCTAGCGTACAACCCAAATTGGCGCATCTGCGCCGCCTTATTTTTGCTGTTGCCGCACAAGACGAGCGTATAGGTGAGTTAGAAGAAACGCTGAAGTGGGGTGTGCCTGCATATCTTACATCTGTGAGCAAAAGTGGCACAACTATTCGAATCGACTGGGAGGCGAAAGCGCCTAGTTATTGCGGCTTGTATGTGAACTGCAGGACATCACTAGTAGACACCTATAGGTCACTTTTTCCCCAGCTGAGCTTTTCTGGCAATCGAGCTGTCATTTTTAATGTTAGCGATGACCTTCCCGAAAATGAGTTGAAAGTCTGTATTCGACTCGCGCTAACCTATCACATTAGTAAACGCGGATAGCGCCGCCTCTATGTGAGTTATCACAGCTGGGCCACAGAAGACCATTAATCACCAGGAATCCTAGCTTGCCGCAAGTAAAACCAGTCCACGCAAAAGAAGTTCCCGCTGCAAAACAAAAAACCAATTATCCTGGTGCGTTTGCATCCATGGTCGAAGGGCGGTCCAAGTTAAAGCTGGGCGACTTTTTTAACCTTACGAATTTTGGCGTAAATATTACAAAACTCGCGCCTGGTGCTATTTCGGCACTTTTCCATAAGCACAGTAGATCTGACGAGTTAGTCTATATCCTTGAGGGTCAACCTACGCTATATCTAGGGGTGGAAAAATTCACATTGTCTCCAGACCAGTGTATTGGCTTTAAGGCAGGCGATGGGCAAGCGCATCAACTGGTCAATTCGACCACTGAAGAGGTAGTGTATATCGAAGTGGGCGGTCGAATACCGTTCGACGTAATCGAGTATCCACAAGATGATCTGCGCGCCGAACTCGATGATAGTGGGGTCACGATTTTTACACGTCAAGACGGTAGTCGTTATTAAACGGGGTAAGTTGAGGCTATGTTGTTGAAACAACGTTGCTAGATTGTGAGTGTCCTTGGACTATTTTTTAGCGAGCAAAATTTGAGTAAATGGGTATGAAGACAATAGGTATGATTGGCGGTATGAGCTGGGAGTCAACTGTGAGCTACTACCAAGCGTTAAATCGCGGCGTGAAGGAAGCTTTAGGTGGTTCACATTCGGCAAAGATATGGCTCTACAGTGTTGATTTTGACGAGATACAAACGTTACAGCATCAAGGCAAATGGCAACAGGCTGCGAAAATTTTAGCGGATGCGGCTGTGGGCATTGAAGCTGCTGGCGCGGATTTTTTACTGATTTGCGCCAACACTATGCATAAGGTTGCGGATGAGGTTCAGGCTGCAATCTCAATTCCGATATTACATGTTGCTGATTTGACTGCGGAAAAATTGCTTGCAGATGGTATTACCAAGGTTGGCTTGTTGGGCACGGAATTCACTATGGAGGAGAGTTTTTACAAAGATAGGATCCGCGAAAATTATGCTATTGATGTTGTTGTCCCCGATAAGTCCGACAGAAATACTGTACATAACATCATTTATTCCGAGCTCATTCTGGGCCAAATTAAAGATGACTCAAGGCAACGCTACCTAGAAGTGATTGATCAGTTGCATGATCAAGGCGCGCAAGCGGTAGTGCTCGGGTGCACGGAAATAGCCCTCCTAGTTCAGCAGCACCACACCAAAGTCCCCTTGTACGACACAACTGAAATTCATGCGGCACAGGCTGTGAAGCTTGCGCTGGCTGATTGCGTGAATTAGTTGCCCAACTTCACTTGGTCCTCGAAGGGAGAGTAGTACCCAACCCTACGCGCAGACGTTACTATCACGCCCATTTGTATGTAGTTAAAAAGGGAGTACCTCAATGCTTAGTGTAAATGCCTACTTTGAAGATCAGGTCATGTCTATTGCCTTTCAGGGCGAAAAATTGGCCACCACTGTTGGCGTAATGTCAGTGGGTGAGTTTACCTTTGGCACCAGTCAATATGAAAGAATGACCGTTATTGATGGCGCGTTAGAAGTGAAGTTACCCGGTCAGGCCAGCTTTCAAAGCTATACCAGTGGCGAGAAATTTGAGATAGCTGGGAATGCTAGCTTTGATGTCAAAGTGTTAAGACCAACTGCCTACCACTGTACTTACGAGTAGTTTATGCCGCAGCGTTAGGTGCTAAGCGATTGCGTAAATCGTGTTTTGTCAGAAGATATCTGGCAAAGTATTATTTGAGTAAAATTTTCTTGGGGCGGAGCATATGAAAAAATTAATTCTCGCAACTGTTGGCGGTATCGTGCTGCTGGGTACGATGTTTGTGCAGGCAGAAATCAAGCGCACAGCTACTGGTAAGCCTGACTTTTCCGGCGTGTACGACACCGGCACTTTAACGCCATTGCAGCGACCTGAGTTTCTTGGTGAAACAGAATATCTTTACCCATGGTTTGCCGATTTACTTAATTGGGCTGCTGGTCTTGCAATTGAGTGGGCGTCGGAGAGCGAGAGCGATCCCGATCGAGAGGCACCACCCGCTGGAGGTGATGGTGACAATACCGCTGGATCAGGTGGCGTTGGTGGGTATAACGCCTTTTGGATTGATCCGGGCAGCGAAGTATTTGAAATGGATGGCAAGGTTAGAACCTCGGTTATCTACGATCCACCAAATGGTCGACAGCCAGAAATGGTGCCTGAAGCTCAAGGCCGTCTTGGTGCTCTGTATCAGAGCTTCCTTTATGAGAATGACGGCAAAGCCTCATGGCTGGCCCATGACGGTCCCGGTCCCTTCGACGGTCCTGAGAGTTTAGCGCCCTCGGAGCGTTGTTTAATCAGCTTTGGTTCCACTGTGCCAACGATCTCTAGCCTATACAACAACTACAAGCGTATCGTGCAAACTGAAGACCATGTCATGATTTTGCAAGAGATGGTTCATGATGCTCGAATCATTCGCATTGACTCTGAACACTCGCCCGACGTTAACCGCAAGTGGTTGGGCGACTCAATAGGCTATTGGGAAGGGGATGTCTTAGTGGTTGAGACCAAGAATTTTAAGAATGTTAATGGTCTTCCAGGCGCAGATGAAAATTTGCATGTTGTAGAGCGCTTCAGCATGGCCGAGACGGGTAATTTGATATATGACTTCACCGTGGTGGACGATACCGCTTGGACTCAGCCTTGGAGCGGGAAGTATGTTTGGCAAGCCAGTGAGGGCAAGGTTTACGAGTACGCTTGTCATGAGGGTAATTATGCTATGGGCAACATTTTGCGCGGTGCACGATTGCTGGAGAGCGAGTGGCAGGAACCCACAGAGGAGCTATAAGCCTCTGGGATAAATTGCTAGGGCGGAATTTGCCCTAGCAGCTATATCTCGATTCGCGGTTACTGCTGCGGCAGGTACCATATGGGAGAAGTCCAGGCACGTTCTTGGATCATTACCTCTGCATCAGGGAATTCCTCACACCGCCCAGCTTTTTGACACAACTTCGCAGACCACCTTGGTGTAGCTGCCTGTTTTATTCGTGCGTACCAGAATGCCGGTGCCTTGGGGTTGAAGTCTTGATCCTCCCACACTTGGCATACGTCGCCGCCATTGTCTGCTTGCTGCCAAATTGTACTTTTCGATTCCTTAAATTCGCCATTGTCGTATTGACCTTTGATTATTTCAATTTGCTGCAGCGGCGTTTGATCTGCTTGAGCGTGCACCTTAAATGAAGGTAATCCTTGAGCTGTGTGGAAATCTCCCCCCATGCTCACCATAGCATTTTGATTGCCTTGTTCACTGCCGGAGCAGCTAAGGTTTTTGCCGTTAGTATTAGCAGTGAGTCGTACGCTAATTCTAGGTCCACTGGTTGCGTAAACTTCGCGGCGTTTTAAAGCCGCGAAAATACCTTCTCTGGTGTTTTCCTCAGCCCAAACCGCAACCAACCCGCCGGGGTTGAAGGTCCTGCGCGTCATGGTTCTATCCAGATCGCCTAAGCCAAACACTGCGCCTTGCCACGCCGCTTCATTAACGTGGCCAGGCGTGCCGGCATGATTATCCGTAGAACCAATAATGCCCATTTGAAGAGGGTTTAGCTTTGTTTCTCCAGATCTAGCGTAAGCGGCTAAGCCCCTTAGTAACAGGCTGCGCACGTAGGTACTGCGCATTTTTGTCCATTGTTCGTCAGTGAATTTGTCTTTGGCTTTGGGGCTTGAATGATCTGTGATGTAATTTTCAAAACTACAATCTCCGGATTCATCAGATTTGAGCGGCGACAAACATTCGCTGTTGCCTTTCTCCTGATGTATCTCCACCAAGCGTTCGTATTTACTGCGCAACTGCAATGTTCTGTCATCTTCGGTTTCTACGTCGAATGTGGTGCCGTCGCCCATGTTGGTATTATGCGGTATGGCCAAAACGTCGCACCCATCCTCCGGTCGGCATTGTTCATCTAACTTTTTCCATAAGTCGTTAAGTGTGGGATTTCTTATGTAGTCGATTGCGTCCTTGGTTACTTTGTCATTGGCGAAAATAATATTTCTATGCGAGTGACTAAAGGATTTGGTGTAGGACCATTCGTAGCCAATTTGTGCTGTGAATTGACAGGGTTCGTTGGCTGCATTGGCTTGGTCCTGTACGCGCTGCCACTGAGATTTTGTTGCTGCAGAGCACTTTGCTGGGTTTGCGATACATACTGGGGTTGCTTGTGGCGATTCAAGGGTAATGGTTGGAATGACGTAATCTACGAACAAGCTTGAGCCATTTTCCGTAGAACTGTCTGTTCGCAAACGTTCGCAGTAAGGATCGTCAAAGTTCTGCGGGTCTGTGCATATATGCATCAAGTCGAACCACTCGGCGTGATCTGTCACCGCTGCGAAATCTAATGGCCGTTCCAGTTGCGCAACGGAACCGTCTTGGAGCGTCATAGCTTGCCCGCGGGCAAAGGCAAAGGCCTCTGCGGGCGTCTTTAGTGTGCCAAAGGCATAGGCATCCAAGGAGTAGGCTGTGTGTACGTGGAGGTCACCCCAGTAAAGGTGCTTTTCGCCAGCCTTATAATAATCACAGGTGCCGACCGTAGAGGATGAATTAACGGCTGGTTTATTCTCCGCGTAGCTTGGGTTGATAAAGCACATGACCAATACCAGACATGTGGCAATCGAGGCGGCGGCCTTTTGCAATAGTGAATTTTTCATAGGACACCTTTTAACCGATGGTTTGCCGAAAATTGAATGATATACCGGCAGCGTTCAATCTCATGACAATCAAACTACTACGAATGTATGACCATCTACCAGCGTTAGGGTTATGTAGGTGCGCCAGTTTTAGGCTTGCAGCGCGTTATGTATAGGCTATGCTGCTCTGAGGAGGAGGGTAATATGAGCACACATCCAATGGACGAGATACCAGTGCGTCCGCTGAAATTTGACCTAGCAAATGATCAGGCTATCGATCCGTTGTGGAGTCACACCAATCCTGAATTTTCGATGTTTATCAATGCGCTGGGTATTCATGTTCCACATTTTGAGCGTTTTTTAGTTAAGACTATGCGTGCTTATCGCAAAGATATTGCTGATGAGAAACTGCTCTCCGAGGTTCAGGCTTTGATAGGACAGGAGTCTCATCATGCTTTCAATTTTGTGCAGTGGACTGCAAAAATGGGCGAGAGTTACCCAGAGCTTCCAGCATTAGATCAAGATGCACAGAATTACTTCGCCGCCGCTTTTGCTGACAAGGGGAAGAAATTTCACATAGGATTTACCGCGGGATACGAAACTTTTACATTCCTTGGCGGCATGATCATTCTTAATCGTTATGAAGAATTGATGCAGGAAGCCGATCCAACCATTCGTGCACTATGGGTTTGGCATCAGGTAGAAGAGGTAGAGCACGGTGGGGTAGCTTTTGATTTTTTCAGGGCCAATTACCCTAATGCAGAGATTTACCGACGTTTCATGATCGTTTATGCCTTTCTGCATATCTGTTGGGAGACCTTTAAAGCCTATCGAATAATGGTTCGCGGTGAGTCTCGTTATCGTGGTGTGTTAGCCAAAGTACGGGCTTGGAAGTTTTTCGCTAGTTTTGCCTGGGATCTAGGTTATGCGGCGCTCCCAGTATTTGCTTCCTCGTACCACCCGCGCAATCACCCAATTTGTAATGCTGAACAAAATCCTATCGCGGTAGCGTGGCGAAAATTCTATCGTCAGGACAATGATGTTCTGACTTTAGATAATGAAAAAATGAACAGCGTACTAAATTCATAAGTCGGAGAAGTTCGTGGCTCAAGACAACAAGTTAAGATTTTTGGTTATTGGTAATGCGATGGTCGTATTGCTCATTGGTCTGGTATCTGGATTGATGCTTATATTCTCGCTACTGGATGCGGTGACCTTATGGCCATTACCTGAATGGAAGGTAGCAATTCCTGGTTCTACTAGAGGGTGGCAGGCGGCCCATGTTGGCGGCATTTTGAACGGCGTGATGATTGCCGGCGCGGCTTACTTGATACAGGCACTTGATCTAACAGGCCGCCGCGAAAAGTGGGCAGCGTGGGGTATGATTATAACTGGCTGGGCGAATACTGTTTTTTACTGGGCGGGTAACTTTGCAGATAACAGAGGCTTGTCAGTTTCCGCAACACCTTTTGGCGAGGGCGATATGGCCGGAGCAATTGCTTTTCTGGGTGGGGGGGCTGGTATGGTCTTTACATTTATTGCCGTAACAATTTTTGCTTTAGCAGCATTTGAGAAGGCGAAAGCAAGCTAGCATTGTTGCCAGGCCAAAATCAGCTAACCAAAAACTAACAAAAAGTTCCGCGCAGTTATAGGCGTTAGTAAACAAAACTAAGAATAGGAGAGTTTGATGTATTCAGGGCAATACGCGATAGCCAATCCGGATAGACCGGCATTTATAATGGCCGGAAGCGGTATTGCTGTGAGTTACGCAGAGTTTGAGGCGCGTTCGAATAAACTAGCGCATTTTCTTCGTGACCAAGGGCTTGGGTTCCAAGACCATTACGCCATCTTTATGGAAAATAATGAGCGATATATGGAGTCCTGCTCGGCAGGAGAGCGGGCAGGTTTGTATTATACTTGTATCAACTCTTACCTCACTGGTGACGAGTTAGCGTACATTGTAAATAATTCAGAATCTAAGGTGCTCATTACCTCAAAGGCAAAGATAGATGTTGTCGCGGACGCATTGAGTTCCTGTCCGAATATTGAAGTAGTGCTTGTTACCGACGCTGCAGACACAGATTTGCCGCAGCTGATGACCGATTATGCCTCGGCGATCTTAGAATACCCTGCAACGCCTTTAGCAGACGAAACTCTTGGCACCTCCATGCTCTATTCGTCAGGTACGACCGGGCAGCCAAAGGGCATTATCCGCCCGCTACCCGTTCAAGCGCCTCAAGACCCGTTGCCTATGTACTCTTTTTTGAGTGATCTGTGGGGTTATCGTGAAGATATGGTTTATCTCTCTCCAGCGCCCCTCTATCACTCTGCGCCTCAAGCCGCGGTCAATTTGACCATTCGTACTGGCGGCACAGTGGTCATAATGGAGCGCTTTGATCCATTAGAGTATTTGCATTTAATTCAACGTTATCAGATTACTCATTCACAGCTCGTGCCGACCATGTTTAGTCGTATGTTGAAGCTCACCGAGGCTGAGCGCGCTAGTGCAGACTTGTCTTCCCTTGAAGTAGCAGTTCACGCAGCGGCGCCATGTCCGGTAATGGTAAAAGAGCAAATGATTGAGTGGTGGGGGCCCATCATTCACGAATACTATGGGGCGACTGAAGGCTTGGGCTTTGCTGCATGTAATTCCGCAGAGTGGTTAACTCACAAAGGTACAGTAGGTCGTGTGGTATTGGGTGACCTTGAGATTTTGGATGATGAGATGCATCGACTACCCGAAGGCGAACCGGGCACTTTGTGGTTTAAGACAGCTACCGAGTTTAGTTATCACAACGACCCTACTAAAACTGCTGAATCTACGTCTTCGGATGGTTCGATGACGACAGTTGGAGATGTAGGGTATGTGGACAGTGATGGTTTCCTGTATTTGACCGACCGCAAGACTTTTATGATTATTTCTGGCGGTGTAAATATATACCCTCAAGAATGCGAAGACCTTTTGATAGCGCACCCTAAAGTCGCAGATGCTGCAGTTTTTGGTGTGCCTAATGTAGACCTGGGCGAAGAAGTGAAAGCTGTAATTCAACCGATTCCTAACGTGGTGGGAGATGAAAGTCTTACAGAGGAATTGCTAGGTTATCTCTCAGAGCATTTGTCTCGACAAAAAGTACCTCGCTCTATCGACTACGAAGCTGAACTGCCTCGTTTGCCAACAGGTAAACTGTATAAACGCTTGTTGCGCGACCGTTACTGGGGCGAGAGTAAGTCTAGAATTGTGCAATAAAGAATTAGGGTGGAGTGCCACTCCTTCGGTGAGGTAGCGATTGTAACCTTGGCCTGTATGAAATTTGGCTGATCAATCTGTGTTCGGAGATTAAAATGCAAAATCGTCTTTTGAGTTTGAATGTATTCGAAAGTGAAAACGGCGACCGCCTTTTTTGGTTCCTCCATGTCAGTGGCTGGATGGCTATTTCTTTAGTGAGTTATTTCAGTTTGAATCTTTGGTACAACCAACCTGAAATGAGCTATATCGCTCATAACTTGCTGCAATCTGTGCTTGGGATTGTAATATCTTGGCCGCTACGACACATCTTTCAAGCGGTATGGGGCAACAATAACGTCTCAAGAATTGTGGTAATTATTGCCGCAACTCTGATATTTTCTTTCCTCTGGACCGCGTCGCGGTTATCACTTTTTCTTCTGATGACAAATGAATCTGGTCTTTGGTCGGATTTTGGCGGTTGGCTGTTTTCTTCAATTTTTATTTTTGGTTGCTGGACTGCCTTTTATCACGGAGTCAAGTACTACAGGCTTTTGCAGCAAGAATCCAAGAATCTGCAACAGCTGGCTTCTGCTCAAAAAGAAGAAATTTTACGGCGCACGCAAGCGGAGTCCGCTGCTAAGGAAGCGCAGTTGAAACTACTCCGCTACCAACTAAATCCGCACTTTCTCTTTAACACCCTCAACGCGATTTCGTCGTTGGTAAATTCTAAGGAGCCTCGTAGAGCTAACGATATGATTGTGCAGCTGAGCCATTTTCTGCGTTACTCTCTTGACAATGGCGGCGTAACTGAAGTGCCGCTGAGTAAAGAAATCGAAGCGGTGAATTTGTATTTAAAAATAGAGCAAGCGCGCTTTGAGGATAGGCTCAAGGTGATTTTCGATATTTCCGAAGAAGCTAAAACTTCCCTTGTGCCTAGTCTGCTTTTGCAACCGCTCATAGAAAATGCAATAAAATATGCTATTGCTCGATCAGAAGCTGGTGGTGTAATTCGAGTCGCCGCGTCTATTGATGGCGGCAATCTGGCTATTTCTGTAGCAGATTCTGGCGCTGATGATGAAGCAGTAACGGTGGTTGCCTCGCAAGGTGCGGGCGTCGGTTTGACCAATATTCGTCAGCGTTTGCAGACACTGTACGGCGATGAATCCTTACTTGATATTGACTCTGCGGATTTGGGTGGCCTGCAAGCGAACTTAATGTTGCCGCTACGATTGGCAGCCTCCTAGCATGAGTAAGTTAACCGCTATTATAGTGGATGATGAGCCGTTAGCTCTAAAGCTGCTGAGCTCCATGCTTACATCCCATGCAGACGTTGATGTAGTTGCCCAATGTCGTAGTAGCAAAGACGCGGTGAAGCAAATACAGCTTCTCCAACCAGACCTGCTGTTTTTAGATATTCATATGCCGGTTCTTAGCGGCTTTGATGTAATTAAAAAACTCCAAGCAGATGTGCTGCCAATGGTGGTTTTTGTAACTGCTTTTGATCAATACGCCCTGCGCGCATTCGATATGCACGCGGTTGATTATATTTTGAAACCAATTGATGCAGACCGCCTGGGTTTAGCCCTTGATCGTGTTCAGGAGCGTTATCGGGTTAGGGACGTTATTGCCGGCAAATCTACTGTCCTCAGAGCCTTCGATACCCTTAATGAGAAGAGTGATGATAAGAGCTACAACGTCGAGTTAGATACTTCCTCCGGCCAGCCTGAGCGACTGGCTATTCGTGACGGCTCTCACACTGTCTTGGTGCGGTTTGAGGACATTGATTGGATTGACGCTGCTGGAGACTATATGTGTGTTCACGTTGGGGCGGTAACCCACGTTATGCGCAGTACCATGAAAGACTTGGTGAGCAAATTACCTCCGTCTAGCTTTGCCAGAATTCACCGCTCCACAATGGTCAACGTAAATAAAGTGATTGGCTTGGAGTCATTGACCAGAGGCGAGAGCCTACTCCTCCTTCCGAATGATGTGACATTGAAAGTAAGTCGCAATTTTCGCAGTGTGGTTTTAAAAATCACCTCATAAACCATCTTATCTCATGTAAATGCCATCTTGCCGCATAAGGCGTGAAGTCGTCCTGACTTTGTACGAGTCTATGCTTTGGAGAGAAAGGTGGGTTGATGACCGATTCGTGAATTTTATTCTGGACCGGTTTAGATGCGCCATCATTTATGAAAACTCGTTATTTGGATTCAACCGGTATTTATGCTGCGGAGTCTAATTAACCCTTTATGTCCCGGGGGACTGATGAAAGTTACGAAATTTAGAAAAGCGCCACTGGCTGCTGGTATATCGCTAGCACTCGGCTTGCCGTTTTCAGGTGGTTTTGTTGTTGCTGACGAAGTTGGTGTCGTAGAAGAGCAAGTTGTTTACGGCATTAGAGAAAGTTTGAAGAAGTCTGCTGAAATCAAGCGTTCAAGCACTGGTGTTGTAGATGCCATTTCTGCTGAAGATATCGGCGACTTCCCTGACAGCAACCTTGCTGAGTCTCTTCAGCGTATTACAGGTGTGTCAATTGACCGTGAACGAGGCGAAGGTTCTAAAGTAACCGCTCGTGGTTTCGGTCCAGGATTTAACCTAGTGCTATTGAATGGTCGTCAAATGCCCACATCTAGCGGCACGGAACGTTCATTTGACTTTGCTAACCTAGCCTCTGAAGGCATTAGCTCAGTTCGCGTACTAAAGAGTGGTAAGGCTGATGTGCCATCAGGTGGTATCGGCGCTACTTTTGATATCCGCACAACACGCCCTTTAGAATCTCCTGGGCTGAAAGCTACAGCAAGTGTTGCTGGAGCTCATGATGAGTCAACTACTACAGGTAGTGATTTAACCTCAGAAGTTTCTGCACTTTTCTCAAACACTTTTGCTGAAGATACATTCGGCGTAGCACTTAGCGCAGTTCGTCAAGAACGAGACAACGGCGCTAACACTGCAAGCGTTGGCGGGTGGAGAACATTCAACGGTAACGTAAGTAACTGCTGGTGTGCTGCTGGTCCATCAGAGTGGGGTGGTATTCCTTATGGCGACGCGCAGGTCAATCGCCCGACGGACGAGAGCGAGCGTTACTCAGTTCCACAAAACACTGGCTATGAATTAGCAGAGTGGAGTTCAGTGCGCACTAATGGTCAATTGACCATGCAGTGGAAGCCTATGGAGCGCGTAACAACGACATTGGATTACACCTACTCAGAACTAGAGCTTGAGCGTACGTTCAACAACTACTCAGCTTGGTTCAACTTTGGCGGTCAAGAAAGTGAGTGGACAGACGGTCCTAATGCTTCTGCCCTTCGTTATGCAGAGAATAATGGCGGCGCTGGCGACTACGCAATGGCTGCAGGTGCTGACGGCACCGTGGCAGAAAACAGATCTACAGGCCTAAACATTGTTTGGGATGTAACTGACAGACTTTCTTTAGCGTTAGATCATCATAACTCTAGTGCGCAAGATGCACCGAATAGCCCATTTGGTAGCGCCTCACAACTGGCTATCTCTGCGTTTAGCCGTGAGAAGACAACTACACACTTTGGTGGTGAATTACCAATTCTTGAATTGGATTTGTCTGACCCACTGACTGCGGACGATATGATCGTAACGGGTAGTGTATTTGCCAATGACTTCTCAAGAATGGATTTGGATCAAACTAAACTTTCTGGAACGTTTGAATTCGATGGCGATCGTTTCATCGACAGCATCGACTTTGGTGTTCAGGTCACAGAGGTGAACAATCGTTCTGCCGGTTCTGTAGTGCAGCGTGATGCTTGGGGCGGTGTTTCTCAACGTGGCGCCATTGCCGACTTGTTGACGCCAGCCTCTTCAGCGGGCGCATTTGATGAGTTCTCTGGTGGTAATGACCCGAGATTGGTCACAGATTACTTCAAATTTGATCTTGCGCAGTTAGTTGCACGTACTGAAGCTCTTCAAGCTTCAGGAGATGCTACAACTTTCAGCACTGCTGGAGACAGCGGTACTGGACTAAGCGCTTCAAGTGTTTATACAACAGACCGTTATACAGATGAGGAATCTACCTCTGCATATTTCCAAGTGAATATGTCTGGTGAGTTGTTTGGTAAGCCGGTAGGCGTGCGTTTTGGAACACGCTACGAGGATACTGAAGTAGACTCGCGTGCACTAGCACCTAACTACAGTCGTATAGATTGGGTCGGTGGAAATGAGTTCAGCGCAGTACCCGGAAACGGTGACTTCACAGCTTTGTCTGGTAGTTATGATAACTGGCTGCCTAACCTAGATCTGAAGATGGATGTTAACGACAATATGGTTGCTCGTGCATCGTTTAGTAAGACGATGACTCGTCCTAATTTCCAAGATATCCAAGGCGGCATCACCATCAACCAATTGGTTCGTGTAGATGGCGGTACGGGTAGTCGTGGTAACCCGGGACTTCTACCTTTTGAGTCGGAAAATATCGATCTTTCGTTCGAATACTATTACGGCGAAGGTAGCTATGTTTCGGTAGGTTACTTCCACAAAGATGTGAAGAACTTTATCGGTACATCTTCAGTGATCGAGCCGCTCTTTAACTTGCCTCACCCAGCACAGGGTTCGCTATATCAAGAAGCAGTAACCGCCTTAGGTGGCGCTCCTACTACTGGTGATATTCGTACCTGGATTTTGGCGAATAGAGCTACAGCTCCTGGTGTAGACGTAGCTGCAGGAACAATCACTGGTGTTGCAGTTCGTGACTCAGTAGCTAATTTCAACTTGACCGTACCGGTTAACATTGAAGAAGCAACCATGGATGGGTGGGAACTTAACGTTCAACACAACTTTGGTACTAGCGGTTTCGGTGTAATTGCAAACGCTACTCTGGTTGACGCGGATGTAGGCTTTGACAACATGAACCTGGCCCAGCAGTTTGTATTGAATGGTTTTGGTGACTCAGCAAACCTGATCGGGTTTTACGATAAGAATGGGCTTCAGGCAAGGCTTGCCTATAACTGGAGAGATGACTTCTTGGCTGGAACTGGACAAAACAATGTTGGCGCGGGACCACCAACTTACATTGCAGCATATGGTCAGTGGGACGCTAGCGTAAGCTACGATATCAATGAGCAGGCTGTAGTTTATTTGGATGTCATTAACCTGACTAACGAAACGACACATGTATATGGGCGTACTAAGTTACAAACCCTGTTTGCAGGTCAGTCTGGAACACGATACAAGCTAGGTCTTAGATATACTTTCTAGACTTTTTGATATCGGGTTAGAATAACTTTGACTCAGGTTGAAGTGGAAAAGGGCTGCCATTTTGGTGGCCTTTTTTTGTTAGCGCGAAGTAGCTGTTATGGCGATAGGTATAGGTCGTCAAAGTAGCTGTTAGAGATGAACGATATGGACCAAGCAGTTAAGCGTGTAGTGATTGTAGGTGGCGGTAGTGCCGGTTGGATTACTGCGGGTTTGCTTGCCTGCGAACATGGCCTTGGTACTGACGCGGGTTTAGAAATCACTTTACTTGAATCAGCAAATATTCCGATTATTGGTGTGGGCGAGGGCACTTGGCCGTCTATGCGCGCAACGCTGCAAAAAATCGGTGTCTCTGAGGTGGACTTTTTGCGTGAATGCGATGCCAGCTTTAAGCAAGGGACACAATTTGATGGTTGGCGAGATGTTGCCGGGGCTGACCGCTATTACCACCCATTTAGCCTACCCGCAGAATACTCCAGCATTAACTTAGCAAATTATTGGCTCAGCCATGGTCGAGCTTCAAGTTTTGCTGATTTTGTCACACCCCAAGCAGCTATAGCCTCAGCGGGTAAGGGTCCAAAGCAAACGGGAACCCCTGAATTCGCGTTTAATGTTAACTATGGTTATCACTTTGATGCTGGTCGGTTTGCGGTTTTCTTACAAAAGCACGTGACGACTCGCTTAGGGGTGAAGCATAAAACTGGCGATCTAGAGACCGTTAGCCGTTCTGCAAATGGAGATATTGAAGAACTGTTGTTGTCCGGTGGTGAACGCATTGCAGGAGACCTGTTTATTGATTGCACCGGTCAGAGGGGGCTCCTGATTGCTGGTGAATATGGGGTAAAACTTAATAGCGTTAAAGACGTTTTGTTCAACGATCGAGCCATTGCAGTACAGGTGCCTTATGAGCTTGAATCGTCACCGATAGCTTCTACTACACGTGCCACAGCTCAATCTGCCGGTTGGGTATGGGACATAGGGTTACAAAGTCGGCGAGGGATAGGTTATGTACACTCATCAGCTCATGTAGATTCTAGCCAGGCCCACGAAACGCTGTATGCTTATCTTAAGCATGCGGCTCCACATGCAAAAATCAAAGAATTGTCCTTTAGAGAGCTGGAATTTGTTCCAGGTTACCGCGAGCAGTTTTGGGTCAATAACTGCCTAGCCATAGGGTTGTCGGCTGGATTTATAGAGCCTTTAGAGGCGTCAGCACTGGCATTGGTTGAGCAGTCTGCTGGGATTCTGTGCACGCACTTTCCTCGTGATCGCAAAGTGATGGACGTGGTCGCAAGACGTTTTAATGAAAAGTTGCTTTACCACTGGCAGGGTATAATTGAGTTTTTGAAATTACACTATGTCATTAGTGAACGTGACGACAGTGAGTACTGGAGAGATGCACGGAGCATGCAAGGGTGCCCGCAAAGGCTAAAGGAGAAACTCCAACTGTGGCAGCAGCAACCGCCATGGCATGACGATGCGCCTAGAATCGATGAACTGTTTCCTTCCGCAAGCTATCAGTATGTACTCTATGGAATGGGGTTTGCGCCTAAATATACAGAAACCAATCGCGCAAGTTATGCGCAGATGAAAGGGCGTGCTGAGCAATTGTTGTCTGTGAATCGAGATAAAATCCAGCAGATGAGTGGGTTGTTGCCAACCAATCGAGAACTCATTACTACCATGCTCGGTGCAAGTAGATAATGTTACCTAAAGGGATTTAGTATTTTGAAAAATTACGCCTTATTGAACAATGTAGATCATCAAGACTTACGGGTGATTACAGATCACTCCGCTGAGCTTGGGGATGATATGATGTACTCAGTGACTTTCCCCGCAGAGTTTCGCAATGTTCAGGCTCATTACCCTATTTTGTTTTTCGCCGACGATGGCAACAACGAAATGTATCCCGTGGCTTTGTTTGGATTTCAGCAGAAGGAAAATTTATTCCTCACAGACAAAGGTTGGGATGCCAGTTACATTCCCGCCAGCGTGCAACGTGAACCTTTTTTAATCGGTACCCAAGCAAAGCAAAACGATCCAAGCGGTGAACATCAACGTATGGTGTCTATTGACATGGACAGCCCAAAGCTAAGCAAAGAAAGTGGTGAGCGGTTGTTTGAACCCTTGGGTGGTACTACACCCTATCTTGAGCGAGTTGCAAATCTTCTTGAAGGCATGCATGAAGGTTATGCCCACGGCATCGACTTTATGCTTGCACTACGCGAGCATGACTTAGTCGAATCTATTACGTTGGAAATCGAACTTAAAGACGGGTCGCAAAATCAATTGCTCGGTTTTAGTACGATCAACGAAGACAAAGTCAAATCGTTATCCGGCGAGACGCTGCAAATGTTCAGTGAGAAGGGTTATCTAGCCCCACTGTTTATGGTTGTTGCATCGATGGCAAGTATGGAAAAACTTGTCGACCGAAAAAATGCTAGCCTGAATTGAACCAGAGTTTGAGATAGAGACTGAGCAATGATTAGCGCCGCAAAATCTGTCAAACGTATTGCAAATTGCTCGCCCAATAATATCCCCGCGGATATTTTCGATTCATATGAACCTGTAATACTAGAGGGCTTAGTAAGTGAATGGCCGGCGGTACAAGCTTGCTCAGATCTGGCTGAGACTAAGCAATATCTGCAACCATACCTAACCGAACATCCAGTTACCGCCTATGTCGGTGCACCCTCAATTGCCGGGCGTTTTTTCTATAACGAGGATTTTACAGGTTTCAATTTTCGTAGTGGTTCTGCGCCACTTGAGCAAGTGATGCAACGCTTGGCAGAACAGCAGGTAGATCCAGATCAAGCTCAGTCGATCTACGTTGGGTCAACTATGATCGACCGTTGGCTGCCCGGATTTCGTGATAGTAATGACTTAGCTATTCCATTTGACGAGCCGTTAGTGAGTTTTTGGCTTGGTAATCAGACGAGTATTTCTGCCCATTATGATTTCCCTGACAATATGGCTTGCGTGGTATGTGGCGAGCGTAGTTTTACGCTTTTTCCACCTGAACAGATTGGTAATCTTTATGTTGGGCCGGTAGATCAAACACCCTCTGGTCAAGCCATAAGCCTTGTAGATTTCCGTAACCCTGACTTAGAAAAATTCCCCAAATTTGCACAAGCTATGGAGCATGCTCAAGTGGCACAAATGAGTGCGGGTGATGCGCTATTTATCCCTAGTATGTGGTGGCATCAGGTGGAAGCGCATAGTGAGTTTAACTTGCTTGTAAACTACTGGTGGTGCGACTCTTTGCCGGCTTTAGGCTCGCCCTCAACCGCTTTGATGAACGCAATGCTATCGTTGAGAGATTTACCCAAGCGCCAGCGCGAGGGTTGGAAGCATATATTTGATCATTACGTATTTGCAGCCGACGAAGAAACCTATGCGCATATTCCGGAGGTGGGTCGTGGCAGTCTTGCGCCTTTAGACGATACTTCAGCTAGGCGCTTGCGTGCGAATTTACTGAATAAACTTAACCAATAATAATTGTCCCAAAAGAAAGGTGAACGATATGGAAAACCCTACAATCCATAAGGTTGTGATCGCTGGTGGTGGTACCGCTGGTTGGATGGCTGCTGCTGCGTTGTCTAAGTTACTGGGTAAGACCCTAGATATTACATTGATTGAATCTGATGAAATTGGAACAGTGGGTGTTGGTGAAGCGACTATCCCAACACTCATTACCTTGCATGAGCTTTTGCAGATCAAAGAGCAAGATTTTGTCTCCGCAGTAAAAGGCACCTTTAAGCTTGGCATATCCTTTGAAAACTGGCGCGATGTAGGCGAAGACTATATTCATTCGTTTGGTTATACCGGCAAGGACTGTTGGGCCGCGGGCTTTCAACATTTTTGGTTGAAAGGGCAGAAGCTGGGTATTAGTGAAGAGTACGGTGAATATTGTCCAGAATGGGCTGCAGCTAAAGACAATCGATTTGCTGTATTACCCAATCAAGCACTGAACTACGCCTATCATTTTGATGCCAGCCTGTACGCCAAATTTTTGCGCGGCATAGCAGAAGAAAATGGCGCTACGCGACAGGAAGGTAAGATAAGGACCGTGGAGCAGCACCCTGAAACCGGTTTTATCACCGGTGTGACTCTGGAGTCCGGGCAGCTAGTCGAGGGTGACTTCTTCGTTGATTGTACCGGCTTTAGAGGCCTACTTATTGAGCAGACCTTGCACACTGGGTACGACGATTGGAGCCACTGGTTGCCTGCGGACAGCGCGGTAGCGGTGCAAACCGAAAGTGTAGCGCCGCCGATACCTTACACAAGATCTATTGCACATGAAGCCGGTTGGCAGTGGCGTATTCCGTTGCAGCATCGAGTGGGTAACGGCATGGTCTTTTGCAGTAAGTTTTGGTCCGACGATGAGGCAACAGACAAGTTGCTGGGCAACGTTGAAGGCCCAACTGTAACCGACCCTCGTGTCATCAAATTCACAACGGGGTCGCGACGTAAGCATTGGAACAAGAACTGTGTAGCTATGGGCCTAGCTAGTGGTTTTATGGAGCCACTAGAATCTACCAGCATCCATTTAGCTCAACGTGCTGTCATTCGATTAATGCAAATGTTTCCCTACGACGGTGTGCGGCAGCCTGATGTTGAAGAGTTCAACAACCAGATGAAGTTTGAAATTGAGAATATTCGCGACTTTATCGTACTGCACTATCACGTGACGAATCGCAGAGATACTAAGTTTTGGCGTCATTGCAGCTCCATGCCTATTCCAGACTCGTTACAGCACCGAATTGATTTGTTCAAACAAGCTGGTCGCGTGTTTAAGGTGCCAACCGAGCTGTTCGGCGAAAATTCATGGACGCAAGTGATGTTGGGTCAGGGTTTGATGCCTGAGCAGTATCATCCCATTGTTAATATGATGGATGACGACGAGCTAAAAGTCTTTTTGTCTGGCATTCATGGCTCCGTAGGGAATCTAGTTCGACAGTTACCGGACCACCAGCGTTTCATTGACCATTACTGCAAAGCTATGCCGTCTTAGACTCCACCCCTGCGGCTTTGGCGCGTTGTCCGCTTTGGCGTGCGTTAAAGCCCACTCGTCTCATTCGGGATTTTGTATTCCGCCGTTAGTGCCTAGAGTAAAGGTTAGGGGAGTGGGCGTATTCGTGCGACCCAGCTTCGGCATGCTTTACTCGTTTCGGATCACAGATGACTTTTCAATTTTCCTATAGATCTTTTTTTCCCGGTTACTTAGTAATGCTTGGAGCATTCCTCAGCGCCTGCAATGTCCATGAAGGAACTCCGATGCACGACGAACCTCAGTACCAGGTTGGCGCAGTAGATGTTGAACAACTACTCGAATCTCTAACGTTAGAACAAAAAGTCGCGCAAATGATTCAGGGTGAAATAAAGCACGTTACACCAGAGGATATGCGCATTTATGGGTTAGGAAGCGTACTAAATGGCGGCGGTTCTTTCCCTAATGACGAAAAATATGCATCAACGCAAGCATGGGTAGATTTAGCTGATGCGTATTATAAAGCGTCGATCCAAGTCTCAAAAGATAATGCAGGCATTCCCACAATTTGGGGTACCGATGCTGTCCATGGTCACAACAATGTTGTTGGTGCTACTTTGTTTCCGCACAATATTGGGTTAGGTGCGGCGAATGACCCTAAACTTATTGGGCGAATTGGTGCGGCTACCGCAGTAGAAGTCAAAGCCACTGGCATAGATTGGATATTCGCACCGACATTAGCCGTTGCTATAGACGATCGTTGGGGTAGAACTTATGAGGCTTACAGTGACCGGCCAAGTATCGTAAGTGATTATGCTTATGAGGTCGTGGCAGCTATTCAAGGCCAAGGTATGGCCGCAACCGCTAAGCATTTTATCGGTGACGGTGGCACCTATAGAGGTGTTGACCAAGGCGATACTCAACTGCCGTTAGAAACGCTTCTAGAAATTCATGGGCAGGGTTATTACAAAGCCTTAGATGCAGGCGTGCTGTCTGTCATGGCATCTTTTAATAGTTGGAACGGCGACAAGATTCACGGTAACAAAGAATTGCTCACAGATGTTCTAAAAGGGCGTTTGGGGTTCGAAGGTTTTGTTGTGAGCGATTGGAATGGCGTCGGGCAAGTTGACGGTTGTACGTCGGACAGTTGTGCCCAAGCGATAAATGCCGGCATAGACATGATTATGGCGCCAGAAGACTGGAAGGCACTGCTGTTTAATACAGTGCAGCAAGTGAAAGATGGTGAGATCAGCATGGCGCGTATCGACGACGCAGTGCGACGAATTTTGCTCGTGAAGAATGAAATAGGCTTGTTCGATGGAGTAATGCCGTCAACCCGAGCGCAAAATCTTACTAATGAAATAGGCTCTGATGCACATCGAAATATTGCGCGCGAGGCCGTGCGTAAATCCTTAGTGATGCTGAAGAATAATTCTAATGTCCTGCCTGTAAAGGCTAGTAGTAAGATTTTAGTGGCCGGTTCCGGCGCAGACAGCATTCAGATGCAAACTGGTGGATGGACATTGTCTTGGCAGGGTACTGGTAACTCAAATGACGATTTTCCCGGTGCGACTTCGATATATGCAGGCATTCAAGAGGTCGTTACAGCCGCAGGTGGTAATGCTGAATTAGCGGTTTCTGCTAATTATGAAGTCCGCCCTGATGTTGCCATTGTTGTATTTGGTGAGTCTCCTTACGCAGAAGGTCAAGGTGATGTGGGTTCATTATCTTGGCAGCAAGGATACGACCGCGACCTTACCGTTTTACAAAGATTGCAGGCCGACGGCATTCCTGTAGTCAGTGTATTGCTTACAGGGCGACCACTCTGGGTGAATCAGCATATCAACGCATCTGATGCTTTTGTCGTAGCATGGTTGCCTGGGTCGGAAGGTAATGGTGTTGCGGATATACTGCTTGCAGGTGCTGACGGTACTTCGAAATATGATTTTACGGGGCGCCTGTCTTTTGACTGGCCGAACAGCGATCTGAATAACGTTGACGCGCATTTACCAGTGGCAGACATTTTGTTTCCTTACGGTTACGGACTTGATTATCAGAATTCATCAAACTTGTCGGCAGAATTGCAGGAAGAACCTTTAGGTGAAATCGTTGGTCTGGACCGGACTATATTTTCTGGCGGTAGCAAAGAGCCGTGGCAGCTATTTATCGGCGACGCTGAAAATTGGAGTGTGCCAGTCACAGGTGGCAGCGCTGTAACGGATAAAGGTGGGTTAGCGTTATCCTCCATCGATCGTTTTGTACAAGAAGATGCGCGACTGCTCCAATGGAGTGGTGAAGGGGAAGATCCAAGTCAAGTTTATTGGCAATCAGATTCGCCCGTAGATTTTACTGATCTGCGTGCATTAGATGGTGTGCTCAGCGTGATTTATCAGGTGGCGCAAGCGCCGACATCGACGGTCACTATGCGCATGGATTGTGGCTTCCCGTGTACTGGTGAGCTAAACGTGACAGATATTTTTTCTCAAGAATCTGGTGCAGGTTGGCAGCAAATTGCTATTCCGCTAGCGTGCTTTGAAGCCGCCGGCGCTGATCTTGGTAAAGTTGTTACGCCACTGGTTATATCCTCGGCTGCCAAGTTTGGCTTAAAAATCGCCGGGGTATCGGTTTTGGAAGACGCGCCAAATGACGCTTTATTGGTTTGTCCCGAGTAGTACACGTTGACAGTTGTGTCGGCGAAATCAATCTAGGAATACAATATGCTTTCATCAATTGATATCACCATAGTAGCTCTGTATGCCGTAGCGTTATTTTTGCTAGCGCAATGGGTTTCTCGCGAGAGCAGCGGTCAAGCAAAGAATTCGAAAGACTATTTTCTTGCGGGTAATACCTTGCCTTGGTGGGCTATTGGCGCCTCGCTTATTGCCGCAAATATCTCAGCGGAACAGATTATTGGTATGTCCGGGTCGGGTTATGCCATTGGCTTAGCTATCGCCTCCTATGAATGGATGGCTGCCATTACCTTGATTCTAGTCGGCAAATATCTGTTACCCGTCTTTCTAAAAGCGGGCATATATACAATGCCGCAATTTTTACAGCAGCGCTTTGACGGGCGAGTTCGAACGGTTATGGCGTTCTTTTGGTTGGGCGTTTACGTCTTTGTAAATTTGACCGCCATTCTTTGGTTGGGTGCACTGGCGATCAACACAGTGGCCGGGGTAGACCTGATTTACGGTTTAGTGTTTCTAGGCATATTTTCCATTGCATACTCTTTATATGGCGGACTTAAAGCTGTTGCGTTCACTGATATCATCCAAGTAACACTTTTGGTATTTGGCGGTTTGCTAATTGCATGGATCCTTCTGAACGAAGTGTCAGGCGGTCAGGGCGTGTTAAACGGGTTCGGTATCTTGATGGAGCGAGCGCCAGAAAAGTTCGACATGATATTGGCTTCAGACAGTCCGCATTATGCGAGTTTGCCAGGACTATCGGTGCTGTTAGGTGGTATGTGGATAATGAATGTCTCCTATTGGGGTTTCAATCAGTACATTATCCAACGCGCATTAGCTGCCAAGAGCTTGGATGAAGCGCAAAAGGGTATTGCGTTCGCTGCGTTCTTAAAACTGCTTATGCCCGTAATTGTAGTATTGCCGGGTATTGCAATGTTTGTGCTAGATGGCGGCGGCTCTTCACCTGATCAGGCTTATCCAAATGCAATGACCTTATTGCCAGAAGGTATTAAGGGATTAGTGTTTGCGGCGTTGCTGGCGGCCATTGTTTCTAGTCTCGCCTCCATGACCAATAGCATTTCAACTATTTTTACATTAGATATTTATCCTCATTTTGGGGGTAACCCTGACGCCAATCCGGTCAAGGTGGGTCGCTGGGTTGCCACTATCGCAATGCTAGTTGCTATGATCACAGCGCAACCTTTGCTCGGTAATTTCGATCAAGCCTTCCAATACATACAAGAATTCACGGGTTTCTTCACGCCGGGAATCGTCGTCATCTTCATACTTGGTATCTTCTACAAAAAGACTACAGCCAACGCTGCGTTATCGGCTGCCATTGGCTCCGCGGTCTTCTCATTTCTGTTTAAGATTTTTTGGCCTGAGCTGCCCTTTATCGACAGAGTAGGTTTGGTTTTCTTAATTTGCGCTGGTCTAGCCTTAGCGATATCAGCTTTACGTCCGCAAGAACAAAGCGGTGCGGTTGAACTGTCGGAAGTGAGTTTCGCAACTTCTGGCGGTTTTAACTTTGCTTCTGTGCTGGTTGCATTGATCTTGGCTGCGTTCTATGTCACTTGGTGGTAGATCTATGAGTAAATCAGTGATCACTATAGTGCTGGGCTGGGCCTTATTTATGGTTCAATCTTTGGCTTTTGCCGAGCTTTGTTCACAACCGGTGTGGCAAGATGAATTTTCAGGTGTTGAGTTAGATAGCAATCGTTGGTCACACGTTGAAGGCGACGGCTGCGCTCAAGGCTTATGCGGTTGGGGCAACGACGAGAAGCAATGGTACTCCTCCGACAACACCTACGTTGCCGATGGCATGCTGCATATTGTGGCTAAGCGTCAACGTAAGGGCGGCGCGTTTTACACCTCAAGCAAGATCACCACTGAGAATCACTTCGCGCAAAAGTTTGGGCGTTTCGAGGCGCGTATGCAGATTCCTTTAGGTAAAGGGTTTTGGCCTGCATTTTGGATGATGCCTGCGAATGCGCAAAAAAAATGGCCGTTAGAGGGCGAGATTGATGTTCTGGAAAACAGTGGGCATGAACCTCATCGTGTTTTAGGTGCCATTCATTTTGGCGATACTTGGCCTGATAATGTTCACTACAGTGAATCGATCCTAACTCCGGTAATTTGGGGTGAGGGTTTTCATACCTATGCGGTTGAATGGGAGGAGGATGAAATTCGTTGGTATGTAGATGACAAGCAGTACGGGTCTGTTACACCGAAAGAAGTTTTGCCATATCCATGGGTGTTCAATGACAAAGAGTTTTTCTTGATTTTGAATCTTGCTATGGGTGGTACGTTGGGCAAAAAGATCGACAAAGGAGCATTGCCCAACAAACTGCTAGTCGATTATGTTAGAGTGTTCGAGGATACATGTTCCTAGAGGGTTGAAACCCTACTTACGACCTTTAGTCTTTTTAACCCACCTATACCGGTATGTAATGAAAAGCAAAGTTGCTACTTTAGTACAAGTCACTCAGCGCATCGTGGCGCGGAGCCAAAAACACAGAAACGAATATCTTGAGCAAATAGACCACGCTCAAAAAAACCCTCCAGAGAAGAATAAGCTTAGCTGCGGGAATTTGGCTCACGGCATTGCCGCCTGTGACGCGCAGGACAAAAACACCATTAGAATGCTCAATGCCTCAAATATCGGCATTGTCACTTCGTATAACGATATGTTGTCTGCCCATCAACCATACGCCACCTATCCGGAAAAAATTAAGGCGCACGTGCGTGAGTTGGGATCTACCGCTCAGGTAGCAGGCGCAGTTCCCGCTATGTGTGATGGTGTAACTCAAGGGTTAGAGGGCATGGAGCTAAGCCTTTTTAGTAGGGACAATATTGCTCAGGCCACCGTGATTGCATTGTCACATCAAATGTTTGATGGCGTAATTTGTTTAGGCATTTGCGACAAAATTGTGCCGGGCCTCTTGATGGGTGCGTTACGGTTTGGTCATTTGCCGATGTTGTTTATTCCCGCTGGGCCGATGTCTTCGGGTATAGCGAATAGCGAAAAAGCCGCCGTACGGCAGCGTTTTGCTGAAGGTAAAATTGGCCGTGAAGAATTATTGGATGCTGAAACAGCCTCATACCATTCGCCGGGTACTTGTACTTTTTACGGCACAGCTAATAGTAATCAAATGATAATGGAAGCTATGGGGCTGCAATTACCAGGTGGTTCTTTTGTAAATCCAGAGTCGCCGCTGCGAGATGCCCTTACCGCAGAATCGTGTAAACAGCTTACTCGGATTACAGCGCAAGGCGGCGACCTGCGGCCGTTGGGTAAGATTGTTGATGAGCGAGCAATTGTGAATGCTATGGTTGCGTTACTAGCCTCTGGCGGCTCAACAAATCACTCCATTCATTTAATTGCCATCGCAAGGTCAGCTGGCATTATCATCGACTGGGATGATTTTAACGATCTGTCCCAAGTGGTACCGCTTTTGGCAAGAGTTTACCCAAACGGTCAGGCTGATATTAACCACTTTCACGCCGCCGGCGGTACAGTACTGTTATTCACTCAGCTTGTTGAAAACGGTTATATGCATGGTGATGCCAAGAGCATTTGGGGGGACGACTTTGCGTTAAGCCTGCGTGAGCCAGTATTGCGTGATAACAAGCTGCAATGGCGTCCAACTATTGAACGTAGTCTCGATACCCAAGTGTTGGCGCAAATCGATGAGCCCTTTGATAAAGAAGGCGGCTTGCGCCTATTACAAGGAAACCTTGGCCGAGGAGTGATCAAGATCTCTGCTGTGGCTCCAGAGCATAGAGTGGTGACCGCGCCGGCGGTTGTCATATCTGATCAAGACGCGCTGCAAGTCAAATTTGATGCCGGTGAACTAGATAGAGATTGCATAATTGTTGTGCGTTTTCAGGGTCCTAAAGCGAATGGTATGCCAGAGCTGCATAAGCTCACACCATTGTTAGGGTCGCTGCAGAGTCGAGGTTTCCAAGTAGCCTTGGTTACCGATGGTCGTATGTCCGGTGCTTCTGGGAAAATTCCTGCAGCAATTCACTTGTCCCCCGAAGCTGCAGCCGGTGGTCCATTAGCCAAAGTCAGAGATGGCGACATGATTACCCTAAATGCAGATACTGGAGAACTGTCCTGTGCTTGTGCTGAACAGGTTTGGTCTGAGCGAGAAGTGGACTGTCTTGGCAGTCAGCGGACTTTTGGTGTTGGTCGAGAATTTTTTGCTAATTTCCGAAATGTGGTTTCCTCAGCTGAGCAAGGTGCTAGTGTTTTGTTCGACGACATAGCGTCTTAGCAACGTGGTACACGATTGGTACTTAGTTGCGGATATTGGTGGGACCAATGCGCGTTTCGGTTTGGTAGCTTGCAGTACCGGTGAAATTGTCAGTATTGCGCGATACAGTGTGGCGGAGCATGAATTTTTCCTAGATGCGATAGACCACTTTCTTAATCATGTGGAAGAGTTAGCCGGTTGGAATAAGTTTCCTACTGCAGCCTGCCTCGCGTTAGCGTGTCCCGTAGACGGCGACGTAATGCAATTCACCAACAGTCCTTGGCGAGTAGATCGTTTTGGTGTGAGCGCCCATTTGGGTAACGTGCCTATTGATATCATTAACGATTTTGCGGCGGTAGGCTTTGCTGTGGCGGATCTGAAAAGTACTGATTGGCATCAACTAGGCGGCGGTCATGGAGTGCCTAATGATCCGATGGTAGTGCTAGGGCCTGGTACCGGGCTAGGGGTATGTAGTTTGGTTCCAGTAAACCGAGGTTATACTGTGGTGCCTGGAGAAGGTGGTCATGTGGATTTTGCGCCAATAGATGCTCAGGAAATAGCGGTTCACAATATTTTGCAAACGCGCTTTGGGCGGGTTTCAGCAGAGCGTCTTTTGTCTGGTGTAGGCATCCTGAATATATATCAATGCCTAGCACAACTGGCTGGTAAGCGGCCATTGCACACCAAGCCCGAACATATTCACGATGCTGCATTGGTAGGTATTGAAACTCTAGCGGTGAAAAGTTTAGAAATGTTTTGTCGAATTCTTGGTTCTTTCGCAGGGAACCTAGCGTTAACCTTGGGTGCGAAGGGCGGTATTTACTTTGCAGGAGGCATTGCTCCTAAGCTATTGCCGTTTCTTGAGAGTAGTGATTTTCGTAGTCGCTTTGACGCAAAAGGGCGGTTTCGCGATTATCTCTCCAGCATACCTATTAGAGTAGTTACTAAGGATGACCTTGGCGTTATAGGCGCCGCTAAAAAAATACTTCAAACCAAGGATTGAAATGAAACTGTCGATAAGAGACTTGCTTGTCCAAGCCCCGGTAATTCCGGTGATTCAAATCAGCGACTCACGACTAGCAGTACCCATGGCCAAGGCGCTCGCAAAAGGCGGCTTAACGACATTGGAAATAGTACTGAGAACGCCCGAGAGTCTGGATGCTATTAAGAATATTAGGGCCGAAGTAGAGGGCGTAGTTGTCGGTGCTGGAACAGTACTTAATGCAGAGCACTTCTCGCTTGCCCAAGCAGCTGGGAGTGAGTTTATTGTCACCCCGGGTTTAACTCAGTCAATGCTCAAAACTGCCGCTGAGACAGAAACAGCAATTTTACCTGGCGTCGCCACAGCCAGTGAATTGATGTTGGGCCTAGAAAACGGATTAGACACGTTTAAATTTTTTCCGGCAGAAACCTCCGGCGGTGCTGGAGCATTAAAAGCACTTTCGGGACCGTTTCAACACGCGCAATTCTGTCCTACCGGCGGCATTAGTCTAGATAATATTTCTAACTACTTGGCTCTAGATTGTGTGCTCACAGTAGGAGGTTCTTGGCTTACGCCAGCCGATCTCGTACAAGCACAAGATTGGGATGCGATAACGACTCTCGCACAACGTACCTGTAAGCAGGTAGCGCAATTGAAATCTGCAAGTAACAATCCCTAAGGGAAGCGAGGAAAAAGTTGGAACTAGTGATTTTTGGTGCGGCTGGAGACCTGTCTGGTCGAAAGCTTTTTCCGGCGCTATTACATTTGGATGCTTGTGACTTGCTGGATGGAGATTTCAGCGTCCTTGCGCTATCAAGAGAGCAGTTGACCGCAGAAGAATTTCTGCAAGGACTAAAACCTAAAGCCCAACGATATCTAGATTCTAGTCGGTGGAGCGAAGAGTTATGGCATAGGTTCGCGAGTCGTTGTCGTTATCTGCAAATGGATTTTGAGCAACCGCCCGAATTTGAGAAATTGGCCACCACCCTAAAGGATTCCGGTACGCGCATCTTTTACTTTGCTACACCACCAAGTTTGTTTAAGTCCATATGTACCAGTTTGGGTTCAAGCGCCTGCCTAAACACTGACTCTAGAGTGGTCCTTGAAAAACCCATTGGTAACGATCTGGCCAGCTGCCAGGCAGTAAACGAAACCCTTGACGAGTATTTTACCGAACGACAAACCTACCGAATCGATCACTACCTCGGTAAGGAAACAGTACAGAACTTGTTAGTGCTGCGGTTTGCTAACCGATTCATCAACACTCAATGGGACCAGTCTTGCATTGATCATGTGCAAATTACAGTGGCGGAAACGGTGGGGATCGAGGGGCGTTGGTCGTACTACGATCAAGTGGGGCAGCTGCGCGATATGGTGCAAAACCATTTGATGCAGCTGTTGTGTTTGGTTGCGATGGAGCCACCAAACTCAATGACAGCCGAGGGTATTAGGGACGAGAAGGTTAAGATTGTTCGCGCCTTAAGATCAATAGATACCAGTAACGTAGCTGAAAATGTTGTGCGCGGTCAGTATTCTGCAGGGTTTATTGGTGAGCGTAATTTCCCCGGGTATAGCGATGAACCAGGAAGCGCAAACGACTCTAGTGATACAGAAACCTTTGTCGCAATAAAAGCGCATATTGATAACTGGCGTTGGGCCGGTGTACCGTTTTATTTGCGCACAGGTAAGCGCATGCCGGAGAAGGTCACCGAAATTGTAATTTGCTACAAGAGCCTGCCGCATAACATTTTTTCCTTCGGAGAAAATATTCCCAATCGTTTAGTAATACGCCTGCAACCCAATGAGGGCATAGAAATGCAGATGGTGTCTAAACTGCATAGCCTGAAGGACAAGATGGGCTTAGTTGCACAAAACTTGAATTTAGACTTCTTGGGATCCTCTGGCATGGATCGCATTCCAGATGCCTATGAGCGTTTGTTTTTAGATGCCATTAACGCTGACCAATCGCTCTTTGTTGGTCGTGAAGAAGTTGAGGAATCCTGGCGTTGGTGTGATGCGCTGATACTTGCTTGGGAACAACAGGGTATGAAGGTTAAGTCTTATCCTGCAGGATCTAAGGGTCCAACTAGGGCTGACCTTCTTATTGAAAAGGACGGTCGCAGTTGGCATGAGTAATCCCGAGGTTAGATGTTTCAGCTCGTTAGATGCTCTTGATGAAGCGTTGGCAGACAAAGCTAGCAAAATTCTCCATGCTGCTATTTCTCAAAGAGGGCGGGCAAGTTTGGTGGTATCTGGCGGCTCTACGCCGATTGGTTTTTTTCAGCGTCTTTCAAAGTCTGATATAGCTTGGGAGAGGGTCAGTATTTGGCTGGCTGATGAGCGCTGGGTAGATTCACAAGATTCGGCCAGCAATGAAAAATTAGTGCGAACACATCTACTCCAGAATCGGGCAGCAAACGCTCGGTTCATCTCTTTTACCGAAGAACATTTCTCTCAGGGTCTGAGTGCGCAGCACGGTGCTTTAGCCTTGCAAAAAAAATACGCTGGCGAGGGTGACTTTGATTTAGTGATTTTGGGTATGGGTCAAGATGCGCACACAGCATCTTTGTTCCCAGAGATTCCTCAACTGGATGAAGGGCTAGATGTTCACTCTGAGGTGCACTACATAGGAACTAGAGCACCCGTAGCGCCTCAAGAAAGACTCAGTATGACTTTGGCTAGAATCGTAAAAGCGAAGCGGGTGGTAGTGCACATCACAGGGCAGGCAAAAGCCCATGTAATAAAAGACGCGTGGTTGAATGATAATGTTTTCAGCCAGCCGGTTGCTGCCTTTTTAAAACAGAAGTCGGTATCAGTTAGCGTTTATTGTGATTACGACCCTAGTTTTACTTAAATAATTAGCAAGAGCTCGCGCGACTTTAAACTTCAAGCAATGCCGTTTGCATGGATGATTCCTGGGAACCGGCTAAATCTACGCGAGGGTACCTTTGGCCTATATTGCATAGTTTGATTGATCAGTTTGATTGATCAGTTTGAACTCTTTGGTGGCAGGAATGTATAAAATAGTATACATTATGTATGAATAATTATACATGATGTGCACTATGGATTTATCAAATAGGGATTTTTCATACAGAGAGCAAGGATTGATCGCTTCTCTTTTCGTCACGCTAATAGTTTTCGGCGGCTACTTTTACTCTGCGTTTACCAAATTGGCATTAAACCCCGCAATGCCGAGCATTGCTGAGCTTATTTTTGTCGTTATCTTGGTCATTGTTTTTGAGAGCATCATGCAGATATTTATCCGGCTCAAGAACACCTCACAAAGTGAAGATGAACGCGACCGGCTCATCGAGAAGATCTCTTATAAATACGGCTATTGGGTGCTAAGTGCGTGCACCTGGTTTTTACTTGTACAACTTTTGCTAGACGCCACGTTTGATCACTTAACTGTCTTCTCCACACCTAGCGGCATTTTCCATTTGTTACTTCTGTTCTTTGTGTTAGCTGAAGTGGCGCACTTCGTAGTGCAACTCTATTACTACCGAAGGGGGTTCTAAGTTGGCGAAGAAGATAACCAACAATATTAGAAAACTCAGATTTGCAGCAGACGAGATGTCTCAACAGACTCTTGCAGAAAAGGTTGGGGTGACACGTCAAACTATAATTGCCATTGAAAAAGACAGATACTCTCCATCGTTAGAAGTCGCATTTAAGATAGCCGATGTCTTTGGCAGCCCTTTTGAAGAGATCTTCAACTACCAAGAAAGCGAGGTTATCTAAGACAAGGTTTTAGATGGATTTGTTGTTGGTTACATGCCTGTTAGTCAATTTTTTGACCGCGCAATTTGTGTTTGTAACTGGCTATGTTTTTTACGTATACTCGCTGCATCGTCTATTTAACGATGATTCTCAGGGCGGGGTGAAAGTCCCCACCGGCGGTAATCGCGCAAGCGTAGCCCGCGGGCGCTCTACCTTGTTTTTGTAGCTGTAGGTCTTCAGTTCATAAGTAACAAGATAGGGGACAGCAGACTCGGTGTGATTCCGAGGCCGACAGTTAAAGTCTGGTTATGAGAATGAGGTTTACCTGCGTCTGTGCCAATTTTTTGGCCATCAAAGCATCCTCGTTTGCCCTGTTGTTTAACTGAACTTAAGGCAAGCAACAGATGACTACATTTAATTCAAACTTCTCAGACACTTCCCAGCGCAGCCGTATTGCTTTTGTGCAGTCCTGCTGGCACCGCGACATAGTGGACCGGCTACGTGATTCCTTCCTCAAAGAATACCAAGAACTTGACTCGCGTCAGGTGGATATTATTGAGGTGCCAGGGGCTTTAGAGATCCCCCTTCGCGCTAAGTTACTGGCGGTCAGTAATGAATATGCGGCAGTTGTTACAGCGGGGCTGATCGTTGATGGTGGTATATACCGTCATGAATTTGTCTCAAGCGCAGTAATAGACGGCTTGATGCGTGTGCAGCTAGACACAGGCGTACCGGTTTTCTCTGCTGTACTAACGCCCCAAGATTTTCTTAGTGAAGGGCAGCCAGAGTTCTTTAAGGAGCACTTTGTTATCAAGGGTGTTGAAGCGGCTCAGACTTGTGCAGCAACGCTAGGACCGCTGGTACGAGATCAGGTAGCGTAATCTGTGGGGGCGAGCTCATCTCGCCAAGTATAGCCAAAGCTGCTCCCAAGTCAGTGTAAGGGATGGTGGCGGGATGAGGTCGAGGTGCTGTCAGGCGGTATAGACGCTTTTTGCGCTCATCGATTTAGTTCTACCGGCACAGGTTGCGTGCCGGTGGTATGGCTTACCCAGTACCACTCAGACAGTACTACTCAGGCAGTACTACTCGGGTAGCGCATAGGCAATGACTTTGCCTCCGTTTACAATAACAGGTTTGGCGACCTCACCGTCACTCTCATGAGACTCCTCAAGGTTAGGGCCTCTTTGTCCTGGAATAGTAACTAGGACGTATTGCTTGCCTGTTTTAGGGCTGACATAACTCATAGGCGTCGCCTCAGAAGCTTTATCTAAGCTATCTTTCCAAAGCTCCTCGCCCGTTTTAACGTCGATTGCGCGGAAATAGCCGTCCATTACCCCGCCCATGAAAATAAGACCGCCAGCGGTAACAGTGGTTCCTGCAGCGTAGGGGAGGCCCAAATTCCAGACGCCCGTACCGCGCCGCCAAACGGTTTTTTGCGTTGTTAAGTCAACAACGGCAATCTCACCATATGGTGGTTTTAAGCAAGGTAAGTTTAAAGGCGAACTGAATAACCCTACCTTCGCAGCAAAGGGCGTACCTCTCTGGGGGCCACCGATACCGTAACCTGGATTGAAATCTCCCTCTGTACTGGTGAGCTCGTTTTCTCGAGGAATCAAGTGGATTACCCAAGGTAGGTGCAGATTATTTACCACCATCAACTGACGCTGCTCATCCACTGCCACACTACCCCAGTTCATACCTCCCGCTGGCCCTGGGTAGAGTAATGTGCCTTGGGTAGAAGGTGGTGTCATTGGTCCTTCGTAACGTAAGTTTAGGAAAGTTTTGCGGCAAGCCATTTGGTCTAAAGGGGTAATACCAAAAAGGTCTTGCTCACGGATTTTTGGGTAAGCAAAAGAAGGCATGCCAGTTGAGAATGGCTGGGTTGCGCTACTGCGCTCGCCAGGTATGTCTGTTTGCGGGACTGGGCGTTCGGTGACTTCGGTGATGACTTCACCAGTAACTCGATCTAGGACAAATATTTCACCACGCTTGGTTGGCACGATGACTGTTTTACGTTCCACGCCACCAATGGTGAGATCAACCAATGTGGGTTGGGAGGGTACGTCGTAATCCCAAATGTCATGGTGTGTGGTTTGGAAGTGCCAACGGGTTAAACCGGTTTTTGCGTCAATGGCTACAACTGAGCTGGCGTATTTGTCCATAACTTGGGTTCGATGACCGCCAAAATAGTCTGGGGTAGCGTTACCAGTAGGTACGTAGACCAAGCCTAACTCATCGTCGGCAGAGGTCAGGCTCCAAACATTGGGAGTGCCGCGCGTATAGGTTTCACCGTTTGTGGGCAAGCCAGAGTCGCCTTCACGCCCCATATCCCAAGCCCACAATAGTTCGCCGTTCATCGGATCATAGCCGCGTACTACACCGGATGGCTCCTGAGTCTCTTGGTTGTCCATTACCCAGCCGCCTACAACCAATGCGCCGCTGGCAACAGTGGCCGGTGAGGTGACAAAATAATAGTAGGGTTTTACTTCACCCATACCTGCTAGCAATGAGATTTGCCCTTTGCTGCCGAAACTGTCGCAAGGTAAACCGGTTTCTTTATCTACCGCGATCATTCGCGCGTCGGTTGTGGCGGTAAAAATTCGCTCCGCGCAGGTTTCGCCAGCGGGTACATCCGGGATTTTATAGTAAGTGACTCCGCGGCAATTACCCAAAATACCGTAAGGGCGAGTTTCGTTTTTTGGGTCAAAGCGCCAGCGTTCCTCGCCTGTGTCAGGGTCTAAAGATATGATGACGTTTTGCGCAGTACACAAATAGAGCCCATCGCCAATTTGCAGTGGTGTGCCGCTGAAGCGGCCTATTCGCTTGGTGTCTGTTTCCCAAACTTGCTGTAATTCTCCAACGTTTGTCCCATTGATTTGCGCATGGGGTGTATAACGAGTGCCGGCACTACTGCCGCCATATGCTGTCCAGTCTGGGGTGTTTTGAGCATCAGAGTACATTTTGTCATCAAGGCTTTGAACATTGTTGCTGAGTAGGTTTGCGCACATAGCAATAAGCACTAACACACTTGCACCAGCACTGATTTGCACGGTGCGTAAGCTAAACAGTGTGGGCGTGTCGACCGGCCATAAAGCTCGCCGAATACCTGGAGTGCAGAGCCATATTGCAAGCAAGCCCACAATCCAAATGCGTGAACCCACTAGCCAAAATTCGCTGCCAGCCTCGTAAACTGCCCACGCAAGGGTAATTATCAATACCCCTGCGAAGACGAAAAAACCTCTTGGTTTGCTGCGAAATAAGTCCAACGCACAAACCAACATGAGTGCGCCTGTCACAGCATAATAGGGGGTGCCTCCCAGGCTTATAAGCTCAGCGCCAGACACAGCCATTGCCAGTCCAAGTGTGCCAATGATTAATGCGGTTAAGCGAATTCTGATTGCCTTCATTCTCGACTCCCCAATTATGAGATTTAGCAGTGGTCTAAGTATCACCAATGAGCGGCAGCTTGGTCTATAGGCTTGTGCAATGATATTTCGGTGTGCCTGGTTGATTGCAGCCAGATTGCAGCCAGATTGCAGCCAGATTGCAGCCAGATTGCAGGATGGTGCTCAGCATACTGTGTATGCAGAGCAGGAAATGGGCTAAGAGAGGTCATATATGGTAAAAATGGTACTTACCAAAAGTACTACAGGATTACATATGCGCTATCAAAAACTTGGTAAAAGTTTCGAAACCAGTCGGCTAACCCTAGGCGGTGGTGGCATTGGTCAAGTTTGGGGTGCCACGGACAGAAAAGAAGCTTTAGCAACCGTGCGCCTTGCCGCAGATTCGGGTATCAACTTTTTCGACATGGCGCCCATGTATGGCAAAGGCGAGGCAGAAAGTGTGATGGGCCAAGCGTTTGCTGATGGATTGAGCAAAGATGTGCATTTGACCACCAAATATATGCTTGGCGATTGCCCCGAAGATAAGATCTTTACCGCCTTAAGTAACTCTTTAGATGAGAGCTGCGCTCGTATGGGGCGAGACTATATAGATGTCTTTGTCCTGCATGGGTTTGTTATTGCTGATGGCTGGAGTGATGGGCGACAAGCGCGCATATTGCCGGTCATAGCAGTGCCAATGAGTAAGTATCAAAACGCAGTTATACCGGCCTTTGAGCGACTCAAAGCCAGCGGGCGTATTGGTGCATGGGGGGTTACTGCTGCCAGTACTCAGAATGAAAATCTTGCTGTGGTTGGTGCTACCGAGCGCCCAGATGTGGTTCAGTGCATTGCCAATGCACTCGACTCTTCAGGATCTATGGCATTGATAGACGAAACACCTGGGCCGCGTGAAGTCATTGCCAAAGCTGCGGATGCTGGCATTGGCGTTATGGGTATCCGGGCGGTAGCCGCAGGGTCGTTAACCCAAGCGATTGATAGAGAAGTGCACCCCAAATCTGCGGAGCTAAAAGACTTTCATCGTAGTGCAGGGTTTCGTGCGCTGGCGCAAAGCAGAGGGGTTAGCCCTGCGTATTTGGCGCACTCATATGCTTTGTCTATGCCGGGTGTGGATACATTGGTTTTGGGCGTGAAGAACCAAGCAGAACTGATCGAATGTTTGGAAGCTGAGGCTGCTGCACCTATGAGTGCCGAGTTGGTTGCTGCAGTAGATGCTTCGGTGTCTGGTTAGTTTGGTATTAGTCGGCTAAGTGTCAGCCAACCTTACAGCCCTTGTCTCTAGCCCTATCCCTTTTCGCAGCTAGGTCGCAAATAAGCTGCGCGAGAAGGGTAGTAGGGGAGATTAAAGGAGTAGTTTACTGGTTGTTTGCTGGCGTTTTCTCAAATACCAACTCGCCGCCTAGGAAGGTCTGTAATACATCAACATCCAGTATCCGTTCAGGATCAATACTCAGAATATCCTCAGACAAGACGATCATGTCGGCGTATTTACCTGTCTCAAGTGTGCCTTTAATGTCCTCGTCAAAATTAATGAACGCACCGATTGACGTATAGGCTCGTAGCGCCTGATCGATGCTGATGGCTTCCTCAGGGCCATAAACCGCTCCACTCATACCCTTGCGCGTGACTGCGGCATAAAGCCCCACCATAGGTCCTATAGGCAGAATGTCACTAGACAGTGCGACCACAACCCCGTGATCCATTGGCGATCTTATTGGGTTGTTGTGGGCCAAACGAAAACCATCTAAATTTTCTGCATATCGACCTTCTAAGGTGTAAGTGAAATTAGCTTGCTGGGTAATGTGAATATTATGCGCGGCCATTTTTTTCATAGTGTCTTCGGGTGGGCGCATGGAGAAATGATTGAGGTAATGACGGTGGTCGGCTTTAGGCGCTCTGGTTAACGTATCTGCCAAAGTGTCCACCACAAGCTCAATTGCTGCGTCGCCAATGGCGTGAATTCCCATTTGCCAACCAGCGTTGTGAATTTCATTGATCTGATCGACCAATTCGTTTTCGGGAATGTTCAGATAGCCGCGGTAGTTGGGTTGATTGCGGTAGGGTTCAATAGTGTAGGCGGCAGGGCCGGTGAACCCACCATCGACAAATATTTTGATAGGACCAATTTTTAGATTGTCGTTACCGGCGCCCACACGCTGCTTTAACGCCTGAATGGAATTAGGATCGTGCCATTCAAATTGTAGGGTCGACCGGGGCAGGGGCAGCGTGGCTTGTTCGTATAGAGTTTCCCAACGCTGGTATTGCGCAGGTGTCTTTTGTGCGTCTGTGATACTGGTTATGCCCTTGGTCAGCAACTGATTTAAATTGACCTCTAAGCTTGCAATTATTTCCTTCTCGCTGCTGGGAGGTACGAGGTCCAGTAATAGGTTATGCCGTTCACGAATTATACCTGTTGGGTTTCCACTGTCGTCGCGCTCGATAACCCCGCCTTCAGGGTCTGGTGTTTGAGAGTTTATGCCTGCTAGGGCTAAAGCCATAGTTGATCCTACTGCACTGTGGGCGCCTGCTCGCGTAAGTACAACCGGATTGTTAGGGGCGGCGTCATCTAAATCGTAGCGTGTGGGCTTACGTTGTTCTGTTAGCTCATCCTCAGACCAACCGTAACCGGTAATCCACTCGCCGGGACCTAGATTGCGTGCCTTATTTCTTACTAGGGCTTGCATTTCAATGATTGAAGAAACATCGCCCAAATCTATATAGCGCCGAGGATTGCCAGAAATATGTGTATGCGAATCATTAAAGCCGGGCATCAAAATCTTACCGTTTAGATCAATAATTTTGCTTGCCTTGTACTGCGCCAAAATTGATTCATCTCCTGTAACAATAACTTTGCCTGCGCTTACGGCTATTGCTGAATGAATGCTGAAATTCTGATCAACGGTAAGGACTTTCCCATTGTGTAATATCAGGTCTACTGGGATTTTAGCTACGTTAGATTGAGTGGATTCGTTATTGGCGCCGCACGCCGACAATGTTAGGAGCGCAATCAATGCCAGTGGATTTAATGCTAAACGAAATCTGCGCGAAAAAGGGGTTTCCTGCGAACGAGCAAACCAACTTGACCGGAGTGAGCGTCTCAAAATATCGAAGATACTTGTTGTTATTTTTTTTCGCGTATTCATCGTTGTCCTCGTGCTCCTCAAGAGATGAAATTATCGTTACCAGCACTCTATAGCATTTTGTCATGGGGAAGAAAAGTTGCCGCCAGCGGTTTATCAATCTGCTGGCCGTCGATATTTTGCACAATTCGCGGAGACTCTACAGTGCGTTAGTAGGTCGGCCTTTGCGCACCATCCATATTCCAATAGCTGTGGAGATAGTGAATCTGGAGACAAACATTAGCGCCGCAGGAAGTGTGTACAAGAAGCCAAAGAGGCCATCAAAAACACCGTTTAGCGAACGCAACCAGCCGAATAAATGTAGGCCTGCTTGCAGTTGATTACTCAGGTAAAGCTCAAATGACATGGGGGATAGAAAAACAGCGTGAATGGCAAATAGCACTAGATAGAAATCGCCCCAAATGAAAAGGTAACCTAGGTTGGTCCAGTATTTAGGTTGCACAACTAAACTCCGTATTTATCGACGAAATGCCTCTAAACCATAGCAATTTAGAACTCTCCCGCAAAGATGAAGAGCTTGAGGTGCAGGAAGCTGTAACCTTAGGGCGACTATCTGTGTGTTGGTACAAAGTGCAAGGTTCAGACCAATCTGGTAACGAATAGTGTACGTTCTCTGCTGGGTTTAGAAGGGGTCTATCCAGGTAATCCTAGATAGACCCATCTTTTGCTGAATTGACTAAACGCGTTCGATAATAGTGCCGGTGCCCAAGCCGCCGCCGCAACACATGGCGATAAGGCCATATTTACCATCAGTACGCTCCAACTCGTGCAAAGCTGTAGTGATCAGTCTTGCACCAGTAGAGCCGGTAGGATGCCCTAACGCAATAGCTCCGCCATTTGGATTGACTTTCTCCGAGTTGGCTCCAACAGCTTTCTGCCATGCCAGTACTACCGAGGCGAATGCTTCATTAACCTCAAAGGTATCAATGTCATCGATATCTAACCCTGTTTGTTCGAGAACTTTTTCGGTTGCCGGAATAGGGCCTTTGAGCATAGTCACAGGGTCGCAGCCTACCAAAGTAGTCGCACGAATCTTCGCCCTAGGTGTAAGACCATACTTTTCAACTGCAGCTGCACTAGCAAGAATAACCACTGCCGCTCCGTCAGAGACTTGTGAGCTAGAGCCAGCTGTATGGATTTCTTGGCCAGGCACCGCTTGTAATCCTGCTAAGGCCTCCATACTAGTGCCCCGCAGACCTTCGTCGCGATTGATGGTTTGATGCTCGCCAGTGGGCTTGCCTTCTTCGTCCAAAATAGGTGATTCGATTGGCACTATTTCTCGATCGAAACGACCTTCTTCCCAAGCTTTGATCGCTTTGTCTTGGCTACTTAAACCAAATGCGTCGGTGTCTTGGCGAGTGATTTGGTATTCCTCTGCGATCATCGCAGCACCCTGGAATTGGCTTGTAGGCTGATAGTGTTGGGCATAACTCTCACCCATTGGAATACCACCGGCCATGTTGGAACCCAATGGTATGACGGACATCATTTCCACACCGCAGGCCATAACTAGCTCTTCCATCCCAGAACCAATCATCGCAGCGCCAAGAGACGTTGCCTGCTGGCTTGAACCACATTGAGAATCGATGGTTGTTGCTGCGACTTCTTCTGGAAAGCCTTGGGATAACCAAGCCACTCTGGTGATATTGAATGACTGTTGGTTGATTTGCGAAACACAGCCACCTACTACTTGCCCTACGTTGGCTGCATCGACTCCAGCGCGCTCTAATGCTCCGCGTTGAACCTTACCTAAAAGATCTGCTGGCATGAGTCCCGCCAAACCCTTGCCGCGCTTACCAATTGGGCTACGCGCCGCGCCTACAATAAATACGTCTTCCATAACTGCATACTCTCCGTCTGATTCGAATCTTTGTGCGCCAATACTATCCCAACTCAGGAACAAATTTGGTCTATATTTTGCCCAAATATGATTGGCTTGGGCGCCTTCATTATGGTTCAGCTGGGTTTTTCTTGGTCACCAATATGATTGCTTCTGGTATTTTTCCAAGCAGCACTCGGATTTAGTAATGTGCTTTTATTTGCATATATCAAGCGCGGTGTTAATTTGATGAATAACTAGGATTGGTGAGCTGGCGATGTCATTTTACGAAAATAAAATTCTACCCCATGTTATTAACTGCGCATGTGGTTTAGCCGCAATAGATCGTCAGCGGTCGAAAGTGGTGCCGTTGGCGCGGGGTGAAGTTTTGGAGTTAGGTATCGGTACGGGGCTGAATGCAAAACACTATGATTCTGCTCAAGTCACTCGCGTTGTTGGTATAGACCCTAGTGAAGAGAGTTGGCATTTGGCTCAACCAGCTATAATGCAATCTCGTGTTGCCATTGAATTCCTCCAGGGCAGTGCCGAAGACGTTCCGCTTCCAGATAATTCCATTGACACGGTTGTTATCACCTTCACACTTTGCACCATTCCAGATCCTAGTCGAGCGTTAGCAGAAGTTGTGCGAGTACTGCGCCCTGAAGGCAAAGTGGTGGTTGCCGAACATGCACTAGCGCCGGATGAAGCGGTGGTGAAGTGGCAGAATAGGTTAAATGGCGTTTGGGGCAAAATGGCCGGAGGCTGTCATATCAATCGTGATATCCGAGGGTTGATTAATGCAACGCCGCTAAAAGTGCGCGACTGGCAGGCTATGTACTTACCTCAAACGCCGAAAATTGCTGGGTACAACGTTTGGGGTACAGCGACTTTTTAGTTTGTTGTTACTGTCAGTCGGTTAAAGTCTTTTCTATAAGTGGGATTTATGAATTCAGAAAAACAAATATTGAAGCTAATGAATGATTATTGTTTTGCAATAGATAGTGGCGACTTGGCCACTTTTGGGCGTATGTTTGCCCATGCTGAATGGATTGCTCAGGGTAAGAGGCCGGGCAAAGAGTCTGCGAATAATCTAATTATTTACGCGGATGGCACGCCTAGGACTAAGCACAGTATGAGTAATATCAGCCTAGAGATTGATGAAGAGCGCGGTAGGGCGACGGGCCATTGTTATGTAACGGTTTGGCAACAGACTGACAATTTCCCACTGCAGGCTATTTTTGCCGGGGACTATTTCGATGATTTTGAACGAGTAGACGGTAAGTGGCGTTTTACCAAACGTGAAC